>Ga0302270_10000001_pt1 | contig 440752 bp, 341 predicted proteins | sample III_Bog_E2_3_FD_198773 | JGI IMG/M metagenome (GOLD analysis project Ga0302270, IMG submission 198773) | Peat permafrost microbial communities from Stordalen Mire near Abisko, Sweden - III_Bog_E2_3 | ecosystem: Environmental > Terrestrial > Soil > Wetlands > Peat | place: Sweden: Abisko... | reverse complement strand
CGACAACATCCAGCTTGAAATCGAGCTGCAGACGCCAGTAGCCATGGAGAAGGGCCTGCGCTTCGCGATTCGCGAAGGCGGCCGCACCGTGGGCGCTGGCGCCATCTCGGAAATCATCGCCTAAGCAGTTCTCAACAGGAATGGCCGTCAGGGCACGCAAGTTCACCCCTGACGGCCGCAAGTTCGACACACAGGAAATCGGCGCCGTTTACTTCGGCGTTGTATCAGTTAGGATAAGACCATGCGGGAAAACGTCACATTGCAGTGCACCGAGTGCAAAGAGCGCAATTATGTAACGAGCAAGAACAAAAAGACGACCACCGGCCGCCTTGAGTTCTCAAAGTTTTGCAAGTTCTGCCGAGCGCACAAGAAACATCGGGAAACGAAGTAATCGAGCAGTCGGTGTTCAGGGGAAATGCCGGGGATTCCCCGCCACCTTGCCCTCCCACTGACCTCATGATGCAGGGGCGTAAGCTCAACGGTTAAACTGTCGGTCTCCAAAACCGAACTTGGGGGTTCGAATCCCTCCGCCCCTGCCAGAAAATTTGAAGTGACATGCGGGCTCCTCGCTTGAGGGCACTCGCACTGGGCTGACCGCGTACAGATCGGTTGGCACGAAGGATGCAGAAACATGGCGAAGACAGCAATTGTCGGCGTTGACGGGAACGGCGAGTCCAAGGTCGGCGCAGCATTGAGCGGCGTCACCGGCCTCTGGGACCGTGCGCGCACATTTTTGAGTGATGTGCGTTCGGAAATGCGCAAGGTGGTTACCCCTTCGCGCAAAGAAGTTCAGGCAACCACCACGGTGGTCTTGGTGACGGTATTCGTCTTCGCGGCCTACTTCGCTTTGGTCGATTTCATTTTCTCGCACGCTCTGACCGCCTTCATCACCAAGATGACTGCTCAGTAGCCGTCACGAAAAGAGACTTACCCCATGACAGACGAACTGGTACAGGAACCCGGACAAGAAGCGCCCCAGGAGCCCGAACGGAATCCAAATTTCCGCTGGTACATCCTGCACGCCTATTCCGGCTTTGAGCGCAAGGTCAAGGAATCCCTTGAGAGCCGCATTCAGGCCTTCGGCCTGGAGTCGAAGTTCGGCCGCATCATGATTCCCACCGAAGCCGTGACCGAAACCGTCAACGGCAAGAAGCGGACCATCGAGCGCGTCTTCCTCCCTGGCTACGTCCTCATCGAGATGGAGCTGGACAACCAGATCTGGCACATTATCAAGGAAACTCCCCGCGTCACAGGCTTCCTCGGCACCGGCGACAAGCCGGTTGCCCTCAGCGAAGAAGAGATCAGCTCTCTTCTCAATCGCTCCGACGAGGCCCGCGAAAAACCGCGGCAGAAGATTCGTTTCGAAAAGAACGAGTCCGTCCGCATCACCGACGGACCCTTTGCCAACTTCAACGGCATCGTGGACGAAATCAACGAAGATCGCGAGACCCTCAAGGTCATGGTCACCATCTTCGGCCGCTCCACACCCGTCGAGCTTGAGTTCGGCAAAGTCGAAAAGATTGAGTAGCGCAGCCTCTAGCTACTAGCTTTCAGCTTCTAGCCAAGGCGCTACCTGGCGCGCCTCGGTTGCAGGCAAACGATAGGGCTGCACTACCAAAATTGGTCAGAACAAAAATCAGCGGATAGCTAGTCGCCAGGAGCTAAAAGCTGGTTCGTAAAGGAAACAAACATGGCACCGCCAAAGAAAATTACCGGATACGTCAAGCTCCAGATCACCGCTGGCAAGGCCACCCCCGCGCCGCCGGTTGGACCTGCATTGGGTCAGGCCCAGGTCAATATCATGGAGTTCTGCAAGCAGTTCAACGCTCGCACCTCCACCAAGGAGATGGAAGGCTTTACCATCCCCGTGGTCATCACCGTCTATGCCGACCGCACCTTCAGCTTTGTCACCAAGACGCCTCCCGCTTCCAACCTGCTCCTCCGCGCCGCCGGCGTGGCCAAGGGCGCTGGCACCCCCAACAAGGACAAGGTCGGCAAAGTCACCGAAAAGCAGATCCGCGAGATCGCCGAAACCAAGATGCCCGATCTGAATGCAGCTTCCGTCGAAGCCGCTATCAAGAGCATCAAGGGCACGGCCCGCTCCATGGGCATCGAAGTCGTCGGATAAGTAGCTCCAACTCTTTCCACTCGCAAGGCCTTCCCTCGGGAGGGCCTTGTGCTTTTTGGGTCAGACGCGCAGAAAGCAAACTCAGTTCCTCCGGTATTCTGAACCCAGCCTCTTGAAGCCGACGGAAGGGAAACAGGCACAATGCCCCGCGAGCACCCGCAAGCCAGCCATCAAGAGCGCATCCAGTTCTCCGTCAACTTCGTCGCCGCTGCCTTCCTCTTCCTTGTCACCGCTGCCTTTGTCCTCTGGCAAAACCGCCAGGTTGCCATCCTCTGGGACCTCGGCTACCTGCTCGATACCAGTTGGCGCATCTCCCTCGGACAGCTGCCCTACCGCGATTTCCCCCTTGTCCATCCCCCCCTTACCTTTCTTGTCCAGGCTGGTCTCATCCACCTCTTCGGTCGTCACTCCTTCGTCCAGCAGCTGTACGCGGCCATCATCGGCGGCCTCGCAGCCCTCCTCACCTGGCGTCTGCTCCTCACCATTCTCCAGCCGAGACCCTGGGCTCGCCTCAGCGCTTTCCTGCTGGCACTGCCCCTCGTCTTCCTCGGTATTTACGGCATATACCCCCATCCCATCTACGACTGCGATTGCGCCTTCGCCATCCTCCTTGCTCTCTGGATGTGGATGCGCTCTCAGCGTCCCGGCAGCGGAATCCTGCAGCACTGCCTCACCGGTGCCAGCCTCATCCTGCCCATCTTCTTCAAGCAAAATATCGGACTCCCATTTGCCCTCGTTGCTGCAGTTGGCCTTGCCTCTGTCTGGCTCACACAATCTCTTCACGCTCGCCGCCTGAATCCGCCCGAAAACCGGCCAATCCTCACCATCCTCGCCGCCATGGCCTCCACCGCCCTCGCCGCCCTCCTCCTCCTCCAGGCCACCGTCGGTCTCCAAAACTACCTCCGCTGGACTGTCCATTTCGCCGCCTCGCGCCGCCTCCCTGGCTTTGCTGAAATGCTCTCCGTTTACCAGCAACCTGCCCTGCTCTGGATGCTCCCTTGCTTCCTGGTTGCCATTTTCCTCCTTGCAAAATTTCCATCCAAACCTTGGGCTTCTGTCGTCGCTGCTGCCCTCTTCAGCGCTCCCTTCGTAGAGACCCTCATCTTTCTCCTCCTTAACGACGACTTCGACGATCGCGCCGATAGTATCCTCGCCCTCTGGCCGCTCATCCTTATCGCTGCTGCGGTCGTCGCCATCCTCGCCCTCCGCAAGGGACTCACCCTTGCCCGCATCTTCCCATTCCTCATCCTCGCCGCCATCCACGGCACATTTCTCTCCCAGCAACTCTGGGGATCCACCTATTCCATCTGGCCGCTCCTCATCCTTCTCATCGCCAGCCTGCTCGCAACTCTTCCGGCTCCACCCTGGGCCAGACCAACACTCTCCGCAGTCATCTCCGTCAGCCTACTCATTGCGGGTGGTCTCTACGCTGTCAGCCACGAACGCCTCAACTACACTGACCTCAACGACGGTCCGGTCAATCAGGCCAATCTGCCTGCCCTCCAGGGACTCTCGGCGCGCGGACCCTACCTCGCCAACTTCGAGCAACTCGTCCTCTTTGCCGCCCGCGATATCCCCCCTCAGGACCCCATCCTGCTGCTTCCCGGCGAAGATCCCTTCTACTTCGCCACCGGCCGTACGCCGCAATTTCCCGTCGTCATCTTCGACAACACCACCGACCCCTACAGCCCGGAACAACTCCTCACCGAAGCCCGCACCCGCCACGTGCGCTGGATCATCTGGAAGACCCAGATGCAGTCCGCGGCTCAGCCTCTGCCCGATCCGGACAGGACGCTTGCCCTCATTCGTCAGGAATTCGTCCTCGATCAAAAACTGCCAGGCTACGACATTTACCGCCGCCGTTAGCCCGGAAACAGCGAAAGTTCTCAGGAAAATTGCAATCCGGCGCAAACCCTGCCATAATACATAAATGTGTCCGTAGCATCCTTGCGGACCATCAATAGCACCACGGCCACTGGGCCTGTTTGAGAGCGAAGGGGAGCGAAAGCTCTTCCAGCCCACTCTCCAGGCTTCCTGCAAAGCGGGACTGGCAGTTGCGGTGGGAGATGAGGAAACAATGGCAAGAAAAGCCAGCAAGAATATTGCGAAGGCGCGCGCTGCAGTCGAATCGCGCAACTACCTGCTGCCTGAGGCAGTCGGGCTCCTGCAAAAAGTCAAGTTTGCCAAGTTCGACGAAACTGTCGATCTCACCATGCGTCTGGGCGTCGATACCCGTCATGCCGACCAGATGGTGCGCGGCACTGTGGTTCTTCCCCATGGACTGGGCAAGACCAAGATTGTCGCCGTCATCGCCTCTGGCGATCGCCTCAAGGACGCCGAAGCGGCAGGCGCGGATTTTGTCGGCGGCGAAGATCTGGTCGAGAAGATTCAGAAAGAAGGCTGGACGGCCTTCGACGCGCTGATCGCTACTCCGGACATGATGAAGTCGGTCGGTCGGCTTGGCAAGGTTCTCGGCCCCCGCGGCCTCATGCCGAATCCGAAGACTGGTACGGTCACTCAGGATGTGGCCTCGGCCATCAAGGAAATCAAGGCCGGCAAGGTTGAATTCCGCGCCGACAAAACCGCTCTGGTTCACGTTCCTGTGGGCAAGCTGAGCTTCCCGGCTGAAAAGCTGGTGGAGAATGCCACTACGGTTCTGGCCAGCGTGATGCGCGCAAAGCCTTCCGCAGCCAAGGGCAAGTACGTCAAGGGAATCACCCTCAGCTCGACCATGGGCCCGGGTGTTTCGATTGACGGCTCGGTTGCAGACGCCTCCATTAAGTAGGCAAACGAACTTCCCGTTCTCAATTTCTTGAGCCTCTGGCGCCCCGTCGAAGTACTTCGGCGCACAGGAAGAAAGATGAGAGCCGCCTACCTCGGCAAGCGAGGGAGCAGGCGGGCGGGCTAAGCGGGCCAGAGGCGCAGGAGCGAAACAATGGCACTTACACGGGCGAAAAAGAAGCAGAAGGTTCAGGTACTGGCCAAGGAGCTGGCATCCTCGACAACCGCAATCATTGGCACCTTTGCCAAGCTCACCGTTGCGCAGGACTTTGCACTCCGCAAGGCCGTTCGTGGTGCGGGCGGCAAGTACCGCGTTCTCAAGAACAAGCTGGCTGCCGAAGCGAGCAAGGGAACTCAGGTTGAGGCAGCACTGCAGGGCCTCAAGGGCGTCAGCGCCGCGGCGTTTACCTCGGGCGATCCTGTCGAGCTGGCCAAGGCCTTCTCCAAGTGGGTTTCCGAGAATGCGGAATTCACCTTCAAGCTGGGCATTGTTGATGGCAAGTTGATCAACGTGGATGAAGTCAAGGCTCTGGCAACCATGCCGGGCAAGGAAGAGCTCTTCTCGAAGCTGCTGTTCCTCATCAACTCCCCGGCGCAGCGTTTGGCGACGGTGATCAATGCCACCGGTCGCGATTTGGCTGTTGTCATCAACCAGGGCGTGAAGGAAGGCAAGTTTGCCGGAGCGGCCGAATAAGTTTTCCTGATGACGGACTCAGGGTGTGCAGGTCTGGCACATCGGAAACCCTTGAGAACCGAACACGCGGGACAGTCACAACAACAAAAAAGATTCTGAATTGGAGACAAGAACATGGCGGATTTGAATCAGTTGGAAGAGCAGATTGTTAGCCTGAGCCTGCTGGAAGCAGCAAGCCTGGTCAAGAAGTTGGAAGAGCGTCTGGGCGTTTCGGCTGCGGCCGCGGCCCCGGTTGCGGTTGCTGCCGGCGGCGGCGCTGCTGCGGTTGAAGTTGCCGAGCAGACCGAGTTCCAGGTCATCCTCAAGGATGCCGGCGCGAACAAGATCAACACCATCAAGGCTGTTCGCGAAGTCACCGCGCTCGGTCTGAAGGAAGCCAAGGACCTGGTCGACGGCGCCCCCAAGGCGATCAAGGAAAACGCGACCAAGGAAGAGGCTGAGACCATCAAGAAGAAGTTCGACGGCATCGCAACGGTCGAAATCAAGTAACTCCATGCGTGGGCAGTGGACTGATAGTCCACTGCCTTTTCGCGCATTTGCTTTTGCTGTGAAGACGCGCTACATTTAAAGGTGCGCGTTTTTACTGTCCCATAATCAGGAAAATGCTTCCCTGGGGGACGAATCAATGCGCGAAGTGGGGTGGCTTGACCGGGAAAACGGCTCATCGGATCGGCAGTTATTCTCCGATAAGTTCTTTTTCTTGTGGGAATTGGCGGTTTAAGGGCAGCCGTTTGCGGAGCGGTTGCTATCGGGTGGCGCAAACAAGGCAAGTTTGGATTGAAGCGAGCTTTGGGAACGGCAAAGGTGGGGAAAATCGAAAAAGAGGGCACAAGCATATCGCTGGGCTCGTGAGACATCTTGTCTTCACGGGCTTTTCACGCTTGTTTCACGCAGACTAATCCCTGCTTCCTTTTGATCGGTCAACAGCTACCAGCGCGACTCAAATGCGCAGACTGCGGCAGTATTCAGGTCGCAAACCAGAGCCAGGAAGCGCCCGACAATGGGGAGTGTAGCTGTGATGGGTGGGTTGAGCAAGCCTATTTTTCGGCATCCCTGAGGATATCTTTCCGTGAAGTGCCCGTTCGGGAGGCTTGTGCCAGCCCTCTTCGGGATTGAGAAAGCACTGCCTGATTTGTGGGTAGTGTCGCAGTTCTGGACGGAGAATTCCCGTCTCCGGTTCCAAAATTTCGCGGTGCCCCTTGGCCGCGCGCAACACCAATCCGATGTAAGCCGGCCGCAGTGAGACTCGGGCTGCCGGCAGTCAGGTCCCTGAGCAACGGGGCTCACGACCGCGGAGATACGAGCCTCAGGAGTGAAGCATGTCGAACGAGAATCGCGCCATTCGCAGCCGACTCGACTTTTCCAAGATCCCTACCGCTATCCAGATTCCCAACCTGATTGAAGTGCAGCGCCGCTCTTACGAGCGCTTTCTGCAGATGGACAAGCTGCCCAACGAACGTGACGACAACGGCCTGCAATCGGTGTTTACCTCGGTATTCCCGATCACCGATTTTCGCAACATCTCGCAGCTGGACTTCGTCGACTTCTCCATCGGTAACTGGGAGTGCAAGTGCGGTCACCTCAAGGGGCTTCATCACCTGCGCACCGCCTGCGTCTCCTGCGGATCGATGGTCATCACCGACCCGTTCCATCCCGGCGACGTCCTTTGCCAGAAGTGCGGCACGTACAACAAGAACACGCCTGACTTCTGCAACAAGTGCGGCGACCCCGTCGGCCTCCAGCTGAAGTATGACCAGCAGGAGTGCGAAGAGCGAGGCATGACCTTCTCCGCTCCGCTCAAGGTCACCGTGCGCCTCACGATTTACGACAAGGACCCGGAAACCGGATCGAAGACCATCCGCGACATCAAGGAGCAGGAAGTCTTCTTCGGCGACATCCCGCTGATGACTCCCAACGGCACCTTCATCGTGAACGGTACCGAGCGCGTCATCGTCTCCCAGTTGCACCGCTCCCCGGGCGTCTTCTTTGAGACGGCGAACAACCGCACCTTCTTCCTGGGCAAAATCATCCCCTATCGCGGCTCCTGGGTTGAGTTCGAGTACGACCAGAAGAACACCCTCTACGTCCGCATCGATCGCAAGCGCAAGTTCCTCGGCACCATCTTCCTGCGCGCCCTCGGCCTCCGCTCCGACGAAGAAATCCTCAAGACCTTCTACACCGTAGACAAGATCAACCTTGCCGACGGCAAGCTGCAGTGGGCTATTTCGCCGGAAGCCGGCTCTCCCACGCACCTGATCGGCGCCAAGCCGGCACACGCCGTCCTCGCGGATGGCAATGAAATCGCGCACTCCGGCCGCAAGGTTACCGCGCACTCCCTCAAGGCTCTCCGTACCCACGGCATCACCTCGGTTGAGGTTGAGCCGACTGAGCTGGACGGCGCTCTCACCGCCTCTGACGTCATCGATATGACCACCGGAGAAGTGGTTGTCGAGGCCAACACGGAGCTCACCGCCGATCGCCTGCACAAGATTCAGGCCACCGGCGCCACCACCATCGAAGTCTTCTTCCCGGAGCGCGATGATGTCGGCAACATCATCACCAACACCCTTCGCCGCGACTCCATCCGCAAGCCGGAAGAGGCGCTCATCGAAATCTACCGCAAGCTCCGGCCCGGTGACCCGCCGACGCTCGATACCGCCACGGCGCTCTTCGAAGGCATGTTCTTCGATCCGCGCAAGTACGACTTCTCGCGCGTGGGCCGTCTCAAGTTCAACATCAAGCTCTATGAGTCGCAGGATGCCTCGCATCTGGACCGCCGTACCCTTACGCCGGAAGATTTCTACGCCACCATCCGCTACCTGCTCAAGCTGCGCAAGAACATCGGCAACGTCGATGACATCGATCATCTCGGCAACCGCCGCGTCCGCGCCGTCGGCGAGCTGATGGAAAATCAGTTCCGCATCGGCCTCGTCCGCATGGAACGAGCCATCAAGGAAAAAATGAGCGTCTATCAGGAGCTCTCGACGGCCATGCCGCACGACCTGATCAACGCCAAGCCCGTCATGGCCGCTATCCGCGAGTTCTTCGGTTCCTCGCAGCTCTCGCAGTTCATGGATCAGACCAACCCACTCTCGGAAATCACGCACAAACGGCGTCTTTCCGCCCTTGGACCCGGTGGTCTCTCCCGTGAACGCGCTGGCTTCGAAGTACGCGACGTGCATCCAACTCACTACGGCCGCATCTGCCCCATTGAAACGCCGGAAGGCCCGAACATCGGCCTCATCAGCTCGCTCAGCTGCTTCGCGCGCATCAATGAGTACGGCTTCATCGAGTCGCCTTACCGCAAGGTCAAGGACGGCCGCATTCTCGACTTCGTCGAAGTCTCCAATGCGGGCGACAGCGGCATGCGCGTCGGCGACCATCTCGAAAAGTCCGAGGCCTTCGCCAAAATCGCAGAACTCGAAACTGCCGGCAAGCGCAAAATCGATTGGATTCCCTTCAGCTTCTACCAGTCCGCATGGGAAGAAGATCGCCACACCATCGCCCAGGCCAACATCAAGTTCGATGAGAATGGCCACATCACCGAAGAGCTCGTCAACGCGCGCCGCCAGGGCAACTTCGTCCTCGTCAATCGCGCCGAAGTCGACTTCATCGACGTCAGCCCCAAGCAGCTCGTTTCCGTCGCCGCCTCGTTGGTTCCCTTCCTCGAGCACGATGACGCCAACCGCGCGCTCATGGGCGCGAACATGCAGCGCCAGTCCGTGCCGCTGCTCGTTGCCGAGGCGCCGCTCGTCGGTACCGGCATGGAAGGTGTGACAGCGCGTGACTCCGGCGCGGTCATCCTCGCCAAGCGCAACGGAATTGTCGACTCGGTTGACTCCGAACGCATCATCATCCGCGTGGAAGGTGAGCACCATCCCACCCAGCTCTCGCGTGAGGTTGGTTCGGACATCTACCAGCTCATCAAGTTCAAGCGCTCCAACCAGAACACCTGCATCAATCAGAAGCCGGTTGTCCGCGAAGGCGAACGCGTCCTCAAGGGCCAGGTTATCGCCGACGGTCCCTGCACCGAGCAGGGCGAACTCGCTCTTGGACGCAACGTTCTCGTCGCCTTCATGCCCTGGCGCGGTTACAACTTCGAAGACGCTATCCTCATCAGCGAAAAGCTGGTGCGCGAGGACTACTACACCTCCGTCCACATTGAGGAATTCGAAATCGAAGCCCGCGACACCAAGCTCGGACCCGAGGAAATCACCCGTGATATCCCCAACGTCTCCGAGTCCGCACTGCGCGACCTGGACGAGAGCGGCATCATCCGCATCGGCGCCCAGATCAAGCATGGCGACATCCTCGTCGGCAAGGTAACGCCCAAGGGCGAAACCCAGCTCACTCCGGAAGAAAAACTCCTCCGCGCCATCTTCGGCGAAAAGGCCGGCGATGTTCGCGATGCTTCCCTCACGTGCCCTCCGGGCATTGAAGGCACCGTCGTCGATGTCCGCATCTTCTCCCGCAAGGGTCAGGAAAAGGACGAGCGCGCCAAGCAGATTGAAGCGGAAAACACCGCCAAGCTCGAAAAGAACCTCGGCGATGAAATCCGCATTCTTACCGACGAGCGCCTCAAGCGCCTCGACGGCATTCTCGGTGGCAAGGAAGTTCTGGCTGACCTGCATGATGAGCGCACCAACAAGCGCCTCCTCACCAAGGGCATCCTTCTCGATCGCGAAACCATCGAGCGCATCTCGACCAAGAATCTGAAGCGCATCCGCTACGCCGACAAGGACCCCCGCGTCAACGAGCAGATCGATGAGATCGAGGAAATGACTTCGCGTCAGATCGAAGTCCTGCGCAAGATCACCAATGAGAAGGTGGCCAAGCTCCAGAAGGGCGACGAGCTCTCCCCGGGCGTCATCAAGATGGTCAAGGTCTACGTCGCCATGAAGCGCAAGCTCTCTGTCGGCGACAAGATGGCCGGCCGTCACGGCAACAAGGGTGTCATCGCGCGCATTCTGCCCGAAGAAGACATGCCTTACCTGCCCGATGGCACTCCCGTTGAGATCGTCCTCAATCCCCTCGGCGTGCCCTCTCGTATGAACGTCGGTCAGATCCTCGAAACCCATCTGGGTTGGGCTGCCGCGGAACTCGGCAAGAAGATTGCCGCAATGGTCGAAGAAAACTCTGAGGCCAATGCACTCCGCGAGCAGATCAAGATCAGCTTCAAGGACACGGCAACCGTCAATCAATTGCTCGATCTGGACGACACCATGCTCATCCGCGTGGCCAAGGGAATGAAGCGTGGCATCTGGTTCGGCACTGCGGTCTTCGACGGCGCACAGGAAAGCGAAATCAAGGCTCTCCTCCACGCCGCTGGACTCCCCAGCTCCGGCAAAACGGCGCTCTACGACGGCATGACTGGCGAAGTGTTTGAACAGCCTGTCACCGTCGGCTACATCTACATGCTCAAACTCTCTCACCTGGTCGACGACAAGATTCACGCCCGTTCGATCGGACCGTACTCCCTCATCACCCAGCAACCGCTGGGCGGCAAGGCGCAGTTCGGTGGACAGCGCTTCGGCGAAATGGAAGTCTGGGCCCTCGAAGCATACGGCGCTGCGTACATCCTGCAGGAACTGCTCACCTCGAAGTCTGACGATGTCTACGGCCGTACCAAGATCTACGAGGCCATCGTCAAGGGCGAGGCGGCCATTGAGCCCGGCGTTCCGGAGAGCTTCAACGTGCTCATCCGCGAACTCCAGGCCCTCTGCCTCGATGTCGAACTCATCAAGCGCGCAGACCTTAAAAAGCTGCCCGCCCCTGAGCTCATCGACGTCGCTGTAGCCGACTAGTCGCCGGGCCGGAGAATACTTCATTCTCCGGCCTCGCGCACCGTTTCAAGGGTTCTGTCCAGAGCGGCTTACACCGCTTCCCAGGGTTGGACAGACCACCCGCAGTACATTCCCCTGGGCACCAGCGACGGTTAGCGCCGAAGGGCGCGCCGAGGAGGGTCGCCTTGTTCCGTTCCAATCCGTTTGAACTCACCACCCCGATCAAAGACTTTGACGCCATCCGCATCATGCTCGCATCGCCTGAGAAGATTCGCAGCTGGTCGCACGGCGAAGTCACCAAGCCGGAGACGATCAACTACCGTACCTTCAAGCCGGAGCGCGATGGCCTGTTCTGCGCGCGCATCTTCGGACCCGTCACCGACTGGGAATGCCTCTGCGGCAAGTACAAGCGCATGAAGCATCGCGGCGTCATCTGCGACAAGTGCGGCGTTGAAGTTACCGTCTCCAAGGTCCGCCGTGAGCGCATGGGCCACATTGAGCTGGCTTCGCCCTGCTCCCATGTCTGGTTCTTCAAGGGCCTGCCCTCGCGCATCGGTCACCTCCTCGACATCTCCCTCCGCGATCTCGAAAGCATCCTCTACTTCGAGTCTTATGTCGTCGTCGATCCAGGCGACGCACCGGTCAAGGAGCGCGAAGTCATCAAGGACGAGAATCGCTTCCGCGAACTCGACCAGATGTATCGCCCCTCCGGCTTCAAGGCCATGATGGGCGCTGAAGCCATCAAGGAACTCCTCAAGCGCGTCAACACCGAGGAACTCTCGGTCGAAATGCGCGAGAAGATGAAGACCGAAACCTCGGTCCAGAAGAAGATCAAGTACTCCAAGCGTCTCAAGGTCGTCGAGGCCTTCCGCAAGAGCGGCAACAAGCCCCAGTGGATGATTCTCGACGTTCTGCCGGTCATTCCTCCCGAGCTGCGCCCCCTCGTGCCGCTCGATGGCGGCCGCTTTGCTACCTCCGATCTCAACGACCTCTATCGCCGCGTTATCAATCGCAACAACCGGTTGAAGAAGCTCATGGACCTCCACGCTCCGGAAGTCATCGTGCGCAACGAAAAGCGCATGTTGCAGGAAGCCGTCGATGCCCTCTTCGACAACGGCCGTCGTGGTCGCGTTCTGCGCGGCGCAAACAACCGTCCTCTCAAGTCGCTCTCTGACACCCTCAAGGGCAAGCAGGGCCGCTTCCGTCAGAACCTCCTCGGCAAGCGCGTCGACTACTCCGGACGTTCTGTCATCGTCGTCGGCCCCGAGCTCAAGCTGCACCAGTGCGGTCTGCCCAAGAAGATGGCCCTCGAGCTCTTCAAGCCATTCATCTATCACCGCCTCGAGCAGACCGGCCACTGCACCACCATCAAGCAGGCCAAGGAAATGGTGGAAATGCAGGAGCCCGTGGTTTGGGACATCCTCGAAGAAGTCATCAAGGATCACCCCATCCTGCTCAACCGCGCCCCAACCCTCCATCGCCTGGGCATCCAGGCCTTTGAACCCGTCCTCGTCGAAGGCAAGGCCATCAAGATTCACCCCCTGGTCTGCACCGCCTTCAACGCCGACTTCGACGGCGATCAGATGGCCGTCCACATCCCGCTCTCGCCTGAGGCCCAGATCGAGGCCAGCGTGCTCATGCTCGCTGCCCACAACATCCTCTCGCCCGCCTCCGGTCAGCCCATCACCGTTCCTACCCAGGATCTGGTGCTCGGCCTCTACTACCTGACCAAGAGCAAAAAGGGTGCCAAGGGCGAAGGCCGCACCTTCGCCAACGCCGAGGAAGTCCTCATGGCCCTCCAGGCCGGCGAGGTCGAAACCCTCACCCCCATCCGTCTCCGCTACACCGGCCGCGTCCTCGACATGACCGTCGCCTATGACGATCAGGACCTCATGCACACTGAGCCGGTGGACTTCAACCGCCAGTTCATCAACACCACCGTCGGCCGCACCATCCTCAACGACGAACTGCCCCAAGGCATGCCCTTCGTCAACGGTTTGCTCAAGAAGAAGGGCATCGGCCAGCTGGTCAGCTATTGCAACCAGAACCTCGGCCTCGAAATCACCGTCAGCATGCTTGACCGTATCAAGGCGCTCGGCTTCCACTACGCCACGCGCTCGGGTCTCTCTGTAGGCCTCGATGACATGGTCATCCCCGCCTCCAAGTACACCACTGTCTCCGATGCCGACAAGTCCGTCATCGCCGTGCAGCAGCAGTACCTCGACGGCGCCATCACCAACGGCGAGCGCTCCAACAAGGTCATTCAGATCTGGTCCGCGGTTACTGAAAAGGTTGCCGACGAAATGTTCGGCAACATGAAGCAGGCCGACAAAGACGGCGCCATGAACCCGATTTACATCATGGCCGACTCCGGCGCCCGCGGTTCCAAACAGCAGATTCGTCAGCTCTCCGGTATGCGCGGACTCATGGCCAAGCCATCTGGCGAAGTCATCGAAACCCCCATTACCGCAAACTTCCGCGAAGGCCTCACTGTCCTCGAGTACTTCATCTCGACCCACGGCGCTCGTAAGGGCCTGGCTGACACCGCGCTCAAGACCGCTGATTCGGGTTACCTCACCCGCCGTCTGGTCGACGTGGCCCAGGACGTCATCGTTACCGAGATGGACTGCGGAACCGTTGAAGGCATCTACGTCTCCCAGATCGTCGAGTCCGGCGAAATCATCGAGCCGCTCCGTGACCGTATCATCGGCCGCGTCTCCCTCGAACGCATCAAGGACATCGACGGCAACCTCGTCATCGATATCAACCAGCAGATCGACGAAGAAATAGCCTCCGCCATCCAGGGCGCTGGCTACGAAAAGGTCAAGATTCGCTCCGTCCTCACCTGCGAATCCCGCCGCGGCGTCTGCGCGCTCTGCTACGGTCGCAACCTCGGCTCCGGCCGCATGGTGGAAATGGGCGAAACCTGCGGCGTCATCGCAGCTCAGTCCATCGGTGAGCCCGGTACGCAGCTCACCATGCGTACCTTCCACGTCGGCGGTACCGCTTCGCGCGTCTCCGACAAGAGCCGCCTCGATGCCAAGAACAACGGCACCGTCCACTTCATCAACCTCAACACCGTCAAGTCTGAACGCGACGGCATGCTGGTTGCCATGAACCGCTCCGGCTCCATCGCCATCATCGATGATCGTGGCCGTGAAAAGGAGCGTTACCAGGTCGTCTACGGCGCTCGCATGCGCGTCGAAGACGGCCAGCGCGTCCAGCTCGGCGAGCAGCTTGCCGAATGGGATCCCTACACCTACGCGGTTCTCACTGAAATCGGTGGCACCGTGCAGTTCAAGGATCTCCAGGAAGGCATCACCCTCAACGAGGAAGTCGACGAAGTCACCGGCCTCTCGCGTCTCGTCGTATCCGACGCTCCCGATGAAAAACGCCAGCCGACCATCCTCATCAACGGCGCCAAGGGCAAGAAGCGTTACCTCATGCCCAGCCGCGCTCACCTCATGGTCCTCGACGGCGACGTCGTCGGCCCCGGCGACATTCTCGCCAAGATCCCCCGTGAGTCCACCCGTACCAAGGACATCACCGGTGGTCTGCCGCGCGTCGTCGAACTCTTTGAGGCTCGCAAGCCCCGCGAAACTGCCATCATCTCTGAGATCGACGGCATCATTCGCTTCGGTGAAGTCGCCAAGGGCCAGCGTAAGATTTACGTCACCGCCGACAATGGCGATGAGCGTGAATACTCCGTGCCCCGCGGCATCCACGTCAACGTGCAGGAGGGCGAACGCCTCTCTGCCGGCGACCCACTCATGGACGGCCCGCTCAACCCGCACGACATTCTCAACGTCCTCGGCGAAAAGCATCTGCAGGCTTACCTGGTCAACGAAATCCAGGAAGTCTACCGTCTGCAGGGTGTGGCCATCTCCGATAAGCACATCGAAGTCATCGTCCGTCAGATGCTTCGCTGGGTACGCGTCGAAGACGTGGGCGATACCAACTTCCTGCTCGAACAGCAGATTGATCGCTTCCGCTTCAACGAAGAGAACGAGCGCGTCCTCGCCGAGGGCAACCGCCCGGCAATCGGCCGCCCGCTCCTGCTCGGCATCACCAAGGCCTCGCTCTCGACCGACAGCTTCATCTCGGCCGCCAGCTTCCAGGAGACAACCCGCGTCCTCACAGAAGCCTCCATCAACGGAGCCATCGATGGTCTGCGCGGCCTCAAGGAAAACGTCATCGTCGGCCGCCTCATTCCCGCAGGCACCGGCCTGGAGTACTACCGCTCGGTAGAACTCTCTCCGGAGCTCGAGGAAGCTGCCGAACGCGTCAAGCAGGAAGTCACTGCCGAGTTCGAAGCCCAGGAACGCGAACTCGAAATGATGCGCCAGGAAGGCGAAGCCGAAGAAATGGCCGCCGAGTAATCCTGCTACAAACCAACTCGTGTCCTAACCGCAATGCCCGGCGCAAGCCGGGCATTGCTGCGTGTGGCGCGTCATGGATTCCGCACCACGCAGCAAAACGGGCTCGGCAACTTGCCGAACCCGTCTCTATCCGAATTCCAATCCGGAATCCCTACCGAGCCCCATCCTTCAGGATCTGCTCGGCAAGGTAGTTGTGAATCTTGGCATCATCGCGCAGCATTTCGTAGTAAGCATTCTGCAACAACTGTGCGTGGTTGTTGTGCAGCAGAAGCCGGATCCTCTGCTGCACACGCGGATCATTTAAATCCCCCTGCCCAGCCGGCCGCCTCTCAATCAACTCGTAAATCCCATAGCCGATCACCTTGTGCCCAGGCCCTTGCCCGTTCATAATTGGCATCGGATCCGTGTACTGCCCAGCCTTCAACTTGCTCACAGCGTTGAAAACCTCCGGCTCCTCAGCTTTAAACGGTGACTCCAGAATGAAGCCCATGTCTCCACCATTGGCGCTTGTCTGCGGATCCTCAGAAAAGTTCGTCGCCAGCGACGAGAAGCTTTCCCCGCTGTCGAGCCGCCCCCGCAGCATCTCAATCTTCTTCCGCGCCTCTGCTTCGTTCCCGGCCTTGTTGCTCTGCAGGTTCGTCACTTCCTTTGACGGCTCATTGCTCACCACCAGCCGCGCCAGGTGATACTCCGGCTCAATCAGGTTGAACTCGCTCTTGTGCTGGGAATAATAGTCCTTGATCTCGGCGTCGGTAATATTGATCCGCGACTCAATTTCCTTGTTGATCAGCTTGTTCTTCGTGATCGCGCGCCGGAAATCCCGTCGCAAGTCGTCCAGCGTCAGATTCCGCTCTTTCAGTTGCCGATCAAACTCTTCCTGGGTCGACAGCGCTTTCATCTCCGTGATCTTCGCGTCCACTTCTTCGTCGGTGGCCACCAGTTTCAGTTTCTCCGCACGTTGCTGCAAAATCTCGTCGTCAATCAGGCTCGACAGCAAACGAAGCCGCTGAATTCCCACTTCCTCTTTCGACAAGGACTGCCCGCTATCTCCGAGGCTTTCCTTATAGAATCGGTCCACTTCGGAGGCCATAATCTGCTTGCTGTTCACCGTCGCAATCACATCCGCCGAGGGTGCAGGATGGCAACCGGAAATCATCAGGGTCGCAACCCCAACGGCAGACCCCAGAATAAGCATAGACAGAAAGGAAGCGCGAAAACCACGACGTGCTGAATGCACCATGTTACCCCCGGGACGGAAACCGCCCCTCTTTTAAGCATAAACCCGTCAACAACCTGCATCCACCGCAACCCTGCCCTAATTCCCGGGCGGCGGTGGTGCTGTCGGCTGTGCCACCGGCACCGGTGCTGCCGGCGGTTCAACACCCGCCGCCCGCAGCGCTCGATCGATCACCGTCCAAACCTGCTCTTCCGGAACTGCCCCGTAAATATGCTCTCCGGATATAAACAGGGACGGCGTTCCTTCAATTCCTAACGCTTCAGCCTCGTGCATCGAAGTCCGCACCGCCGACTCATCCTGCTTCTTCACGCACGCATCCAGCCGTGCCGGGTCCAGTTTAAAAATCCGCCCCTGCTCGGCCGCAATTTTGTCCAGCGTCACAAAGCTCTTCGCCGGATCTCGGTCAGACCCCGTCACTTCCTGCCCATGCGCATGCAAATAATCCACATAGCCCCAGTACGCGCTCCCGTTCTGCGCTGCAATGCAGTTTGCGTCCACCGCCGCATGCAGCGCCCACGGGTGCAACTCGACCAGCGGATCGTCCTTGTACACAAACCGGACCTTGTCCTTGTAGCGCTCCAAAGTCTCCGGGAAAAGCTGCTCGTGCATCCGCGCACAATATGGGCACTCCAAATCGTCAAAGTTGATCACTGTCACCTTTGCATTCGGATTCCCCCGCACCGGCCGGCCATCCACGGGGATATGCTCCGATGGAATGTTCCCCAGGTCATAGCTCTCCAGATGCGACAGCGTCTTGTTGTCCTTTGAAATCAAAAAATCTACGCTGCTCGTACGTCCGCCCCGGCCAAGCGTCACGGTCAGAGAATCGTACCCTGGCATCGCGCTCGGCTTCCGCGTGCCCAGCTTCAATTCCATGTCCGCCGGTACACTGAACTGGCTCCGGACCAGCACTTCAATCTGCCGCGCCAAGGCCGGATCCGTAATCGACGACTCCTGAGCCTTGCAACCCATCGCGGAGGCAACCACCAACCCTGCACATAACAAAGCCAAACGGCCCATGCCAAAACGCACGCAATACCACCTTTCCAATCTCAATATTATTGCAGGAGCCATGCGCACTCGGCACAAGGAACTGCGGGTGGCGCCCATTGCCGGCGCTCAAAACCCCGCCCCTCACACAGTTGGACGCGCCACGCTCCGCGATGCCTCTCCATCTCGACCACAATCTCCCTGAAAACCCCTCCACAAAACGGGCTCCAAAATGCTACCCTCGCCCCATGCCCAACCCTCCCGCTTCACCCAGGCTCATCCTCCGCCTCACAGCAGCCTGCCTGCTCGCGCCCTGCCTCACCCTTTGCGCCGCCAGCCTCGCCCTCAGCGCCCAGACCCCACCTCCGGCCAAGCGCTCCATCTCCCTCGACGATCTCGCCCGCATCGCCCGAGTCGGCAGCCCCGTCCTCTCCCCCGACGGCGCATGGGTCCTCTACACCGTCTCCCGCATCGACGCCAAAGAGGACAAGAGCCACAGTGAGCTCTGGATGGTCCGCTGGGACGGCTCATCTCCCACGCAGCTCACCTACGGCAAAGACGGCGTCAACCACCCCGCCTTCAGCCCCGACGGCAAATACATCTCCTTCCTTTCCTCACGTCCCGGCAAAGCCAAGGGCCAGCAGGTCTGGGTCCTCAACCGCCTCGGTGGCGAGGCAGACCAGTTCACCGCCGTCACGGATCAGGACCTCAACGACTTCGCCTGGTCGCCCGACTCCAAAACCCTCCTCCTCACCCTCGAACCCAAATCCGAGCCCGACGCCGAAGAGGGCAAGCCACCCGCTCCCCCCAAACCCATCCTCATCGACCGCTACCACTTCAAGCAGGACATCCAGGGCTACCTCCGCAACGACCAGCGCGAAGCCCTCTACCTCCTCAACCTCGCCACCAAGAAGGTAGAGAAGCTCACCACCGACAAACTGGTCGACGAACTCAACCCCGTCTGGTCTCCCGACGGTCAATCCATCGCCTACGTCAGCAATCACGACGCCGACCCTGATCGCACCGACAACACCGACATCTACATCGTCCCCGCTAAGCCTGGCTCCACAGCCAAGCGCCTCACCACATGGAAGGGCCCCGACGGCGGCCATCTCGTATGGTCTCCCGACTCCAAATCGATCGCCTACACCCAGGGCGCGCCCGTCCAGCTCGGCGCATACAGCCAGGCACGTCCCGCTGTCGTCACCGTTGACGGACAGGTCACCTACCCCGCCGCCCAGCTTGATCGCAGCGTCTCATCCCCCTGCTTCACCGCAGACGGACTGCTCATCTATCTCGTCATGGACGACCGCAGCCACTACCCGGCCATCCTCGACTCCACCGGAGCCCAGCGTCTCCTCGCCGAACCCGGCGCTACCGGCTCCCTCGACTGCATCGCTGGTCACATCGCAGTCAACCACCAGGACGACACCCACCTCCCGGAAATCTTCGCCCTCGAGGGCCACTCCCTCCGCCAGCTCTCCCACGTCAACGACGCACTCCTTGCCGAGCTCAATCTCGCCACCACGCAGGACTTCACCAGCCACAGCCCCGACGGCACCGAGGTCCACGGTCTGCTCACTCTCCCCCTCGGCTACAAAGCCGGAGACAAAGTCCCCACCCTCCTCTTCATCCACGGCGGTCCCAACGGCGAAGATGAGCACAACTTTGCCTTCGAGCGCCAATTCTTCGCCGCCCACGGCTATGCGGAAATCAACGTCAACTACCGCGGCAGCGCCGGCCGGGGCCAGGCCTACGCCAAGGCCATCTTCGCCGACTGGGGACATCTCGAAGTCATCGATCTCCTCGGCGCAGTCGATCAGGTCGTCAAAATGGGCGTCGCCGACCCCGCCCACCTCGCCATCGGCGGCTGGAGCTACGGCGGCATCCTCACCGACTACACCACCGCCTCTGACAATCGCTTCAAGGCCGCCATCGCCGGCGCCGGTTCCGCCGCGCCTCTCAGCTTCTACGGCACCGACCAGTACATCCTCCAGTATGACTTCGAACTGGGCGTACCCTGGAACCCCAAGAACCTCGCGCTCTACCTCAAGCTCAGCTACCCCTTGCTTGAAGCCGACAAACGCATGCACACCCCCACCCTCTACATGGGCGGCACCAACGACTTCAACGTTCCCATCATTGGCGGCGAACAAATGTACCAGGCCCTCAAATCCCTCAACGTCCCCACCGAGCTCGTCGTCTATCCCGGCCAGTTCCACGGCTTCACCCGCCCCAGCTTTGTCCGCGACCGCTACGAGCGCTGGCTCGCCTGGTACGACCACTACGCCCGCGGCCTCGACGTACCCGCAACTCCCACCCCCAAGCCCGAGCCGGTACCAACACCAACCTCAACCCCGGCGCCTGCCCCCCCAGCCAAGACCCAGAAACCGTAGCTCCGTCAGACCATGAAGCGACACGTCCTCATCTACGGCCTCATCGGCGGAGTCATCCTGGCGCTCCTGCAATGGACGGAGTATCGATTCCTCGTCATCGAGCACTCCGTCAAGGTCTACGCCGGACTCATCGCCGCCACCTTCGCCGCCCTCGGCATCTGGCTCGGCCTCCGCTTCAAGGCTTCCCACCACCCCCCAATACAGATCTCCGCCCCGGTATTTCCTTCCGATTCCCCGGACGCCGCCGATCCCGCAAATCCATTCGTGCCCGATAACCGCAAGCTCAAAGATCTCGCCATCACTCCCCGCGAACTTGAGGTCCTGCAGCTCATCGCCAACGGCCTGTCCAACCGCGAAATCGCCGAAGCACTCTTTGTCAGCGAAAACACCGTGAAGACCCATTCCAGCCGCGTACTCGACAAGCTAGGAGCCAAGCGCCGCACCCAGGCCGTCCAGTTGGCCAAGGAATTGCGCCTCCTCCCTTGACCCTCTGTCCTGCGAAAGGATGATTTCGCCTCAACTCCTTCAAAATCACCCAAAAGCATGACGACCTACCCCCATCCTGAAGCGCTAGGGTGACTCCGTATCCAATCTCGCTCAGCAGGGAGAAACAAATGAAACAGACAATCCTCAAATACGGGCTCATCTCAGGGTTCGTCACCACGCTCCTGATGGTCTCCACACTTCCCTTCGAAAACCAGATCGGTGAGGACAAGGCGCTGTACATCGGCTACACCGTCCTTGTCCTCTCCTTCCTGCTCGTCTACTTCGGTATCCGCTCGTACCGTGACAACGTCGGAAACGGGCACATCACCTTCGGCCGCGCCTTCGCCTTGGGCATCTCCATCACCCTCATCACCTGTATCTGCTACGTCCTCGCCTGGGAAGTCATCTACTTCAATTTCATGCACGACTATCTGGACAAGCACGCCGCCCACGAGATCGAAAAGGCCCGTGCAGCCGGAGCCACCATCGCCGCCATCCAGGCCAAAGCCGCCGAAATGGCCCGCTTCAAGCAGCAGTACGACAACCTCTTCTACAACGCGGCCATCACCTTTACCGAGCCCTTTCCCGTTGGCCTCCTCATCACCCTCATCTCTGCCGCAGTCCTCCGCCGCAAGCCCCAGGCGCAACCCTCTTAGTCCGCGGCGCAGTACCCTTGCGCCTCACCACACCCCCGGGTTCCGCCAGATAACCCACTCCCCTCCATTTCCGGCTAAAATCAAAGCATGGACCTGGTTCAAATCGCCCTCGGCCGCTCCACACCCGCTCCCAAGCCGGAGTGGCTCAAGGCCCGCGCCCCAGTCGGCGAAAACTACCACAACCTCAAGCGACTCGCCCGCACAAAGGGCCTCCATACCGTCTGCGAAAGCGCCCAGTGTCCCAACATCGGCGAGTGCTGGCAGCACAAAACCGCCACCTTCATGATGCTCGGCAACCTCTGCACACGCCGCTGCGGTTTCTGCGCCGTCCCCAAGGGCCGCCCCGAGCCAATCGACTTTGACGAGCCCCGCCGCGTCGCCGAAGCTGTCGCCGACCTCGGCCTCCAGTACGCCGTCATCACCAGCGTCAATCGCGACGACGATCTCCTCGGTGGCGCATACGCGTTCGCCATGGTCATCCAGGAAGTTCGCCGCCAGGCCCCCGGCTGCCAAATCGAAGTCCTCATCCCCGACTTCCAGGGCAACCCAGAGGCCATCCGCGTCGTCGTCGAAGCCCGTCCGGAAATCCTCAATCACAATACCGAGTCCGTCCCCCGCCTCTACCGCGTCGTCCGCTCAGGCGCGCGCTACGAGCGTACCCTCCGCCTGCTCGAATACGCCAAGGAGCTCAACCCCGCCGGCATCACCAAATCCGGCGTCATGGTCGGCCTTGGCGAAGAAACCCACGAACTCCTCGACGTCTTCCGCGACCTGGCCAAAGTCGGTTGCGACGTACTCACCATCGGCCAGTACCTCCGCCCCTCCCGCAACCACCTCCCCATGGCCCGCATCTACACCCCCCGCGAGTTCGCTGAACTCAAAACCGAAGCCCTCAAAATGGGCTTCCGCCACGTCGAGTCAGGCCCCCTCGTTCGCTCCAGCTACCACGCTCACGAACAAGCCGCAGCCACCGGACTCTCCCACGTGGAACAACCCCTCTGAGGCCTGACCCGGCGCCATCCACACTGGCGGCCATTCCGCGCATCTGCTACCCTCCATTCCATGCCGCACTCTCCCTCCCAACTCAGTCACTACGACGACCAGGGCCAGGCCCAGATGGTCGACGTCAGCGCCAAGCCTGACTCCCGCCGCCAGGCCACTGCTTCCGCTTTCGTGCACATCAGCCCTGCTGTCCTCGCTGCCCTGCCCGACAATCCCAAGGGCAACCCCCTTGAGGTCGCCCGCTTCGCTGGCATTCAGGCCGCCAAACGCACCGCCGATCTCATCCCCATGTGCCATCCCTTGCCCATCTCTTACGTCGATGTCACCGCGCAGCTCGTCCCTGATGGCGTGCAAATTCTCGCCACGGTAGCCACAACCGGCCCCACTGGTGTAGAAATGGAAGCGCTCACCGCAGCCTCCGTGGCCGCGCTGACTGTGTACGACATGACCAAGGCGCTCGACAAGTCCATCGTCATCCGCAACATCCAACTGGAAGAAAAATCCGGCGGAAAAAGCGGCGACTACCGGCGCGTCCCAGCGCAAACCTAGCTTTCCATGCGGGTTCCGTCGCTTCTTCGCTCCACCGCAACGCGACACTCCCGCCAAATGTAAACATTTCCCGATCGCCCAAGTGAGGACCTCTTCATGCGCTTCCCTGCAACCCCATTCCTGCTCGCACTTGCCTTCGCCCTCCCTGTCGCAGCCACCGCACAGGCACCCGCCAAATCCATGGCCCCCGTCGCACAAACCCCTGCCATGGGATGGAACTCCTGGAACTACTTCGCCGACCGCGTCGACGACAAGGGCGTGCGCGCCGCCGCAGACCAAATCGTATCCACCGGCATGAAAGACGCCGGATATATCTACGTAAATATCGACGACACCTGGGAGGGCGAGCGCGATGCCTCCGGCGTTCTCCACACCAACTCCAAATTTCCTGACATGAAGGCTCTCGCCGACTACGTCCACTCCAAGGGACTCAAAATCGGCATCTACTCCGGCCCCGGCAACAAGACCTGCGGTGGCTACGCCGCATCGCTAGGCCACGAGCAGCAGGACGCCGACCTCTACGCCTCATGGGGATTCGATTACCTCAAATACGACCTCTGCAGCTTCATCCCCGACGTCATGGAAAAGCAGGCCCCCAACGACCACGCCGAGCAAATGCGGATCATGGTCGCCGCATACGAGAAGATGAGCAAGGCCCTCAAGACTGCCACAGCCAAAACCGGCCGGCCCATCTTCTTCTCCCTCTGCCAGTACGGTTGGGACTCGCCCTGGGAATGGGCTCCAAAACTCGGCGGCAACTCCTGGCGCACCACCGGCGACATCAACCCCGAGTGGGATCGCATCTACACCATCCTCAGCCAGCAGGAGGGCCTGGAAGCCTACGCAGGCCCAGGCCACTGGAACGACCCGGACATGCTTGAAGTGGGCAACGGCAAGCTCACCCTCGCTGAAAATCGCGCCCACTTCTCCATGTGGGCCATGCTCGCCTCACCCCTGCTTGCCGGCAACGACCTCACCCAGATGAAGCCGGAAATCACCGCCATCCTCACCAACAAAGACGTCATCGCCATCGACCAGGACCGTCTCGGTCGCCAGGCCCGCCGCGTCTACTCAGACGGCGAAGTGGAAGTCTGGTCCCGCCCGCTCTCCGGCGGAGCCATCGCCGTCGCCGTCCTCAACGCCGGCAGCGCCCGATACTCCACCCATCCCTTCCACCTCAACCTCACCCGCCTCGGCCTCGGCCCCAACCAGTCCGGCAAAGACCTCTGGACCGGCAAGCCCACCACCCTCACCAACAACATGCCCATCGAGCTCGAATCGCACGACATCCTGCTCGTCCGCATCGACAAACCCACAGCCGGAATCCCGGCTGGCAAGCTCATGCCCGTCGCCGCCGCCAAATAGCCGTGCGGTCCTGGCCTCGGCATCTTCTGTTTCAAGCAGCGGGTGCCACCGGTCCCTCGCCTTTGGGGACCGGTGATCGGAAGCAGTACCTCTAAGCCTTGCGCCCCAGCAACAGCGCAAACCACCCATTCTCATCCACCCAGGTGGCCGCAGCCGGAAACCCCGCTGCGGCCATCAGCGTCTCCGCCCCCTCCACCGTGTACTTGTAGCTGTTCTCCGTATGCAGTCGCTCCCCAGCCCCAAACTCCACCTCCAGGCCCAGCGCATCCACCTGCACTCGCTGCGCCCGCACACTCTCCAGGTGCATCTCCATCCGTGACGCCAGGGCATTCCAAACCGCCACATGCTGGAAGGCCTCCGCAACAAAATCTCCTCCCAGCTCCCCATTCACCCGCCGCAGCACGTTCCGGTTAAACTCCGCCGTCACTCCAGCCGCATCGTCATACGCCGCCACCAGCATTTCCACACTCTTTCCACACTCCGTAGGAGCCAGGTCCACTCCCAGCAGCAGCCCATCCCCGCCCCGCATTCCCGCACCCATCCCTGCCAGCATCCGCGTCGCCGCTTCCGGCTCAAAATTCCCAATACTCGACCCAATCCACAGAAGCAGCCGCCGCTCACCGCAGCTTTCCGGCATCCATCCCGTCGTGTAATCTCCCAGAATTGGCCGCGTCACCACTCCCGGCAACGAATCCCGCAGCCGCGCACACCCCGCCTCCAGCGCCGTCGCGGACACATCGACAGGCTCATAGACCGCCGTCTCCTGCCGCTTCAGCACCGCAGCCAGCAGCAGCCGCGTCTTCTCTGCGGACCCCGCTCCCAGCTCCGTCACCCGCAGCCGCTCGCCCTCCGCCGCAGCCGCAACCATCTCTCTCGCGTGTGCCGTCAGCAGATCCCGTTCCAACCGCGTCAAGTAGTACTCCGGCAGCTCGGTAATCCGCTCAAACAACTCCGACCCCGCCTCGTCGTAGAACAGCCATGGCGGCAACTGCTTCGGTCTCGCCGTCAGCCCCGTGCGCACAGCCTCACTCACTGCATCCGTCACCACCGCAGCTCCCATCAACCCTCCGCCAGCCGAATTCCGGAAAACTGCCACCGCGTCTCCGGCCCAAAAAAGTTCCGGTAGCTCGCCCGTATATGCGCCTCTGGGGTCACGCAAGATCCACCCCGCAGCACCATCTGCCCGCTCATGAACTTCCCGTTATACTCGCCCAGCGCTCCCGCCAGCGGCTTGAACCCCGGGTACCCCAGGTACGCGCTCCCCGTCCACTCCCAGCAGTCCCCAAACATCTGTTGCAAACCGCCTTCCGCCGCCACCTCCGGTCTCAGCCGGCCCCGGTCCAGCAGATTTCCCACCACCGCCGCGCTCGCGGCCGCGTGCTCCCACTCGGCCTCCGTAGCCAGTCGTTTGCCTGCCCAGCGCGCATACGCGTCGGCCTCGTACAGGCTCACATGCGCCACTGGCGTCGCTGTCACCTCCCCCAGCGCCCGCTCTCCCCGCAGACTGTAGATCCGCCACTCACCGTCGGCCTTCCGCCAGTAGAGCGGCGTTTCCCAGCCACGCTCCTGCACCGCCCGCCAACCGTCCGACAACCACAGCTCCGCTCGCCTGTACCCACCATCGGCAATAAACCCCGCATATTCTCCGCACGTCACCAGCCGCGTGCCCACGCCATAGGGCTCCAGCCAGACCCGGTGCCGTGGACGCTCATTGTCAAAGCTGAATCCCGCCCCGTCGTGCCCAATCTCCACCAGCCCGCCCTTAAACTCGGCAAACTCCATCTCCGTCGCCGCCCCACCAGCCCGTATTCCGTCCACATCTGGCGCATCTCCCGCCGCGTCTTCGGCCAAATACACAGGCCGCAGCGGATTCGTCCACAGCGCATGTTGGATATCGGTCAGCAGCAGCTCCTGGTGCTGCTCCTCGTGGTGCAGCCCCAGCTCCACCCGCCGCAGCGCCTCCTCTGTCACGTCGCCTTCCAGCAGCAGCTCCACTCCCGCGTCCACATGCGCACGGTACGCCAGAACCTTCTCCAATCCCGGCCGCGAAAACGACGCCCGCAGCCGCTTGTCCGGAAACCCCGCAATGCTCCCATAGTAGCTGTTGAACAGCCACCCAAAATCTGCGTCAAACACCCGGTACCCCGCCCCAAACTCCCCCAGCACAAACGACTCGAAAAACCACGCCGTGTGCGCCAGGTGCCACTTGGCCGGCGACGCTTCCGCGCACGACTGCACCATCATGTCTTCTGCCGTCAGCGGCTTGCACAGCGCCAGTGTCCGTTTCCGCACTTCCTCATACCGCGCCCGCAATCCTGCAACTCCGCCCTCAACCACTGCACCCATCGCCGCAACCTTCCTGTCAGGCACAGGCCTCCCTCGGCCCAGCCCGTTAAGCTGAGCTGAGTCTATCTGACTTTTCCGCACCCTTGTGGTCGCTTCCGCACGTCTTTGTCCGTCTATCAAAGTAGATTTTCGTCGCAGCACTGGCCAGTTCGCCGGTGGTACCCTGCCTCTGGGGAGAACGCACCATGCCATCCATCACCCAATCCGCCGCCCTCTCGGCCGCGCTCCTGTTCGCCACGCTTTCCGGCAATCCGCTGCGCGCCCAGCAGCCCCAGCCCGACCAGGCTGGCCAGGGCAACGCCGGCGGTGGCTGGCAAGGTGGCGGCGGCATGAGAGGCATGGGTCCTGGCATGGCAGGCGGTCGCGGACTCATGGGCACCGTCACCGAGGTCGCGGACGACCACTACACCATCAAAACCGATCAGGGAGACACCTACAAGGTCTTCTTCAGCGCCAACACCCGCATCCTCAAGCAGCCCGCCCCCCGCCATCCAGCAGCAGATGCCACAACTCCATCAACCGGATCCGCTACCCCACCCGCACAGCAAGGGGAGCGCCGCCGTGGAGAAGGCGACCGCCCCGTGCCTCAAGAGATCAAACCTACTGAGATCAAGGTTGGCGACACAATCATGGCTGGCGGGGAAGCGGACTCCGCCAAAAAGACCATCGGCGCCCTCATGGTCCTCCAGCTCGACCCCGAACGCGCCAAACAGGCCCGAGAACTCCAGGCCCAGTACGGCAAGACTTGGCTCGCCGGACGTATCACCGCCATCGATGACACCAAGATCACCCTCGACGGCATGGTCGATCATACCCCCCACGCCTTCCAGGTTGACGAAAACACGTCCTTCCGCAAACGCCGCGACTCCATCACCATGGCCGACATCAAGGTGGGCGACCAGCTCCGCGTCGAGGGCGCCATCAAAGACGGCATCTTTCTCGCCACAACCGTCCAGGCAATGGAACCGCCCCGCGACCAACCCACCCCTCGCTAACTCCGCTACACTGACTCCCGGTCCAGGTTCGCCTCGGCCCAAAGCACCGCTTCTGCGTAAAGCTCCGGCAACACCGTCTCCGCCAGGCCCATCCGCTCCGATGCCTTGTCGCAGATCTCCCAGTTGCCCTGCTCGTAGTACTCAATCCAATCCAGCGTCCGCCGCTCCAGGTTGTGTGCCCCCAGCAACGCCTCCAGCGCCGCCTCGCGCAACGGCATAAACCCCGCCAGAGAATCCATCGGCGCTCGCAGCAGCGCGGGCAGCAGGCTCAATATCCCCAGCAAATACTGCTCAGTTGCATTCAGACCCACACGCCCCGCCGCCAGCTCGCAAAATCGGCCCCGCTGGAACGTCATCCGCAGCAACTCCGACGGCTCGCCCCCGTTCAGCTCGCTGGCAATCGCCACCGTCGCCATCCGCCGAAACAGCCCGTCGCCCACCAGACCCAACGCCGACTGAATCGACCGGATCTCGTTCCGCATCCCAAACATCGGTGAGTTCACCAGGCGCAGTAACCGGTACGTCAGCGAAGGATCCCGCTTCACCAGTTCGGCCAGGGCCAAATGGTCCAATGGATCCTGCAGCAAAGCCCGCAGCAGCTCCAGGTGGATCATCCGGTTCGTCGGGATCTCCCGGTTCTTGATCAACACTGGCCGGCAAAAGTAGAAGCCCTGGAACAGCGTAAATCCCTCCAGCCGGGTCTGCTCAAACTCCGCCTGCGTCTCCACACGCTCGGCCAGCATCCGCGCCGGCATCCCGCGCATCCGTGCCAGCAGTGCCGCACGATCCTTCGGACCAACTACGGAAATATCCACCTTCACATAGTCCGCCAGTTCCAGAAACGGCTCCCACTCCGCCCCCCAGATGAAGTCGTCCAGCGCGATTCTGTAGCCCTTCCGCTTCAACTTCAGGCACGCTTCCAACAGCTCCAACGTCGGCGCAACCGTCTCCAGCACCTCCAGCACCGTGTGGTGCGGCGGCAATACTTCCACCGTCCGGCCAATCAACGCTTCCGCTGTGCAATTCACAAACGCCGGCAACCCGGCCGTTAGCTTCTCCAGCCCATACAGCACTGTGTTGTCCAGCATCGTGCGTGTCGCAACCTCGCCATCTCCTGAAAAACCCGCTCCCGGGCCTGCCCGAAACAGCAACTCGTAGCCATGCACTTTCCCGCGCGCATCCAGAATCGGCTGGCGCGCCATATACCGCAGCTTGTCAGTTGGCACTACAGCAGATTGGGGCCCTGATGTGCCGGTCATTGAGGTCGTGGACATACTTCATCTCCACCCCCCTCATCGGCAGCAAGGCCCCACAGGATTAACCCAATCTCCAGCCTTTTCACCCACGCCTCAGCCGCCCATGAACATGCCGCCGTTTACATCCAGCACATGACCCGTAATGTACCCCGCGCCGTCCCCGGCCAGGAACACAACCGCACTCGCAATATCGGCATCCGTACCTGCTCGGCCCAGCGGAATCTGCGTCATCATCGCGTCCCGCACCTTGTCATCCAGCACCGCCGTCATCGCCGTCTCAATGTATCCCGGCGCCACCGCGTTCACCGTAATCCCCCGCGATGCCACTTCCCGCGCCAGGGACCGCGTCACGCCCAGCATTCCGGCCTTGCTCGCCGCATAGTTCACCTGACCTGCCTGGCCAGTCCGTCCCACTACCGACGATATATTGATGATCCGGCCCCAACGATTCTTCATCATCGGCCGTATCAAAGCCTGCGTCAGCAGAAACGTCCCCGTCAGGTTCGTCGTCAGCACATCGTCCCAGTCCGCCTTCTTCATCATCATCACCAGGCCGTCCTTGGTAATGCCGGCGTTGTTCACCAGGATCTCAACCTTCCCAAACCGCTCCAGAATCGCCTTCGCTCCGGCCTTGATCGACTCTTCGCTCGACACGTCCAGCCCAAAAGCCTCCGCCGTCCCGCCCGCGGCTTCAATCTCCGCCTTCACTTCGCCCAGCTTCGACTCATTCCGCGCCGCCAGCGCCACCGTCGCACCCGCCTTCGCCAGCGCCAGAGCACACGCCCGGCCTATTCCCTGCGACGCTCCTGTTACCAGCGCAATTCTTCCCTGCACGTCACTCATCTTGTCCTCGCAGCGTCCCTCCGGCTCCTGCCAGAACACGCATCTTTCCGATTATAGGCAACCCCGGCTCCGGAAACTGCAGCGTCCGCCCTCCTTCCCGACGGTACTGCGCCGTCGCCACCACATGCTCCCGCTGCAGGACTTCCACCTCCGCCAGCTCCGCAGACCACACATACACCACCATGTGCCGGCAATAGTGCAGCAGCGGCTCCGTATCCGGCAGGCGCAGCCCCATCGCTCCCGCCAAATCATTCTCGTTGAACTCCGCCTCCGCATCTTCCAGAGGCCACGGCACGTGGTGGATATTTGCTCGCACCAGCCGTCCCAGCGGGTCCCGCGTAAACAGGCAATACCGCTCCGTCAAGAAATACTCAATCGTACCCGGACGGCTCTGCACCAGCTTGTGGCTCGGACCCAACCCCCGGTAGCGCGCCGAAAACCGCACCGCCTTCCGGCTTAGCAAGCGGGAACTGTAAAACTCAAACTCCCGCTCTCCCCGCGGCACCATCCGCATCTCCGCCCAGTGGTAAGGCAGTTGGAATGCTCCACGAGCCACCGTCACTGCCAGCAGACTGCTCGCCTCAAGCGAGAAAAAATACACCCCTGGCGTTCCCGTTCTCACGTCCCGCACATACGTCCGAAGATTCAGCTCTGCAAACTTGTTCGCGCCCGGAATCCGCGGCAGCCAACGCAGCCGGACCCGGTCCATCCAGAACGGCACAATCCCCAGCCACGCCGTACCGCTGTACGTGTCGACCTCCAGCCCAGCCGGCAACAGACTCTGGATCGCCGCGGCCTGCATCGGCCAGTGCGCGAACAACAGATCGTTCCAGCGCTGCGCCATCAGCCACTTGCCCGAGGGCAGCGGCCACGGCCGGTGTGAGGTCTTCTTGAATTGTTCTGTCATCCCTACGTTCTCAGCAGTCCATACCCAAGTTTCTTGCCACTGCAATGCTAGCTGAAACAAGCGAAACGCGCAGAAGATTTCCCACCATCTCTCCACCGTGCCCTCATGCCGTATTCTGTTCCCCAAGGATTCTCATGTCTACCCAGCCAGAACCTGCCTCTTCCGACGCCTCCCAGGCCCGCAATCAGACCGATGTCTTCGCCGTCCATGGCGCCGATCCTGAGGTGCTGGCATACGCCATGGCCAAGTACTCCCGCTCCGCCCTCTCCATGCGCCAGTCTCTCAAGGAGATAAGCGCACAGCGCGCCGAGCAGTTCCTCAACACCTTCTACTTCCAGTACGGCCACCGCTCCATCGCCGACCTCGCCCACGTCGCCTTCGCCATCGAGCGCCTCTCCCTGCTCGCCGCCATCGTCCTCGTCGATGAGCAGCGCTGGGACGGCCAGGAGCGCTCCACCCGCTATCAGGACTTCCTCAAATCCGGCTGGTATCTCCCCGCCTTTGGCACCGCCACCGAAGCCGAATCCCTCTACAAATCTACCGTCGACGGCCTCTTCGCCGCCTACGCCTCCACCAGCAAGGCCGTACTGGAAGCGCTCAAACAGCGCGTCGCCTGCCCCCTGGAAATGAAGCCCGAAGCCTGGGAACGCACCCTCAAGGCCCGCGCCTTCGATGTCGCCCGCTATCTGCTTCCCCTCGCCACCAACACCTCGCTCGGTCAAATCGTCAACGCCCGCACCCTCGAGACGCAGGTCGCGCGGCTTCTAGCTTCGCCCGTCGCGGAAGTCCGCGACCTCGGCGAAAAACTCCGCGACGCCGCCATCGGTCCCGCTTGGAACCTCCACGCTGACGACCTTGCCGCTCTCGAATCCAAAATCACCGCCCTTAGCCCAGAACTGGGCGACGAAGCAGCCCGCCTGCTCACCCGTGAGGTACATGCCGCTCCCACCCTCGTCAAATACGCCCAGCCCAACGCCTACGAATCCCAAACCCGCGCCGAGCTCGCCGCTGCCGCCGCCGAACTCCTCGCCCGACACCCCATCGCTCCCGCGCCCCTCGTCGATCTCGTCGAGCGCACTGAGTCCCTCGAAGTCGAGCTAGCTTCCACGCTCCTTTACTCCGCCTCCCATCACAGCTACCGCCAAATCCGCGACATCGTAGCTGCGCTCCCCGCCCCACAGATCACCGAAATCATCGACCTCGGCCTCCGCCACCGCGGCCGTCACGACGAAGCCCTCCGCGCCTTCCACGCCGGTCAGGGTCTCCGCTTCGACATCCTCATGGATATAGGCGGCTTCCGCGACATGCATCGCCACCGCCGCTGCACCCAGATCATCCAGGACTTTACCTCGCTCCACGGTTACGACACCCCCGAATCCGGCGACGCTGCCGGCCTCGCCGAAGCAGGCATCCTCGCCCAATACCAGGCCACCGTTGAAGGCGCCATCGCCGCCAGCCGCGCCATCGCCGCCAGCGACACCCCCGAAGCCGCCCAGAACGCCCTCTACCTCCTGCCCCTCGCCACCCGCATCCGGTCGATGTTCAAAATGGACTTCGCCGAAGCCCAATACATCACCGAACTCCGCTCCGGCCCCGCCGGTCACTTCTCCTACCGCAAAGTAGCCTGGGAAATGTACCTCGCCGTCCAACGCCAACACCCCTCCCTGGCCAAATATTTCCGCGTAACAGACTTCACCCAACCCATCGACATCCTCAAACGCTAAGCTCGTGCAGACAGATTGATACACAAATTAGGGAAATTATCGAATTCCGATAATTTCCCTGATTTCACTACAATTCTCCACTTCTGAGTCTTAGCTCAAGCGTGAAAATGCGCTGGCCGTTTCAAAGCGGGAGAAGTATCCAACTCGCCCCGGTTCATGTAGGGCCTGTTCACACGACCATCCACTCAGGGAGTGTGAACAGGCCCTGGTTCTGTCAAGCCCCCAAAATTTCCCTGCCATCTCAAAACCTAACAAAACAAACCACTACGACCCCAAGAAAGTCAGGCTAACGCTGCCGAGAATTATCCCCCAAAAGCGCACAATCAAAGCAGTCGTCCAGAGGACAAATTCCTTGGAAGAACACAGCCGAAAAATCGTCCCGCCTTACCCCGCTCCGAAATGCCGAACAGCGCAACAAAAGTGTCGCAAAAGCGCACAAAAAACATCTGACAACCAACCCGCAACCATAACCCCATCAATGACATAGGAGGGGTTTCCCGCAAAAAACACCCCACCCCCCCCTTTTCCGGCAATGACGAAGATGGCGTTTAGCCTCGCCGCAGTGACTTCAGGACCAAAGGCCCGCGCCATACGACTGCGGTATCCAGCCCAAAAGCTAGGAGCTATTAGCTGGCGACTGAAAGCCGCGTCCCCCCATCCAATGCGATAATCTCTAACTAAGAGAGACCACCATGTTCGTCATCCTCTGGCAGTTCGACATCGCCGAAGACAAAACCCCAGCCTTTGAGGCCGCTTACGGCCCCGCCGGCTCCTGGGCCACGCTCTTCCGCTCCTCCCCGGAATACCTCGGCACCGAGCTCCTCACCGATGCCTACGTCCCCGGCCGATACGTCACCATCGACCGCTGGGCCAGCGAAGACGCCTTCCGCGCCTTCCGCGCCCAGCACGATGCCGACTACGAAGCCATCGACCGCGCCTGCGACGATCTCACCAGTTCTGAAACCCGCATCGGCGCCTTCACCGTCTAGCTTCTACGGCTGCCCGTAGTACCCCGCCCGCGTCCGCACCGTCACTCCCGGCTTGTCCACAGTCACCTTCAGCTCGTGGAACTCGTCCGCCTTCCCCGCCGCCGGCACATCCACCGCCACAAAGTAGTCCGCCTCGGCTTCCGCCACGGTCTTCGCAATCACTCCCGACAGGTAATCGCTCGTCGAAGTCACCGCATCCCCACCGCTTTTTACCGCCACCACTTGCAATCCCAGGTCGCCGATCAGCACGCTCTTCTCGCCCTTCACGCCGTTCAGGTAGCTCTTGTACTTGTCCCACCCAAACGAACCCGCTCCCGGCGTATTGTTCGGCTTGATTGAGTACACCAGCATCCGCGCCGCCCGCAACCCCGTCGACAGCGCAACCACCGCGTCAAATACCGGCTTCCGGTCATGGAAAAGCGGCGCGTCGACCGCCCGCGGACTCTCTCCCCAGAACCACGACGAGTCAATGTCGTAGATCGGCCATCCCGGGCTCAGCCACACCAGCAGCTTCCGCCCCGGTTTCATCGCTTCCGCCGTCGCCAGCTTGCCCAGCCCCGCCAGGGACAACTGCGCTCTTGGCAGCACGCCCGCCCCTCCTGACGAGTGCCGCACTCCCCGCTCGCCCAACCCCGCCTTCTCCAGTGCATCCGCCAGCGCGTTCCCATCCTCTGTCGCCGCCATCAGCGGGGTCACATTCTGTCCGTCAAACAGAATCACCTCCACCGGATGTGACAGCCTCCCACCATCCCTTCGCAGATAAGCCTCAACCTGGTCCCGAACATACGGATACCCCAGCAGCGACTCGTTGATCGTGTCAATCACAAACAGAATCTTCGCCGGTGCATCCTCCTCGCTTCGAAAACCCGCCACCGCCCGCACATCGCTTCCATCCATCACCTTGAAATCCGCCGCAGTCAGCCCATGCACCGGATTCCCGGCCGCATCGGTCGCCACCAGATCCAGCCCAATCCGCTTTCCCCCAGCCTTCCCTGCCACGGCACCCACTTCCGTCTGCTCCGCACTTAGCGCCCGTGCCGGCCCAGCCCAGGGGCTCGGCGCCTGGCTGTAATACCCGGTCCGTGCCCGCACCACCAGCCCCGGCTTGCCTACCGTCACCTTCAGCTCGTGATATTCATCCGCCTTCCGCGCCGCAGCAGGCTCAAACGACAGAAAATAATCCGACCCTGCCCGCTCAATCGCATGCTCCAACTGACCCGCAAGAAACTCGTTGGTAAAGTTCATCACCTCGCCACCGCTCTGTGTCGCCAGCGTCTGCAACGACAAATTCGCTGCCACCGCCTTGCGCGGATCACTCACTCCCTTCACGTAGTCCATGTAACGGTTCCAGCGCATGGAATCCTCCCCGGCTGTAGCCATTCCGTCAATGCTGTCCAAGGTAATCCGCGCTCGCCGCAGCGTCGTCGACATCGACACAATCGCCTGGAAGAAACCCCGCGTCTCCTTGTCCGTCGTCTCCCACGTATCGGTCCGAATCAGCAGCGGCCATCCCGGACTCACCCAGATCAGCAGCTTGTGCCCCGGCTGGTGCGCTGCCTCTGCTGCAACGGATCCCAGCCCCGCCAGCGACATCTGCAATATCTCTACGTCCCCATAGAATCCCTCCGATCGCCGCACCGGCTTCAGCTTCGCATCCATCGCATGCACTTTGTCTGCCAGCGCGTTCCCATCCCGCGACGGCGGCGCCAGCTCCACTACCCCATCCCCGCTGAAAACCCTTACCGACACCGGATACTTCAACTGCCCCCCATTGCTGCGCAGAAACTCCTCAATCTGCGTCCGCTCCAGGCCAGTCCTCAGCACCCACGTATTCACCGTGTCAATCACCAGAATCACCTCGCTCAGCGCTCCCCCATCTCCCGCTGCGCGAAACGACATCAACGGCACCGGCTGCCCGTTGTCAAGAACCGTGAAATCCCCTTGCCCCAACCCCTGCACCGGCACGCCGTCCCTGTCCGTCACAATCGCGTCAAGCGCCACGACTCGCTGCAGCCGCGCCTGCTCCGGCGTCTCCGCCTTCGCCCGCGCCGCCAGCAACTCCCCGGCCTTCGCCGCCAGCTTCGGCTCGCCACCCCCTTCCGCAGTCGCCTGCAACAGGTCGTGCGCCGCCACACTCGACCCCTGCGACAACACAAACAGCGCTCGCTCCTTCTCCGCTTCGCTCTCCTTGCCCTTCAGGAACTTCCCCAGCTCCCCTACCGCCCGCCCTTCGTTCTGCTGCATCAGGGCATTCAGCGCCAGCAGCTTCAGGTCTGCGTCCTTCCCGCCCGGCTCCCCCACTGCCTGCCCCGTTCCGCTCCGTATCTCAATCTCCAGCGCACCGCACTCGTCGATCCACCGGCTCGCCGGATACCCCTGCCGCAGCTCCGCGCACATCGCCAGTGCCTTGGCGCCCTGCCCCAGTTTGCTTTCGGCATACGCCTCCCAATAAAGCGCCGCTTCCGCATGGTCGCCTTTCTGTCCCGCCACCTGGCTGAAGATTTCCACTGCATCCGCCCACCGGCTCTCGTGGATCGCCTGTGTCCCCTCCGAGTACAGGCTTTGCTCAGCACCAGCCCCCAGCGCGCCCATCCCTGCTGTCGCGGTGCTCTCCGCCACCACGCCCGCCGTTCCACCCGCTAGCATCACCGCCAGCACTCCCACCACTGCCCGTAAATATCTCCGCTCGCTCATCTCACGCATCCCCTCTTTTTGCAGCTCCCGCTGTCCCATGGGCCACCCGCGACCGCAGCACGCGCACCTCAAACAGCACATTGTCCGTGTTCAGCTTCTTTTCCAGCTCAGCAATCGCGGCTTCGCTCATGCCCTTTCGTTCGGCCGCCACCGCCGTCAGCACCGGCTCCAGATCCTTCAGTGCCCGCGCCACAGCCGGATCCTCGTTCTGGCCTCGCCTCTGGTAAAGCCGGTTCTCCGCCAGTAACTGCCGCGCCGTCCGCACCAGACCCCCGTCCTCCGCAGCGTCATCCGGATGGTTCAGCTCCACCAGCAACTGTTCGCTCCGGTCCAGTTGATCCGCCAGCACCACCACAATCACCGCACGCTGTTCCGTTCCCGCACCCCGCCGTCCTGCCTTCGCCGGTTCCTCAGGCGCTTCGTCCTTCGCCTCCACCGGCGACCCTGGCCCGACCTGCGTCACAGCCGGCGTCTTCCGCCCATCCACTGCCACAGTCGGCGTCTTCCGTCCCCGCTCCCATACATGCCCCGCATAGAAGGCCAGCCCCAGAATCACCGCCGCCGCCAGCCCCACCCCAATCCGCCCAACCCAACTCGCCCATCTCACTCGCACCACCCGCGGCCCGCCTACAATCCGCGGCCGCAGCTTCTCCCACATCCGCTCCCCAGCCCCGTCCTCCACGGCCCCGTCCGGCGCCAGCCCCGCCAAATCCTCCCGCAGCCCCGCCAGCGCACTCGCACACTCCAGGCAACCCGCCGCGTGCCCTGCCAGCTCTTCCGCCGCCTCGCCGTAATACAGCTCCACCAACTCTTCTGTCGTCAAATGCCTCATCGCGCCTCCCTCAGCGGCGCCAGTCGCTGCCGCAGTTTCTGTACCGCCCGGAACACAGCCTGCTTCGCCGCATTCGGCCCTATCTCCAGCGCCTCGCCTATCTCCGCCGTCGAACGCTCCTCCATGTGCCGCATCACAAACGCCGTCCGCTCCAGCGCCGTCAGCGAACCCATCGCCAGCTCCTGCCGCGCCCGCATCTCCCCGCTCAGCAGCAGCCGCTCCGGACCCGCTCCCGGTTCCGCTATCTGCAACGCCCCCCCGTCCTCATCCGTGCCGCTGTCCAGGTAACCCGCATCGCGTTTCCGCCGCGCCAGCAGGTCATACGCGCAATTCACCCCAATCCGGTAGATCCAGCTCCCAAACCCCGCCTCCGCCTGGAACGTCCCCAGCTTTCGAAACCCCCGCATCAGCGCCTCCTGCACCACTTCATCCGCATCTGCCGCATTGCCCGTAATCCGCTGCGCCACCCGCAGCAGCATCCCGCTGTGCCGCACCACCAGCTCCCGGTACGCCTCTGGGTCGCCCCCAAGCACCGCTCGCACCGTGTTCTGGTCGTTCGCTTCCATCACGGCCATTAGACAGCATCCCCATCACCCCGGTTAGGGCAAACATCGGGTACGCTAAAACTGTCACGCTTTCCGGAAACGAGCCACATCATGCCCATCCCTCCCACCGACCTCCTCCTCGTCATCGACGTCCAGCGCGACTTCTGCCCCGGCGGCGCACTCGCCATCCCCCACGGCGACCAGGTCCTCTCCCCCATCAACCGCCTCGCCGCCCACTTCCCCAACGTCGTCCTCACCCAGGACTGGCATCCCGCCAACCATCTCTCCTTTGCCGCCAGCCACCCCGGAACATCCCCCTACCAGACCGTCGAAATGCCCTACGGCCCCCAGACCCTGTGGCCTTCCCACTGCGTCCAGGGCACCCCCGGTGCTGAATTCCACCCCGGCCTCCACATCCCCCACGCCGAGCTCATCCTCCGCAAAGGCTTCCGCCCTCAAATCGACTCCTACTCCGCCTTCTTTGAGAATGACCGCACCACCCCCACAGGTCTTGCCGGCTACCTCCGCGAACGCGGCTTCCAGCGCATCATCATCGCCGGCCTGGCTCTCGACTTCTGCGTCCGCTTCTCCGCCACAGACGGCATCCGCGCCGGCTTCTCCATCCTCCTCGTCCCGGAAGCCTGCCGCGCCGTTGCCCTCCCCGGATCGCTTGAAGCCGCCCATGCCGACTTCGCCGCCCTCCAAATCCCCTCCGCCACCGTCGATCAGCTCCTGGCCCCCAGCAACTAGCCCCCAGCAACCAGCCCCACAGCCCAGCCCGAAACCAACTCCCGCCCTGCCGCGTCAAATCTACGTATCATGGAACGAAGCGCACCAACCAAACAGCAGCATCAGGAGCAACAAACATGGCATTCATGAGAACGTCCAATCCGGCACTGACGGACAAAGCCTTCAGCGGCCTTCCCTACGCGGGCACCGAACGCATGACCATCAACGGCACCGTCAACAAAACCGGCATCCTGCTTCTCTGCACCATGGCCACGGCCTTTTACACCTGGCACCTCTTCTCCGCTCCGCTTCCTTTGACGGCTCCCCGGACGCAGCCTCCATCACCCCGCTCCTCATGCTCGGCGTCATCGGCGGCTTCATCTTCGCCCTCGTCACCATCTTCAAACAGTCCTGGGCCCCCGTCACCGCGCCCATCTACGCCCTCTGCGAAGGCCTCTTCCTCGGCGGCGTCTCCTGCCTCTTTGAGCTTCGTTACCCCGGCATCGCCATCCAGGCCGTCACCCTCACCTTCGGAACCCTCTTCGCCCTCCTCCTCGCCTACCGCTCCGGACTCATTCAGGTCACGCAGAAGTTCCGCCTCGGCGTCGTAGCCGCCACCGGTGCCGTAGCCCTCTTCTACCTTCTGCAGATGGTCCTCAGCTTCTTCCACCTCCAATTCACCTCCGTCTATGGCTCGGGACTCGTCGGCATCGGCTTCTCCCTCGTCGTCGTCGCCATTGCCGCACTCAACCTCGTCCTCGACTTCGACTTCATCGACCGCAGCGCAGCCTATGGCGCGCCCAAATACATGGAGTGGTACGGCGCATTCGGCATCCTCGTCACCCTGGTCTGGCTCTACCTCGAAATGCTCCGCCTGCTCTCCAAATTCCGCAGCCGCAACTAAACCAACTCGTTCGAGTACCGCTTGTGATCCTGAACGAAGTGAAGGATCAGGCATTGTCTCCCCCCGACTGAGACCTTCCTCCGTGTGCCCCAGGTCTGGATTCCACGACCTGGGAGTAACAAATCCCTCATCAAGCTACGGAATGTTCCTGCGGAAGATTACCGCACGGCGACGTCGCAATTGCCGTCCACAATCCAGGGACGCGCTCCGGGGATTCCGAAGGCGAAGCCGATGCTGACGCTGTATACGGCGCAGGCGGGGCCGGCGAGCGCGCATGGGTGGGGCTGTACGCGATCCAGTTCAACTGGGAAGTCGGACACGCGAGCGGGATTTACAGCTGGGATTTTCTGCTGCGGAATTGTGCCTGCGCGGGATGCATTGCGTGGCGGACGGAGAATCCTGGGATGATGCTGCAGTAGGGCAGCTGTGCTAGACCACCCCAGCGACTTGGACCTGACGCCCGGTGCCCAGAGCGGGGATAGCGATCTGTTGAGGAGCTGGGTGCCTAACTGGGATTGCTAGTCTTCAGCTGGAACTGCCCAAACCTCGAAGACAGGAGCTTCGGTTTTTGCTCTTCGTATGGTTCGACCGATGGATACAACAAGATCGCACTCATTGTAGAAATCTGCTGCTGCCTTCAGCGCTTCTTCTTCCGTTGCGCCCTGAGCAATAGCCCTGTGGGATGGTTCCCGGTCTTCTTCGTTGAGATAAGCTCCGATCATCCATGTTCCCATGTTGCCACTCCTCTGTTTCACCTGTGGTGGGGGTAAAAACGCTCTCCCCCCATTCGGTGGCGTCTCGCCACGGAGTGAGGGGAGTTTCTTCGAGCCCGTCTGTTTCGATATTTCACCATGTGGCTACTTGCGCTTGAGGGCGCGGTAGCGGCGGATGAGAGTGTTGGTGGAGCTGTCGTGGTTCAGGGTAGGTTCGGTTTTGCTTTCGAGCTCGGGGATGATTTGTACGGCTAGTTTTTTGCCGAGCTCCACGCCCCACTGGTCGAAGGAGTCGATCTGCCAGAGGATGCCCTGGACGAAGGTGGCGTGTTCGTAGAGGGCTACGAGTTGGCCAAGGACTTCGGGGGTCATCTTTTCCGCGAGGATGGTGGAGGTGGGGCGGTTGCCCTCAAAGGTGCGATGAGGGATGAGCCACTCCGGGGTGCCTTCGGCGCGGACCTGCTCGGCGGTCTTGCCGAAAGCGAGGGCTTCGGCCTGGGCGAAGACGTTGGACATGAGCAGGTCGTGGTGGTGGCCGAGGGGGTTGAGGGAGCGTGCGAAGGCGATGAGATCGCAGGGGATGAGGCGCGTGCCCTGGTGAATGAGCTGGTAGAAGGAGTGCTGGCCGTTGGTGCCGGGCTCTCCCCAGTAGATGGCGCCGGTTTGGTAGTTGACCTGGCGGCCGTCGAGGGTGATGTGCTTGCCGTTGGACTCCATGGTGAGTTGCTGGAGGTAGGCGGGGAAGCGCTTGAGGTACTGGTCATAGGGGAGGACAGCGACGGTTTCCGCGCCGAAGAAGTCGGTGTACCAGAGGCCGAGAGCGCCCATGAGGAAGGGCAGGTTCTGGCCCCAGGGAGCGGTGCGGAAGTGGACGTCCATGGCGTGGAAGCCGGCGAGCATACGGCGGAAGTTGTCGGGGCCGAGGGCGACCATGGTGGAGAGGCCGATGGCGGAGTCCATGGAGTAGCGTCCGCCGACCCAGTCCCAGAAGCCGAACATGTTGGCGGTGTCGATGCCGAATTTGGCGACTTCAACGGCGTTGGTGCTGACGGCGACGAAGTGCTTGGCAACCGAGGCCTGGTGCTTGAGGGTTTCCAGAGCCCAGACGCGCGCAGTGTGGGCGTTTGTCATGGTTTCAAGAGTAGTGAAGGTTTTGGAGGCGACGATGAAGAGGGTCTGCTCGGGATCCAGGTCGCGGACGGCCTCGGCGAAGTCAGTGCCGTCGACGTTGGAGACGAAGCGGAAGGTGAGGTCGCGCTGGGAGTAGTGCTTGAGCGCTTCGTAGGCCATGACTGGGCCGAGGTCGGAGCCGCCGATGCCGATGTTGACGATGGTGGTGATGCGCTTGCCGGTGAAGCCGAGCCATGTGCCAGAGCGGATGGAGTCGGCGAAGGTGGCCATTTTGTCGAGGACGGCTTGGACTTCGGGGACGACGTTGACGCCATCGACGGTGATGACGGCGTCGGCCGGAGCGCGGAGGGCGGTGTGGAGGACGGCGCGGCCCTCGGTGATGTTGATTTTCTGACCCGTGAACATGGCCTCAGAGTGGGCGCGGAGGTTGGATTCCTCGGCGAGCTGGGCGAAAAGGGCGAGTGTTTCCGCGGTGATGCGGTGCTTGGAGTAGTCGAGATAGAGGTCGCCGGCCTCGGCGTGGAGGCGCTCGCCGCGGGTGGGGTCCTGGGCGAAGAGCTCGCGCAGGGTGACGGGCTGCATGGCAGCGGCGTGGGCGGAGAGGGCTTTCCAGGCGGGGAGTTCGGTGAGGGGGGTGAGGCTGGGGGTCATGAGTGAGTCTCCTGCGGGATGTGTTTTAAGGATAATCCGGGCGCGGCGGGGCCGTGTCTCAAGGCGGATTATAGCGCGGGGGAAAATGGGGAGGATGTGCTGGATGATACGGGGGTGAGGCGACGACTTTCCTGATTCAACTGTCCGCAAACTGCATCGGGCCGGAGAATTCAAGCTGCAGTTTCCCGGTTTGTTCCCGGCAAACGAACAGAGAAAAGAATATTCGAGTCCTGCATGGGGAGATAAGCAACATTGAGGTTGGAATCGACAGCGCTGGCTGGGGTATGTGAAGGCGTTTTCCGGATCCCAGTAGAACGAGGATCCGAGCCTTAGGGAGCTGCTGTCTCCCTTTGGTTCGCGGCTGTTGGGGATTGCAGCGGTGCGAATCAGTCGGTCTTGCCGATGCGGTCCCAGTCTACGCCGAAGGTGGGATGGGCGCGGGTTCCGGTGAGGTGGACGGGGACGTCGGTGGCTGCGCCGTTTTTGCGCAGGAAGCGGTCTGCTGGTTTGAGGAGCATGCCTTTCCAGCCGCCTACCATTTTGGACAAGGAAGATTGCATTTTGGCGTCGCCATCGAAGTTGAGGGTGCCAGCGCCGAGGGCGTATGTGCCGTGGACGTCGATTTCCGCGCCGGGGACGCTTGCGGCCAAGTCGGGGACGGTGACCTGGCCGGCGGAGAGCGTGAAATGGGCGGTGATGGCGGTGTTGATGTTGGCGTCGTCTTTGGATTTGAGCTGGCCTGGCTGGCCCTGGCCGCGGAGACTGATCTGGCGGATGTCGGATTGGATTTTCTCGCTGGTGAAGTGGACGGAGTCGGCCTGGGCGAAGCCGGAGAGGTCGAGGCGCTCAAGGACGGGGAGTTGTTGGGCTTCGGGGCTGGGGCGCAGGTGGAAGTGGGTGGTGAGCGTGAGGTTGCCGGTCATGAGGGGTTGTTCGGCGATGGAGACGTGGAGAAAGTCTTCGATGCGGCCGTGATCGACGGTGACTTCGAGGGCGATGTCGTGCCCGTGGATGCCGGTTCCGGCGTCGATGGCGCGCTGGATGAGGCCGTGAGCGATGAGGTGGGATTGGCCGAGGGTGGCATCGACCTGATCGAGGGTGGTGTTGCCGTTGGTGCCGTCGACGGAGGCCTGGAAGTGCGTGGTGAGAGGGACGCCGGGGCCGACGTCGGCGCGGGCGAGGCGGAAGTCTGGGGTTTCGGTGTCTCCGGTGACGGCGAGGCGACGGAGGATGCCCTGGAACTGTCCGAGGGCTTCGAGGTGGCCGCTGATGCCGGAAATGGAGCTGAGATCGGCTTTGGCGAAAGTGAAGTTGCCGGAGACGGGGAGCGCGCCGGGGTCGAAGTGGCGGGGGGTGTTTGAGTCGGCCGCAGGCTCAGTGTTCGACCAGGGACCAAGCTGTCCGGTGGCGTGGACGGTGCCGATGGGGCGGGGGTTGATCATGTCCACGACGAAGGCCAGGGAGCCGTCGCCGATGGGGGTGAGGGAGAGGTCGCGGAACTGGAAGTCGAGGGGTGGTTTTTCGACGGGCGTGGGAGCGTTGGCGGGGACGGCAGCTGAGGGTTTGCCGGCGGAGGGGCCGCGGGCGATGACCAGGTCAAGGTCGGCACACTCAATGCGGCGGACGATGACTTTGGGCGGCCGGAGCAGGCCTGTGAGGGCGGAGCGGGCCTCGCTCGCTGCAGAAGGCACGGCTGGAATGGGCGGAGCGGTCTGGGTGGTGGTGAATTTGGGGCGGTCGGCTTTGGGAGGAAGCAGGACGTGGACGCCGGAGATGCGGATGAGGGCGATTTCAATGGGTTGGCCGGGGGCCATGCGCCAGTTGGCGTGGAAGGTGAGCTTGTCGACGGTGATCCAGGGTTGGTGGAACCAGACGGCGGAGGGGTCGTCGCCGGGCGCGGGAGCTGGGAGCCAGATTTGGAGCCCTCGTCCCTCGACCTGGAATCCGTCGGCGAGGGAGGTGGTGAGGGTAGGGAGATCGACGCGGCCGTGAAAGCGGGACTGGAGTTCCGCGATGAGGGCTTCGCGCAGGATAGGCTCAGCGCGGTGCAGGTACCAGGCGGCAAGGGAGGCGAGGGCGATGACCGCACAGGTGGCGAAGCCGCCAGCCCAAAGGATTGCGCGGTGCCATTTGGGGCGGGGAGCGGTGCCGGAGGTGGGGTTGTTCGCCATCTGCATCTATTCTGACGGATTTTTTGGGAAAGCGCGCGCCAGGCTCGCAAGTTAACCCAACGAACGGGGAAGCGAGTCAGCGAGTTGGCGTCGGTGCGCTAGCTGGAGGGGTTGAAGAAGGTGGCGAGGCCGGCGCGTTCGGCGTGGATTTCCATTTGCTGCTGGATTTCGAGGGCGAGCGCGAGAGCGGCGCGGCCCTGGCGGGCGGTGACGCGGGGCTGGACTCGGCTGCGGACGGCGGAGAGGAAGCACTCGAGTTCGAGGCGGAGGGGTTCGCCGGGGATGATGGCGGGTTTGGTAAATTCGAGCCCCGGGAGACCCTCCTGAAAGCCTCCGGCGGCACCGGCGGCCATGGCCGAGGCGAGGTCGAAGGACTGATCGACGCGGATGACGAGGGCGTCGCGGCGGGCGTAGTCGATGGAGACGTACTGGCGGGGCTCAAAGTAGCGGAGCTTGCGGACACGCTCCGTGGAGACGCGGGAGGCGGTGAAGTTGGCGACGCAGCCGGAGTCGAACTCGACGCGGACGTTGGCGATATCCACTTTGGGAGAGAGGATGGGCAGGCCGACGGCGCGGACTTCTCGCACCGGGCTGGCGGCGAAGGTGAGCACGACGTCGAGGTCGTGGATCATGAGGTCGAGGACGACATCGACGTCGAGGGCGCGGGGGGTGAAGATGCTGAGGCGGTGAGCCTCAAAGAACATGGGCCGCTTGCGCTGGGCTTCCATGGCGACGACAGCGGGGTTGAAGCGCTCGAGATGGCCGGGCTGCAGGATGCGGGCGTGGCGGTCGGCGAGGGCGATGAGGTCGTCGGCCTCGCTGAGAGAGGCGGCGATGGGTTTTTCGACGAGGCAATCGACGCCTGCGGCGAGCAACTGGCTGGCAACGGCGTGATGGAAGACGGTGGGGACGGCGACAGAGGCCGCGTCGAGGCAGAGATCGGCGCGGAGGGCCGCGTCGACGGAGTCGAAGACGGGGATGCGGTACTTCTCCGCAATCTCGGCGGCGCGGGAGCTTACAGGCTCAATGGCGGCGGCGAGGATGACGCCCTGGTCGGCGAGCTCGGAGTAGACGCGCAAATGATTGCGCCCGAAGGCTCCGGTGCCCGCGACGGCGACGCGGAGCGGGCTTGGCGATGAGATGTTGCCCGGGGAGGCCACTAGGCCTTCGATCCGCCGTTCACCACGTTGAGGCAGCGGCCGTAGAGGTCGAGCAACTGGTTAACCTGCTCTTCGGGCTTGGGGGCCGGGGTGCTGTTGAAGCCGGTTGAGGGGACGACGGCGCGTCCGAAACCGGTGGATGCGGCGACGAATTTGAGCAGATCGAGGGCAATGTCTTCATTGCGCCGCGCTCCCTGACCATTTGGTACTGCAACGGGGTTTTCCATTCCATCCTCCAAACAAGGATGCTAGCAGGGGTGGGGGTTTGGGGCATAGTGGGCGAACGGGGAGCAGGCGGGGCATCGGTGCAGGCGTGTGTGGATGCGGGGGCATTTCAGGAGAGGTGTTAACCAAAGGGAGGGTTGGTTCGTTGTGTTGTTGAGAGCAGCCTGAAAGCGAAGGGAAGACCAATTTTATGTGGAATGTGATGAGAGAAATGCGGTGGCTGATTGTGCCGGGTGTGCTGATGCTGGCCAGTGTGCAGGGCTATAGCCAGGCGAGCGTAAAGGTGACCAAGACGGTGACGGATACGCCGCAGAGTGCGACGGAGGGGAATTTTCCGGCGACGCAGGAGCAACTGCTGAAGCTGCTGCGGCTGAGCCCGACGTTGACCGAGGTGGTGGCGCGGGACCCGTCGCTGCTGAGCGACCAGGAGTATGTGAGCAAGAACAATCCGGAACTGGGGCAGTTTCTGGTAACGCATCCGGAGGTGGCGCGGAATCCGGGGTTCTACCTGTTTACGCATTTGCCGCCGGGGCAAGGGAGCAACGAGGAGGCGCTGGAACGGAAGATTTGGCCGGACTATGGGCGACAGGATCAGCCGCGGAGCCAGATGGAGATCCTGGTGAACGAGGGTGGTCCGATTCTGGTGGGTTTGGCGGTGATCGGGGCTCTGCTGTGGCTAATTCGGACGCTGTTGGAGAATCGGCGGTGGAGCCGGATATTCAAGTTGCAGACAGAGGTTCATGGGCGGCTGATTGAGCGGTTTGGAACGAGCCAGGAGTTGCTGACGTACATGGAGACGGAGGCGGGGAGCCGGTTTTTGAAGGCTGCGCCGATTCCGATCGATCCGGAGCAGGTGCAGGCGATGCCGAATGCGGTGGCGCGGATACTGACATCGTTGCAGGTGGGAGCGATTCTGAGCCTGCTGGGGGTTGGGTTCTACCTGATGCGGCACAATGACCGGGAGTTCACGTCGCTGTGCGAATTGCTTGCGGTGTTTACGCTGATGCCGGGAATTGGCTGTATTCTTTCCGCAGCGGCGACGTGGGTGCTGGCAGGGCGGCTGGGGCTGATGCCGGCGGCTGCGGCGCAGAATCACAACCAACTGGAACGGCAGTGACGGATGGCCGCCGAGCCGCAGGAGAGCCGGCACGGGGAGAAGTTGACCGAGGACGGGGAGCAGCGCAGCATGATGTGGCAAATTGCACTGACAAAACCCGCAACAGTGGAGCGCCCGGCCGAGCTGCGCATGGACAGTGATGCCTTTGCGGGGTTCTACGAGCGGTCGGCGCGACCGCTTTGGGCGTACTTGGCGCGGGTTTCGGGAAATGGGGCGCTTGCCGAGGACATCATGCAGGAGGCGTATCTGCGATTTCTGGGGGCGGAGTTAGCGCTGGACGGAGAGGTAGCGGCGAAACGCTACCTATTCCGGATAGCGACGAATTTGCTGCGGGACCACTGGCGGCGTCCGGTGAACGAGCAACTTGATGCGCTGGCGGAGATGGATATTCCCGCACTCGGGGTGGATCCAAGCGCGGCGGAGATGCTGGGCCCGGCGCTGGCGGCGGTGAGCGCAAGGGAGCGGCAACTGTTGTGGCTGGCTTATGCCGAGGGGTACAGCCACCGGGAGATGGCGGAGATTACAGGGTTGCAGTCGGCGAGCATACGGCTGCTGCTATTTCGGGCGCGGCGGCGGATGGCACGGCTGCTGCGCGAAGGAGGGCAGGCATGAGGGTCACGGCTTGTCCCAGGGAAAAGGACGTGGCGGCGGAGCTGGCGAGCGGCCACTGGCCGCACGCGGTGGCCGAGGAGTTGATGCGGCACAGCGAAACGTGCGGGCGCTGCGGGGAGTTGGTGGTGGTAACCGTTGCCTTCCGGCAGGCGCGAGCGAATGCGGTGGCAGGGGCGCGGCTGGCTGCGCCGGGGCTGTTGTGGTGGCGGGCGCAGATACGGCGCAGGAACGAGGCTCTGGAGCGAGTGGAGCGTCCGCTGGTGGGGGCGCAGATATTTACGCTGCTGCTGGCGCTGGCTGCGGCAGGAGGGCTGGCGGCGTGGGAAGCGCGGCGGGGCCTGCGATGGTTCTGGTGGTCGACTGACGAGCCGGGCGGGAGCATGAAGGCTGGCTGGCAAGCGTTTGGGGCCGAGGCTTGGGCGCAGTTGCAGGCCATGGGCAAGTGGGACAGCGAACTGCTGGTTCCGATTGTGCTGATGGTGGCGCTGCTGACGGGGGTGGCGTGTTATCTGGCCTTTCGGTCGGCGGGGGACCGGAGCTGAGCGGATGAGCCGGGATTGGAAAAAGGTGGAATCGGCGAGATGCCGGTTCCACCTTTTTTGTCGCGCCGGGGTTGGAGCCAGTTAGTTGCCCTTGCTGCGGTAGCGGGAGACGCCGATGTAGAAGACGTTGGAGTCTGTGCCGGGGTTGTGGAGGCTGATGTTGGCGTTGGACTGGTGGGTGTATCTCCAGCCGAAGTTGACGGACTGGTTGCCGTGCCGGTAAACGGAGATGCCGACGTCGGGGCCGATGGTGTACATGAACTGGGATCCCTGGGGGCTGAGGACACGGTCGGCGTAGTAGATGAATCCGCCGTCGGTTCCGTAGTAGAGCTGGACCTTTTTGGTGGGGCGGAAGATCATCTCAAAGCCGACGGGGCTGACGCCGCTGCCATACTCGCGGGTTCTCTGGTTGAAGACGGTTCCCGTATAGCCTTTGCCGATTTTCTGGGGAGTTGGCCAGTCGAGCATGGCGATGGCGGTGACCTCGGGCGAATAGCGGATGGACCAGTCCTGGTGGTAGCGGTAGACCTCGTAGCTGTAGCGGAGGTTGACGGGCATGTACTTGACGTCGGACTCATAGCCGAAGACGTGGCCAGTCATGAGGGAGAGTCCCCATTCGATGCCGAACTCGTGGCGGCCGCCGGGGCCTTCCCAGTTGCTGGGGGTGGCAGCGGAATGCTCGACGATACCCAGTTCCTTCAGGTAGGCGTCGGCGCGGGGGTCATGTTTGGCGCGGCGCATGGCGTCGGCGGTGGAAGCGGTAACGCCGCCCCAGGGGTCGCGGAAGAAGCTGTTGGCCTCGACGACGCGGGAGTCTCGGTACCACGGCGGACGGAAGCGGAGGATGTTGGCAAAGCCGCGCGCCGGGGTGAGGAACTGGACCAGGGTGAGCAGGGCGACGTTGCCGGTTTTCTGCTCGACGGCGCGGACGACGTGCTTGTCGAGGAAGTCTTCGGCGAGGGTCCAGGCGAGGCCGCCGACGGGGGTGGTGACGAGCTCGACCCATCCGGTTTCATTGGTGAGCGTTCCCTTGTCCGTGTAGAAATGGTCGCCGTTGTGGCCGATGCCGGCCTCGCCGAATGGGCCGAGCTTCCACTCAAAGCTGTAGAAAGTGGACCAGGCGAAGGCGCGGAGGCGACTGCGCCAGTAGGGCCAGTTGTTGGCCTGTTCCAGGGTCATGCCCTTGGGATCGTTTTGTATCCAGATGCTGTTGGTGATGGCGCCCATCATGGGGTGGCCGATGTAGTCATCGAGGAAGGGATTGTTGTCTTTCCAGACGTTCCAGCGCCAGCCTTCGACGGAGTTGACGTAGCGGTCCCACCATTTGCCGGTCATGGTTTCATAGCGGTACCAGTAGCCGGTGTAGAGGTTGCCGGTGTTCTGGAAGGCGTTGAAGATGGAGGCCTCAATCCAGAGGGGCTTCCAGTGCATACGGCACTCGCGGGCGCGGGTGGTGTCGGTGGGGCAGTCCTTGAGGGGGACGTAGGAGCCGGCCAGGGAAGGTTTTTGGGATCCGCCGCCCCAGTAGGCCTCGGATGCTTCTTCGCCGACGGAGGAGGAGGAGTCGAGAGCGGCGGAGAGCCCGTTCCATGCGGGAGCGGGTGCAAAGGCGAGGTCGGTGCGTGCGGGCCGGGGAAGGTTGGGCTCGGGGGTATCGGGAAGGGATGCGTTGGGGATGGGGGCGTTGGGCAAGTCGGGGGTGAGGGCTGGGTCTGGCAGGACGGCGGGGGCGTCGACGGCGCGGGCGATGGCTGGTGCGAGGCAGAAGCCTGCCGCGAGGAGGATCGCGGCCACGAATGTGGGTGCACAGCGGCGATACGAGGCAGAGTGCAGAGACGCGGGAGCTGCGATGGGGGGAAGATTCCTCATGCTCATTCTTTCCTGGTGTTGTGTTTGAGAGGTTGCGTACACCCGCGGCAGCTGATGCAGCTGCCCGGCGAGACCTGGCGAAACCAAGGGGAACTCCCTGCGAGGAAGACCGCGTGCAACCGGGAGAGGTATTCAGGGTGCGTACTGCCTTCAGCCTATCCCAGAGGGCGCGAGGTAACAACAACAAAAGGCAGGGTTCGGGTGCTGCGGCGGATGGGCGCGGTTTGGGCCCGATTTGGATTATGATCAATCGGTTGCATTTTTGGGAGTTGCCATGACCCTGACCCGCCGCCGTTTTCTTGCTGCCACTGCCACGCTTGCCGCAGCCCGGCTTGCACCTGCCGAGGGTGCTGTGGCCTCACCCCTTGCCCGCGATCCGCGGCGGCCGCAGTACCATCTGCTGCCGGCGCGGAACTGGATGAACGACCCGAATGGGCCGATCTACTGGCGGGGGCAGTACCACATGTACTTCCAGTACAACCCGCACGCGGCTGTGTGGGGAGACATGCACTGGGCGCACGCGGTTTCGCCGGACATGGTGCACTGGGCGCACCGGCCGGTGGCGCTGGCTCCCACGCCGGGGTCGGCGGACGCGGATGGGTGCTTCTCGGGGACGGCGATTGTGGTCCAGGGGCGTGTGGCGATGCTGTACACGGGAGTGGCGAAGGCTGCGCCGGAGAACTCGTCGATTCGCGACGGGCAGCACAACTTCCACGAGGCGCAGTTGCTGGCGTGGGCCGATGACGCGAGCCTGAACTCGTTTACGAAGGCGGCCGCGCCGGTGATTCTGAATCCGCCGGAGGGGATGAAGGTGACAGGCTTCCGCGACCCCTCGCCCTGGCGGGCTGGCGCCCGGTACTGGATGACGGTAGGTTCGGGGATTGAGAGGGAGGGCGGGTGCGTGCTGCTGTACTCGTCGCGGGACCTGGTGACGTGGCAGTACGAGCACATTCTTGCGCGGGGACTGGGTGCGGGGACGCAAATGGCGAACCCTATGGACGCGGGGGATATGTGGGAGTGCCCGGAGCTGTTTGCGCTGGACGGCAAGCATGTGCTGATTTATTCGACGCTGGGCAAGGTGTACTGGCAGGTGGGGACGCTGGACGAGCAGGCGATGCTGTTTCATGCGGAGACGCATGGGCTGCTGGATGCAGGGAGTTTTTACGCCAGCAAGTCGCAGTTGGACAAGGATGGGAAGCGGATTTTGTGGGGCTGGGTGCAGGAGACGCGGCCGGAGGCGGAGTTTTCGGCGGCGGGCTGGGCGGGGATGATGTCGCTGCCGCGTGTGCTGTCGGTTGGGCCGGATAACCGGCTGCGGAGCCGGTTTTTGCCGGGGCTGGAGAAGCTGCGGGATGTGCGGGTCCGACGGACAGGGAAAGGGAAGGGATGTGGCGTTGGCCAATGCACCGATGGAATTGGCCCAGGGGTGGGCTGTTTGAGTGGGGTTTGTGAAGTTGTGGAAGAAGCCTGTGGAGAGGTGCAGTACCGATCAGCGGGGAAGAGCTTCCGACTGAATATCACGCGAGATGGCAGTGTGAACGTGATGAGCGTGGAATGGGACGAGAAAGTACCGGGCGAGCTGAAGGTGGACGGGAAGCTGTATGCGCTGGGGACTGAGGCGAAGGAATCTCTCGATCTGCATTTCTATGTGGATGGATCGGTGCTGGAGATGATTGCCGGAGAGCAGTTCGCGATGACGAAACGATTCTATTGGCAAGGGAACAAAGCGCCCGATCTCCAATTTGCCGCGCTGGCAGTGGCCGGGAGTGAGCAGGCGATGGAGAAGTGGCGGATTACAGCGATTTCGAAGAATCGGCTTACGAGCTGAGAGTCAGGGCTTGAGGCGGTGCATGGCTTCAAGGACGCGGGCGAGGGCTTCGTCTGCGGTGGCGCCGGTCGCCGAGAGGTGCCCCATTTTGCGCCCGGCGCGTGCCTCTTGCTTCTCGTAGAGGTGCAGGCGCACGGTTGGGACCTCGAGCGCGCGGGCGAAGTCGGGGTGTCCGCCGGCGTCGATCCAGACGTCGCCGAGCAGGTTGACGATTGCGGCGGGGACAATGAGCTCGGTGGAGCCTAGCGGCAGGTTACAGGCGCAGCGGACGAGCTGCTCAAACTGGCTGGTGGCGCAGGCGCGCTCGCTTTGGTGATAGCTGTTGTGGGGGCGCGGGGCGAGTTCGTTGACGAGCAGGCGGCCGTCGCGGGTGAGGAAGAGCTCGACACAGACGAGGCCTTCAATGGCCAGGGCTGTGCTGATTTCGCGGGCAAGCCGCTCGGCTGTCGCCTCCAGGGCGGGGGCGATGTCGGCTGGCAGGATGCTCCATGCGAGGATTTGCTGTTCGTGGTGGTTGCGGGCGGCGGGATAGCTGAGGACCTGGCCGGAGGGGCTGCGGGCGGCCATAACGCTGATTTCGAAGTCGAGGTCGAGGGACTGTTCGACGACGACAGGACGCGCGCCGAGCAACTGCCAGGCGTCGGAGATTTCGGGCTCGTTGGCGGGGTGATCGAAGCCGAGACGGGCCTGTCCGCGGCCGTCGTAGCCGCCACGGGCGGTCTTGACGAAGACGCGGCCGCCGAGGGATTGCACGGCTTCGCCGAGTTCGTGGGCGGAGTGCGCGATACGAAAGGCGCCGACGGGGAAGCCGTGCTCCGCGAGCCATGTTTTCTGGAGGATTTTGTCCTGGATGATGCGCACCGGCTCGACACCGGGGCGGAGCGGCGCGAGTGCGGCGACCTGCTCAAGGGCATCGACGCCGATCTGCTCGATTTCCAGGGTGACGGCATCGGCTCCGGTGGCCAGGCGGCGGGCGGCATCAGCATCGTCCCAGCGGCCCACGACGACCTCGTCGACGACGAAGCTGGCGGGGCATCTGGCTTCCGGGTCCATGACGCGGACGCGGTAGCCCATGGTGCGGGCGGCCATGGCGGTCATGCGGCCGAGCTGACCGCCACCCAGGATGGCCAGCATACCGCCGGGCTCGACAACGGAGGGGGTCACGCTTCGGGCTCCTGGTCCAGAACTTGCTCCAGGACTTCGGCGGTTCGGGCGGAGCGCCAGGCGGTGAGTTTTTCGCGGAGTGCGGGGTCTTCATTGGCCAGCATGGCGACGGCGAAGAGGCCGGCGTTGGCCGCGCCGGGCCGGCCGATGGCAAAGGTTGCGACGGGGATGCCCTTGGGCATTTGCACGATGGAAAGCAGCGCGTCCATGCCCTGCAGCGCGGTAGCCGGGACGGGAACGCCGAGGACGGGAACGACGGTCTTGGCGGCCAGCATTCCGGGCAGATGGGCTGCGCCGCCGGCGCCAGCGATGATGGCCTTGAGGCCGCGCGTTTCGGCTGATTCCGCGTACTCGAAAAGCCAGTCGGGGGTGCGGTGGGCGCTGACCACCCGCGCCTCGACGGCTACGCCAAACTCACGGAGCAGCTCGACGGCTCCGCGCATGACTTCGTAATCGCTTTTGCTGCCCATGACGACGCCCACCAGGGGGCTTTTGTCCTGTTCGCTCATGGAAAAAGTATACGTTGCAGCCGGGGGGTGGGAGCACGATCTAGTGGCGGCGCAGCGCCTCAAAGGCAACTTCGACGACGGCGAAGAGGACGCTCATCGCGGCCACGAAGCCCTTGGCGCGCTGCCAGTTCTGTTCGTGGCGCTCCATGCGCCGTTCGAGCTCGCTGAAGCGGCCGGAGTTGCCATCCCCGACCAGGCCGACCATCTGCGACTTCAATACGCACAGGTCGCTCAGAACCTGCGCTTCAAACTCATCCATCATCCGCATTTCAACTCCTTTGCCTGCCCATCTAGCTAAGCGTTGTCGCCAACGGTAGATTTACAAAAATGCCCGCGGAAAACTCCGAGTAATTCGGGGGCGTGGATGCGTCGTACATGCGCACGTAAAACCGGTCCGCCTCGGTGGCCCTGGGAATATCAAAGTTGGGCACCAGGGTTCGCAGAACCAGATCGGCATCCTGGCCAGGCTGGAAGGCGAAGTCGCGACGGCGGACTTCAAATCCCCCGCCGATTGGAGGTGTTGCGTTGGCGGCCACTGTGATGGTGGCCGAGGTCATCGCCGTGACCGTAAGCTGGTTGAGGTTGGCCAGGTAGGTGGGCGCAATCAGCGCCGGCAGCCAGGTTTCCGCAGGCACCGTTTTGCTGGTTTTGATGGAGAGATCGTTGGCCCAGTCGTTGGAGAATGTAATGGTGTACGCCACCTGGTCCGGCTGGCTGGCCCCATAGCTCAGGGTCACCTGCCGCACTACCACCTGCGCATTGAGATTCATCGAGGGCGCTACCAACTCGAGCGCATCTCCCGGCCAGACATCGACGGGCAGACCCGTGTTCTGGCTTGCGGCGGTTCCCCACCCGGCCCGCCAGCCCTTGTAGGTGCCGCTCCAGGCAGCCGATACGCTGGAAGCAGCCGTCACCAGGGCCTTTGCCGCATTGCGGCAATCCTGGCTGCTGCGCGCCCTGGGGCCGGTCGCGGTGCCAATCCAGACCGAGGTGGGCGGCATGCCGGCAGCCTGCAGATCGGCCTGGCTGGCCGCATTCACGGCACGCCCAACGGCCCGGCCGGTCGAGCGGTAATGCACCTCCAGCACCTCTCCGACCACGGGGATAAACCCGGTATAAAACCGGGCTGAACCGGTTTTGATCAGGTGGCACTCCGCACCCTGCGCAACGCTGCCCACGGGGCGAGTCCGGGCCGTTCCGCCCGGAACGGTTGAGCGCACCCAGCCCGTACCCAGGTTCGCCATGGCCAGTGAGCGCATGGAGCCGATCAGGTTTAGACTGCTGGCGGCGGCCACAGTCAAGGCTCCCGGAACGTATCCCATGGCGCCGTCATACAGCACCACCGGAGTGGCACCCACGCCGTCGACAAACTCCTGCAATTCCATGAGCAGGTAACCCTCGGCGACCACCGTGTTGGCTCCGTACAGCACCATGCCGCTGTCCCCCACTACGCGGTAAGCCTGGGTGACACGAGCGGTTTCAGGGCACCACAAACGGGTGCGCAGAGTGTACACAGCCGTCGCGCTCAGGCTGACTGCAGGCCCAGTCGGCACACCCTGCACAAGCGCCGAAACGCTCAGCGCGCCGCTACCCATGGCTGAGTTCACCTGGAAACCGGCCACGCAGGTGCCCACCATCGTAGTGCCGTTGTACAGCCCGGCCAGCGTTCCCGCGCTGCCTGGCGACAGGGTCACCCCGGTTGCCTCCAGCAGCAACACTCCGCCGCCCTCGACGCGGTCGTTCCACACCAGCGCGGTCTGCCCGTCCACACCCGTGCCGCCGTTGAACTGCAACCCGCCGGCACCCAGCTGAAAGTACGCGCCGTTGCTGGCGAGGCTCCAGGTCCGCAGATTGATGTTTCCCTCGTTGAAGAGCTCGGCAATGATCCTTGAGCTGGCAGCCGGCTCAAAGTAGGGCGTCTCCGTCAGCAGAAACTCCGTCGTCGTTCCGTCGCCCAGGAAGTACTCCGTCACATAGGCGACCGGCTCTGTTTCGCCACATACGGTCACGTCATTGGCGAGGGCCCGATCCACGCCGGCGGTCAGGGCCAGGTTGCCCAGCTCCAGCGACCCGGAGGTCTCACTGAGCACATGGATAGTCTGCCCCACCTGTTGCAGGCTGAGCGCACCGTTGACCGCGCGATAGGCTCCACGCGCCTGGGTCACGGCAGGCCCCGCAGCCTGGCTCCAACTGGCTCCCGGCTCGGGACGGTAATTGCCAACAACAGAACCCAGCGCGAGTCCGGTCGTACGCAGCGCGGTCGATCCCGTTCGCGTCACCAATCCCGCTACCAGCTGCCCCGCAGTGACCCCAGTCTGACCCGCGCTGGGCGGCATCAACTGCGTGTCCAGCAGCACCTCGTCGCTGACCGCCTCCAGCGCATACCGGTACACCGGCCCGGCAATGCCCAGCCCAGCATATTCCGGCATGGGAGACAGCGCCAGGTATCCGGTGAAGTAGGCCGTCCCGTCATCCCCGGTGACGGCAATTGCCTGGTTCCGCACCGGTGCCGCCAGGCCGCCGCTCACTGTCACCCATAGCCGGCAAACGGAGGGCTCATTCAGCTTTCGCACCACCTCCAGCTGCTTGACAGCATCCAGCGCCGCCGTGTAGTCCACCCCACCAATCGAAACCTTCATCCGCTCGCCCCCAAACACCGATTCGTTCGAGCACCTTTCCGAATGGATGCAGACCGGAACCAGGTCAGCGGACGGAATCCTTCGCTAGGAAGAATCCCGTCCCGCCCTGCTGGTTGCGCCCCACTTATTCCGAAAATTGCCTTTAAACAAGACTGCTTGCCGCCGGCAGAAAGCTCCGGTAGCACACCACTCGCTCCCCATCCAGGGGATCGGTCACTGGCAGCGCCACAAAGCGGCCCGCCAGCAGGACCCGCTCCAGCGTGCCCGTCTTCCCATCCAGCGCCGTTGCGCTTTCCGCCGCGCTGGCAAGGGCCTGCAGCCGCGGATAGTGGAAGAAGATCCGCTCGCCCTGGCTGCCTTCCATCACAAACACGGCCGACCACTCCTGATAGAAACTGCCACCCTCGCGGTCCACAAAGCCAACGACCGGCTGCGCCTTCATCCCCGCTGCCGGAGCGCCGCCCGGCAGCGCCTCGGCCAGTGTCAGCCCCGTTGCCCCCACCTGCGCAATGCGCGCCACGTTCACCGTCACCCGCCGCACATAGTCCACGTCGGTCAGCGCGGACTTGACGTACGCGCCGCTCACAGGCGTGCCGACATACCCCGTCTGCCCGGTGTAATCCACGTCCACGGCCACAATCTGCCCGGCGGTGAACTTAGCCGCATCGACCGGCGCCAGGCTGATAAATGTGGCCGTAGAGCCCGTGCCAACTACCCCCGCGGCTACACCCGCGCCGCCATCGCCTGACGCAGCCGCTCCGCCAGCCGGCAGCAGCAGATTCATCTGCTGGCTCGCGCTGGCCAGCACCATGGTCAACTTGGTCCAGCTCAGGAACTCAAAGCTCACCTCGGCCCCGACCGTCTCCCGCGTCTGCTCCAGCACCGCTGCCGGAACGCCGCTCACAATCTGCGCCGTCTTGCTTACCGCCTTGCGCGTAAACCCCTTCAACCAGCCAAGCGCAATCCATGGACTGGGCGGGGAATCCAACCCAAACCCGCCCATCTCCGCCGCATCAAAAATGACCGGCGTCTGCGTCACCCGGTTCACCGGCGCAAAATATCCACGCACCCGCCGCACTACCGGCGCCGCCGCCAAATACGAGTTGCTCATCCGCCCCCCTATCCTTCCCACACCCCTCTGCTGCTCACTCCGCTCAATTCCTCAGCTCCGCTGCGCCAACTACCCCACCAACTCGCCCGCTTCTTCGTAGCTGTAGACAACCACTCGCGCCGATCGGGTCAGCCGGTCGCGCGTCACCGTGACCGGCTGAAACACCGGCTCATCCCAAAAGACCCGCGTCATCAGCGTGGTCGCCGGCGTACTTCTGTAGTTCAGCTTGGGTGTCCAGAAAGGAGCCAGCATCGCCACCAACTCCTCGTCCATCTCGCTCATCGCGCGGCCCCGGTCCATGCCTCCGAAGCTCTGTGTGCCCAGGGTTGCGTACACAATCTCGCACTCCTCGGCCGCCATCGTGGCGGGCAAATCCTGATCCACCGCCAGACCCAGCCAGCGCAACACAAAAACGTCTGTCGGCAACTGGCTGAATGGAGCCTCGGCTTCCTCCACCAGAATCCCCGGCCGCACCGCTGCCCGCAGCAGAATTGTCCGCTCCGGGTTCACCGCCACCAGCCGCGTCCGCAGCGCCACATAAAACGAATCCTTCGCATTCTGCATTCCACTCTCCCGCTTCCCGCAGTGCCGCTAATCACTCCGCTAGAGCAAATCCAGAGTTGCTGTACCCAGCGAGAACCAATGCCAGACTGGATTTTTCCCAGAAAAATCCTTCCTCGCGAAAACTCGATTGGGTATACCTTCTCTGGATTCGCTCTAAACTGCTTCCGTCCCCGCCTCGCGCACCAGCAACCGGTACAGGTACACCTGCCCCATCGCCTCGTTGGCAGCAATGGACTCAATCAGGTAATTCTGCCCGCCCACGTTGATCGCAAGGGTCATCGCAAACAGGCTCCTGGCAGAGTCCAGATCCAGCGCGTTCACCTGCTGCTCCACACCGGTCGCGCTCACCAGAATCTCCCATTTTCCCTGCCCGCCTTCCTGCCAGCTCGGACGCAGCTTGCGCATCACCACCGGTGATACCGTCACCTCGGCAAAGGTGGTCGCCACCAGCCCCAGCTGGCTCTGGTCCGTGTTCGTGTTGCTTCCCGTCACCCGCAGCAGCGCCGTCGTGCCCGCTACTGTTCGCAACAGCGCATCGGCCAGCATCTGCGGCGCTGCCGTCGAACTCCTGCTCGCCGTATCGCTCATCGTTCACTCCAATTCCGCGTCATCCCAGCCGGTTCGCAACATACGGCCGCAACAACGCCTGCACCGTCTCATCCAACAACGAACTCGAGAAGTACTTCATCTGCATCGTGTCCATCTTCGTCATGCTCGTGTTCAGCGCCGGCTGAGCCTGCGCATTGCGCACAATCTGCGCGCACGCGCTCATCACGTCGTCGCCAATCACCGCCAGGCCCGCCGTGTAGGTCACCAGCACCTCGTTGTAGGGCAGCCCCAGCAGATTCCACGGCAGCGTCAGCTCGCCTGTATTCGCGTCGAAATCCACCGTCGCCGGATCGATCGCCGTCCACTCCCCTGGCAGAGAAAACGCCAGCGCCGCTTCCAGCATCCCAACCTGCGGCAACTCTCCGCGTCGCGGGCGCCCATACCGGCCCTCCAACGCCACCAGCGGGCTGGTCGCCGGAGCCAGCGGCGACAATGGCAAATAGCTCAACCGCACCGTCTGCGTCCCGCCCACTATTCGCAGCCGCTCTTGATACTGAATCACGTTCAAATCCGGCCGGCGGCAAAAGGAATTGATCAGCGCCGTCGCCGCCGTGATCCAGTCCCCCGTCGTTCCCGCCGGCAATCCATAGTTCACATAGTCCGTTGGCGCCAGATATGCCATCCCCATCCCCCTTGCCACACTCTGAATTCCAAACGCAAATGCCAGCGGGGTCAGCCAACCTGGCTGCCTGCGCCAGATCAGCTAACCCCGCTAACTCCACTGCTTACCGGTCAACCAGCACCTGGTAGTGCGCATAGTTCGCGCCCTTCACCACCACCGCGCCAAACTTCACCGCCACATACTGCTGCGACAGAGAGTTCGGCAAGCCCAGCTCGAAGATCCGAGGAGTCGGATCGCCCAGCCAGTGGTACTCGATCAGATCCTCGGTCACGATGTAGGCCGGCAGCACCGCTGTGCCGGAACCGGGAGTTCCCGTGTAGCTCAGGCTCCAATCCGGGATCAGAGGCAGATCGCCTGCCTGCGTCGACAGCATCTTCACTCGCACGCCGCCCGTTACAGACTCGGTGTTCAACACCACGTTGAACTCGGTCTTCATCTCCCTGTCGATCAGGTCAAGAAGCACCGGGTTGGCATAGATTGCCGTCGGCCGAACATGGAAGCCCGAACTGGCCACCATCTGCGCCACGGTCGACTTCAACCCGTCCACAATCGAGGCCGTTGTCCCGATCGTGGTGGTGTTGCCGCCGCCGGCAATCTGTGCCGCCACACCCATGTACTGCGTGGTGGTTGGGGTGCTCAGACTGGTGTCGTTGCCGTTCCACAAGGCCACATCGTGGGCCACCATCAGACCGCTCACGGTGTCTGCCAGGTCCTTGGCCTGCAGATAGGCAAACTGCTGCTGCTGCTTGCCCAACTCCACATCAAACAGGTTGTAGTTGATTTGCGCCACCAGCGCCTTCAAGGGCACGCTGCGCTCCACGCGCGTCGGGTTCACCACGACTGGCGAAATCGAACGCGGGTTCACAAACGCCGAAGTCCCAGGATTGGGCAGCGCCGTCTCCTCAAAGAAGCGCGACGGATGTCCGGTCGCCGGGACCTGCTTGATGCGTTGGCCAAACGCGCTCGCACGACGGCAAATGTCGAAGATCTCTGTCTGGTACATGGGAACTTCAATTGCACCAGGTCCGATGTAGTCAGCTGCCGCATGGATGTCCGCAAAGCTTATGTTCATAGGCTCTTTCTGCCCCTTCCCCTGGGCCAGGGTTTGTGGGTAAGTACCCGCAGGCCTCACTCCCGTAAAAAACAAAGCGGAGCCGGCTGCGCCTCCGGTCTTCGCAGGTCCCAAAGATTCGCAGAGCCCAAAGCCCCCGCAAATCTCCCGTCCCGACATGACCGGCTAGCACCCCCAGCCCCGCTAACCCCGCTCACTCCGCCGCTTTAGGCCATCGCTCCGGCGCGCCGCAGCTGGCTCTTCACTGCAATCCGCTGCTCCAGGCTCAGCCCGGCCAGCGCGGCATCCAGTGCCCGCACCTCAACATGGCTCTCGCCAATTCCATGCTTGGACAGCATCTCCGCAGTTGCCGACGGCAGTGTCCGGCGCAACGGCTGCAAGGCCTTCGGAAAACTCGTCTGGCCTTCGGCGGAAGCCTTCAGCTCGCCAATCTCCCGCTCTGCCTCGGCCAACTTGCCCATCAACTCCTCTTCCCGGCGACTGGTCTCTGCCGTCGCCGAAATGCGCTCCACCTCTCCGGCCAGTTGGCGCTGCCGCTCCTCCAGCCATCCCAGCGTCCTTTCCAGCAGCGTTGCCGCGGCCTCCAGACGCTCCACCATTACCTTCTCTTCGATCTCCATTCCATCTCCTTCTTTCTTTCGAACAATTCAAGCTAGCCCGCTGCTTCTGCCAGCCGAAAACTCGTTGCCCGATACGCCGCTTTCTCCCGCAGCAGAATCGCCGCACCGGTAAAGGTCGCCTTCGTAAGCTTCCAAATCTCGGCCCGCATATCGGCCACCTGGGCATCCGCCAACTCGTAGCTCATCCCCATCGACTCCGGCACGCTTGCCCGGATCGCCTCGGCCGCCTCGGGAAAATCCCTCCCGTATAGGTAGCCCCGCACTGTCAAACGGCGTCCCACCACATCCGCCTCGGTGATCAGACCGATCTTCCGCTTCGCATCGTGTCCATCCCACCCCGGCCGGTAGTCAACCGCCATGCCCAGCAACGACGGCAACGCCGCCTCGGCTGCCTCCCTCGTCAGCCAAACCCTGTGTCCTCGCGCTCCCGCTGGAGCCCTGTCGCTGGCCGCATCCACCAGCGTCAATACCCCCTCAAAGTTCACCCTGTTCGGATGTCCCTTGACATGAGGAAACTGCACCGCCATTCCTTCCAATCGCATCCGCTCTCCCGTCACTCCACACCTTTGGCGGTGTCACCGGAACCAGTCACGCCTTACCTGATTCCACTGCCCCCGCTAACCCTGCTCTCCGCCAGCCGACAACTGCACGTTGCCCGCTGCATCCATCGGACCCAGACCGCGCATCGCACGCACCTCGTTCACCGTGTATACCCCGGCCGCCAGCAACTGCACCTGGATCGCCAGCTCCGTCTCCTCGTCCCGCGCGCTCAAGTCGTTGAAGACAAACTCAAACTCACGCCATCCAATGCTCTTTGCAAACAAATCCCGCGTCAGATGCTCCTCAATCCGCTTCGCCAACGGCTCGATCGCCCCGCGAAACGCCTCATCTCCCAGCTCTGCCGCCGTCGACCGATTCACATCCCCCTCGAGGCCCAGGAGCAGCGGCGGCAACCCAAACGCATTGGCAATCATCCGAATCAGGAACTGCTGCCACTGCAGCCGCAAATCCTCGTCCGTCCCCTGCGCAAAGCGCAGTACTTCCGGCTTCTGTTCCGACGAAATCAGCGGCACCCGCCCCGTGCCCTCAATCTCGTCCTGCCACCAGCGAATCATCCGCTCATGCTGCGACGGCGTCGCCTCGTTCAGCCACAGCGCATACTGCACCACGCTGTTGGCCGCCAGCTTGCCCGCAAACCGATGCGCGCTCAGGAACTCGTTCACCGTCTCAAACGCCACCTCCAGCGGGCCCAGCCCAAACGGCGTAAAACTCCTCGGATTCATGCGCAGGTAGATCAGCTGGTCATCCCGCAGATCCACCGCCTGGCCCGGCATCTGCCCCGTCATTACCTGGCTGTAGCGCGGCATCTCCGGATCCCCATCCCAGTTCGGATTCACCCGGATCGTCGCCCCGTCCACAGGCCAAAGCTGCGCCGGCTGCTCCCCGTCCGACACCGCCTCCATTTCAATCGCACCATACCCGCCCGTCAGCGCATCCTCAATCACCTGCTCCATCAGCGTGCGGAAGCTGTCCGTCGCATTTGGCTCCTCCAGCGTCCGCCTCAGCGCAGCCAACCTCGGCCCCGCATCCGGCACCGCGGTCACGCCCCGGCGTGCCCGAACCTGCCAGTCCATGGCCACAATCCGGTCCTTGATCACGTTGATCGCCCGCCGCACCACCGGCGTCTCCGCAAACCTCCGCAGATTCGCCTGAGTGGGCTTCGGCAGCCCCTGCCCTGCGCCCACTCCATACGGACTCAGAATCGAAGGCACACTCAGCGTCTTCCGCCGCGTCAAATCGACCGCGCCCTCCACTGCCTCGGCGCCATCCTGCCGCACCCGCTTCTGCCCACCCGTCCAAATCGCCTTCAGCTGCTCCCGAACACTCACACGCGCCCCCTCACTTCGGTTCGAATCAACCTCACAAACCACACCAAAACACAAAAGGCACAGCCCTTTCGGACCATGCCTCATATACTCGCTCGCAAAAAAAACTAAACCCAGTCGAAGATCCCGACTCTGTTACACCCGCAATTCCCGCCGCGCCGTCTCCGCCACACGCCCCAGATCCGCCGTCGTCAGCACCCGTATCCGGTGCTCCTCCATCGTCTCCACGGCAAAGCGGTACGCCTCCAGCCGCTCTCCATCCATCTCCATCCCATCCTCATCCGCTTCCCGGCCCCGTTTGCCCAGCCCCGCCGCCAGCCGCACCGGCTCCACAATCGCCGTCAGCTCCAGCGCCGCCTTCTCCAGCCGCTCCACCCCCGCAATCAGGCTCGGAGCGGAGAACGCCAGTACCTTGGCCATCTCCAACCCCACCCCGGCCGAGGGCTCCAGGCTCACCGCCTGAAACATCTTTACCACACCGTTGCGATAGCCCAGGTCAATCCGCAGCGGATCTCCCGGACGCGTGTACTCCGCCGCCCGTATCCGCTTGCGCAGCAAATCCCAAACCCCGGCCCGCTCAAACTCCGTCCGCATCCGCGCCTGGATCGCCGCCCGGCCGCTCAGCCGCGATACCCGCTCCCGCGTCTGCGGCTCCACGTACAGCCGCATCAGCTCTTCCACTCCCGTATCCATACTCTCCGCCAGATACGCCTTGCCCAGCGTCATCTGCACGCAGTTGCTGAACGAGTCCTCCAGAACGTGCATCAGGTTGCCTTCCGGCTCGGCCGCAAACCGCCGCCGCAACTCGCTCTCCAAACCCTCGAGCATCCCCGTATCCGCATCCGGATCCAGGCACCTCACCCGCCGCCAGTCCGCGGTAAACTTCAACGCCAGCCGGCCCATGCCGCCATTGGCGCCCGCCTCTCGCAGCAGCACCCCAATATGCACGAACTCGTTCCTCACCGGGTCAGGAACATACCGGAGCAGGAAGAACTCGCATTGGTGTCTCTCATTCGGCATCACATCCCATTCACGATTTCAGTGGGGCCAGCGGAGCTAGCGGAGTTAGCAGCATGTTTTCCTTCTGCCCACCCTCATCCTACCCTCCATTCCCCCCCCATCCACCACTCTCCCCCACCTATTTTCCCATCCCCACCCATTTCGGAAATGGTCTCCTCTCCGTCTCCCCAAACCTCTCAATCAGCTCCCGCACTTTCGTCCTCCGTGCCAGCACCTTCTCCACAAGCTCTTCCAGTGCTCCCAGATCCCCTCCGCACCACTCCGCGGGAATCTCTCCAGCGGCCTGCCACACCGTCTCATCTGAAATTCCTTCGATCCGGCTCAGCCAAGGCTCAAAACTCTCCCAACCCGTCACCCCGGCATACACCAGGTTTCTCGGGTATACCCCCCGCAGCGGAACATCCTCAAACCGCCATTCCCCGGCGTGGAAGCAGTACCCCTGATCGATGAACACCGCACCATACCGCCGTTCCCGCGCCTTGCGTACAAACACCGCCTGGCGTCCGTTCACGTTGCCCGTCCACTTGTCCAGCGCCAGAATCCCGGCGAACTCCTCCAGGTTCCGGATCTCCGTCAACTGCTCTTCCGGCAGGTAATCCACCACCTGCCCCGGCATCAGGCCGCCCACATACCGTGCCCCAAACTGCAACCCTGCCCGGCACGGCTCCCGCCACCGCCCCAGGTCCACTTCCAACTCCGCCGTGTTCTCTACCAGCCATGGCGATACCACCACCACCGCCGTCTCCGGAACCGTCAACCCCACCGCTGCCGCCAGCCGCGTCGCCAGCATCTCATTCGCCAGCACCCGCACATGCTGCGGATTGTTCTGAAACTTCACCACCCACAACTGGTTGTCCGCGCCCAGCATCAGGTGACCCTGCGCTCCGCCCCGCATCCGCCGGATCTGCTGAACCGCCTGGACCGCCAATTCGCTGCTCCAAATCCTGCCTTGACTCGTTACCCGGATTCTACCCGAATGACCAATAATTCCAAGCAACTCCCAGGCATGTATTTTTAAGACTCTCAAAATACCTGAAAACAAAGCCCTTGCACTCGCTTTTCAGGGCCTCTTTTGCCCCTTTTCCGCTTATCCGCGCTTGCCAAATCCCTCCGCCCGCACCGCCAATCCCATCGCCATCGCCATCACCCGGTCATCGTGCGCCCCACTCCTCGCTCCCACGCTTCCATTCGCCAGCCGCAGAAAACTCCGGCACTCCGCCAGCAGCTTCCGGCTCACAAAAAGCCCCGGAGCCTCCACCAGCGCCGCCCCCAGACGAGCCAGCATCTGCGGCCGGCTCACAGAACTCGTCAGCCACCCCGGCTGCCCATCCCGGCCCCTGTACACACGCTCATACCGCACATGGTCCCGCAATAGCGCCAGCACGCCGCTCCCGTGGTTGTTCCGCTCCACCACTACCGTCGCCCTCCCGTACCGCTCCGCCAATATCGCCGCCTGCAGCGCCAACTCCGTCGAGTCCACATGCGCTGCATACTCCGCGCACTGCATCCCCGTTTCCACATCCACCACTTCCATTGCGGAATAATCACCCTCCGCGCCACCCCCCGCCGGATCCACCGCCACCACATACTCCCGGCCCGCCTGGTACGGCAGCCACACCTCCAGCCGCCCGTTCTCCTCCCGCGTCACCGGTTCCGGAGCCTCCATCAACCGCTGCTCCACCGCCTCCCGGTCAAAGTACATCTCTCCCGTCTCCCGGAAGCAGCTCTCCGCATCCTCCACCATCTCCTGCCGCGCCAGCCCGCGCAGGCTCGCCAGCATCTGCCGCCGGTACCCAATCTGCCGCCCATCCAGCCCCGCCCTCACCACCAGCTCCCGCTCCTGCTCGCTCAGGCTCTCCTTGGTCACCGCCTCTTCCGTCCGGTAACCCGCCTCCAGCCACCAGGGAAAGAAGTGTCGCACCAGACCTATCTCCTCGGCCCGCCGCCACTCCTCGTAGAAGCATCCTCCCGCACCATTCGGCGTCGACTCCAGCACCAGCTCTCCACCCGGCGCCAGTCCCGCCTTCAACCCCGCCAGCGTCTCCCCCGCGTTGCCCGCCCACCGCGACACCTCCGAGCAATGCAGATTCTGCACCGTCATCCCCCGCCCCGCATTCGGATCCGCAGCACTCTCCACCCGGTACTCCGAATCAATCTCCGGAAACACAATCTGCCGCACATTCGCCTTGCCCGTTCGCAACACTCCCGTGCGCAGCCCCGCCGGCAAATGCTCCACCATGCGGTGCACAATCCGCAGTATCTCCTCCGCGCTCTCCTGCGTATGCGCCACCTGCAGCGTCAACGTCCCCGGCCGCGTTATCGTCTTCAGCAGGAATCGCCCCGCCACCCACGTCGTCATCCCCATCTGCCGCGCCTTCAGCACAATATTGCCCGCGCCGCGCCGCCGCTCAAACTCCCGCTGCGCCGCGTTCGCCCGCAGCGCATGCATTCGTCCATCCTTGCCCCGCACCTTCAGCAGAGCTTCCGCCAGAAACACCGCCGCCGTATGACCGCCCAGCAGCGCATGGTCGTCGTCCAGCATCTCTCCAAACAGCCGCAGCTCCTCCCTGTCCCGCTCCAGCCGTCCCAACATAACCCTCCCAGGTACGCATCCATCCCATTCCCGCGTCGGACGGCACCCAGGGTTCCGCCACAAAACCCCAGGTGCCGCCGCGCGTCGCAGCAGCAGGCGCGAGCATTTCAGGAAAACAGTGCCATTCCAGCGACCAGTTCGAGCAGCCCTCTCCGCCCTGAAAGGGCAACGCTCCCTCCGGCCATCCAGAACCATCTCTATCCCTGAGATACCGCTCCAGCATTCTCACTTAAGGTGTATCGGTACCGACGAATCTGCGCGCAGCTTCTTCCCAGAAGAAGCTGCACTTCACAGATTCGACCACCCCACGGAATAAGTGAAAATGCCTTAGTTCCCGCCGCACCAATACCGAACCGTATACGCCGTCGATGCCGTCAACGCCGAGTTCGCCGTCAACGTCACCGCCGACGCCGTCTCCGCCCACGTCACCGTAGTCAGCTGCGCCGTCGTGCTCGACACAGCCACCATGCAGTTGCCGTAGCCCGTGTGCGCCGCCGGAAACGTCAGCGTCCCCAACGTCCCGGTCGCCGGACTCGTCCCCGTCGTCAAGGTCACCGCACCACTCACTCCGTCGCACACATGGTTGGTCGCACAGGCAATCGTCGGACCCGTCCCCGCCGCCGCTCCCGTCGCCAAGGTCATCGTGCCCGCGCCCGCCTGGGACGTCGCCTGCAAACCGCCGCTCACCACCGTCTTGAACGCTCCCGTAGATCCCGTATTCGAAATCGTCAGCGTCTCCGCACCGTTCGTTCCTGCCGTGCAACTCGGCGAAATCGAAATCAGGTCCGTCCCGCTCGCAGATCCCGTCCAATAGGTCCCCTGCGTCTGCAACGGACCACCAACATAGCAGGCGCTCGCTGTCGATGCCGTACTCTTCTGCGTTGCGATCGACCCTCCGCCCGTCGAGTACAGAGATCCGCCCGTAGTCGTAATCGATTGTCCTGCGGTAAGCGTGCTCGCGAACGAACCCTGTCCACTCCCATTCACCGTAAACGCCGCCGTCGAGTAGTTACTTCCTCCCTCGTACACAATCAGTCCGCCTGCTCCCGAACCGCTCGTATTGTTCACCACCACCGCATTCGCCCCCGCGCCGGAGTTGATCCCAGTCTGCCCGTTCTGGTACAAAATCAGACGGTCCAGGCTGTTCACCGTGTCCGTCAGCCGGAAATAGTTGCTCGCATCCTTGCGCAGTTTCCATTCTGTCGTCCCCGTATAGCTGTTCAGGGCAAAAGCTCCAACCTGCTCTGCTCCCGAGCCTGGCTGAATCGTCACATCCCCTTCGCTCGCCGCCCCATTCGCCACCAACACGTTGCCCGCAGCCGTCATCGTTCCCGTCGCCGTTGGACTCGCCAGCGTCGCTCCACTCGCCAGCACCACACTGCCTGACCCCGTCGTCCCCAGGCCGCTCACTGTCGTGCCTGATGCCGCGTAGTACGCAATCTGCCCGCTCGTACCCGCGCTTACCGTTCCCGACCCGCCCGACCCACCCGAACCGCAGGCCGAACCAGTGTTCGTCACATATCCCGAGCCGTCAATCTGCAGGCAGTTGTAACCGCTCGTCGCCGCCAACCCTGGAAACTTGATGCTCGTCGTCCCCAGAAATGCAGCCACCAGGCTCCCGCTGCCGCCAGAGTAGATATCCGTCTCCGCCCCAGCACCCGTCTCATAGTTGATCCGCACATGACCCGCCGCATTCGCCGCGTTCACATACGTATCCCCGGAGTTCGTGCTCTGGTACGCCTTGAAGCTGTCCAGCCCGCCCGTCGCCGAGTTCACTGCCCAGTTGTTGCTCGCATCCTTCACCACGTACCACTCCGAAGCGCCGTTCCAGTCCTTGTAGATCAGGCTCTCCTTCTGCGCCGTCGTCAACCCAGCCCACAGCACCGAATCAATCTCCGCGTCCGCCTGGTTCTTCACCGTCACCGTGCCCCCGTGGGTCGTCACTCCGCTCACCTGCAGTGTCCCCAGGAAATTCGCATCGCCCAAAGCATCCACCGTCGCCACTGTCGTCGGCGTCGCCCCACCAGAGCTGAACGCAACTCCTCCTGTGCCCGCATTCGCCGAGCACTGAAAGCACACATTCCCCGTCCCCGCTCCATTCAGCGCCGTCCCGTTGTTGCCGCCCGCCGTGTTGTTCTGCTGCATCTGCAACCGGATCGTGTTGTTCAGCAAGTCTTGGTAAATCCAGTTCGATTGCCCGCTCGCTCCATCCGTCAAACCCCAAAGCCAGTTGTACTGGCTCCCCGTCGTCCCCACGTCCACCTGAGACTCCCACTCCAGCCCGCGCACATTGCCCGTGCCTGTGCCCAGCCGGAAGTGATTGACCACCGTCGCATCCTGCTGGCTCGCGTACCAGTCCCCCTTCATCCCGTTGAACGTCCGGTGGAAGCTGTCCAGAAAACTGTTCCTGCTCCCGTTGTCCGTCAGAGCCCCGGTAAACATCGTTCCGCCCGCAATCCAGGAGTTGTAGCTGCTTCCCGCATCCGCCACCACCTGACTCGTCGAGTTCTCATTCCTCAGGCCCACAATCGTGTTGTTCTGGGCATTCGCACCCAAATGCAACGCCGTCGCGCAGCCCTCCACATCGCCCCCGTCAAAGGTGTTTCCATCTCCCTGCGCCAGGTTGATCCCCACCGTGCCCGAGATCGGGCTTCCCCCGCTCGTAGGGCAGTCGATATGCAACCGAATGAACGTGCTCGCATTCAGCCAGTCCGTCGTCGCCGGATTCGAAACCTGGTGACCGATCCCGTTCACCCCTGTTCCAAATCCGTTCAATGCCACGTCGTAATACGTCCCCCCCGTGTAATTCCCCGTACCGTCCAGCGTCACGCCCGTCTGGTTCTGGTTCCCCAGCAGGTACACGCTCTCCACATCCATCTCCTGCGTCCGGTAGGCCACCAGGCCCTCGGCTGTCGCGCTCGTCGAGTTCGTCACGTTGATCAGCACGTTATCCAGGTGGAATCCCTGCGTATCCGCCCCATACGTCGCGTCACCCACCTGGATTGCCGCGCCTGTTCCCGTGTACAGCAACACGGTCCCACCCGCGCCGCCGCTCACAGCGCTGCCCCCGCGCAGACTGCACCCATGGATCGTCACATTCCGCACGCCCGCAGGCACCACGATCGCATTCGTCGTCGATATCGTCCCGCAAGGTAGGTCGATCGTCGCATTCGCAACATTGACCGTCACCGGCGCACTGAAGCCCAATCCCCCAACCATGTTCCGCGCGTCGCACACCCCTCCATACACTGGATTCAAATTCGCCAGGCACGCCGTCAGCTTCGCCCCCAGGTCAGACCCCGAATACTGATCCACCTGGTGGAACTCTCCAATCTGCAACGCTGTCAACGTCCCCGTAAACTCCGTCGAAGGCGCATTCAAGTTCGCCCCTCCAAGGTTCACCAGTGCCTGCGCCGCTGTCGTCGCTCCCGTTCCTCCATTGCCGATACTGATCGTTCCTCCAGTAATGTTGCTCGCGCTCAGCCCCGTAATATTGCCCCCGTAAAAGGCGGGCGCAGTCTGCCACACCGGCTCGTTCGCCGTCGTGCCATTCCCCTGCTGCATCAGCACGCCTGCCGTCGTACCGCTGTTGCCCGCCAGCCGGCTCGGATTCCCACTCGCATCGCCCACCACCAGGTCTCCCTGGCTGGTCGTCAGCGCCTGTGTCATCACCGCCGTTCCACCGCTCACCGCCGGACTCGAAGGCGCCGCAGCACCTCCCAGCAGAAACGCGTAATACGTCCCCGCCGGATAGTTCGCCACCGTCGCTCCCGGATTGCACACCGTCAGCGACAGCGTGTTCGCCGCTGTCACCGTCCCTCCTAGCTGCAGCGGACTGGTCCCCGACGGCGCTCGCACATACAGCACTCCGTCGCTCGATGCCGCATTTGCAAGCACAATCCCCGGCACCGTCGCGCAGCTCTCCCCATTCACCGTTCCACCCGCAATCGCAAATGCCTGCTCCGCAAAATCCGTCACCGGCAGCGTCCCGTCCGCACCGCTGATCTGCCCCGGACGAACCCGCAATCCCGGCATCTGGACCGCCGTCAATCCCGTAAAGCCCGAGTACCCATCGTTCTCCATCGCCATGTATCGCGGCATCGAAAGGCCACCCGCATACGTCTCCTCCACCGCCCGCATGCACCACTCATCCGAATTCCCCGTATTCTGGCCCTTCAGGCAAAGCTCTCCAGAATCACTCCCCGTCACTCCAGCAGGCAGGGAACTGCTCGCCGAATTCAGAACCAGTCGGCTCGTCTCCACTGGTGCAGTACGTACCGTCTCGCTCGTTGAGATCGAACTCGTCAGGTTCGTCAGACCTCCGCGAAAATCCGCCAACTGCTGGCTCGCACTTACTTGCCACGGCTCGGCCACAGGCTCCAGAACCGCACTCGATCCCACATTCCCCACGTTCCGAACATGCATCCCCTGGAACTGGTACGTCAGAACCGCGCCCGATAACTGGTTGCTCGTGCTGTCGTACGGATTCGGACACACTGCCGAACCATAGCTGCCCAGTGCCTGCGTCCCGTTGCACCAGCCCACTCCCTCCATCTCAAGGCCATCCAGCTCCATCCCTGCAGGATCCGAAATCACAATCGGGTGATTCTGCGTCCACTTCACATTCATGTTGCGCACGCTCAGTCCATTCACGGGACGACCATAGCGCGAATACATTGACAGAACCACGTCATAGATCCCACGCCAAAGCGAATCCGTCGCCGCTCCCAGTATCGCCAGATTCTGATCCGTCAATCGCGTCTGATTGTCCCCGGAATGAAAGAAATACGTGTTGAACCAGATGTCCAGGGCATTCTGCGCCAACTGGCTCTGGCTCAGCGTCGGCCACATTCGACCATAGAACAACACTCCATCCAGCGACGTCCCGTCCCCCAGGTTCAAGCCATTCAGGTACGTGCCTCCCGTCGTGCTCGTCCACGGCGCACGGTTGCCCCACCATCCACCAATCACCAGGCCCGCGCTGTCGTTCGTCATCTCAATCTGACGGAAGCTGTTGTACTGCGAGGAACCAACCAACAACGCTACCCCTCCGTTGTTCACGTTCACCCGCTCCCAACGCCAGTACGCAGCGCTCTGCACTGCCGCTCCCACAAACGCATTGTTGATGTTCACGTCGTACAGATTCCAGCCACCCACTCCCTGGTCCGACCCAAACACCGCCATGTACGGCGCGCTCATCGTATATGTCGCCGCTCCCGCCGCCGCGGTCGTAAATCCCGACACGATCGTCGCCCCATTGCCAAAAATCGTCAGCGGCGTCGTCTGCCCACTCTGGATGCGAACACCATACCCCAGGTACCCGGGCGTCTCCGCTGCCAGGTTCGTGCACGACACTCCTCCGCACGTATCCGTACTCGGTGCTGTGCCGTCATCCCATGCCGTCTGCATGTAACCGGTAATCGTCCCGATGTAGTAACTCTTCCCCTGCGTCAGAGCCACAGATCCCGCATGGCTTCCATTCCCCGTCGCATAGCTGATCGCGTTGTTGAAGCACGCTGTATCGTCGGTCACCCCATCGGCCGCGCAGCCAAAGTCATCCACACGCACATCCGCCGTGTAGCTCGTCATGCCTCGGCGCTGGTCCAGCACCGGGGTCGGAGTCGCGCTCGACGGCGGCGCTGCCACCACCAGCGTCGGGCAGCCCGTATACCCGCTCCCGTTGTTCGTAATCGTATAGCTGGTCACCTGCCCGCCCACAACATTCGCCGTCACCGACAAACCGCTTCCGCCACCTCCGGAAGCCGTCACCGCAGGCACACTCACATATCCCGAACCAAATTCGCCCGGATACACGCTCGTCACCTTGCCGCCCAGCGCCGGACTATACGTGCACTGCGCCGTCGCTCCCACCGACACACCCTGCCCGTAGCTCCCCGTCACCCCCGGCGGAATCAGCGCCGAAGCCGAACCCGTCACGCACCCGCTCAAGCTTCCACTCAACGCGCAGTTCGTCGTCCCATTCACCACTGGCGCATTCAGCGCACCGGTCATCGTCCCGCCGCTCAGCGGCAGCATCCCAGCACCGCTCACAATCTGGCTGGCAATCTGCCCATCCACATACGCCTTGTTCGCAGCCTGGTTGGCTGCTGTCGGCTGGTTGGCCAGCAGCAGCCGCTGGAACGCGGGCACAAACGACACCCACGCCGTCTCTACATTCGTCCCAACACTCGGCGTCATGCCGGAAGCCGTCACCGCGTTGCCGCTCGTCCCCGCATCGCACGTCGGGTTCCCCGTCGCCGTGTTGTACCCAATCGTGAATACCTGCCAGCCCGTCGTCAAACTCACCGTCTGGTCGGCAAACGTGCAGCTCACCACACCCGTCGTGCCCGTCAGCTTCAGCTCCTGCGTCGTGGCCACATCCGCCTTCGCCGCCACATACCAGCTGCCCGCCCCGGCAGGGAATCCCTTCCCCAGCACCAGCGCGCCCTGCGCTCCGCGCACACTCCAGTTGCCCGTCGTGTCCCACGCGCCACCCACAGCCTTCACATAAGCGCCCGTCACCGGCGCCGTCGTGTCCTTGCCGAACACGCTGCCCGTCGCCACGCTCTCACCCGTCGGGGAATACAAGTCCTCTGCGCTCAGGAACAGGTCGTTCAGGCTTGTAAACGCTCCCGCCGGAACACCGCCGCCCAGCAGCGCAAACTCCGCGCTCACCGCACCCGCCGCCGCCCTGGATGGCTCCAGACCCACTTGCCCGTAACCGCTCGCGCTCGGCTCCACCACAGTGTTGCCAAGCCCGCCATCCTGCAGCGCGCTTGCGCTCAGTCCCAGCCCATCAAAGCGATTCGCCGACCCGGAGTACTTCGCCCCCACACTCTCCGCCGCCACCACCAGCGCCGGATACCCCGTCGTCGCCCCAGGCAGCGTCCCGCCGCCGCCCACCTGCGTACCCTCCGTCCGCGATCCGGCCGCATTCCAAACCGAATACCCGCCCACGCCCTTCAGCAGGTTCCCACCAACAAAACTCATGTTCTGCCCGGTCAACAGGTTCACCGGCTTCGCAGGAACCCACGTCCCCGCCACATTCACCGTCGCCACCGTCGTTGAGGAGCAGCCCACTCCCCCCGACGTCACTGTCACCGACCCCAGCGATCCATCCCCATTCACCACTTCCGTCGCCGCCGCCGTGCAGCTTCCGCTGAACTGCAGCGGCACCGTCGGTCCATACGCCTCAAATCCCAACCCATGCTCCGGACCCACTGCTACCGAGCTCACCGCACCACCGCTCGTCGCCGGCGTCAGCTTCGGCTGCACAGCCAACCACTGCGGCTGCACCACCGCGTTCCGCACAACCCACCCCTGCTGCAAACTCCCAAAATCCAACACGATCCCCGTCGGAGTCTCGCCCGATGCCGCGGAATTCGCCGCCGTCACCACCACGTTCTCCAGCGAATTGTTCGCGCCAACCGCCATCACCAGACCATGCACCGCGCCAATCGTCACATCCCGCCAGCGGTTCCCGTCCGCCACCAGACCCGCTGGCACCGTCCCGCTCAACGCCGGCATTGCAATCCCCGTACCCACGCCGGTGATCACAAGGTTCCGGAACTCCGTCTGCACCGGCCACTGCCCCAGGTACAGCCCGCACGTATGTGTCGAATCCGCCCCTGCATAGCTCCCCAGCGGATCCGTGCCCACCGTGGCAATCACCACGTTCTCCACCACCGCCTGCCGCAAACCATTGCCGCCGGTACCCAAGGACGCCGGCATCGCAATCGCGCAATTGCCCACATTCCAGCCCGCACCCGTACCCGCAACTCCCGTCAGCCCGTTGCCCCCGGCCGAGAAGATCGACCCGCCCTCGATCGGCCGGTTCGCCCCGCAACTTCCCGCTGCCGCACGTCCCTGCGCGCTCGTGCACGAAACATCCAGGCTCTGGTCCACATAAATCGTCAGGTCATGCAGCCGTGTATGGCTCAGCATCGACATGTTGTCCGTCGGAGAAGCCAGCACATCCTGCCCGGGGAATCCCATCAGCCCGGAAACCTGCGCACCCTGCCCACCAATCGACTCTCCATGCCACACCAGTTGCTGCGTCTTGCACACCCCGGCCGGCAACGTCAGCGCCACGCCGTTCGCCTGCGCATAGTTGATCGCCGCCTGCAGCGCCGCCGTGTCGTCGGTCACCCCGTTGCACACCGCGCCAAACTCCTTCACGCTGCGCTCATGCTGCTGCGCCCCACCGGCCCGCAAATCCTCCACCCGCACCCCGCCGGCATTGGTGAACGTGTCGGTCCCCGCATAGGTCGGCGGCACCACCATCGCACCATTCGCCCCCGCACCCGTCACCGTCGCCTGCAAGCTCGACTGCGCACCGCCGGCCACCGGCGAAAGCACCCCGTTCACACCCGGCGTCACCAGCCCACCCGTCATCGTGCCGCCCGCCAACGGAACCGCACCGCCCACCTGCTGGTCCACGTAATGCTTGTCGGCCGCCATCAGCGGCGTCGTCGGATCCCCGCTCAGCGTCAACGGCCCCGCCAGCGTACCCCCATCGGCCGTCAGCAGACTCCCGCCAAGCTCGGCTATCGACTGGTCCACGTAAGCCTTGCTGACCGCCTGCACCGCCTGCGCCGCCGGCATCAGTTGCGTCTGCACCGAAGCCAAAGTCGCCGAAGCCGCCGCCGGCACCTCCCAGTACTGCGTGTTCACCGTTCCATTCGACAGGTGAAACACCGCCGTGTAGTACAAACCCGCCGGACTCGATCCCACGTTCGGCGCAAGGTTCACGCTCACAAATCCGTCCGACCCAATTACAGCCGACGTCGAACCAGCAGCCACCGCCTGGTTCCCAGCCGTCGTAAATGCCGGCCAGCTCACCAGCAGAGTTCCCGAAGCCGGCGCACCATTGGCCTGGTACACCGTCCCCTGCACCGTCGTGGTAGTCACGCTCTGGCTCAATCCGGCCATCGCCAGCAAAAGCCACATCCACCACACTCCAGCCATTCTCCCGGCAAGCATTCTCTTCGTCATCGTGAGCTTCCTTCCCATCCTCAAATCGATCCCGTCTGCCAATCGCAAAAAGCCAGCCCGCACAAAACAGCCGCCCCGCGAATCTCTCCGATCCGCGGGGCGGCCGCCTCTTCCCTTACTCGCTCATCCTCGTTCGAACAGCCTCTACTGCTCCGGCTGTCCAGCCTCTGCCTGCTCCCGGTGAGCCGCCCACAGCTTTTCAGCCAGACTCTCGTACTCCTCCGCAGGAACTTCCATGCCGCTCTTCACCTTCCCTGCCAGTTCCATCAACATCCGCACATGCACCGAATGCCGCTCCTCCCGAAGATCGTAGAGAATAATCTCCACAACATCCTGAAAGTGCTCCAGCAAGGCCGCATCCGCCTGCTCTCGCAGAAGTACCGCTGCCGGCTGACCTTTCTCCGGATCAACCCCCTTGGCAGCCATCCTTCCGCCAGCCCAGACCCCTCGTCCCATATCTACTTCGCTCATAGCACCGCCATTTCCCGGCGCCGGTCACCAGCCCACGCAAAAAAGCAGGCCGCGGCAACCGTTGCCGCTTTGCACCTGTTTCTTGCTATCTCCTCTATCCCGCCAGAGTCTCAACTCGCTTTGGCCACACTTTCTCCGCTATGGTTCAAGACTACCCATTTCCCCATTAATTCCACGCAATCCCGAAAAACTCCCCCATCCCACTCAAAACAAATATCTTCCCGGCCAAATCCAACACCCCGAAACTTGACACGTTTCCCCCAGTCCCCGCGTCCGCCCTCAAAAACTCCTCCCGCCGACCCCTTTCCATCGAAACGCTTTCTACCCCCGCTACCCCTGTGATACCCTCCGGCTTTACCGCTCTTCCACCCTTACGAGGAACCCAGATGACCACCCTCAACCGCCGCACCTTCCTCGCCTCCGCCGCCGCTCTCGCCGCAGCTTCCGCCACCCGCGCCCAGCCACCCACGCACCCCACCTCCAGCTTCCTCAACCTCCTCCGCACCCCAGACTGCACCACTGCCTGGCTCGGAGAGGACCCAAAACCCGTCTCCCTAACCCGCTCCGGCTCCAGCTTTGACGCCCCCGGCATCAACGTCCACACCCTTTCCGACTCCGGCGACCTCCGCATCCTTCTCGCCTGTCCCCACCACCCGCTCTCCCGCGTCCATCTCCGCTGGCAGCTCCCCGTCCCCGCCGGCATCCTCATCCTCGGCGACGCCTGGGAGCGCTCCTACGGCGAACTCGCCTGGCGCTCCTTCGTCCCCGAACGCGTCCTTCCCTGGTACTTCGCCACCTACTCCGCCGGTCTCACCCATTCCTACGGCGTCAAGACCGACGCCCGCGCCTGCTGCTTCTGGCAAATCGACCCCTCCGGCGTCAGCCTCTGGCTCGACACCTCCAACGGCGGCTCCGGCGTCCTCCTCGGCGACCTCGAACTCATCGCCGCCACCGTCGTCGCCCAGCCCGGCCAGCCCGGCGAGACCCCCACTCAGGCCATCGCCCAACTCTGCCGCCTCATGTGTCCCACCCCTCGCCTCAGCCCCAAGCCCATCTACGGATTCAACGACTGGTACTACGCCTACGGCGCCAGCACTGCCCAGTCCATCCTCCGTGACACCGACCTGCTCGTCTCCCTCAGCCCCACTACCGGCCCGCGTCCTTTCTCCGTCATCGACGGCGGCTGGGCAGGCGGCCTCGGAGACTCCGACATCTACGTCCCCAACCCCAAATTCCCCGACATGGCCTCTCTCGCCACCCAGATCGGCCAGCGCAACGCCCGCCCCGGCCTCTGGATTCGCCCCACCCTCGCCACCAACTCCACCAACCCCAACCTCCTCCTCCCGGACGCCCGCTTCAAAGGCTCCCCCGACAACGTCCCCACCTACGACCCCACCATCCCCGAAGCCCTCGATGCCATGCTCGCCAAGCTCACCCAGGCCACCTCTTGGGGATACGAGCTCATCAAGCACGACTTCTCCACCTACGACCTCCTCGGACTCTGGGGATTCCTGATGGGTCCATCTCCCACCCGCCCCAACTGGCGCTTCCACGACCCCTCCCGAACCAACGCCGAAATCCTCCGCGACTACTACCTCGCCCTCCGCCGCGCCGCCCACGACAGCCTCATCCTCGGCTGCAACACCGTCGGCCACCTCTCCGCCGGCATCTTTGAGGCCTCCCGCACCGGCGACGACACCAGCGGCCAGCACTGGGAGCGCACCCGCCGCATGGGCATCAATACCCTCGCCCATCGCCTCCCCCAAAACCGCACCTTCTTCGCAATCGACCCCGATTGCGTCGGCATCACCCCAGACATTCCCTGGACCCTCAACCGCCAGTGGCTCGACCTCGTCGCTCGCTCCGGCGCCGTCCTCTTCGTCTCCGCCGACCCCAAATCCACCGGCCCCGAACAGCAAGCAGCCCTCCGCGAAGCTTTCCAGATTGCCGCCTCAGGCCAGTCCACAGCCACCCCCCTCGATGACCTCACCTCCACCACCCCCATCCACTGGGACTTCCATTCCGGCCAGGCAACCACCCACCGCGACTACGACTGGACCAGCCCCGAAGGCGCCGACCCCTACCCCATCTAGGAGATTCCCCATGCACCTCGACCGCCGTTCCCTCGTAGCCTGGGCAGGCTCCACCCTCGCCGCCTCGTCCCTCCCCGCCATCGCCCAGTCGCCCGCCGCAACACCCGCTCCCAACCCTAACGCCCCACCCTGGCACAACATCCGCCACTATGGCGCAACCGGCGACGGCTCCACCATCGACTCGTCCGCCATCAACCGCGCCATCGACGCCGCCTCAGCCCTCGGCGGCGGCACCGTCTACTTCCCCGCCGGCATCTACGCCAGCTACTCCATCCGCCTCAAATCCAACATCACACTCTTCCTCGACCAGGGCGCAGTCCTGCTCGCCGCCCCCACCCCCCACGACGGTCTCCCCACCGGCGGCTTCGACCCGGCCGAGCCCCAGGGCCCATGGGAGCCCTACCAGGACTACGGCCACAACCACTGGCACAACTCCCTCATCTGGGGCGAATCCCTCCACAACATCGCCATCCTCGGCCAGGGACTCATCTGGGGCAAAGGGCTCTCCCGCGGCTGGGACGGCGAAGCCGCCCTCCCCGACAGCAATAAACCCGGCGTGGGAAACAAATCCATCGCCCTGAAAAACTGCCACAACGTCACCCTCCGCGACTTCGGCATCCTCCAGGGCGGCTGGTTCGGCCTCCTCGCCACCGGCGTCGACAACCTCACCGTCGACAACCTCGTCATCGACACCAACCGCGACGGCATGGACTTCGACTGCTGCCGCAACGTCCGCGTCTCCAACTGCACCGTCAACTCCCCCTGGGACGACGGCATCTGCCCCAAAAGCTCGTTCGCCCTCGGCTACCCTCGCGTCACCGAGAACATGACCATCACCAACTGCCTCGTCACCGGAAACTACCAGCTCGGCTCCGTCATGGACGGCTCCTGGAAGCCCTTCGCGCCGCAGGAAAAGGCCTATCGCACCGGCAGAATCAAGTGCGGCACCGAATCCAACGGCGGCTTCAGGAACATCACCGTCTCCAACTGCGTCTTCGAACACTGCCACGGCTTCGAACTCGTCTCCGAAGACGGCGCCGTCTGTGAAGACATCACCATCACCAACCTCGCCATGCGCGGCACCGTCAGCGCCCCCATCTTCCTCCGTCTCGGCTCCCGCATGCGCGGCCCCGCCGGAACCCCCGTCGGCTCCATCCGCCGCATCCTCTTCTCCAACATCGTCAGCTCCTCCGCCACCCTCTCGCCCTCGCTCATCTCCGGCATCCCCAACCACCCCATCGAAGACATCAAAATCTCCAACGTCTACCTCCACCAGCTTGGCGGCGGCTCAGCCAACCTCGCAGCCCTCAACCCGCCCGAAAACGAATCCGCCTACCCCGAACCGGAAATGTTCGGCCAGCTCCCCGCCACCGGCTTCTTCCTCCGCCACGTCCGCAACATCGAGATCACAAACGTCGAAATCGCCGTCGAATCCCCCGACGCTCGCCCCGCCTTCGGCCTCCTCGACGTCCACGGCGCCGATTTCTTCCGCCTCCGCCTCCCCCGCTCCGCCCCCTCGTTCCAACTCCACAACGTCACCGACTTCCGCCAATTCGGCAGCCAGTTCCTCCCCGACTACTCCGCCCCCAACATCACCACCCACACCCTCTGAATCCCGCACCACCTGTCACCCGGAACAATTTCGTGCTCTGTTCCGTTCCAGCCGATTTGCAGAAAAATAGTCCAATCGAACAGGCCGCATGGTAACCTTCATGAGTTCTCGAGGTGTATATGCAATCTGTTGCACTTCCGCTACTCAGAACGGCTGCGTCTTCTTTGCAGATTGCGTTCGTCGCTTCGTTGCTTGCGGTCTCCACTCTCCCCCTCATGGCGCAGGACCTGCCCATGCCTCCCGAGCTCGCCTTCCTCACCAAAGTCGGCAAACCCTACCGCATCACCTACGAGCCCTGGACTGAAATGCAGATCCCGCAAGGCAACCGCGGGATGGATGGCGTCGGCAAAATCGCCCGAGGAAAACACTGGCAATTTCCCGTCATTGTCACCGGAGCCATGAACAGCGACGCTGTCTGGGCCATCATCAAACCGGCCTTCCTCGCCAACGGATGGACCCCAGTGCACGAGTGGTCCTCCGGCGGAATTGAAACATTCCTGCACTACCAGAAAGACGGCATAGAGGCTTGGGCCGCAGCCGACCCCCTTGGCCCGGAACGCGCCGAAGTCGACATGGTCGAGATCGCCCCAATCCCTTTCCAGTTCACCCTCCCCGCTCCCGCCGCAAAGCCCGAGCCCGTTGACCCCAACATGGGAGACTTCCCCTGGCTTGCCCCCCTGCCCGGATGGCAGTTTCGCAGCAGCATCGCCGATACCGATCCCTTCCGCGTCTCAATCACCGGCGCCACCGACATGGAGCTCGTCGCCCCATCTTCCATCATCAAGACCTACCGTCAGCCCCCCGATGGCATGTCCAACAGCCTCTTTCACGCGGCATACAACGATGCCCTCGTCAAAGCCGGCTGGACAATCCTCTATGACCGCCAGGATGTCTCCATCACCGCGCATTTCACCCAGAACGGCCGCAACATCTGGGCCACCCTCTACAAGGGCGAATTCAACGAGATCCGCGTAGCCGATGCCGGCGCAGCCAACGAGGACATGAGCAGCGACTTGAACTCCAACTGCCACGTCGCCATCTACGGCGTGCTCTTCGACTTCAACAAGTCAACCCTCCAGCCCGCCAGCGACCCAGTCCTGCAACAAATCCTCGATCTGCTCAAGAAGAATCCAACCCAGAAAATCGAGATCCAGGGCCACACCGACAACGTTGGTGCCGATGCCTACAATCAAACCCTCTCGGAAGCACGCGCCAAAGCAATCGCCGCATGGCTCACCCAACATGGCATCGCAGCCGGCCGGCTCACATCCAGGGGATTTGGCAAAACCAAACCAATCGCCGATAACGCCACCGACACCGGCAGAGCCAAGAATCGACGTGTCGAAATCGCCGACCCGAATTGTGCGCCACCAGGGAAGTAAATCCCCCCTACCCCAAACCCAACACCGTTAGCCTTCACCCAGCGCGTCTGCCCCTCGCACGCGCTTGACGACATGTACTCCCCAAAAGCGCAGAATATCCTCAGCACTCAAACCCCAATCGAGCCAAGCTCGATTCCGGTCAAAGGAGGAGGCCTCCCCTCCCCAAAAGACATTTTCTTCACTGCCGCCCGCTACCGCCGGCCTGCCCGCCAGAAAGAACTCACCGCCAGGTACGCAAACACCAGCCCCAGCCCCGCATCCATCAAAATCCTCTCGTGCAGCGGACCCGACACCCACCCCGCCCGCATCCAAACATCCCGCACCCGCCCCAGGTCCACTCCAAACCAGAGCGTGAACAGGCCAAAAAACACACCCGTCACCTCCAGCCACAAAATGTGGCCCACCCGCGTAAAAGGCCGCAGAAATCCCAATATCCCGCGCCCCGCCACCCGCGCCGCCTTGCCCCCGGTCTCCACCGCCGCCTGACGCACCGCCGCCCGCGCCTGCCCATGCAGTGCCTGTGCCTCGTTCACCAGTCCAGCCGCACCCGCAACCGGATTCGGCGAGTTCGCAGCAGCCTGCGCACGGTCCGTCGCTATCCGCCCCGCCACCCGTATCCCCAGCCCTAATCTGCGCCCAAATTCCTCTGGTCTCATGCAGGTCTGAGTGTACCAGCGCCCAAAGCAGGACGAAATTCCCACACAAAACTACCCGCTGCCTGTTGCCCCCTCGCCGCGTCGGAAGTAAGGTAGAAGAAACTTGGCCCCGCCCGCGCTTCCAGATCACCGCAACCGCGATCCAGCCAGGTCCAATGCGGAGGCATCCATGAATCCACGCTTGCGGGAACTGATTGAGGAACTCGGCAAGGCCATCCACGAGTCCGTCACCGAGAGCGAGCAGATCGCCGGCGTCGTCCATGACATCCGACGCCATGGCTTCGACGTCATGCTCATGCTTGAGGCCACCATCGGGCTCAACGACATGGCTGCCAACCCTGACCGCGACGAGGAAGACCCCGAGCCCGAGCTCGAAGGCCAATTCACCACCCACGACCTCCATTTCCTCAAATCTCTCCGCATCGCCGTCGAGGGCGAGGAATAGCCACCGCGCTGTATCCTCTCCCCGCCGGAAGTCCTGCCTCTCCCCCGTCTTCCGGCCACCCGTCCCCTTACGTGCGCAACATCTCTCCCCCTCCTGTACCGCCCCCATCCCTATCCAAACCGATTTAGTTCCGCTCATGCCGCGTCCCCGCCGCACTCCCGCCCCATCCCCTCCGCATACCGCCATTTTTCAGGGGTAAACGACCATAACCTTGGTGTGGTATTCTCGCCCGTCCGGGAGGTATCAACCTTTTTCCGCTCCCGGAATCTCTGTCGTACCACAGGGCGAAATGCTGCTCTAGCCTGCGGGACGATGCGGGCCAAGCAGCTTCCGATTTTGGTCAACGTCGGAAACATTGAGGCATAATGGATTCCCCTCTTCGGGAGCTTCCCTGAATGCACCAATGGAAACCTCATACTGTTTCGGAAATGCCTTAAACAGGAGATATTGCATCGTGATGAAAGATACCCTCGGAGTCCTGTTAGCAGGCGGCGCTGGAGAAAGACTCTTCCCGCTCACACGCGACCGCGCCAAACCCGCCGTCCCATTTGGCGGACACTACCGCATCATCGACGTCACCCTTTCCAACTGCATCAACTCCGGCCTGCGCAAGGTCTTCATCATGACCCAATACAAGGCCCTCAGCCTCAATCGCCACATCCGCGAGGGCTGGGGAGGCGTCGTCGCCCAGGAACTCGGCGAGTTCTTTGAGATCATGCCTCCCATGCAGCGCACCGGCGCCAACTGGTACATGGGCACCGCCGACGCCGTCTACCAGAACATCTACTCCATCGGCTCCGAACAGCCCAAGTACGTCATCATCCTCTCCGGCGACCACATCTACAAAATGGACTACAGCCTCATGCTCGAGCACCACATCCAGAGCAAAGCTGAGGTCACCCTCGCTACACTCCCCATCGCCCCCGACGAAGTCTCCCGCTTCGGCGTCGTTGAAGTCGGCAAAACCGGAGAAATCCTCGGCTTTGAAGAGAAGCCAAAAGCCACCAGCTTCCGCTCCCCCTTCAATCCCAACGCCGTTGACGCATCCATGGGCATCTACATCTTCAACACCGAAACCCTGCTCAAGGAACTCATCGCCGACGCCGAAGACCCCCACTCCAAACACGACTTCGGCCACAACATCCTGCCCAACATCCTCGGCAAACGCAAGATGGTCGCCTACAACTTCGTCGACGAAAACCGCCAGCAGGCCCTCTACTGGCGCGACGTAGGCACACTCGACTCCTACTACGACGCCAACCTCGACCTCTGCAGCGTCTCTCCAACCTTCAACCTCTACGACAAGCACTGGCCCATCCGCACCCGCGTCCGCCAGTACCCGCCCGCCAAGTTCGTCTTCGGCGAGCCAGGCCGCACCGGCATGGCCGTCAACTCCGTCATCACCGCCGGCGTCATCATCTCCGGTGCTGAAGTCCTAAACTCCGTGCTCAGCCAGGATGTCCGCGTCAACTCCTACTCTGAGGTCGAGGGCAGCATCATCTTTTCCCACGTCAACATCGGCCGCCACTGCCGCATCAAGCGCGCCATCATCGACCGTGACGTACACATCCCCGAGGGAACCGTCATCGGCTACGACCCGGTCGAAGACAAACGCCGTTACTTCGTCACCCCCTCCGGCCTCACCATCGTCACCCGAGACCGCTCCCTGTTCGAGAACCCCGTCGCCCCGGAGTTCTCCCAACGCTACTAGACCAATCCTCCCTGTGCCCCACCCATTCCACAGCACCACCGTGGAATGGGTGCGGCAGGCCGCGAAAAAACTCGCTTGAGCACGCTTTGGGAAGGGTACGGGATTTAGCCCGTACATAAGCCCCTTGGAATCGCGGCTTGCGCCGCTGAGGGGCGCCAAGCCCCGATTTCACCTGAGCTTCGGCCTTTTCCGCAGTCTGGGAAACCACAAATCCCCAGTCACCCACTACCCAAAAACCACCATCGAACCCCTGACCCCTGACCACTATCCCCCAGAGAAATTTCTTCCCCCGATCCAGCCGGCAGCTAAAACCTACCAGCCAAAAGCCGCCCCCCACCCCCATGGAACAAATTTCACCCCGCTTCCGTAAGGTTGTGTATGGAATGCGCGGCTACAATGAACTGGTTTGGAGCAGGCTGGGCAATGCCGGGGCAGACGAACTTCGTCGCTCCCCGCAAAGACCGGCCCAACGCTCCCACCGCGGCGCTCGACGCCGCACCCCTGCCGACTTCAGCAGTTAGGACAGTCGCTATCGGGGGGATAGGCGCGCAAGTGGAACCGGACTGGGCTGAGATCGTCGCACGTTGCCTGCTGGGAGATTCCCCGGCATGGACACAGCTCGTCAAAGCTCATCACCGCCGCGTCTACGCCATCTGTTACCGCTTCACCGGCTCCGGTACAGATGCCGAAGACCTCACCCAGGACGTCTTCCTCAAAATCTATTCCAACCTGCACAGCTTTGACGCCACCCGCGGAAGCCTGCCCGTCTGGATAACCACCCTCACCCGCAACCTCCTCGTCGACCACTTCCGCCGCGCCAAGAACCTGCGCATCACGGACTCCCTCGACCAGGGCTGGGATGAGGCCGGCGAACTCAAGCCCATTGACCGCCTCGTCGCCGCCGGACCCTCGCAGCACGACATCGCAACTCGCCGCGAACTCGAAAAAATGGTTCAGGGCGCGCTCGCAAAAGTTTCTCCGGAATTGAGAGAAGCGGTCATCCTTCGCGACCTCCAGGACATGGATTACCGGGAGATTGCCCAGGTGCTCGGCATCCCCGAAGGGACTGTAAAATCGCGCATCAGCCGCGGACGGGCCGAGCTCGCCCGCCTGCTCGAACGAAACAAACGGGAGGTGATGTAATGGCGGATGAGAGGAATTTCCGGGTGAATTTGCCCAACTCCCCCGCCTGCGGGCAGTGGGAAACCCTCCTGGCCGACGCACTTGACGGTGCCCTCAGGCCAGACGACGAAGATGTCTTTACCAACCACATGGCCAACTGCTCGGCCTGCTCGGCCATGTTTGAAGAAGCTCGACGGGGCCAGCAGTGGCTTGAATTCCTGGCCCCCGAGCCGGAAATCCCCGCTGGCCTCCTCGAGCGTATCCTCGCCGAGACCGCGCACGGACACCGCACCCCGGCTGGCCTCGTCATGGCCGGTGGCCCCGGAAATGTCGTCGCCATGCCTCCCGTTTGGCAGCGAACTGGCTTCATGGCAAGCATCCGCCGCTTTGCCGAGCCCCGCCTCATGATGACCGCGGCCATGGCCTTTTTCTCCATCGCTCTCACCATCAGCGTCAGCGGCATCAAGATCAGCAGCATCGCCATGGTCGACCTTCGTCCCACAGTCGTTCGCTCCTACCTCGAAAAGCGCATCATGACTGCTTCCACGCCAGTCGTCCGCTATTACGACCACCTCCGCTTCGTATACGAAATGGAGAGCCGTATGCGCGAGCTGCGCCGCTCTACACTCGATCAGCCCAACAACCAGGACCAGCCATCCAATCAGACCCAACCCAATCCTCAGGGAGAGTCGCACCACAAGGACGGCGGCTCTGAACTCAAACAACAAAACACCTTGCCAAACCAGATGCCGGAGCGGACCGCCAATCCCTCCCCTTGGAATGGCGATATGGAACAAACGCGGCTGGACGGAGTGCCGCATAGCTGGATACATCAGAACGCGTTTGGGGCATCGGGCTTTTCCCGCATCAACGGGTTGGCAATGCCGGAGGGGAGCACAAGATGCGATGCGTAAATCATGCCGAGGCTGAAGTTCAGTCCTACTGCCAGCATTGTGGCAAGGGACTCTGTGCGGACTGTGTCCGCAAAACACCCGCCGGACAAATTCTCTGTAACGACTGCCTGGCCGCCACCGGTGGCGACCCAAGCAAGGCCTACTGGCAGGCTGCCGCCAGCTTTGTCGCTCCTCCGCCCGGTACGCCCAACCCGGCTGCGGCTGCGGTCTTGGGACTCATCCCCGGCGTCGGTGCCATGTACAACGGACAGCTCTTCAAGGGGCTCATCCACGTCGTCATCTTTGCCGTGCTCGTCTCCATTACCCACCAGTACGGGGTCTTCGGAATCTTTGTCGGTGCCTGGGTGCTTTACCAGTCCTTTGAGGCCTTCCACACCGCCAAAGCCCGCCGTGACGGTACGCCCATCCCTGACCCGTTCGGCCTCAATGAAGTCGGACAGTGGCTCAACGTCAGCGGCCTCGGAACAAACCCCGGCGGCCAGACGCAGCCTCCGGCCAGCTCTGTCCCACCCCCGGGGCCAACCCCCGGAGCCACCGGCAACTGGGCACAGGCCGAGTATCAGCCACCCCCCACCACTCCCTATGCGGAGCCATATACCGGCAACCCCGCGGCCAACCCGCCGCCAGGCGCTCCGTCCAGTGGCTATCAACCCCCCTACCAGGGACCAACGCCCGGCCCATATCAGGGAGCCTACCCAGATCCCTACGCCGGACAGCCCGGCTACCAGGACCCCTACGCTCCGGGGCCCATTCCACCCATCCCTCCGCCCTACAACTGGCGGCGTCGTGAACCTGTCTGGGCCATCGTCATGATCGTCCTCGGCGTGCTCTTTCTCCTCAACAGCATGGGCTTCGTCGTCCATATCTTCCGCTTCAGTTGGCCGATCCTCTTGATCGTCCTCGGTGCATGGCTCATCGTTCGCAGAGTTCTGTGGATGCAAGGAGGTCCAAAATGAATCGTTACATGATGGTTTGCCGTCTGCGCTGGCCCGCAGCGCTCTTACTTACCGGCGTCATTGCCCTGCTCGACCAGGAGGATATTCTCACTTGGGGCCATGCTTGGCCCCTGTACCTCATCCTCTTCGGCGTCCTCGCCCTCGTAGAGCGCGCCCTCATGGCCTCCGAGCCTCCGCCCACCTACCCCTACGCCGGCTATGGACAATATCCACCTCAGCCTGCCGGATATCAGCCCGCTCCTCCGGCGCCCGCTCAGCCAACGCAGCAAACCGGCATCGTACCAGCTCGCGCAGATTTCCGCACTTCCGCAGATGAGGAGGAAAAATAATGGCCAGCCAACCTCCAACTCCTCCCCCAGGCCAGCCCTACGGCGGTCCGCCCTTCGGCGGTGATCCCCGCGACTACTGGCGATTCCAGAAGGAACAGCGCAAGGCCGCCTGGCGTGCCCAGCGCGCCCAATGGAAGGCTCAGCAGGACATCCTCCGCGCCCAGCGCCGCGCCAACCGTGTCCCATCCATCGCCGGGCCCATCTTGCTCATCGGCGTCGGCATCATCTTTCTCCTCGTCATGACCGGCCGGCTTGACGGCGAATTCGTCTGGAACTGGTACAAACACTGGTGGCCAGTCCTGCTCATCGGCCTCGGCCTCGTCGCTCTTGCCGAGTGGGCTCTCGACATGCGCCGCGACCAGCCCCGCATGCGCGGCTTCGGCGGCTACGTCGCCCTCGTCATCCTGCTCGCCATTCTCGGCGCAACAGGCTCAGGGTTTGACCACTTCTGGGGCTCCATCCGCGACAACATGGGCGACGATGGAAACGACTTCTTCAGCGCCCTCGGCCAGCCTGAGCATGATCAGGACCAACCCGTACTCAACTCCACCGTCCCTGCCAATGCGCAGGTCGAAATCCAGAATCCCCACGGCGACATCAGCATCTCTGCCGCCGACGGCAACCAGATCTCCGTCACCGCACACCAGGTCGCCTATGCCTCCGACGACAGGGAAGCCAATAAAATCTTCGACTCCCAGAAAGCCCAGGTAACCGTCACAGGCGACGCGGTTCTCGTCAAAGTCGACGGCAACTCCAACGGCAAAACCAACCTCGTCGTCACTGTCCCACGCACCGCCTCAGTCAACGTCAACAGCGGTCGCGGCGGCGTCACCATTGCCGGCCTCGCCGGCAACGTCGATGCCACAGTCGAGCATGGCGACCTCGAAACCACCGCCATCGAAGGCCACGTCCACGCCCACCTCAGCCACGACGGGGACTTCTCCGCCCACGACGTCAAGGGTGACCTCAGCGTCGACGGCTCCGGCGGAGACCTCACCCTCACCGACCTCCACGGCGCTGTCACCGTTCAGGGCGACTACAGCAACGTCCACGTCGAGCGCGCCGACCAGCCTCTCCACTTCCACAGCTCCCGAACCGACATGGAACTGGCCCGCCTCCCCGGCGACCTCTCCCTCTCCCTCGAATCCCTCCACGCCACTGAGATCGTCGGCCCCGTGCGCGTCACCACCCACTCCAAAGACATCGAGCTCAACCAGGTCTACGGCGAAACCCACATTGAAGACCGTGATGGCCGCGTCGAACTCGGCCTCGCCGGCTCCTACCCAGCAGAAGTCAAAAACGAAAAGGGCGACGTCGACATCACCCTGCCACCCGGAGCAGCCGTCACAGTCGATGGAACCACGAACAATGGCGATATCGTCTCCGACTTCCCGCTCCAGATCAGCGGCGATGACGACAAGCGCGTCACCGGCAATATCGGCCGCGGCGGACCAAAACTGCTCCTCTCCACCGAACACGCTGACCTGCACATCCGCCGCGGAACCGAGTCGATCTCCCCAACTCCTCCCTCGATCTCAACCCCACCCAAAGTCGGCGCAGCTCCCCAGCCTCCCGCTCCTCCCGGCGTCCCCCACCTCAAGGTCTCCCGCGGAGAGTCCTCCAAGCCAATCTCCCAGTAGCCCCACCACAAAAGCAAAAGAGCCGAGCGGGATAACCTCCCCCTCGGCTCTTCTGCTTTCGCTTCCAACCCTACTTCTTGATCTTCTTCTCCACAATCGCCGCCGCTTCGGCCAGCACCTGCTCCAGCGTCAGCTCCGTCGAGTCCAGAATCACCGAGTCCTCCGCCGGCTTCAGCGGCGAATCCGCCCGGTTCCGATCCCGCTCGTCGCGCGCCCGCAGATCCCGTACCACCTCTTCGGCCTGTACCACCGGCTTTGAGTTCGGACCGCCCAGCTGGTCATACCGCCGCAGCCCACGAACCTCAGGCTCCGCATCCAGAAATATCTTCACGTCGGCATTCGGAAATACCACCGTCCCAATGTCGCGCCCTTCCATCACAATGCCGCCCTGCGCGCCCAACTCCTGCTGCAGGGTCACCATCCACGCACGTATGCGCGGATGCACACTCACCCGCGACGCGCCATCGGTAATCGCCGCGTCGCGCAGACGGCTCGTCACTTCCTCGCCGTCCAGGAATACCCGGTTCCCCGCATCCCCCGGCTCCACCACGATGCTCGTCGTCCCTGCCAAAGCCACCAGCGCATCGGCGGAGTCCGGCGATACGCCGGCCCCCAGCGCCTTCAAGGCAAACGCCCGGTACATCGCGCCGGTCTCCAGGTTCAGGAGCCCAAACCGGATCGAAAGGTACCGCGCCACCGTACTCTTGCCCGCACCCGCCGGCCCATCGATTGCTACGATGGGCCGACGGCCGATCTCTGTTTCCTGTGGGCCCGTCTGCCCCGTCAGGGCAACCGTTCCTGTACTTGCATGACCCGTCATCCGCGGCTCTTGGGGTGAGCGGAACCTGACTTGGACGCTCCGGCAAAGCTCAAATGGCTGGAACTGTCGCCCGCGCCGCGCGTTCGCTGCATCGACGAGTGTCCGCTGCCATTCTGCTTGGAGTGTCCATTGCTGCCGTGTCCATTGGATGGCGAAGAGATATTGTGCTGGTTGCGCTGCCGCTCCGGCTCGTTGTCGCCTTCCGACGCACGAGCAACCCGCGCCAGCGACTCCTCAACAGCCTCTGGAGCAACCGACGCCGCAAACGCATCGGCAGCGTTCTCGTCCGCAATCTCTTCTTCCACCGCCGCAGACGACCACGCGCGCTGGTAGCCAGACCCACGCGTCGCGCTCAGGTAGCTCGCCGCATACGTCGTCGAAGACTGGTAAGCCGGCGCAGCCGGGAAGTCAGGCAGCGTGCCCGCAACGTAGTAAAGCGACTGGTGCCCCATGTTGGTCGTGTGCACCTGGCGCGTCGCAGCCAACCCACGCACCACTTCGCGAATCTTGCTTCGCGAGGTCAGCGGCGACAGGAACTGCTCCACATCTTCCATCGATGCCGCAATCACCGCCTGCAGATAAATCGAGGCCAGCACCGAGATGGCCGTCACCTGGGACGTCGAAGCCCCTTCCGCAATCGCCTTCTGGAACCGCTGACGAAGCGGCTGCCAAAGCGCCGGCTGCCCCGCTTCCGGAACCACGGGGATAATCCGCAACTGCTTCCAAAGCTCATGCAGGGCCCGCAATACAGCGGTCTCCGTCACTTCTCGGCCCAGCGCATCGCGAATCTGGCCCGCGTTCTGGTTGCCCTGCTCCAATTGCTTGGAAGCCTGAACAGCCAGCTGCGAAACCTGACGTGAGCCCGTCAACTGCGGTCCGCGGCGCCAGTCACGGTCGCCTCGCAACGCATACACATACGGCAGAACCCAACCCGCCACGACATAGTCGGGCTGGTCTCCCGGTTGCCCGGCCAGGTTCAGACGCACGGCTACACCCTCTGCCTCAAGGCGCACCAGCAACTGCTCGGCGGTCTCGATCAACTCGAGCGTCGGCTCGTTTGTGTGCTTGCCGGCAACGGCTTCTACAAACGTGGGCGCGGTTAATCCCGCCTGCGCGGAACGAGGAAGGAAGATGCACAAACCTGTTTCCTCGATCCAGGTACGGATCTCCTCTATAGTGAGGGCTCCGTGTCCGGTCTGGCGCATCCTCTCGGCGCGCGCTGCTTCCAACTGCTCTGCTGTCAAAGAAAAACCTCTTTTCCAGGCTGAATCGCAAACGTTTGAACGTCCACTGCCAACAGGCCGAAAAAATCATCGCTTCGGATAGGGGCGCCGAAGAAATGCCGGACTGCTCTCAACAGACAACTTTTGCGATCTGGCGAACTTGCCGAGCGACCCCCCTTCCCTCAGGATGGGGAGCGCCACCCTCCAGAAGAACTAAATTCGCTGGAAGGCCCGCTGGATCTCTATCCAAGAATACCTCAAAGCGATTGGTCGTCCATGCGGACATGACGTCGGATGCAAAGTTTTTGACAATTCCTGAAGTAACCAGGCCATTTTTTGCGGTTCCAGGGGCGTATTTACCTTGATCGCGGCATGACAGGCAATCGAAGCCGCTATCCGGCCCCGCAGCGTCCCCAGGTCTTCCCGCCTACCCGAAAGGTTCTCCGCGTTCCCCGCCTGCTCAATCACCTCGGCCAGCATCCGCTCCAGCTCCCGCCCTTCCAGACCCACCGGAGCCGCCTTCACCGCCAGCGTCCGCGGCCCAAATGGCTCCGCCTCAAACCCGTTTTTCTCCAGCTCATCGGCAATATCGGCAAAAACCGCCATCTGGTGCGGCTGCAAATCCACCAGCAGCGGCATCAACAGCCGCTGCCGCTGCACCGCCTCCACATCCCGGCTGGCCAATATCTTCTCAAACAGCACCCGCTCATGCGCCACGTGCTGGTCAATGATCCACAGGCCCTCATCGTTCACCGCCAAAATAAACGACTCCCGCAGCTGCCCCAGCGGTCGCAGCGTCGCCAGGCTCGTCAGGTTCTTCTCGCGATTCTCCGCTTCCACCCCAGCCGCTCCCCGGGCCAGCTCCGTCTCCTGCCCCTGCCCAGCTCCGTCATCCGCCCCGCACCCCGGCGTCAGGCTCCCAACCGCCGGCGCAAACAGCGCAGAGGCCGCCTCCGCCCAGTCCTGCCGCGTCGGCGTCACCGGAAAATCCTGCCCCTGCGATCCCTGGTAGTTCCCAACCTGCCCAAAGGGCATCGCACCGCCTTGCCCAAAAGACATCGCCCCAATCGGCCCAAAGGGCAGGGAACCAGCCTCCGGCCGTGGCTGGGGCGCGCTCAGCCGGAACGCCGCCGACTCCGCTCCGTCAAGCGGCTCCGAATCCGGCGATCCCGGCAAATGCGACGCCACCGGCGGAATCAGCGACGGGCTCGCCAACGGCCCCCACTCCAGCGCCGTCAGAAAACCCGCCGCCGGACGCGAACTCACCAGAGCCGCCCGCAAACTGTCCCGCACAAAGTCATGCACCTGCGACTGTTGCCGGAACCGAACCTCCGTCTTCGCCGGGTGCACATTCACGTCCACCTCTTCCGGAGGCATCTCCAAAAACAGCAGCACCACCGGAAACGACGTCGGCGGAATGATATTCCGATACGCCTCGGAAATCGCGTGCAGCAGAGCCCTGTCCCGGATAAGCCGCTTGTTTACAAAAATATAAATCGAGTTCCGGTTCAGCTTCTGCAGCTCCGGCTTGGAGTAAAATCCCGCCAGCCGCAAGAATCCCGGCTCCGCAACCGCAGCCCCCCCATCCTGCTTCCAGGGCGGCGGCGCAGGTAGCCCGGAGTGACCCAGCTGGTGCTCGGCCGCTACCGGCAGCAACTGCACCAGCGTGTCCGCCCCAAATATCTGGTAAATCCTCTCCGCCGGCCGGCCCACCGGTGGTGCCTGCAGCAGCGTGTGCGTCGCCGACAGCAGCTCAAAATGCTTCTCCCAATGCACCAGCGCGTAGTGCGTCACCAGCGCCACCACGTGCGAAAGCTCCGTCGACTCCGCCCGCAGAAACTTCCGCCGCGCCGGCACGTTGTAGAACAGGTCCTGGATCGTAATCGCGGTTCCCGCCGGCAGCGCCGCGTCCTCAACCCGGACAATCTTCCCCCCGGCAATCTCAATCCGCGTCCCCGCCGACCGCTCCTCGCCCGTCGAAGTCTCCAGCAGCAGCCGTGACACCGAGGCAATCGACGGCAGCGCCTCGCCCCGGAACCCCAGCGTCGCAATCGACAGCAGGTCGTCCGCCGTCCTCAGCTTCGACGTGGCGTGCCGCTCAAAGGCCAGCAGGGCGTCATCCCGGTTCATCCCGCAGCCATTGTCCGTCACCCGGATCAGCTTCCGCCCGCCTGCCTCAATCTCCACCCGTATCCGCGTCGCTCCCGCGTCCAGCGAGTTCTCCAGCAGCTCCTTCACCACCGACGCAGGCCTGTCCACCACCTCGCCGGCGGCGATCTGGTTGGCAACATGGTCGGGAAGTATTCGAATGCGGCCCATGGCTGCTATCAAGGCTAACCCATGAAGGCCGCCCTCGGGACCCTGCATTCCACACCCACCCCGCTCAACCCGTGTAATATCAGCGGCCAAACAAAAAAATCCCCCGGAGTCTCCGGGGGATTTTCCTTCCTACTGGTCCTGCTGCCTTGGTTTAGTGAGCCGCCGGAGGAACCGCGCTCGAGGTCCGGTAAATCCGGTCGCCAAGCTTGTGCAGCCGCAGGAAGTTCGTCGAACCCGACTTCGTCCCCGTGCCCGCCACAATGCCCACAATGTCATTCTTGTGCGCGTAGCCCAGCGACTCCAGCGAGGTCTCCGCCAGCTCCACCATGGCTTCCGTCGTCTGCACCTTCGTGCACCGTACCGGCGTCACGCCCCACAGCAGGTTCAGCCGGTTGATCGTCACGTCGATCGAGCTGAACGCGTAAATCGGAGCGGCCGGCTTGTACTTCGACAGCTTGATCGCCGTCGCGCCAGACTCCGTAAAGATGCAGATGCCCCGCAAATCCAGGTCCCGTGCTGCATGAGCCGTCGCTTCGCAGATCGTCTCCGCAACCGACAGGCTGCGGCCCCGGGGAACAACAGCGTCGCTCTTCTCCTTGGCGATGTTGCGCTCCGCCTCGGCCACAATCCGCGCCATCATCTCCACGGCCAGCACCGGGTACGCGCCCATCGCCGACTCGCCGGAAAGCATAACCGCATCCGTTCCGTCATACACCGCGTTGGCTACGTCAGAAACCTCAGCTCGCGTCGGACGCGGATTCTCAATCATCGACTCCAGCATCTGAGTCGCCGTAATCACCGGCTTGCGGAAGTCCGCTGCCCGGCGAATGATGTGCTTCTGGATCGCCGGCACTTCCTCCGGCGGAACTTCCACACCCAGGTCGCCGCGCGCCACCATGATGCCGTCCGCCACTTCCAAGATCGCATCCAGATGCTCGATCGCCTGCGGCTTTTCCAGCTTGGCAATAATCCAAGTGTGCCCGCCGTACGCCGTGATCCGGTTGCGCACCAGGTTCACGTCTTCCGCCGTGCGGATAAATGATACCGCCACCGCGTCCACGCCATTCTTCAGCGCAAACTCCAGGTCGCGGTCATCCTTTTCCGTCAACGAAGGCACACGAACCGGGATTCCAGGCAGATTGATGCCCTTGTTCTCCCCTAACTTGCCCCCGTTGATGATCTCGCACACCACGTCGTCGTCCAGCACTTCGCTCACGCGCAGCTCAATCAAACCGTCCGAAAGCAGAATCCGCGAACCCTGCTCCACGTTCTCAGCAAGCGTCTTGAAGGTCGTGCCAACCAGCTCGGCCGTCCCTTCCACCTCACGCGGAGTAATCGTGATCGTCTCCCCGGCCACCAGCAGAACCGGCATCCGGTCCTTCAGCTTCGATGTCCGAATCTTCGGGCCCTGCAAGTCCGCCAGCACACACAGCGGCTTGCCTTCTTCCTTGGCAACCTTCCGGATCATCTGGATCAATGCCAGCTTCTCTTCATGCGTGCCATGCGAAAAATTCAGACGGACAACATCCAGACCTGCCTGCACTAGCTTGCGAAAGACAGGCTCGGTGTTGGATGCCGGCCCGAGCGTGGCGACGATTTTGGCGCGCCGTTGGAGAATCGCGGTATTGGAACTCAGTTCAGCCGTAGCCATGGGAAACACTCCAGAAAATTCAAAAATGGCAGTTCTTAAAAAATGATGCCGCTGCACAGCAGAGAGCCAAATCGAATACTGCTCCCGAGTGCAGTTCGCATGGCCGGCGGAGGACGTTCCAAACTGCGCGGCAAATCTCGCCGGTCAAAACGCAAAACAACACCCCAACTCAGCCCGGTTCATTGTACAGGAGGCGAAATACACCTTCCTGTGATGGCCGTTACGTCTTCCAGTTGAGTCCCAGTGGCCCTGGGTTCATTATATCGGGGGCCTCCCGGCTCACCGCTCAGGGCGTCGATGAACTTCCTGCGCATTCGGGCAAACGGGACTGGCGCTCCCGATAGAGAACCCCGTTCAGCTCCGCTCCCAGCAAAATGCTGAACGACGTCAGATACAGCCACACCAAGGTCGCAATGCCCGTCCCCAGAGAACCATAGATCATCGTGTAATCGGCCACCCGCGTCACATACCACCCAAACGCCAGCGTCAGCGGAAACCACAACAGCGTCGCCGCCAGCGCCCCAGGCCCAACCCACGCCCAATGCTCCTTGCGCTGCGTCCCAAAGTGGTAGATCGTCCCCATCACCGCCACCGAAGTCACTACCGCCAGCGCCCACCGCGCCAGCCGCCACACAATCAGCACCGCCATCCGCAGATCATGGTCCGAGTTCGCAATCATCCACTGCTCAATCGGATGCCCAAAAACCAGCACCAGCGTCGCAATCGACAGTGGCACCAGCGCAATCGGCCCCAGCATCAGCGCCCGCAAACGACGCCCCCAGAACCCCCACGCGCCCGCCGGCAGCCGGTAAGCCCGCCGGAACCCCTCCATCAGCGAAAGTGTCACCCCCAGCCCCGCAAAAGCCGCCAGCGCCGTCGCCGAAAAAATTACCTGCACCGAGTACACACGCTCCGTCTGGAAATACGACTGCAGCAAGCTCATCGTGTCCGCCGGCAAAAACTGCTCTGCCGCCGCTCGCACCTCGTCCAGCAGCGAGTTCCCCTCCGGAATTACCGCCAGAATCGTCGTCAACACCACCAGCCCGGGAAAGATCATCAGTATCCCCGAGTACGCCGCCGCCTTGGCCGTATTCGGCGCATCGTTCTCAAACGATCGAACCAGCGCGTCGCGAAGATGTCGTACCAGGGCTGTCATAGAGTCCCTCAGAGACTACCGCAGGGGTCAATCGATGCGCTAGTGGGCATCGCCCCTCAGCCCTTCAGAAACAGGTTCAACCCCGCATCAATCAGCCCAATCGCCGGATTCATGAAAAACCCAACAAAATACCGCCCCAGCAGAATAATCAGGATGAACCCGTACCGCCCATACTTGTCGTACACCACCACCGCGTTGTACGGCAGCATATTCCGCAGCACGTGCGACCCATCCAGCGGCGGCACCGGTATCAGGTTGAAGAACATCAGCGCCACGTTCACCTCAATCGCAAGGTACGCGATCAGCGCTATCGCCTGAAGACTCGTCTCCCCAGCTGGATTGATCTGGAAGCTCGCCGCGCTGTAGACTGCGTCCTTGCCTCCCGGCACCGCTACCATCAGCACCACCAGCGCCAGAAAGCAAAGCACCACCAGAATCAGGTTCGAGGCCGGCCCCGCCAGCGTCGTCAGGTTGTCGTCCCGCACAATCTTCTTGAAGTTCCGCGTAATCACCGGCGTCGGCTTCGCCCAGCCAATCAGGAACGGAATCCCCCCGAAAATCATCAGCGCCGGAAACAGCAGCGTCCCCACCGGGTCAATGTGCCGAATAGGGTTCAGAGAAACCCGCCCCTGCAGCCGCGCCGTCTGGTCTCCCAGCCTGGACGCCATCCACGCGTGCGCGCACTCATGAAACGAAAGCGAAAACAGCAGAATCACGAATTCAAATACTTTGATGACCAGTTCAACCGGAGAAAAATCCAAGACAGGCTCCAAATAGCGGGTTAAAACTCAGGCTAGCACGGCGTCACCCCATTCGCTCAATCCCGCGCCACTCCGTGCGGCCCCACAATCGTCCCATCCGCCATCGTCGTCCCCGCCAGCACCGTCGTGTGCGTCCCAATCCGAGCCCGCGCCCCAATCGTCGTCGGCGCCAGAATAATCTGGTCGTAGTCCTCTTCGGCATGCGTGTGGGAGTATACCCGCGCATACGCCCCAATCACCGCACTCGCCCCAATCCGAATCGCCGCCCGGTCGTCAAGCAGTGCCCGCTGCCGGATAATCACCCGATCCTCCAGCGTCAGGTTGTACCCATACGTCAGCTCAATCCCGTAGCCGATCCGCACTCCCTTGCCAATGTGCGCAAACAGGTGCCGTCCCAGCATCGCCCGAAATCGAACCCCCAGCCAGTGGTTCAGCCCAATCGGCGACCGGTCGAACATCTGCCAGAACCACAACAGCGGCTTCGACCGCCCAAATCGCTCCCGGTCAATGTCCGGATAATGCTCCGCCTCCAGCGTCACATTCCCTGGGTCCAGCGACAACTGCTGCACATTCATCGGCAGCTCGCTCGTCAGCGTAAAGTTCAGCTTCCCCCCATGCGGACGCCCCAGGTAAAGCTGGTACAACTGGTCGCGCACAATCTCCGCCCGCCGATCCGCCGCCTGGTGACGCGTAAACTCCTCATCCAGGTGCGCTATCCAGCGGCGATAAATCTCTTCAGCCTCCGGTTGGGGCTGCGGTACAAAATGCGCGGGTGCCTGCTCTCGATCTGCCATAACTACTTGACGATACACCCCCCGCCAAGGATGCAACGACTTCCCAGTTTCTCCCCCACCCAGCCCTCCTCCGCCCCCGGAAGCCGCTAGATCGCCTTCACCATCCGCACCACCGGCAGCGCCTCCCCGTTCCCCAGCGGAATCAGGAAAGTCTCCTCCTCCACATACCCCCGCAACCGGTAAAGCGGCTGCCCCGGCAACGTCGATCCCATCTCAAACCGCCTGAATCCAGCCTCCTCGGCCGCCGCCTCCACATACGCCAGCACCGCCGATCCCAGCCCCCGCCGCGCAAGATCCGGATGCACAAAAATCGCCCGAATCTTTGCCGCCTCGCTCCCCGGATACACCCGCGAATCCTCCCGGTTCGGCGCGCCATCTCCGCCACACAGCGTCCGACGAAACGACCAACCACCGCTCGCCGCCAGCCCTGCACCCCCACCCGCTTCCACCACAAAATACGTCCCGTCCAAAATCAGCTGCGTATCCAGCCCCAACACCGTCCCCACTGACCACTCAATCTGCGCCGCCGTATAGTACCCCTCGCTCAATCCCCGTACTGATGCCTCAATCAACGCCCGAATCCCGTCAACATCGCCCATCGTAGCCAGCCGGAACCGCCAGTTTGTGCTCTCAATCGGCGTCATCTGCACAGATTACGGCATACACGGCGCCTACGGCCTCCGAGTCTGGAGTTTTTCTTCTCTGTTGAGCCGTCACCCCAGCCATTTACTATGACAACCGAGATGAACAATCGATTTCCCACCGCATGTATCCCCCTTCTCGCCGCCGGACTGCTCTCCCTCTCCGCAACTTTCGCCCTAGCGCAGGCCCCCCCGCCTTCCAACGCCCAGTTGGCCAGCCCCGCGCTCAACAAGCGCGTCGAATCCCTGCTCAAGCAGATGACCCTCGAAGAAAAAATCGGCCAGCTCGTCCAGTACGCCGCCGGATACGCCACCGGACCCAACGGCTCAAAGCTCAGTTATGAAGATCTCGCCCGTCAGGGTCAGGTCGGCTCCTTCCTCAATCTCACCGACCCGGAAAAGACCAACTACTACCAGAAGATCGCCGTCGAACAAAGCCGCCTCCACATCCCCCTCATCTTCGGTCAAGACGTCATCCACGGCGAGCACACCACCTTCCCCGTCCCCATCGCTCTCGCCGCCAGTTGGGATCCCTCCCTCGTCGAGACCGTCGCCCGCACCTCCGCCGTCGAGGCCCGCGCCGACGGCCTCCAGTGGGTCTTCTCTCCCATGGTCGATATCGCCCGCGACCCCCGCTGGGGACGCATCGTCGAGTCCGCCGGCGAAGACCCCTGGCTCGGCTCCGCCATCGCCCGTGCCTGGGTCCACGGCTACCAGCAGGACGACCTCTCCAAGCCCGACTCCGTCGCCGTCAGCGTCAAGCACTACGCCGCCTATGGAGCCGCCATCGCCGGCCGTGACTATAACGCAACCGACATGTCCGACAACACCCTCCGCCAGGTCTATCTCCCGCCTTACCACGCAGCCGTCCAGGCCGGCGCAGCCACCATGATGTCCAGCTTCAACTCCCTCAACGGCATCCCGGCTACCGCCAACCACTACCTCCAGACCGACATCCTCCGCAACGAGTGGGGCTTTGATGGCTTCGTCGTCTCCGACTGGGGCGCAGTCGCCGAACTCCTCAACCACTCCATCGCCGCCGACGGCTCAACCGCCGCCCGCAAGGCCCTCACCGCCGGCGTTGACATGGATATGGAGGGCGACCTCTACCGCACCACCCTCGCCGCCCAGGTCCGTTCCGGCGTCATCCCGGAAAGCGTTGTCGATGAAGCCGCCCGCCGCGTTCTCCGCGTCAAGTTCGCCCTCGGCCTCTTTGACCATCCCTACACCGCCGTCGGCCCCAAATACGTAGCCACCCCCGACAAGCGCGCCCAGGCCCGAAAAGTCGCCGACGAAACCATCGTCCTGCTCAAAAACTCCGGCACCGAGGGCCGCGGCCCCCTGCTCCCCCTCGGCAAATGGGCCAAGACCGTCGCCCTCATCGGCCCCCTCGCCGACTCCGCCAAAGACATGCTCGGCTCCTGGGCCGGCGTCGGCAACCCCAGCGACGCCATCAGCCTCCGCACCGCGCTCTCTGAGCGGCTCGGCGACCATCTCCTCTACGCCCGCGGCGTCGACGTACTCTCCGGCCACGATGCCGAAACCCTCCGCCACACCAGCTTCATCGACGGTCCCCAGGCCGCTCCCAGCGCACCCATCATCACCGACGAAGCCAAATCCATCGCCGACGCCGTAGCCATCGCCCAAAAATCCGACGTAGCCATCCTCGCCGTCGGCGAAAGCGCCGATTGGATGACCGGCGAAGCCTCCAGCCGAGCCCATCTCGACCTCCCCGGCCATCAGCAGCAGCTACTCGAAGCCGTCGCCGCCACCGGCAAGCCCGTCGTCCTCGTCCTCTTCACCGGCCGCCCCAGCGCCATTCCCTGGGCCGCCTCCCATGTCCCCGCCATAGTCCAGGCATGGTTTCCAGGCATTGAGGGTGGGCACGCCGTCGCCGACATCCTCTTCGGCGACACAAATCCCTCCGCCAAACTCACCACCAGCTTCCCCTACTCCGTCGGGCAGGAGCCGCTCTACTACGCCCAGCTCCCCACCGGACGCCCCGCCCACGGCGACCTCAGCCACCTACCCGTCGATGCCGGCGAAAAATTCCAGTCCCGCTACCTCGACGAGGAAAACAAAGCCCTCTTCCCCTTCGGCTGGGGACTCAGCTACACACGCTTCCGCTACTCCCAGCCCACAGTAAGCAACCCCACCGTCGATCTCGCCCAACTCCTCACCGGCAGCCCAGCCCTCACCGTCGGCGTCGACCTCACCAACGCCGGCCCGGTCGCTGGCACTGAGGTTGTCCAGCTCTACCTCCGCAACACCGCAGCCTCCGTCGAGCAGCCCGTCCGCGAGCTCAAAGCCTTCCAGCGCGTTACCCTCGCCCCCGGCGAAACAAAGCATCTCGACTTCCCCCTCGGTTTTGCCGAACTCAGCTTCATCAACGCCGACAGCAAACCCGTCGTAGAGCCCACCTCCTACAAGGTCTTCGTCGGCGGCAGCTCCCTGGCCGACGCGGAAACCGCCTTCACCGTAAAGTAGAATCCCGCTGGCCCCATCCATCGAGCACGAGAAAAGGGCGGCCATCGGCCGCCCTTCCCGCTTCCGCAAGCAAAAAAACCTGCCTCAGCTCCCAATCCCGTGCGGAAACTCCGTGTTGATCATCCACGAAACCCCAAACCGGTCCCGAACCATCGCAAACGCGGGCGAGAAAAACGTCTTCTGCAGCGCCATCACAATCTGCCCATCTTCCGCCATCACGTCGTAAATCCGCTTCGCCTCGCCTTCCGTGTCCACGCTCAGAGAAAGATACACGCTCCGGACCGGCTGGAACCGGTCCGCCGGCACATCCGACCCCAGCAGCTCCGTTTCCCCAATCGTCATCCGCGCATGCAGAATCGCATCTCTCCAGTTCTCCGCAATCGCCGGTCCGCCCGGCGTCTGCGCATGAGTAATCATGCTCGTGATCTTCCCGCCCAGGTGCTCCTGGTAGAACTCGAAGGCCTGCCTGCAGTTCCCGCCAAAGTTCAGATACGGATGCAATTGCATGGAGCCGCCCCCTACACCTTGATGAATATCTTCTTCTTATACAGCACCCAAACCGGCACAAAGCACAGCGCCATGTAGCAGAACGAATACGCAAAACACGCCAGCGAAGGCACCGGAATCAGGCTGAACACATTCACAAACACCCACCCGAAGATATCCACGCGTTTCCCGCCCGCCATCAAATGCCAGCGCACAAAGAACCCCGGCAATACCTCCGAAATCATGTACGCCGTAATCGCATTCGAACCCAGCACCAAGGGAGCCCAGGTCCACCCGCGCCGCCAGCCCTTCACCTCAATCGCCCAGAAGCACAACGCAAACACCGCCGTCGAAATCCCCGCCGCCGCCAGCACATACGAGCTCGTCCACAGCTTCTTGTTCAGCGGAAACCAGATCGACCACGTAAACCCAAGAATCAGCAGCCCCACAGCCCCGGCCGCCAGCCCCTTGGCCTTCTCCTCCATGCTCCGCTTTGACCGCACCCAAAGCCCCGCCAGCATTCCCAGCAGGCAAGTCCCCAGCGCCGGAATATCGCTCAGCAGCCCTTCCGGATCACGCACTCCCTCATACAGCCGCCCCGGCAGCAGGTGACGGTCCAGCCAGGCCACCCAGTTCGCGTCCCGGTCCAGGAACGGAATATCCCGCCCCGGCATTCCCAGCCCCGGCACAGGCACCCAGCGCATCAGTATCCAGTACCCCACCAGGCAGCCCGCAAGGATCGCCACCTTGCTCGATGCCTTCCGGTCCCACAGGTACAGGAAGCTCGCCACCAGGTAGCAGATCGCGATCCGTTGCAGCACTCCATAAATCCGCCACGTGCCAAACGGAATCGCCGGGAAGTGCGCCACCGCTTCCCCAAACCCGTTCACAATCAGTCCCAGCAAAAACAGAATCGCCGCTCGCTTCACCGTCTGCAGTGCCAGCTCGGCCCGCGTCGCTCCCTTGGCCAGCCGCGCCTCAAACGCAAACACGATCGACGCTCCCACCACAAACAGGAACGTCGGAAACACCAGGTCAGTCGCCGTCATCCCGTTCCAGTCGGCGTGCTTCATGAACGGCCACGCGCCGTCCCCCCCGTTGTTGTTCACCATAATCATGAAGGCGATCGTGATGCCCCGCAGGGCATCCAGTGAGAGCAGTCGGTTCGGACTGCCGGCGATCAGACGTGTTCCGGTCATGCTGGTTCGGCCTCCATTAGGCAACGGTCTGTTGACTCTTCGGTGCAGGGAACGCTCCAAGTGTGTACCTCACACTATTCGCTCTCGGCCCACCGGCGCAAGTGCTGAAACGATTGAACCGCACCAATCCTTGCACTCCCCGGCGGCCCTCACTGCCAATACGATAAACTTTCGATAGTGCCGCCCGCTCCAGCAAATCGCAGCAGGCCCCAGAATTCTCAAGAGGGTTGTCATCGCAAACATGGTCAGCCAGTCGACGCGTACCGGGTCTCGTGCCGGCTTCCTCCTTGGCCTCTTCGCCACCCTCATGGCACTTGCCTTACCCTCCCTCGCCCAGGGCGGAATGGGCGGCAACGCCTCCGGCCCACCCCAGGCCGCCATCCACGACTCCGAAAACCGCCCCATCACCGCCGGCGGATTCGTCGACTCCGGCCCCGTCATCTTTCAGGACGTCTCCCGCGCCGCCGGCCTCACCCGCTGGAAGCACGTCATGGGCGCCACCGACAAAAAATACATCCTTGAAACCGACGGCTCCGGCGTCGGGCTCATCGACTACGACAACGACGGCTGGCTCGACATCTACCTCGTCAACGGTTCCACGTATGATGCCCTCGACGGCAAGGAGACTCCCCCCCACGCCGCACTCTTCCACAACAACCACGACGGCACATTCACCGATGTCGCCGCCAAAGCCGGCGTGACCAACGACCGCTGGGGATTCGGCGTAGCCATCGCCGACTTCGACAACGACGGCTGGCCCGACATCTTCGTCGCCAACTTCGGCAAGAACCGCCTCTACCGCAACAACCACAACGGCACCTTCACTGACGTCGGCGAAAAGGCCGGAATCACCCTCGGCAACTGGTCCGACGGCGTCACCTTCGGCGACTACGACGGCGACGGAAACCTCGACGTCTTCGTCTCCGGCTATCTCCACTACGACGTCAAACACCAGTTCCGCCCCGGCGACGCCGGCGTAGCACTCGCCTTCTGCCAGCTCCGCGGAGCACCCGTCATGTGCGGCCCACGTGGCCTCCAGGGTGAGCCCGACCACCTCTTCCACAACAACGGCGACGGCACCTTCACCGACGTCAGCAAGCATGCCGGCGTCAGCGACCCCGGCGCATACTACGGCTTCACCACCATCTTCGCCGACGTCAACAACGACGGAAAACCTGACCTCCTCGTCGCCAACGACTCCTCTCCCAACTACCTCTACATCAACAAGGGCGACGGCACCTTCGAAGACCAGAGCTATGTCTCCGGACTAGCCCTCAACAAGGACGGCCGCGAAATCGCCTCCATGGGCATGGCCGTCGGAGACTACCGCAACAACGGGCGCCTCGACGTCCTCGTCACCGACTTCTCTGACGACTACAAGGTCCTCTACCGCAACGACGGCGAAGCCAGCTTCACCGACGTCAGCGACCAGGTCGGCATCGCCAACATCCCCGTCCCCTTCGTCGGCTGGGCCGCCGGACTCGTCGACTTCGACAACGACGGATGGAAAGACATCTTCATGGTCAACGGCCACGTCTATCCCGAGGTCGACCAGCACGACTGGGGCACCAGCTACGCCGAACGCCCCCTCATGTTCCACAACGTCGCCGGAGATCACTTCGAATACGTCCCTCCGGTCAAGGGAACCGGCCTCGCCACCGTCACCCCCGGCCGTGGAGCGGCCTTCGGCGACCTGTTCAACAACGGCCGCATCGACGTCGTCATCAACCCCATCGACGGCCCGCCCGTGCTCCTCAAGAACGTTGATCCCGACACCCATCATTGGGTCGAACTCAAACTCGTCGGCGGCGTCAGCCCATCCGGACGCAAAAGCCCCCGCGACGCCATCGGAGCCACCGTCTATCTCACCGCAAACAACATGCGCCAGCGCGAAGACGTCATCAGCGGAGGCAGCTTCATCTCCTCCAGCGACCAGCGCCCCCACTTCGGCCTCGGCGACGCCACCGATCCCGGAACAGCCGAAATCCACTGGCCCTCCGGCGCCGTCGAGTCCGTCAAACTCCCCGCCGCCGACCGCATCTACACCATCACCGAAGGGAAGGGAATTACCTCCGCCCTCTGCACCGCCGGCCCATGCCTCCATCACATCGTTGCCCACGGCGGCCCCGCTCGGCCGGCCCCAACTGTTCCCCGAAAATAACCTCGCTCAAAAGAAAAAAAAGGGAGAACCCGCGCCACGCGAGTCCTCCCTTTTGTCCTATTGCTCCAGCTAGAAAATCCCTGCCAGATATTCTTCGCTTTCCTTCTCCGCAGCTTCAGCCTTGGCCTTCGCTGTCAAAGGAATTTGCGGAGCCAGCGTCATCACCGGGCACAGCGCATGCGCCAGCACCTTGTTCACCACTCCCTGCCGCGCCAGCGTTGAAATCGGCGATGCCTCCTGGGCTCCAAACACCAGCAGGTCCACCTGCCGCAGATTGCTTTGGTACAGAATCTCCTCGGCAGGGTCGCCCACTGACGTAATCGTCTCCACCGCAATCGAGCTCTGCAACTCCGGCGGAATCATCGCCCGAATCTGGGCTTCCAGGTTCTCCAACGTCAGATTCGCAGGGTGCGCACTCGCCTCTTCCCGCGTCGGCATCACGTGCAGCACCGTCAGGTGAGCATCGTAGTGCGCCGCCAGCAGCGTCGCCAGTTCAGCAATCACGGCGCTCGCCTGGCTGTGCAGGCTCACCGCCGTCAAAATCCGCCGGATCTTGAAGTTGTGCACCGTCGCTTCCAGCGCCTCAGGCCCCACCGTAATCACAGGCACGTGCGCCGCGCGAACAACTTCCTCCGCCACCGATCCCACAAACAGCTTGCCCAGCCGTCCCGGGCTCCGCGTAGCCATAATGATCCGGTCCACCGGGTGCTCGATCGCATAATTCAGAATCTGCGGCCCCGCCAGCCCCGGCCGCACCACTATCTCGCACTCAATCCCCGCTCGTTGCGCGCGCGCCGCCAGCGGACGCAGCAGCTCTTCCTCGGTGTGGGCCGCCGCCGCATAATCGTAGTAGCGAACCCCGGAAAACTCACTCGCCGCAACAGCAAGCGTGTCATAGACATGGAACAGGATCAGCTTCGCCTTGCACGCGTCCGCACAGGCCATCGCCAGCGAAAATGCTCGTTCATTGGTTGGGGATTCTGTAGCAAAGAGAATGGCTTGGGGCTTAATCCAGGCTGACTCTATACGGGTGGTCATAGAAGCCTCCTTTTTCCGCAACGTCAAGTGTGCGCCCGTTTCAGAAGCACGTGTGTGCCCTCATATACATGGACTCGTGATAGCTATCACAGTGCTCAATCGTATGTTGACGGGATAGAAATTGCTTTAACTCCCCAGCCAGGCCGGCACATCTGCACCCTAGTGCTCCACCACCCCAGCCTTCAGCTTCCCCCGGAACATCCAGTACACAAACGTAAAATACCCCGCCGCCAGCGCCATCCCAAATCCCCACCAAATCAGCCCAACCTGCAGCGTGTAAGCCCCGCTGACCGCTCCCGTCAGCGTAATCGATCGCTCCGCTCCCGTCGTCGCCGGCAGCAGCGTCGGAAACAGCCCCCAGCACGCACCCACCAGCATCAGCACCAGGTAACCGCACGAGCACAGGAAAGCCCGCGCCGCTTTCCCCGCCCGGTTAAACCACCAAATCCCCGCCAGCGCCGCAATCACCCCCACCGGCAGCACAAACGTCACCGGATACCGCACATAGTTGGCCAGGGTCGACGGCTGCACCTGCATCGTCGCCACCAGGCTCACCACCGTCAGCACCAGCAACACTCCCCACACTGGCGTCACCACCCGCCGTGCCCGCTCCTCCAACTCGCCCGGCATCTTGATCGTCAGCCAAAGCGCGCCGTGCAGCGTCAGCGCCACGCACGCCACCAGCCCGCCAATCACCGTGTACCAGTCCAGAATCCCCGGATGCACCCCCGGCTGCCAGTTCGTCCACAACGGCAAAAAGAAGTATCCATCCGCCTGCAGCGGTACCCCACGAATCACATTCGCCAGCGCGGCCCCAAAAAAGATCGTCAGCAATATCGACGCAAACCCGAAAATCCCATCCAGCAGCGACCGCCAAACTCCCAGGTTCAGGTGGTTTCGCAACTCCAGGCTTATCCCCCGCAGCATCAGCAGCCACAGCACAATCATCAGCGGCAAATAGAACCCCGAAAATGCCGACGCATACAGCCACGGAAACGCAAAATACAGCGTGCCCCCGCCCGCCAGAAGCCACACCTCGTTCCCGTCCCAAATCGGCCCAATCGACCGCGTCAGCAACTGCCGCTCTTCGTCGTTGTGCGCCAGAAACAGGTGCAGCACCCCAACCCCAAGGTCAATCCCGTCAAACACCACATACGCGGCAATCATCACCGCCACCAGCCAAAACCATAGAATCTGCATCCCACCACTCCATTTCCACGGTTAAAAACTTCCTCGTCGCCCAACCGCGAAACATAAATCTCACGTCTGGGTGCCCACGGTCCCTCGCTCTTGGGGACCGGGGAGTCGCCTATCCTTACAGTCACCCTCTAGTGCGTCGCCGACAGCCCGCCCGCCGCCTGCACCGGGTCCGGCCCCTGGTCGATCTGCCGGTAAATCAGCACAATAAACAAAATCGACAGCAGCGAATACAAACCCATGAATCCCAGCAGCGTAAACAGCGTGTTGCTTGCCGAAACCGTGTTCGAAAACCCAGCCTGCGTCCGCATCAGCCCATACACCAGCCACGGCTGCCGCCCAATCTCCGCCGTCATCCACCCCGCCGTGTTGGCAATATACGGCAGCGGAAAGCTCAGCAGCAGCGCCCAAAGCACCCACGTGCTACGCTCCAGCGCCTTCCGCCACAGCAGAAATCCCGACACCCCCATCACCAGCACAAACCACGTCCCCAGCCCAGCCATGATGTGGTACGCATAAAACAGCAGCGGCAACGTCGTCGGCCACTGATCCCGAGGAAACTCGTCCAGCCCCTTCACTTCCGCCTTTGTCGTCCCATAGATAAGGAAGCTCAGCACATCGTTGACCACAATCGGGTTGTCGATCACCCCCGTGTCCTCGTTCGGCTGCCCCATCAGCACAATTCCAGCGCCCTTTTCCGTGTGGAACTGCCCTTCCATCGCCGCCATCGTCGCCGGCTGATTTTTCGCCAGGTACTTGCCGTGCAGGTCCCCTGTCGGAAAAATAATCGCCACAGAGGCAATCAGACCCACAAGCACCCCCACCTTCAAATAGATCCGCCCGTACTCCGCAAACCGCTTCTCCAGCAGGTAAAATGCTCCCACCGCCGCCATCACAAACGACCCGGTCACCACCGCCCCGCACATATTGTGCATATACTGCAGAAGCGCCCAAGGATTCACCAGCAACCCCGTAAAGCTCGTAATCTCAAACTGATGCTGCCCATTCACCTGGTACGCCACCGGGTGCTGCATCCACGCATCCGTCACAATAATGAAGTACCCCGACAGCCAGGACCCGGCAAAGACCAGCACCGCCGACAGCCAGTGCAGCGTCTTCGACAGCCGCTTTTCCCCATACAGAAACAGCCCCAGAAACGCCGACTCCAGGAAGAAGCTGAATACCCCTTCCATCGCCAGCGGCTGCCCAATCACCCCGCCCGATACCCGCGCGAACTGCGCCCAGTTCGTCCCAAACTCAAACTCCATCGGGATCCCCGTCACCACTCCAAACACAAAGTTGATCCCGAATACACGCCCCCAGAACCGCGCCGCCTGGTCCCATTTCGCGTCGCCAGTCCTCAGCGCCACCGTCTTCAAAATCACAATCAGCAACGCCAGACCCATCGTCAGCTGCGGAAACAGGTAGTGGTATGTAATGGTGAATGCAAACTGAATGCGATGCATCGACTCTGGATTCATTCCGACCCCCGAAAAATAGCTGTGGCAATAGAGGATGCCGGCGCCAAATTATCCAGGAACTGTCGTACCTTAGCCCGAATCAAAGTGGCGCAGGGAAGCGCGCTGGCTCCAGTCTAGTCTCCACACTCCCCGAAATCTTTGCTTCCCTGTGATGAAGGTCACAGAGCGCCAATTCTTTTGGTGTTCTGCTCACAATATGAAACCGATGAATGAACTTCCCCAGCGCGGCAACATCGACTACGACGAAAAGCCTTTCCTGGTCATCTGGGAGGTAACCCAGGCCTGCGATCTGGCCTGCAAACACTGCCGCGCCGCGGCCCAGCCCATCCCCCATCCCGACCAGCTCTCCACCGCCGAAGGCAAAGAGCTCATCGACGAAATCGCCAAAATGGAAGTCCCCATCTTCGTCTTCACCGGCGGTGATCCGCTCAAGCGTCCCGACGTCTTCGAGCTCATCAAGTACGCCAGCGACAAGGGCGTCAGCGTCGCCCTCACCCCCAGCGCCACTCCGCTGCTCACCCGCGATGCGCTCGTCAAACTCAAGGAAGCAGGCCTCGTCCGCCTCGGCATCTCCCTCGACGGCTCCAGCCCTGAAATCCACGATGCCTTCCGCGGCTTCGCCGGCACCTGGGCACGCACCATCCAGGCCGTCGAATGGGCCAATGAAGTCGGCATCCCCATCCAGGTCCACACCACCATCAGCCGCCATAACGCACACGACCTCGACAACCTCACCGCCCTCTTCGAAAAAATGAAGATCGTCATGTGGAACGTCTTCTTCCTCGTCCCCGTCGGCCGCGGTCAGCTCAACGACCTCCTCTCCGGCGAAGAGTTCGAGCAGGTCTTCGGCAAAATCTACGAGCTCTCCCACCGCGTCAGCTTCCAGATCAAAACCACCGAGGCGATGCACTACCGCCGCTATCTCATCCAGCACAACCTCGAAGAGCGCAAAATGGGACACGGCTCCGGTCACCCCGGCGGCCACCCCGCCGCCGTCGCCTACGAGCCAGGCGCACCCACCACCGAAGCCAAAACCCGCAACATGGGCTGGGCAACCCGCCGCGTCAACGACGGCAAGGGCTTCGTCTTCGTCTCCCACAAGGGCGACGTCTACCCCAGCGGATTCCTCCCGCTCCACGCCGGCAACGTCCGCGACACCCCGCTCCATGAGATATACCAGGACGCGCCCGTCTTCCGTGACCTCCGCGACACCTCCAAGCTCCAAGGCAAGTGCGGAGCCTGCGAGTTCAAAGAAATCTGCGGCGGTTCCCGCGCCCGCGCCTACGCCATGACCGGCAACCACCTCGCCCAGGAGCAGTGCTGCATCTACCAGCCCAAAAACTGGCATCCCGATGTCGAACTCGCCGAGCAGGTCGATGTCCGTGAACAGGTAGACGCAGCAGACCTCGTCCATCTCCCGTAAACTGGCTCTAGTACTCTGACCGTTTCATTGTGAAGCATAAGCTCTAGTACTCTGACCGTTTCATTGTGAAGCATAAATTTCACGATTGGGTGCCCACGGTCCCTCGCTTTTGGGGACCGGGGAGAGTGCGGGTGCACCACCTTCGCCACGTCTTTGTTGTTGTGGCTAAGGTGGGAGTGACAAATCCCCAGCCCTCACGCCTTTTCTCTCCTTGCCTCTCATGCAGAACGAAGTGTCCAATCCGACTCTCGTTCCTGCTTTGTAAAAGGGCACGGCTTCAGCCGCGCCGCAAATGCCTGGAAAGAAACGGTGGGCTTTAGCCCCTGAGGGCTCTATCCAGGCAATGTATCCTTTCACCAAGAGGGGACACTTCCGTGACGCGAGTAGCCATTTTGGGCGGAGGCATTGCCGGCCTCTCCGCCGCCTGGGAGCTGGAGCAGGCCAAACGTAACGGCGCAGCGGTCGAATACCGCCTCTTTGAGGCAACCAACCGCCTCGGCGGCTCCATCTCATCCACCGTCGTCGACGGCAGCGTCATCGAGCGCGGCCCAGACAGCTTCCTCACCGAAAAGCCCGCCGCCGCTGAGCTCTGCCGCGCCCTCGGCCTCGAATCAGACCTCATCGGCTCCAACGACGAAGCCCGAAAAACCTGGATTCTCGTCGGCCGCAAGCTCATCGCCCTCCCCGACGGACTCATGTTCCTCGTCCCCACCAAACTTATCCCCACCGCGTTCACCCGCCTCTTCAGCATCAAAACCAAAATTCGCATGGGCCTCGAGCTCCTCCATCCGCCCCGTCCTCACACCGGCGACGAGTCGGTCGCAGACCTCGTCAAGCGTCACTACGGGCAGGAAGCAGTGGACCGCCTCGCCGACCCGCTCCTCTCCGGCATCTACGGCGGCGACGCCACCCAGCTCAGCGCCCAGACCGTCCTCGCCCGCATGGTCGAGATGGAGACCCAGTACGGATCGCTCACCCGCGGCATGTTGGCCGGCTACCGCAAAATGAAGGCCGCCTCCAAAGGCAAGGCCCCGCGTGCGCCCCGCCCCATCTTCACCACCCTTCGCCGCGGCCTCCAGCAGATGGTCGATGCCCTCACCGCCGGCCTCGACGCCTCCAGCCTCCGACTCAACTCCCCAGCTGAAGCCGTCGAGCGAACCCCGCATGGCTGGCAGGTCACCTTCGCCGGCCTCACTGAGGCCTTTGACGCCGTCATCGTCGCCACCCCCGCCTGGCAAGCCGCCAATCTCCTCCGCCCCGTTGACCCGGAGCTAGGCATCCAGCTCGCCGGCATCCCCTACTCCTCCTCCATCACCGTCAACCTCGTCTACGACGAAGCAACCCTCGGCTCGCTCCCCGAAGGCTTCGGATTCCTCGTTCCCGCCGTCGAAAAGCGCGCCCTCCTCGCCGCCACCTTCGTCCATCGCAAGTTCCTCGGCCGCACCGCCCACGGCAAAGCAGTCGTCCGCGCCTTCCTCGGGGGAGCACACAACGAAGTCCTCCTCGACCAGACCGACGACCAGCTCATCGCCACCGTCCGCCGCGAATTGCAGGAGATTCTAGGCGTCACCGCCACCCCCGAGCTCTCGGAGGTCCGCCGCTGGCGTCGCGCCATGGCACAATACGCCGTCGGACACAAGGGCCGCCAGCAGGCCATCCAGGCCCGCCTCGCCAACCTCCCCGGCCTCCAGCTCATCGGCAACGCCTACGACGGCATCGGCGTAGCAGACTGCATCCGCCTCGGCCGCGCCGCCGCCAAAAAACTCTCCGCCAACTGAAGCTTCCCTCCGACCTTGCTGAAAATCTCCGGCCTGTTCAAGGCTACGGGCTTCACAGGCTGCGGAAAACTCGCTCGAGGAGGCTTTGTAAAGGGTACGGGCTTTAGCCCGTACGTATAAACCATTTAGAGTCAATGGGGCTTTAGCCCCTGAGCTCTGCCGGGTGCTCCTTCACGACGGCTTTGTTTTTGTCGCTAAGGTGGGACTCACAAATCCCCCGTCCACAGCCACTGAAAAACCCCCATCGAGCGCAGCTCAATCAAGCTGGAAGCTGCCGGGTGCCCAATATCGTCAACCACTTAAGTTTTTAAGAGCGCTCCCAAAACAGCCCAAAACGCACTTTGGGGGCCCCTACCGCACCACCGGTAATATCAGCGCCGACGGATGCACGGCATCGTGATACACCGTATTCGTAGCCTTCACAAACGCCCCGCTCGTAGCCCCACTCAGCCCCGTATTCAAATTCCGGTCAAACCGCGGAAAGTTGCTGCTCGAAATCTCCAGTCGTATAGTGTGACCCTTCAGAAACACGTTCGATGTTGACCACAAATCGATCGTGTACTCGTAAATCTCCCCCGGCGTCACCGCCTCAGGCTCGGCCTTCGTCCCCTTCCGGTACCGCGCCCGCACAATGCCTTCCGTCAGGTTCTGCACAAATCCATTCGGCCAAACATCCACCAGCTTCGCTGTAAAATCCGTATCCACCGCCGTCGTCGCGGCAAACAAATCCAGCGTCACCGGCCCCGTCACCTCCGTGTCCCGCTCCAGCACGTCCGTTGAGTACACCAGCACATCCCGCCGAGTCTCCACCGCCGTCTGGTCCTGCGGCCCCGCCGCCAGGTGCCCGCCATCGCAGCACAGCGGCCCGCCCGTCGTTGGAACCGGATTCGCCGGGTCGTACGTAAACGTGTCCGTTGCATTGCCAGCAACCCGCGCATCCGCATCCGTATACAGAAGCCCGTGCGCCCCAGGCCCATTCGCTTCCAGTTGCGACCGCAGCAGGTACCGAGTCGCTTTCGCCCGCGCCAGCGGCCACCCCGGCTCATCCCGCCACTGGTTCTCCCCCATTACAAAAATCCGCACCGGATTGCCCGTGTCAAACTGATTCCGCTTCCCCAGCAGCAGGTGGTCGTACCAGTCCAGCACCAGGCCGTCCTCGTCGTACTCCGCGTTCGGCCCAAAGTCCACCGCCCCAATATGCCGCCCAATCCCCGAATGTCCGCCAATCACCACAATCAGCCGCTGCCCGGCCCGCGCTTCCTCGTTGCCCGCATGTTCCTGCAAACCCACAAAATTCCGCAACGACCCGCCCTGGAAGATGTCGTACCACGCCGCAATCGTCAGCGCCGGAACCTGTATCCGCGAGTAGTCCTCGTCAATCGCCCACTGCTTCCAGTACCCGTCATAGGTCGGATGCGCCAGCCAGTCCTGGTAATACGGCGCCAGCGTCCGCGACAGCCCCGCCTCACCAACCTGCATCGCCGCGTTGAACAGCGGAAACTCCGTCAGCGGCAGTGCCTTCTCGCCCACCACCGCGTTCGTCGCCTCCCTCACCCGCCGGTTCAGCGTGTCCTGCGCCAGTCCCGCCGTCCACGACTCGTTGAACCACTGCTCAAACGCTCCGCCCTGGTACGTCCAGTTCTCGTGGTAGTTGCTCGCCGTCACAATCGGGCAAATCCCCGCCAGGTGCGGCGGATGCGCCACCGCCGCCAGCATCTGCGTCGCCCCCACATACGAGCCTCCGAACATCCCCACTTTCCCGTTGGCATGGGGCAACCCCGCCGCCCACTCAACCGTGTCGTACCCGTCCTCGGACTCATGCTTGAACGTGTACCACTCACCCTCTGACGTGTACCGCCCGCGCACATCCTGCACCACCACCATGTATCCGCGAGCCACCGCGCGCAGAGCAAAATCCGCCGCATTGGTCTTGTCGTAAGGCGTCCGCTGCAGCAGCACCGGAAACGTCCCCTCGCCCGCCGGCCTATACACATCCGCCCGCAGCGTCACCCCGTCGCGCGTCTTCATCGCAACGTTGCGTTCCAGCGTGATCCCCAGCCCATTCGCCGGGACCGCTTGTGCTACTGCAAAAGGCTGCGCCGCCAGCAGCGCAAAAACAGTCAGAAGCTTTTTCACCATGGGTCCATCCTGACAAGTCAGAAGTCGCGACCATGTTAGCATCTGCCCGGCCTACGCTCCCAAATGCCCCAGCCACAACCCGATCGCGTACGTCACCACGCCTTCCAGCGCGCCCACCGCCGTCATCTCAAACCCCGATGACCACCACGACCGCACCGTGATCAGAGACTTCGCCGCGCCCACCGCAAAGTGCGCAGCAAGGGAAATCACTGCCGCCGCAATCACCGCATTGATCCCGTTCATGAAGAAGAACGGAATGATAGGAATCGTTGCCCCCACCGCTGTCGAAATCGCCCCCGAAGTTGCCGAAACCCACGGCACCGGCAGCGCTTCCTCCGACGTATTCAGACGTTCCGACGCCAATGCCTTCAGCAGTTGCTCCGGGTCGTTTGAAATATGCTCCACCACCCGCACAGCGTCCGCTTCCGGCAGCCCCTTCACCTGGTAGTACAGCCCCAGCAGCTCCCGCGCTTCTGACGGATTCATCGAAATCGCTTCCTGCTCCCGATGCAGCTCCGCCTCGTAAATCTCCCGTTCGCTCTTCGCCGCCAGGTACGCTCCAGAGCCCATCGAAAGCGCGCTCGCAATCATTCCCGCCAACCCCGCCAGCAGCACATATTTGCTGTCCCCGGCCGTCGCGCCCGAAACTCCCGAAACAATCCCGAAGATCGCCCCCAGCCCGTCATTCACTCCATAAATCGCGTCGCCAATCCACGACCCCGCCGGCGCGCGACCCTTGTTCCGCTTGGCCAGCAACTCTTCCAGCAGGCCCTTCGCGTCCACCAGCGGCTTGCCCCCATGCACAATCGGCGCATGACCCCGCAGCAGCGACCCCAGCTCGCGATAGTGGTCCTTTTCGTCCTGAATCACGTGATTCAGAATCGCAATCGATCCCTCGTCGCCCAGCTCTTTCAGTTGCGTCCCATAGGTCGCAATGTGCCGGCTCTCTTCAATCTCCAGCCGTCGCAACGCCATCAGCGGACCGCCCGCCCTCGACGCCAGCGAACCCGCCTCCCCCTGCTCTCCACCCTTGTACACCGGGTCTGAGGCCCCAAGTTCCTTCAGCCGCCCTGACCACAAAGCTGCATGCTCCAACTCCGCCTGCGCCAAATGCCGCAGAACCTGCGCCCGAACCGCATCCGTATCCCGGTTCGCAAGCGTCAGGTACGTGTGGTACCCCTCCATCTCCGCCTGCCAGTTGCCTTCAAGCGCGGCAATGATCTTCCGCATACGTGTATTTTTGAATGGATCGAGCGCCACTGATTCCTCCTAAAGCCCTGCTTTGAGAATATGCGAAACCGCTCCCGTTGTAACGGCGAAACACCCGCCTTCTCCCTCTCACTTCCACCCAAGGGGGTTTGCCGTATAGTGTTGTGTGCAACCAGTTGAATCTTCCCACGCGCACTGAGTCACGAGGGAATACCCTGTGTTTCGGTCAATCGGTTGCCTGTACAGGCACAATTTGTCTTGAGAAGCGGAGAAAGCAAACAGTATGGCTACGAAATCAACGGTGGCTTCTGCCCCCAGCGCACCAAATTACACCGGTCCCTTCATCACCGTGGCGGCGCTGTTTTTCATCTTCGGGTTCATCACGAACCTGAATATGGCGCTCGTACCGCACCTGCGGGCCATCTTTGAACTGCCCTACGCATGGGCCATGCTCGCAGAGTCCGCGTTCTTCCTCGCGTACTTTGTCTTTTCCTCGCCCACTTCCAAACTCATCGAGCTCATCGGGTACAAGAAAACCATGGTGGCCTCCCTCTTCATCCAGGTCGCCGGATGCCTCCTCTTTGTCCCCGCCGCAAAATTGGTCAATTTCCCTCTCTTCCTTACCGCAGTCTTTGTCGTCGGCGCGGGCGTCACTGCCCTCCAGACCGCCGCCAATCCATACGTGGCAATCCTCGGCCCCGAGCACAGCGCCCCCATTCGCCTTACCCTCGCCCAGGCACTCAACTCCCTCGGCGGCACCATCGCTCCCCTTATCGCCGGCCACTATATCCTCACCGACCCCGCCAAACTCGCCAGCAAGGCTGCCATTGCCGACACCGTGCGCGGTCCCTACATCGCAATCGCTGCAGGGCTCCTCATCCTCGGCGTCGCTGTCATGTTCATGAGCCTGCCCCATATCTCCCAAACGCAGGCCTTCCGTCCCGGCAATGAAAGTCACCCCGTCCTCGAGCGAAGCATCTGGAGCTACCGCCACACCGTACTCGCTGCCGTCGGCATCTTCTGCTACGTCGGCGTTGAGGTCGGCCTCGCCTCCATTGGTGTCAACTACTTCATGTCCCAGGGGCTCGATGCCGGCAAGGTCGCGGCCTTCTTTGACGGACTCGGCGGATTCGGCGCTTTCATCACCCACCTCGTCGGACCCTGGACCATCGTCGGAATCGCGGCCATCCTCGTCAGCCTCTACTGGCTCGGCTCCCTCATCGGACGTCTCCTCGGTTCCCTCATGCTCACCGTCATCCCCTCCGGCAGGCTCCTGGGATTCTTTGGCATCTGCGGCGCATTGATGCTCATCCTCAGCATGTCCGGCAGCGGTCAGCTCGCCATCTGGAGCCTCGTCCTCTGCGGTTTCTTCAACTCCATCATGTTCCCCAACATCTTCACCCTCGGCATAGCCGGTCTGGGCCCCATGACCAGCAAGGGCTCCGGTCTCATCATGACGGCCGTCGTCGGTGGCGCTGTCATTCCCCCCATCATCGGCGGACTCGCGGACAAGGTCGGCATCCAGCACGCCTTTGTACTGCCCGTCCTCTGCTACCTCTACATCGCCTTCTTCGGATTCATTGGCTCCAAGCCCAAGCGGACGGTCTTGGCTTGAATCCGGTAAACCATCCATAAAACGTATTTGGCGCCTCTCCGGGCGCCAAATTTCGCTCTCCAGCAAACTATCCCAAGGCCACAACCGCAAACGCATCTCGGCTCAAGGACGGTGACGATGTCAGACGGCAACCCACTCCAGCCCGGCGAATCCATCTCGGACGCCTCCGCGGAAACCATCGGCCTGCAAACCCAGGTCGCCCGCCTCCAGGCGCTCCTTGAAGTCTCCCGACAGGTCCACTCCACCATCCGCGAAGCGGAAGTGCTTATGGCCATCCTCAAAATCGTCGTCCGTGAACTCGAAATGGAGGGCGCTGCCTTCACCGGAACCGACCTCAGCTACGGCGAGCCACCCCGCGCCCGCAGCGGAGAGCGTCTCGGCATCTACACCTACCCGCTCTTCGACCGCGACGGAAAGCAGATGACCGATCTCCTCGTCGCCACCCCCGCCGCCCGCGCCCTTACCATCTACGAGGCAGACTTCCTCGACGGACTCGTCCTCCAGGCCGCCGTCGCCCTTGAGAATGCCCGAAACCACGAGCGCAACCTCCAGTGGGCCCGCGTCCAGCAGGACCTCGATGCCGCCCGCAACATACAGCGCTCCCTTGTCCCCACGCAGATGCCCAACCTGCCCGGCTTCTCCGTCGCCGTCCGTTCCGAAACCTGCTACGAGGTCGGCGGCGACTACGTCGACATCATCACTCTCCCCGAGGGCGGCATCATCATGGCCGTCGCCGATGTCGCCGGCAAAGGACTCGCCTCCGCCATCATGGCCACCAGCTTCCGCGCCGCATTCCGCGCCATGGCCGTCACCGGCATCTCGCTCGACATCCTCGCCACCCGCATGAACCAGCACCACTGGCAGGAGGGAGAAGAAGCTCGCCGGCGCTACGTCACCGCCATCTTCCTCCGCCTCGATGCCCGTCGTGGCGAAATCGAGATCGTCAACGCCGGACACAACCCCGGCTTCGTCATCACTCCCGATGGCGTCCAGCACCAGGTCTCAGCCGCTGGTACCCCCCTCGGACTCATCCCAGGAATGGTCTACGACTACGAACGCCTGCCCTTTCCCAAAGGCAGCCGCCTCCTCTTCTATACCGATGGATTGACAGAGGTTTTCCGCGGGGATGAGGAATTTGGTGAGGAGAGGCTCATGGCTGAATTTTCTCGTGTCCCAACGAATAAAGCCGATGGTATCCTCGAAGCACTGTGGACTGCGATCCATGGTTTCTCCGGCGGCGGAGCACAGGAAGACGACATGACAGCACTGGCGCTGTGCCACCTGGCGGTCGATGAAGCAGAGCCTGACGCAGCGAGGGGTGTGGCATGACGACGACGCGCAGCACAACCGTGGAAGTGCGGCTACCCTCGCGCCTTGGATTTGAAAAGGTGGCCATGAATACCGCCGCCTCCGTTGCCAAACTGATGGGATTCCGCGACGAGCGCATTGACGATCTCAAGACCGCCGTCGCCGAAGCCTGCATCAACGCCATCGAGCACGGCAACCGCCTCAACGACGGCCTAAGCGTCGGCGTGGTCCTCTCGGCCGGCGTCGACGCCCTCGAAGTCAAAGTCATCGATGACGGCAAGGGCATCCAGCACAAACCCGCAAAACCCGATATCGACCGCAAAATGCACGGCGAAGAAGACCCCAGAGGCATGGGCATGTTTCTCATCCAGGCCCTCGTCGACGAAGCCGAGTGGGTCGCAGGAAAAAACGGCAAGGCCAGTTATGTGCGCCTCGTCATTCGCCTGGACAAAGAACCGTAGCCCAGCGCTCAGCTGTTTCCCCGCAGCATTCAAGTTTCCCCAAAGTTTGAAAACCCCACATCAGGGAGAAGGAATCCAGTGCAGACCGATACCAAATCAAAAATCGACAAGCTCGTTTCCCCCGCAGGACACCCCGTGACTGTGCTTCGGTTTGATGGCGATATCTCCAGCGCCTCCAAGGACGCCGTAGTAGGCGCCTACCAAAGCCTCTCCAAGGACACCGTGAAGAGCATCCTGCTCGACTTCACCAAGGTCGAGTACATCAACTCCAGCGGCATCGCCCTCGTCATCCAGCTCATGATGGAAGCCTCCAACTCCGGCCAGAAAGTCAACGCATTCGGCCTCTCAGCCCACTTCCAGAAGGTCTTCACCATGGTCGGCATCACAAAATACGCCACCCTCCTCCCAGACCAGACCACCGCCCTCGCCGCGCTCTAGACCCGAAACTGCGCCCAGGCGCAACCGCTTTGCCCCTCTACCGGCCCAAAGCAGCCTTCAAAAGCCGTCGGTACCCGCCCAGCATTCGCGGAGCCCGCTTCCAATAGGCTCCGTTCAGCCAAAGCAACTTCTTCGTCGCCGGCAGCGGAATCCGCTTCAACTCATCAAACCATTTCCCACTGCAGGGAAGCAGAGTCCTGCCCATAAAATCCCAGGGCTTGGGCGCTCCCAGAAAATGGTAGAGGCTCGGTTCGTCGTCAAGTCCAGGTTTTCGTCCCGGGTACAGCTTCACGTTGTACTCCGGTGGAAGGTGATAGCACTCCTCCGCCAAAATCGCGTTTAGCGCTGTCTGGTCAGCCGTCAACAATTGATCGCTGTACTGCTCGCAAAACTGCCGCAGCCGTGGCCAGCAACCCTGAGCTATCCATTGCTCCCGCTGCACCAGCATCACTCCCGAATTGAACGCTGGCCCTTCCGGATCCCGCCCCAATGACTCGAAAAGCCGGTGCTCCAAGGTCATCCGAACCTTCCCATCCACCACAAATCCCGCCGGGAACTGCCCCATCTCGCAGCGAAATAACGGCGAGACGTCAATCCCCGGCAAAGTGTCGGAATCGATATACAGGAAAACAGGCTCTTCAATCAGGTCCGCCAGCAGTAGCCGGTAATAGGGCGCGTAATTGCCCAGCAAGGGACGGAAGCCCGCAAAACTCCGCGTCAAATCACTTGAAAGAAATGTGATCCGATAAGGCCGCCCAACACTGTCCAGGGTCCTCCGCAGAGACTCCTGCATCGACCCCGAAAAACCCGTCAGCAGCATATAAAATCGCGGCTCAACCCCCGCTGCCAGGTGACGCAGGAGAGCACTCGCAGCCACATGAAGCGGAACCTCCATCAGGTCGTCGGAGCAAAATGCGACCGCAACTGTCTGCCCTGTTCCCAATAGACCCGCCCCCTGCACAAATTCGGTGCGCTCAGTATAGCAGGGCCACATTTCCAACCATTTACAGTTCGAAACACCCCTCCTGACCCGCCCGCAGTCATTATTTTAGAAATAATTCTCAAAATCTTAGCGTAACACGCTCATGTAAATTGCCAAAATTGTGATATAGTTCCCTAAGAAGATCTGAGCGGCAAAGACTCACGTCCCGGTCGGCTCTACCAAAATATCCGGAGGATAACCATCATGACTCTTACCCGTTGGTACCCCACGCGTGAAATGACCACCTTGCAGAACCGCGTCAACAGCCTCTTCCAGGACCTCGGTGCCTTGTCCCCCGAGCCGGAAGCCGTTGCCGCTGCTGGCTTTGTCCCCGCCGTCGATATCTATGAAAACGGCGAAAAAGTGGTTCTCAAACTCGAACTCCCGGGCATGAAGAAGGAAGATGTCGATGTCCGCATCGAAAACCAGACCCTCACCGTCCGCGGCGAACGCAAGTTCGACTCCGACGAAATGGAAGAGAACTTCCATCGCATCGAACGTCGCTACGGCAGCTTCTTCCGCTCCTTCAGCCTCCCCACCACCCTCGACACCGACAACGTCCAGGCAAAATACGACGCCGGCGTCCTCAGCCTCGAGCTCAAAAAGAAGGCATCCGCCCAGCCCCGGCAGATCAAAATCGATGTCGCGGCGTAAACTGCTTGCCAGCCCCAACCAGCCGTCCAAGCTGTAGTTCTGGCTGACTTGCCGGGAAGGGAAGTTTCCCTTCCCGGCACTCGTTTTTAAGTCATTTCGCGCATTTTTACTCATTCATGCAAACCCGGCCTCACGCTGGAAGATGGGAGCACACCATGGCAATTCGTTGGGACAAAATGACCGTCAAGTCGCAGGAGGCCATGCAGCAGGCCATTGCCCAGGCCACCGAGCTGGGTAACCCTGAGCTGCAGCCCGTCCACCTGCTCCTCTCCCTCGTCTCTGACCGCGACGGCGTCATTCCCCCCGTGCTCGCCAAAATCGGCGTCCCCATGGAGCGCCTCGAAGCCGAGCTCCACACCATCGAAGAGAAACTCCCCCGCGTCAGCGGCTCGCAGGGCCAGCCCGGCCTCTCCCGCGTCCTCAACAAAGCCGTCGAACAGGCCTCCCGCGAGGCGGCCAACTTCAAGGACGAGTACCTCTCCACCGAACACCTGCTCCTGGCCCTCGCCCAGCAAAAGGGCGACCCAGCCGTCGACGTCATGAACGGCATGGGAGCAACCCACGACGCCATCCTGCGCGCCCTCACCGTCGTCCGCGGCTCCCAGCGCGTCACCGACCAGAACCCCGAAGGCAAATTCCAGGCCCTCGAAAAGTACGCCAAAGACCTCACCGAGCTCGCCCGCCGTGGCAAGCTCGACCCCGTCATCGGCCGCGACGAGGAAATCCGCCGCGTCATCCAGGTCCTCAGCCGCCGCACCAAAAACAACCCCGTCCTTATCGGCGAACCCGGCGTCGGCAAAACCGCCATCGTTGAGGGCCTCGCCCGCCGCATCGTCTCCGGAGACGTCCCCGACGCCCTCCGCGACAAGCGTGTCGTTTCCCTCGACCTTGGCTCCATGCTCGCCGGTGCCAAGTTTCGCGGAGAATTCGAAGACCGCCTCAAGGCCGTCCTCCGCGAAATCGACGAGGCCAACGGACAAATCATCCTCTTCATCGACGAACTCCACACCCTCGTCGGCGCCGGCGCTGCCGAGGGCGCCATCGACGCCAGCAACATGCTCAAGCCGGCCCTCGCCCGCGGCGACCTCCGCGCCATCGGCGCAACCACCCTCAACGAATACCGCAAATACATTGAGAAGGACGCCGCCCTCGAGCGCCGCTTCCAGATCGTCTACGTCGGCGAGCCCAACGTCGAGGACACTATCGCCATCCTCCGCGGCCTCCGAGAGCGCTACGAAGCCCACCACAACGTCCGCATCAAGGACTCCGCCATCGTAGCCGCCGCCACCCTCTCCCACCGCTACATCTCCGACCGCTTCCTCCCCGACAAGGCCATTGACCTCGTCGACGAAGCCGCAGCCTCGCTCGCCATCCAGATCGGCAGCGTCCCCACGGAAGTCGATCAGCTGGAGCGCCAGGCCACCTCACTCGAAATCGAGCGCGCCGCCCTCAAACGCGAAACCGACCCCAACAGCAAGCAGCGCCTCGCGGAAATCGAGCGCGAACTCGGCGGCCTCAAAGAGCAGATCACCAGCCTCCGCGCCCGCTGGACCCAGGAGCGCGAGTCCATCAGCCACATCAGCGAGCTCAAAAAGCGCATGGAAGCCCTCCGCTTTGAGGCCGAAGAGCAAACCCGCAAGGGCAACCTCGAGCGCTCCGCTCAAATCCAGTACGGCGACCTGCCCCGCATGGAGGCCGAGCTCAAAAAACTCTCCGCCGACGAGTCCATGGGCGGCCGCACCCGTCTCCTCAAAGAAGAGGTCGATGAGGAAGACATCGCCTCCATCGTCAGCAAGTGGACCGGCATCCCCGTCAACAAAATGCTCGAAGGCGAAGTCAAAAAACTCGTCACCATGGAGGCGCGCCTCCGTGAGCGCGTCGTCGGCCAGGATGCGGCCCTCACCATCGTCGCCAACGCCATCCGCCGTTCCCGCGCCGGCCTCAGCGACCCCCGCAAGCCCATCGGCAGCTTCATCTTCCTCGGGCCTACCGGGGTCGGCAAAACGGAAACCGCCCGCGCCCTCGCCGAGTTCCTCTTTGACGACGAGCAGGCCATGGTCCGCATCGACATGAGCGAGTACATGGAAAAACACGCCGTCGCCCGCCTCATCGGCGCGCCTCCCGGCTACGTCGGCTACGACGAGGGCGGCCAGCTCACTGAGGCTGTGCGCCGCCGTCCCTACTCCGTCATCCTCTTCGACGAAATCGAAAAGGCCCACCCCGACGTCTTCAACGTCCTCCTCCAGGTCATGGACGACGGCCGCCTAACAGACTCCAAGGGCCGCACCGTCGATTTCAAAAACACCGTGCTCATCATGACCAGCAACCTCGGCTCGCCCTACCTCCATCCCGAAGCCATCAAGACCGAGCACGACTTCGAGGAGGCCGAGGCCAAGGTCATGCGCGCCGTCCGCGAGCACTTCCGCCCCGAGTTCCTCAACCGCGTCGACGACATGGTCATCTACCGTCCGCTCGGCTCCGCGCAAATGGGCCAGATCCTCGAAATGCGCCTCAACGAGGTCCGCAAGCTCCTCGAAGACCGCGCCATCTCCCTCGAACTCACCGACCAGGCACGCCAGCTCATCCTCGTCACCGGCTCCGATGCCGCCTACGGCGCTCGCCCCCTCAAGCGCGCCCTCCAGCGCATGATCCAGGACCCCCTCGCCATCAAAATCCTCAACGGAGAAATCGAACACGGCACCCACGTCCGCATCGACGTAGACCGCAACTCCAACAACCTGACCTTCACCCCCATGACCCGCGAAGCCATGGCGTAAAGGCCAGCGCAAACGACGGGTGCCTGTTTGCAAAATACAGGTGCTAGTTTCTGCGCTTAGAATCAGTTCCAATCGCTTCATGAAAGCCGAGTGTCGTGTTGGAGATTCTGCTGTTGCCAGGGATGGATGGAACGGGGAAGCTCTATCTGCCGTTGACGGCGGAACTGCCTGCTTCCGTGCAGAAGCGTGCCCCAGCTTATCCAGCCGAGGCTCCTCTGGGATATATGCAGCTGCTTCGGATTGTCGAAGCCGCTGCGCCGGAGCAGCCGTTTCTGCTGGTGGCCGAATCGTACTCCACCCCACTGGCAATTCGTTATGCAGCAACCCATCCGAAGCATCTAAAAGGGCTGGTGCTCTGCGCAGGCTTTGCGACGAGCCCGGTCTGCGGATGGCGGCGGCCTGTGGCAAAGATGCTGAGCCGGATTCTCTTTCATCTGCCTCTGCCGGACGCGACCATCGAGCGTTTCCTGCTCGGTAAGGGTGCCGACCCGCAGTTGGTCGACAACCTGCGCAAAGCGATTGGCTCGGTTAGGCCAAGGGTGCTCGCCTCCCGACTCCGGGAAATTCTGCGCTGCGATGTACGGGCTGAATTACGCCGAATTGAGGTTCCAGTCCTGTATCTGGCCGCCGAAGAAGACCGCCTCATACCGCCACGGTGCCTGGAAGAATTCTTGCAGGAGAAGCATGACATCGTCGTGGAGCGTATTCGAGGGCCTCATCTGCTGTTCCAGCGGGAGCCGCTGATCGCGTCGAAAGCGATTGAGGAGTTCGCGCGGAGGAACCTCTCAATCGATCCTTAAATTGGTGCAAACAGCAGAAAAGGCCAGCATCGAGCTGGCCCTTTCGCCGTTGGGTGGAGTTGGCTTTACAGCGTCCCCATATCAATCACAAACCGATACTTCACATCCTGCTTCAGCATCCGCTCAAACGCTTCATTGATCTGCCCAATCGGGATAATCTCAACCTCCGACACAATATCGTGCTGACCGCAGTACTCCAGCATCTCCTGCGTCTCCACCATCCCACCAATCATCGACCCAGCCACCGAAATCCGCTTCCCGATCAAGGCAAACGGGCTCACCGTCGGCGGCGCCTCCGGCAACCCCACCATGCACAGCGTCGCGTCCTGCTTCAGCAGATTCAGATACGGCTCCAGCGCGTGCGGCGCAGATGCCGTGTCCAAAATGAAGTCGAAGCTGTTCGCATGGGCCTTCATCTGCTCCGCATCCGTCGACAGAATCACCTCATCGGCCCCCAGCTTCAGCGCATCTTCCTTCTTCTTCAGCGAGGTCGTCAGCTGCACCGTGTACGCCCCAAACGAGTGCGCAAACTTCAGCCCCATGTGCCCCAGTCCGCCCAGCCCGATAATGCCCACCTTCATCCCCGGCCCCACATTCCAGTGCCGCAGCGGAGAGTACGTCGTAATCCCCGCGCACAGCAGTGGAGCCACCGCCGCCAAATCCAGTGAAATCGGCACCGTATGCGCAAATCGCTCGTCCACCACATACGTGTTCGCGTAGCCGCCCATCGTCGTCGTGCCGTCCACGCGGTCCTTCGCTGCGTACGTCAGCGTCGCGCCCTCGTCGCAAAAGTGCTCTTCCCCGTTGTTACACGGCGCGCACTGCCGGCAGCTGTCCACAATCACGCCCACCGCGGCAATCTCGCCCCGCCGAAACTTGGTCACCGCCGGCCCCGTCGCCGTCACACGGCCCACAATCTCATGGCCCGGCACCAGCGGATACATCGACTGCCCCCACTCGTTGCGCGCCATGTGCAGGTCGCTGTGGCACACCCCGCAGTACAAAATCTCAATGGCAATCTCCGTCGGCCCCGGGTTCCGGCGCTCGAACGTGTGCGGTGCCAGCGGCGTGCTGGCGCTCAGTGCGGCATATCCTTTGGTAGCAAGCATCAGATGAATTCCTCTCGTTAAAAAGCTTACTCGGTTTGGATGCCCGAAATCGCTCAAAGTATCCACAAAACCGCTTGAACTACCTTATGGGCGCCCACGGTCCCTCGCGTTTGTGGACCGGGGAGAGTGCAGATCCAAACGGTCACAGTAGTAGCGGATCAAGAGTTGCTCTGCCCGCAAGCCACCCGCTCAATTCCCTGGTAATCCGCAAGAAAGTGAATCCCCCCGTACCCCGCTGCCTCCAGCAAACCCTCCACCGCCGCCTGCTGCCCGTGCCCAATCTCCAGCAGCAGCCATCCCCCGCCGGCCAAATGACCCCGCGCCTCCGGAATCAGCCGCCGGTAAATCACCAGCCCATCGGCTCCCGCAAACAGCGCCAACGCCGGCTCATGCTCCCGCACCTCCACCGCAAGCGACTCCCGATCCCCCTCCGGCACATACGGCGGATTCGACACAATCAGGTCAAACCGTTCTCCAGCCACCGGCCCCAGCAAGTCGCCCAAAACAAACCGCACACGCACCTCGTTCGCCACAGCGTTCTCCCGAGCAATCGCCAGCGCATCCGGCGAAATATCCACACTCGTCACCATTGCTTCCGGCAACTCATGCGCCAGCGCCACCGCAATCGCGCCCGACCCGCTCCCAATGTCCAGAATTCGCGGCGCATTCAGCCCACCCGCCAGCCGCATCGCCTCTTCCACCAGGTGCTCGGTCTCCGGCCGCGGAATCAACACTCCCGGCCGCACCGCAAACCTCAGCCCGTAGAACTCCGCCTGCCCCGTAATGTACTGGATCGGTTCTCCCCGCAGCCGTCGCGCCATCAGCGGAGCCAGAGTCTCTTCCAACTCCTCGCCAGCCTCTTCGCCGAAATGTCCCAGAAACCACGCCCGCGACTTTCCCAGCGCAATCAACAACAGCGTCGAGGCATCCAGCCGCGACCGCTCCGCGTGCGGCCCCGTCGCCAACGCCTCTTCCGTTCGCACCAGAAGTTCGCGCAGTGTCATCTCGCTCAGGCGGCCTGGCCTGCGCCGGCCTTCAACTGCTCCGCCTGGTCGTGCGCCGTCAGCGCATCCACAATCGACTGCAGCCGCCCTTCCATAATCAGGTCCAGTTGGTGCAGCGTCAGCCCAATCCGGTGGTCCGTCAGCCGATTCTGCGGAAAATTGTACGTCCGAATCTTCTCGCTCCGGTCGCCCGTTCCCACCTGGCTCTTGCGCTCCTTGGCCAGAATGTCGTGCTGCCGCTGCATCTCCACCTCGTACAGCCGGCTGCGCAACACCCGCATCGCCTTTTCCCGGTTCTTGATCTGCGACTTCTCGTCCTGGCAGCTCACCACCGTGTTCGTCGGCAAGTGCGTAATGCGGATCGCAGAATACGTCGTATTCACGCTCTGTCCGCCCGGCCCCGACGAGCAGAACGTATCGATCCGCAGGTCCTTCGCCTCCACCTTCACGTCCACTTCTTCCGCTTCCGGCAGCACCGCCACTGTAATCGCAGACGTATGCACGCGCCCCTGCGTCTCCGTCGCCGGCACGCGCTGCACCCGGTGCACCCCAGACTCGTACTTCATCTGCGAATACACTCGCTCGCCTTCAATCAGCGCAATCACTTCCTTCAGCCCGCCCACTGCGGACTCCGACTCCGACATCACCTCAATCTTCCACCGGTGCTGTTCGGCAAACCGCTGATACATCCGGAAAACCTCGGCCACAAACAGCGAAGCCTCATCCCCGCCCGTCCCCGCGCGAATTTCCAGAATCACGTTCTTCTCGTCGTTCGGATCCTTCGGCAGCAGCATCACCCGCAGCTCATTTTCCAGCTGCTCAAGCCTCGGCTCCAGCGCGGCCACCTCTTCCTCGGCCATCCCCTTGATCTCCGCGTCCGTCTCCGCCAACATCGTCCGCGCGTCTTCCAGGCCCGTCTTCACCTGCTTGTATGTGCGGAACTTCTCCACCGCCTCTTCCAGGTCGCGGTGCGCCTTTGACACCTTGTGGTACGCCTCGCGGTCGTTCTGGATCTCCGGCAGAGCCAGCTGCTCCCCAAGCTCCAAATAGCGGTCTTCCATCTGCTGCAATCGGTCAAACATCGGTCAAATCTCGCAATTCTCACGCAGCGCTCAAGGCTGCGGTCCGCCCCAAAGGCGGTCAGTTCTTTCTTTTGGATGAGGGGTATATGGCGTCGGACGCAGAACTGTGCAGCGGCAGGAGCCGCTAAAGCAATGCCGGAACTGGCTGATGAAGACGCATCGACTCTTCCAGTTTAATCCAAAAACGGATTCACAATCTCTATCCCGTCAATTATCCGCCCATGCTGCAAGTCTTCTGAAAGCAGAACCCCGCAACCAGACTCCTGCACCGCACGAAAAATCATCGAGTCCCAGAACGAGAATCGGTGCAACCGATGCAGATCGATTGCCGCCAGCACATCGCGGGTGTCCGGCGTCACGACATGCATTGTGCCGAGGATCTCGATCTTTTCCCGTGCGACCGCAGCATCTACCCCGTGCTTCCGTGTCGCATTCACAAAATACTCCTGCAACACCTGCACGCTCAGAAAACCGCTGTTTCGCCGCAAGTGGTGGTCCACCAGCTCTCGTGCCTTCCGCTGCTTCTCTGGGCTTGTCGAGTCGTCCGTGTAGATCAGCACGTTGCTGTCAAAAAACACGCGCCCCAAAACGTTACCGCTCATGCAACTCATCCCTATTGAACGTCCAGCCCTTCGGGTTGCCGGTCCCGGAAAGCTGATGAAAGCGCGAAATACGAGCTTCCATCTCGTCTTCTCCGGCCAGCCGTTGCAGGGATTCCCGGATGTATTCGTTCAGACTCTTCCCCAGCACGCCAGCCCTCTTGCGCGCCCGCTCAGCCAGCTTCTCGTCAATGGAAAGCGTAATATTCATGTCCACATAATATGTGCGCACATAATATGTGTCAAATTCAACGGGGATTGCGACCATCCGCTGTATCGCATTTGAATCTTTGCAACGGGCTGCAATGCCACATCTTCTCAGGTCGCGAGATCTCTCAATATGGGCGAGGCCTTGTAAAGGGGCACGACTTGAGGTCAGTCGTGCCGTAAACCGCCCCAACAAAAGCAGGGCTTCAGCCCCTGCCCACTTCCAGCATGGAAGTAATCTTCAGCAAACCCATTTCCCGCAGCCTTTTTTGGCCTCGAATGGTCAGATTCCGGAAAGAGCGACACCGTTCCAGCAAGCCCTTAAAGGAGGCGTGCCCTATCCACCGTGTCCACTGGCCACATGGAAATCCTCACCGCCCAGGCCGCCAAACCTGCCGCCTCAGCAGCCCCAGCCCAATACCCGCAAGCGCAGCAACCGGCAGCAGCACCGCCCCAGCCACCAACTCCGCCACCGCCAACATCCTGCCCCGCGACAGCATCTCCGCCAAGACTGCCGTCCCGCTCAGCGGCAGCAGCAGCAGCGTCCCCGTGTAAACCCCAGGCTGCTGCCGCCCGCTGGCCACTGAAACCCACAGGTGCTGCAAAGCGTTCAGCAGCAGCGCGCAAAAGATCGCCCCAACCAGAAACTCCACACCGGCAGACGGCCAAACCCACTCCCACGCAAACACCGCCGCCACTGCGATCGTCAGCGCCACAACCGCGGTCCGAAACACCCCGCGGTCCATGCGTGCGTCCAGCCACGGAACTCGTCCGTAGTAGAGCCGCCGCATCCCCTCGAAGCCCCGCAACTCTTCCAGATTATGCAGGGCGAATGCCACCGGCATCATCGCAACGGCAAGCTGGTGGATTTCTGCCACGAAGCGCTGCTCCTGTATGGAAGTCAATCCCCCTTACCGCACCACCGGCAATATCACCGCCGACCGATGCCGCTCATCCTGCACCACGCTCACCGTAGCCGCCTCGAAATCCTCCGGCCGCGCCGTCATCATATTCCCCACAAAACGCTGCGGATTCCGGTCATACAGCGGGAACCAGCTGCTCTGCACCTCCACCATCACCGTGTGCCCCTTCTTGAACACATGGTCCACGTCGTGCAAACTCCACCGGAACTCGTTCACCTCATTCGGCTTCAGCGCCTTCGGATGCACAAAACTCTCCCGGTACCGCCCCCGGAAAATCTCCATGTTCGTCATCAGCTCGTATCCCCGCATCGCCGGGTCCGCGTCGTCTTCCGGATACTCGTCGATCAGCTTCACCACAAAATCCCCATCGCTGCCCGTCGTCGCCGCGTAAATATCCGCCACCACCTCGCCCGTAATCGTCAGGTCCGCGGTCAGCACCGGCAGCCGCCACGTCGCCACGTCCTTTCGCCCCTCCACAAACCGCTGGTCTTCCGTCAGCCAGTTGTACCACTCTGACCCAGGCCCATACGTCGGCTGTATCGGCCTCTTCCGGTACGGCACCGGGTTAGCCGGGTCCGACACATAGCTCACCCGTCCCGCCACGCACCCCGCACCCTCGCTCAAAATCCCCGTCCCGCCCAGGCAAAACGGCGTCGCATGAGCCGAAGCCGGAGGAAAATGCGCATACCGCTGCCACGTATTCGATCCCGTCTGGAAGCTCGCCGTGTCCTCCAGGTCAAACCCCGCTCCATTCGTCCCCGGAGCGTCCTTCAGAGAGTGCGCAAAAAACTTCGCCTCAATCCCCGCCCGGAACTCCTTCCCAATCGGCTCTCCATACTGCACACTGCCCAAATGCCGCGAGCTCGATCCCCAGGACCCATGCCGCCACGGCCCCAGCACCATGAAATTCTCATGCGCTGTATCGTGCTTCTCCAGCCGCGTATACTCCTCCTGCGGACCCCACATATCTTCCTGGTCGTAGTACCCGCCCACGGAAAGCGTCGGCACCGTCACCTTCGTCAGATGTTGCTCCACCCCCCGCGAACTCCACACCTCGTCATACGCCGGATGCTCCAGAAACGTCTGCCACGTCGGCAGCATCTTTGCTCCCGACTGCTTCACATCCTCTTGAAAGCTCCCCCGCGACAGAAAGTAGTCGTATCCATCCACCGGTTTCCCACTCGCGTCCTTCCCGTAGTCCACCGAAGAGTTCTCCTTCGTCGTCTCCATCATGTACGTATAGTCGTACCCATACGACTGCCGAAACGCTCCATTATGGAAGAAGTCGTCGCCCATCCACACATCAATCATCGGCGCCTGCGGACTGATCGCCTTCACCGCCGGGTGCGGATCAATCCCCGCCGCCATCGCCAGAAACCCCGGATAGCTCGTCCCGATAAATCCCACCCGCCCATTGTTGTTCGGGATATTCTTCACCAGCCAATCCACCGTGTCGTACGTATCCGTGCTCTCGTCAATCGCCTTCGGGTCCCGGTGGTCGGACATCGGCCGCGACATGATGAACTGTCCCTCGGACTTGTACCGCCCCCGAATATCCGCTCCCACGTAGATATACCCATCCCGAGCCAGCTCCGGCCGCCCCCCAAAAAAACTCGCCTCGCTCGTCCCATCCACCCCGTATGGCGTCCTCTGCACCAATATCGGCAGCGGCCCCGCAATATCCGTCGGCGTCAAAATCACCACGTGCAGCTTCACCCCGTCACGCGCCGGAATCATCGCCTCCCGCCGCTCGTAGTGGTGGAACACATGGTGCACCGCCGCCCCGGTCCGCGTCAGCTCGGTCGCCGGTTCGTCCTTGAACCCCAGCGACACGGTCCAGCCAGTCCCCGCCTGCCTAAACCGGTAAGTCACCTGCCGGTTGGCAAACTCCGTCGCAGACACCGCACGCAAAGCAGTCGGCACCCCCCGCTCGCTCTCCACCGTCAGTTGTCCATCCTTGGCATAGAAGCTCAGCGGCGTGTCCGGCTCCTTCGCATCCGTATACTCGCCGGAAATCGCCTCCAGCTCACCCGCGCTCACCGCCACCGAGGCAGGTTCCGCCTTTTCAGGCGCCTGCGCCCATGCCATCGGTACCACAAGCACAGCTGCAACAGGAAGGGCAATCAACAACGCAAATGGCTGGCGCAAGGAAACGTACCTCCGAAATTCCAAACTGCGGAAAATCCATTTGAGCACAATTCGTGAAGGGTACGACCTTCACACGCAGCGGAAAGATTCATTTGAGCACGCTCTATGAAGGGTACGGGCTTCAGCCCGCACATCGAAGTCACTTAGAACCAAAGGGGCCTTAGCCACCGAGGGAAGCAGATGCTGGATTGAATCCCAAATCTTCAGTTTCCCCGCACCAGCCGCCCCCTGGGAGCTTGTTGAAGAGCTCCGATGAGTTGAAGGGTACGGGCTTTAGCCCGTACATAAATCCAGCATAATCAACGGGACTTTAGCCCCTGAGGTTCAGATTCTGGGACTCCGGATACTTTTTCAACAAGCTCCTAGGGATGACTATGCCCGTGCCCATGACCCGCGTCCGCCGCCATCTCCTCCATCGAAACCACGCACCCATCCCCCGGCCCGCACCCAATGTGCTCAAACTGCACCGTCGTGTGCGCAATGTGGAAGTGGTCCTTCAGAACATGATTCACCTGCAGCAGGATGCAGTTGCTCTCCGACGGCGGAATATCGGCGATCGTCACATGGCAGGCCAGCGCATGTGTGCTCGAACCCAGACTCCACACATGCAGGTCGTGCACATCCAGTACGCCCTCAATTGACTCCATCTCGTTGCGAATCTTGTCCAGATGTATCCCCCGCGGTGCGCCTTCCAGCAGAATATTCAACGTCTCCCGCACAATCCCCAGCGAACTCCACAAAATCAGCCCGGCAATCACCAGAGAAAGCATCGGGTCAATCCAGTTGTGCCCCGTCAGCTCAATCGCAAAGCCGCCCGCAATCACCGCAGCTGTCGAAAGCGTGTCCCCAGCCATGTGAAGGAACGCCGAACGCAGATTCACGTCCTTGGCCACGCCCCACAGCAGCGCCGCAATCACCCCGTTCATCACCACGCCGGCCGCCGCCACCATCATCATCAGCCGCGGTTGCACCACCACCGGCGCGCTCAGCCGGTGCACCGCCTCCAGCCCAATCCACAGTGCAATCACCACCAGCGTTCCAGCATTCAGAAACGCCGCCAGCACTCCAGCCCGGTGATACCCAAATGTCTTCCGATGATCCGCAGGCCGCGTCTGGAAATACACCGCCACAAACGACAGCGCCAACGCCAGAAAATCCGAAACATTGTGCCCTGCCTCTGACAGCAGTGCCAGCGAGTGCGCTCGCAGCCCCGCCACAAGAGTCAGCGCCACATACCCCAGCGTCGCCAGCATCGACAGCCACAATACCCGGCTCGTCCTGGCGCTGTTCTTTCCGGAAACGGGGGCGTGTACATGCATGGCTAAAGTCTACGGCACCCGGCAGAGCGCGCCAAATCCCTCGTGCGCCCCATCAAAGCCGAAACTGCCGCACAATCTGGTCAAGCTCCGCGGACAACTCCCCTATCCGCTGCCCGCTACGGCTCGCCTGCTCCGCCGCCAGGTGCGACGCCTTCGCCAACTGCGCCACATTCTCCGCGCACGTCCCTATCTGCTGGCTCATCGCACTCTGCTCCCGAGCCTCCGCTGCCGCGCTCGACACAATCCCATGCGCCTGGCTCGTCCGGCTCAAAATCTCCTCCAGCATCTTCTGCGCATCATGCGTCCGCAACCGCCCCGCCGCCACACTCGCCCGGCTCCCCTCCACCGCCAGCGTCGTCTTCGCCGCTTCCGACTGGATGCTCGTCACCATCCCCGCAATCTCTTCGGTTGCCTCACGCGTTCGCTCCGCCAGCCGCCGCACCTCGCCCGCCACCACCGCAAATCCACGCCCCTCCTCGCCCGCACGCGCCGCCTCAATCGCCGCATTCAGCGCCAGCAAGTTCGTGTTCTCCGAGATATCCCGAATCACCGTAACCGCCTTCGAAATCTCTCTCGCTCGGTCGTCAAGATGCTCCATGTGTCCGGAAATCGCCGTCGAAGACTGCTCCATCTGCGCCATCGTCTCCGACGCCGTGCTCATCACCTGACCACCCTCGCCAGCCGCTTGCGCAGACTCCGCGCTCGCCTCCGCGGCTTCGTCCGAATTCCCCGCAATCCGGTCGCTCGCCCGCAGCAACAGCTCCGTCGCCTCCAGCATTCGCGTCGCCAGCACAGCCTGCTCGTCGCAGTTGGTCGCCGTCGCCTGCGTCTCCCGGAACAGCTCTTCCGAGGTCTCCGTCAGCGTCTGTGCAAACTGGCTCAGCGTCCCCAGAACCTGCTGCAAATGACGCGTCGTCGTGTTGAACGCCTGCGCCATCCGCCCCACTTCGTCCGTCGAAACCACTTCGGCCTCGACCGTCAAATCCCGGCTCGCCAGCCGCTCCAGCAGCCCGCACGCCTGCTCAATCGGCACGCTCACAATCGCGTTCAGACGCCACGCCATCACCAGGCTCAGCACATACACAAACCCAAGCGTACCCACGATGACCGCCCGCGCCTCCCCATACTCGCTTGCCGCCGCGGCACTGTTGGCAGCATCCCGCAGCCGCCCCATCCCATAAAGACTGAACACCCCAAGAAACGAAGTAAAAAAACACAGCCATCCGAAGGAAATATGAAGCTTCGTCTTCAACGGAAGATTCCCGAACCAGCGCAGACTTAGAGTCCAAAGCCATATCATCGCGTGTCGCATCCTTTTGGGAGACCCGATTCCACACACAGGTTCTCCAAGGAACTTGTCGGCTGCTTCCCGCTCAAACGAGACGCGGAAAAACCCTTTCCAGCAACCACAACCACGCGCATTCCCGCGCAAAAACTACATTCCTGAATTGGTCTTTGTCACACCAGAATGGAACTTCCCGCTACCCCTACACCGCCGCCCGGCTCGTCCGTTTCCGGCCCATCGCCAAACCATTCTCCGCCCGTGCCCGCAACTCATTCCGCAACCCGCTCCAACCCTCAGCAATCAGAATCGAGTTCTCCGGGCTCCCCGGCTGGTACCGTATCGAGCAAGGCATCCCCACCTTCACCCCATCCGCGTCCAGCAGCTCCGCCAGCGTCGTTATATCCTGCGAACACTCATAACTCACACCGGCTATCTCGTACGTATACAGCAGCATCTGACGCGTCTCGCCATCCACCGACGTGATCTCGAAGCTGTCCAGCAGTTGACCATCCACCAGCCGCCCAAACGTCACCAGCATCGCCCGACGACGCCGCTCCAACTCGTTAGCCGTCGGCCGCTGCCGTACCCAAAGCCACACTCCTGCTACCACCGTGACCGTAAAGCCAACGGCAGCAGCGGTAAGCTGCAACTCTGGAACTGTGATTCGCATCGTTTTCAGGCGCGGCCCTGCGGAATCAGCCCCCGAAGCCGCTCACTCAAGAGCATACCCCAGACCGACCAAAACTTCTGGCCCCCAATGCATCCCCCTCACGCAACCTGTGGAAATGAACCAGCGCGGCGCTTGCACCATCGCCGCCGCGCTGGACTCCCTGCCGCGGAAGAACCTCAGCAGGATCCCTTCCCGGCAACATTACTGCGCGTAGCGTACGCCAGAGGCTGAGGAAAGCTCATAAATCGCCCAGCCTACTGCACGTAAGCCGCGTTCAAGTCCGCAAAATGAGCCTTGTCCGCAGGCAACTCATCGGCCGCAAAAATCGCTCCCGAAGGGCATATCGACGCGCAATTGCCGCAATCAATGCACTCATCCGGGTTGATATACACCTGCGTCACTTCGCCGGCTTTCGGCTCATCCGCCGTCGGGTGAATCGCAAACGTAGCGCACTCCGCCACGCAGATAAAATCCTTCGTACACGCATCCGTCACAACGTAGGCCATCGCTGTTCTCCTTCGGGCGGCCATCCCCGCATCGGGAACTGCTCGCCTACTCCGACGCTACGGGCAACCCCGCTCCCCAACCCGTGATTCCAGTCACACCATCTCAGCCAACGTTCCGCCATGCGGGAATCTCATCTCCCTCACGGCCCATCCCGGCACAAACTCATACCCGAAACCCCCTCCTTTCAATATCCGACAAATAATGTCGCATATCGCGGAACAACTCCGACCTATTCCGTCGTATATTGGAGTGAAGATGACAGAATCGTCATCTTCATCCGCTCTCCTTGGGGTCCTCAATGTTCCGCTGTCGTCTCTTGCCCGTTCTTCTCCTGCTCCTCTCCGCCACCAGCCTTCGCGCCCAGTCTCCTCTCGCCGACATCACCGCCACAGTAACCGACCCCCACGGAGCCGCCCTACCCCACGCCCAAGTCTCCCTCCAGCCGACCGAAGGCCCCGGCACCACACAATCCACTGAAACCGATGCCCACGGCGTCTTCCACCTCAGCGCCCAGCCCGGCTGCCTCTACTCCCTGCACATCCAGGCCCCCGGCTTCGCCCCCTTTGAAACCTCTGTCACCTCTGTCACCGCCGGCTCAACCCTCGAACCCATCGCCCTCATCCTCGCCCGTGTCGATGAAAACATCACCGTCCAGGGCTCCGCCGCCGAGGTCACCATCGACCCCGAAGAAACCCAGGTCGGCACCTCCCTCAGCGAACACCAGCTCGCCGACGTCCCTCTCAACGGTCGCAGCTTCACCGATCTGCTCGCCATCAGCCCAGGCGTCGTCCCCCAAACCTCCGCCCAGCCCAACGCCGTCGTCATGAGCGGTGTCGCCAGCACCCCACCCTCCGGCGATCTCGACGTCGGAGCACTCAGCGTCAGTGGCCAGCGCGAAACCGCCAACTCCTTCCGTGTCAACGGCGCAAACGTCCAGGAAGACGTCAACATGGGCGTCGCCATCGTCCCCACCCTCGACTCCATCGCCGAGCTCAAAGTCCTCACCGACAGCTTTGACGCCCGCCTCGGCAACCAGGCCGGCGGGCAAATCCAGCTCACCACCCGCAGCGGTGCAGACAGCCTTCACGGCTCCGCCTACGAGTACCTCCGCAACACCGCCCTCGACGCCCGCAGCTACTTCTCCCTCTCCCACGCTCCCTTCCACCAGAACCAGTTCGGCGGAACCCTCGGCGGCCCCGCTCTCGCCAAGCGTCTCTTCTACTTCGCCGACTACCAGCGAACCCGCCAGACCCAGGGCATCGACAGCGGCCTCATCTCCGTCCCCAGCGCCCCCGAGCACACCGGCGACCTTTCCGACCGCGCGGCCCTGCTCACCGGCTCGGTCAACGGAGATGCCTGGGCCCAGACCCTCAGCCAGCGTCTCGGCCAAACCGTCACCGTCGGCGAACCCTACGCCCAGCTCTTCCCCAACGGCAGCATTCCCCTCGCCGCCTGGTCCGCGCCCGCCCTGCACCTCGTCGGCTACCTGCCCACCCCCAACATAGGCTCAACCGGCTTCGCCACCGCCAGCGCCGCCCAATCCGTCGCCGACAACAAGGGCGCGCTCCGCCTCGACACTCAAACCCCAGCCGGCGCTGCCTCCCTCTACGGATTCCTCGACCAGTATTCCCTCGTCAATCCCTACCCCACCGGTCAGGGCGGCGCAACCGTCCCAGGCTTCAGCGCCCGTAATCAGGGCCGCGCCCAGTTGCTCTCCGCCGCACTCGTCACCACCATCGGCGTCAGCACCGTCAACCAGGCCCATCTCGGCGCCCTTCGCAACGCCGCCACCGTCGGCCAGCCCATCGGCGGCCAGGGCGTCTCGCTCTCCCAGCAGGGCTTCGTCACTGGCCCCGGAACCCTCGGCATCGTCCCCGGCCTCCCCCAAATCCAGGGCGTAGAAAACATCGTCTTCAACAGCCTCACCCTCGGCACAGACGTCACCGGACTCACCCAGGCCGAAAACATCTTCGAGGCCTCCAACGACCTCACCCGCACCCTCCGTTCCCACACCCTCAGCTTCGGAGCCACCTTCCACGCCGACCAGATCAACACCCACCCCGATATCTACGACAACGGCAGCTTCACCTTCACCGGCAGTGAATCCGGCCTCGACTTCGCCGACTTCCTCCTCGGCATCGACTCCAGCTACACCCAGGGCCAGGGCCAGAACTTCTACAACCGCAACCACTACCTCGGCCTCTACGCCCAGGACAGTTGGAAGGCCCGCCCCAACATCACCCTCAACTACGGCCTCCGCTGGGATCTCCTGCCCCCCTGGTCGGAGAAGTACAACCAGCTCCTCTCGCTCGATCCCTCCGAGCAATCCGTCGTCTTTCCCAACGCTCCCCAGGGAATCCTCTTTCCCGGCGACCCCGGCGTCGCGCGCACCCTCGCCCCCACCCGCTGGAACGGTTTCGCCCCCCGCGTCGCCCTCTCCTGGTCCCCCACCGGCGCGGCTTGGGGTCACCCCGGACAAACCGCCCTCCGCGCCGGCTACGGCCTCTATCGCTCCGCCTTTGAGGGCCTTTCCGCCGGCATCATGAGCGGTAATCCCCCCTACGGATTCACAGACACCAGTTCCGCGCCCACCCTCTTCGATCAGCCCTTCGTCACCGCCGCTACCGGGGCCAGCGTCGGCCAGCGTTTCCCCCTCCAGTCCGTACCCTTCGGCGCTTCCCCCAGCCACCCCTACACCCAGGTAGACTGGGCCAACTTTGAGCCACTCACCGGCATCCCCGCTTTCGACCGCAACAACCGCGTCCCCTACACGGAGAACTACACCCTCAGCTTTGAGCGCGCCCTCAATTCCGCCACCACCCTCCAGCTCACCTACGTCGGCACCCAGGCCCACCATCTCCTCGCCATTCAGGAAGTGAATCCCGGCAACCCCGCTGCCTGCCTCGCCCTCAGCCAACCCAGCCAGGTCGCTCCCGGCTCCGCCACCTGCGGCCCATTCAACGAAAGCAGCACCTTCACCACCGCCGCCGGAGCCACCATCGTCGGCACACGCGGCCCCTACTCCGGCGCATTCGGCAGCGTCAACCTCCAGCGCACCATCGCCAACGCCCATGACAACGCCCTTGAGGTCAATCTCCGCCACCAGGGCCAGCGACTCTTCTTCCAGCTCGCCTACACCTTCAGCCGCTCCATCGACCAGTCCTCCTCACTCGCCGAGCCCGTCTATCCCGCCTCCGTTCCCGGCGCGGCAGGCGCAAGCCGCGCCCTCTCAGCCTTTGACATCGCCCACAACCTCAGCGCCGACTACCACTACGAACTCCCCCTCGCCGAAATCTCCACCGTCCTCGCCCACGCCTCCCAGCGCCTCGTCCAGGGATGGCAAATCTCCGGCCTCACCCGTTTCTCCACCGGCATGCCCGTCACCCTCGTCAACAACAACGACACATCGCTCCTCGGCACACCGCCCAACGGCATCAACAACAACGGCATCGACGAGCCCCAGCTCGCTCCCGGCCCGCTCCGGCTCAACTTCCGCCCAGGCCCCCAATCCCAGGCCTTCAACACATCCCTCTTCACCCTCCCCGCGCTCGGAACCCTCGGCAACGCCCGCCGCCGCTTCTTTGCCGGCCCCGGCGCGTTCAACTCCGACCTCGCCCTCACCAAAAGCACCCACCTCCACGACACCCTCGACCTCAACCTCCGCGCCGAGGCATTCAACGTCTTCAACCACAGCCAGTTCTTCGGCCCCGCCACCATAAACGGCAACCTCTCCGCCGCCAACTTCGGCCAAATCCAGGCCGCCTCACCCCCCCGCCTCATGCAACTCGTCCTCCGCCTCACCTTCTAGCGCCTCGCTCACCTTGCACCCGCCAAAAACATGGCCATTTGTGCTCTTTCCGCAATTTACCGGCACGGTATACTAAAGGTTGCGTGTTTCCGCAGGATGCCGACTGTAAGTCCCATCCCCCACGAAACCGCCAGAGGATTCCCCATTGGATCAAGCAACTCCAAGCCAGCCGGCGGCAATCGAACCGCAAGGCGAGCGCCGCGGCCGCATCCGCTCCACCACCGTCATCTGCGTCCGTCGCAACGGACAGGTCGTTATGGCCGCGGACGGACAGGTCACCCTCGGCGACCACGTCCTCAAGCACTCCGCCAAGAAGATCCGCCGCCTCTACCAGGACAAGGTTCTCGCTGGCTTTGCCGGTTCCACCGCCGACGCTTTCTCTCTCTTCGGCCGCTTTGAGGCCAAGCTCGAGCAGTACAGCGGCAACCTCGGCCGCGCCGCCGTCGAACTCGCCAAAGACTGGCGCACCGACAAAATGCTCCGCAATCTTGAGGCCCTGCTCATCATCGCCGACGTCAACCAGACCTTCCTCCTCTCCGGCTCTGGCGACGTCATTGACCCCGATGAAGCCATCGCCGCCATCGGCTCCGGCGGTAGCTATGCCACCGCAGCCGCACGCGCCCTGCTGGAAAATACCGACCTCTCCGCCCGCGTCATCGCCGAAAAAAGCATGAAAATCGCCGGCGAAATCTGCATCTACACCAACGACCACGTCACCATCGAGGAGCTGGGCGTCTAAGGCTGTCGCCTGCCCGAAATGCTTATGGCCATCTATCTCCCAGGTACCGCTGAAGACCAGGACGTGTCGCTCGACGAGCTCACTCCTCGCGAAATCGTCGCCGAGCTCGACAAACACGTCGTCGGACAAAAAGCCGCCAAGCGCGCCGTTGCCATCGCACTGCGCAACCGCACCCGCCGGCAAAAGCTCTCCCCAGAGCTCGCCGAAGACATCATGCCCAAAAACATCATCATGATTGGGCCCACCGGCGTCGGAAAAACTGAAATCGCCCGCCGCCTCGCCAAGCTCACTGACTCGCCCTTCCTCAAAGTCGAAGCATCCAAATTCACTGAGGTTGGCTACGTCGGACGCGATGTCGAGTCCATGATCCGAGATCTCGTCGAAATCGCCATCGACATGGTCCGCGAAGAGCGCCTCGAAGAAGTCGAAGACAAGGCCGAAATGAACGCCGAAGAGCGTCTCCTCGACCTCCTCCTGCCTCCGCCGCCCGAGGCCCAGCAGCCCACCCAGGAGGGCCAGCTCACCCTCCCCGGCGCGGAAAGCTACCCCCGCAGCCGCGAAAAGCTCCGCGAGCAGCTCCGCGAGGGCAAACTCGACGAACGCATCGTCGAGCTCGACACCCGCGAGCGCAACATGCCCCAATTCGGCATCATCAGCAACCAGAACCTTGAGGAAATGGACATGAACCTCAAGGATCTCCTCCCCAACATCTTCGGCAGCGCCCCCAAAAAGCGCAAAATGAAGGTCTCAGAAGCCTTCGAATACCTCATCCAGGAAGAAGAAGGCCGCCTCATCGACATGGATCAGGTCACCAAGGCCGCCGTCGAGCGCGTCGAAACCAGCGGCATCGTCTTCCTCGACGAAATCGACAAAATCGCCGGCCGCGAGGGCGGTCACGGCCCCGACATCAGCCGCGAAGGCGTCCAGCGCGACATCCTTCCCATCGTCGAGGGCACCACCGTCAACACCCGCTACGGCATGGTCCGCACCGACTTCATCCTCTTCATCGCCGCCGGTGCTTTCCACGTCTCCAAGCCCAGCGACCTCATCCCCGAGCTCCAGGGCCGCTTCCCCATTCGCGTCGAGCTCAAGTCCCTCACCGTCGAAGACTTCCTCCGCATCCTCACCGAGCCCAAATCCTCCCTCACCAAGCAGTGCACCGCCCTGCTTGAAACCGAAGGCGTCCGCCTCGAATTCGCACCGGAAGCCCTCCGCGAAATCGCCGAGTTCGCCTTCCGCGTCAACGAAACGACGGAGAACATCGGCGCACGCCGCCTCCACACCATCATGGAGCGCGTCCTCGAAGAAATCAGCTTCCTCGCTCCCGACCTCGCCCGCGCCGCCAAAGACGCTGACCAGGCCGAACTCCTCAAAAAGACCATCGCCGACGAAACCACCACCCCCCTCCCCTACCTCGAGCGCGAAACCCAGACCGGCATCGAGAAGGTCTTCCTCGTCAACGCCGACTACGTCCGCCAAATGGTCGCCGCCATCGTCAAAGACCAGGACCTCAGCCGCTACATCCTCTAAAGGGATTTACTACTTCGTTTCACCACCAGGCCTCTGTCCCCACCCCGGGCAGAGGCCTTCTTGCTTCCTCTCGCGCAGCCCCGCACACCCCCGCCAATGCTATGATTGCCCGTTGTCGGGAGTACAAAAATATGAAACACTTTGCCGCACTGCGGCTCCTTGCGTCCATCTCTCTCCTGGCCTCGGGTGCGGCTTTCGCCCAGGCTCCGAATGCAGCCCAGCCCGTCGTGGTCGCTGCTCTCACCGATGTCAAACCCCTCCCCGACGGCATCGCCGTGCAGGCCGGTCCCGCACAGATCCGCATCACCGCCCTCCGCGACGACATCATCCGCGTTCGCGAATCCGCCAACTCCACCCTCCCCGAAGACGCCTCCTGGGCCGTCGACTCCTCCATCCGCGAAAAGTCCGTCAACGTCCAGCCCATCTCCGACTCCTCCTCGGTCGGCTTCCGCACCGCCGCTCTCGAAGTCCGCGTCGAGCGCAACCCCCTCCGCGTCATCGTCCGCGACCTCTCCGGAAAAATCATCAGTGAAGATGCCATCGCCCGCCCCACAGAGTTCGCCCTCGGCGGCTTCACCGTCCACAAGCAGCTCGCCGCCGACGAGCAGTTCTACGGTCTCGGCGACAAGCTCGGCACCTTCAACCGCCGCGACCAGGCCTACACCGACTGGAACACAGACGTCGGTCCCCAGGAAGCCATCGATCCCCTCTACAAGAGCATCCCCTTCTACCTCGGCGTCCGCAGCGGCCTTAGTTACGGCCTCTTCCTCGACAACACCTGGCGCACCTGGTTCGACTTCGGCAAATCCTCCCGCGACTCCATCGCCTTCGGTGCAGAGGGTGGCCCGCTCGACTACTACGTCCTCTACGGCCCCACCCCCAAACAGGTCGTCCTCGCCTACACGTATCTAACCGGCAAACCGCCGCTGCCCCCACTCTGGGCACTCGGCTTCCAGCAGTCCCGCTACAGCTACGCCACCGAGCCGGAGCTCAAGGCCATCACCGACCGTCTCCGCGCCGACAAAATTCCCTCCGACGTCGTCTACCTCGACATCGATTACCAGTACCGCAACCGTCCCTTCACCGTCGATCCCGTCGCCTTCCCAGGCTTTCAGATGATGGTCGACGACCTCAAAAAGCAGCACTTCCACCTCGTCCTCATCACCGACCTTCACATCGCTGACCTGCCCAACCAGGCCTACATGCCCTATGACTCCGGGCACGCCGGCGACAACTTCGTCAAAAAGGCTGACGGCGGCGAGTTCGTAGGCATCGTATGGCCCGGCAAAGCCGTCTTCCCTGACTTCACCCGCGCCCAAACCCGCGCCTGGTGGGGAACCCTCTACCAGGACTTCGTCAAGCAGGGCGTCTCCGGCTTCTGGAACGACATGAACGAGCCCTCCGTCTTTGACGGCCCCGGCAAAACCATGCCCCTCGACAACATCCACCGCATCGACGAGCCCGGCTTCCAGTCCCGCACCGCAACACATGCTGAAATCCACAACATCGTCGGCATGGAAAACGAGCGCGCCACCTTCGACGGCCTCCTCAAGCTCAACCCCAACGAGCGCCCCTTCGTCCTTACCCGCGCCACCTATGCCGGCGGACAGCGCTACGGCTTCACATGGACCGGAGACAACTCCGCCACCTGGAACCACCTCCGCCTCTCCACTCAGCAACTCCTCAACCTCGGCCTCTCCGGCATCTCCATGGTCGGCGACGACATCGGCGGATTCAACGGCTCGCCCCAGCCCGACCTCCTCACCAAGTGGATCGAGCTAGGCGCATTCAACCCCATGTTCCGCGACCACTCCACCAAGGGATCCCTCATGCAGGAGGTCTGGGTCCACGGCGAAAAGCAGGAAGCCATCCGCCGCAAATACATTGAGACCCGCTACCGCCTCCTGCCCTACATCTACACCCTCGCCGACGAGGCATCCCGCACCGGCCTGCCTATGATGCGGCCCATCTTCCTCGAATTCCCCACCGACTTCGACGGCGCCGAGAACGAGTTCCTCCTCGGCCCCAGCCTCCTCGTCGCTCCCAACTACCTCCCCGAGCTCATGGACGACTACGCCGTCAGCTACCCGCCCGGCAACTGGTACGACTTCTGGACCGGCGAAAAAATGCTCCCCCAACCTGGCCAGCCTGACATCGTTCAGGTCTCCGACACCATCGCCGCCGGCCAGTCCCTCAGCAAGTGGGCCGCGCCTCACACCATCCATCCGCAGCTCGACAAGCTCCCCGTCTACGCTCGCGCCGGATCCATCATCCCCATGCAGCCCGTCGTCCAAAGCACGGACGAGGTCCCCAACGGCCCTCTCGAACTCCGCGTCTATCCCGGCCCCGGCTGCACCGGCTCCCTCTATCAGGACGACGGACACACCTACAACTTCCAGCAGGGCGCTTACCTACGCCAAACCTTCACCTGCATGGTTGAAACCGACGGCGTCGTCGTCGACTTCGGCGCTCGCCAGGGCAACTACCCCGCCTGGTGGAAGTCCGTAGACATCGTCCTCTACGGCTGGAACTCCGCCAAAGCCCAGGTCAAACTCACCGGCGTCAACGGCCAGGTCAACGTCCACTACGACGAAGCCCAGCACGCCCTCCACATGACCATCCCCGACGTCCCCGGCAACGGCTCCCTCCGCGTCACCCAGTAGCCCCAACCCAAAGCAGATCAAAGCGCCCCTCTCCGTCAGGAGTGGGGCGCTTTCGTCTGCCGCCCCTCCGGGAGCTACAATTCCCCCCGCCAATTTCCGCATGGATGCCCGGGAATTCTTCCCCCAAATCGAAGAAACTTCTGCTATCCTTGCCGCTCCCACTCGGCCCACCCAGCCGAGGTCGCAAGTTCACTCAATCCATAGCTGGAAGGTCAAAACGAATGGCAGAGAATCTGTGGACGGCGTTCATCGCGAACAATCCAAGCAACAACATCCTCACCTGCTCCTCATACGACGGCGTTCACTGGACAGGCAACAGACCCGTTGACCAGACAAGTTCCCAACCACCCACCATCGCCTACTTCAATGACGGCATCTACCTCGCCTTCATCTCCAACGATTCAAGCAACCGCATTCTCATCACCAGAACCCGCGATGGATGGAATTGGGAGGGCACCTGGGACACGAACCAGACCAGCAAACTCGCCCCGTCTTTCGCTGTCTGGAAGGGCAATCTCTATCTCGCCTTCCTCTCCAATGACAGCAGAAACGAGATCCTTGTCTGCTCCAGCTCGGACGGAATGAACTGGGGCTCCGCCACCGACACCTCGCAGTCAAGTCAGGCCGCGCCCTCCCTCGCCGTCCTCCAAACTGAAAACGCCCTCTGCGTCGCCTTCGTAGCCAACAACGATTCGGTCAACATCCTCTTCTCTGCCACCTCAGACGGGGTCCATTGGTCACCCAGTTTCAACACCACCCAGGCCACTCCCTCTGCTCCCTCCCTTGCCACTTTCAAAAACCAGCTCTTCGCCGGATTTGTAGCCGATAACAGCTCCAATTCACTGCTCATCAGCACTTCCCAAACAGGAAGAGCATGGTCCGGCAACCTCCCCATTCAGCAGTCAAGTCCATTCGGGCCCTCGCTGATTGTCTTCAACAACAGCCTTTTCGTCTGCTTCCTTGCCAACAACGCCTCTCGAGAAGTCCTCATCACCTCTTCCCCAAACGGAACCAACTGGCCCACCTCCCCAATATCCGTCGAACAGTCCGGCAAATCAACACCGGCCATCGCCCTCGCACCCTTCTTCTGCCTCGCTCCACCCCCACCGGCGCCACCCCCTCCACCCGCCCAAAAACTCTGGACCGGCCCTTCCTCTGAAGGCGGAATGATCGTCATCTATGGGTCCGGATTTCCAAACGACCTGTGCTCCGTCTCGATTACCTCCGGCGGCGGCTTCTTCTCCGCCACAACCACCGGAAACATCGTCGCCGGCATCCACATCCTCAGCCCCTGCGCCCAGGCTGGCGGCTTCGGCGGTGAGTCTTTCACCATTCAGGTCACCTGCCAGGGATTGGCAAATCCCGTCTACCTCACCATCAACTGCTAACCCCCCAACCCTCCAACCACCAGCTGCCCCACCCTTGTCGTGCTTCCTGCGATAAGGGTGGGATGAACCAACCTCCCGGAATCCCCTCGCCAGCAACCTCAATTGACCCCTGCTCGATCCAGCTGGAGGCCCACCCGCTCCTCCCGCAATCCCGCCAGCCGCGTCCCCTCCAGCTCATCCCGATAAAACATGTTGAACGTGTCAAACGGAATAATCCGCTTCCCATCCGGATGCGCTATGTGGATGCAGCTCTTCTTCACGCTCCGCACATCAAAAATCTCCGCGTCGATAAACTGCACAATCAGCACCCGAAACAGGTTCTTGTACCCCAGATTCTTCGGCACCAGCACCTTCGGCAGGCAGCACAGCAGCTCCTTCAAGCTCCGCGCCTGCCCCTCCGGCGAGTGGTTCGTCGCGAACAGCTTGAAAATATGCTCCCGCAGCCCCTTCTCCTGCTCGTACACAATCGTGTTCTTGGCCCCGTTGATCAGCACATCCGGCGGAATCATCCCTGACAGCGGCACCGTCTTCCCATCCAGCTTCAGCGCGTACGCCATGGCGAGCGAGTCCGGATGGCACGGCACCGGAATCAGGTCCTCCGGCCGGAAGACCTGCGTCTGCTCCAGTATCCGCCGCCGCACCTCCGTCAGCGTCAGCCTGTGCTGCTTCGACTCAAACCCAACCACCCGCCCCGCTGCCTGCACCGGCTGGAAAGTCACTCCCCGCACGCAAGGCTGCTTCAACCCATACTCCACAATCTCTCCCAGCTCCTGATCGTTCACCCCGCGCTCCACCGTCACCACCAGGGTCGTCGAAATCCCCAGCCGGTTCAGCCGCTCCAGCGCCTTCTCGCGAATCCCGCGCAAGTCCGCCCCGCGCAACTGCATCAGCGGCTCCCGCTTCAGCGAGTCAAACTGTAAATACAGCTCAAACTCCGGCATATACCCGGCCAGCCGCTTGGCAAACTCCTCGTCCTGCGCAATCCGCAGCCCATTCGTATTCACCATCAGGTGCCGTATCGGCCGCCGCTTGCACATATCCAACACCGCAAAGAAATCCGGATGCAGCGTCGGCTCACCGCCCGATACCTGCACAATATCCGGCTCCTTCTCGTTCCGCACAATGCAGTCCAGCATCGCCTCTATCTGCTCCAGCGACCGGTACTCCTTCCGGTGCTGCCCGCTGTTGGCAAAGCACACCGGGCACGTCAGGTTGCACGCATCGCAAATCTCCAGCAGCGTCACGCAACTGTGCTGCTCATGGTCCGGGCACAGCCCGCAGTCATACGGGCACCCCCACTTCACCGGAGTGTTGTACACCATCGGCTGCTCCGGCGTCTTGATAAACACCTCCCGAGCCCGCCGGTAATACTCCACATCGTCGGCCATCAGCACCCGCTCATGCCCATGCTGAGGACACCGCTTCAGCATCCAAACCTTCCCATCCTCAAACACAATCTTCCCGTCCACCCGCCGGTAGCACGTAGAACAGATAGAAATCGCCACATCGTAATACAGATAAGGCCGCACTTTGGTCGTCATCTGAGTCCTTTCGAGCCTTTCAGTGCTTTGGGCTGCCTTCTGCTCAAAGCTTGTGAGCATTCGCGGTAACGTTTGGAAACTGGTTGATTGCGTTCGATGAAAACCGTGCCGCCAATCGATTCATGAGCACGCCTTGCGGCACCGGGTCTTTCCATACGTCCTCCGGATTGCGTGCGTACGACTTGAGCGAATAGATTTCTGTCTGCTCAGCTCCCTGCCAAAGGATGCTTCCGTCCTTCCGCATCAGTTGCTCTGAAAACTTCACGGAGAAGACCCAATCCTGCAGTAAACCCAGATCAGCGGGAGGGTTCATCCTCGCCTCTGCCGAAAGGACACGCGCGCGCAGTTCCGCATCGGCTTCGGCCAGTGGCTTCTCTTCCGAGTACGCAACGATGACGTTGCGGCTAAGCTGCCGTTGAAATCGACTGGCAGTCAAGGCGCCCAAAGCGAGCGCGTTCAACCGCTTCTGTGCCGAGTCGTCGATCACCACCACACGCAGACTCCGTATGCCCAGGTTGGCAATCGGCGGCGGAGGCGGAGGCGTGTACCGTGGCCCAAAACACGCCCCACACAGCAGAATCCCCAACGCTCCCCCCAACGCAATCAGCTTCTGTTTCAGCATGTCGGGATTCTACCTTTCGCCCTGCGTCAGGGAAGCGACTGTTGGGACACTTTTGCAAGTGCAATACGAAGCAACATGCGTGACGGCGTTACGTGCTCTTGTCCGCATGGACGCGCATGGCTGTCATGGTAGCTTCTCCCGAGTGGATGAGTTTCGATGCTCGGGCGCATCGGCTGGAAGGATGGAGGGTGGGGTTCGACTGCGGCTGTGAAGAGCCATAATAAGCCAGCCGAGTCCCGTACCAAGAAGTCCAAGAGCAGAAACGAGCATGCCGATGGTAGCAAGCCCAACCGAGAATTCGGGCAGATGGAACGGGAGCGGAGAACCCCCAATCACGTGCTTAAAGGACAGACCGCAAAGACTCGTGGAGACAAGAAAGATCGCAGCGAAGAAGATGGTTAGCCGAGACAAGCTGAGTTTCATGAGCGCGTCTCCTCGTCTTTCTCGGTATCGCCATCCTCACCAAACAGCTTCGTCGGCCGCTTCTCCTGCTTCCCCCGCAGAAACAGAGCCTCAATCGGCCACAGCACCAGGCAAAACGCCAGCACCAAAGCAGCAGCGCCCATCGCGAGCCACTCGACCATGCCCAGCAGTATGAGCAGGATGGGCAGAAAGCCTTTTCCGTTGTAGATGGGATCAGCGAACGCGAGTTGCACCCCGCACAACCCGCCAGACACCAGCAGCACGCACACGCAAACCACAATCAGCTGCGGATACCCTTCCAGCCTAGACCAAGGCTTCTTCACAGGCACCCCTCCTCGCTCGCACCTGCACCACAAAGCCCAAACCCACCGCCAACAGCCCCGCCGCGCAGCTCCACTGAATCACATTCAACCCCGCCACCAGCGGCTGCGGCTTCCAAAAATCAATCCCCAGCCGCCACCCCAGATATCCCGCCAAAAACAGCCGGAACCGCGCCCCTTCCGGCAGCGTCCATCGCTCGCTTGTCTTCAAAGCCCAGGCCATCAGGCCCAGAAACAGAATCTCGTACACCTGTACCGGGTGCCGTCCCACGTGGTCGCCCAGGTCCACCGCCCACGGCAGCCTCGTCGGCACCCCATAGGTATCGTCGGCCAGCCCCGCCACCAGGCATCCTACGCGCCCAATCGCAATCGCCAAACACAGCGGCATCACAAACAGGTCGCCCGTCCGCCGCTTGATTCCCGACAGCCGCTTCACCAGCTCGACCGCCAGCCACCCGCCCAGTATCCCGCCCACAATCGTCTTGCCGCCAGGCGTCATCGCCAGCGCCAGCAACTGTCCGCTGCGCCCCGCCGCCAGCACCGTAGGCCACTGCTCAGCCAGCCCCAGCAACCGGCTTCCCACCAGCGCTCCCACCGCCGCCGCGGCAATCACATTCCACCGCTCGGCCTCAGGCAAAAAATCCCCACCCCGCGCCCGCAGCCGCCGGTACAGCGCGTACCCGCACCCATACGCCAGCGTCTCCAGCACCGGGTGCCAGGCGGGATGAGATCCAATCGGAATCATTGCCAGCAAGTGTACCAAGCGCACAGCCTCGCCGCGCCCTCCACTTCTCCAGCTAACTTGCTATCTCGCGGGTGCCCCCGGCGGGTGCCCCCGGTCCCTCGCTTTTGGGGACCGGGGAGAGCGCATATTCAAACGGTCACACTACTACCCCTGCTTTTCCCCCTCCAGCAGCCGCCGCTTCCGCTCCACTCCCCACCGGTACCCGGTCAGCGCCCCCGAAGCCCCAACCACCCGGTGGCAAGGCACCACCACCGCCACCCGGTTCGTCGCACACGCCCGCGCCACCGCCCGCGTCGCCCGGGGCATCCCCAGCTCCCCGGCCAACTGGCTATAGCTTCGCGTCTCCCCTGCAGGAATCTCCGTCAGCGCCCGCCACACCTTCAACTGAAACGCCGTCCCCCGCAGGTCAACCGGCAAACCCCCCACAGCCTCGCCCGCCACCGCCCGCATCACTCCAACCACCAGCTCCCCCAGCCCGCCATCCGGTACAAGCTCCGCCGCCGGAAACTCCGCCCGCAGCTCCGCCTCCGCCTCCTCCGCCGTATCCGCCAGCGCCACCCAGCAAATCCCCCGTTCCGTCGCGCCGACAATCAGCCAGCCCATCACAGCCTCGGCGCACTCCGCCACCGCAAAGCCAATCCGCTCCGCCTTGCCCCCCGCTTTGAACCGCCCCGGAGTCATCCCCAGCGCACCAGCCTCATACGCCCGGCTCGACGCCCCATACCCCGCTCCATAAATCGCCTCAGTCACCGTCGCTCCCTCCCGCAATCCCGCCCGCAGCCCGCGCCCTCGCAGCGCCCGCTGGTATCCCGCCGGCGTCACTCCCATCGCCGCCCGAAACATCTTCTGCGCCGTAAACGGGCTCCGCCCAATCAGCCTTCCCAACTCCTCCAGCGTCACCGCCCGGTCCACCGCCCGCTCCAGCAGAGCGCACATACGCGCCACCGGCTCCGGGCCCGCCACAGCATCCGGCCGGCAACGCAAACACGCGCGAAATCCCGCCGCCCGTGCCCCCTCCAGCGACGCAAAAAAGCGCACGTTCTCCCGCCGCGGCAAACGGCTCCCGCAGCCAGGGCGGCACACCACCCCGGTCGTCGTCACTCCATATACAAATCTGTCCGTTGCTTTGCGGCCCACCAGCATCTGCCAGGCCAGGGCTTCGTCCATGGGTTTCGTCGTCATACCAACGATCCTCTCCCCACCAGCCTCAGCCCCGCACCCCGCGCCTTGCCGCTAATTCACTTTCAGGCGTCCAGCTTCTTCGTCACCAGCTCGTTCAGCAGCGCCGGATTCGCCTGACCCTTTGAAGCCCGCATCACCTGACCCACAAAGAACCCGGCCACCGTCTTCTTGCCCGCCTTGTACTGCGCCACCTGCGCCAGATTCGCCGCAATCACCCCATCAATCAGCGCCTCAAGCGCGCTCACATCGGTAATCTGCTGCGGCTTCTCCCGCTCATACACCGGCCCAAAATCCTCTCGCTTCTCAAAGCAAACGTCAAACAGCCCCTTCAACTGCTTCGAGCTGATCTTGCCTTCTTCCACCAGGTCCGCCGCCTGCACCAGGCCAGCCAGTGTCACCGGCGAAGCATCCAGTTCCAGCCCCGCAGCCTTTAGCCGTCCGCCCAGCTCGCTCAGCAGCAGGTTCGCCACGCGCCGCGGACTCTTCGCTCCCCGCGCCGCCGCCTCAAACTGGTCCGCAAACTCCCGCGTCGCCGTCAGCGTCTGCGCGTCCTGCTCGTTCAGCTCATACTCGGCAATCATCCGCTTGCGCCGCGCCTCCGGCAGCTCCGGCATCGTCGCGGCTATCTCTGCTTTCCACGCGTCCGAAACCACAAGCGGCGGCAAATCCGGCTCCGGGAAATACCGGTAGTCGTGCGCCTGCTCCTTTGACCGCATGCTGAACGTCCGGCCTTCCGGCTGGTTCCACAACCGCGTCTCCTGCTGGATAGTCCCGCCGCCTTCTACAATCTCGATCTGCCGCTCAATCTCGTATTCCAGCGCCGCCCGCACATAGCGGAAGCTGTTTACATTCTTCACTTCCACCTTCGTGCCAAACTCCTTGGCCCCCCGCGGCATCACGCTCACATTCGCATCGCACCGCAGCGAACCCTCCTCCATATTGCAGTCCGAAACCCCGCAATACAGCAGAATCTCCTTCAGCCGCGTCAGATAGTCGTACGCCTCCTCCGGCGCGCGCATATCCGGCTCGCTCACAATCTCAATCAGCGGCGTCCCGCAACGGTTCAGGTCCACATACGTCCGCGTCGCACTGTCCACAAACCCATCGTGGATGCTCTTGCCCGCGTCCTCTTCCATGTGCGCCCGCGTCACGCCAATCCGCTTCGCCGACCCATCCGCCAGCACAATATCGATCCACCCGTGCTCGGCGATCGGCTTGTCATACTGCGAAATCTGGTACCCCTTCGGCGAGTCCGGATAAAAGTAGTTCTTCCGCGCAAAAATCGACCGCTCCCGAATCTCGCAGTTCAGCGCCAACCCCGCCAGCGTGGCAAACTCCACCGCCTGCCGATTCAAGACCGGCAACGCCCCCGGCAAACCCAGGCACGTCGGACAAACGTTCGTATTCGGCTCCGACCCATACTGGTTCGCGCACCCGCAAAACGCCTTCGTGGCCGTCAACAGCTGCACATGGACCTCAAGGCCGATAACGACCTCGTACTTCGCAAGAACTTCCGGACTCAACCCTGCAATAGCGCTCATGATTGCTCAATTTTACCGCGGCACCTGCCCGCAGCGGCGAACTCAGCAGTATTCCTAAGCCCCCGCCCCAAAACATAGCGTCTAAACCTCTGCTCTACAAAAAATACTCAAAATCCGACTCAACCTTCAGCCGCCTATAAATCTTCAAAATATGCCCCGAACTCCGCCCCGGCATCAGCTCCACATAATTCCGCGGCCCATTCCACAAATACCGCTCCCCGGTCAGCAGGTCTTCCGCCTCGTAGCTCCGGTCTTCCGGAATCTGCAACTCCCACAGCGGCAGCGTCACAAACCCCGCCTGCGTATACCTGGGATCCAGATTCACCACCACCACAATCAGATTCGACCGGTCCTCCGACTCCTTGCTGTAGCAAATGATCTGCTCGTTGTCCGTCGGGTGGAACTTCAGCCCCCAGTCGCTCTGCAGCGCCACATTCTCCTTGCGAATCTGGTTCACCAGCGCAATCAGCGGACGCAAACTGTCCGTCCGCTTCAGATCCCAGCTGCGAATCTCGTACTTCTCGCTGTTCAAATACTCTTCGCTTCCGTGCTTCACCGGCAAATGCTCCTGCAGCTCAAACGCCGGCCCGTAAATCCCGTAATTCGCGCCCAGCGTCGAGGCCAGCAGCAACCGAATCACAAACCCCGCTCGCCCGCTGATCTGCAAAAACTCCGTCAGAATATCCGGCGTATTCGGCCACTGGTTCGCCCGGAAAAACTCCCGCACCGGCGTCTGCGCCAGCTCCGTCAAGTAGCTCGTAATCTCCGCCTTCCCGTTCCTCCACGGAAAATACGTGTACGACTGGCTGAAGCCCAGCTTCGCCAGCCGGTACATAATCTTCGGCCGCGTAAACGCCTCGGCAAAGAACAGCACCTCCGCGTGCTCCCGCTTAACCTCCGCAATCACCCACTCCCAGAACGGAAACGCCTTCGTGTGCGGATTGTCCACCCGGAATACCGTCACCCCCTGGGCCACCCAGTAGAGGAACACGGATTTCAGCTCCTCCCACATCCCCCTCCAGTCGTCGCTCTCAAAGTCAAACGGATAGATGTCCTGGTACTTCTTCGGCGGATTCTCCGCATACTGAATCGTCCCATCCGGCCGCTTCTTGAACCAGTTCTCGTGCTCCGCCACATACGGATGATCCGGCGCAGACTGAAACGCAATATCCATCGCAATCTGCATCCCCAGCTTCTTCGCCTTGCCCACAAACCACCGGAAATCCTCCACCGTCCCCAGCGCCGGCAATATCGACTTGTGCCCGCCCTCAACCGACCCAATCGCCCACGGACTGCCCTCGTCCCCCGCCTGCGACTCCGGATTATTGTTCGGCCCCTTGCGGAACTTCCGCCCAATCGGATGGATCGGCGGCATATACACCACGTTGAAGCCCATATCCGCCACATACCGCAGCCGTGCCTCGCAGTCCTTGAACGTCCCATGCTTCCCCGGCTCCGGCGAAGTCGATCGCGGAAAAAACTCGTACCAGGCGCTGAATCGCGCATACTCCGGGTCCACCACGATAAACGCTTCCCGGTCAGACTCCGTTGCAAACCGCTTGTCCGGATACTTCAGCGCCATCTCCTGCAGCTCCGCCTCCGTCGCCAGCACACGCAGCCCCGCTATATCCACGGCCTTGCCCTTGCCCGCCGGCCTCGCGCCCGCGCGCAACTCCTTGGCCCGATCTTTCAGCCACTTCGCGTCGGCGCCCTTTGCCCGCCCACCGGCTGCCTCCACCAGGTCAGCGCCAATCAGATAGTCCACCGCTGCGTCGCTCTCTGCCTTGATCCGCTTCAGTAAATCCCGGTGCCACGTCTCAAAGTGATCCACCCACCCCTGCACCTTGAAGCCATACCGCCCCAGCTCCTTCACCCGGAAGTGCGCCGTCCACCGGTCATTCCCCAGCGCCTTCATCGGAATCTCCGCCCACTTCTCTGACCCTTCCTTGTGCACCAAGAGAGCCACGGAAATCGAGTCGTGCCCATCCGTAAAGGCATCCGCCTCCACGCGAACTTGGTCACCAACCGTCCGTTTCGCAGGGAAGCGGCCACCATCCACTTCCGGCTGAATCCCCTCAATCACAACGCGCTTGCGTCCATCCGTCTCTGGCAGTGTCATCGTCGTTCCCCGTCTCCGTTGTCTACTTCTTCTTTTCTTGTGGCGAGTACCCTGACACCGAATAGCGAAACATGAATTTCACGATTGGGTGCCCCCGGTCCCTCGCCTTTGGGGACCGGGGAGATCGCATATCCAAGCCATCGCGGTACCAGAGCTACGCGCCCGTTTTCCGCTCCGCAATCAGCCGCTCATACAGCGCAATCGTCTGCTGCGCAATCGCCGTCCAGCTGAACACATCCTCCACACGCTTGCGCCCCGCATCACCAAACCGCTTGCATGTCTCCGCGTCCTTGAGCAGCCGGTTGATCGGCGCAGCCAGGTCCCGCGCAAACTGCTCCGGGTCGCTCGGGAAGCTCGTCACCGGATCCTGCGCAAAGGGGACCAGGTGCCCGGTCACTCCCTCCACCACCACTTCCTTGATGCCCCCCGTCGCGCTCGCCACCACTGGCGCGCGGCAGGCCATCGCTTCCAGGTTGATAATCCCAAACGGCTCGTACACCGATGGGCAGCAGAACACCTGCGCATTCGAGTACAGCTGGATGGCCTCCTGCTTCGTCACCATCTTCTCAATCCACACAATCCGCGGATGGTGCGCCCTTGCCCGCTCCACCTTCTCCCGCAGCTCCGCGGCAATCTCCGGCGTATCCGGCGCTCCCGCGCACAGCACCACCTGCGTATCCGCCGGCAAATAGCTGATCGCGTCCACCAGGTGCGTCACGCCCTTCTGCCGCGTAATCCGCCCCACAAACAGCACATACGGCACCGCCGGATCCACGCCGTAGTCCGTCAGAGCCTGGGTCTCTCCCGTCTTCTGGTACTCCGCCAGGTCGATCCCGTTGTAAATCACGTGAATCCGCTTCGCATCCACCTGCGGATAGGCTTTCTGAATATCGGCTTTCGTCCCCTCGGAAACCGCGATAATCGCGTCCGCGTCTTCCACCGCCGTCTGCTCCATCCAAGAGCTCATCGCGTAGCCCGAGCCCAGCTGCTCCGCCTTCCACGCCCGCAGCGGCTCCAGCGAGTGCGTCGTCAGCACAAACGGAACCCCGTACAGCTTCTTCGCCAGGTACCCCGCCATCGACACATACCACGTGTGCGTATGCACAATGTCGATGCCCTCAAGCGCCTTCACCTGCGTCAGGTTCAGGCTCAGCGCTTCCAGCGCGCCCTTGAACTTGCCCGTCGTGCCGTCGGTAATCTCGCTCCACGGCTCCTCGCCGCGCACGTGCAGGTTCTGTTCATCGCTGTGCTGCTTGCCCCAGCAATGCACCTCGACCTCAATCTCCCGCGCCAGCTCCCGGCTCAGGTAATCAACGTGGACTCCGGCGCCGCCATACACCTGGGGCGGATACTCGCGTGTGAACAGACCAACTCGCACTGGCTTTCCCTCCAGTCGGCTCGCAAGACTCTTCGCCGTCCAGGGCATCCGCAAAAACCGGCTGCCTTACACGCGCCAATTCATCCCCTCAAGCCGACGAGGGTCATCATATAACGGCATCTCGCGGTGGGCAAAACACCCCCCGGTAAATCGTTGCCGTACCCTATTCCGTCGGATCATCCGCCGTAAATGCTGAGCAGCAAGGCTTTTCCGTCGCGTGGAACTCCATCAGCTCCACCCGAATCCCGTCCGGGTCATACATGTTGAACTGCGCCTTCCCATCCCGCCCAATCTGCGTCTTCCCGTCGTTCCGCGTGTCCAGCCGCTTGGCATCCCGCAGCATCTCAAAACTATCCGGCACGCTTTCCACTCCAATCGAAAAATGGTCCAGCACCCCCAGCGTCTGCTGGCTCATATTCGCCGGAATCCCCGTCCCCGACGGGCCGCTCGTCAACATGTACTCCAGCCAATCGTGGCTGTCCGGCGTCTGCTGGCTCACCCAATCCACCTTGTCGTCCTTCATGCCCCCGTACCAGTACGGACGGAATCCCAGTATCGCCCGGTAGAACGTGTCTTCCGCCTCCCGCGAATGCACCAGGATCCCCACGTGGATGATGTGATTGCCCGGTGCCAGCGGCGCATTTACCTTCGCCGGCATCATCGGCGGCTGCACAAACTCCACCACGTTGCCTTCCGGATCATTCACCCGGAAAACCTTGCTCCCGTCGCTCAGCTTCGTCACCTTGGCCGGCGCCTTCCAGCCCTTCGAGAGAAGATACTTCCGCATCCCCTCCGCATCGTCCGTGTTGTACGCCGTGTGGTCCAGCCGGTTTATTCCCGCTCCTGCCGGCAGCGGCAGCACCTCCACAAACTGTGTCGCGTTCAGCATGTACCGCTTGCCCTGTGCATTCTCCGCGTCCGCCGCCCGCACCGCCCCAATATCATCGGCATAGAAATGGTCCGTAGCCTTCATGTCGCTGGCATACACCGACAAGTGCGAAATCCCCGTAATCTTCGGCCGCGCCATCTCTTGCCCAACAGCCGTCGAACCAATGCCTACTCCCAGCAGGCAAACCGAACACAAAACTCCAGCAATCGATATACGCATAACAAAATCCTCCCCAACAAACCCGCAGCCACATTAGCCCCTCCGGCCCACCTTCGGCAAGTCCCTTCACTCCTCGATTCCCCTTGAATAAACCGCTTTAGCAATTTCCCCCGCACTTCCCCGCGTGTAAACCTCATTCCACGCGCCGTACAATCCCTCCCATGCGCATCTCCGCCCTCCACACCCTCGCCGCTGCCGTTCTCGTTCTCGTCCTGCTCTTCGCCGCTGCCCCAGCCGCCCTCGCACAAACCATCACCCCCGCCTCGCCGGAAGACCGCGCCCTCGCCAAAGACATCTTCCGCCAGCTCATCGAAATCAACACCACCGACACGGCAAAAGGCAACGTCACCACCGCCACCACGGCCATGCAGAAGCGCTTCCTCGACGCCGGTTTCCCCGCCTCGGACGTCCATCTCCTCGGCCCCGACCCCCGCAAAATGAACCTCGTCGTCCGCATCCCCGGCCGCACCCGCGCCAAAGCCGTCCTCTTCCTCTGCCACATGGACGTCGTCGAGGCCCTCCCCTCCGACTGGCACACGCACCCCTTCCAGTTCGTCGAGAAGGACGGCTACTACTACGGCCGCGGAACCCAGGACATGAAAGACTCCGACGCCGCCCTCGTCTCGACATTCCTCCGCCTCCATCGCGAAGGCTACGTCCCCCAGCGCGACCTCATCCTCGCCCTCACCGCCGATGAAGAGGGCGGCAACTTCAACGGCGCGCACTGGCTCGTCGAAAATCACCGCGACCTCGTCGACGCCGCATTCGTCATCAACCCCGACGCCGGCGGCATCGATCTCGATCACGGCAAGCCCATGGAAGCCGACGTCGAGGCCACCGAAAAAATCTACGCCGACTTCCGCCTTTCCGCCTCCGATCGCGGCGGCCACAGTTCGCTCCCCCGTCCCGACAACGCCATTTACGAGCTCACCGCCGCCCTCACCAAGCTCGCCGCCTACCGTTTCCCCTTTGAGCTCAACCCCGTCTCCCGCGCCTACTCCACCGAAATGGCCAAGTTGGAGACCGGCCAAACCGCCGCCGATCTCCATGCCATCCTCGCCACCTCACCCGATCTGGCGGCAGCCGACCGTCTCTCCACCGACCCCGCCTGGAACTCCATGCTTCACACCACCTGCGTCGCCACGCGCCTCTCCGGCGGCCACGCCAACAACGCCCTGCCCCAGCTCGCTGAGGCCAACGTCAACTGCCGCATCCTCCCCGGCCACACCCCCGAAGAAGTCCGCCGGCAGCTCATCGCCCTCTTCGCTGACCCCGCCCTCAAAGTCGAGCCCGTCCTCACCGGAGTCGTCTCCAGCGGCCACACCACAGACAAGGCCATCCCGCCCCCGCCGCCACTCGATGAAGTCTTCGTCCCCATGCGCAAATTGGTGGACCAGCTCTGGCCCGGCATCCCCGTCGTCCCTGAAATGGAAACCGGCGCCAGCGACAGCGTCTTCTTCGCCGCCGAAGGCATCCCCTGCTACGGCTTCTCCGCCGTCGCCCTCGAACATGAAGACGTCCGCGCCCATGGCCAGGACGAACGCATCCCCATCGACTCCTACAACAAGAGCGTCGACTTCTTCTACGCCTACGCCAAAGCCCTCGGAAAATAGCTGCACCGCGCAGGCACCAGCAGGGAAGTGGGTGCCCCACCTTCGCCACGTCTTTGTCTTTGTGGCGGTCGGGTCCCAGCGGACAGGTCTTCGTCCGCTGGGTGACTAGGGTGGGTCGCTATCGAGCGCAGCTCGATCCGTTTAGCCTTTGTTTTTCTGGCTGTCATTCCCGAAGGGAATCTGCTTTTGCCTTTGCTTTTGTCGTTGCTTGTCATCCTGAACAAAGTGAAGGATCTGCTTCTGCCTTTCCCCTCGTCCCCAACAACCCTCCGGGTGCCCCACCTTCGCCGCGTCTTTGTTTTTGCGGCTAAGGTGGGAGTGACGGCCCCCTACAACCCCAACTCCCCCTTCGCCTCCGCAAAGCACTTCACCGCAAACTCCAACTCCGCCCGCGTATGCGCCGCGGAAATCTGCGTCCGTATCCGCGCCTTCCCCATCGGCACCACGGGATACGAAAACGCCACCACATACACGCCCTTCGCCAGCATCCGCTCCGCCACCTTCACCGCCACCGATGCATCCCCAAACATCACCGGCACAATCGGGTGCTCGCCCGGCAAAATCGTAAACCCGTTCGCCGTCATCGCCTCCCGGAAGTAAGCCGTATTCGCCCGCAGCGTCTCCCGCAGCGTGTCCGACCCGCTCACCAGTTCCAGCACTTTCAAGGAAGCTGCCACAATCGGCGGCGCCACCGAGTTCGAAAACAGATACGGCCGCGACCGCTGCCGCAGCAAGTCGATAATCCCCTTCCGCCCGCTCGTGTACCCGCCGCTCGCCCCGCCCAGCGCCTTGCCCAGCGTCCCGGTCAGGATGTCGATCCGTCCCTCAACCCCGCAATACTCCGGCGTGCCCCGCCCATGCTCGCCCACAAATCCCACCGCGTGCGAGTCATCGACCATCACCAGCGCGTCGTACTTCTCCGCCAGGTCGCAAATCTCCCCCAGCTTGGCAATGTACCCATCCATTGAGAACACGCCGTCCGTCGCAATCATCCGGTACCGCGCCCCGCTCGCCTCCTGTAGCTTCAACTCCAGGTCGGCCATATCCCCGTTCTTGTAACGGAACCGCTGCGCCTTCGAAAGCCGCACTCCATCGATGATGCTGGCATGGTTCAGCTCATCCGAAATAATCGCGTCTTCGGCATCCAGCAGCGTCTCAAACAGCCCGCCGTTCGCGTCAAAGCAAGACCCATACAGAATCGTGTCGTCCATCCCCAGAAACGCGCTCAGCCTGTCCTCAAGCTGCTTGTGGATCGCCTGCGTCCCGCAGATAAACCGCACGCTCGCCAGCCCGTAGCCCCACCGGTCCAGCGAATCCTTCGCAGCCCCTACAATCGCCGGGTGATTCGCCAGTCCCAGGTAGTTGTTCGCGCACAGGTTCAGCACCTGGCTACCGTCCGCCACGCCCACTTCGGCCTGCTGCGGCCCGGTAATCACCCGCTCCCGCTTCGTCAGCCCCGCCGCGTCAATCTCCGCCAGCTTCCGCTCCAAATGCTGCTCAAAACGTCCGTACATTCCACTCTCCTGAACCATCACAACCGGCCGGGTGCCCCCGGTCTCGCTTTTGACACCGGGGATACGCAAACCTGCGCCCCGCAAATCAACCCAATTTCGTCAAATCCAGCACCACTTTACCCGTCTGCCCCGAAATCATCGCCTGGAAACCCAGCTCAAACTCCCGAAGGTCGTACCGGTGCGTAATAATCGGCGAAATATCCAGCCCCGACTCAATCATCACCGACATCTTGTACCACGTCTCGTACATCTCCCGACCGTAAATCCCCTTGATCGTGATCATGTTGAAGATCACCTGCTTCCAGTCCATCGGCATCTCGCGCGACGGAATCCCCAGCAGCGCAATCTTGCCCCCATGGCTCATGTTGCCGATCATCTCCTTCAACGCTGCCGGATTGCCGCTCATCTCCAGCCCGACGTCAAACCCCTCGGCCATCCCCAACTGCTTCTGCACCTCGCCCAGCGGAGTCTCCGTCGGATTCACTGCCAGCCTCGCCCCCATCTTCCGCGCCAGCTCCAGCCGGTACGGATTCATGTCCGTAATCACCACGTGCCGCGCCCCGGCGTGCTTCACCACCGGTATCGCCATAATCCCAATCGGCCCCGCGCCCGTAATCAGCACATCCTCGCCCAGCACCGGAAAACTCAGCGCCGTATGCACCGCATTCCCAAACGGATCGAAGATCGCCGCCACTTCCTGGTCGATCCCCGCATTGTGCCGCCAGATGTTGGTCATCGGAAGGCTGATGTACTCCGCAAACGCTCCCGCCCGGTTCACCCCAACGCCCTGCGTCTTTGCGCACAGGTGCCGCCGACCAGCCAGGCAGTTTCGACACCGCCCGCACACCACGTGACCCTCGCCCGAAACGATGTCACCGGGGAAGAAGTCGTTCACATTCGACCCCACCGCCACCACTTCGCCCACAAACTCATGACCAATCGCCATCGGCACCTTGATCGTCTGCTGCGCCCAGTCGTCCCACTGGTAAATATGCACATCGGTCCCGCAAATGCCTGCATACCGCACCCGGATCAGCACATCGTTGATCCCATACGTTGGCTCCGCAACATCCTCCAGCCAAAGCCCTTTTTCCGCGCGGCTCTTCACCAGTGCTTTCAAAGTTCCCCTCCAGCCCCGGCCCAAACCGGGGACAGACCACCACTGTAAGCCATTCTCAATGCTGAGTCGAATTTCCAGCCCATCTCTCCCGCATCCCGACGCTGCTAAACTAAGGGGGTCATGGTCCTGCCGTTTGTCCGCGAAATCCTCGCGGAGCTGGAGCAATCCTCCGCATTCGAGCGCGTACGCAGGCATCTCGCCCTCGCTACGGGGCGGCGTCGTGTCTCCGGACTCACCGTCACCGCGCGCGCCCTCTTCATCCCCCTCTTCGCCCGCGCCACCAAAGAACCCGTCCTCGTCGTCGTCCCCGACAACAAGGCCGCCGAGGCCCTCGAACTCGCCCTCCGAGCCGGCTGCGACCTCACCGGAGCCATCGATCCCAAGCGCGTCATGCGCCTCCCCGCCCACGACGTCCTCCCCTTTGAAAATCTCTCTCCCCACCCCGACATTCAGGAGCAGCGCGCCGCCGCCCTCTGGAAGTTCGTCTCCGGCGCAGTCTCCATCCTCGTCGTTCCTGTCGAATCCGTAGCCCTCCGCCTCTTTCCCCGCAGCTACTACGCCGGCCTCGCCATCCATCTCGAACGCGGAGAAGAGGTCGACATCTCCATGCTCGTCGATCACCTCGCCAGCGTCGGCTACACCCAGGTCGATCTCGTCGAAATGCCCGGCCAGTTCGCCCGCCGCGGCGGCATTCTCGACGTCTACTCCCCTGAGGCCGATCGCCCCGTGCGCGTCGACTTCTTCGGCGACGAAATCGAGTCCATGCGCAAGTTCGACCCCGAAACCCAGCGCTCCTCCACCCCCCTCGACGAAGCCCTGCTCCTGCCCCTCACCGAAACCCCCGCTACCGAGAAAATGCTCGCCGCCGTACACGCTCACCTCAGCCGCCAGCGCGTCCACGATGCCGATGAGGACCAAGTCGAAGACGAACTCTCCCGTCTCGCCGCCGATCAGGGCGCAACCATCTTCCCCGGCTGGGAATTCTTCTCCGCCATCGCCGGTGCGGAAACCAACCTCCTAAAGCTCCTCCCCCGCTGCTCCCTCTTCGTCGAAGAACCCGCCATGGTCCGCAACCAGATCGACCGCTGGTGGAACAAAGTCGAGCAGCGCCACGACCGCTCCGCCATCGGCTCGCTCATCACTCCGGAAGACATCTACATTCGCCCCGAACTCCTCCAGGCCATGCTCGCCTCCTACCCCGGCCTCGACCTCGATCAGCTCGGCGCGGTCGATGTCCTGGAAGACGACCTCACCCTCGGCGAAATCGAATTCGCCACCCGCCCCACACTCCGCTTTCACGGCTCCATCCCTGCCTTCATCGAGCAGATTCGCAACCTCGTCTCACAGGATCAGCGCATCCTCCTCGCCGCTCCCAATCAGCCCGAGGTCGAGCGACTCGCCACTGTCCTTCGCGAATACCAGTTGCCCTACCGCCTCGGCAGCCGCACCCTGCACGCCGGCAGCGAAAATCTCTACGACGAAAGCAGCCACCTTTCCGGCAACGTCCGCGTCCCCGTCATCGTTCGCGCCCAACTCGCCGCCGGCGTCAGTATCCCCGAGGCAAACTTCATCCTCTTCGGCGCCAACGACCTCAACGACGAGGCCGACATCACCGCTCGCATCGAGCCGCGCAAATCCAAAACCGCCGCCTTCGTATCCGACTTCCGCGACCTCACCATCGGCGACTACGTCGTCCATGTCGAGCACGGCATCGGCCGTTACGTCGGCCTCAAAGAGATTGAGCAGGACGGCGTCACCATCGAGTTCATGATCCTCGAGTTCGCCGATCAGGCCCGTCTCTACGTGCCCCTCACGCGCCTCGACCTCATCCAGAAATACCGCTCCACCGACGCTGGCCCCGCGCCCGTGCTCAACAAACTCGGCTCCCAGCAATGGACCAAGACCAAGGCTCGCGTCAAGAAAGCCATGGCCGACATGGCCGACGAACTCCTTAAGCTCTACGCCGAGCGTGAGGCCGCCAAGGGAACCGCTTTCAACGTTGACAACGAGTTTCAGATGGAGTTTGAAGAGGCCTTCGACTACACCGAAACCGACGATCAGCTCAACGCCATCGCTGACATCAAGCGCGACATGGAGTCGCCCCGCCCCATGGACCGCCTCCTCTGCGGCGATGTCGGCTACGGCAAAACGGAAGTGGCCATGCGCGCCGCCTTCAAGGCCGTCCAGGACGGAAAACAAGTGGCCGTCCTCACACCCACCACCATCCTCGCCTTCCAGCACTACGAAACATTCAAAAAGCGCTTCAGCCAGTTCCCCATCAACGTCGAAATGATCTCCCGCTTCCGCACCCCAAAGGAGCAGAAGCTCATCCTCGAACGCCTGGAAAACGGCAAAATCGACATCCTCATCGGTACCCATCGCCTCATCTCCAAAGACATCAAGTTTCAGGATCTAGGCCTCCTCGTCGTCGATGAAGAGCAGCGCTTCGGCGTCCGTCACAAAGAGCGCCTCAAGCAGATGCGCCGCGCCATCGACGTGCTCTCCATGAGCGCCACGCCCATCCCCCGCACCCTCCACATGTCCCTCATTGGCCTGCGCGACATGAGCGTCATTGAGACCCCGCCCAAAGACCGCATGGCCATCCAGACCGTCGTCGCCAAGTTCGACGAAAAGCTCGTCCGCTCCGCCATCGAGCTCGAAATGGAGCGCGGCGGACAAGTCTACTTCGTCCACAATCGCGTCGAAAGCATCTACGAACTCGCCGCCAAAATCCACGAACTCGTACCCGCCGCCCGCGTCACCGTCGGCCATGGACAAATGGGCGAAGCGGAGCTGGAAAGAGTCATGCTCGCCTTCGTCAACGGCCAGTACGATGTCCTCGTCGCCACTTCCATCATTGAGAATGGCCTCGACATCTCCCGCGCCAACACCATCCTCATCAATCGCGCCGACCGTCACGGCCTCAGCGAGCTCTATCAGCTCCGTGGCCGCGTCGGACGATCCAATCGCCGCGCCTACGCCTATCTCCTCATCCCTCCCGAGCAGGAACTCACCGACATCGCGCGCCGCCGTCTCGCCGCCCTCAAGGAATTCTCCGACCTCGGCGCTGGCTTCAAAATCGCCGCCCTCGATCTCGAACTCCGCGGCGCCGGCAACATGCTCGGCGGCGAGCAAAGCGGACACATCGAAGCCGTCGGCTTTGAAATGTACACCACCATGCTCGAACAAGCCGTGCGTGAACTCAAGGGCGAGCACGAGCACGAGCGCCCCGCCGTCCAGCTCAATCTCGGCATCGCCCTCCGCATCGAAGAGAACTACGTGCCCGAAGAAAATCAGCGCCTCCGCCTCTACAAGAAAATCGCCGGCGCGCCTTCCGACGAAGCCCTTGCCGATGTCCGCGCCGAACTCCAGGACCGCTACGGCCCGCTCCCCGAACACACCATGCACCTGCTCGAAGCCGCCCGCCTGCGCATCATCTGCGAGCGCGTAGGCGTAGCGCAAATGGACCGCAAACGCGATCTCCTCCATCTCAAATTCACCGAGACAGCCTCCGTCGATCCCGGCCGCCTCATGAAGCTCGTCGCCCGCAACACGCGAAAGGGTGCGCAATTCACACCCCAGGGCGTGCTCAAGTTCCCCCTCACCGCCGGCGACCCCATCAGCGTACTCACCGAAGCCCGCGCGCTTCTCGAAAACATCCAGGCCGAACCCGTACCCGCCTGACTCATCCCGCATTGCAAAGGAACACCATGAAGATTTCCCTCACCGCCTGTCTCCTGGGAGCCATGATCATGCAGCCCATTCTCGCCCAAGCCGAATCACCCAACGCCGACGCTGCCTTCATCGCCTCCGCCGATGCCTACTTCGATCAGCTCTACTTCCCCTATCAGCCCACCAGCGGCACCCTCGCCGGATATCACCAGTACGATGCCCAGCTTGAAAGCTACAGCCGCGCCACCATCGATGCCCAGATCGCCGCTCTGCATCAGGCCGAAAAACAATTCGCCGCCATCCCCCCCGCCTCGCTCAACGCCACCAATCGCGCCGACCGCGAACTCGTCCTCGGCAACATCCGCTCCACCCTCCTCTCCCTCGAAGTCATCCGCCCCTGGCAGAAAAATCCCGACGAATACTCCGGCGAAATCTCCAACTCCGCCTTCTCCCTCATGGAGCGCAAATTCGCCTCGCCCGACGATCGCCTGCGCTCCCTCATCGCCCGCGAAAAGCTCATGCCCGCCACCCTCGCCGCCGCGCGCGTCAATCTCGTCCATCCGCCCAAGGTCTATACCGAAATCGCCATCGAGCAACTCCCCGGCATCGTCAGCTTCTTTCAGAACGATGTCCCCCTCGCCTTTGCCGATGCCAAAGATCCCGATCTCAAAGCGCAGTTCGCCGCCTCCAACTCCGCCGTCATCGCCGCGCTCAACAACTACCAGGCATGGCTCAAATCCGACCTGCTCCCGCGCTCCAACGGCGACTTCCGTATCGGCGCCGACACCTTCCGCAAAAAGCTCTCCTACGACGAAATGGTCGACACTCCCCTCGACCAGCTCCTCGTCATCGGCCGCGCCAACCTCGACAAAAACAAGGCCGAGTTCAACCGCATTGCGCACGAACTCGAACCCACCAAAGATCCCCACGCCGTCCTCGAAGAACTCGGCCAGAATCATCCCGCCCCCGACCATCTTCTCGACGCCTTCCACGCAACATTCAACGGCCTCATCCAGTTCATCCAGCAACATCACATCGTCACCATTCCCTCCGACGTGCGCCCCATCCTCGAAGAAACCCCGCCCTTCATGCGCGCCACCACCTTCGCCTCCATGGACACCCCCGGCCCCTTCGAGCAGCACGCCACCGAAGCCTACTTCAACGTCACCCTCCCCGACCCCTCCATGACCCCCGCCCAGGTCGAAAGCTTCATGCACTCCTTCAACGTCGGCACCGTCATCAGCACCGCCGTCCATGAGGCCTACCCCGGCCACTACATCCAGTTCCTCTGGGTCCCCACCGCGCCCAGCCGCGTCCGCAAGCTCTTGGGCGCAGCCTCCAACGCCGAAGGCTGGGCTCACTACTGCGAGCAGATGATGCTCGACGAAGGCTACGGCCAGCCCGGTGCCGGAGCCGCCAACGAGCGAGAATCAAAGTTCCTCCGCCTCGGCCAACTCCAGGACGCACTCCTGCGCAACGCCCGCTTCATCGTCGGCATCCAGATGCACACCGGCCACATGACCATGCCCGAGGCCATCGCCTTCTTTGAGCGCGAGGGCTACCAGTCCCACGAAACCGCCATCGTCGAAACCAGGCGCGGCACCTCCGACCCCACCTACCTCTACTACACCCTCGGCAAGCTCGAAATCCTCAAGCTCCGCGACGACTTGCGCAAAAAGCAGGGCGCAGCCTTCTCCCTCCAGAAGTTCCACGACGACTTCCTCCGCCAGGGCTTCCCGCCCATCAAAATCGTCCGCGCCGCCATGCTCGGCGACGACTCGCCCACCCTGTAACATCCTGCGGTGAAATTCGCTTTGAAAGGGCACGGCTTCAGCCTTTCCACAAGCCACGAAGGAGCGCCGCTTTGAGAAGGCACGGCTTTAGCCGTGCCGCAAATGCTTGATAAGAAAGGGTGGGCTTCAGCCCTTGAGGGATGTACTTCGGCAATTCTGGATTTCCACCACAGCCTCTTAACCAATCCTGCGAGAATGCCGCTTAAGCGGTATTGGAGTTTTCTGCCTCGGTAACGTACCTTGTATCCGAGGCTGCAGAGCTCCAACCCCCTCTGCCCGCCCAACATCCGGAAAGGAACCATCCCCCCATGAGCGACCGAGTACGCACCGCAGTCTTCCCCGCCGGAGGCCTGGGAACACGCTTCCTCCCCGCCACCAAAGTCATCCCCAAAGAGATGCTGGCCCTCGTCGACAAGCCCATCATCCAGTACGGCGTGGAAGAAGCCATCGCCGCCGGCATCGAGCACATCATCTTCGTCACTGGCCGCGGCAAGGGCGCCATGGAAGATCACTTCGACATCAGCTACGAACTCGACGCCACGCTCGAGCGCAAGGGCAAGAAGGAACTCCTCGAAATCTCCCGCAAAATCTCCTCCCTCGCCCGCATCAGCTACGTCCGCCAAAAGGAGCCTCTCGGCCTCGGACACGCCGTCCTCTGCGCCAAGCAGCTCGTCGGCGACGAGCCCTTCGCCGTTCTGCTCCCCGACGATGTTATCGACGCCGAAACTCCCTGCATCCAGCAGATGATCGATGTCTACAACGAGCGCGGCGGCTCCGTCCTCGCCACCATGACCATCGAGGGCCCCAGCATCAGCGCCTACGGCGTCCTCGCCGGCTCGCAGGACGCCACCAACCCGCGCATCTACAACTGCACCGGCATGGTCGAAAAGCCCAAGTTCGAAGTCGCGCCCTCCAAGCAGGCCATCATCGGCCGCTATGTCCTCACTCCCCGGGTCTTCGAACTCCTCGAGCAAACCACCCCCGGCCAGGGCGGAGAAATCCAGCTCACCGACGGCATCCTCGCCCTGCTCAACCACGAGCAAGTCTTCGGCTACACCTTCGACGGCAAACGCTTCGACGCCGGCGACAAATTCGGCATGCTCCAGGCCACCGTAGAATTCGCCCTGAAACGCGACGACTTCGGCGCCAAATTCCGCGACTACCTCAAGTCGCTGCCCCTCTAACCCAAGCCGCACCTACCGATCCGGCTCCAAATCCGGGTGGCGGGGCCGGGTGCCCCACCTTCGCCACGTTTTTGTTTTTGTGGCTAAGGTGGGCCGCAATCGAGCGAAGCTCGATCCGCCTTTGCCCTTGCTGTTGCCTTTGCTTTTCTTGTCTGTCATTCCCGGAGGGAATCTGCTTTTGCCCTTGCCCTTGCTCTTGCTTTGTCATCCTTGAACGAAGTGAAGGATCCGGCCCAGCCTTTGCCTTCGGCCTCCACAAATGTCGGTCATCTTGAGCGAAGCATGGCGCGCCCTTGGCGCCATGCGAAGTCGAAAGACCTGCTTTTGCCCTTGCCGTTGTCCTTGCTTTTGCTTTTGCTTTTGCCCTTGCCCTTGCTTTTGCTTTTGCTTTTGCTTTTGCTTTTGCATTGTCATCCTGAACGAAGTGAAGGATCTGCTTCTGTCTTTGTTCTTGCCTTTGCCCTTGCTTTGTACAAGGGGCACGACTTTAGTTGGCTAGTTTTCGGGCTGCCTGCTCATGGGACTGATTATCCATGCGAAATGTCGTGATTCACAGATCTGCCGTGTATCTGGAAACATGATTGTGCGGCCGAACCTGGCCGTACGGCAATCAATAAAAGAAAACAGGTAGCGACGAATCATCCGAGATGCAATCTGTGGTTAGTCATCGATGTCTGACTGTGTCGCAACGCTCAATTCGGAGATTCGAAAAGACACCAGCTCAAATCCCACGGAAGCAAGGCGCAATTGACAGGCTTCGATCATCTCCTGCTCCACCCTCGCCCGCCCCTTTGCCAACTCGCTTCTGGTGCATCGGCCGAGGATGCTTCGCGCATCGCAAAGAGCCACAAATAAAGGGACGTCGTTGTAGTTGGTGGAGGCGTAAATCGCCTTCCGGGCATCGCAGACCCTTGCGCTGGCGGCAATGCCGTAGAAAGCCATCGAGCCGTCCGCAAGAGAAACGGCGCGCTCGTCCACGTCAATTTGGATCGGTCGAGTATCGAGGAAGAGTATCTTCTGCAATCCCAAGATCACCCAGTGTCTGCCGGGGCCAACTTCCCTGATCGGCTTTCCGCGTTGGAACAGAACACCGCTCTCATAGGGCAAAAGAACACTTCTGGACGGAAGCCCCGCAAGGTTGAAAAACCTCAGCAAGGCGAATGTCAAAAGGCAAGCACAAAACAGAAGGTATCCAATCAATCCCATACAATCCTCTCAGTTCGTCGTTGCCTTCCATTGCGTACGTGCATCCCGCGACTGCAACTCGGTAATTTCCAGGTTTTGAATTGCGACGCCGTAGGGCTGCAGGCTGCGGTTGATTTCTGATGTCAGGGCCTTTGCCAGCCCATCACTCCCCTCAGGGCTGGTATCGATAATCTGGCGCGCTGCGGCTCGGCTGAGCGACTCGCGCACCATTCTCAACGAGTCCTCGAAGAGTTTCTTCATGCTGTTCGTGGCCAGTTGCGGGTCGCACACGACGAGTTCCGCTCCAATGCTGACGATCGAATTCGCCTGGAGTGCATCCTGAAAACTCACTCGCTCTATCAAAAAGTGGCGCGGGCGCATATCAACAACCGAAACCGGGTCCAATCCTGCGCCCGTACGATACGACCCTGGCGACAGCTTCCTGCACGTTCCATCCTTGCGAAAGCGAAGTCCGACTTGAAAGTCAGCCACGTGCACCACCTTGGTGCGCCTCATGTAAATCGTCAACAAAACGCTTGCCACCAGGCTCGCAAAGGAAATCAGTCCTATAGCTTCTTCCATATCCATTGAGATTCGATTTCCCCTTTGCGGAACCTTCGTGTGCTCTCATCCTAAGATAATTGGTTCCCATCTCAAATCCGGGACAATCCCGGCAGCAGACCTACCCTTCGCTGTCCCTCCCAAATGCGGATGCCCCATCCATCCGGCGCACCTTGCCAGAGGGTGGGAACAATCACCCTCGCGACCTCAGAACGCAATCGAGCGCAGCTCGATCCGCTAACTCGCTATTGCGGTGCAGCCGCAGCTAACATGCTGCCCCTGTCAAGCCCCCAAATTTCCGCGCCATCTGAAAACCCAGCAAAACAAACTACATGCCCCGTCAAAAAATCGGCCCAACCCTGCCGATAATTATTCCCCCAAAGCGCAAAATGGAAGAAAGCAATCGAAGAATCGCTCCCGGCCCCCGCGCCAAAAGCGCAAAAAAGTGCAAAAAAGTGCACAAAAGCGCACAAAAACGCGCAGGCAACCACTACGTAACACATGTACCATCAATAACATAGGAGGGATTTCCCGCAAAAAACACCCCCTCCCCCCCTTTGCCGTCCAAGCGATCGCAAACTCCTGCTGTGAGAGAAGCTCTTAAAACAGCGGCGTCTGCCGGTGCGGCATCGCAATCCCAAAGTGCTCATACGCCAGCCGCGTCGCCACACGCCCCCGCGGAGTCCGGTCCAGAAACCCCAACTGCAGCAGGAACGGCTCGTACACCTCTTCCAGCGCATCCACGTCCTCGCTCAGCGTCGCCGCCAGCGTCCCCAACCCCACCGGGCCCCCGTCGTACTTCTGGATAATCGTCATCAGCAGCCGCCGGTCCATCTCGTCAAACCCATGCGCGTCCACTTCCAGCATCGTCAGCGCCGCGTTCGCCGTCTTGCGGTCTACCTCGCCGTTGCCCCGCACCTGCGCATAGTCCCGCACCCGGCGCAACAAACGGTTGGCAATTCTCGGTGTCCCCCGCGACCGCAGCGCAATCTCCGCCGCCCCATCCTCGTCGATCGGCACCTGCAACACCTCCGCAGACCGCTTCACAATCACCCGCAGGTCGTCCTCCGTGTAGTACTCCAGCCGAATCAAAATTCCAAACCGCGACCGCAGCGGGCTCGACAGCAACCCTGGCCGCGTCGTCGCCGCCACAAACGTAAACGGCCGTATCTCCATCACATGCGTCCGCGCCGCCGGCCCCTGCCCAATGATGATGTCCAGTTGCAGATCTTCGAGCGCCGTATACATCTTCTCTTCCAGCACCGGCTGCATCCTGTGGATCTCGTCCAGAAACAGCACCTGCCGCTCTCGCAGATTCGTCAGAATCGCCGTCAGGTCGCCCTGTATCTGCAGCGTAGGCCCGCTCGTCTGCTGAAAGCCCACATCCAGCTCTTTCGCAATAATCGAGGCCAGCGTCGTCTTCCCCAGCCCCGGCGGCCCGCTCAGCAGCACATGGTCCAGCGCCTCGCCGCGGCTTTTTGCCGCCTCCAGCGCAATCGCCAGCTGCTCCTTCGCCTTCGCCTGACCAATAAACTCTCGCAGCCACTGCGGCCGCAGCTTTAGCTCAAAGCTGTCTTCTTCCCCAGCCCGAGCCGCGCTCACCAGCCTTTCCGGATTCTCTTTCGTCTCACGTGCCATGCTGACTCGAAGTCTATCCGGTGCGGCTCACTGCGGCAATGTCAACCCGTGTTCGCCCCTCAAACCACCCCCAACCGATACCGGAACCCGCGGAACGTCGCCTTCCCCGTCCCGCTCGCATACACCGCCGGTCGCAAATCCAGAAACGCGCCCAGCACGTTATGCTGCATCCCTGACACCTCTGCAGAGCTCGAGCACCGCGTCCATTCACCTCCCGGCAGACGATAGTAGAAGTCCACTTCCTGCTCGTCGTTCACCACCCTGAGCGTCGCCCGCGTGGCCTTCGCCAAACGCCCCGGCACATACCCGTTCGCCAGCCGCACCCCAATCCCCTCCGGCCCCAGCAATATCCCCGTCGCGTGCTCCGGGTCGTAAAACAGCAGCAATCCCGCCTCGCACCCCGGCTCCGCCTCAACGTCCACCTCTACCATGTAGCTGTGTCCGCCCACCGCCGTCGTCAGCGCCGGAGAATCCTCCAGCCCCTTGCCCTTCGCCGCCAGCACCAGCTTCCCATCGCCCACCGCAAAGCGCTTGGGGTCGTACTCGTGCCAGAATCCCCACTGCAACCCCAGCCCCGGCCCCCTGAAATCGTCCGATGGGTCCGCAAACGCCTCCTGCCGCGCTCCTGCCACCGGCATTGGCAGCGCCCCATCTGCCGTCATTCCGGCCGGTACACGAAACCACCCACCCGCCGTCCACTCCACCGGCAGCAGTAGCAACTGCCGCCCCAGCGTCCGGTAGCCGTTCTCGTAGCTGTGTACCGTCATATACCAGCGTCCATCCGCCGTATCCACCAGCCGCCCGTGGCCCACACTCATCCATCGCGCGTGCCGGTCCGTCGTATGCACAATCGGATTCCCCGGAGACCACTCCCACGGCCCGTCCGCATGTCTGCTCCTGGCACTCAGCACCATGTGGCTCGTCGCCGGCCCAGCCGTCCCACCCTCCGCCACCGTCAGGTAGAAATACTCCCCGCGCTTGAAAATCTTCGGCGCCTCCAGGCACGTGCACTCCATCCGTATCGTGCTCGGCACCGGCCACGGCTCGAAAACCACCCGCGGCGCCACCTTCACGCTCAACCCATCCGCCGTCAGCTCCGCCATCTGCCCGCCCGCCATGTACAGGAACCGCCGTCCATCCTCTGCTATGTGGCAAGGGTCGATCGCCGAAATCCCCAAATCCACCGGCTCGCTCCACGGCCCCGTCGGATGCGGCGCATAAACCACATGCAGCCGGTTTGCCGCCGGAAAGTAGATATAAAACCGCCCCTCATACTCGCAAAGATACGGCGCATACACGCTCCCAATAAACCCCGGCAGCGCCGTCGCCACCGGCCTCCAGTTCACCAGGTCCTTCGAATGCCAGACAATCAGCCCAGGCGCATAGTCAAAGCTCGAGTGCGTCAGGTAAAACTCGCTCCCCACCCGTATCGGACTCCCGTCCGGGTGGTCACCCCCCATGATTGGGTTCCTGTACGCGCCCGCCTGGGCTTCTGCCGCCGTCCAGCCCGGTACGGTCGCTACCGCCGAGGCCAGCAGGGAATTCGTCACAAATTGCCGTCTGCTCCACATAGCCCTCCACCCTAAAGCACCGCATCCTCCCAAGTAAAGGGATTTGCCAAATTCCCCCTTGCCGCCTCCAGTACACTGAAAGCTGGACCCTGACCACCTCCATGCGCCTGCCTTTCGCGACATTTCGCCGCTTCCGTCTGCCCCAGCGCATCGCCGCCGGCCTGCTTCTGCTTTTCCTCGCCCAGGGCCTCTGGCTCACCAGCCGCCAATCCCTCTCCGACCGCGACTATCAGTACGCCCGCTGCGGACGCGAAATGTGGGAGCGGCCCTCGCCCCTCTCCGGCTACTACACCAGCTGCGGCAACATCCACGATGGCGTCCTCGCCTACCGCCTCGCCGGCCTTCCCCTCACCCTCAACGTCGCCTACGAGCGCATCGCCGACAACTTCCGCAAACCCGATGACAAGGTCGTCCAAACCCTCGACACCACCGCCTCCACCTGGGAACTCCGCCACCAGATGACCCACATCCTGCTCCTCCTGCGCCTGCCCTTCCTCGCCGCGGGCCTGGCTCTCGGCGCAGCCATCTGGTGGGTCACTCGCCGTCTCTTCGGCAACCTCGGCGGATACACCGCCCTCGCCCTCTACGTCTTTACCCCCGACGTCCTCCGCGCCTCCATCTACCCCAATCCTGAAATCCTCACCGCCCTGGGCTTCTTTGCCGCCCTCTACACCTCCATCGGCGTTGCCCATGCCATGCAGGGTCCCCGCCGTAAATGGCGTCCCCGCATCGTCCTCCTCACCCTCTGCTTCGGCATCGTCGCCGCCTCCCACATCGCCGCACTCTCCGTCCTCGCCGGCCTCTGCTTCCTCCTCATGCTCTGGATCGCCGAGGGCCGCCGCAGCCACATCCTCCCCGTCTTGCTCACCGCTGGCGTCGGAGCGTCCTTCCTCCTCTTCCTCGCCTACGGCTTCTCCCCAGACGCCTTCAGCTACGTCTTCCGCTCCGACGCCGGCCAGCTCGGCCTCTCCCTCGAACCGGCCCGCCACTTCTTCTCCACCTTCGCCAACTCCGGCCTCATCATCGCCGCCGCCGCCGCACTGCTCCTCTACCTCGGCCTCCGCAAGACCCTCTACTTCGGCAACACCGCTCCGCTCTTCACCGCCGCCATCCTCATGGTCCTCGTCACATCCGGCGTTCCCGGCTCGCCACTCCTCTGGGCGCTGCCCTTCCTCCTCGTCTTCATCGCCGGCGTCTTTGCCGATGCCTATGAATCCCCCCGCCGCCGCCTCGCCATCGCCGCCGCCTCAGCCATCGTGCTGCTCCAGGCCGTCTTCTGCCTACTCTCCCTCCCCGGCCTCATTTAGCCCCAGGCAGCGCTTTTTCCGCCCCTAAATCCCCCCGCCAAACACCTTCGGCATGCCCCATTCCGCCCCCTATCGGCCATGCCTTTTCCCGCCCTCTGAAAATAACCTATAAGTAGTTGAAAAATATAAAGTTATTTCGCCTCTTCCGCCTTGCTCTTCGGCCCCGGAAAGCCTAAACTAAAAGGGACAGCCCGCGAAGCTTGGGCAGGCCTCCATCAGCCCCTACAGAACCCCTTCGCGCGCCACAAAACCTTATGGCAGACGATCAGAACCCCGAACTCCCCATCGACCCCAATCAGCCTCCCTCCGGCGGGTCCATTCCACCGTCCTCTCCCAATCAGGGCGGCTCCACCATCCTTCCCATCAACATCGAAGAGGAGATGCGCCGCTCGTATCTCGACTACTCGATGTCGGTCATCATCGGCCGTGCCCTGCCCGATGTCCGCGACGGACTCAAGCCCGTCCATCGTCGCATCCTCACCGCCATGGACCGCGAAGGCCTCCAGCACAACAAAAAGTACTCCAAGTGCGCCGGCGTCGTCGGAGAATGTCTCAAGAAGTACCACCCCCATGGCGACTCGGCCGTCTATGACGCCCTCGTCCGCATGGCCCAGCCGTGGTCCCTCCGCTATCCCCTCGTCGATGGCCAGGGAAACTTCGGCTCCGTCGATGGCGACCCGCCAGCAGCATACCGCTACACCGAATGCCGCATGGAGCGCATCGCCGAGGAGATGATGGCAGACATCGAGATGGAGACAGTCGACATGTCTCCCAACTTCGATGAAACCACCAACGAGCCCACCGTTCTCCCCACCCGCATCCCCACCCTCATCGTCAACGGCTCCAACGGCATCGCCGTCGGCATGGCAACCAACATCCCCCCACACAACCTGACCGAGGTCATCAACGCCACCATCGAGCTGGTCAACAACCCAGCCGCCGGCCTCGACGCCGTCCTCCAGCACGTCCAGGGCCCCGATTTCCCTACCGGCGGATTCATCTTTGGCCGCAACAACATCGCCGAAGCCTATCGCACCGGCCGTGGCCGCTTCCTCATGCGCGCCAAACACACCACCGAGCAGATGACCAAGGAAAAAACGGCGATCATCGTCAACGAGATCCCCTACCAGGTCAATAAATCCAAGCTCATCGAGCGCATCGCCGAACTGGTCAACGACAAGACCATCGACGACATCTCCGACGTCCGCGACGAAAGCGACCGCGACGGCATGCGCATCGTCATCGAACTCAAGCGCGGCTCCCAGCCGGAAATTGTGCTCAATCAGCTCTACAAGCACACTTCCATGCAGGAAAGCTTCTCCATGATCTTCCTCGCGGTCGTCAACGGCGCACCCCGCGAGCTCCCCCTCGACGTCGCCATCCGCTGCTTCATCGACCATCGCGTCGACGTCGTACGCCGCCGCACCATCTTCCTCCTCCGCAAGGCCCGCGAGCGCGAGCACCAGTTGGAGGGCTACAAGATTGCCCTCGACAACCTCGACACCGTCATCCGCATCATCCGAGCCTCCGGCTCCCGCGCCGAAGCCCGCGAAAACCTCTACACCTGGGGCAAGGGAACCGAGATCGTCGTCAACCTCGACCGCATCCGCCTCCCCCACGAAGAACGCGGCCTCACCTATCGCCAGGTCGACGCCATCCTCGAGCTGCAGCTCTATCGCCTCACCCAGCTCTCTGTCGATGAAATCCTCCGCGAGCTCGCCGAAGTCCGCCTCAAAATCGCCGAGCTCGAATCCATCCTCGCCAGCGAACCCAAGCTCCGCTCCGTCATCATCAAGGAACTCGAAGAAATCCGCGACAAGTACGGCGACAAGCGCCGCACCATCATCGTCGACGCCACCGCCGAGCTACAGATGGAAGACCTCATCGCCGACGAGCAGGTCGCCGTCACCGTCAGCCATCAGGGCTACCTCAAGCGCACACCCATCTCCATCTACCGTCAGCAGCGCCGCGGCGGCACCGGCCGCACCGGCATGAAGACTCGCGAAGAAGATATCGTCGCCCAGCTCATCGTCGACTCCACCCACGCCTTCCTCCTCTGCTTCACCAACACAGGACGCGTCTACTGGCTCAAGGTCTATGAAGTCCCCGACGTCTCCGCCGCCGGCAAGGGCAAGAGCATGCAGAGCCTGCTCAACCTCCAGCCCGGCGAAAACGTCCGCACCATCCTCCCCTGCCGCAACCTCGAGGAAGAAGGCAAGTTCATCTTCTTCTCCACCCAGAAAGGCCGCGTCAAGAAGACTCCCCTCAAGGACTTCTCCAACGTCATGGCCCGCGGCATCATCGCCATCGGCATCGAAAAAGACGACGAACTCGTCGCCGCCCGCATCACCGACGGCAACCAGATCGTCTTCCTCGCCACCCACCTCGGCATGGCTATCCGCTTTGACGAGAACGACGTCCGTTCCATGGGCCGTCCCGCAGCCGGCGTCCGCGGCATCGACCTCGGCCGCAACGACTACGTCGTCGGCACCGCCGTCACCCCCAAGGAGCACGCCGAAGGCGACTGCCTCATCCTCTCCGTCACTGAAAACGGCTTCGGCAAACGCACCTCGGCTGAGGCCTATCGCCTCCAGACCCGCGGCGGCAAGGGCGTCATCAACGTCAAAACCACCGCCAAAAACGGACGCGTCAACTGCATCCAGCTCGTCGACGAAAAGTCAGAGCTCATGGTCATCAGCCAGTTCGGCAAAATGATCCGCATTGACACCAAAACCATCCGCGCCGCAGGCCGCTCCACTCAGGGCGTCAAGCTCCTCAACCTCGAAACCGACGACAAGGTCGCCGCCGCAGTAGTCCTCGCACCCGAAGAAATCAAGGACGACGACTTCGGCCCAGTCCAGTAACCACGTCGCGAAACCCCAACAGCAAAGGGCATCCCCACCGGGATGCCCTTCGTACCTCCTGCCGGCCTACTCCTCCCAATCCTCCACAGCCAACCCCTTTACCCGCTCAAACTCCCGCGTATTGGCTGTCACCACCGTCAGATTCCTCGCATAAGCCTGCCCGGCAATCAGTGTGTCGTACTCGCCAATGCGCCTGCCCTGACGCTCCTGCTCCGCGCGAATCTCCCCGGCAGCCCGAGCATCCGTCTCCCTAAACTCCAGCACCGCAATACTGCTCCCCAGAAACACCGCCAGCGCTCGGGCATTCCGCTCCACCAGCGTGCTCTTGGCCACTCCATACCACAGCTCATGCACCACTATGCTCGATATCGCAAACGTCGCTCCAGCCATCTCGGCGCGCACAAACCGCGCCCGCGCCTTGCCCGAACTCCCGTTGATCAGAGCAATGCAGACATTGGTGTCCAGCAGGTACTTCACTCGAAATACTCGCGAATCGGCGTCAGATTCTGCTCCCGGCCCTCAGGGAACAGCGCGTCCCCGCGCAACTCGTCTATCCGCGCAAACCACTCCTCCACCGTCTCCTGCTTTTCCGCCTCAATCGGTTCCAGCAGAACGCCGGCGCCCATCCGTGTCACGCGCACCCGGTCCCCTTCAAAGCGGAACTCCTTCGGCAGACGCACCGCCTGGCTGCGACCGTTCCAGAACAAACTGGCATCCGATGCTTTCGACTCGCCGTCAGACTTCGCCTTCATCGCTCACCCTCGCCGTATATCAAAAGTATATACCGAATCCCAGTCTCCAGTTACATCTTCCTCAACTTCTCCTCCAACTCCGGCACATAGCTAACCTGCGCATCCGGCTCCAGCTTCCGTGCGCTCTCCAGCGCAGACGTCCACGCCTTCCGCGCTTCCTCCTTTTGCCCGGTCGCGGCCGCACTGTCTCCCAGCGCAGTCTCTGCCAATAAGCCGCCAGGGTCTATCGCCACCGCCTCCCGCGCCAGCGGTAGGGCATCCCCAGCCTTCCCCGTCCACAACAGTTGGAACGCCGCCTCAGCCCGGCTCAACCCAGCAGCCCGCCGCAAGTCAAACTCCCCTTCGTACACCAGCACTCCGCCGTCGATATTCTCCTCCGGCTTCAGTGCCTGAAACGCCTCATACGGATTCAGTTTCCCGCTCGGCCACTCGCAACCGCTCAGGTCCCCCGCGCTCACCAGCACATACCCCTTCACCTCGGCAGGCACCGGACTCTCCCCGCTCATCCAGAATGTGTCGATCGTTGGCAATGTATGGCACTTGATTCCATACGTCGACGGCTCCACCACCGGGTTGGCGAAATACGCAAACCAGCACTCCTGCCCCGGATGACCATCCTCCCACGCCTTCACCTGGTACAACTGCTGCGCCCAGTCCACACTCGCATCGCTCAGCAGCTTGTAGGTATTTCCTGAGCCACCCCAGGCCTCGTTCCCATACGGAATAAAATTCGGCGCAGCCGCCAGCGACGACCCCACATGCGCCGCAATCAGCACCCCGCACACCCACGCCCATCGCCGGCTGCTATGCGCCAGCGCAGACACCGCACCCCCGCACAATATCGCCGCCAGAGCGTACAGCGGCAGAATATGCCTCGCTCCAATGTTCATCCCTGACGCCATCGCCACCCCCAGGTACACCACCCCCGGAATCACCAGGAACGCCAGCTCCCGTGCACCCTTCAGCTTTCCCGTCACCACGGCCACCACCGCCAGCACGCATAAAGCCAGCATCCCCAGCGTCGTCTTGATCGCAATCACGGCAGGGAAGTACCACCACTGCCCATGCGCATACACCTTGCCAAACACAAATGTCGGATAGAACTGCGCCATCCGCTTCACGTCCACCAAACCCATCAGGTATGACTCCGGCAGCAGATGCCAGCGCGCCACCCACAGCACGCCCCCGGCACTGATCGCACCCAGCGGCTTCGTATAATCCGCCAGCGATGTGCTCAGGCGCAGCCCAACTGGCCGCGCCGCATAACGGAAGCCATAGAAAGCCCACAGCACCGCCACCCCAATCACCATCACCGCCGCCAGTGCCCCGCTCAGCCGCAACAACGTCTTCCCGCGATCCCACCTCTCCGCCGTCACCACTTCCCAGCAAATCAGCAGCACCAGCATCGGCGCCAGCAATATCCCCGAGTGTTTGCTCGCCAGCAGCAACCCCGCCATCACTCCAGCCAGCGCCAGGTTCCACACCGTCGGCCTCACCACGTATTGGTAAAAGCAGAAGATGCTCGCCAGAAAAAACAGCGAAACCCCAACGTCTGTCGTCACCAGCGCTGAGTGTCCCGCAATATTCGGCTCAAACACCGCCAACGCCAGTGCCACCAGCCCTGCCGTCTCTCCAAACCACCTGCGCGCCGCCAGAAACACCACGACCGTCAGCCCCAGCGCTAGCAATCCAGCCATCAGACGCATCTGGAAAACAAGCACATTTCGGTCACCGTCGTTCCTCGCCACCCAGTCCCGCCCATCCAGGTACGCCTCGGCCTTGAAATCCCGCCCCTTCAGCTCTGGAACCCACAAGTTTCTCCCCAGCATCGGAACCGTCGCCAGCAGCTTCACCAGCGGAGGATGCTCTGGATTCAGCCCATAATCCCCCGTCTGCCACATCATGTACCCGGCAAACATGTGGTTGTCTTCGTCCCACGTCAGCGACTCCCGGTGCACCACCACCGCCATCTGTATAAACTGAAATACAAGCAGTGCAATCACCGCTACCCACATCCAACTCGTTCTTCTCAAGGGAATCTCCAGGTCGCTCAGTTCGACAACCGATTCTATCCACATGGGCCCGAAAATGGCTACTTATTGAGGCAATCCTTTGTCTTCAACTATCTTCACCATTATCGGACCTCCCCGTACCCGCATCGATACTCGAACTTCCCGCACCGCTGGACTAAACTGAAATGGCTCACGATTCTCCACGAACCCCGGCTATGACCAGGTTTGTGACCCACAATTGGATGCTTCTGTTGGTCCTCGGCCTGGCGGCTCTTGCTCTGCCGGCCCGCGCTGAATCCGCGCCTGCCCGCGGTCACGCACATCCCAGGACCCACCTCGTTGCCCGCTCCGCTGCCCATTCGGCCTCGCACTCCCGCGCCTCGCAAAACCCGCACCAGGCCGCACATACCTCGGCAAAATCCCCTCGCCACTCTGCCAAACCCTCCAGAAACCAGGCTGCAAACCAGTCCCCCCAGCCGGCACACCCTCGCCGCCATAGCCGCCACGCTGCCGCCGCATCCCAGCCCGACGATGCCCAGCCGCAAGCCGAACTCGCAACTCGCTCCGGCGCACGCGCCGTCCCTGCCGTCGAATACTCCACCAGCCGCCGCCACACCCGCGCCCAGGCCAAGGCCCGCTTCCGCCACAGCCAGACGGTGACCGACTCGCCCCTCCGCCAGGTCCACCTCGCCATGCCCGCACCCCTGCGCGGATCCTACGAGTCCCTCGTCCACCAGAACGAAATGGCCGACGCCGAAGGCCTCGAGCGCATCCTCGACGATGCCGACCTCGAAAACCGCATCCAGCAGAAATCCCTCGTCTCCATCCCCGTCTCCTCTTCCCTCCAGGTCAACCCTGAACTCCCGGAAAACCGCCGCTACTGCCGTCCCTGGACCGCCCGCTTCCTTACGGACATCTCCCAGGCTCACGCCGCGCACTTCCCCGGCGCGCCCCTGCTCGTCACCTCCGCTGTCCGTACCGTGGAGTACCAGCGCCGCCTCCGCATGATCAACGGCAACGCCGCCGCGGCCGAGGGTGACGTCGCCAGCCCACACCTCACCGGCGGCACCATCGACATTGCCAAACACGGCCTTCGCCAGAACCAGATCGCCTGGTTCCGCGCCTGGCTCCTCCCCCTCGAACAGGCCGGCAAAATCGACGTCGAAGAAGAGTTCAAACAGGCCTGCTTCCACATCTCCGTCTACAAAACCTACGCTCCAGACTCCGACACCTCCCACCACAACCCCCCGGCCTCCGCCGAGCAAGCCGCCACACCTTTCTCCCCCAAAGGCCGCTAACCCCGCTCGCTGTCCCCCTAACCTCACAAGAAGCTTCTCCAAACTTGCTTCCAATTAAACCCACAAAGCGCACAATCATCCCATGAGTACAACCACGCCCAAACCCGCAATCGAGCAATGCTCGCGAAAGCCGGCTTCCGCATCACGCACAATGTCGCACAAAAGCGCATCAGCCATAAACACGTATCCGTTGTGAATTCAATAACGTAAGAGCCGAAAAAAGTGAAAACACAACACAAACATGCACTCTCGTTCTCTTTTGTTTCGCTTTTTGGTATAGAAGCATAATAAAATCAACAACATAACTTGTCAGTTTCGCTTGCAGAACTGACAAAGAGCCACTTTTGGGATCCCGCATCAATCCTCACCCCCACCCCCGTACCTCAACAATTTCCCCGCGCACCGCCCAACAGCGATACAATCGCGAACGAAGCTCAATCCTGCATTGTTTGAAAGGCATACCCCTCATGAGCGACTCCACTCTGCCCGTTCTCCCCCCAGCCGAGGAACCTGCCCTCTCCCAGGTCCAGCGCCTGATCTACGCCTTCACCGCGCCCGGAAAGCTCTTCGCCGACTTCAAGCGCAGCACCAGCTGGTGGCTACCCTTTGTCATCATGATCGTATTCAGCTACATCTTCGTCTTTGCCATCCAAACCAAGGTCGGTTGGGGCGGGGTCACGGAAAACATGATTTCCCAAAGCCCCAAAATGTCGGCGCAATTCGAGAAAATCCCCGCTGACCAGCTCGCCACCCAGAAGAAGATGATCACCATGTCCACACAATACGGCATGTATCTGACCCCGGTGATCGTGCTCCTCTACACCGTGATCACTGCTGCCGTCCTGCTCTTCACGATTAACTTTGGATTTGGCGGCAAAGCTGGCTTTGGGGCAATTCTGGCAGTTGTCATGTACGGCTCCCTGCCCACCATCCTGCAATCGCTCATAGGCGCGCTCGGCCTGTTCGCCGGGCTTGGCGAGACCTTCAACATCCAGAATCCAACCGGAACCAACCTCGCCTATTACCTTTCGGCATCAGAAACTGCACCCGCGCTCTACAAGTTCGCCCAGGCCATCGACCCCATCACCATCTGGTCCATGATTCTGATCTCCATCGGCCTCGCCACGGTAGCCGGCCTCAAGCGCAACTCCGGCTACATCGCCGTCTTCGGCTGGTGGGCGCTCATCCTCGTCATCAAAGTCGGCTGGGCTGCGGCTTTCGGCTCATAGTCATTCGCATCCAAACGCAGATCAGGCGCAAACCGTAAGGTTTGCGCCTGAGGCTGCTGATAAAGTCCCTATTTCTGAAGGGTACGGGCTTCAGCCCGCACATAAACACTGCAAAATCATTGGGGCCTTTAGGCCCTGAGGGTGTGCCTCTGGGTTTGTCGGCAATCTGAGTCGCAAACCGTAAGGTTTGCGACTTATCCTTTGCCCCTGTTTCCGCGCCTATTCCGTCCAGCGACGCATCACCAGCGAAGCATTGATGCCGCCGAATCCAAACGAGTTCGACAGCGCCACATCAATCTTGTGCTCAATCGCGTGGTTCGGTACATAGTCCAGCTTGCAATCCTCACCCGGTGTTCCCAGGTTGATCGTCGGCGGCAGCTTCTGGTTGATCAGCGCCATCGCCGTAATGCCGGCTTCCAATCCACCCGCGGCGCCCAGCAAATGCCCCGTCATGCTCTTCGTGCTTGAAACCTTCAGCGTATGGCTCGTCGCGTGCTCGCCAAATACCAGCTCAATCGCCTTCGACTCGTTCCCATCGCCGGCCGGTGTCGACGTCGCATGTGCGTTCACATACCCCACCGCTTCCGGCGCAATTCCGGCGTCCTTCAGCGCATTGCGCATACTGCGCTGCGCGCCGGCGCCTTCCGGAGCAATCCCGGTCATGTGGTAGGCGTCCGCACTCATCCCGTAGCCAATCACTTCACCCAGAATCTTCGCACCGCGCGCCTTGGCAAACTCCAGCTCTTCCAGTATCAGAATGCCGGCGCCCTCGCCCAGTACAAATCCGTCGCGATCCTTGTCGAACGGACGGCTCGCTGCCTTCGGATCGTCGTTGCGCGTAGACAACGCGCGCATCGCCGCAAATCCACCCACCGTCAGCCCCGTCACCACAGCTTCCGTGCCGCCTGCAATCATCACGTCGGCTTCCCCGTGCTGAATCATCCGGAACGAGTCGCCGATGGAGTTCGCGCTCGTCGCGCAAGCCGTTGCCGTTGCGGAAATAGGCCCCTTGGCGCCGTAGCGGATGCTCACGTGCCCAGCGGCCATATTCACAATCGTCGCAGGAATGAAAAACGGTGAAATCTTCCGCGGTCCGCCTGCCAGCAGGTTGTTGTGCTCCCGCTCAATCACCTCAAAGCCGCCAATGCCGGAGCCGATGAACACGCCTACGCGTTCCTCAATGTCCGGCGTAATCACCAACCCCGACTGCTGCATCGCTTCCTGAGTCGCCGCAATCGCAAGGTGGATAAACCGCCCCATCTTCCGCGACTCTTTCTTGTCGATAAACTGCAGCACGTCAAAGTTCTTCACCTCAGCGGCAAAGGTCACCGGGTAGTCCGTCGTGTCGAACCCCGTAATGGGCCCCACTCCGCTGACTCCGGCACACAACTGGTCCCAGACCTCCTGCGTGGTGTTGCCCACCCCGCAGATAAGCCCAAGACCCGTGATGACTACGCGGCGCCGCACGGCTTACTTGCCCGCCTTGGCGTTCTTCTCGATGTAATCCACGGCATCCTTCACCGTCTTGATCTTCTCGGCATCTTCGTCCGGAATCTCCAGATCAAACGCTTCTTCAAACTGCATCACCAGCTCGACGACGTCCAGCGAGTCCGCACCCAGGTCTTCCTGGAAGCTCGCGTTGGGGGTTACTTCCGCCTCGTCCACTTGCAACTGCTCGACGATAATCTGCTTAACCTTCTCTTCGACGGCCATGTCTTTCTCCTCAGAAAATCTCTAAATTCCCCAGAATCGCTTCACGGGACACAACGGGTTCGAATCGCAGCCTACCACATTTGTCGGCTCACGCACATCCCACCGTGGACATCCCACCGTGGGCACAATACCCCCACGGCCCCGAAACTCTGAGTCTATCGGCCTACACGAACCTCTGTAAAGCCATTCCACCCTCCTTCGCAACTCTCACCACACTTCCGTACCACGCCCCAATCGCACCAGGTTTCTCCCGCACTCCCCAGGTTTGCACAGCCCCAAGGCGTAAAATTGGCGAAACAACCGGAGGCCTTTCCCCGTGGAATCGTCGATCTTTTTGCTCCTGGCCGTCATCCTCGGCCTCCTTGCTGGCCTCTTCTCCGGCCTCCGCATTGCCTCGTCCCAAACCCGTCGCGAAGCCGCCGCCGCCCTCGAAGCCGAACGCAAGCTCCGCGAACAAGCCGAGCTCTCCCAGCGCGACCAGCTCGCCGCCGCACAAGCCGACTCCGCCCGACTCCGCGCTGAACTCCAGGCATCCGCAGCCCTCCCCGGCCAGCTCGCCGCCGCCCAAACTCTCGCCGCCGAGCGCGAAAAGGCCATCGCGTCCCTGACTCTGGACCGCGATTCCCTCCGCCAGCAACACGACGCCAAAACCGCCAGCGAAACAGCCCAGGCCCGCCGCATCAGCCAGCTTGAAGCCGAGCTCAACAACGAGCGCAAAAACCTCGCCGAAAAGCTGGCCCTTCTCGAATCCGCCAAGCAAACCCTCGCCAACCAGTTCCAGGCCCTCGCCGGCGAAATCCTCGACAAGAAAGCCAAGGACTTTTCCGAGAAGAACCAGCAAGAACTCGGCAGTCTCCTCACGCCCCTTCGCGACCAGCTCAAAGACTTCCGCGAAAAGGTCGAAAAGACCCACGTTGACTCACAAACCGGCGTCACCCGCCTCGAAACCCTCGTCGGCACCCTCAGCGGCCTCAACCAGCAACTCGCCACTGAGGCCCACAACCTCTCCACTGCCCTGCGCGGCTCCTCCAAGGCGCAGGGCGACTGGGGCGAGTTCATCCTCCGCGACCTTCTCGAAAAAGCCGGCATGCGCGAGGGCGAGCAGTTCACCTTTCAGGAGACCTTCTCCGCCGAAGCCGCCGAGGACGGCAGCCGTGGCAAAGCCGCCCGTACCGACGTCATCGTCAGCCTGCCCGGCGGCCGCCACCTCGTCATCGACTCCAAAGTCTCCCTGGTCGCGTACACCGACTACGCCAACGCCGAAACCGAGGAGCAGCGCAAATCCGCTCTCAAGCTGCACCTGGCCAGCGTTCGCGCCCATCTCGACGGCCTCTCCAAGCGCAAGTACCACAAGCTCTCCGGCCTCGAATCGCCCGACTTTGTCGTCATGTTCATCCCCGTCGAGCCGGCTTTCCTGCTAGCCATGCAACAGGGCGGAGACCTCTGGCGCGAAGCCTACCAGCACAACGTTCTGCTCGTCGGCCCCACCACTCTGCTCTTCGTCATCCGCATCGTCGACAACCTCTGGCAGCAGGAGCAGCAAGCCAAAAGCGTCGCCGACATCGTCGATCGCGGCACCAAACTCTACGAGAAATTTGTCGGCTTCGTGGACGATCTACAGGCCGTCGGCAAAAACCTGCGCGGCGCAGACCAGAGCTACCAGAGCGCCATGGGCAAGCTCGCCGAAGGCCCCGGCAACCTGGTGCGCCAGACAGAAATGCTCAAGCAACTCGGCATCCGCACCAGCAAGCAGCTTCCTCAAAAACTCCTCGACGCCGCAGGACTAGACCTCCCTGACACCGACCAGCCCCTGCTCTCCCTGGCCGCCGAAGCCGAAGAAAACGAGCCCCGCTAACCCCGCTCAAACCCCGCCCGCATCCGCCGCCACGTCGTCTCCAAATCCTCCGGCAGCACCCGCGTCTCCGCCACCGTCGTCATAAAATTCGTATCCCCCACCCACCGCGGCAAAATGTGCAAATGCAGGTGCCCGGCCACCCCCGCACCCGCCGCCTGGCCCAGGTTCATCCCCAGGTTCAGCCCGTGCGGCTTGTACAGTGCGCCCATCACCCGCTCCATTCGCTGTGCCAGGTCCATCATCTCGTGTGCCGTAGCCACCGGCAGCGCCGCCAGGCTCGCCTCATGCGCATGCGGAATCACCATCACATGCCCCGACGTGTACGGAAACGCATTCAGGCACACAAAGCAATCCGTCCCCCGATGCACCAGGTACGCCGCGCTCTCCGCCTCATCAGTTGCCATCCCCCCGGCAATCGCAAAGTCCACCGCCGCCAACAGATTGCAAAACACGCATCCCAGATCGCCCGGCCACGCATCCAGGTGCTTTGGCACCCCGGCGCGAACCGCTTTATCGGCTGTCGTTACATACTCATACCGCCACGGAGTCCATAGGTGATCCATGCCGGCAAGTATACGAGTCCACACCGTATCCCCGTCACCTCGCACACCAGCAGCAAGATCGAGACACACAATCCTGATAGAAATCACATACTGGGACGCTAACTCCCCCTAATTTCTCGAATGCACCACAATCGCTGCAGCTGTGCGGATTATCCCGCCTAAACATACATTCCGACAGGCACTTCCATTGACGCAGGTCTTCGAACGTTGCTACACTCTGTCTATATCCTTGTGCGCGGATTCCAGCACAAGGGTTCGGCCGCCCATAGGCCCATTGCTCCTTGTCAAGTGATCTCAGTGCATGCAAGGCAGCTCAGCGTGGAAGGTACATGCGCTCCGCTTGTCCGCTTCACTTCCGATCAATTCGCGACAATTGAGAAAAGGGAAGTTCGTGGGAGACGGCTGTTCTGCCTCTGCAAACGCTCGCGCACTCGCTGAGGCAATTACCGCGACTGGAAATATTCGCATCCCTGTCGTGGGAGTGGAATCCCGGAGCTGGCAGTCATGGCAGACGTCCTCAATCTTGAAACCGAGAGCAAACCCCTGAACACCGAACTTGAAACCCCAGAGCTTGAGTCCGTGACGGAGCAGTCTGAGCCGTCGCTCGAATCCGCGTCCACCCCTGTTGTTGCGGAAGTCACTGAAACCGCTGCCGTTGTCGCAGCCGAAGTCCCCGCGCCCGTCGCTGAAGTGGAAGCACCTGCCGCACCTGAAGTTGCAGTCGAAGTCGCAGCCGTAGTCGAGCCGGTGGTGGAAGCCCCCGTCGTCGCCGAAGCTGTCCCTGAGCCTGTCGCCGAAGTTGCACCGGTTGCAGCCCCGGAAGTCGCCGTCGTCGCGGAGCCCGAGGCCGTTGCAGAGCCAGTCGCAAAACCAGCCGTAGCAGAAGCCCACGAACACGATCATGACTCCGATCTCTTCGAGGACTTCTCCGCTCAGCTGGAAGCTTTTGAGCGCGAGCAGGCTGCTGAAGCCGCTGCGGTCGAGGCCTATGGCGACAGCATCGTGGCCGGCACGATCCTCAAGTTGACCGACAAGCACGCAGTCATCGACGTGGGCCTCAAGTCTGAGGGTCTCCTGCCCATCGAGCAGGTCCTTGACCACACCGGCGAGCCCAAGTTCAAGCCCGGCGATGTCATCGACGTGGTCATCGAGCGCGAAGAACCCGAGGGTGGCTATCTCGTCAGCTACGAGAAGGCTCAGCGCCTCCGTGTCTGGGATGTCATCGAAAAGGCTGCCAACGACAAGACCCCAGTCATCGGCACGGTCATCAGCCGCGTCAAGGGCGGTCTTACGGTCGATATCGGCCTCAAGGCCTTCCTGCCCGGTTCTCAGCTCGAAGTGCGCCCCGTGCGCAACCTCGACGGCTATCTCGGCACGCAAATCGAAGTTCGCGTCATCAAGCTGAACAAGAAGCGCGGCAATGTCGTCGTCAGCCGCAAGGAAATCCTCGAGGAAGAGCAGAACGCCAAGCGTTCCACCACACTCGAGCATCTCGAAGAGGGCGCCATCCTCACCGGCACCGTCAAGAATCTCACCGATTACGGTGCGTTTGTTGACCTCGGCGGCATCGATGGACTCCTGCACATCACCGACATGAGCTGGGGCCGTCTCACACACCCCCGCGATCTGGTCAACGTTGCCGACGAAATCCAGGTCAAGGTGCTCAAGTTCGACAAGGATAAGCAGCGCGTCTCCCTCGGCTTCAAGCAGCTCACCCCCGATCCGTGGCTCGATGCCGTAGAGCGTTACCCTGTCGGCGCTCACGTCCAGGGCCGCATCCTCTCCGTCACCGACTACGGCGCATTCGTTGAGCTCGAGCAGGGCATCGAAGGCCTGGTCCACGTCAGCGAAATGACCTGGTCCAAGCGCATGAAGCACCCCTCCAAGCTGGTCAAGCCCGGCGACGAAGTCGAAACCGTGGTCATCAGCGTCAACCCCAGCGATCGCCGCATCTCGCTCGGTATGAAGCAGCTCCAGGAAAATCCCTGGGAGAACCTGTCGGATCGTTACCCGACAGGTGCCATCGTCGAGGGGCGCGTCCGCAACCTCACCGACTTCGGCGCTTTCATCGAGATCGAAGACGGCATCGACGGCCTCGTCCATGTCTCCAACCTGAGCTGGACCAAGCGCGTCAAGCATCCTTCCGAGGTCCTCAAGAAGGGCGAAAAGGTCAAGGCTGTCGTTCTCGGCGTCGAGCCGGAAAACCGTCGCCTCTCGCTCGGCGTCAAGCAGCTCCAGCCCGATGTCTGGGAGACTTTCTTCACCCAGCACCGCGTTGGCGATGTCGTCCACGGCAAGGTCCTGCGCACTGCTCAGTTCGGCGCATTCGTCGAAGTGGCCGAGGGCGTCGAAGGTCTCTGCCATGTGTCGGAAGCCGTGGATGCTCATGGCGCGCCCCTTACCCTCGAGCAGGGGCAGGAGCACGACTTCAAGATCATCAAGATGAACGTGGAAGAAAAGAAGGTTGGCCTCAGCATCCGCGCCGTTGGCGAGGAAGCAAGCCGAAGCGAAGTCGAGCACTACAAGGCTCCCTCTTCGTCCTCTTCCTCCTCCTCCACTACCACCCTTGGCGATCTGGTCAACTGGGACAAGTTCAAGCGCTAACCCGCTTGCCTCAACCCGGCACCAACCCAACACGAAAAGGCCACCCGCAAGGGTGGCCTTTTCGCTGCTCGCTTCTGCCTGCATTGTCATCCACCCCTCCGCATTGTGATCCTGAGCGCAGCGAAGGATCTGCTTTTGCCCTTGCTTTTCCATTTGCTTTTGCCTTTGCCTTTCTGGTTGTGCAATGAGGGACAGCACTTGAATAGCGCCACGCACCTAACATCCCCAATAAGGGCCATGGCTGCGGAAGCTGCAATCAAGGCTCAACCGAATCAAAAGAGGAGAAATGAATGAAAACATCACTCTGCTTTGGTATCGGTTTAGCCACGGCCATGTTGCTATGCTTCGGCTGCCAAACAGCGCCGCAGCCAGCAGCACCGGCAGCGCAGGGACAGCCTGGACCTCCCGGACAACCCGGACAAGATGGCGCTCAAGGGCAGCCCGGACAGCAGGGACAAACGGGGGACACAGGCCAGCCTGGTGAACGGGGGACGAGAGGCGACGCCGGACGACCGGGGGACAAGGGGTATTCAGGAGACACCGGACAAAAGGGCGACACCGGACGACCGGGTGACAAGGGCTATACGGGAGATACGGGACAAAAGGGCGATCAAGGCGATCGAGGCAAGTCCGCTCCATGCCCCGAAGGGCAGCATCACTACACGGATCCGGGCGACGGAAGGGTAAAGTGCGTGCAAAACTAAGCAGTAAAATGGCAGGCAAATAAGCCGGGGAGCGCAGAACAACGCAGTTCTGCGCTCCCAAGGCTACAAACGGTAGATACTCGCAACCAAGTCCGTGAAGTGAGTCGAGGACGCTGGCGATTCGCCCAGACGCCGTGGAGGCGCCATCTTCGTTGCGGAATCCGCCGAATCCTCATGCAGTGCAGCACTGAGCGGAGATTTAACCCACCCGATGCGCCCGCAAAGCCAGCACCCCGGTCAACCCCAGCGCCGTCAGCACGCTCACCGCGGCAAACAGATAAATCGGCGGATACCCAAACCCCGAAATAATCGCCCCCGCACCCGGCCCCACCGCCATCAGCGCAAAGTCCATAAACACCCCAAACGCCCCCAGCGCGGACCCCTTGTCCTGCGGAGCCACCGGTCGCACAGCCTCCACGCCCAGCGCCGGAAACACCAGCGAAAACCCAAACCCCGTCAGCGCCGCCCCGGCAAAGCATCCGGCCACGGTATGTGCCAGCCACAGCGTCGTCAGCCCCACCGCCTCCACGGCAAAGCACGCCAGCGCCACTCGAAATCCCCCCAGCTGGTTGATCGCCCAGGCAAACACCAGCCGCGCCAGAATGAAGCACGCCCCAAACAGTGTCAGCGCAAACGCCGCTCCCTGCCAGTGCCTGTGCGCAAAATCCAGCGTAATAAACGTGGCCAGCACGCCGAACCCCACACTGCCCAGCGCCAGAGCAATCCCATAAGGAGCCACCTTGCCCAGCACATGATGAAACGGCAGCTTCTCCCCATGCACCACCGGCACCGCCGCCTTGCGCATCGCCAGCCCAATCGTTCCGAACCCCAGCAGCATCACCGTCGCGCCAATCGCCCAAAAGCCCAGCAGATTCTCCAGGTACACGCCCACCGGAGCCCCGATCGCCAGCGCGCCGTACGTGCTGATCCCGTTCCAACTGATCACCGTGGCCGTATGCTCCGTGCCAACCGACATGATTCCCCAGATCGAAGCGCCGGTGCCCACCAGGCTTTCGCTCGCCCCCAATATCAGCCGCCCGGCCACCAGCAGCCCCAGCCCCGCCCACGGCCAGCGCACGCCAAAGGTGGCGAGCAGGGTCAGCACCCCGCTCGTCCCGCACAAAATCAGCCCATACTCCACCGACTTCTTCGCGCCCAAACGGTCAATCACCCATCCCGCAAACGGCCGCGTCACAACCGTCGCCACGTACTCCGCGCTGATGATCAGCCCCGCCAGCACCGTGCTGAAACCCAGCGTCAAATGCACAAACGAGGGCAGGATCGCCAACTGCACCCCAATCGTCAGATAGCACGCAAAGGAGAAGAAGACAAAAGGAATCACGCGCTCGCTCACGCCCCGCCAGGACTGTGTTGCGGCGCTCTGTTGGGTCATTTGGGATTCCACTCTGCCGGCAGCAATGCGAGCCATCCGGTCCGCTTCTCCCCAGTATAAAGCGGCACATTCTTCGTCCCTCGCCCCCGCCAACTCATCCCATTGCTATCCTTGAAAGTGGGGAAGGGAAGAGGCAACCCATGGCTGGCTTTCACGTGGAAAACTTCGGCTGCCGCGCCGCCCGCGCCGATGGCGAGGCCGTCTCCGCGCGCCTCCGTGCCGACGGCCTCACCGAGCAGCCCCTCGCCCGGGCTGATGTCGTCGTCCTCAACACCTGTTCCGTCACCGCCGAGGCAGACCGCGCCGCCCGCGCCTTCCTGCGCCGCACCCGCCGCCTCAACCCCACTGCACGCATCGTTGTCACTGGCTGCTACGCCCAGCGCGCCCCCGCAGAACTAGCCGCCCTCGCCGGAGTCTCCGCCGTAGTCGGCAACAGCCACAAAGGCCTGCTCCCCGAGATCGTCCGCGATCTGGCCCTCAACATCCCCACCCCCACACCCCCACCCCAATACATCACCCCCGCCCAGCTCACCGGACCCGTCCCCGTCTGGGCCAACGACGGCTTCGCCCACTCCGCCATTGAAGAGGCGCAAGTCCTTCCCGGAGCGCAAACCCGCCCCAACCTCAAAATCCAGGAGGGCTGCTCCAACCGCTGCACCTTCTGCATCATCCCAACCACCCGCGGTAACTCGCGCAGCCTGCCCCTCGACAAGGTCCTCACCCAGGTCCACGGCTTCCTCGCCGCCGGCGGTCACGAGCTCGTCTTCTCCGGCATCAACCTCGGCCGCTGGGGCCGCGATCTCCCCCTCATCAACGGCATCCAACCCACCCTCGCCGCCCTCGTCCGACACATCCTCACCCAAACCACCCTCCCTCGCCTGCGCCTCAGCTCCATCGAGCCCATGGATTGGACCCCCGACCTCATCCAACTCCTCGCCGACTTCAGCTGGTCCGGCCACCTCGCCCGCCACGCCCACCTGCCACTCCAGTCCGGGTCCGACTCCGTCCTCCGCCGCATGCACCGCCGCTACCGCCCTTGGCACTACGCCGGCAAGGTCGCTCAGCTCATCGCCGCTGCCGGCTCCGGCCTCGCTCTCGGGGCAGACGTCATGGTCGGCTTCCCCGGCGAAACCGACTCCGAGTTCGCCGAAACCCACGCCTTCATCCAGCAACTGCCCTTCACCTATCTCCATCTCTTCCCCTTTTCGCCGCGCCCCGGCACCCCCGGCTGGCAGCTCCACCAGGCTTCCCCCGTTTCCGCCGCCGTCGTTCGCCAGCGAATGCACGCCCTCGAATCCCTCGCCGCGCAAAAGGCCCAAACCTTCCGCGCCGCCTTCCTCGGCCGCACCCTGCCCGCCATCACCCTAAACACCCGCCCCGCTCAGGCCGCCCAGGGCCTCGGCTCCGCCCTCACCGACAACTTCCTCCCCGTCGAACTCGCCCACCCCGCTCCCGCCAACCAGCTCATCCGCGTCTCCATCACCGGCCTCACCCCCACCGGCTCCCTCCAGGGCTCATCAATCTAGGGCCTGTTCACACTACCCGAGTGGTGGCGACGGGAGAGGAGTTTTCCTCAGTTCATGAAGCGACGAGTGCGCTGTAACTGGTTACTGAAGCGAGCAGCGACGCAGACATGGGGAAAACTGGTCCCGTCCCTGCGGGTTGCGGCGCAAATCGGGCCATACCGCATTCTCGCCCTCGGCGGTGGGGTCGCCACAGCTCTCGGACTCGGCCTTGCGTGCCCAGAATTGCTTGGCCCGATTCACGCTCGCAACGCCATCCATCCAGGTAGTGTGAACAGGCCCTAAATCCCCCCATTGCTCCCGCGCTCCAACAGGACTAAAATCCGGCGCATGAGCTTCCTCCGCCCCCGCATCGCCGCTATCGTCTTCGTCCTCGCCATCCTCTCCTGCCTCGCGCCCTCCCTCCACGCCCAGGACTGGGCCCGCCAAGCCCTCGACAAATCTCCCCGCCATCGCGAGTGGGTTCCCATCAAATACGGCAACCGCACCCTGCTCACCTTCGTCGTCTACCCTGAGGTTTCCCACAAGGCTCCCGTCATCGTCCTAATCCACGAGATCTTCGGCCTCAGCGACTGGGCTCGCGACATGGCCGACGAGCTCGCCGCTCAGGGATATATCGTCGTCGCCCCCGACCTCCTCTCCGGCTCCGGCCCCAACGGCGGCGGCTCCAGTGAATTCCCCAGCGTCGACGCCACCGTCAAGGCCGTTTCCCTCCTTGACCCCGCCCGCGTCACCGCCGACCTCGACGCCGCAGCAGACTACGGCAAGCATCTCCCCGCCTCCAATGGCAAACTCGCCGTCGTCGGCTTCTGCTGGGGCGGAGGCAACAGCTTCGCCTTCGCCACCCATCGTGCCGATCTCAGCGCAGCCTTCGTCTTCTACGGCCCAGGCCCCGACCCCTCAACCCTCTCCGGAATTCGCGCCCCCGTCTACGGCTTCTACGCCGGCAACGATGCCCGCATCGGAGCCACACTCCCCGCCTCCGTCGCCGCCATGCAAGCCGCCGGCAAACGCTTCGAACCCGTCACCTACCCCGGCGCTGGACACGGATTCATGCGCGCCGGTGAAGCTCCCGACGCCAGCCCCGACAACGCCAAAGCCCGCCAGGATGCCTTCGCCCGCCTCCTCACTCTCCTCAAAACCCTCTGATACGGTGCCCAGGGCGGAATCCCTTCACCCCGATTGCGCCCCAATACGCCCACCCAACTACCCCTGTAATTCCCTCCCGTCCAGTGGTATACTGGAAGCCTGAGCGTGTGGCCGTCAAGGACACCTCGCATCCCGGAGGGGACCCATAGCATTCGATAAGCGTTCGACCCGTCAATTTATTCGCATCAACGAAAAAATCCGTGCGCGCGAAATCCGTGTCATTGATGAAAATGGAGAACAGCTCGGCATTCTTCCGCCCTACGAGGCTCTGAGAATCGCCAAGGAGCGCGGGCTCGACCTCGTCGAAGTCTCCCCCAATGCCGTCCCACCCGTCTGCCGTATCCAGGACTACGGACGCTTCCTCTACGAGAAAGACAAGAGCGAAAGCGCCGCCCGCAAGAAGCAGAAGGTCATCGTCGTCAAGGAAGTCAAGTTCTCCGTCACCGTCGACGAGCACGACTACCAGACCAAGAAGAACCAGTCCGTTCGCTTCCTCACCGAAGGTGACAAGGTCAAGGCAAGTCTGCGTTTCCGCGGCCGCCAGATGGCCCACCGCGAACTCGGCTACGCCATCATCAACCGCCTCATCCAGGACATTGGAGAAACCGGTATTGTGGAGTTCATGCCCCGCATGGAAGGCACCATCCTCCACGCCATCATTGCTCCCTCCAAAAAGGCCGAGCCCAAGCCCCAGCCGCCGCAACAGCAGCAGGCCCTCCGCCAGCAGGCGCAAGCCGCTCCTGTCCAGGCTCAGGCCCCCGCGCCCGTTGCCGCTCCGGCTCCCGCACCCGCTGAAGCCTAGTTTCCCCTCGGCCGCGAGGCCAAACATCCGGCCGCTTTCCTCCTCAGGAAAGCGGCCTTTTTCATGCCCTTCGTTGTATCCCCTTCGTTGTATTCTTGACCGATGAATCGCCCCTCCTTTCAGATTCCCGCCCTGGCGCTCATCGCCTTCGCCTCCGTCGCTTTTGCCCAGGCGCCTCCCGTGCCCGCAAACCGCTTCCCCACCAGTGAAGATCTCCGCCACATCCGTGCCTTTAACGCCCCTCAGCTCTCTCCAGACGGCAAAGGAGTCCTCTACTCCGTCACCGAATCTACCGCCGACGGCGCTGCTACCCACCTCTGGCTCGCCCCCATAGATGGCGGCCCAGCCCGCCAGCTCACCCGCTCCCCTGAAGCTGACAAGCACGGCGAACGCATCGGTGTATGGGCGTCCGACGGCAGCGCCATCTTCTTCCTCGCCCACCGCGCCGAGCAAGTCCAACTCTTTCGCCTGCCCATGACTGGCGGCGAAGCGATGCCCTACGACCTCAAAGTTCTTCCCCCCGTCGACGACTCCAAGGAGAAAGACGCCATCCCTCCGGCCGCCAAAGCCGATTCCAAAACCGATTCCAAAACCGACGCCCAGCCCGATCCCCTGCCCATCAGCGTCACCGGCTTCGCCATCTCCCCCGACGGTCACTGGCTGGCCATCGTAGCTCACGATCCTGAAACCTCCGGCGAAAAGAAGGCTAAAGAGGCTAAAGCCGACGCCGAATGGGTCAACCACGAGCATCACGGCCAGCGTCTCTACCTCGCCGCGCTCAAGCCCGACGGTCAAATCGATGGTGCCCTCAAGCCCGTAGGCCTCGCTCCCGACGTCCAGGCCGTCAGTTGGTCTCCGGCCTCCGATCGCCTCATCGCAGTCGTCCAGCCACCCAACAATCTCAGCGATCTCGGCCCCGCCGACCAGGGCTGGCTCGTCGCACTCGATGCCATTGACCGCGCGGTCCAACTCACCGGCCTTCCCCCCACCATTCGCGACGGATTCGCCTGGCGCGCCGACGGATCCGCCCTATTCTTCGCCGCCCAAACCCCGGAGGATGCTCCCCCGGGCGTCGAAGAACTCTACGCCCTCGACCTCGCTCAGCCCACTGCCAAGCCCGTTCGTCTCATGGCCGGCTTCTTGGGCGGCCTCGGTTTCGGCGAGCCGATCTATCTCCCCAACGGCTCCGTCCTCGCTTCCATCACCAAAGGCACGCGGTTCGGCTTGGCCCAGCTCGACCCCTCCGGCAAGACCCCACTCATCGAGCTCCCCACGGCCGCGCCGCTCGTCACCAATCTCTCCACCAATCGCAAGCAGTCCGGCTTTGTCTGGCTTGCCCAAGCCAGCGATCAGCCGGAAACCCTCTGCTTCGCCCCCAGCTTCAACGCTCCCTGCAAAACCCTCGCCACCCCTGCGCTCGCCCCGGAGCATCTCTCCCCAGCCAAATCCCAGCTCATCCACTGGCAAAGCGATGGCCTCACGATCGAGGGCCTGCTCTACCTTCCACCGGATGCCGCCACCCAAAAGGTCCCCCTCATCGTGGATGTTCACGGCGGCCCGCTCGGCGCATGGGATGACCGCTACGATCCATGGGCAGCCTTCCTCCTCGGCCACGGATGGGCAGTCCTGCGCCCCAACCCCCGCGGCTCCTCCAGCTACGGCGCTAAATTCGCTGCCGCCAACAAAAACGACCTCGGCGGAGGCGACTTCCGCGACATCATGGCCGGCCTTGACGAAGCCATCAAGGCCTTCCCCATCGACCCCACCCGTCTCGCCCTCATGGGCTACAGCTACGGCGGCGAAATGGCCGGTTTCGCCGTCGGCAAAACCGACCGCTTCCGCGCCATCATCTCTGGGGCTCCCGTCATCGACCAGTTCAGCGAATACGGCACAGAGGACGGCAGTTGGTACGACCGCTGGTACTTTGGCAAACCCTGGCGAAGCTTCGCCGATGCCTGGCGGCAGAGTCCCCTGGCAACCGCCGCCAAAGCCAAAACCCCGTTCCTCCTCCTCCAGGGCCAGGCCGATAACACTGACCCCCTCGGCCAATCCCTCGAGATGTACCGCGCCCTCCGGCAGGACGGCGTCCCCGTCGAACTCGTCACCTACCCCCGCGAAGACCACGGCCCACTCGCCCGCGGCATCTTCGGCTCACCCGTCCCCGAGCCCTGGCACGGCTTCGACGCCCGCCAGCACATCGTAGACTTCCTCACCAAAGCCTTCACTGCTCCCGAAACCCAGAAGTAGCCCCAAACCACGCAAACAAGGGGATGGACACCAGCCCATCCCCTTTCTTGCATTCCCATACCACTACAGCCGGAACGTCCACTGCAGCTTCATCGTCAACGACTCCGACGACGGCCCCAGATTCAGCCCCGGTGAGGTCGCATTCCGCAGCCACGTCCTGTCCCAGATCACATAAAAGTCATTCCCCGGCTTGATCGTCCACCGCAACCGCGTATTGCTGCTCAGGTCAAACGAAATATTGTCATACTGCACAAACGTCGACGCCGACAGGTTCGGGCTCCAGAACAGCGCCCCGTTGAACTGCCACAGCTTCTCCACAAAGTTCCCCTGCGGAGTATGCCCAAAGTAGTTGTCCGTCGCCACATTCATCTGCGCCCGCCCACGCAGCGGAGACCACCCGAACCCCACGTACTGGTGCAGCATGTTCCCGCCGTAATACCGGCCCGCGTACGTCTGCCCCACCGCATAAAACGGCCGGTTCAGGCTCGTGTAGTAGTTCATCGAAAGCCGCGCAAAATCATACTGCCCATCCGGATAAGCCACCGTTGGCACAATCGCAAACGGCGTCGTCAGCGTCTCATGCCGCAGTATCGCTCCCGCCGTCAGCGAATCCCCCGAGTTCATCGTCAGGTGAATCGGATTCACATCCAGCTCTTCCGACTGCAAATTCCCCGCCGTATCCGTCACCCGCACATAATTCAGGTCGTACGAAGCCTGCCGAATCGCCCGAAAACTCCCCGTCGGCGATGGCCGCGGCCGATATGAGCAGTTCGCCGTGTACTGGTTCGTCGCCGGACGCGGTATAAACCCCAGCAGCGGCGAAAATCCATCCCCAAAGTGATTCTCGCCCCCTGCGCAGTTCACCAGGTCGTTCGGATAATCCACCCGGTACCCCCACGCCTCCCGGCTGCCCAGGGGAACATTGCCCTGCGTCGTCGCGCCCCAACCACCCAGCTCCAGCGTATGCCGGCCCATAAACTCTGACGTGTGCCACACCGCGTCCGCCCCGGCCAGCGTGTTGCTGGTCATCACCTCCGGGTCCCCGTGCGTCACCATCGCTCCCACGCGCAGGTTCTTGTCCACGTCGTACGCCACCCGGCTTGCCAGCAGATTCGTCCCCTTCACCTCCGCCGACGGCAACCCCAGCACTTCCTGCACAATCTGCGGAACCCACGCCGTCCGCGTTTGGGCATCCGTCAGCCCGATGCTCAGCTTGCCCACCCGTCCATTCAGCTTTACCCCGCCATCCAGCGGCAAATCATACCCGTCCAGCAGCCCGATATTCCGGCTGTAGTACGGCACGAAGGTCTGCCCCAGGTCCAGTCCAAACGTGTACTGATTCGCCCCTTCCAGAAAAAACGCCCGCTTCTCCGGGTAGTACAGCGGAAACGGCGTCGTGTTCACCTGCCGCGCATCCACCTCTGTCTCCGCAAAATCCGTATTCACCGTCAGCACGCCTGCCAGCTGCGGAGTCAGCCTCCACGTCAGCTCGCCACCCGTCGCGCTCAGCCAGTTCGACTCCGGCTGCGTGAAATCCCTCAGCTTCGTCCCCCGCAGATAAGGCGCAATCTCCAGCCCATGGCCCTGCTTCAGCGGACTCTCCAGCACCAAGTCCCCCGTCCGGCTCATATCCATCAGGTCCGCATCCAGCAGCGGAGACGCCCACCGCAGCTCCGTCTGGTCCCGCGCCACAAAGCGGTCAATCTCCACGCCCCACCGGCTCCCCGCCGCCCCAAAGTTCAGCGTCTGCGCCGGAATCTCAATCTCCGCCGTCCACCCGTCCGCCGTCCGCGCCGTCTTCGCGTTCCAAATCCCGTCCCACTCAAACGACACATTCCCCGGCCCGGAAATCAACCCATCCGCACGCGCCGCCGCCTCGTTTATCTGGAAGAAATACCCCGTCAGCTTGTCCCCAAAGCTGTCCAGCACAATCGAAAGCGAGTCATCCCCCACCATCGAACCATCCCGCGCCAGCGTATGCGTCGCAATCGCCTTGGGATTCGGATCCCAGCAGCGGAACCCGAAATACAGCGCATCCTTGTACTCCAGCACCCGCACTTCGGTCCGGTAAGGCATCCGTTGTCCCGGCTTGGGCGACTGCTGCGTCAGCTCCACCGCCTCCGCCTGCTGCCACGCCGCCTCATTCAGCTTCCCGTCCAGCGTAATCGGCCCGCTCGCCAAATGCGCATGCCACACCGGCATCTGCTCGGCCCCCGGCCGCTGCCCGGCCCACGCCACCCCCGCTAGCCCAACCGCTATCGCCAGCACCGCGCCCGGCAAATACATCGCCCGGCACACACTGCTCCATCCCGCTGCACGGCCCCTCGCCGGGCAACTGCTCATCGCTGGCTGCTTCACTAGGATTGCCCCTGAATGTATTCTCTAGTCCCGCCGAAACGTCACCCACAGGTAACTCATTCAGGATACAACGGTAATCTACCCTATGCGCCCGAAACTCCCCGCCCTTGCTACAACCTTTGGCTCAATGTCCTGCCATTCAGTTCTCCCGCGAGCCATCTTCCGCCCGGCTGCCCGTCCGCTGCTGTGGCGGCAGCGGCACCGCGATAAATCCCTCCCGCCAGTACCCACCCTCCAGCGTCGGCGGCCTCCCCTCGATTCTCGAACTCGTCGTATACTCCACCCGTTCGCTACGCCCCTTCCGCGGCCTCGGCTCCAGCGCCAGCCCCGGCAACCCGCCCACAATCGCCTGCATCTGGTCGTGGTTCGGCGGCTGGCTCGCCGTCACCGGCAACAGCGCCGTCAGGGCGGCCCAAGCCTCCGCCAGGTCGCTCACCCGGCACTTCCGCTTTGCCGGCAGCGGCCTTATCCCGAGGCTGCGCCACGCCGCGTGCGGATAGCTCTCCACCAGCACCCGCTCCATCTTCCCCGGCCGCTCCCTGGTCGTCAGCCGCCGCCAGCCCAGCCTCGCCAGCGCGTCGTACAGCGCCAGGCAATAGCCCACAAATCGCTCATACGTCCCCGGCAGCACCGTCCCCGGCAAGCCCATCTTTGCGCTCGTGATCAGCTCCCCCTCGCTCACCCGCTGGTACGCATAGCCGTTGTCGTCGCTCTTCCATGCCTGCGGCCCGTCCAGCATCAAGACTGTCGCGCCCCGCTCCTCCGCCAGCGCGTTCAGCCGCAGCGCCAGTTCCACCACCGGCGGCGCATCCTGTCCAGCCCAGCGGACAACCTCGCACCCGATCCGCCCATCCACCTGCTCCAACACCACCACGCCCAAATCGGACCAGCTACGGCACGCCAAATCAACACTCAGTACGCTCATGCCATTAAGCTACCGCTCACCGTTTTCCGGGACAACACCTGTGGCGGCAAATCCTCTGCTGAGATATACTGAATTGGGTCGCTCTGCGATACGGGACTTCCTGTTCCCAAAGTGGCTCAAATGACTGTCCAACCCTCGTACCTCCCGGGTTCGACAGGCGAGAGAAAAAAATGCCTAAGCTCAAGACACACACGGGAGCCAAAAAGCGCTTCAAGATGACCGGTACCGGCAAAATCAAGCGGCACCACACCAAGACGCGCCATATCCTCACGTCCAAGCTGCCCAAAACCAAGCGTAAGCTCGGCAAAAGCGCTATCGTCTCGGACGCGGATCATGACAAGGTTGCCCGCATGATTCCTTACGCCTGATAGGTCCTCTGTCCCCGACGGGACAGCGTGACCGGGCCTGCGCGATTGCGTTGCGCGGCCCCCATTCCTGGGAAACCCTCACCGGTCCCTATCCAAAAGGAATGTGCTTTCAGGTTCGACCAGCGTGTGAAGAGGTTTCAGCGCCGCCGCAGTTTTTTATCCGTCAGGGGAAAAACTCCGACCGCGCCTCCTGCCTCCAGCCGCCATCACCCAAACGCTAAAAAGGAGACAATCACATGCCTCGCGTTAAACGTGGCACAAAGCGGACAGACCGCCGCAAAAAGATTCTGAAGCGGGCTAGTGGGTACTTCCTCACCAAGTCCAAGCTCTACCAGGCAGCCCAGGAAGCCGTCGAACGCGGACTCAAGTTCGCCTACACCGGCCGCCGCCAGAAGAAGCGCCAGTACCGCTCCCTCTGGATTGTGCGTATCGCCGCTGCCGCCAAGCTGAATCACTTCAGCTACTCCCAACTCATCAACGGCCTCAAGAAAGCCGGCATCGAACTCGATCGCAAGATGCTCGCCGACATCGCCGTCCGGGACGAAGCAGGCTTCACTCGCCTCGTAGAACAGGCCAAGGCCGCCCTCACAGCCACCGCCTAAAGCAAGTTCCCCATCACAACAACCAAACGGCCCGATGCGCAAGCATCGGGCCGTTTGGCGTTTGGGTCGGTCCTGTTTCCATACCTTGTCATTCCGTGGCGAAGCCGAGTTTCAGCCGCGTCTTTGCCGGGAAAGGGGGGGTGGGGTGTTTTTTGCGGGAAATGCCTCGTATGTGGTTGATGCGATTTGGGTTGGTGGGTGGTTACCTGGTGTGTTTTGCGCGCTTTTGTGCACTTTTTCGGCGTTCGGTGCGGGCAGCGCTGGGTGGAGGCCGGGCCGGTTTCTTGGATGGCATCCTGCATGAAGTTTGCCGATGACTTCTTTCATTGTGCGCTTTTGGGGAGTAATCCTCGGCAGCGTTGGCCCGATCTTCTTGCGTTCCAAGTGATTTGCTTTGTTGGGTTTTGAGAGGTCACGGAAATTTGGGGGCTTGACAACCGAAGCTTTGTCCCTTTGAAAACCAATCAACGACGCTCTGCGTGGGACACAACACTAGGGTGGGAGTAACCAATCCCCCGACCCGTGGCCTTTGTCTTTGCTTTTGCTTTGAAAGGGCACCGGCTTCAGCCGTGCCACAAACCACCACTCCACAAAGACCAACCGGGGGCCCCGAGGCCCAAAGAGCAAACCTCGATACTCCCCACCCATCCACCCGTAAGCTACACTGGTTCCCATGCCGGAGAACAACAAGCTCTACTACGGAGACAACCTCAACGTCCTCCGCGACTACATCCCCGACTCCTCCGTCGATCTCGTCTACCTCGACCCGCCCTTCAACTCCCGCGCCGACTACAACGTCCTCTTTGCTGAAAAAGACGGCTCCCAATCCGCATCCCAAATCACCGCGTTTGAAGACACTTGGGAATGGAACATTGATGCCGAGCGCGCCTTCCGGCAGGTCGTCGAGGGCGGCGGACAGGTCGCCGACGCCATGCGCGCCTTCCGCACCTTCCTCGGACACTCCGACATGATGGCCTACCTCGCCATGATGGCCCCACGCCTCATCGAACTCAAACGCGTCCTCCGCCCCACAGGCTCCATCTACCTCCACTGCGACCCCACCGCAAGCCACTACCTCAAAATGCTCATGGACTCCATCTTCGGGCCGACCAACTTTCGGAACGAAATTACTTGGAAGCGGTCGCACGCCCACAGTGATTCGAAGCAGGGTCGCAAGGCATACGGAAATGTCTCAGATATTCTGCTGTACTACAGCCTGACCGATGCCTATACCTTCAACACCGTATACATCCCATACGAACAGGAATACATCGACAAGTACTACCGATATCGAGATGAAGACGGCAGAAGGTATTGGCTCGACAACCTTACAGGGCCGGGTGGAGCAAGCAAGGGCAATCCCTTTTACGAGGTGATGGGGGTTGGACGTTATTGGAGATACAGCAGAGAGAAGATGGACGAACTTGTACGCTTGGGCCGGGTGGTCCAAACCAAGCCTGGGAACGTCCCACAATACAAGCGATACCTTGACGAAATGCCCGGTGTACCACTCCAGAATATCTGGACAGACATCTCGCCAATAAACATGATGGCGAAGGAGAGACTTGGCTATCCAACCCAGAAACCCGAGACGCTGTTAGAGCGAATTCTGAAAGCCAGCTCCAACGAAGGCGACGTAGTGCTCGACCCCTTCTGCGGCTGCGGTACCGCCGTCATCGCCGCCCAATCCCTCAATCGCCGCTGGCTCGGCATCGACATCACCCACCTCGCCATCGGGCTCATCAAGACCCGACTCAGCGACAAATTCGGCCCCGAGGTCAAGGCCACCTATAACATCTTCGGCGAACCCAAAGACCTCGCCAGCGCCCGCAAACTCGCCGAAGACGACAAGTTCCAATTCGAGGCCTGGGCCCTCTCGCTCGTCGGCGCGCGCCATGCCGGCCAAGTCCGTCGCGGAGCCGACAAGGGCATCGACGGTCGTCTCTTCTTCCACGACGACGCCAGCGGCAAATCCAAACAAATCATCCTCAGCGTCAAGGGGGGCCACGTCGAGCACTCCCACATGCGCGACCTGCGCGGAGTCCTGGACCGCGAAGACGCCCAGATCGGCGTCCTCATCACCCTCGAACCGCCCAGCAAACCCATGCTCAAAGAAGCCACCTCAGCCGGCTTCTACAACCAAACCGGCCTCGCCGAGGGTGCTTTCCCCCGCCTGCAAATCCTCACCATCGAAGAAATGCTCGCCGGCAAGTCCATCGACTTCCCCCGCCTCCGCGAATCCACCTTCAAACAGGCCCCAAAAGCCAAAGCCAAACCCACCGAAAACCGCACCTTCGACTTCGAATAGCAGCCTGCGAACCTTGAGCCGGAGGGCTCGAAGATGACCTCCTACATCGCCTATCTCCGCAAAGACGCCGACAGCGACTACGGCGTGGAGTTCCCCGACCTGCCGGGGTCCTTCTCCGCCGGCAGCACGCTCGAAGAGGCCCGGGCCATGGCCTCCGAGGCCCTCGCCGGCCATGTCGCCGTCTTGCAGGAAGAGAAGCGGCTGTTTTGCCGACAATTAACCCCCAAAGGCGCACAATAGAACTAGCTGAACAACCTGCTGTTGGCGACTCAGTCAACAGACTTGAAGCGTTTTGAAGCCCAAAAGAGGCGCAAAAAATAGGGGTACCCCGGTCAGATTCTTTTTTTCTTCGCTTTTTCCGGAGAATTGTCCTTCTCTCCAACCGTAAGTGTCCTTTTATCAATAAGGGTCTCGAGGCGGGAAACCCGCGAATCTCCCAAAACAGTTCGCAAACATCTCCCTTAAGTGGCACTTAAACCGCTTTATCTGGCACCTTTTTGTAGTAACTCAATCGTTACTTTCCGCCGCAAAACGCCTCACGGAATCGCCACTGTGGCAAACATCTGCTCCGCCGAACCCCTGAGTACCCGGTACAGCGCAAACTGCCTCTGCCCGTCCCCCCGCAGCTCAAACAACAGCTCCGCCCGGTTGTCTCCCATCGCATCCACCGCATCCACCAGCCGCATCTGCGGCGTCTGGTCAAGGTGCGCCGCGTCCGTCACGTTCCTGGTCAGCACCAGCACGCCGCCATACAGGTCCGGCTGCGCAATCAGCGTGACAAACTTGCGCGGCGCGGGCTTGACCCCATTCACCGGCTCCTCCCGGCTCACCGGAGTCGCCGCGCTCAGCACCATCGTCGCCGGAGAACCATACGCCAGCTCAAACACCCGGAAGCTCTCATCCGCCAAATCCGCCGGAATGGCGGCCTCCACCGGCTTCACCGGTTTCCTCTTCGCGCCCGCCTTCCGCACCGTCTTGGCCGGCACGGGCAAATCCATCCCCAGCTCCTTCCGCGCCATAGCCTCCAGCGCAGACTTCATCTTTTCCTCATCGGCGGGGTCGGCCCAACTGTATCGCCACGGGTGCTCGGCACGGCTCGCCGCATCGCTCACCGCAACAGCCTGTTCGAGGGTAGGCGGCAGCCCTTCCAGCTTCGGAGCCTCGCTCGCGTCCAGATTAGCCGGCTTGCCCCGCTTCAACCGCGGCCTGTCCGGGTCAGGCTCCGCCGTGGATGTCTCCGCCATGCCCGCTTCCTCCGCAGCCGCAACTTTCCGGCTCCGGTGCAGCGTCGGCCGTTCCGGATCCACATCTCCTGTCCCGCCCGCACTCTGCGTAGAAGAGTCCCCCGACGAAGTGCTCGAGGTCTTCCGATGCAACGTAGGCCTGTCCGGGTCAGCCGCCTCACTCGTGCCGGAGCCTGGCTGCCCATTCGCCGGCCCACTCTTCGTTGCGGGCGCACCATCTCCATCCGCGTTCTTGGGATGCTTCCTCTTCAGCACCGGGTGCTCGTCATCCGCGCCCTCGCCCCCGGCATACAGCGAACTGGAGTTCACCGCCGCCCTGGCCGCCCGCTCGGCCTTGGCCGTCAACGGTTTCCACGTGCCAAACCCCCGCCACGCGCCGTCATGCTCCCCCGCGCCAAATACGTCAAAGTACCCTATCGGCTTGCCCTGCTCCTGTAGCTCGTACTCCACGCCATTCTGCAGCGCCATCGGCTCAGGCTCCGTCAGGTAGATATTCCCGTCATTCAACTGCTCGCCGTCATACACCGTCACCGGCACCAGTCGGCTCGCGGAGGGCTTGCCCGCCTCGCCGGTCCACTCCAGCACGCTCACCGCCCGCAGCACAGGCGCCGGCTTGTCCGACTTCGTCACGCGCCCAGGATACTGCGCCATAGCCGCGCTCCCGGCCAGCAGGCCCAGCACCGCTGTCCATCTCGCCAACACGCGACCGGCCCCAGCCCATGACATACACAACCCTCCTCGGGAATAATCCTCTAGTACGGCAAGCACCCGCTCGCGCACTCCATCTTTCACCCTACGGCAACCAAACGAGGATTCCCCAATGGAACTGAACGAAAAAGTAGCCAACTTCACTCTCCAGGACGATTCGGAGCACACCGTCAACCTCACCGACTTCGCCGGCAAACCCGTCGTCCTCTTCTTTTACCCCCGGGCCAACACCCCCGGCTGCACCATTGAGGCTTGCGGCTTCCGCGACGCCTTCACCAAACTCCAGGCCACCGGCGCCATCGTCCTCGGCATCAGCCGCGACACACCCAAAGCCCAGCGCAACTTCAAGGAGAAATACAGCCTCCCGTACCCACTCCTTGCAGATGTAGACGAAAAGGTCTGCAATCAGTTTGGCGTCATGAAGCAAAAGAACATGTATGGCAAGAAAGTCTGGGGAATCGCCCGCACCACCTTCGTCATCGGCCCCGACCAAACCCTCATCAAAATCTTCCCCAACGTAAAACCCGAGGGCCACGCAGAGGAAGTTCTCGCCGCCCTCGAAGCCCACAAGGGCTAATCTTGGCGCACCATCATCCACTCCCCGGCGCACAGCTGCCGACTCCCTGGCAGCCGCTGCGGCGTGAGTTTCTCGCCCAGCCGCCGGAATTGGTCGCTCCCCAGCTGCTGGGCAAGATCCTCGCCCGCCGCACCCCCGCCGGCTGGCTTGCCGGGCGCATCGTCGAGCTGGAAGCCTATCTCGGCCCCCACATCACCGCCACCCCCGACCCCGCCGCCCACAGCTTCCGCGGCCCCACCTCCCGCAACCGGGTCATGTTTGGCCCTCCTGGTCACGCCTACGTGTACTTCATCTACGGCATGCACTTCTGCGTCAACGTCACCTGCGAGCCCGAGGGTCTGGCTGGCTGCATCCTGCTTCGCGCCCTGGAACCCATTCTCGGCAACACGCTGATGGCGGCCAACCGCCGCCTGCCCGCCAATGCCACCGCCCGCCAGCTCGCCTCCGGCCCCGGCAAGCTCTGCCAGGCCCTGCAGATTACCCGCGCCCAGCACGACGGCGTCGACCTCCTCTCCGCCGCCTCGCCCCTGCAGCTTCTCGACGATGGTTTCCCCGCCGCGAACATCTCCGTCAGCCCACGTATCGGCATTCGCCAGGCTGCGGATTTACCCCTGCGCTATTCCATCGCCCACCATCCCTGTCTCTCGCGTCTATGACGTTTCCTTCATTTCGTTAAACTTCCCGGAAACCTTTACCGTCTATAGTGACAATTAACGCTCTTCCAAAGGACTTTTGCCGCATGAAACTTGCCCGCTTCCCTCTGGCCGTCGCCACCCTCGGCCTGGTCGCAGCCACTGCGCTCCTCTCCACACGCACCCATGTTCTTGCCGCCCAGGCGCCTGCCGATGCGCCACCGCCGATGCAGGCCGGTGGACCGCCGCCTCCGCATGAAATGCCCGCTCCTACCAACCTGCAGGTGCTGCCCAAGAATCTCACCGGGCAGCAGGTGCACGACATCATGGAAAAGTGGGAGGGCGAACTCGGTTCAGGCTGCCGCACCTGTCACGCTGCCGACCCCACCAGGAAACGTCCAGATGGCAGGCCAATGCTGAATTTTGCCGACGATTCCAAGGAAGAAAAGCGCACCGCACGCCAGATGGTGAAGATGGTTGAGGAGATTAATGTGAATTACATCTCCAAGATCGACAATTCCGGAGCACCCGTAACCTGCGGAACCTGCCACCGCGGCCACCTTGGACCCGAGCCATTTGTAGCTCCTCCAGACAAGGATGGCCCACCGCCACCGCCTCCAGCCGGAGCCAAGCCACCAAGCGGCAAGTAGTCTTACCCAAACGCGAAAAAGCCCCCGTCGGCGATAGAATCTCTCATCCGGCAGGGGCTTTTCGTTGCCATGTTTAAAGCACAAGATTATCGATAAGGCGGGTTGAACCGACCCAGGCCGCCACGGCAAACAAGTTTCCCGGGACAACTTTGGCAACCGGCTCCAGCGTCGCCCAATCCACCGCGGCAATGTAATCCACGCGGACGTCAGGCACAGTTGCAAACTGCTCGGCTGCGAGCTTGGTCAGCGTCTCAGCACTTCGCTTCCCAGCGCGGAAAGCCGCTTCTACCGCCGCAAGCGTCCGGCTCAGCACCAGTGCCTGGTTGCGCTCTTCCGCCGACAGATACCTGTTGCGCGAGCTCAGCGCCAAGCCATCTGCTTCGCGGACAATCGGGCAAACCACCAGATCGACGGGCAACGCCAAATCCAACGTCATCCGCCGCAATACGGCCACTTGTGCCGCGTCTTTCTGGCCAAAGTAGGCTCGGTCCGGTTCGGCAGCGAGAAAAAGCTTGCTGACAATGGTGGCTACCCCGCGGAAGTGACCCGGCCGCGAGGCCCCATCCAGCCGCCCGCTCAGTCCGGCCACTTCAACAAACGTTGTTGCACCTTTCGGGTACATCTCTTCCGCCCTGGGCGCAAAGACAACTTCCACGCCGGCAGTCTCAAGTAGCTTGCAGTCCGCGGCAAAGGTGCGCGGGTAGTCCGCGAAGTCCTCATTGGGGCCAAACTGTGTCGGATTCACGAATATACTCACCGCGACTGCATCGCAGCCCGCTTTGGCGGCCTCAACCAGGGTCAGATGACCCGCATGCAGAGCGCCCATCGTGGGAACCAGTCCGACGCTCTTGCCGGCGCGACGGGCCGCACGCGACCAGGCACGGAGTTCAGCAATGGTTTCGATGACGCGCAGGCCGGTAGCCACCTCGGTCGCCGACATCAGGCGACCTCCCGAACGGATGCGAGCGCCTCACTCTGCACATCAGCTCGCACCGACTGCGGCAGGTGGTAGCTTTCTTCGTCGTTGGGGAAGTTGCGCTGCTCCACGTCTTCGCGATAATGCTCCACGGCCTCGCGCATCACCTGGGCCACGTCGGCATATTGGCGGACGAACTTTGCGTGGGGCGCAAAGGTCAGGTTGAGAATGTCGTGGAAGACCAGGATTTGTCCGTCACACTCCGGCCCGGCTCCAATGCCCACGACGGGAATAGGCAGTTCGGCGGTGATCAGAGCTGCAACCTCGCGCGGAACGCCCTCCAGAACAATTGCTCCCGCGCCCACCTCGGCCAGGGCCATGGCATCGGCGCGCAGTTTGGCGGCTGCCTCGCTGGTCTTGGCCTGCACGCGATAGCCGCCCATGCGATTCACGCTCTGCGGAGTGAGCCCCAGGTGGCCGACGACGGGGATTTCCGCCTCAGTCAGGGCGCGCACCAGCTCAACCCGTGGGCCTTCAATTTTGACGGCCTCCGCGCCGGCTTCCTTCACGAAGCGGACGGCGTTGGCCACGCCTTCAACGACGCTACCGTGGTAGCTGCCAAAGGGCATGTCGGCCACCACAAGCGCACGGCGCACGGCACGGCGAACGGCGCGCGTATGGTGCAGCATCTCGTCCACGGTGATGGCCAGGGTGTTGTCGTGTCCCATCACCACCATCGCCAGAGAGTCGCCGACCAGAATCAGGTCAATGCCGGCCTCGTCCACCAGCCGGGAGGTGGCGTAGTCGTACGCGGTCAGGGCGGTAATCGGCTTTCCCTGGCGCTTCATCTCGCTGAGCGCGGGCATGGTGACCTTGGCAAATTGTGTGGGAGTGATGGACCGCAGAGTGGCTGGGCTGGCGGATGGCGTGCGATCGCCGTCGGGAAGATTGGTCAGGCTCATTTTGCTCTCCAGTGCCGCTCCGTTCACTCAGGATGCGGTCCGAAACAACTTGAGTCTACGCCGATGGCTTTGCGTACGCAAAGGCAAGTGGCAGATGATGGGACAGGAGCGTTCACAGGATGGAAATCGCGCGGTTGATCGAAGCCGGAGTTGGACTGGGTGCCGGGCTGGGCTTGGGCGGATACGCCTATGCGGCGATGTGGCCGGCCTCGCAGTTGTTCGGAGCGACGCTGCAGGCGCCGTCCATGCCGGATACCCTGGCGATGACCTTTGACGACGGACCGAATCCACGCTGGACGCCGCAGCTGCTGGAGATTCTGGCGAGGCACCGGGTGCGCGCCACCTTCTTCCTGATTGGCCAGTATGCGGCGACGCAGCGGCCGCTGGTGCGGCAGATGCATGAGGCCGGGCACCTGATTGCGAATCACACGTGGACGCATCCGAACCTGGCGCGGACGGGAAGGCGGGAGACGCGGGAGCAGTTGCTGCGGACTTCGGGCGAGTTGGAGTCGATTACCGGAGCCCCGGTGCGGTTGTTCCGGCCGCCGTTTGGAGCGCGCAGCCCGTTTACGGTGGGCATGGCGCGGGAGCTTGGACTGACTGCCGTGACCTGGAACGCGATGACCAGCGACTGGTCGGCGACCGATGCCGAGCCAGTGGCGAGGGCGCTGACGGCGAAGATTACCGGGAATCAGAAGGCGGGACGGGCGACGAACCTGGTGCTGCATGATGGCGGGCAGCACGGGCTGGAAGTGGACCGCTCTGCCTCGATAGCCGCTGCGGGTCGAATTCTGGCTGAGTACGCGGGCCGGGTGAAGACGGTGACCCTGGATGCGTGGCTGGCGGAGGCGGGGAATTGAGGTGCAAGTGATACGAAATACGCTGAAAGGAGACCAGGCCCCCACAATGTTGATGACATTTATCGTCCCTCCAGGCGGGAGTCCACCCTTTGTCTCTCTTTCATGACTTAACCGAACCTGGATTCCCCATCCTTGTCGCGTAGCATGCGGCGAGGGTGGGATTCACGGATTGCCGAACTGCGGAAAAAGATTGGTGGAGGTAGCGCAAAGGCGGGGCCTCGGGGCGTCGAGCCCCTCGGTGGGTCTTTTGGGGATGGGTTGATGTACGGGCTGAAGCCCGTACCCTTCACAAGGCAAGAACAGAAGCAGATTCCCTTGCGGGAATGACAACAAGAAAAGCAAAGGCTGTGCCAAAGGAGCGGCAAAGGTAGAAGCAGATTCCCTTGCGGGAATGACAACAAGAAAAGCAAAGGCTGTGCCAAAGGAGCGGCAAAGGTAGAAGCAGATTCCCTTGCGGGAATGACAACAAGAAAAGCAAAGGCTGTGCCAAAGGAGGTGCAAAGGTAGAAGCAGATTCAGGCTGCCACGTTGGCAGAGTTGAGTGGCTTAGCTTGCCCGCATTTCTTCCCGTTCGAGTGCTTCGTGGATCAGCATTTTGAGGTAGGTCTGGTAGCGCAGGCCACGGCGTTCCGCCAGGGCGCGAGCACGGGAGATGTCTTCGGGGGCGAGGCGGATGGTGGTGGGAGGCGTGACGCCGCCGGGGCGCTGAGGGCTGGAGCGTTGAGAACTGGGGCTCACCTTGCCTTCGGTGGCGGCCTGCACGAAAGCGTTGGCCAGCTTATCGCGATTTTCGAAGAGCCAGTTGGCCTCTTCGGTCTCGGATTCAAACTTGGGAATCTTGACTGTTTCCATAACGTCGCCTCCATTCGGCCAAGTAAAGGCTTTTGAGCTGTTTGGGTGCGTCCCAGGCGGAGATGACGCGAACTTTTTCATTGCGCCAGGTGACAACCAATTGCAGGATTCGCCCCTGCGCTGTTTCACCAATCTGCAGAAGACGGATATCTCCGTTTTCGCCTGCCTCCGTTTGCAACTCCATTTCGAGGGGGTCGCCTTCCACCACTTCCTCAGCCTCCGATGGAGAGACACCGTGTTTGGCGATGTGGTCGATATTGCCGGAATCCCAGTCGAAGCCGCTTCCGAACGAACTCATGCAAGGCCCTAGCTTTTCCAAGTGAATTGCCCAAATCAGGGGTTAATCAGCTCATTTGTATTTACAGTGTATCGACTGGAGAGGCTTTGTCAAGGTCTGGCGAGAGGCCTCGGGGCGTTTGGGGTGGGTTGATGTACGGGCTGAAGCCCGTACCCTTCACATGGCGAAGGCTTTGGTGGCGGCGGCGATGGTGGTTTCGATGTCGGCTGGGGTGTGGGCCGTGGAGACAAAGAGGGCTTCGAACTGCGAGGGCGGGAGCCAGATGCCGGTTTGGAGCATGGAGCGGTGGTAGCGGCCGAAGCGGGCGGTGTCGCTGAGGGCGGCTTCGTCGTAGTTGTTTACCGGGCCGGGGGTGAAGAACCAGGTGCCCATGGAGCCGACGCGGTTGACGGTGACGGGGATGCCTGCTTTTTGGGCCTCGGCGGCTACTCCGTCGAAGACTGCTTTGGCGGCGGCTTCGAGCTGGGGGTAAACGGTGGTGGCGTTTTCGCGGAGGTAGCCAACGGTGGCCAGACCGGCGGCCATGGCGAGTGGGTTTCCGCTGAGGGTTCCGGCCTGGTAGACGGGGCCGAGTGGGGCGAGTTGGTCCATGAACTGGCGGTTGCCGCCGAAGGCTCCGCAGGGGAGGCCGCCGCCGATGATTTTGCCGAGGGTGACGAGGTCGGGGTCGAGGGAGTACAGCTCCAATGCCCCGCCGAGGGCAACGCGGAAGCCGGTCATGACCTCATCGACGATGAGCAGTGCGCCGTGGCGGCGGGTGATTGCGCGGAGGCCGGCGAGGTAGCCTTCCGCTGGGACGATGCAGCCGGCGTTGCCGACGACAGGCTCGAGGATGATGGCGGCGATTTCGTCCGGGTGGGCGGCGAAAGCGGCCTCGACGGAGGGGAGATCGTTGTAGGGGAGGGCGAGGGTGAGGGCGGCGATTTCTTCCGGGACTCCGGCTGAGCCGGGGATGCCGAGGGTGGCGATGCCGGAACCGGCTTTGACGAGGAGTCCGTCAGCGTGGCCGTGGTAGCAACCCTCAAACTTGACGATGCGCTTGCGGCCGGTGGCGGCGCGGGCGACGCGGATGGCGGACATGGTGGCTTCGGTGCCGGAGCTGACGAAGCGCATTTTTTCCATGGCTGGGTAGCAGGCTTGCACGAGTTCGGCGAGGTCTCCCTCGGCGGCGGTGGAGGCTCCGAAGCTGGCGGAGTTGCGGGCGGCGCGCTCAATGGCTTCGACGACTGGGGGGAAGCAGTGGCCCAGAATCATCGGTCCCCAGGAGCCGAAGTAGTCGATGTAGCGGTTGCCGTCGGCGTCCCAGAGATAGGCGCCCTGGGCTCGAGCGACGAAGGGCGGCTCGCCGCCGACGGAGCGGAAGGCGCGGACGGGCGAGTTGACTCCGCCGGGGAAAAACTGCTCGGCACGGTGCTGGAGGCGCTGGGATTGGGTGTGGACTTGGCCGCTCATGGATGTATGTACTCCCTATGCGACCAGTATAAAAGGCTGGGGGTGAATCGTTGGGGGGGCGGCGGCCATCCCTTAGCTGATGAGTGACCTGACAGAACTCGACGGGCGGCTGCTGGTGGTGTTTGACGGGCATTGTGGCCTGTGCCAGGGGGTTGTCCGCTGGCTGCTGCGGCGGGACGGGCGGGACCGGCTGCGGTTTGCACCGAGTACCGAGCTGCCGGAGTTGCTGGCGCGAGCCGGGGTTGCCGTGGACGGGCCAGAGACAATCCTGGTGCAGCGCGGAGCAGGCACGGCTGGCGAAGCGGTGCTGGTGCGGTCAGATGCTGTGCTAGCGTGCCTGCGGGAACTGCCAGGGGTGTGGCCGGCTGTGGCGCGTATTGCGGCGGTGGTGCCGCGCGGGTTGCGCGACCTGGTGTACCGGCTGTTGGCGCGGGTTCGGTACAGGATATGGGGCAGATATGCGGTTTGCCCGCTGCCAACCGAGGCAGAGAGGGCGCATTTCCTGTAACGGTTGGCCTGAAGCTCGGCCAGGGGTTGGTATGCCCCTGCTAAAATCAGAAGTTCCGGCAAGGCTGTATCGCCCGCGAAATTTCTGGTTTCCTGAAGGCATACGTTGGCTAAATCTGCTCAAAAAACTCCCGCCTCGACGACGGCTACTGCCGCGACCCCTGCTGCAACCAAACCTGTGACCTATGCCGATTCCGGGGTGGATATCTCCGCCGGGGACCGGGCGAAGGAGCGCATCAAGTACCTGGCGAAGCGCACGTTTACGCGCAGTGTGCTTGGTGGAATTGGCGGCTTTGGGGCGCTGTTCCAGCTGGATTTGAAGAAGTGGGCCGAGCCGATTCTGGTGAGCTCGGCTGACGGCGTGGGGACCAAGCTGAAGCTGGCCTTTGACCTGGGCATCCACAACACGGTGGGCGCGGACCTGGTGAACCACTGCGTGAACGATATTGCGGTTCAGGGCGCCGTGCCGTTGTTTTTTCTGGATTACCTGGCGACGGGCAAGCTGGACCCGGAAGTGACCGAGCAGGTTGTGGAGGGGCTGGCGGATGCGTGCAAGGCGAACGGCTGCGCGCTGATTGGCGGGGAGACGGCGCAGATGCCGGGCTTTTACAAGGACGGCGAGTACGACCTGGCCGGCTTTATTGTGGGCGCGGTGGACAAGAGCAAGCTGATTACCGGGGCGACGATTGAGCCGGGCGACATTCTGGTGGGACTGCCCTCGACGGGGCTGCATACGAATGGGTACTCGCTGGCTCGGAAGCTGTTTTTTGAGGTAGCCGGGTATAAGGCGGGCAGCTACGTGGGCCCGATTGGCGACAAGGCGGGGGCAGCCCTGATGCGCACGCACCGCAGCTACTTGTCCATTTTGCAGAAGCTGACCAATGCCGGGCTGGCTGCGGGCATGGCGCATATCACGGGCGGCGGAATAACGGAGAATCTACCGCGCATACTGCCCAAGGGAACGGGGGCGGTTGTGGAACTGGGGTCGTGGCCAGTGCTGCCGATCTTTGAGCATCTGCGGGCGCTGGGCCAGGTTCCGCCGGACGAGATGATGCGCACGTTCAACATGGGCATTGGCCTGATTGTAGTGGTAAAGGCGGACAAGTTCACCAAGGCCAAGGCGCTGCTGACGCGTGCTGAAGAGAAGTTCCACGTGATTGGCCGGGTGGTGAAGGCGGACAAGAGCGACAAGAGCGGCCACAGGGTGACGTACGCGTGAGCGGGGCGCCTCCAAAGCGGCTGGGGATTTTGCTGTCGGGCCGGGGATCGAACTTTCTGGCCATTGCGCGGGCTATCCGTGAGGAGCGGCTGACGGGCTGTCACATTGCGATTGTGATTGCGAATGTGGCGGATGCGGGCGGGCTGGAACTGGCGCGGGAGCTGGGGATTCCGACGGCGGTGTTTGAGTCAAAGGGGCGCAAGCGGGCCGAACATGACCGGGATGTGGCGGAGTGTCTGCGGCTGCACCACGTGGACCTGGTGTGCCTGGCGGGGTATATGCGGCTGCTTTCGCAGGAGTTTATTGCAGCCTTTCCAGGCCGGATACTGAATATTCATCCCTCGCTGCTGCCGGCGTTTCCGGGGCTGGAGGCGCAGACGCAGGCGTTTGAGTATGGGGCGAAGGTGGCCGGCTGCACGGTGCACTTTGTGGACGAGCACCTGGACCACGGGGTGACTGTGCTGCAGCGGGTGGTGCCGGTGCTGGACACGGACGACGCGCATGCGCTGGCCGAGCGGATACTGGCCGAGGAACACAAGGCCTACGCGGAGGCGATTGCGCGGGTGCTTTCCGGCCGGTACCAGGCGGTGGGGCGGCGGTACGTGCTGAAGCCGGAATAGGACTGCCGGGCCTGCCCAGGAAATTTTGTCAAGTTTCCGGGCTTCGCGGACGTTGCGCAAACTGTTCATTTTAGGGTAGTTAAATTGATTCTCGTGAATTGCATTGAATTATGGGGCGATTGCGTAGCCTTGGAAGTGGCCAGGAACTCTACCTTCCGGTCATGGCGGAACTCTCTTCAGCCCTCCCCCCCAAATGGCAAACGCTGGCGGAGCGTTGTGACCGGGAGGACTCTGCCGTGGCGGGCGGAGCGATGGGTTCCTGGCCAGAAAAGCTGGGCCGACGGCAGGAAGCGTTGGCCGGCGGAATGAGGACCAATTCGCGATGGCCAACATCCTGGTGAATATTGAAAAGGGCATTGAAATTGCGGCGAGCGATGCACTGAAGTGGTTTGGCAAAGCCAACAAAGTGCTGACCGCAGCGCCGAGTGTGGTTGCCGCACTGGCAACCCTGGCAACCGCAGTGGAGAAGCCGCTGATGGACCTGACCGGCGTAGCCGCCAATCCGTTGAACATCACGCTGGACTTTCAGACGGCGAGCGATCTGAAGGCGGTCTGGCCGGATGTGACGAAGTTCCTGGAGACGCTGGGCGTGAAGTTTTAGCGTCTTGCGGGGAAAAACGAATGGGCCGGCTCAAACCAGGGCCGGCCCATTTTTGTAGTTTGGGGTTCACTGAAGCGCAGTTCTGCGCTGGATTCCGGTTTAGGTGTTCACTTCCCGGCCTTCGGTGAGGGTTAGGCGCGCGGTCATTTTCTTGCGTCCCCGGTAGAAGGTGACGGTGATGGTTTCGCCGGGCTGGTGTTTTTCCATGATGGTGCTGATGTCGGCGGTGTCTTCGATCTCCTGGCCGTCGAGCGCCACAATCAGGTCGCCGCCCATGACGATGGGGGTGTTGCCGAGGTAAGCCTGCTGGTTGCCGCCGTGGAGGCCGGCGTGTTCGGCTGCACCGCCGGGAAGGACTTTCTGTACGAGCACTCCAGCGACATCGGGCAGGCCCATCTGGTCTGCGACGTCAGGGCCGATGGCCAGCGACACTATCCCGAGCGAAGGCCGGCGCACGCGACCGTAGCGGGTGAGGTCGCCGAGGACTGCCTTGGCGGTATTGATGGGGATGGCGAAACCGATGCCAGAGCTCTGTTCGACGCCGCCGGTGGCGATCATGGTGTTGATGCCGATGACCTCGCCGCGGGAGTTAAGCAGGGGTCCGCCGGAGTTTCCGGGGTTGATGGCGGCGTCGGTCTGGATCGCGTCCTCAATGGGCGCGCCCTCAGAGCCGCGAATGGATCGGATGGAGCTGATAATGCCGCGTGTCATGGTTCCGTTGAAACCAAAGGGGTTGCCGATGGCGTAGACCTTCTGGCCGACGACCAGGTCGCTGGAGTCAGCCAGCGTAACGGGGACCAGGTTGGGGGCCTTGATCTGTAGCAGTGCCAGGTCGTGGACGCGGTCCGAGCCGACGATTGTGGCTGTGTAGTCATGCTTGTCGCTGAGCTTGACGACGATGCGGTTGGCGTCGGCGATCACGTGGAAGTTGGTGAGGACATGGCCGGCCTTGTCGAGGATGAAGCCTGAGCCCTGGCCTTCTTCCGGCACTTGGCCGTAGAAGAAGTTGAACTTCATGGCCTTGGAGGTGATGTTCACCACCGAGGGTGAGACGCGCTTGTAGATGGCGATGTTGTTCTGTTCTTCGGCGTCGTAGTTGGGCGCGGCGTGCGCCTCCGTAAGGGCCAGCGGGGAGCCATCGCCACCGACTTTGAACAGGCTCATCTGGCCGATGCCCGAAGGGAAATGGGCGGCAATCCACCAGAAACCACCGACAAGCAGAACCACAAGCAACAGAGGACGCACTCTCATAGACTTCAATAAAACCTCTCTCGGGTTTGGGGAAAGACTTCCCTGGAGACAGGTACGCACGGGCGCACCGCGCAGTTTCCTGCGTTTGCTCTCTATTGTAAAGACTCAGAAACCGGCGTGAAGTTGCGAGTTGGGGCAGGGCTGGAGCTGTCCGACGCCGGAAGGTTGCTCAGAAAGCAATTTCGACAGACTCCAGCGGGCTGCTGTGGAAGCTGCCGGGGGGCGTGATCCGGAGCCAGCCAGCGGCGGGCTGTGTCACCTGCCGGGTCACCGCACCGCCCAAATAGTGGAGGGTGATGTGCGCGGGTTTCTGCTGCCGGGTGCGGATTGCGACCGGGCCCTCGCCAAAGGGGACGAGGACGATCGAGCTGCTCTGGGGGATGGCATCCGCTGTCTTCGACGCGACGATGACGGGTATTTCGGAGTGCACGGTTGCGTAGAGCGCACTTTCTTCCCCGGTCATCTGCGCGGGCAGGTCGCTCCATGTGGGCAATGGGCGGCGGGCGAGCAGGACCAGCTTCTCCTCCTCAAGCCGTGCCCAGGTGTGGGCATGCGCGCCAAGGGTGGGGGCCGGTTCAGGGCCGGCAATGGCGACGATGCGACTGGAACGGGTATGCCGGATGGCGCGGCTGACGCCGTTGTAGAGGGCGAGGGTACGCGGGGTGGGTTTTTCGCCGGCGTCGTCGAGGGTGAAGTCGTTGAGCGAGCCGATGGTGCCGCTGGCCGCCGAATCGAACCAGATTTCCGGGTCGCTGCGCCAGTCGTACCCGGACGAGCCGTAGACAGGGACGCCAAGTTCGCCGAGGAGGCTGGCAAAGTAGATGCGGCGATTCGCCTCAGGGGCAAACTCGCGATAGGCCTGGAACATATCGTCGAGGCCGTGAAGATCAAAGAAGTCTAGGTAAAGGGGCGAGAGGTTGTAGTACATCACGACGACGTCGGGGTTGACGGAGCGCATGGCGGGGATGACAATTTGCAGCCCGCGGGAGAGGAGGCGCTCGCCCATGAAAGCCTTGTCGGCAGGGGCGGCCTGGCGGACAGTGGGCAGTTCATAACCGAAGTCGAACTTGACCAGGTCGGGCTTGTAGCGCCGCATGAATCGGATGACGAGGTCGCGCAAGACCTGGGCGACTTGCGGTTGCGTGAAGTCGAGGATGTAGTAGCCGCCATCTTCGCGCAGGGGCTTGCCGTCCGGGGTGCGGAGCATGTTGTGCAGCGTCAGGCCCATGGTGGCGGGGTCTTCGCAGCGCATCAGGGCGGTCCAGAGCCCGACTTTCCGGCCGTCGGCGCGGATGCGGTCGAGGAAGGCTTCGAAACGCGGCAGGCGAGCAGCGTCGTGGGTGAGTCCGCCGTAGATGCCTTCCCATTTGTCGTCAATGGAGACCAATTCGGCTTTCATGCCGGAGGCGGTGAGTTCGGAATAGATGGAGTCGAGAAACTCCTGGTCGAGGAGCTTGCCGAATTTGCCGCGGGTGACCTGCGCGCCCCAGGTGCAGAACTGGGTAGCGAGCATGGTGGCGAGCTTGCGGTCGGATACGGGCGGCACGGTGATGACGCGCTCGTCTTTGAGGGCGAGGTAGTAGCGGCGGATGGACTCGCGATAGGTATCTGCAAAGGTGAACCAGAGGGACGGCCCGAGGGTGAAGGTACCCGGGCCGCGAAGATGGTGCCAGAGGTCGCCGCGGTAGTCGATGAGAATGCTGGAGTTGCCGCCGCCCATGCGGAGGAAGAGATCGCCGCCGGGCAGGTCGGCGAGGCCGCAGGTGAAGGCGGTGCTTTGCCCGGTTGTCCAGGATTCGCGTGTGCCGGGGCCGGGGTTGTGGCGGCTGAATCCACAGAAGTAGTGGACGGGCAGGCCCCACTGCTGGTTGAGTCCCTGTGCACCGCTGCCACGGCCGAGCCAGACCGTGTCATGGATGCCGACCTCGTTGCTTTGGATGGGGCTGACGGAGGAGCCTTCGCTGATGCCGGGAACGACGAGAAAGCCTGCTTCGAGCGCGGGTGTGGGCGGTTGGGAGAGCAGGCCGGCGGGCAGGGCGAAGTAGTGCAGGCTGACGAGATCTGTGGCGCGAGCGGTGCGGTACTCGACCGGCTCAAAGCGGAAGCCGCCCTCAGTAAGGCGCAGCGAGATGCGAATCTCTCCAACACCATCGGCCAGGGTGTAGAGGAAGTGGATGCGGTCGGCATCGATCCGCTGCTCCCGCTTGGCGACGGTGGGGGGCGGGAGCGGCCGGCCGGTCTGGGCGTCGGCAAGGACGAGAACCGGTTGCAGGGGCGCGGCGAAGATGAGGCGGCCGGCCAAGTCGCGCACTTCCAAGCGATCTGTCGCGCGAAGGTAGCGGAGCTGGTAATCACGGCCCTGAGCGGCCAAGTGGTCGCCAAGATCAGAGGGGGCGACGGAGGCCCAGAGCTTTTTGGCCGTGGCCGTGGAGGCTGCCACGACAGTGGCAGCCTTGAGGAAGTGCCGTCTCGTAGGTCGAACCATGGTTGCGGGTCTCCGTTGCGTGGCTTAGCCATTGGTGAGTTGTTGCCAGACCTGGGCGACGGCGTGTTTGAGCTCGCTGAGGTCGCCAGTGTTGGCCAGCACGAAGTCTGCGCGGAGGACCTTTTCGCGGTCGCTCATTTGTTTTGCGAGGCGCTGGCGGGCATCGTCGAGGATAGCGCCATCCGTGTCAACCACGCCACGTTCCCGGCAGATGCGTGCAACGTAGCGGGTGAGCTTGAGCTCGTCGGGGGCGGTGACGACGATGGTCTTGTCGAAGCGGTTGCGCCAGTCCGCGAGCACTCCCTCGGTCTCGCCGCGTTCGCGGGCATCGCGCTCCACTTCAAAGATGAGCGCGGACTCGACGATGGCGATGGCATTGGGATTTGCGGCAAAGATGGAGCCCATCCATTCGCGCTGTGCGGCGATGACGGCGGGGTGGACGATGGCGTTGAGCTCGTTGAGGCGGTCGTGGCCAAAGGCCATGTCGGCCAGGCGGGGGCGATTGAGGCGGCCCTCAGCGGTGACCACCTGCTGGCCGAAGACGCGCACAATTTCTGCGAAGACTGACTGGCCGGGCTCCATCAGGGCGCGGCCCAACTCGTCAGCCTCAATGACCTGCGCGCCCAGTTCGCGGAAAAAGCCCACGACGGTGCTTTTGCCGCTGCCCAGGCCACCGGTCAGGCCGATGCGCTGTCCGTGACCGGGTTTCCGCCGCCGACTGGGGCGCTGCATCCGGTTACAGGCCCCGCCGGATTTTGGCAGCGCGCACGGTGTTGGCCATCAGCATGGCGATGGTGAGCAGGCCCACGCCGCCGGGGACCGGGGTATAGGCTCCTGCGACCTGGAAGGCCGCCGGGTGCACGTCGCCGACGATGGTGGAGCCGCGCTTGGCGAAAGTCTCTTCGCGTTTGGCGTCGCCGGCAAAGAAGCTGTCGAACTCGGCGCGGTCGGTGATGCGGTTGATGCCGACGTCGATGATGGTTGCGCCGGGCTTGACCATATCCGAGGTGATGAAGCCGGCCCGTCCGATTGCGGCGACCAGAATGTCTGCCTGGCGGGTGACCGAGGGCAGGTCGCGCGTCTTGGAGTGGCAGATGGTTACCGTGGCGTTTTCATGCAGCAGGAGCATGGCAGCCGGCTTACCGACAATGTCGCTGCGGCCAACGACGACCGCGTGCTGGCCGCTGATGGCGATGCCACTGCGCTTGAGGATTTCGATGACTCCTGCGGGTGTGCAGGGTGCCAGGGCGGGACGACCGGCCTGCAAACGTCCGGCGTTGACCGGGTGGAAGCCGTCGACGTCCTTGTCCGGGGAAACGGCATCGAGCAGGCGCTTGGTGTCTACGTGTTTGGGCAGCGGCAACTGGATGAGGATGCCGTCGATATCGGTGCGGTTGTTGAGCTCGGTCACCAGCCGCAGCATCTCTTCCGTGGTCACGGTCTCGGGCGGGGTAAGCATTTCGCTGAAGATGCCGAGTTCTTCGCAGGTCTTGACCTTGCTGCGGACGTAGATTTGCGAGGCGGCGACGTTGCCCACGAGCACGGCGGCGAGGCCGGGGCGGATTCCGCGCGCGGCAAGGGACTTTACCTCGGCTGCGACCTCCAGCTTGATTTGCGCGGCGATTGCCGTTCCGTCCAGAATGCGTGCCATACCCCATCCTTTCTACACACCTATGGTAACGCTTTCGGGAGGCAATCCCGGAGGCGGAGGCCATTGCGATGGGCGGAGGAGGGAAGGCGTCGGGATTGCCACGGGGCGATGTCATTGGCGGGGATTGAGCCGGCAACGCGCTGGGCGTGAAGGATGGAGGAAAGCCACAGATTTCAACCATTTTGTGCTGTCTTAAACAGCCGAATTCAGCGTATCCTTGCCCGTATGCAGAAAGCTTCCCTGTGGTTCCTCTGCGTTCGATTGTTTCTTTGCATTACCCTGGTTCCCTCCTTTGCACTGCCCGCAGCCTGGGCGGCGGCGCCGGTTCCGCTGGTTCTGGACGGCATGGGCAAGGGGACTGTGGAGCTGGACGGCCCGTGGCAGTTCCACACCGGCGATGACCTCGCGTGGGCGCTGCCCGGCTATGACGACAGCCAATGGGAACACCTGACGGCAGACAAGCCCTGGGGCGGTCAAACGCACTTTGCCTACTCCGGCTACGCCTGGTACCGGAGGCAGATTACGGTGCACGCCGCGCCGGGTGCGAGCCCTGATTTTGCGCTGCTCATTCCTTCGATCGACGATGCCTACGAGCTGTATTGGAATGGGCTTCGGGTGGGCGGACTGGGCACAATGCAAGCGCCCTACAGGTTATACGAGCTGGTTCCGCCGCAGACCTACGGGTTGGGGCCAATCCAGAGCGGCGTGCTGGCCGTGCGGGTCTTCAAAATGCCGCTGGCATCGAACGACATTGGGGAGCTGGGCGGTTTCGAGGGATTGCCTGTGCTGGGCAGCCCGGATGGAATCGCCAATCTGCGCGCATCGCTGGACAATCACTGGCTGAAGGGGCGGCAGTTTCATTTTGCACTCACGTCGTTGTACGCGCTGGCGTCGCTGCTGAGTTTTCTGGCCTGGCTGAGAGCCCGGGACCAGCGGCTGCTGCTGTGGCTGGCGATTTACACCGCCATGCCGATCGTGGAGCTGTTCAATGCGATGCGCTTCCCGATTCCCTTCACCTGGTCGATGGTCGAGGTGCAGGCTTCGATCCAGATGCGGGAGATTTCCCAGTGGTTTTTGCTGCTGTGGCTGCTGCAACTGGCGAACAGGCCGGGGCTGGTGAGGCTTCTGCGCTGGCTGGCGTTGTTCACCATTGCGGTTGGCGCTGTGGATGGCATGCTTGCATTCTTCTATCCGTCGCTGCTGTCGGCCAGGGGGATGCAAATTGCGGACGCGATTCTGACAGCCATCATTCTGCCCCAGGAGGCAGTGCCCATTCTGCTCGTTCTGATGGCCGTGGTCACGCGTCGCCAGCTGGACTCGGCGCGCTGGGCGGTGGCCATCCTGGCAGTGGTCAACGCAACCTGGTATGCGGTGAGCAACATAGCCGCGCAGGGTATCCGGTTTACGCACTGGTCGCTGGCCGAGCGGATGACGGACTTCCAGCTCGACTTTTTAGGCAGCTTGCTCACGGTCCAGTTGATGCTGCGAAGTGCGCTGTTCCTGGCGATTGTCTATGCGGTGCTGCGCTATGCGGTGGAATATCGCCGCCGCCAGTCGTCGCTGGAGCAGGAGTTCCAGAATGCACGCGAGCTGCAGCAGGTGCTTATTCCCGAGGAGCTGGCGGAGATTCCCGGCTTTGCGGTGACCAGCGCGTACCGTCCGGCTCAGGAAGTGGGCGGAGACTTCTTCCAGATCATCCCCGTGGGACGCGGTTCGACGCTGATTGTGCTGGGTGATGTGAGCGGCAAGGGGCTGAAGGCAGCCATGAGCGTGTCGCTGATTGTGGGTGCGCTGCACATTCTGGCGGATGTGGACCCAAGCCCTGCCGCGGTATTGGCAGGACTGAACCGGCGGTTGGCGGGGCGCATTCACGACGGATTTGCCACCTGCCTGGCGCTGCGGGTGGGTTCGGATGGGTCCGTGACGGTTGCTTCGGCCGGGCATCCCGCGCCGCTGATCAATGGCACAGAAGTGGAGATGCCGGGCAACCTGCCGCTGGGCATTGTCGATGGCATGACCTACGCGGAAGAGCATGTTCGGCTGGCGGTCAGCGACCACCTGGCGCTGTACACGGATGGCTTGCTGGAGGCGCGCAGCGGCTCTGGCGAGCTGTTCGGCTTCCATCGCGTTTGTGAGCATTTTGCTACGCGTCCCAATGCCGAGGAAACGGCCAATGCGGCGGTCAGCTTTGGGCAGGATGACGACATTACCGTGCTGACGCTCACGCGCCTTGCGGCTGGCGTGGGCGCGACGATGGAGTTCTCGATTCCCTGGCTGGCGCGGGCCTGAAGCGCCGCCCCGGCAACCGGCCAAACGACGGACGTTGAGGCGGCATATGAGCTGTTACGCCCTAGAGATGTTTTCCATTTGACAATATTGTTGTGTTAAAGCAATATATCGCTATGCCTGATAACTCTGACAACAGCAAGGGCGGGCCAAGCGAGAGCGGTTTGTACAACCGCATCGCGGTGCTGCGCGCCGAGCGAGGGGTGAGCCGGCAGGAGCTGGCCGACGCCCTGGGTGTGAATTACCAGACGATCGGGTTTCTGGAGCGGGGGGATTACTCGCCCAGCCTGAAGCTGGCGTTTGGGTTGAGCGAGTACTTTGGGCTGCCGGTGGAGGCGATCTTCTCGACGCGACCGTTGGAGGCCTTGAGCGCGCAGGTGTATGGGCGGGCATTGCCGCCGCATGAGGAGAAGCGATGAAAGCGGAACTGGTGTTGATGGGCAAGCGGCTGGACATGGCTCCGCGGGCGGCGCGGCGGTGGCTGGTGGCGACGATTTATATGGTGCTGGCCGCTGTTCTGGTGGAGCTGTACCTGCTGGACCACTGGCGGACGAGCGGGTACTACCTGATTTTTGCGACGTTTCTGGTGAATCGGTTCCTGCTGGGCGGGTACCAGTTTGGCGGCCTTGTAAAGCCGTTCAACGAGCGGGCGCCGGTGCGGCGGGTGACTCCAGTGCCGTTTGTGCTGCTGTTTGGCCTTCGGGTGTGGGAGCCGGAGCCGCGCGACAGCGAATTGCGCAACGACGAGCGGGAGCAGGCGCAGCGTGACCATGCGCATTTCCAGGCATACCAGGCGCTGATTGTGGCGCTGGCGCCGATGTGGCTGCTGGCGGCGTGGGCCGCGGGGAGTTCGCGACTGCTGGCGTGGCTGATGGCTCGGTTGCCGATGACGCCGATGCAACTGATTTACGGGCTGGTGCTGGCGACCATTGCGATGGCGATTACGCTGCCGCAGTCGATTCTGCTGTGGACCGAGCCCGATATGGAGGAGGCCGAGGGCGAGTAGCTTCAGCGGGCGGAGAAGATGCGCGTGTCGAAATGGAATGGCTTGGGCGGGGCGATCTGTAGCTGAGCGAGGCCCGGGTGGAGCGGGTTGACGAGGACATTCCACTCGGGGCGGATGGGGACTGAAGGCACCAGGACGGCGAGGGATTGGGCGCTGCGGACCCAAGAGTCGCCAAGGTCGCGGACGGGACCGAGTTCGTCGCCCCACCAGTTGGGCGGTAGAGTGGACTGATCCCAGCGCAGGGCGGGTTCGCCGGGCGGCAGCTCGGCGGAGATATAGACAAGATCGTCGGGGGCTTGGTTTGGCTCAAGATGGACGAAAAGCTCCATGGCGGCGAGGGCGAGCGAGGTGGAGGCGTAGACCATGGGCGTTCCACGGGAGTTCCAGCGGCCACCGAAGCGGCGCGCGCCGTCGCCGGAAAATGCTTCGCAGGCATAGCAGACGCGGCAGATTCGCCAGATGCGCATCAGCTATAGACGCCGTAGGCGATGCGGCCGAGGATCTCTTCGACCTCGCGGACGCCGGGGTCGGTGTCGAGCTGGTCAAGCGGGCGGATACCGCGCAGAGCGCGATTGGGGGTCTTGAGCCAGGCGGCGGCTTTCTCGCCGGAGCCTAGGGTTTCGACCGCTGTGGCATATACCTGGGCAAGTCGGACGGTGCGGTCGGATTCGGCAGCGGTGAGGCGCGAGTCCGAGGAGATGCGCCTGGTGAGTGTGCGCATGGGAATGCCGATTTTCTCGGCGATCTCCGTCTGGCGCAGGTCGAGCCGCTCGGCCAAGAGCAGCAGGGCCTTGATGGGCAGCCCCTCGCGGACCAACTCAGCCAACGCCCCACTCTTGGCCATGGACTGGCCGAGGAAGATGTCACCACCGAGAACTTCGGGTACGGCAAATGTAGCCATCGCACCACCTCTGAAAGCAGTATGCGCCATTTGGCGAATTATCGCAAGCCATATTGCTGAAAGATCATGCGATGATCGCGACCTTGGCGCGCTTGCCCAGCCGGACAACGAGCCGGGCGGGCAGCTTGTCGAGGGTGAGTTGCGCGTTGGTGGCGGGTTCGCCGTCGAGCTTGACGGCCTTTTCGGCGATTTTGCGGTTGGCTTCCGCTCCGGAGGCGGCGAGGCCGAGGTGTACGAGGAGCTTGGGCAGGCGGATGGCGAGGACGCCGGGCAGGCCGGAGGGGGCGACGAGATCGGCGTAGGCGACTGTCGTCTCTTCCAGGTCTTCGCTGGTGGCCTTTTGCTGGAACATGCGGGCCCAGTTTTCGTCGGCGCGGGTGGCCTCTTCGGCGGAGTGGAAGCCGGTGACGATGGTGCGGGCGAGACGCTTTTTGGCCTCCATGGGGTGCAGTGTTCCGGCGGCGACCTCGGCCTGCAGGACCTCGACTTCGGAGGTGCGCAGGTCGGTCAGAAGTGTCCAGTAGCGCCACATCAGCTCGTCGGAGATGCTCATGAGCTTGCCGTACATCTCCGCGGGGGCCTCGTTGATGCCGATGGCATTGCCCAGGGATTTGGACATCTTCTGCGCGCCGTCGAGCCCCTCGAGGATGGGGTTCATGAGGATGATCTGCGGCTTTTGGCCGTAGACGCGCTGCAGTTCGCGGCCGCAGAGCAGGTTGAACTTCTGGTCGGTGCCGCCCAGCTCCACATCGCACTCCAGCGCAACCGAATCGTAGCCCTGCATCACGGGATAGAGGAATTCATGCAGGCTGATGGGCTGCTCGGCCTGGTAGCGCTTGTGGAAGTCGTCGCGCTCCAGCATCTGGGAGACGGTGAAGTGGGCGGCCAGGCGGATGGTGCCCTCAAAGCCGAGCTTGTCGAGCCACTCGGAGTTGAAGCGAATCTCCGTCTTGTCGCGGTCGAGAATCTTGAAGACCTGGGCCTGGTAGGTTTCGGCGTTTTCGTGGATTTGCTCGCGGGTAAGCGGCTTGCGGGTGACGTTGCGGCCCGTGGGGTCGCCGATGAGCGAGGTGAAGTCGCCGACGAGGAAGATGACCTGGTGGCCGAGCTGCTGGAAGTGGCGCAGTTTGCGCATGAGCACGGTGTGGCCCAGATGGAGGTCGGGCGCGGTGGGGTCAAAGCCGGCTTTGACGCGCAGGGGGCGTCCGGTTTTGCGGCTCTGTTCCAGGCGCTCGCGCAGGTCGCTGGCGCGGATGATTTCCGCTGCGCCCTTCTGGAGCAGGTCCATTTGTTCGTCGACGGGCAGAAATTCTGACATGGCTCTTTCAGTATAGATTTGCGGAGCGCAGGGGGACTGTGCGACAGCGGCGGTGACGGCCTGTGCAATACGAAACAGCGGTAGCGGAGGGCGCGGTGAGACGGTGGGGATGTCTGTTGTATCCCGGCAACGCCGGCGCAGATGGGCTTCAGGCGTAGATTGTGCCCTGAGGCGAGTTTGATTCAGCTTGACCGGGAAAACGGGAGAAATGCTATGACGTATCAGTGGAAAACAGCGGCAATGCCAGTTCTGGCGCTTGGCCTTGTGTTTGGGATAAGCGGCTGTAAGCACGGCGCGGACGCACAGAGTGCTCTGCCGGACCAGTCCGTGCAGGCGGCATCGACGGATCCGACAGACCCGGCGAATGCGAACCTGGCGCCGGTAGCGGATGCTTCGCGGAGCCAGATGGCGACAACACCGGCGCAGAACAATGGGACGCAGGCGATGCAGCAAACCGACAACAGCCAGCAGCAAACTCCCATGGCGGCCACTGATGGCAACCAGAATGACAGCGCGAACATTGGCGATGAGGACTACAACGACACGCCAGTGACCTATGCCACGGAGGCGCCGCCAGAGCTGCCGGAGTATGAGCAGCCGGCGATTCCCGGACCGGGCTATCTGTGGACGCCCGGCTATTGGGATTACTCGCCGGAAGGGTACTACTGGGTGCCGGGCGCCTGGATTACTCCGCCGTACGTGGGTGCCTTGTGGACCCCAGGATACTGGGGATTCAACGCTGGTCGCTACGGATTCTACCGCGGATACTGGGGCCGGTATATCGGCTTCTATGGCGGAGTGAACTACGGCTTTGGGTATGTTGGTCGGGGGTACCAGGGCGGCTACTGGCACGGGAACGACTTCAACTACAACATCACGGTGAACAACGTGCGCAACCTGCAGAGCAACTACGTGTACAACCACCGGGTTGCCCTGAATGTATCGATTGGGAACAACAGCCGTATGAGCTACAACGGCGGTCCTCGCGGGATACAAGTGCGACCTGTCCGGGCTGAGGTGGCGGCCTTCCGCGCTCCTCATGCGGCGCCGATGCAGGCGCAGATGCAACTGGCGCGAACAGCGCAGGGCAATCGTGCGCAATTCGTCACGGTGAATCATGGCAAGCCGCAGATGATGGTTGCGCAGAAGCCTATGCAGGCAGACCGTGGCATTCGCCCGGCTCCCGTGATGCAGCCGAACGACGGCGCGTCACGCCAGGGAATGCAGAACAATCAGCATCCTGTGTTGAACAACGGCCAGCCGATGAATGCACACCAGCCGAGCAACAACCCACGGCCGATGAACAGCCAGCCTGCGACGAACAACATGCACCCGATGAACCATGGACAGCCTGCGACGAACAACATGCACCCGATGAACCATGGACAGCCTGCGACGAACAACATGCACCCGATGAACCATGGACAGCCTGCGACGAACAACATGCACCCGATGAATCATGGACAGCCGGCAAATCGCGAGCAGGCCAAGCCTCAGCAACAGGCAAGGCCTCAACAGCAAGCTCGGCCACAGCAACAGGCCAGGCCACAGCAGCAGGCAAGGCCACAGCAGCAGGCAAGGCCACAGCAGCAGGCAAGGCCACAGCAGCAGGCAAGGCCACAGCAGCAGGCAAGGCCACAGCAGCAGGCAAGGCCACAGCAACAGGCACGGCCACAGCAGCAGGCCAGACCGCAGCAGCAGGCTCGGCCAGCACAACAGAGCAAGCCGCAGGACAACAGGGAAGCACCGAAAAAGAGCGAAGAGAAGCCCAGATAGCTGGGAGCAGAAGCGCGTTCTAGACGGGAAACGGCGGCCGGTTGGACGCCGTTTCCGTTTCTGCCCGGCGCTGCTTCAGGAGATCTGGCGGCCGAGAGATTCGGCGGTGAGTTCATCAGCCTTGCGCAGGTTGGGGAAGAGCCATGCCCAGAGCCCGGTGACTATGAGGGCTCCGATGCCGCCGGCGACGGTGGCGCGCACGGCGCCGAGCCATTGCGCGGTCAGGCCGCTCTCGAACTCGCCCAGTTCGTTGGAGGCTCCAACAAAGAGCGAGTTGACGGCGGAGACTCGGCCGCGCATCTCGATCGGCGTGGCGAGTTGCAGGACCGAACTGCGGATGACGACGCTGATCATGTCCGCCGCGCCGGCGATGAACAGCGCGGCAAGGCTGAGCGGCAGGGATCGCGAGAGGCCGAAGAGAACCGTGGCCGCGCCGAAGAGTCCAACGCAGACAAATAGGCGCAGGCCGGCGTGGCGGCCGAGCGGGAAGCGGGTCAGCAGGAAGGAGACAATCAGCGCTCCAGCGGCGGGGGCGGCGCGCAGCAGGCCGAGGCCTCGCGGGCCGGTGTGCAGAATCTCATTGGCGAAGATGGGCATCAGGGCCACCGCACCGCCCAGCAGCACGACGAATAGATCCAGCGAGAACGACCCGAGCAAAATGGGCGCGCGCCGAACGTAATGGAAGCCGGCAAAGATGACCTTGAGGGTGGTGGCGCGGTGTTCCAGCCGGCCAAGGCGCACGGAAAGGCTGGCGACGAGCGTCAGGAAGACCACCAGTGTGCCCAGGGTGAAGCAGTAGACGATGCCTGCTCCTGCCAGGGTGCCGTGCAGCAGCCAGGCCAGCGGCAGAGTGAAGAGCAGTCCGCCCAGCGCGGGGCCGGCGATATTGGCGATCTGGAAGACGGCCGCGCCCCAGGTGACGGCGTTGACAAAGTGCTCCTGGGGCACGAGATGGGGGATAAGCGCGGAGGCGGCGGGCCCGGAAAAAGCGCGGCCCATGCCGACGACGAACAGCACCGCGTAGATGAGCCAGATATTGCGCGTCCCGGCGACGGCCAGGGTGAGCAGGGCAGCGGTGGCGAACATTTGCAGGCTGTAACAGAGCAGGATGATGCGGCGGCGGTCAAAGCGGTCGGCAACGTGGCCGGCCGGAATGAGGAAAAGCAGAGCGGGCAGGAACAGCGCCAGGCCAGTGTTGCCCAGGTCGAGCGCGCGATGGGTGATGGAGTAGACCTGCCAGGCGACGGCGACCGTCTGCGCCTCTGCGCCGAGGATGGCGGAAAGGCGGGCCAGCTGGTAGCGGCGGAAGTCCTGCGAGGCAAAGGCGCCCATGGTGCCGGGGCCGGGAGTGCTGCCGGGGTTGGTGGGCGTGCCGGAATTTGGACTGGGATGGGGGGAAGGGTCGCTCATGTCCTGCTTTGGTTATACCGTGGCGGGCTGGGAAAGCGGACATAGGAATGGGCAGGTGCCGCCAGTTTCGGCGACCACTTGCCCGGTGAGAATGGAACGGGTCTAATAGGCGCGATGGACAGCGGGGAGATGGGTGTTGCGATCGCCGCTGGCTGCCTCGCGGGCGCGCTCACGCTCCCAGGCCTCGGAACGGCGGCGTTGCGGCGAGATCTCGCCAAGGATGTTGGCGGCGATGGCAGCCGAATCCCGTGAGGGCGGGGCCATCTGCATGGCCGGGCGGGTGATGGACGAAACCGGTGCGTTCGAGTGGACAGCGGCCGGCGGCAGCTCCGGAGGCGTGCCAGGACGGGCGCTGGAAGGCAGGGAGGCCGGAGGCATTAGCCGCGGAGCCATGGTGGCCACGGCGACCTGCCGGTCCGGTGCCTCGGTGATGCGCGCCGGCTGCGCAGCGCGCAGGGGTTGTGCCGGACGGGTTGGCGGGGTGGGAATGAGGCGCGCGGAAGACTCGAACTCGTCAGTCTCGGCGGCTTCGTAACTGGACTCCCGGGTGGCCTCAGAAAGATAGCTGACAGCAGGAGTTGCAGCCTTGGCTGCCGCCGGAGTTGCGACGGAGGCGGCGGTGCTGGACAGCGCGGCGGAGCGTTCTTCGTCCGGCCCGCCCGGCTGCCGACCATAAAGTGTGCCGCCAAGGGTGCCGGCGAGGAAGTCGTCGACCAGACGGTGGAGGCAGGTTTGCCCGCAGAGGTGTTTGGCGCCGCTGCGTCCCTTGCGCTCGGAAGACCAACTGCTGATGCGCAGTTCACCAGCCTGTTCCATGGCAATGAACCAATGATTGGTCTGCTTTTTCTCTGCGCCGCAGATGTCACATGCAATGGCCTGGCGAATCACGTTTGCTTCCTCCCGGAACGGACTGGTTTCATTCCAACCTAAGCGGGAGGGAAAGGGAAAGATAATGTGAAGCGGCAAAGATGAGGGAATCTCATTTGAAAAATGAGTGGAGAATCTGTCCTTAAATGAAACAGGCACAGCGCTGGGCTGTGCCTGGGCATTTGCGGACGCCAAGGAGGCTACTGTTTGGGTGAAAAGTAGCCTTTACGCGCGCGGACCTGGTAGCGGGGATTGAGGGCGTAAAGATAAATCGTGCGGAATGCGCCGTCGGCCTTGAAGTCGGCCGGGGTGTAGGTCAGCTCGTACTGGCTGCGGAGTTCCTCTTCGATGCTGGAAAAGCCGGCGCCGATTTCGTCGACCGAAGGCGGGAAGAAGGCGCGTCCGCCGGTGGCTTCGGCGATTTTGGTGAGCACGTCGTCGCCCTTGCCGCGACTGGGGGTCCAGTTCGTGCTGATGGCGTAGACGATGGTCTCCGAGCGCTGGCACATCTTGATGGCGTCCTCGGCATAGGCGCGGCTCTGGTTGTCGTTGCCGTCGGAGACCAGCACGAGGGCGCGGCGAACCGGCTCCTGCCCGCGCGACTCGGTCAGCAACTTGTCGCGGCAGGCGGTGTAGACGGCGTCGAACATCGCCGTGCCGCCGCCGGGGCGAAGCTTGTTGATGCCGGTTTCCAGCGCGTCGAAGTTGTTCGTCCAGTCCTGGGTGATGGTGGGCGTGGAGTCGAAGCCCATCACGAACGCGCGATCACTGCGCGCCTTCAGCACCGACAGCAGGAACTCGATAGCCGACTGCTGCTCAAACTGGAAGCGGGTGCGGATGGAGGTGGAGGCGTCAATCACGATGCCCACGCGCAAGGGAAGATTGGTCTGCTGTACGAAGGAGGAGACGCGTGATGGGGCTTTCTGATCGTCGAGCAGGGCAAAGTCGCTCTGCCGCAGGTTGGGGATGAAGGCGCCCTTCTTGTCGGTCACGGTGAAGATCAGGTTCACTTCGTTGACCTGCTGGACGATGGTGGGGGTCTTGTCCTCATCCTGCCCTGCCGGAGCCTGGCCCGTTGGGGCCTGGTCAGGTGGCGCCTGGACCGGGGTCGTGACCGCGGGTGTGGCGGCATTGGTCGGCACAGGTGCCGTGGTTGTTGCCGGAGCGGACGGCTGCTGAGCGAGTGTGACAGTGGTAAGTCCGAATGCGCAGGCCAGAAGGGCTGCGGTGGAAAGGTGTCTGGTCATGGCACTCCCATTTTAGCAATTGAGACGGATGGGGCGGGGAATTGGTAGGTCTCCGCGGTTTACCCCAACGGTGCGAACTCTGTTTTTCAAGCCATTTCCCCGCCGGGCGGGGTGCGGAGCCGGTCGAGGAACTGAGTAAGCTCGGCGGGCAGCGGGATATTGAGCTGGATGAGCTTTCCGGTGGTGGGGTGGGCAAATTCCAGCTCCGCTGCGTGCAGGAAGTTGCGTCCGAGCGCAATGGTTTCCTTGGCGGATTTGCGGTTGGTGTTGGCATGCTGGGCCAACAGAGTGTTGGCCGCGCCGTAGAGGGTGTCGCCCACCACTGGATGGTGAAGATGGGCCATGTGCACTCGGATCTGGTGGGTGCGGCCGGTCTCAATGCGGACCCTCGCGAGCGTAAAGCGGCCAAATCGGGTTTCCAGGCGCTCGGTGACGCGATAGTGGCTGACGGCGGCGCGCGCGCCTTCCTGGCGGCGGGTGGTCATGCGGGTGCGGCGCACGGCGTCGCGGCTGATGGGCGCCTGAATGGTGGCTCCGTCCTCCGGCAGCGTGCCCTCGACCAGCGCGACGTACGTCTTGGTCACCTGGCGGTCGGCAAACATGGCGGCCAGCTTTTCGTGCGTGGCGTCATTGCGGGCGATGAGGATAAGGCCGCTGGTTTCCTTGTCCAGGCGATGGACGATGCCGGGGCGCAGTTCGCCGCCGACGCCGGAGAGCGTGGGGAAGCGATGGAGCAGGGCGTTGACCAGGGTTCCGCCGCTGCGCGCTTCGTCGGTGGCGCCGGAGCCCGCGTGGACCATCATGCCGGCCGGCTTGTTGATGACGGCCAGGTCCTCGTCCTCGTAGATGACATCAAGCAGGATATCCTCGGCGTGGGCTTCGAGCGGGGCCACCTCTGTTTCGCCGGTCACGGTTACGGCTTCGCCGCCGCGCAGCTTCAGCGAGGACTTCTCCAGCTTGCCGTCGACCATGACCGCGCCTTCGGAAACCATCTGCTGGATGCGCGAGCGGGATACGGTGGAGAGCTCGCCGACGAGAAATTGGTCGAGCCGCCAACCGGCCGCTTCAACGGGGACGTGGAAGCTTTGTACTTCAGCCATGAGCGGCTCCTTCATCAGTTGCATCCGGCTTGCGGCCGAAATCGGTAAGGACGAGGCCACCCACCAGCACCAGGGCAATGGCGGCCAGTTGCGGGGCATCGACAGCGCCATGGAAGAGCACGCCTCGAGCTTCCCAGTCACGAAAGTTTTCCGTCAGAAACAGTGCCACTCCGGCGGCGATGAGGCAGGGGCCGGCGATGTCGCCGGGGCGGCGCGCAGGCAGAAAGCGGGCCAGCAGCAAGGCGAGCGCGGCGATGGCCAGGGCAGCCAGCGCGGCGTAGGCCTGCACCGGATGCAGGGCGACGCCGAGGGGAGTGCCGCTCCAGCGCGCGGCCATTTCGCTGGAATAGGTGACCGCCCAGGGAGCGGTGGAGTCGGAGCCGTAGCCGCTGCCGGCCAAGAGAGCGCCGACCTGCTCAAAGGCGGCGGCGACAGCCAGCGGAGCGCTCAGAGCGTCCAGAACCGGCAGCGCGGGCAACTGCGCCCAGCGCAGATAGACAACGGTTGCCACCGCAGCCCCCAGCAGGCCGGCTGCGGCGAGCAGCGGATGATGCACGATGGCGATGGCGAGCAGCCAGCGCGGATGGTGGCGAAGGTCGCTGAGGTTGAGCACGATGAGGAAGAGCCGGGAGACGACCAGGGCGGAAAACACGCCCAGCACGAGGATGTTCCACAGGTGGCGGGGGTCGAGGCCGGCCGAGCGCGCCGTCAGGTGCGACAGGGCCAGGGCCAGCAGAATGCCCAATGCCGCCGCGACGCCGTAGCTGGGGATGACAAAAGCGCCGAGATGGAAGAGAGCGGGATGCACGGGGGGCCTGGGTGGAGTTTTGTCGCGGCTTTCCGGGGAAATCGGGCCGCAGGGGGTAAAACTCCATTGTAAGGGAATGGCGGGATTTACGGGCTGGCGCCCATGCTCTCGATTGCCGCGGCGGCAATAGCGTCCGCGGAAGAAAGTAGAAAACCGACCCACTGGGCCGTGGACCAATGCGCTGGTGAACCCGTCCCTAGACGGTGGAGCTCTCCGCGGTTCATTAGGCATCCCGGACTGGCGGGCACGGCACACAGAACCGATTTTTCGAGTCGAGCCCCTGTTCAATGAATGTTGGTTCAACCAGCGTGAACGGATCCACCTGCTTTGCAGGTCGGTCTCTAGGCTGGATACTAGGGCACCCGGCTCCACAGGTCAAGCCGGGGGTGTGGATTCACTTTTGGGCTGGCAAATTTTGGGAATTGGGCGCGATGGGTTATTCCCCGCTGGCCTTGGCAGGGGCGGGTTTTTGCGCGGCCAGCTCATTGGCGCGAACCAGCAGCTTCTTGATCTTTCCTTCGAGATCCGCGTCGCCCACGTGCTGGTCCTGCAGCACGCCATCGGCGTCAATGGTGAAGGTGGAGGGGATGGCCTCAACGCCGAACATCTTGGCCAGCGGGCCGTGTTCGTCGCCGTCGCGGTACTGCAGCCAGGTCATCTGGTTCTTGGCGATGAAGTCCTTCCATTTGGCCGCGTCCTGGTCTTTGTCGATGCTGATGCTGATGACGACAAAGGGCTGGTCCTGGTACTTCTGGGCCAGCTTGCGGACGTAGGGCAGGGCTTCGCGGCAGGGGCCGCACCACGTGGCCCAGAAGTCGAGCAGGACGACCTTGCCGGTGAGGCTTTCGAGTGTAATCGTCTTGCCGTCGAGCGTGGTCAGGCGGAAGTTGGGCGCAATGCGGGCGCGGGCCAGTTCCGGATGCTCGGCGAAGCGTTGGGCCCGCGGGTAGTCCAGGTCGTCCGGCTTCACCGCGGCCAGGTACTGCTGGAACCGCTCCCGCGCAGGGCCATCCTGTTTCAGGTGAGCCAGGGCCAGTCCATCGCTGTACAGGCAGGTGGAGCGGCCAGGTTGCAGGTCCAGCGCGGACCGGAACTCCTGGTCGGCCTCTTCGAAAGGCTTGTCCTTTTTGTCGGCAATGCCCTCGGCGAGGCAGGTTTCCCCGAGCATGGTGTGGACCAGCGCCTTGTCCGCGGGGCCGGTGACGGAGGCCAGCAGTGCTTCGGCCTGCTCCAGCGCAGCCTTGAAGTCATTGACCTGGCGGGCAGCCTTGTAGGCCTGAATCTTGCAGTCAAGGCAGTGGCCGCCATCCTGCTTGTCGGCCTTGATGAAGAGCTCCTCGGCGACTGTGTAGCGCTTGTCCTTCATCAGCCCGGTCGCATCCTGAAAGGTCTTCGCGGCCTTGGCATCGGTGGGCGATTTGGTGCTGGCCGGAGCGGGGGCCGAGGGGGCCGAAGGGGATTGCGCCGCAAGGGAGGCAGCAGTAAGCAGGCAGAGCAGGGCTAGGGAACGCGGCATGGAGGAACTCCCGAATCTTTGCCCTAACTTTAGCACAACATTTATCCGCAAGCTTTGCAGACGAAAACACGCCGAGGCCGCTTTGTGGACGGCCTTGGCGTGGGCGGTTTTGGAGAATGCCTGAACCGGGAAGTTACTGCCCGGCGATATTCTTGGCGATACCGGCGGCGATGGGGACCTCAAACTTCTTACCCTGGTAAGCGACCACCATCAGGCCAACCCAGGCGACGAGAGTTACCAGCGACAGGATCAGCGAGAGCATGGAGTGCAAGGCCCACATGCCAGTGAATCCGACGGCCAGAAAGAGAAAGGTCAGGATAATCCGAAACACAAACAGTGCGCCGAAAACCACCATGGATTGCGCGGCGTGAAAGCGCACGAAGGGCCGCTTGTCGATGAGGAAAAAGATGAGGCCGGTGAGCCATCCCACCAGGTAGCAGAGCAGCCCGGCGACATTTTCCTGCAAGCCATCGGTGGTGGGAGCCGGGCTGTAAACGGGCGCGGCGGCCGCGCCAATGGCTGCGCCGCAGTTGGGGCAGAAGGCTACGCCGTCAGCGGTTTGAGTTCCACATTTGCCGCAAAATGCCATCTCATCCTGTCTTTCCAGCTGCCCGCCAGAGCAGGTCAGCTACCGGGATTTCTGGAACAGCGAACAGAGCGCAGGGCGCTTGAACACCAGAACACTACCGAAGCTGCCTGAGAGAGTCAACAGCAAAAACTAACTGGCGCATAACTTTACAAGCTATGCGGGAGCAAGGATGCGGGGAATGGCCATGGTTCAATGCAGCTGGAACATGGCCTCGACGTCTTTGTGCAGCTGGGCGCGGCTTTGGTCGCGGGTGTAGAACATGTGTCCGCCGGGGTATTCCCGGACCGCGACGCGGGTGGGGTCGCCCATGATCGGTATCTGGTCCACAGTGAGCACGGAGCCCATGAAGGGGCAGGAGAGGTCGTTCCAGCCATGGACGATGAGCACGCGCAACTTGGGGTCGGCGGCCACGGCAGCGCGCAGCTGGTCAACCGCGCCTTGGCGCAGGTCGTCGCCACGGTCCCAGTCGTTGTTCACGTCGAAGCTGAGCGCGTTGTAGCGGGCATCCACCTTCCAGCCGACCGTGCGGGTCACAAAGTCGACCATGGCGGTGGTGGTGGGGGCGATGATGCTGGCCAGAATTGGGTCGTTGGCGCGCTGCTCCGGCGCGTAGGGAAATGGATCGTAGGAGGTCACGTTGGAGTCGTAAACGCTGGAGAGCTTGCCCTCCTCGCGCCAGGCCTCGCGCAGGTATGCGCCGGTCTCCAGCCGCCCGCCGGCGAACTTGACGAAGGCCGGGTCCAGGCCGGTCATCTCGGTCACACGCTTGACGATGCGCGGCGTGGCCTCCGGGTCGCTCGTGCCCTTCAGCAGATCCGTGGCGTACTCGCCCTGGGCGTAGGCGATGACGCCGGCCATGGCCTCGGGGGTGAGCTTGTGCTCGCGCTCCAGGTGGGCGGCGGCGATCGAGGGCAGCGTAACCATCCAGGGAATGGGCGAGAGGTCGCCGTTCTCGTCAATGGAGGGGTTCAGGTAGGGCGAGACCAGCACAACGCCGTTCATGGCCACGCCCAGTTGCGACTGCAGGAAGTGTGTGATGCGCGGCCCTCGGAAGCCGCCGTAGCTTTCGCCGACAAGGTACTTGCGGGAGCCGAGGCGGCCGTTCTTGACCAGCCAGTCGTAGATGATGCGGGATAGGTACTGGATGTCCGGCGTGGTGGAGTAGAACTGCTTGCGCGTGTCCGCCTCCGAAACCGAAGAACGGCTGAAACCGGTCCCGATGGGGTCAATGAAGACCATGTCGGTGAAGTCCAGCCAGGTGCCCGGATTGTCAGAGAGCGTGGCCGGGTCCGACGGGCTGTCGCCCTCGTTGCCGACGTGTAGGACCTTGGGACCAATCGCGCCGAAGTTCAGGTAGACCGACGACGCGCCGGGGCCGCCGTTGAGCGCGAAGGTGACCGGGCGGTTGGGCGCGTCCACGGTGTAGGAGGTGAAGACGACCTCGCCGGAGGTCTTGCCTTCCTTGTCGCGCACGGGCAGCTTGCCCACGGTCGCGGTATACTTCAGCGGCTTGCCGTCCACCTGGATGCTCTGCTCGGTGTGGGCGTCGGCGGGCAGCGGCGGCAGGTCGGATTTTGCGGTGTCTGGCTTGTCGGCTGGTTTATCCGCTGGCTTGTCGCCAGATTTGTCAGCAGCTTTGTCGCTTTGGAGCGCGGCGGCAGCGGCGGGCTGGCTCAGGGTTGCGAGGGCAAGGGCTATGCCCAGAACGGGCAGCAGGTGAGGGAGAAAACGAGTCCGCATAGGCCTACGATACAGGGCCGGTCTCGTGTGGAGCGCAGGAAATTTGGCGTTGCCGGTCTGCCCGGGGCTGGGACCGGCCTACCGGGCAGGCGGTGGCTCTTCCACCAGCACCGCCTGCAGCAGCTCGGTCAGGCTGGCGGCGCGAGCCTTGATGCGGTCCAGTTCCTTGGCTTCGGCCTGCTTTTCTGCGCGGCTTTCGGCCCACTCGGCAAAGGTGTTCCCGCTGCGCGCCGGCTCGGCTTGGCTGGCGTGCTCCAAGTGCTCAAGCTGGTCAATTCGTTCTTCGGCCCGGGCCAACTGATCCGCCAGGTTCAGGGCTGCCAGGACGGCTACGCGCAGGGAGTCGGCGGTGCGGCTGGCTGCGGCCACAGCGCGCATACGCTCATCCACGCGGGCGGCCAGGCGGCGTGTACGGTCCAGATCCTTGCCGGAAAGGTGGTAGGTCTGGTCGTAGATTTCGACGGTAACATATCCGGATTGAGGAGTTTGAGTGCTCATGGAACCTCATTGCGGGCAGATGCCGGGCTGCGGTGCTGGGGTTAGGCTACAGCTCCAGAGCGTCCAGTTGGGCCAGCAGGCGATCGACGCGGTGCTTGACCTGCTCGCGTTCTGCCCTCAGCAGATCCACTTCCTGCTGCAGACGATCGACCAAGGGTGCCTGATGGTGGGCTTCCTGCTCAATGGCCGCCAGATGTGCTTCCGCAACTTGGCGAGCCTGGCGCTCGCGGCGAACCAAGTCCACGGCTTGCAGCACGCGCTGTTCAAGCGAGGAAAAGTCGTCGCGTGGCGATTGGGCCGTTGGAGGCGTGGGCGCAGCAGCCACCAGCGCAGGGCCCGAGGGTGCCGGGGTTGGTTCGGCACTGGGCTCGGGGACGGCTGCCGCAACTGGGGAGCGCGCCGGTGCAGCCGCGACAGGCGCAGCTTCGACTTCAGAAGCTGGCGTATGTGGGGCGCCGTACGAGGCGATAGGGCCGGACTCCAGCTGGATCGAGAAGCGATCCTCGCGATAGGAGGGCACGTGCGGGGCTGCGGGAGCCTGCACGTGCGGCTGGGCGGGAGCCGAATAGTGCTCCGGCTCAAGAACTACCTCGGCTTCCGGTTCCGGGTCGAACTCGAACTCGGACCCGGAGAAGCCGGCTGCTTCGTCCGCTTCGTTCTCGTGGGTGTGCGCTGGTGCTGTCGGGAACAAATCCATGACTCTCTCCGGGGAAACGGTGTGACCAGGCGGTGCGGGTTTGAGCCCACAGCGCCTAGACGCGAGTATATGCCGATGGGCTCTGGAAAAACCGCCCGAAACCGCCCTTAGATGCGCAAACGCCCGCCGACTTGGGCCACAGCCTCAATCACCTTGGCGGACCAGCCTTGCAGCTCTTCTTCGCGCAGGGTGCGGTCCGTGGCCTGGAAGGTGGCGCCGAGCAGCAGGGAGTATTCGCCGGCCGCGAGCCCCGAGCCGGGCCGCGCATCGCGGAAGATCTCGCGGACGCGCCAGTCGATCAGCTCAGGAACTCCGGTCTGGGCCAGGGCTTCGTCCAACTGGGCCCACTGCGTCTGCTGCGGCAAGACGAGCGAAAAGTCGCGCCGGACGGGCTGGAAGCGGGAGATGTCGCGGACCGCCGGGCGCGCCAGGGGCTGGCGGTAGAGCCGGTCTGCATAAAGCTCGGCGACAAGCACCGTGTCCTTGATCTTGCGCTCGGCGGCCACACGCGGGTGCAGTTGACCAAACCAGCCGACGGTTGAGCCATCGACGACGACGCGGGCGGAGCGGTAGGGGTGCAGCCAGGGCGGGGTGATGCCGGCATCTGAGGGGAAGCTGTCAAAGTAGACGCTCTTGGCCTGGAAGCGGCCGACCAACTGCTCAACAACGCCCTTCAGATCGTAGAAGTCGAGGGCGCGAGCGCTCTGATGCGGGCCGGTCTGGGGCAGAATTCCGGCCGCTCCAATGGCGAGGGCAGGTCGCTCTTCCACCTTTTCCGTGGTGCCGGAGAAGACGGTGCCCAGCTCGAAGAGGCGCACGTCCGAGACGTCGCGATGCAGGTTGCCGGCCAGCATGGTGAGCATTCCTGGGATGAGGGAGGCGCGCATGACACCTGCCTGGTCACTGAGCGGGTTGCCGAGGGGTACGACCAGCCCCGGCTGGGGCGCGCAAAGCGCCGCTTCGGCCGCAGAGCTGAAGGTGCTGGAGATGGCCTCGTGGAAGCCTGCTGCGCGCAGGGTTCCGCGCAGGATGGCATCGGCCTCGGCGTTGGGCAGCGTGCGGATGGCTCCGGCAAAGGCGGGCAGGGTGTTGGCGAAGCGGTTGTAGCCGTAGACACGGGCAACCTCTTCGATCAAGTCGATTTCGCGGTCCAGATCGAGCCGCCAACTGGGCAGGGTCACCTGCCAGCGACCTTCCCCAGCCGGGGCCAGGCCGCAGCCGAGCGAGGTGAGGATGGTTTCAACGGTCGCCCCGGGGATTCCTTCCGCTTCCGTGGTGGTGCCCAAGAGCCGCTGCACTTCGGCGAGCGCAAGGGCTACCGGCTGACGGCTGGCGGTGCGGGCTTCGACGGCTGGGACTCGTACATCCACGAGCTCGCCCTCAATGTGGCCGCCGGACTCCAGAATGACGCTGGCCACCAGGGCCGAGGCCAGCGGAGCAGCGTTGAAGTCCGCGCCACGCTCAAAGCGGTGGCTTGCATCGGTGTGCAGGCCGTGGCGGCGGGCGGTGCGGCGGACGGCGATAGGGTCAAACCAGGCGGCCTCGATGAGCACGTTGCGCGTCTCGGGGGTAATCATGGTGTCCCAGCCGCCCATGACTCCGGCCAGGGCAAGGGGCTTGGCGTGGTCGGCGACGATAAGGTCTTCAGGGTCGAGCGTGCGCTCCACTCCGTCCAGGGTCTTCAGGCGTTCGCCCTTCCGCGCGCGACGGACGACGATGCCGCCCTCGATCTTGTCCAGGTCGAAGGTGTGCGTAGGCTGTCCCATGGCCAGCCATGCAAAGTTGGAGGCATCGACGGCGTTGGAGATCTGCTTCTGCTCCAGCAGGCGGAAATATGCAGCCATTTGCGTGGGAAGCGGGTCGTTTCCGGCGGGGCCGATGGTGACGCCGCGCATCACGCGCGCGGTGAAGCGCCCGCAGGCGTCGGCAGCCTCAATGGCCACCGGATAAGCCGCGCCCGGCTGAGCCGCCGGCAGCGGAAAGCTGAGTGGCGCCAGCGTGAGGCCGTAAATCGCAGCCGCCTCGCGGGCCACGCCGAAGTGGTTCATGGCATCGACGCGATTGGTGGTGATGTCCATCTCAAAGAGAGAACCGTTCCCAGCGCCAAGGTCGAAGATGCCCTCGACGGCAATGCCGCGCAGGGTGAGGTCTTCGGCGAGCTGGGAGTCGGCGACGGGGATTTGGGGCACATATTGACGAAGCCATTTGGTGAGGATTTTCATGCAAACTGCTCCAGGAAGCGCATATCGCCTGAGTAGAACTGGCCGATGTCGCTGATGCCGTATTTCATCATGGCGATGCGCTCGACGCCCATGCCGAAGGCGAAGCCGGAGATTTTCTTCGGGTCGTAGGCGGGCTGCTTTTCCGCCGCAAAGGCGAAGACGGCGGGGTCTACCATGCCGCAGCCCAGCAGCTCGATCCAGCCGGATTGTTTGCACTTGCGGCAGCCCTTGCCGGCGCAGAAGATGCAACTGATCTGCACATCTGCCGAGGGCTCGGTGAAGGGAAAGAACGAGGGGAAGAAACGCGTCTTGACGCTCGACCCGAACAGGGCCTTCATCGCGTGGTCAAGCGTCCCCTTCAGGTCCGAGAAGGTGATGTTGGTGTCCACGCACAGCCCCTCGACCTGGTGGAAGACCGGCGAATGTGTGGCGTCGGCCGCGTCGTTGCGGTGCACCTTGCCGGGGATGACGATGCGGATGGGCGGGGCAATCTGCTCCATGGTGCGCATCTGCACCGGGCTGGTGTGGGTGCGCAGCAACAGGCGGTCGCGCAGCCCGCGGCGCTCCTGGTTGGCGATCACCAGGGTGTCCTGGGTGTCGCGCGCCGGGTGGCCGGGGGGGAAGTTCATGCTCTCGAAGTTGTAGTAGTCCGTCTCGACTTCCGGTCCCACGCCCACCGAGTAGCCAAGCCCGGCGAAGATGCCGATCAGCTCGTTCATGGTGCGGGTGATTGGGTGCTCGGCGCCGGTCAGGCGGCGCGTGCCGGGCAGGGTAATGTCCAGGCGGTCGGCTGCGAGAAGCGCGTCACTGGGCCCGGCTCCAGCGGCGGCATCGAGGAGGGACTCGACCAGTGTCTTGAGGGCGTTGAAGCGCTGGCCGAGGCCCTTTTTGGCCTCCACCGGGGCGGTTTTCAGCCAGGCGTCGGAGAGCTGCTTGAGGCGGCCCTGTTTGCGGCCGAGCCACTCGAGGCGGAAGTTCTCCACGGCCTCCGGTGTTGCCAGCCCTGCAGCGGCGCGACGCGCCTCCTCTTCCAGAGCGGCAAAGGATGCATCCAGATTCTGTTCTTCGTTGTTCATCATGCGCACTTGTCAGGATAAACCAACGATGCAGGGAACCCAGCAAATCAGGGCTATTTGGGCAACTGCGAGGAGTCCCAGCCGCCCCCCAGGGCGCGGATCAGCTCCACCGAGGCGGCAAACTGCCGGGTCTTCAGCGTCGATTCGGTCACCTGGTTCTGGATCAGCGTGTTCTCCGCCGTCAGCACTTCCAGGTAGCTGGTGACGCCGCCCGCGTAGCGGGTCTTCGAGATATCCAGCGAGTGCTGGGCGCTGAGGACGGCCTCGTGCTGGGTCGTCTCCTCAGCCTCCAGAATGCGCAGGGTCGAAAGTTTGTCCTCGGTCTCATTGAAGGCCAGGAAGACGACTCCCTTGTAGAACGAAGCGGAGGCCTCGAAGAGGTCGCGGGTCTGGGCGGAGACGGACTTGCGTCGGCCGGCGTCAAACAGCAACTGCGCAGCCTGCGCGCCCAGCGACCACAGCGCGCTGGGCCCCTGCAGCCAGGTTCCGGCGTGGGTGCTCTCAAAGCCGCCCGTAGACCCCAGCGTGATGTTGGGGTAAAAGGCTGCCGCGGCCACGCCGATCTGTGCGTTGGCCTGGGCGGCGCGCCGTTCGGCGGCGGCAATGTCCGGGCGGCGTTCCAGCAGTTGCGAGGGAACTCCGAGGGGGATCTCAGGCAGCTTCAGGTCCAGCGGCGACGGGGGAATGCTGAAATTGGGCAGCTTGATGTCGGCAATGGAGCCGACAGCATGCTCAAACTGGGCGCGGGCCACGCCCACCTCAATCTCCTGGGCCTGCACCTGCTGCAGCTGGGTCTGCGCCTGAGCCACGTCCACCTCCGTGGCCACCCCTCCGGCCAGGCGGCGACGGGTGAGGTCCAACTGCCTGGTCAGCTCGGCGATGTCGTTGTCGAGAAGCTGCTTTTGCTGGTCGAGCCCGCGCAACTCCAGATAATCCTCCGCCATGGTGGCCTGCAGGCTGAGCCGGACGTTGGCCATGTCGGCTGCAGATGCCTGCGCGCCGGCGTTGGCAGCCTCCGCGGTGCGGCGGATCTGGCCCCAGAAGTCGGGTTCCCAACTGGCCTGTCCGGTCAAAGAGAGGTCGTTGTAGTTCCCGCCATGGCTTCCGTTTGTATTCTGCGGGCGGTTCACGGAGAGTTTGTTGTAGGAGATCGAGGGGCCGGCAGACAGCGTCGGATACAGGCTGGCGCGGGCCTGGCGCACCTGTTCCTCGGCTGCCATCCAGGTCTCCAGAGCCTGGTGCACGCTCTGGTTATAGGTGTCGATGCGGTCTTCCAGTTCGTTCAGTTTGGGGTCGCCGTAAATCTCCCACCACTTCCCGCGGAGCATGCCGTCGGAGGGCGATGCGGGCTTCCATGCGCCGTTGTCCGGGCTGGGCGGGGGCGTTAGCACGGCGGTTGCGCCTGCCTCCTTGTACACCTGAGGAGCCGTGTAAGCTGGGCGCTGGTAGTTTGGGCCCACGGGCTTGCAACCGACCGCCAGCAGGCACACGGTGGCAAGGGCGAAAGCGCTGGAATGGAGCCGGCGGTCCATGGCTAGTTGCCTCCCTGGGAGGCGGTGCGAACCTCGTCCGGGGTAAGGACGTGGACCTGTTCGCCGTCAATCAGCGAGTCGGGCGGGTCCTGGATGACGAGATCGTCCTTGGTGAGGCCGGTGTTGATCTGCACCGTGCGGCCGTCGTCTTCGCCAATGGTGACCGGGGCCATGTGTGCGATGCTGCCCTTGACGGTGGCGACGCGCAGGCCTTCGGCGCGGAAGATGAGCGCGGAGACGGGCACGATGAAGGCGGTGCCGACCGGGGCGACCTTGAAGTGAACCTGAGCCAGCGAGCCGGCCAGCAGTTTGCCGCCGCGGTTGTCCACGTCGATTTCGACCAGCAGCGTGCGGCTGACGGGGTCAATGGAGTCTGAGGTGCGGACCAGCTTGCCGTGGGTCAGCTGGCCGGGATTCTCAGGGAAGCTGACGTCCACGCTCGCGCCGACTTTGGCCGACCCGCTGAAGATCGCCGGCAGGCTGGTGTAGATGCGCAGGGTCTGGACGGCCTGCATATGGAAGAGTTCCTTGCCCGCGCCTGCGGCTGAACCGGCGTCGATCAGCTGGCCGGTGTCAATGTTGCGCGCGGTGATGACGCCGTCAAAAGGCGCGTAGATTTTCTCAAACGACTTGAGGTCGCGCAGGCGCTGGACATTGGCCAGTGCGGAGCGGACCTGCGCAGCGGTGGAGGTGGCCAGATTGGTGTAGGTGTCCGTGTCCTGCTGCGAAACGGAGTTGGAGGCGACAAGGCCCTTGTAGCGGTCGGCCTGGATGCGGGCGTTGTTGGCGTTGGCCTCGGCAGTGCCCAGGTCGGCTTCCGCCTGGGTCAATTGCGAGTCGACCTCCGGCGTGGCGATTTCGGCTAGCAGCGCGCCTCTTTTGACACGCGCGCCAATGTCAAAGTACCAGCGGCTCAGGTAGCCGGGGGTGCGCGCATAGATGGGCGCGTCGGTGTAGGCGGTTACGTTGCCGGGCAGGTTCAGCTCTTCCACAGGCGCGCCGGGCTTGGCCGTAGCCACAATGACCGAGGGCGCGGCCAACTGCCGGGTGCTCGCGTCCAGAGCGGCCAGGGCGTGCTGCCGGGGTAGAATGCCCAGGACCGCCAGCACGGCCAGCACCACCACTGCGATAACGACAACAGCGATGCCGCGGCTGGTGCGGATGGGCTTCTGCTCAGGCGCGGACTCGTGCTCCGACGTGCCGTGCGTGGGGGCCGCGTTGGGTTGGTTCGGGCTGGTTGCGGTCGGGTTGGAATGCTCCGTGCTCATGACTACTCCGAAAACTGCTCATCCGCGATGGGATTGCTGTGTGCGGCGGCGTGCTGATGGCGGCGGCGTTCGATCCGCCCATGCAGTGCCGAGAAGAATGTGGGTACGAAGAAGAGAGTTGCCACGGTGGCCAGCAGAAGACCGCCGATGACCGCGCGGCCCAGCGGCGCGTTCTGCTCGCCGCCGTCTCCCAGGCCCAGCGCCATGGGAATCATGCCGATGATCATGGCCAGGGCGGTCATCAGAACCGGGCGGAAGCGGACAAAGCCGGCGTTGAGGGCAGCGCGTCGTGCGTCGCCGACCAGGATTTCAAGTTGCTCGCGGGCAAAGCTGACCACCAGGATGGAGTTGGCCGTGGCCACGCCCATGCACATGATGGCGCCGGTCAGGGCGGGCACGCTGAGGTGTGTATGGGTCAGGAAGAGAAACCAGATGATGCCGGCAATCGCTGCGGGCAACGCCGAAATAATCAGGAACGGGTCAAGCCACGACTGGAAGTTGACCACGATCAGCAGGTAGACCAGCAAAATGGAGAAGGCCAGGCCGCCCAGCAGGCCGAGGTACGACGTCTTCATCGTCTCGCTTTGTCCGCGCAGCACAACCTTGGTGCCGACGGGAACCTGGGATTTATGGGCCGCGATCTTGGCTTCCATCTGCCGCGTGACGCTGCCCAGGTCGGAGCCCTCGACGTTGGCGTAGATGTCCAGCACTGGCTCAATGTCGTAATGGCTGACAGTGGCCAGCTCGGTGCCTGGATGGATGGAGGCCAGGTTGCCCAGCACCTGGTAGGGCTGCGTGCTGCCTGGTGCGCCAATCGCCGCCGAGCCCGCAGCCGTTGCCTGGGCCAGCGGTGTGCCGGCGGAAGAGTTGACGGGCAGGCTCCTCAGCGCGGAGACCGAGTTCATGTCGAACTGCGGTGCCTGCACCACCACGTTATAGGTCACGCCGTTGCGCGGATCCAGGTAAAAGCTGGGCGTGGTCTGGAAGCTGCCGCTCAAGGCCACCAGAACGCTCTGCGCCACGTCCTTCTGCGTCAGTCCTACTTCCTGGGCACGCGTTCGGTCCACGTCCACTTGCAGCTTGGGATCGTTGAAGGGCTGCTGGATGCGCGTGTCCACAGCGCCGGGGACGTACTTCACGTCATTCAGCAGCTTCTCCGCGTAGTTGCGGTTGCCGTCAAGGTTGGGGCCGATGATCTGGATATCGATCGGCGAGGATAGGCCGAAGTTGAGAATCTGCGTGACGATATCGACCGGCAGAACGTAAAAGGTAACGCCGGGATAGCGCAGGTTGAGCACTTCGCGCAGGTGCTGGATGGTGGGCGCGGTCGGCTGGTGATCTTCCGTGAGCTGCACGAGGATGTCGGCGTCCGCGGTGCCGACCGGCGCGGAGGTGGAATACGTCAGGTTGTAGCCCGAATACGGCAGCCCGATGTTGTCGATGATGGTGGTGATCTCGTGCGGAGGCAGCTCCTGCCGGATGGTCGAATCAATGTGGTCGCAGAGGGCCGCGGTTTCTTCAATGCGCGTGCCGGTATGCGCGCGGACGTGAATCTTGAAGGCGCCCGAGTCGACCGTGGGGAAGAAGTCCTGCCCGAGCCAGGGGGCGACGACCGCGGCCGAGCCCAGGCAGAGCACGAGGAAGGTGATCAGGAACGCCGCGGCATGGTCCACACAGAAGGTAAGCAGGCGTAGGTACCCAAGGCGGAAGCCCTCGAAACCGCGCTCAAAGGCCCGCTGGAAAACGATGAACGGATTGCGGCTGGCGCGATTGCGGGCCTCCTGCTCGTCGTCATGCTCCTTCAGCAGGTACTTGGCCATGGTGGGCACCACGGTTCGCGACAGCAGGTAGCTGGCCAGCATGGCAAAGACCACAGCTTCAGCCAGCGGTACAAAGAGGTAGCGCGATACACCGCCCAGAAAGAACATGGGCACAAAGACAATGCAGATGGCCAGCGTGGAGACCAGTGCGGGGATGGCGATTTGCGAGGCGCCGTCAAGGATGGCCTGCTCGATCTCCTTGCCGGCTTCGAGATTTCGATTGATGTTCTCGATTTCAACCGTGGCGTCGTCCACCAGGATGCCAACCGCCAGCGCCAGGCCGCCCAGCGTCATGATATTGATGGTTTCCCCCAGCGCCGAGAGCAGAATCAGCGAGCTGAGGATCGACAGGGGAATGGAGACCGCGATAATGACCGTGGAGCGCCAGCTACCCAGGAAGATCAGGATCATGATGGCCGTCAGGCAGGCCGCGATGATCGCTTCGCGCACCACGCCATTGATGGCCGAGCGGACGAAGATGGACTGATCGGTGAGGAAGGCGATGTGCAGCTGGGAGGGGACGCGGGACTTGATCTCCGGCAGCTTGGCCCGGATGCCGGCGATGATGTCCAGCGTCGACGAGGAGCCGGTCTTCAGGATGGACATCAGCGCCGAACGCTGACCATCCACGCGGACAATGTTGGTCTGGGGCGGAAAGCCGTCGCGCACATGGGCCACGTCCCGCACGTAGAGCACGGCCCCGTTGACCTCCTTGATGGGCAGGTTGTTCAGTTCATCAACGACCGTGGGCGCGGAGTTGGTCTCGACGGCGTATTCCGTGTTGCCAACTTTCATCGTGCCGGAAGGGGCAATCAGGTTCTGCGCGGAGATGGCGTTGACCACGTCACCCGGGGAGACTCCCCTGGCCTGCATCGCGGGAATATTCAGGTCTACCGAAATCTGGCGCTGCTTGCCGCCGTAGGCAAAGGGAATCGATGCGCCCTCGACGGTGGCCAGGCCCGTGCGGATGATGTTGGTGCCAAGGTCGCCCAACTGCTGCTCGCTCAGCCCCTGCCCGGAGAGCCCCAGCTGCATGATCGGAACGCTGGAAGCGTTGTATTGAATGATGAACGGCGGCGTGGTGCCGGGCGGAAGACCGCGCAACTGCACCTGGCAGATGGCGTTCACCTGGGCCACGGCGGTGCCGATGTTGACGTGGGGCTGGAAAAAGATCTTGATGACCCCGACGCCGTTCAGCGACTGCGACTCAATGTGCTCAATGTCGTTGACCGTCGTGGTCATCCCGCGTTCGCTGTTGGTAATAATGCGCCTGGACATCTCCTCGGCGGAGAGACCGGTGAACTGCCACACCACGCTGACCACGGGAATGTCGATATTCGGAAAAATATCCGTCGGCATCGTAAGGATGCTGTAGGCGCCGAGAATCAACAATAAGAAGGCGAAGACGGCAAATGTATACGGCCGCCGCAGCGCCAGCCTGACAATCCACATAGGGTTTCTGCTCGCTCTTCCTGATTCACAGGCAACCCGCGTCCTGAGCGGGGAGCCCCTTGAACATGGTGAGGGTTGAGTACCAGTGTACGGGGTAGGGTTCGTTTAAGGAAACGTGCGCCGGAGCCAGTTCTCCGTTAGACGCTGCGCGGCGGTTGGAAGACTCAGAAATCCGGCAATCCGCATCCCGGCCAGGGTGTTGTGCGGCAACGCGGCCACTGACAAGCTGGCTGAGATACTCTTGAGGCGGGCAATGGTTGCCCGAATCGGGCGGGAAGTACACTTTCCAGCGAAGCATCGGCCAAGCGAAACATTTCTTGTCCCTTGACCGTCCGAAGTGAGAAGGCGACACTTCTTGCAAGTGCTCGCCTCGGGCAAACACCGGCCGTCGCCACCCAGGCTGCATTCAGGAAAGAACCAGGTATGGAACCCATGTCTTCATCGTCAGAGTTGAACAACCTCGCCCCTGAGCCCGCTTCGCACAAACTCGGTTGGCTGCGTCCGATCTTCTACCTGTTGCTGCTGGCCCTGGTCGGAGCCGTCGGCTGGCGCATCTATACCAACCAGAAGACCGCGGCAGCCACGGCTGCCAGCCAGGCCGCCGCACTCCTCAACCGGCCTACCCCGGTGCAGGCCGTGCCGGTGGAACAGCGCCCCATGCCTATCTATCTCAGCGCGCTGGGCACGGTTACGCCCTACTATTCCGTCACCGTGAAGGCGCGCGTCAACGGCCAGCTCGACCGTGTCAACTTTACCGAAGGGCAGACGGTCAAGGCCGGGCAGACCATCCTGATCATCGACCCCAAGCCCTACAAGGCCGCTCTGGACCAGGCCAAGGGTACCCTGGCTCACGACACCGCCCTGCTCAAGGACGCCCAGGCGGAGTACAACCGCTACAAGGCGCTTTACGCGGCCGGCGTTGTCTCCAAGGAGCAGCTCGACCTGCAGGAGTCGACGCAGGGCCAGTATCTTGGCGCCATCGAGTCCGACAAAGCGGGCATTGAGACCGCCCAGTTGCAACTGGACTGGTGCACCGTGCAGTCGCCCATCACCGGCAAAATCGGCCTGCGCCTGGTCGACCCCGGCAACATCATCACCGCCAACACCACAAACCTGGTCATCGTGAACCAGATTGAGCCCATCGCCGTCTACTTCACTCTGCCGGAAAACCAGCTGCCCCAGGTGCTCGGCATGTTGCATCAGGGCAAGTCGCTGGTCGTCGAAGCCTACGACCGCGGCGACACCACCTTGCTGACGAGCGGGAAGCTGCTCACGGCCGACAACCAGATTGATACCACCACCGGCACCGACAAGCTCAAGGCTGTCTTCACCAATCCCGACGAAAAGCTCTTCCCCAACCAGTTCGTGAATATCCACCTAGTGCTGGAGAACCGCCCCGCAGCCCTCGTCGTTCCGTCCGCCGCAATCCAGACCGGCAATCAGGGCACCTTTGTCTGGGCCGTGCAGCACGACTCCCAGAAGAACACCGACTCCGTGAAGATTCAGCCTGTCAAAGTGGCCCTGGCCGAGGGCCAGGTCACCATCCTGGACGGTGGTGTGGCGCCCGGGACAAAAGTCGTCATTGATGGCGCAGACCGGCTCCGGCCGAATGCTGGCGTCATCGTCAGCGCTCCGCGCGCGGCTCGCACCCAGGCCGCTGGTCAGTCCGCCAACGTCCAGGCCGGCGCGGCCGGGCTCGCCGGCACAGCAGCTCCCCTCACCGCCGGCCAAATGGAAGCCGGAGCCCCTCACAAACACGGTGGCAAGGCAGCCAATCCCACAGGCGCACCGGCAGCAACCGGCCATAAGAGGATCCAGCAGTGAACCCATCCCGGCCATTTATCGTCCGTCCGGTTGCGACATCGCTGATTATGGTGGCCATCCTGCTGGCCGGCGCCGTCGGCTACTTCCAGCTGCCCGTCTCAGCGCTGCCTGAAGTCGACTACCCCATCATCGAGGTGCTCACCTTCTATCCCGGCGCCGGGCCTGAGGTTATGGCCAGCTCCGTCACCTCGCCACTGGAGCGCCAGTTCGGACAAATGCCCGGCCTCAAACAGATGACCTCGGTCAGCTCCGGCGGCGGCTCCGTCATCACCCTCGAGTTCAACCTCGACGAAAACATTGACGTGGCCGAGCAGGAAGTGCAGGCGGCCATCAACGCGGCCAGCAACTTCTTGCCGACCGATCTGCCCAATCCTCCCGTCTACAGCAAGGTCAACCCGGCCGACGCGCCCATCATGACCCTGGCGCTCACCTCGGACACACTTCCGCTGGACAAGGTGGAAGACGCGGCCGATACCACTCTGGCCCAGAAAATCTCCCAGGTCACCGGCGTGGGTCTGGTCTCGATCGCCGGCGGCCAGAAGCCCTCCGTCCGCATCCAGGCAAACCCGGCCCAGTTGGCATCCTATAATCTGTCGCTCGAAGACCTGCGCACCGCCCTGGCCGCGGCCAACGTGGACCAGGCCAAGGGCACGCTGAACGGCTCCAGGCAGTCCTACACCGTCGGCGCCAACGACCAATTGCTCTCCAGCTCCGATTACATGCCCGTCATCGTCGCCTATCGCAACGGGGCCGCCGTTCGCACCAGCGACGTGGCGACGGTGGTCGATGGAGCTGAAAACTCCCAGCAGGCCGCCTGGATGGACCGCCAGCCGGCCGTCATTCTGAATATCCAGCGCCAGCCCGGCGCCAACATCATCGCCGTCGTCGACCGCATCAATGCGCTCCTGCCGCAGTTGCGAACCAGTCTGCCCGGCTCGGTCAAGGTCGACGTGCTCACCGACCGAACCAACATCATCCGCGCCAGCGTCAAGGATGTGCAGTTCTCCCTCATCCTCACCGTGGCCCTGGTGGTCATGGTCATCTTCCTCTTCCTCCGCAACCTGGCCGCCACGGTCATTCCCTCCGTCGCCGTACCGCTCTCCCTCGTCGGCACCTTCGGAGTCATGTACCTGCTCGGCTACTCGCTCAATAACCTCACGCTCATGGCTCTCACCATCTCCACCGGCTTCGTCGTCGACGACGCCATCGTGATGATCGAGAACATCTCCCGCTACATCGAAGAGGGCGAGGAGCCGCTCAAGGCCGCCCTCAAGGGCTCGGAACAAATCGGCTTCACCATCGTCTCGCTCACCGTCTCGCTCATTGCCGTCCTCATTCCCCTGCTCTTCATGGGCGACGTGGTGGGCCGGCTGTTCCGCGAGTTTGCTGTCACCCTCGCTGTCACGATCCTGGTGTCGGCGGTCGTTTCCCTCACGCTCACCCCCATGATGTGCGCCCGCCTGCTCAAGCACAAGCCGGAGGCCGAGCAGGGCCGATTCTTCCGCGCCTCGGAAAAGGTCTTCGAGTCCGTCATCGCCTTTTACGGACGCACCCTCGAAGTGATTCTCCGCCACCAGTTCTTCACCCTGATGGTCACCATCGGCACCCTGGTGGCCACCGTTGTGCTGTTTCTCATTGTGCCCAAGGGCTTTTTCCCGGTGCAGGATACCGGGGTCATTCAGGGCATCAGCGAGGCCCCGCAGTCGGTCAGCTTTGCCTCGATGGCCCAACGCCAGCAGCAACTGGTGGACATCCTGCTCACCGACCCGGCTGTCGAAAGCATCTCGTCCTTCATCGGCGTGGACGGCAGCAACACCACCCTCAACTCCGGCCGCATCCAGATCAATCTCAAGCCCCTCGATGTGCGCAAAATCTCCGCTACAGAGGTGATTGCGCGCCTCCAGCCCAAGGTCGCCAATCTTGAGGGAATCCAGCTCTTCATGCAGCCCCTGCAGGACCTGACCGTCGAAGACCGCGTCAGCCGCACCCAGTACCAGTATTCGCTGGAAGACCCGGACCAGGCGGAACTGGCCGCCTATACCCGCAAGATGGTCACCGAGTTGAGCAAGCAGCCCGAACTGCGCGACGTGGCCAGCGACCTGCAGGACCAGGGCCTCGGTGCGGAGCTGGTTATCGACCGCGACACGGCGGCGCGCCTCGGCATCGCCGTGGCCGACATCGACAACACTCTCTACGACGCATTCGGACAGCGCCAGGTCTCCACCATCTTCACTCAGCTCAACCAGTACCACGTGGTCATGGAAGTGGGGAAGAACTTCCAGACCGACCCCGGCGTGCTAGCCAATCTCTTTGTCAAGTCGGCCAACGGAACCGAGGTTCCGCTCAGCAATCTGGCCCACTGGCAGCAGACGCGAGCGCAGTTGTCCATCGGCCACCAGGGCCAATTTCCCTCCACCGTCGTCAGCTTCAACGTAGCCCCCGGCAAGAGCCTGGGCGATGCCGTCGCAGCCACCCAGCGCGTGGAAAAGGCCATCCAGATGCCGGCCAGCATCAACGGCACATTCCAGGGCACGGCAGCCGCCTTCCAGGCCTCGCTTACCAATGAGCCGCTGCTCATTCTCGCCGCCCTCATCACCGTCTACATCGTCCTGGGCGTGCTCTATGAGAGCTACATTCACCCCATCACCATCATCTCCACCCTGCCCTCGGCCGGCGTCGGCGCCATCCTCGCCCTGCTCATCACCCGCACCGACTTCAGCGTCATCGCCCTCATCGGTGTCATCCTGCTCATCGGTATCGTGAAGAAGAACGCCATCATGATGATCGACTTTGCCCTCGCCGCCGAGCGCGAGGAGGGCAAGCCCGCACACGATGCTATCTACCAGGCCTGCCTGCTCCGCTTCCGGCCCATCATGATGACCACCATGGCCGCTCTGCTGGGCGGCGTCCCGCTCGCCTTTGGCCGAGGCGTTGGCGCGGAACTCCGCCAGCCCCTCGGCATCACTATCGTCGGCGGCCTGCTGGTTTCGCAACTGCTCACCCTCTACACCACACCGGTCGTCTACCTCTACTTTGACCGGCTGGCCATGCGGCTCGGCAAAAAGAAGCCTGTCGAGTTGTCCCTCGCCGCCGGCGACTAAACAACCAGGTTCAATTCAGGCAACAGGCACTCAGCAACACACCACGGGACACAGGACGCGATGCATCTTTCCGCAGCATTTATTCGAAGGCCGGTAGCCACCTCGTTGCTGAGCGTGGCCCTGCTGCTTGCCGGCGCCGTGGCCTATTCCATGCTTCCGGTCGCCTCCTTGCCCGAGGTGGACTTCCCCGTCATCGGGGTCAGCGCCGGCTTGCCCGGTGGCAGTCCGGAGACCATGGCCTCGAACGTCGCCGCGCCCCTCGAACGACAGTTCGGACACATCGCCGGCGTCAACCAGATGACCTCGTCCAGTTCCCTGGGCTCCGCTTCGGTCACCCTCCAGTTCGACATCAATCGCGACATCAACGCCGCCGCCCGCGACGTGCAGGCCGCCATCAACGCCGCCCGCAGCCAGTTGCCCGCCTATCTGCCCCAGAACCCCAGCTATCGCAAGGCAAATCCCGCCGAAGCCCCCATCCTCATCCTCACCCTCACCTCCGACGTCGTCCCCAAGCCGCAGATCTACGACATCGCCGACTCCATCCTCGCCCAGAAAATCGCCCAGATCCAGGGCGTCGGACAGGTCTTCGTCGGCGGCAGCTCCAGCCCCGCCGTTCGCGCCGAACTCAACCCCCTCCAGCTCAGCGCTTACGGCGTCGGCCTCGACGCGGTCCGCACCGCACTCGGCAACGCCAACGCCAACCGCCCCAAGGGCGCATTCGAAGATGCCCAGCATCGCTGGCTCATCAACGATACCGACCAGATCTTCAAGGCCCAGGATTACGCCCCCATCATCGTCGGCTACAACCAGGCCACCGGCGCGCCCATCCGCCTCTCCGACCTCGGCACCGTCACCGACTCCGTGGCCGACATCCACACCGCCGGCCTCGCCGGAGTCAATGACGGTCCCGGCTCCAAAATGCGCCCCGCCATCCTCATCATCGTCTTCAAGGTGCCCGGCGCAAACGTCATCTCTTCCGTAGACAACGTGCTGGCCGAGCTGCCCCGCCTCCAGGCGCAGATTCCCCCCACCATCAAGATCGCCGTCGCCGTCGACCGCACCACCACCATCCGCGCCAGCGTTCGCGACGTGGAAATCAGCCTCATCATCAGCGTCGCCCTGGTCGTCCTCGTCGTCTTCCTCTTCCTGCGCGAAATCTGGGCCACCATCATCCCCTCCATCGCCGTCCCGCTGTCGCTCGTCGGCACCTTCGGCGTCATGTACATGCTCGGCTACACGCTGGACAACCTCAGCCTCATGGCCCTCACCATCTCCACCGGCTTCGTCGTCGACGACGCCATCGTTGTCATTGAAAACATCACCCGCTACCTCGAAATGGGCATGTCGCCCTATGAAGCGGCCATGAAGGGCTCCCGCGAAATCGGCTTCACCGTGCTCGCCATGAGCACCTCCCTCATCGCCGTCTTCCTCCCCATCCTGCTCATGGGCGGCATCATCGGCAAGCTCTTCCGCGAGTTCGCCGTCACCCTCTCGGTCGCCATCGCCGTTTCCCTCGTCGTCTCCCTCACCACCACCCCCATGATGTGCGCGCAGTTCCTCAAGCCCAGGGACGCCTCCCGCCATGGCATCGTCTACCGCGGCTGTGAGAATGCCTTCGACTGGCTCGCCGCCGAGTATCTCGCCGGTCTGCGCTGGGTCCTCCGCCACCAGTGGCTCACCCTCACCGTTGCTGTGCTCACATTCGTCGTCAATGTCTATCTCTACGTCGTCGTGCCCAAGGGGCTCTTCCCCCAGCAGGACACAGGCCGCCTCGGCGGCTCCACCCGCGCCGCTCAGGACATCAGCTTCGATGCCATGAATATCAAGCAGAGCACACTCGCCCAGATGGTGCTCGACGACCCCGCCATCCAGACCGTCACCGCTTTTGTCGGTGGCGGTGGCCCCGGCGGCGGCAGCAGCAACGTCGGCCGCATGTTCATCGCCCTCAAGCCGCAGAACCAGCGCAAAGGCGTGACCGCCGACGATGTCGTCAACCGCCTGCGCAAAAAGCTCACCAGTGTCCCCGGCGCACAGCTCTTCCTGCAGGTGCAGCAGGAGTTCCAGATTGGCGGTCGCGGCTCCGACGCCCAGTACCAGTACACCCTCTGGGATGAAAACCTCAACGAGCTCAACAGTTGGGCCCCGCAACTGCTGGCCAGGATGCGCACCATGCCCCAGTTGCGCGATGTCTCCACTGACCAGCAGGACCAGGGCCTGCAAGCCAGCCTCGTCATTGACCGCGACACCGCCAGCCGCCTCGGCATCACCCCGGCGCAAATCGACCAGGTCCTCTACGACGCCTTCGGACAGCGCGAAGTCTCCACCATGTACACCGCGCTCAATCAGTATTTCGTCGTCATGGAGGTCGCTCCGCAGTTCCAGAACAGCCCCGACTCTCTCAACGGAATCTTCATCAAGACCGGCACCGGCTCCATGGTTCCGCTGGCCACCATCGCCCACTTTGCCCCCACCCGCACCAGCCTCCAGGTCAACCACCAGGGCCAGTACCCGGCCGTCACCCAAACCTTCAACCTGGCCCCCAACGTCGCGCTGGGCGATGCCGTCACCGCCCTCGAACACGCCGAGCAGGAGATGGGCATGCCCTCCGGCATCCATGGCACCTTCCAGGGAACCGCACAGGCCTATCAGGCCTCGCTCCAAAGCGAACCCTGGCTCATCCTGGCCGCCGTCATCGCGGTATACCTGGTGCTGGGTATCCTCTACGAAAGCCTCATCCACCCCCTCACCATTCTCTCCACCCTGCCATCGGCCGGAGTCGGAGCCATCCTCGCGCTCATCCTCACCAAGACCGACTTCAGCATCATTGCCCTCATCGGCATCCTGCTGCTCATCGGAATTGTGAAGAAAAACGCCATCCTCATGATCGACTTTGCCATGCAGGCGGAGCGCGACCTGGGGCTGCCCCCCGTGGAAGCCATCTACCAGGCCTGCAAGCTGCGCTTCCGCCCCATCATGATGACCACCATGGCCGCGCTCTTCGGCGGCTTGCCCCTGGCCATCGGCTTCGGCGTCGGCTCGGAGCTGCGCCGTCCCATGGGCATCACCATCGTCGGTGGCCTGCTCGTCTCCCAGTTGCTCACCCTCTTCACCACCCCGGTCGTCTACCTCTTCTTTGAGAAGCTGCGGGTACTGCTCGCGCGCTGGCGCGGCGCAGACGTCGCCATGCACCCAGTCGCGGGCGACTAGGAGTTTGTGCAAAAACTCCGATGAGTTGAAGGGTACGGGTTTTGGCCCGCACATAAGCGGGTGCCCACCCTTTCCGCGTTTTCTGCGGAAAAGGGTGGGATAGCATGATCCTTTTCGAGGGCCGGATGAATGAGCTCGCCCCGCTGCCTCATTTGCGCTCCCGCTCAGCCGCCGTATATGGTGACCATCATGCATTGGGCAACTCCGAAAGAACGCCAGGCACTGGGCCAGGCGCGGCGCAAGCAGGTCAAGCGCAGCGACCACAGCCTCTTCCACGCAAAATCCCGCCTCACTCCCGCCCTCACCCTGCTCGACCGGTCCATGAAAGGCCGCATCCCGGCACTGGTCAAGGTCAAGTACGAGCGCATGATTCTCTCGCCCTTCGGCTACTTCCGCGGAGCCGTGCCCGTCATGGCCGCGGACCTGGCCACAGCCCCCAACACCGGCCTCACCGCCCAGCTCTGCGGCGATGCCCACGTGCGCAACCTCGGTGCGTACGCAGCCGAAGATGGCCGCCTCATCTTTGACCTCAACGACTTTGACGAGACCATCCACGGCCCCTTCGAGTGGGACCTGAAGCGCATGGCCGCCTCCCTTGTGCTGGCCGGACGAGAAGCCGGCGACAAGGAATCCGCCTGCCTCGCAGCCGCTGTCGCCTGCGTCGAAAGCTACGCCGAGCAGATGCGCGCCTTCGCCCCCGTTGCCGTCCTCGATCTGACCCGCGCCGAGGTCATCCGCGTCGGACACGTGCAGCCCGTCCACCTCGCCCTCCACAAGGCCGTGCGCGCCACCCCGCTGCATACCATGCAGCAGTTCACTGAGCCGGCCGCCGACCTGCGGCGTCAATTCAAAGAGAACAAGCCCATTCTCACCCGCGTCACCGGCGTCAAAGCCCGCTCCGTGCTCGCTTCCCTCGGCGAATATCTGTCCAGCCTCGAGTCCCAGCGCGCCCACTTCATCCGCCAGTACCGGCCCATGGACGTGGCCTTCAAAGTCGTCGGCACCGGCTCGGTGGGTCTGCGCGACTACGTCGTGTATCTCGAAGGCAACGGCGACCAGGACCCGCTCTTCCTGCAAATCAAAGAGGCTGTGGCCTCAGCCTACGCGCCCTACCTCACCGACCCAGGCGCGGCCCGCCATCAGGGACAGCGCGTCGTCGAGGGCCAGCGCATGATGCAGCGCGGCTCCGACGTCTTTCTCGGCTGGACCACCATCGCCGGCCACGAATACCTCGTCCGCCAGCTCTGCGACCACAAGGCTTCGATCGAGATTCCCGATCTCGCCGGCGACGGCCTCGTCGAGTACGCCCGCCTCGCCGGCGAACTCCTTGCCCGCGGCCACGCCCGCTCCGGCGATGCCTGGCAGATTTCCGGCTACATCGGCTCCGGTGAAGGCTTCGCCGACTCCATCGCCACCTGGGGACAGGCCTACGCCAACCAGACCGTCAAGGACTGGAACGAGCTCAAAAAAAGCCGCAAATAGGCCGGCTTCCTGCCAATCATCCTCATGGTGCCGCCACCAGCGCCCGGGTTCGCCGTCGTGTCATCCGGATGCGGCAGCCCATTGCCCCTGGGCCACCCCCGCAGCTCTGGTTGCGCACACCCAGCCAGGCGGTCAACTCCCGGTCGATTCCCCACACCATGGCGTTGGCGGCGTTGTGCTTTGCCTGCATGAACCAGGCTGCGTTCAGGTCCACATCGGCCGCGTAGGAGTTCCACTGCTGGCAGGTCTTCTGCGGTGGGGCTGGCGTGTTGGGCGGGGCATAGCAGTAGTCCTCGTCATGCTCCAGCACGTACTTCTTGCCGTTTTCCGGAATAAAGTAGCGCGTGGTCACAGTCGGAACGCCAGCCTTCGCAGCCCACTCCTGCAGGTCACGCTCAAACTCCGCCGGCAGCTGGCTCATGCTGAGCGTCTTCTGGCTCAGTTGCCGGGAAAAAATGGCCAACGTCGGCGTCGGCTCGCCGTTAACGGGGTGGAAGTAGATGCCGCCCAGCCCAATCCCCTCCTGCAGGTCGAACCACAGGAATCCCCGCCCTTCCAGGAACTGACCGCCGTGCGTGGCGATCAACACGTAGCGGCCTTCGCGCACCTCGACAGGCATTGATTTCTCGAAGAGCACCGTATCGCTGGCCTCGGCCAGCGGCATGTCGCGGCCGTAGTGGTATTCGGTCCGCGGAATCACCTGCTTCAGTACTGGATTGATGCGCTTGTCGCGCAGAGCATCCTTGCCCGGCCGCCCTGCGTAGCCGCTCAGAAATGCCAGCTGCTCGCGGGGAATCGGATTGTAGAAAATGGCCGGCGGCAGCACTGCGTCGTCTGTTGCCTGGGCAACGCTTCCCGGCTGGCTCGCAACAGCGGTCATCAGCAGCATCAAAGCCGCAAGCGGCAGGCGCCTGAAGCCGGCATAGCAAATGGAGAATTTGCGCATCCCCACACCTCGGCGAAAGATGTTGGCTCTGGTAGATAGCCCCGGACCGCTTGCGTCTGGCTCTTCCCCCACAGCTTAGGCCACATTTGGCCCATCGGCAACCGGATTCCGTAAGAAATCGACCGTGTCCCAAGCGTCGTCCGAGTCCGTGTGCGGAGATTCCTGTAACCGTTTCCATAGTGAAACCAAATCACTTCCAAAGCATCTTGCCACCCGTCACTTGGCCGTGATACACCTTTGCCCCATGGCATATATTCTCGCTCTCGACCAGGGAACCACCAGTTCACGCGCAATCCTCTTCGACCGCTCCGGCTCCATCGTCTCCATGGCTCAGCAGGAGTTTCAGCAGTTCTACCCTCACCCCGGCTGGGTCGAGCACGACCCAATCGAGATTCTCACCTCGCAGCAGAGCGTCGCCGTCGAAGCGCTCATCCGCGCCGGCGTCGAGGCCCACGACGTGGCCGCCCTCGGCATCACCAACCAGCGGGAGACCGTCGTCGTGTGGGAGCGCGCCACCGGCCGGCCCATCTACAACGCCATCGTCTGGCAGGATCGCCGCACTGCCGATCACTGCGCCGAGCTGCGCGCCGGCGGCGCCGAAGCCATGGTCCGCGCCAAAACCGGCCTCGTCCTCGACCCCTACTTTTCCGCCACCAAAGCCGCATGGATCCTCGACAACGTACCCGGCGCACGCGCCCAGGCCGAGGCCGGCGAGCTGGCCATGGGCACCATCGACACCTGGCTCATCTGGAACCTGACCAACGGCGGCCCGGAAAAACCCGTCCACGTCACCGACCAGACCAACGCCTCCCGCACCCTGCTCTACAACATCGTCGAAGGCCGCTGGGACGAGGAACTCCTGCGCCTCCTCCGCATTCCGGCCAGCATCCTGCCTGAGGTCAAGTGGTCCTCTGAGGTTGTCGGCACCGTCAACACCACCCACGGCCTCGGCGGCATCCAGATCGCCGGCATCGCAGGTGACCAGCAGGCCGCCCTCTTCGGACAGCTCTGCTTCTCCGCCGGCGAAGCCAAAAACACCTACGGAACCGGCTGCTTCCTCCTGCAAAACGTCGGCCACACCTTCCTCGAGTCCAAAAACCGCCTCATCACCACCCTCGCAGCCAGCGCCAACCGCCGGCTTGAGTACGCCCTTGAAGGCTCCATCTTCATCGGCGGCGCAGTCGTCCAGTGGCTGCGCGACAACCTGCACCTCATCCAGTCCTCCGGCGAAGTGGAATCGCTCGCGGGCTCCGTCCCGGACACCGACGGCGTCGTCTTCGTCCCCGCCTTTGTCGGCCTCGGCGCGCCCCACTGGGACCCCCATGCCAGCGGCCTGCTGATCGGCCTCCGCCGTGGCACCCAGCCCGGCCACATCGCCCGCGCGGCCCTCGAAAGCGTCGCCTTCCAGGTCGCCGACGCTCTTGAAGCCATGCAGCAGGACTCGGAAAGCGGTGCCGGAACCCGTCTGTCGGCCCTGCGCGTCGATGGCGGAGCGGCCGTCAACGACCTCATGATGCAGTTCCAGGCCGATCTGCTCGGCGTACCGGTCCTGCGTCCCCAGGTCACGGAAACCACCGCCCTCGGCGCGGCCTATCTCGCCGGCCTTGCCACCGGCTTCTGGGCCGGCCCGGATGATCTCCGCGCCCAGCGCCAGAGCGACACCCGCTTTGAGCCCCGCATGGCCCCATCCGAAGTGGTCGCCCGCCGCGGCCGCTGGTCTGAGGCCGTCAACCGCAGCCGCGCCTGGAACGTGTAGCCCAGAAACAGTAAGGGCGGCCGCAGGGGCCGCCCTTCTGCGTTTCCCGCAACATCCTACTTCGCCAGCGTCACCTTCACCGTCCGCGGCTGGTGAACCGACTCCGAGGCCAGCCGCACCACAATCTGCTGCTTGTCCTTGTTGTAGCTCCACTCGGCCTTCTTGCTGGTCTGTTTGCCTTCCTTCAGCCGGTGCCCATCCACCGTCACCGCCGTTGCCGGCGTTGCGGAGTCCAGCCGCAGCTCATAGCCGCGTTGCTGCGCCATGCCCAGGTAGTCGCCTTCCGCCGGCTCAATCACCGCCTCCAACTGCGTAGCGCTGGGGTGGGTTACCTTGATGCCGGTGCGGGCAAACTCGCCCTTCTGGTACCGCTCGGCGATCCCCGAGTCCTCATAGACCCGGTACTCGCTCTCTTTTTGCTCGGCGGCAAACGGCAGCACCTCAAAGATCAGCGGATCCACCGGCTTTTCCCCCGTGTAGCTCATCTCCGGCTGCTCGGGAATGATCGTCCCAGCCTTGATGTACACCGGAATCTGGTTGATCAGGAAATGCCGGTCAAAGTTCCCCGGTCCCTTCAGATGCTCCCCGCTCATCCACTCAATCCATTCGCCCTCGGGCAGCCACACGGACTTCGACGAGATGTGCGTCTGCGGATCGGCTGGAGCCACAATCGGCGAAACGATGATGTTGTCGCCAAACTTGTACTCCTCCCGGTGCGTATACGCCTCCTCCGTCTCCGGATAGTCGTAGTAGAGCGGATGGAAAAACGCCACGCCCGTGTCGTAGGTGCGCCGCGCCTCCGTGTACAGGTAGGGCTGCATCGCGTAGCGCAGTTGGTAGGCCGACTTCATCGCCGTATAATACGGGTCCGGATAGGCCCAGATGCGGCGCTCCGCCTCCGGATTCTTCGTCGTGTGCGTACGCAGAATCGGACTGAATATCCCGAACTGAATCCACCGCGTATACAGCTCCGGCACCACCGCTCCCGGCATGTGCCCGCCAATGTCGTGGCTCCAGTAGCTGTACGCCACATTGGCCGCCGTCGCCGTAAAGTACGGCTGGAAGGCCAGCGACTCCCACACCGAAACCGTGTCTCCAGAGAAGCCGATCTCATACCGGTGGTTGCCCAGCCCGCCCCAGCGATGGAAGATCAGCGGCCGCTTGCCCTCCCGCTCCTGGTCGGTAAAGTGCACATAATTCAGCCACCACGTCGGATTCACCGTGGCCAGCTTGGTCTTCATCTCCTGCTGCCAGTCGATCCACCAGAAGTCGATGCCCTGCTTTTCCAGCGGATGGTGCAGGATGTTCATGTAGTTGGTGGCATACTTCTTGTCCGTAATGTCGAAGGGCACATATTTCTGCGTTGCCGGGTCAATGCCCATGGCCTTGGCCATCTCCGGGTACGGCTTCTCCCACGGCTGCACGCCCGATGCCGGATGCAGATTCAGCGTCGCCTTCAGCCCCTGCCCATGCACCCAGCTCAGGAAGCCCTCCGGGTCAGGGAAGTACTTCGGACTCCACGTATATCCCGACCAACCCACATCGTGGCCCGACTGGTCCATCCGCCCCTTGTACGGAATATCGCTCGGGCTCAGGTGCCAGCCCATGTCGATCACCAGCACGTCCAGCGGAACATTGTGCGCGTGGAACTGCTGCACCAGGTCCTTCAGCTCCGCGTCGCTGTAGTCCCAATAGCGCGACCACCACGCGCCAAAGGCAAAGCGCGGCGGCAGCGGAACCTTGCCGGAAACCAGCGTGTAGTCGTGCAGCGCCTCGCGATAGGCGTGCCCGTAGCCTAGGAAGTACAGATCCTGCCGGTCGCCCGGCCCGCGCTCCACCACCCATGGCCACGTGCTCTCTTCGCCCTTCTGGAAGCTGAAATCGTCCGAGTCGAACAGCGCGCCCTTCGAGTCGTCAATCACTGACCACCCATCGCGCGAAACCAGCCCCAGCTCCAGCGGAGTATTGTCGCCCTTCACCCCGTCCAGCGTCCGCGTGGTACCCATCAGGTTGCCGCTCGGCGCGGTACCCGGCGTCCACTGCTTCCCCTCGCCGTTCAGCGTAAAGTGGATCGATAAATTGTCGGCGGTGAACTTGCCCGATTCCTTCCGGTACCGCAACTCCAACGCACTGGTGCGGATCACCAAATCGTTCCCGTCCATGGTCTGCGTAAACTGCGGCACAGGCAGCCGACGGTTCAGCACAATCAAGCTCGGGCGGTCTTCAAAGCTCCCGTCCGCCGCCCACTCCATGCGGATCATCTGCGGCGTCAGCACGGTAAAGCGCGCTTGACTGCTGAGGACCACGGCCAGTGGGTCGGCCTTGGGCTGGTAGATCTGGGGCTGTTGTGCAGCCGCCGAAACGGTGGCCAGGGGCAGGAGACATGACAGTAGACACACTGCCAGCAGGACATTGCGACGCAATCTCTTTGAAATCAAGTACATGGTCCCTTCCATAGACCGGGCGCCGCCGCTGTGTCGAGTCTTGCGGGTAAAGTAGGTGACCGGAACGCTCTCGTCCAACCCCGGTGAGGAGTGCAGCGGGCTTCTCGTTTTTGGAAGCTCTGCTGCGCCGAAGGTCTTGCCCTGGTAAGCGGATTCATCCGCTCCCCTGGCTGGAGAGACCGATTCTGGCTCTGCTTTTCAAGCACTGCCGATCGCTGTTCAAAGTACGCCGCCCATTGTATCGAGTTGGGGCCTGCTTTGTACCCACCTGAGCGCGCTTTGTGAATTGCACGGGCGTCACATGCCGCGGATTACTCTCTTTAGCACGCTTTATGAAGGGTACGGGCTTTAGCCCGTACAAATAGACCGCTCGTTATCAACGGGGCTTTGGCCCCTGAGGGATGCCTTTCATCGATCTTTCCCATAAATTCGATCTTTTACCGCAGCCTGTTTAGCCCCTCCGGTATATCCTTCACCACCAGTATCTCAACCCTTCCAGAAAGCGATAATCAGCCCCCCCGCCACAATCAGCGAGCCGCCCAGATAAATCGGCGGCGTCGGTGCCTGCTGGAACCGTACCTTGTTCAGCAACTGCGCCATCAGGAAGAACAGCACAACGTACACGCCCAGCAGCTTGCCAAAATCCCACCGCGGAATGTTCACCACCGACCCGTAGCTGGTCAGCACCAGCGCCCCCACCACAAACCACAACACCCGAGCAACTCCGCTGGAACGGTAAAAAGCGACCTGAAAGAGCGAGTCGCCCAGCGCCTCAAGCAGCGCGGCAAAAGCCAGGATAACGATGGCTCCGGCCGGGTACGAAACAATGCGGTCGAGAAAGTTCATGCGGGGGGACTCTCCTGGATCGGGGGATGCGGCCAAGGGCCCGGGGGACGAGGAAGACCGGGTCAGTGGGGAAGGCCGGATTGTGTGGTCGATTGTTGCCGTCAGCCGTGTAACGTAGAATTCATCTCAGGAACACCCTCGTCATTTGCTTCGGAGTGAAGCCAATTCTGCATCGCGTCACCCCGAGTTGTATCAGCCGCACCATGATATTTCCATAAGGAAGGCCCTTCGTCCGCAGTGCGGCGATGGCGCGAACCGGGGCAACCCGGCTCTTCCCGTCCTTCTCGTCTTCACCAGAGCCCTGTTGTTCTGAGGAGTGGAATTCTATGAGGTTTGCCGGGTTCTTCCTGCTCTTTGCCGGCTTCTTTCTTTCCCTGGCCGCGCTCGTCCTGCTGCCCTCGCTGACGGTGCGGTTCGCCTTCGTTCTGTGCGCCTTGGCCATCGAAGCCACCGGCCTCACACTGGCCGTCCGCAGCCACATGGCCGAAGCCCTGGAGAGCCAGCGATGACCAACACCCTTTCCGATGTCACCTGGATTCTGGCCTTTGCCCTGCTGGCCCTCGCTCCTCTTGCCATCGCCGGCATCGCCCTCATGAACACCGGCCTCGGGCGCTCCCGCAGCGCCGCCCAGTCGCTGCTCGGCAGCGTCATCCTGGTGGCAGTCGCCGCCATCTTCTTTGCCATCTTCGGCTCCAGTCTGGCGGGAACTGCCACCCAAACAGGCGCTGGCGTCACAGTTGCCGGCAAGTTCTGGGATCTTTCCGGCCATGCGCCCCTCCTATTCGGCTCCGCGGGCTTCCACAGCGCGGAAACCCTCCGCGCTCCCCTCGTAGCCATTCTCCGGATCTGGTCTGTGGTACTGCTGGCCATCATTCCCTGGGGCTCCGGTTCTGACCGCCTGCGTCTGCCGGCCGCCTCGGCTGCAACGGTGGTTTCCGCCGCAGTGCTCTTTCCCCTTATCACGCGCTGGACCTCCGCCTCCGGATGGCTCGGCCAGCTGGGCGTAAGCTTCGGCCTCGGCGCAGGCTTCCTGGACTCCAGCAATGCCGCTAGCGTCCACGTGTTCGCCGGCATCACGGCACTGTGCGTCATCTGGGTCGCCGGCCCGCGCAAGGGCAAGTTTCCCAAGCCCGGTGTCTCCACGGCCATCCCCGGCCACCACGCCGTCTATGTGTTGCTCGGTTGCCTGCTCGCCCTGGTCGGCTGGATCGGCAGCAACGGCGCAGCCTCCCTGCTGCTGCTCAACTCCCCCTTGACCGGCGTGGCATCCACTGCCCTCAACACCATGCTCTCCGCCTCCGCCGCCGTACTGGCCACCTTTTTCATCACCCGCGCCCGCTTCGGCAAGCCTGACGCCAGCCTCTGCGCCAACGGCTGGCTGGCTGGCCTGGTCGCATCCAGCGCCGCCGCCGGCCTCGTCGGCCCCGGCTCGGCCATCTTCATCGGCTGCGTCGCCGGCGTCATCACGCCCCTGCTGGTCGAGCTTCTGGAACTGGGAATGTCCATCGACGACCCCTCCGGAGCCATCGTCGTACACGGCGTCGTGGGCATCTGGGGACTCATCGCCGTCGGCCTCATGGGGGCTCTCGCGGCCCAGGCTGACCGCGCCGCTCAGGTCCTCGCCCAGTTGGTCGGCATCGCCACCTTGCTCGGGGTGCTCATCCCCGTCGTTTACCTCATCTTCCGCCTGCTCAACAAAATCGTGCCCTTCCGTGCGGAGAGCGAAGGCGAACGCCTCGGCATGGACCTCTACGAACTCGGCGGCGGAGCCTACCCGGAGTTCGTCGTCCACCGCGACGAATTCCACCGCTGATCGCTGGGTCGCTCCGCCTTCACCAAGTCTTTGTTTTTGCTTGTCACCGGAGCAAAACGAAGGATCCGGCCCCCTCGATCCACGAAGAAGCCCCCGTCGAGCGCAGCTCGCTCCGCCTCCGCCAACTCAGCTCCAAAAACTCCCCCAACTCTGCTTCCAATTAACCCCAATACGCGCACAATGGAAATGTGAGTCAAACCCACCCTCCAGCGCAGCTCGATCATGTTGCACAAAAACGCACCACCATCAGCCCAACATCCATCATGAATTCAACAACTTACTTGCCGAAAACAGAGAAAACAGGACAAAAACATGCACTCCTGTTCTCTTTTTATTCGCTTGTTAACGCATAAGCAACATGGAATCAACAACCTGCATTCTCCGTCCCGCTTGCAAAACCGCCCAAAAGCCACTTTTGGGGTCCCCCACCGATCCCGCTGACTCGGCGAAGCCGCAGCTAACCCGCTGACTCGCTAGTTTTTCTGCGACCGTATGACTTCCCGCACCCCTGGCAGCCGCCGCAAACCCAGCACCATCCGGTTCAGGTGGCGCAAATCCTCCGCGTCTACAACAAACTCCACAATCGCCTCGCCATTGTCCGCGTCCCGTATCTCTACCCCGCGGATATTCGTGTCGTCGCTGGAAATAATCGCCGTCATCTCCTTCAGCATCCCCGACCGGTCGTCGCAGAACACCGTAATCCGCACCGGGTACCGCTGGCCCTTGCCCACCGACTGCACCGCGCTCTTTGACCACTCCACATCAATCCGCCGGTCGCTCTCATACAGCAGATTCTGCACATTCGGGCAGCTCCGCGCATGAACCGCAACGCCCTTGCCCCGCGTCACGTAGCCAATAATCTCTTCCCCGCGAATCGGGTTACAACATCGCGCCCGGTACACCAGCAGATCGTTCTGCCCCTCGACCTGCAAGCTGTCCGAACCAGTCAAATGCAGCTTCTTCACCGCATCCGACATCACCCCTGCCGCGCCCGGCTTCGCTTCGCCCTCATCCGCCGGACTCTGCCCCGGCGACAATCCAGCCAGCTCCGGGCTCAGCTTGTTCAGCACCTGCCGCGCAGAGTGCTTGCCAAACCCGATCGACGCCATCACATCGGTCGCCAGCACAAGACCGTATTCCCCGGCAATCCGAGCCAGGTCCGTATCGTCCAGCCGGCTCATCGGCACTTTGAACTTCCGCGCCTCCCGCTCCAGCAGCTTCCGGCCCACTTCAATCGCACGTATCCGCTGGTTCTCGTTCAGCCAGTGCTTGATCTTGTTCCGTGCCCGAGGACTCTTCACGAACGTCAGCCAGTCCCGGCTCGGCGTATGCCCGTTCTGCGTCACAATCTCCACAATGTCCCCATTGCGCAGCTTCGTCCGCAGCGGAACCATCCGCCCATTGATCTTCGCCCCCACGCACGTATGCCCCACCTCGGTATGCACCGTATACGCAAAGTCCACAGGAGTCCCTTCCGCAGGCACAATCACCACCTTGCCCTTCGGCGTAAAGGTGTAAACCTCCTCCGGATACAAATCCATCTTCAGACTCGAAAGAAACTCGTTCGGGTCCGTCATCTCCCGCTGCCAGTCCACCAGCTGCCGCACCCAGGCCAGCCGCTGCTCGTCCCTGGCGGAAATCACCGACTCGCCCGCCTTGTACTTCCAGTGCGCGGCAATGCCTTCCTCGGCGATCTTGTGCATCTCCTCAGTCCGGATTTGCACTTCAAACTGGTGCCCGCTGTCTCCCATCACCGTCGTATGCAGCGACTGGTACAGGTTGGCGCGCGGTATCGCGATAAAGTCCTTCACCCGCCCCGGCACTGGCCGCCAAAGCGTGTGGATCAGACCCAGAACCCCATAGCAGTCAGCCTTGTCCTGCGTAATAATCCGGATCGCCAGCAGGTCAAACACCTGGTCCACCGGAGCCTGCGTCTTCTGCAGCTTCTGCCATATTGAGTAGAGCCGCTTGATCCGCCACTCCACGCGCGCCTGGATGTTGTTCTCCCGAAGCTGCTCCTCGATCGCGTCTTCCACCTGCGCCAGAAACTGCTCACCCTCCTGCCGCCGCGCCTCCACAGCCTCCGACAAGCGCTGATAATTCAGTGGATCCGTATACCGGAACGCCAAATCCTCAAGCTCCCCGCGCACCTTGCCCATGCCCAGCCGGTGCGCCAGCGGAGCATAAATATCCAGCGTCTCCTGCGCAATCGCTTCCTGCCGATCCGGCTTCAGATGCTCCAGCGTGCGCATATTGTGCAGCCGGTCCGCCAGCTTGATCAGCACGACGCGCACATCCGACACCATCGCCAGCAGCATCTTGCGCACATTCTCCGCCTGCCGGTCCTCACGATTGGCAAACTGAATCTTGTCGATCTTTGTCACGCCCTCGACAATGTGCGCCACTTGCTCGCCAAACGCCGTCGCAATCTCCGCCGACGTCACCGGGGTATCCTCCACCGCATCGTGCAACAGACCCGCGGCAATCGCCGTCGCGTCCAGCTTCATCTCCGCCAGCACCTCAGCCACTTCCAGCGGATGAATGATGTACGGCTCCCCTGAGGCGCGCATCTGCCCCTCGTGGTATTTCACGCAAAACTCCCACGCCTTCTGGATGGGCGCCGTGTCTTCCGTCGGCCGGTTCTTCTTCACCAGCGCCAGCAACCCGTCAAACCGATGCCCAATCGGGCTTTCGCTATCCGTTGCCGTCGGCGCAGCCGAATCAGGCGTTTCCACGGGCGTTGCCGCCACCCCATCCGGCAATCCTGCACTCAACCCCAATCCCTTCTCTGCGGAAGGTGGAGGAGCGCTCGGAGCCGTTGAACTCGCCGGGTGTGTCGCCATACTCAATTATAGGCCCGGAGAATTGCACACTCGAGAACACTCTGCAAATCAACTGCAATAGATTTCCCAACTCCACGCTCAGCCCTCGGCGTACTCCATCCCCGCCAGCACCCCGCGCATATACGCAAAACTCTTCACCATACCCGGCAGCGGATCATCCTCGTGAATCTCATACTCCAAATCCACGCACCCCTGGTATCCAATCGCCGTCAACGCCTCAAAAATCCCCCGCACCGGCATCTTCCCATCCCCTACTGTCACCTGGCTCTCCTTTACTCGCATATCCGCCAGGTCCTTCATGTGCACATCAAACACCCGCGCCCCACCCGCATGAATCGCAGCCACCACATCGGTCCCTGTCCGCGCGCAGTGCCCCACATCAACGCACAGCCCAACCCGTGCATCCATCTCCGCCCCAGGGCGCGCAATCACACCCAGCACATCCATCGGCGACGGCCATTCCTTGTCCTCCGGCCCATGGTTGTGGATCGCCACACGAATCCCGTACTCCTTCACAAACCGCTCCACCACCGGCAACGAATCCTGGGTCGGACTCACCACCATCAGCCCCAGCCCCGCACGCCGCGCATAATCAAACTTCCCCCGCACATCCGCCTCATCCGCCGTCGGAAAATACACCACCCCACCACCCGTTACCGTGATCCCCGCCGCACGATACGCCTCCACCGCCGCAGTCGTAGCCGAGTTCGGCGTCATCGGCAGGTGGTCCAGCACATCCTTGCAGTTCACCAGCCGGCAATTCAGCTCCTTCAGGAACCCAATCCCCTTCGCCCGCTCAAACTTGTGAAACGAATAGCTCGCAACACCCAGCCGAATCCGCGGCATCCCAGCCGGCTCTGCGGCAGCAGAAGATGCAGGCATCGCCGCGCCCGCCGCGGCAGTCACAACCGCGCCCACAAACCCGCGCCGCGTCCACATATCTCCCACGCCCAAAGTTTTCATGGCCGCGATACTAGCCGCACCACCCCGGACGTGTCCACTCGCATCCGACGCACGGCTGCGCCACACTGCTCAACGGCAGGGCCTCGCTCAAACTGGCGGCAATTCGAGCATAACTTCCGGCCACCTTCGGAAACCTATTCCCCAGATACCCAATCGACCCCGGAACTTAACCCGCCTGCCTACATCCAGATAAGATGCAAAATGTATAAAAATTAGAGTATTCACATATCTATTCACTATAGGAAGTAGGTCGTCTCACTATAAGCCCCAAAACCCAGCAAAATCAGTGCTGCAAGGATGCTTCGCCTGTGTCTGCCATCACAGACCATCTACCCTGCACAAGGTCTAGAGTCTCATGCGGAGTAGATGAACAGAACCGAGGAACTTATGTCCAAACGTATTGCCTTCACACTGACAGCCGCAGCCGCCATCGTCGTGGTCTGCGCAGCTTTTTCTCAGCCTTCCGCGAACCAGAATTCAGCTCCGGAAACCAACAAAGTTGTCATTCCGGTCACCAAGACCGCTGCCACAAGCGGCAAGCAGATGTACACCAGCTATTGCGCCCCATGCCATGGTTCGGACGGCAAGGGCGTCGGCCCAGCGGCACAGGCCCTCAAAACGCCCCCAACCGACCTCACCCTGCTGTCCAAGAACAACGGCGGAAAGTTTCCCGGACAACACATCGTCACGGTGCTGGAGTTCGGTTCTGAGCTTCCCTCACACGGCTCTGCTCAAATGCCCGTCTGGGGTCCAATCCTCGGCAAAATGAACGTCGCCAACCCCCAGGACAAGCAGATGCGCATCAGCAACCTCAGCCGCTACCTGGAATCCATCCAGGTCAAATAACTCAGATCCCGCTCGACCGGATCGAACCACCCCAAACAGCCGGAGGCCCCGCATCCCAATGCGCCTTCCGGCTGTTTTTCCTCTCCGCACCCTCCCCAGCTCCCGTCAAACCCACAAAAATCAAGCGGTTGATACAATGAACAGGCAGCTGTGGGTCCGCACCCAGTCTGTCAGGAGTGCGTCATGACCAAGCAGGAAAAGCCCCGCAACACCAAGTCGAGCAAGCCCAAGTCCTCCCCCTCCAAAACCTACAAGGCTTCTGCCACACCCTTCCGCTCGCCGGGCAAAAACCCCACCCCTTATCGCATCGACTCCAGCCAAAGCCGCCCGGCCCCATCCCGCGACGATGCCCGCGACGAAGCTCCCTCGCGCCCAAAATCCAGGAAAATGGCCGTCGTCAGCTACAAACCAAAGGCCCGCCCCAACGCCGAGCCACCAGCCACCCCACAAACCACCACCTGGCCGCCTGCCGCCAAAGCCAGCCCCGCCCGCGCCACCCGCCCCACCTCGGCCCGTCCCGCCGCTTCCCGCCCAGCCTCAAGGCCGGCGCAGACCACCCCCCGTCCCACCACCCCCAAACTCGACATCCCCACCCCCTATGCGGTTGTCACCCGCCGAGCCTCCGAAACGCTCCGCCAGGGCCACCTCTGGGTCTACTCCTCTGAGCTCATGGCTCTTGAACTCGGGTCCGGCGAACCACCCCGCCTCATCCCCGTCGTCGATGGCCGCGGCATTCTCCTCGGCACCGCGCTCCTCAGCCCTGCCTCCCAGCTTCCCCTCCGCATCGTTGCTCGCGAACTGGTCACCGAGCCTGCCTGGCTCGCCCTCCTCGCAGACCGTCTCCGCGCCGCCATCGCCCGCCGCCGCCCCATGCTCGACGCCCTCACGGACGCCTGCCGCCTCGTCTTCAGTGAAGCCGACCAGCTCCCCGGCCTCATCATCGACAAATACGCCGGCATCGTCATCGTCCAGTTGCTCACCCGCGGCCTCGATACCGACCAGGTCCGCGCCACCGTCGCCCAAGTCCTCCAGCAGGAGCTCCTCACCGCCAACGCCCAGCTCACCGTCTGGGAGCGCGCCGACGCCCGCATTCGCGAGCTCGAAGGCATCTCAGCTCCCCAACTCACACCGCTCTTCACCACCCAGCCCGATGCCCCTCAGACATCCACCACGTTCCACCTCAACGGCCTCAGCTTCCTCTTCGATGCCAACTCCGGGCAGAAAACCGGCGCGTTCCTTGACCAGCGTGAAAATTACCGCGCCGCGGCCCAGTGGGCCCGCTCCCTGCAGCTCACCGGTAAGGCCCTTGACGTCTGCACCTACCAGGGAGGATTCGCCCTCCACCTCGCCCAGGTCTGCGCCCAGGTCACCGGCGTCGACTCCTCGCGCGCCTCCCTTGAGGTCGCCGAGCGCAACCTGGAAGCCAACCGCGCCCTGCTCTCCGGCTCGGTTGACTGGGTCGAGGCCGATGCCTTCCAGCTCCTCCGCAACTGGTCCGAAGCCGAACACGACTGGGACGTCATCGTCGTCGATCCTCCCGCCTTCGCCAAAAGCAAGCGCGCCATCGAGGGCGCACTCCGCGGCTATAAAGAGCTCAACCTCCGCGCCCTCAAAATGCTCCGCCCCGGCGGACTGCTCGTCACCTGCTCCTGCTCCCACCACGTCAGCCTCGCCGAACTCGAATCCGTCGTCGCCGCGGCCGCCGTTGACGCCGACCGCCGCGTCACCCTGCTCGAACGCCGCGGTGCCGCGCACGACCACCCCGTCCTGCTCAACCTCCCCGAGTCCGAGTACCTCAAGTGCCTCATCCTCCAGGTCGACTAAGAGTTTCCTCACCGAAATCTCCCCAAGTGTATGCAGTGTTTCGCTTGGCTGCTACAATTCCCGAGTTGGTCAGCAGCACTGGTTGCTCACCACGATAGACACGTACGTGAGGTCCCTTATGAAGCTCCGTAAAATAGGCTCCGCATTTCTCGCCACCGCACTCGTCTCCGGCTGCGGCGGCAACTTCAAGCCCGCTGCCCCCCTCTTCACCAATATGGTTACTTTCGGCGACAGCCTCTCCGACGTCGGCACCTACCAGGTCGGCGAAGTGGCCGCCCTCGGTGGAGGCAAATTCACCATCAATGCCTCCGGAAACAAAATCTGGGTCGAAGACATCGCCACAGCCCTCACACTGCCCGCCCCATGCGCGGCGGAAACAGGACTCGATGGCAGCGCCGCTTACGGCTTCAGCGTGCCCGTCACCACCCACTCCGGCTGCTACGACTTCGCCCAGGGCGGCTCCCGCGTCACCAATCCCGTCGGACCAGGAAATGCCCTGCTCGGCGGAACAAACGCCATCTCAGGCTTCCTCACCGTCCCTGTCGACACCCAGATCCAGACCTACCTCACCGCCAACAACGGCGCATTCACCGGCCACGAGCTGGTCACTGTCTGGGCCGGCGCCAACGACCTCTTCATCAATCTTAGTGAGCTTTCCGGCGGACTCGAAACTCCCAACCAGGCCGTCGCCGCTCTCGAGCAGGCCGCCGGCGAAGAGGCCGCCTACATCAATCAGGCCATCCTCGCGAACGGCGCAAACTACGTCCTCGTCATGAACCTGCCCGATGTCAGCCTTACCCCGTTCGCCATCGCACAGGGTTCCGCGAACCAGGCCGAAATTCAGCAGCTCACTATCGTCTACAACACCGCCCTCAAGGCATCCCTGGCCGGCGTCCCAGCCAGCAAGGTCCTCTACTTTGACACCTTCACCGCCAGCCAGGGCGAAGCCGCCAACGCCACCGCATACGGGCTCACCAACATCACCACCCCGGCCTGCAACCTCGCCCCCGCGGCCAACCCACTCGGCTCCTCGCTCATCTGCTCCAACGCCAACCTCTCCGGCGCAAACGTCCTCAACTATGAGTACGCAGACGAAGTCCACCCCACCCCCTACGCCCACGCGCTGCTCTCCAAAGGCGTCCTCAGCGCCATGCAGGCCCAGGGCTGGTACTAGGGCCTGTTCACACTCCCTGGGTGGTGGCGACGGGAACCAGTTTTTCTCAGTTCAAGGAGTGACGAGTGCACTGTAACCGGTTACTGAAGCGAGGAGCGACGCCGAAATGGGGAAAACTGGTCCCGTCCCTTCGGGTTGCGGCGCAAATCGGGCCATACTTCGTTCTCGCCCTCAGCGGTGGGCTCGCCACAGACCTCGGGCTCGGCCTAGTCTGGCCCGATTTACGCTCGCAACGCCATCCACTCAGGTAGTGTGAACAGGCCCTAGCCACAACCCGCCAGTTCACTCCCTCCTCAACGACCCTTCGCGTGCCCCATCCTTTCGACGACCTTTGTCGAAAGGATGGGGATCACAAATCTCGCGACCTGTCCAGATCCAAAACACCCATTGAGCGAAGCTCGATCCTGGAGGGAGCAGGGGGATTTATCCCCCTGAATAAGCCCCATAAGAAAAGCCCGGGCTTCAGCCCCGGGCCTTTACAATCAAAACTCCACCAAACTTACCGCCCCCAGGCAGCTATAAACTAGGGCCTGTTCACACTCCCTGGGTGGTGGCGACGGGAACCAGTTTTTCTCAGTTCAAGGAGTGACGAGTGCGCTGTAACCGGTTACTGAAGCGAGGAGCGACGCCGAAATGGGGAAAACTGGCCCCGTCCCTTCGGGTTGCGGCGCAAATCGGGCCATACTTCGTTCTCGCCCTCAGCGGTGGGCTCGCCACAGACCTCGGGCTCGGCCTAGTGTGCCCAGAATTGCTTGGCCCGATTCACGCTCGCAACGCCATCCACTCAGGGAGTGTGAACAGGCCCTACTTCCCACTCCCCTCCGTCAGCGTCACAATCCGGTCCACACCCGGCACCGTAAACTGCTCCACCTTCCCGCTCGGCCACCGAACCTCAATCGCATCCACCGTAGTCGCCTGTCCCAGACCAAAGTGCGGCCGCTGGTCGTTCGAAGAAATATAGCTCCCGCCGCTGATCACATCGCCGCGCTGTTTCATTCCATTGGCGGTGACATATACGGTCGCCCCCACCGCGTCCTTCGGGCTCTTCGGGCCGCCCACCAGCTTCAGCTCCAGCCAGTGGTTCTTGTCCGGGCTCACATTCCGCAGCAGCACCGGATGCTGGTCTTCCACGTTGATCACTGCGTCCAGCTTGCCGTCGTTGAACAGGTCGCCAACCGCCATCCCCCGGCCCGGAATCACGTCCGCCAGCCCCGTCCCTTCCACCGCCGGCATCAGCTCAAACTTCTTCCCCGCCAGGCTATGGAACAACAGCGGCTTCTCCGCCCAGCTGGTCCCCCACGGGTGCTGGTCCACCTGCGGATACACGTGCCCGTTCACCTCCAGCAGATCCTTCCAGCCATCGTTGTCATAGTCCAGAAAGCTCGTTCCCCAGCCCAGGTAAGGCACCGTCGTCTCCGCAATATTCAGCTGATAACTGATATCGGTAAAGTTCGCGTCCCCCTCGTTCCGGTACATGGGTTTGTAATCGTCGGAAAACGTCGTGTTGAAGATGTCCAACTGCCCGTTGTTCTCAAAATCTCCCAGCGCAATGCCCATCGTCGCCGTCTCGCGGCCCGCCTCGTTCAGCGCATACCCTGACGCGTACGAAACATCCTCAAAGGTCCCATCACCCTTGTTCAGGTACAGATAATTCGGCGTCGAGTCGTCACCCACAATCAGGTCTGGCTTCCCGTCCCCATTCACATCGGCAAACACCGCTGTCAGCCCGTAATACCCCGGCTTGTCCGCCACTCCCGCCTGCTCGCTCACGTCCGTAAACGTCCCGTCTCCATTGTTGTGGAACAGGTGATCCGGCTCTCCCTGCAGCCCGTGCGGTCCGCAGTTCACCGTCTCTCCGCGATACGAGCAGAACGCCGTCGAAACCCCGTTTTCCCCGCTGATCGGCGGATGATCCTTGTCGAAATGCACATACCCGGCCACAAACAGGTCCAGCTTTCCATCCCCGTCATAGTCGCCCCAGGTCGCCCCCGACGACCAGTTCCCCAGCGTCACCCCGGCCTTTTCCCCCACATCGGTAAACGTCCCGTTGTGATTGTTGTGGTACAGTCGATTCTTCCCGTAGTTCGCCACAAAAATATCCGGCCAGCCGTCGTTGTCGTAGTCCCCAATCGCCACGCCAAAGCCCCAGCGGTCGTTCGTCACGCCCGCCTTCGCCGCCACGTCCGTAAAAGTCCCATCGTGGTTGTTGTGGAACAGCGCCGCATGAGGCGACTCTTCCTTCCCGTCCAGAGCCTTCATCGTCGAGCTGTTCACCACGTAAATGTCCAGCCAGCCGTCATTGTCGTAGTCGATCAGCCCCACGCCCGACCCGTTCGTTTCCAGAATGAACTGCTTCGTCGCGTTCCCCTGGTGGTGCGTCCAGTGTGTCAGCCCGGCCTTGTCCGACACATCCTGGAAGATCACCGGCCCGGCCGCCACAAATCCACCCGCCGTAATCGGCCTCTGCTGGCTGTCCAGCACGGCCGCATGGGGCGGCCCACTCGCGGCGCCACCCATCGAGATCGCCTCCGCCGGCTTCTCTCCAGTGGGCGCAGTTGGGCTCGGCGCAGGGCTCTGCCCCTGGGCTATCGAGACGCAAAAAACAAAAATCACAAAAGACACACAAAGGCTGAATCGGGGAAGCGAAGACATGTGTGCCAGTATACGAAGACCCTATCCCAACATGCCATCGGCCAAAGGGTGGAGATGCGCCCTATTCTTCGCCCAGCTCGTACGGCACCGCAAACCGACCTATCTGGATCACCTGTCGGTCATTCGGCGGCCATATCCGCAGGCTCTCCACTCGTGTCGTCCCCTGGATCTTCTTCGCGTCCACCGTCCCCAGCAGCCGGCCCGTCAGCGCCTCGTGGAAGTGCACCGTAATCCCTTCCCCGCTTCGGTCCCGCTCCCAGCCAAACACATACTCCCCCGGCCCCAGGCTCAGTCCGCCCACCCGCATCGGCGCCTGCACCACCAGGTAGTGCGAATATTTCCCGTCCGCCGAGTACCCCGCCGTAATCAGCACCACTCCGGCAATAAACCGCCCATGCCCGTTGGTGATTCCGCTCGCCGTCCGCATCTCCGTCTCAATATGCTCTTTCTCTACCGGAGCCCGCGCCGGCAGCAGCGCCGCCAGCTCCGCATCCGTCGCCGTGTGCCAGGCCGCCTTCTGCGCCAGCCCGGTCACCGCTCCTGTCGCCAGAACCAGCAGCAGGCCCAGCCGAACCAATCCATATCTACCCGTCATAACCGTATATCTCCTGGGGCTTCCAGCTGCACCAGCCCCCGCTGCAACGCAGCCGTCGCCGCCTGCGTCCTGTCCGTCACACCCAGCTTGCCCAGCAGGCTGTTGATGTGCGTCTTCACCGTCGCTTCTGATATCTCCAACTCCTGCCCAATCTCCTTGTTGCTCTTGCCCCGCACAATCTGCTCCAGCACATCCTGCTCCCGGTGCGTCAACTGCTCGCTGCCCATCCGCTCCGCCAGCTTCTGCGCTATCACCGGCGGAATGCACGACTTGCCCGCATGAACCTGCCGGATCGTCGATATCAGCACATCCACCGTCATCCCCTTCAGCAGATACGCCCGAGCTCCTGCCTGCAGCGCCCGGTAGATGTCCTCATCCCCGTCAAACGTCGTAAGCACAATAAACCGCGCATTCGGTACCGCCGCCCGCACCCGCTGAATCACATCCACTCCGCCCATCTTCGGCATCCGCAGGTCCACCAGCGTCACATCCGGCCGCGTCAACTGGTATTTCGCCAACGCCTCCACGCCATCGCCCGCCTCGCCCACCACTTCCACGCCATCCACCACGCTCAGCAGCGCAACCAGCCCCTGCCGAACCACGTGGTGGTCTTCCACCACCAATATCCGTATCGGATTACCCATCGCCTGTTACTCCTTCGCTGCATCTTCCGGTTTGCGCGCCTGCGGCGCTGCCACTTCCATCCGAACCGTCGTTCCCTCGTCCGGCCGGCTCGTAATCTCAATACTTGCTCGAATCAGTGCCGCGCGCTCCCGCATCCCTGTCAATCCATAATGCCCTTCGCCCGCGTCATGTCCCGTGCCCATCGCAAACCCCTTGCCATTATCCGTCACCGTCAGCGCCAACACGCGCTGGTCATACTCCAGCCGAACCCCCAGGCTGCTGGCCGCCGCGTGCTTCTCCACGTTGTGGATCGCCTCCTGCGCAATCCGCAAGATCTCCTTCTCCACCCCCGGCGACAGCGCCCGATACGCACCATGCACCTCCAGGTTCGTCGTCAAACTCCGCCCAGCGGCCTTCTCCACCAGCCGTCGCAGCCGCACCGGCAGCGTCTGCTCCCCGGCATCCTGCGACCGCAGCGCCCATATCGACTGCCGCGCGTCCTCCAGGCCCTCGCGCACCTGGTCCTGCGTCAGCTTCAAGTGCTTCTGCGCCGCCTCCGCCCGGTTATGCCGCAGCAACTCGCCCAGAACCTCCAGCTGCATGGAAACCCCCACATACCCCTGCGCCAGCGTATCGTGAATCTCCCGCGCCAGCCGGCTGCGCTCTCCCATCACCGCGCGAAACTCTCTCTCCACACCCAGCACACGCCGCCGGAACACAAGCACCACCAAACCCGCCCCCGCCAACACCAGCAGCACCCCAAACCACACCGTCTGGTAAAAATGCGGCAGCAGCTGGAAGCTCAGCGCCGCCTCCTGCACCCCCCCCGCTCCCTCGTCGGCCAGCATCGCTCGCACCCGGAACCGGTACCGCCCCGGCGGAATATTCGTGTAGTACGCCGTCCGCCGCGCTCCAGCCTCCGTCCATCCCTTGTCAAACCCCTCCAGCATGTACTCGTAGCGCAGCTTCTGACCCGCCGCAAAACTCAGCCCCGCATAATCGAACTGGAACCGCAGGTGACCCGCCGCAATCCGCAACTGCTGCCCACCTGCCCAGTCCTGGTCCTGGTCGTCCACCGCAAACCGCTCAATGGCCACCGGCGGCGCAGGCAGCGGAGCAAAGTGCCTCGGGTCGGCAATCACCACTCCCCGCGGCGTCGCAAACCACAACTCGCCCGCACGCGTCCGCAACGCCGTCGGATGGCTGTTCACGCTCGTCTCCCGGCTCCTCAGCCCATCCGCCGTCGTATAGCGCGCCACGCTCATCTGGCACTGACCACGCTCCCCGCACGCCTCCAGAGCCACCAGGTCTGCCCGCGCCAGTCCAAAATCCGACCCCATCCACAGCCGTCCCAGCTGGTCATGCACCAGCGAATGGATCGCAGCCGGCAGCCCCGCTCCGTCCCCCACGCTTCGAACCGCCCGCAGCCTGTGCCCATCCCACAGGTTCAGCCCATCCCCCTGCGTCCCAATCCACAGCATCCCGTCCGCCGTCACATCCAGCGCCGTAATCACGTTGCTCGACAGCCCATCGGCCGTCGTAAAGTTCCGCACATGCCCGCCATGCAACCGCGAAAGCCCATTCAGCGTAGCAATCCACAGGTCCCCATCCGGCGTCTGCGCCAGAGCCCCCACCAGGTTGCTCCCCAGCCCGTCGGCCGTCGTCAGGCTGTGAAACGCCATCTGCCCTTCCCGGCTAATCTCCAGGTGCGTCAGCCCCCGCCGCGTCCCAATCCACACCGACCGGTCCGGCTCAACCAGCAGCGAGCGGATAAAATCGTCCGGCAGGCCATCCGCAGAGGTGTAGCTCGTCGCCCGGCCCTCCCTCAGCAACGTCAGCCCATCCGGTGTCCCTACCCACAAATCCCCGCCGTACCAGGCCGCCAGCGACAAAATCACATCGCTCGCCAATCCGTTGGCCGTCGTCAGCACCGTCGGAGGACGATTGGCAACCACCCGATTCAGCCCCGCATCCCGCGTCCCCACCCACACCGCCCCCGCCCCATCCTCCACCAGCGCCGTCGTGTTGTCGGAACTCAATCCCTCAATCGACCCCATCATCCGGAAATGCGCATCCCGCAAGATATGCAGCCCCGAGGTCTCCGTTCCCGCCCACATATCCCCCTCGCGGTCCTCCAGCAGGGCAACCACCGCATTGGCCGCCAGCGGATCGGTCCCCGGCAACTGCTCCACCGTCCCACCCGCAATCCGCGCCAATCCATGGTTCGTCCCCACCCACAAGCATCCCTCCCGGTCCGCGTAAATCGTCTCAATCCGCGTCCCCGGCAACTGCCCGCCGGTGGCAAACCGCGCCACGCCGCCGCCACTGCGCTCCACCACCACCGCGCTCTTGCTCGCAGCCGCCACCTCTCCATCGGCCAGCATCGCCAGCTCGCTCACCCCGTCCATCGGCAGCGCCGCCTTGGCAACCGCCAGCACCAGGCGCCCATCTCGCTGCACAAACACGCCCTCGCCCGTCGCCACCAGCACCACCCCATTCCCGGCGGCGGCCACCAGCGCCGGCCCTGCCCCCGCGACCGTCTCCCACGCGCCCTGCCGGTACACCGCCGCGCCCCCGCTCGTCCCTACCCAAAGCCCGCCGCGCCCATCGGCGGCCATCGACGATATCGCGGCATCTGCACCGCCCGGCAACTCCTTCGCGCCTATCGCCTCAAAGGCCTGCGCCGCTTCTTGCCCCGGCTGCTGCGCCGCCTTCGCCCCCCGCCATCGCGCCAGTCCCTCTTCCGTCCAAACCCAAATCGTCCCGTCCGTCGTCTCCGCCAAACCCCGAATCGAATTCCCAGGCAGCCCCTCCCTGCTGGTCAGCTGTGTGGCGTGTCCACCCGCCCAGCGCACCAGCCCGTCGCCAGTACCCACCCAAAGTCCACTCTCGCCCGCGTCCAGCACGCAGCGAATCTCAGCATCCGGGAACGACCCATTGCCCGCATGGTCAAATACCCTGAAGTTCACCCCGTCAAACCGCGCCAGCCCCAGCTCCGTTCCCGCCCACAAAAAGCCATCGCGCCCCTGCGCCAGCACCGGAACCGTATTCTGCGGCAGCCCGTTCTCCATCGTCCACGCCTGCCGCCCCAGCCGGCCCAGCGCCGTCGTCGGTTCCAGCGCCCCGCAACTTACCCCGCAAGCCATCGCCAGCACGGCAACAGCCAGCCGCCCGCGCCGCCAACTTGGGCGTTCGCTCTGAGGCAAAACTTCCATATCATCGAATCCAACACGCCAAGCCATCCCAACGCAACTCCAAAACCACCCAATTTCCCCGGAAATGCGCGGAAATGAAAGATTTATCGCTCATCTCCAACCAACGATGGAGGCCCGCATCCCCCCTCCGGCTCAAGACACCCCACCCAAAAACAATCTACGCTGGTCTTGTCTCTTGAGTTCGACTACCGGGTAGTGACAGCTCTCGCCTGTCGCTACCCTTACTTTTTGCCCAATCCCCACCACCCACCGTTGCTGCTGCTCCTGCTGTTGCCTTCGCTTTTCTGTCTGTCATTCCTGCAGGGAATCTGCTGTTGCCCTTCCCCTCGTCCTCAACCACCCACGGTGGGCCCCATCCATGGCACGCGCTCTTTGCGAGGCATGGGTGGGAACCACAAATCCCCCGTCCTCCGCAGATCCAACATCCCAATCGAGCTCCGCACTATCCGTCCTTGCTTTGAAAGGGCACGGCTTTCGGCCGTCCCACAAACGCCGCCACCTCCGACCCCCACCACGGGGCTCGATGCCCCGAGGCCCAGCCTTCCGCCAGCCCCGCTCACGGACCGCTGACACTGAAAAATCTACTCATTGCGTTGCCGACAATTATTCTCAAAAAGCGCACAATCGTTACATAAGCGGAAATCCCACCAAGCCGACAGCTAGCGGCTAGAGGCTGAAAGCTGCTTTTCGTTTACCAACTCGCTAACATAACCTCTTAAAATTGGCAACCCCGAAATTCAGAGGGGAGACGAAAACGCCCCAAAATCACTCTCGTTTCCTTTTTCTTCGCTTTTAGTGGCTTTTACCCAATGAAATCAACCACTCTACGATTTAGAGTGGATTGAAAAACGGCCAAAAAGACACTTTTGGGATCCCTGCCGCCGCGACCAGAAGGATTCGGCTAAGTCTCTGAATGAAAAGGGATATTACATAGATAGACGGTGCAAGAGCAGCCATCTCCCCGCACATTTGAGCACTTTTCTCTCGTTACCAATAAGTAACCATCGGCCAACCCTAATGGCCCCGCGCCAGCAGCAGCATCAGCCCGAACAGCCCGATCGGAACTACCACCACCGCGATGTAAAGCAGCGTCTTGCGGTTTAGCTCCGGCCGCCGCATCCGCGGTGAGTTCCGCTCCCGGCCCTCTTCCACGCCCACCTGGTCCTGGTGCTCCAGGTCCCACTCGAACTCGCCTGCAGTTGAGTACCGGTGGTGAGGGTCCCGCTCCAGCGCGCGGTACAGGATCTCCTGCAAGGCAGGCGGAATCTCCTTGCGGATCTTGCGTGCCGACGGCGCATCCGCAATCACCCGGGCGTTCATCACCGTGAAGGGATTCGCCCCGGAAAACGGCACCGACCCCGTCAGCATCTCGTACAGAATCACGCCCAGCGCATAAAGGTCGCTGCGCGCATCCCCCCGCTTGCCCTGCACCTGCTCCGGAGATATGTAGTCCGGCGTCCCCAGCGTCTGAGACATGCTGGTAAACGTCAGGCGCCGCGCATTCTCCTTCATCGCAATCCCGAAATCGATCAGCTTGATATTGTCCTCGCTGTCGATCATGATGTTTTCCGGCTTCAGGTCGCGGTGCACAATCCCGTGCTTGTGCAGGTATTCGAGAGCGTCGCAAATGCGCGCCGTGATGGTGGCAGCCCGCTCGATTGGGACCTGCTTCAACTCGGTCATCAGGTTGCGAAGGAGTTGCCCCTCAACCCACTCCATCACCATGTACAGCCCGCTGGGGTCGTCGTTGGCGCGCATCTTCAGCACACCAGGATGGTCGGTCGTCAGCCCAATCTCCTGCTCGCGACTAAACCGATCCGACAGCACCGGGTCAGCTTCCATCTGCGGATGCGGAACCTTGATGGCAACGTGCGTGTCGTCGCGCAGGTCAACGGCGCGATAGATGGTGGCCATGCCGCTGTGGGCCACCGTTTGTTCTATCCGAAAATGATCCAGCTGGTCGCCAGCTTCAAAAGTCTTCATCTGTCTCGGGAATGCCAGTCTCATTCTTTCATATCAGCGGAAAAGCGCCGAATCGGACCGGCAATTCGAGTCCTCAGGTGAGGGCCTCCACGGCCGCCAGAACGCCACGCAACTCGGCCAAGCCCTTCAGGCGCCCAACCGCCGGGTAGCCGGGTACGGACGTTCGGCCCAGGTCGGTGAGCATGCGGTTCCCGTGGTCGGCGCGGAAGGGAATCCGGGTGCCGTCGCCAATCTGCTCGCGTCGGCGATCTTCCAGCACAAACGCGCGCATCAGGGAGACAATATCCACGTCACCGGCCAGGTGCGGCGCCTCGTGGAAGGCATCTACGCTGGCCTCGCGTTTGGTCGCGCGCAGATGGACGAAATAGACGCGGCTGGCAAACTTCGCGGCCATAGCAGGGAGATCGTTATCAGCACGCACGCCAAGAGACCCGGAGCAGAAGGTGATGCCGTTGGCTGGCGAGTTCGACTGCGCCAGCAGAAAATCAAAATCGTCCGCCGTGCTGACAATCCGCGGCAGGCCAAGATAGCTCTGAGGCGGGTCGTCGGGGTGGATGCAGAGGCGTACACCGACCGCTTCCGCAGTCGGGCAGGCGGCGCGGAGAAACTCTCCAAGGTTGGCGCGCAAGCCGGACTCGCCCAGTTCTCCGTATTGCGCGATAGCGCGGCGCACATAGTCCAGCGTGTAGACGCCCTTGGTGCCGGGCAGGCCAGCGAGCACGATTTTGGCAAGCTGCTGGCGCTGCTCTTCGCTCATGCGCGCAAAGATCGCGTGGGCCTCGCTCTGCTGCTCGCTGCTCCAGTCCGCTTCCGCGCCCTTGCGCTTGAGGATGAACAGATCAAAGGCTGCAAGCGTGAGCTTGTGAAAGCGCATGGAAAGTGAGCCATCCGGCAGATGCCACTCCAGGTCGGTGCGAAGCCAGTCGAGCACGGGCATGAAGTTGTAACAGACGGTGCGCAAGCCGCAGGCGGCCAGGTTGCGCAGCGTTTGGCAGTACGCCTCGATGTGCTGCTGCCACAGTGGACCGCGGGTCTTGATCTCCTCGCTGACATTGACGCTTTCGACCACAGACCAGATGAGGCCGGCAGCGGCAATGATGCGTTGCCGCTCCTGGATGGCTTCCACCGGCCACACCTCACCCGAGGGATACTGGTGGAGCGCAGAGACAATCCCTGTCGCGCCCGCCTGACGTGCGTCCTCGAGCGTGACTGGGTCGTCCGGTCCAAACCAACGCCAAGTCTGTTCCATCGTTGTCTCCGCTCTACAGCGATACGCCGCGCTTCCAGGGGATGAAATCATCCTGGCGCAACTGCTCCGCCTTGGTGAACACTCGACCGCTGGCAATGTCGAGGATGCGGTCGAGGATCTCCTCGCCCATCTGCTCGACAGTCTTTTCGCCGCGAATGATTCCGCCCGTGTCGATGTCAATGATGTCGGGCATTTTTTTCGCAAGCACGATGTTGGTTGCCAGCTTGACAACGGGCGCAATGGGGTTGCCGGTTGGAGTGCCGAGCCCGGTGGTGAACAAAACAAGATTTGCGCCGGAGCCCACCTGCGCCGTGACGCACTCGACATCGTTGCCCGGAGTGCAGAGCAGCGTCAGGCCGTCTTTGCGAACGTACTCGGGATAGTCGAGGACATCGGCTACCGGAGCGGTGCCGCCCTTGCGCGCCGCGCCTGCGGACTTCATGGCGTCGGTGAGCAAGCCGTCGCGAATATTGCCGGGCGAAGGATTCATCTCGAAGCCGGAGTTCACAGCTTTGGCGCGCGCGTTGTAGGTGCGCATCAGCTCCATGAATCGGTTGGCATCCTCGTCGGAAGCGCAGCGGTCGATAAGGCTCTGCTCAGAGCCGCAGAGCTCGGGAAACTCGGAAAGAATGGTGCGCCCGCCGATAGTGGTGAGTATGTCGCTGAGATGGCCTATGGCCGGGTTCGCGCTGAGGCCTGAGAAGCCGTCGGACCCGCCGCACTTGAGGCCGACGACGAGTTTGGAGAGAGGAGCTGGCTTGCGCTCCGCCTTGTTGGCCTCAGTGAGTTGCGCGAAGGTAGCTGAGATGGCGCGGCCCATCATTTCAGATTCGAGCCCAATCTCCTGCTGGGAGAAGATGAGCACCGGCTTGGCGAGGAAGTGGTCGCGCGCGGCGAGTTCTTCGATCAATAGCGATGGCTGGGCGTTCTGGCAGCCGAGACTGAGCACGGTTGCGCCGGCGACATTGGGATGGTGGATGTAGCCGGCGAGCAACCCGCAGAGGGCGCGTGCATCATCGCGCGTGCCCCCGCAGCCCATCTGGTGCACGAGGAAGCGAATGCCGTCGATGTTGGGAAAGACGCGTGTTTGAGTCGGTTCGTCCGTCAGACTTGATGATGCCGGGGCGCTGCTCCTGAGACCTGCTACCAGGGAGTGAACCTGGGCGCGATATTGCTTTGGACGGGCGTAGCCTAGTTCTTCCTCAAAGGCTTCGCGAAGAGCATCGACGTTGCGGTTTTCGCAGAAGACCAGGGGAATGATGAGCCAGTAGTTGCGCGTCCCCACCTGACCATCGGGGCGATGAAAGCCAGCAAAGGTCTTGTGTTGCCACGGCTTGGTGTCTGGAGCGTTCCAATGGGATTGGACTTCACTGCGGGAAAACTCCGCGGCATCGTGAATGACGTTGGCGGTGGTCAGCAAGGTCGCGCGTGGAATGGGCAGCCGGGCACGTGCGACAATGACGCCGTACATGTAGATGGCATCGCCGGGGGCGAAGTCGACGCAGGCAAACTTGTGTTTCGCCGGGATTGGCTCGGCGAGCGTCCAGGACTCGCTGGAGTCTTGGGATTCATCGTGAAGCGTGACGATTTCGCCGGCGGGCAGATCGGCGAGGGCGACCATCACGTTGTCGCGGGGGTCCAGCTTGAGTGCATTCCTGGTACTCACTCGATTACCTCGTTGGCTGGCGATGAGCAGCCTCATGCGCGCAGGTCGGTCCTTATGGATTGTACGCTCTGGAGGGGTGCGTGGAAAACCGGGAGAAACTTGCCATGAATCGATTTAGTAGTTATAAAGGTTGCGCGATGAGTACCCTTCGGCTGGCTTCGTTCTGGTGCAGGAAGATCGGTCTTTCCGGTCTTCTGCCGTGTATTTTGCTCTGCGCCGGAGCGGGGTTGTCAGGGCGCAAGGCGCATGCGCTTGGAGAGCACAAGCTGGTGAGTTTCGAGCCGGTTCCGGGCGGATTTGTGCTGGCGGAAGGCAAGCTGCGCGCGCCACTGGTGGTAGATGCGAGCGAGTATCCAGGGGTGGTGCGTGCGGCGCATGATCTTCAAGAGGATATTGCGCGTGCGGCGGGTGCGGGGACAGCGGTTGAGCTCGATGATAAGCGGCTCAAGGGAAGCCTTATGATTGTGGGTACGCTGGGACACAACGCACGCATTGACGCCCTGGTGCGTAGTGGAAAGCTGGATGTTTCGGCGATCGCCGGCAAGTGGGAAGCCACGCTGATTGCGGTGGTAGAGCATCCGTTTGCGGGAGTTCCGCGGGCGCTGGTGATTGTGGGCAGCGACAAACGCGGCACGATTTTTGGCGTGTACGACGTGTCGGAGCAGATTGGTGTGTCTCCTTGGTACTGGTGGGCGGATGTTCCGGTGCGGCACCATGATGCGTTGTATGTGATGCCAGGCAAGGTGGTGCATGGCGAGCCAGCGGTGAAGTATCGCGGAATCTTTTTGAATGATGAAGCGCCGGCACTGAGCGGCTGGACGAAGGAGAAGTTTGGCGGGTACAACCACCTGTTCTACGAGAAGGTCTTTGAGCTGCTGCTGCGGCTGCGAGCCAACTATCTGTGGCCGGCGATGTGGGCCAGCGCGTTTAACGAAGATGACCCGGAAAATGCTCGGCTGGCGGATGAATACGGAATTGTGATGGGGACGAGCCACCATGAGCCGATGCTGCGCGCGCAGCAGGAGTGGAAGCGGCACGGGAACGGTATCTGGGATTACGCAACCAATGCGGAGGTGCTGAAGAAGTTCTGGGGGGAGGGGATTGAGCGCAACAAGAACTTTGAAAGCACGCTCACGCTGGGCATGCGCGGCGATGGCGATATGCCGATGACGGAGGGTGCGAACATTGCACTGTTGGAGAAGATTGTTGCGGACCAGCGCGCAATATTGGCCGAGCACGCGACGCCGACGTTGAATGCGGACCCGAAAGTGTGGGCGCTGTACAAGGAGGTGCAGGCGTATTACGAGAAGGGGATGCGGGTTGCGGACGATGTGACGCTTCTGTGGTGCGACGACAACTGGGGCAACATTCGCAGACTGCCGACGGCGGAGGAGCGCAAGCGAGCGGGTGGAGCGGGGATTTATTACCATTTTGACTACGTGGGCGACCCGAGGAACTACAAGTGGCTGAATACGAATCCGATTGCGAAGGTGTGGGAGCAGATGCACCTGGCGCTGGATTATGGCGCGGACCGGATCTGGATTGTGAATGTTGGGGACTTGAAGCCGATGGAGTTTCCGATCGAGTACTTTCTGTCGTTTGCGCGGGATCCGGAGCGGTGGGGCAAGGATGCGACGGAGGAGTTTACGCGTCAGTGGGCGGAGCGTGAGTTTGGCGCGGAACACGCGGCGGAGATTGCGAATCTTGTCACGACGTATACGCGCTACAACGGGAGGCGCAAGCCGGAGCTGATCGATGCGGAGACCTTCAGCCTGACGAATTATGGCGAGGCGGACCGGGTGTTTGCCGAGTGGAAGAGCTTGACGGAGGAGGCGGAATCGATTGGGAAGCTGTTGCCGGCCGACGAGCAGGATGCCTACTTCGAGCTGGTGCTGCATCCAATTGAAGCGTCGGCGACGGTGACTGAGCTGTACATCACGGCGGGGCGGAACCGGCTGTTTGCCAAGGAAGGACGGGCGAGCGCGAATGAGCTGGCGGAGGAGGCGCGAGCGCTGTTCCGGCAGGATGCGGCAATTACTGACCGGTACAACCATCAGCTCGCTGGGGGCAAGTGGAACCACATGATGGACCAGACGCACCTGGGGTACACGTATTGGCAAGAGCCTCCGCTGAATGTGATGCCGGCGGTGAGCGAGGTGCAACCGCTGGCCGAAGGGGCTGAGAATCGGATGGGCGTTGCGGTGGAAGGTTCAGAAGGAGTGGAGGCGCTGCGCTTTGACAATGTGAATCGGCAGAGCAGGAGCGTGGAGGTTTTCAACCGCGGGGTTGCGCCGTTCGACTTTACCGCGAAGGCTTCGGAGCCGTGGATTATGCTGAGCACCGAGAAGGCTAGCGTGGACAAGGATGTGCGGCTGATGGTGAGCGTGGACTGGAACAAGGCTCCGGTGAGCAGCGGGCAGGGAACGATTACGCTGACGCAGGCAGGCGGGCAGGAGGTGACGGTTGCGGTGACGGCGGAGCGGGTGGCGCTGCCGGCGGGATTTGCAGGCTTTGTGGAGGGTGACGGCTTTTTGTCGATGGAGGCGGAGCACTTCACGAAGCACATCGCGGCCGGGGATGTGAGTTGGGAGCGGATTCCGGATTATGGGGCGACGGTGTCGGGCCTCACGGTGACGCCGTCGACGGCCGCGAGCGTGATAGGAACCGGTGCACGGCTGGACTATGCGATGTACCTGACCGGCAGCGGAGCGATGCAGGTGGAGGCTACGCTGGGGCCGACGCTGGGATTTGTGCCGGGCCGGGGGTTGCGCTACGCGGTGTGGTTCGACGATGGAGTGCCGGTGATTGTGGATGCGCTGGAGCACAACTCCGACAGGGACTGGGCGCGGGTGGTGAGCGACAGTGTGCGGCGGGTGGAGACGACGCTGACGGTTGCGGGGCCGGGAGTGCATACGCTGCACTTTGCCATGGTGGACTCCGGGGTGGTGCTGGAGCGGCTGGTGGTGAGCGATGGGCCTTTGAGGGCTAGCTACCTGGGCCCGCCGGAGAGCATGCGCGTACCTTAGTCTGCGAGAAAGCTGAGGAGGGCGGCGTTGAACTGCGTGGCGGCCTGGACGCTGCAGAGGTGTGCGGCGGGCAGCTCGACCAGTTGCGCGGCGGGGATTTGCGCGGCAATGGACTGGGCTTCGGCCGGCGGGGTGACGGGGTCGAGGGTGCCGACGACGACCAGCGTGGGGACGTGGATGGAGGCGACTGTCGAGCGGAAGTCGGTGTCTCGGACGGCGGCGCAGCAGGCAGTATAGCCCTGGACGGAGGTGTCCTGGAGCTGAGCGCGGGTGCGGGCGATGACTTCCGGGTGGGACTGATGGAAGTCGGGGGTGAACCAGCGGTCGAGCGTGCCGGGAATGACCGGGGCGAGGCCTTCGCGGCTGACGAGCTCGATGCGAGCGTTCCAAACGTCGGCTGCGCCGAATTTGGTGGCGGTGCTGGCGAGGATGAGTTTGTGGAGGCGCTGGGGCGCGTGGATGCCGAGCCACTGACCGATGGCGCTGCCCATGGAGAGTCCGCAGAAGTTGGCCTGGGCGAAGCCGAGAGCGTCGAGAAGCGCGAGGACGTCTGCGCCGAGCTGGGCGACGTTGACGGGGCCGGAGGGAATGGAGGATTGGCCGTGGCCGCGGGTGTCGCAGCGGAGGAGCTGGAAGCGGGCTTCGAGGGCGGCGAGCTGGGGCTGCCACATCTCGAGGTTGACACCGAGGGAGTGGGAGAGAAGGAGGACCGGGAGGCGGGAGTCTCCGCTGAGCTGATAGTGGATGCGGGTGTCGGCGAGCTGGAGGTCGGCCATTGGGTGTCTCCCAGTGAGAAATTTAGGTCAGGGAAAGTTTACTTCATGCTAACTAGCGGGAAGTGAGCGGAACGATGCAGGGGCGGACGACTTTCTAGCTATATCAATTTATTTTCAGTGGTTTAGCTGAATTGAGCGGGTCGGGGTGGGGGCGGACCCCAAAAGTGCCTTTTTGGCTACTTTTCAATCCACTCTAAACCATAGAGTGGTTGATTTCATTGGGCGAAAGCTACTAAAAGCGAAGAAAAAGGAAACGAGAGTGATTTTTGGGCGTTTTCGTCTTCTCGCCGAATTTCCAGGTTGCTCGTTTCTTGGACCGTTGTTGGCGAGTTGGTTAATGGAAGCCTGCGGCTGCCAGGGACGTATGTACTGGCGGACCCCAAAAGTGCCTTTTGTGCCGTCTTGCAAGCGGATTGGAAGAGTTAAGTGGTTGATTGGAGGATGGTTAGAATGGTAAAGGCGAAGAAAAAGGAAACGAGGGTGCATTTTTTTGTTGTGTTCTTACATTTTTCGGTGTGTAAGCTGTTGAATTCACGGTGGATGCTGCTTTTCGGATGGTGTTTTTTGTGCAACATTGTGCGTAAGGCGGGCACCCGTTTTATCGAGCTTTGCTCGATGGCGGGTTTGGGTGTGGTTGAACTCATAGGATGATTGTGCGCGCTTTGGGGTTAATTGGAAGCAAAATCTGGGGAAGAAATTGTGGGGGCAAGGATCCGTGGTCAGTGAATCGAGCTGCACTCGATGGTGGTTTTTGGGGGAGTGGAGGGCGGGAGATTGGTGACTCCCCGGTCCCCAAGTGCGAGGGACCGGGGGCACCCGGAGGGTGGTGAGAACGAGGGGCAAGGACAAAGGAAAAAGCAGATTCGCTTCGGGAATGACAGACAGAAGGGCAACAGCAACGGCATAGGCAACAGCAAGGGCAACGGCAAAGCCCCGGTGGTGGGCCGGGGCTTTGGGTGGTTTGGTCGTGGTTGGCGGGTTAGGCCTTGGCGGTGGCGAAGCGTTTGTTGACTTCGGACCAGTTGACGACGTTCCACCAGTTTTCGAGGTACTTGGGGCGGAGGTTCTGGTATTTGAGGTAGTAGGCGTGCTCCCAGACGTCGTTGCCGAGGATGGGGTAGTGGCCGGCGGTGAGGGGCGAGTCCTGGTTGGGAGTGCTGGTGACCTTGAGTTTTCCGTCCGCGTAGATGACCCATGCCCAGCCGGAGCCGAACTGCTTTGCGCCGGCTTCGTTGAATGCTTTCTGTAAGGCCTCAAAGGAGCCGAAGTCGGTGACGATCTGTGCGGCGATGGCTCCGGTGGGCTGGCCACCAATGCCTGCGGTGCCGACGGGGCCCATGATGGACCAGAAGAGGGAGTGGTTGGAGTGTCCGCCGCCGTTGTTTCGAACGGGAGCCTTGATGGCGTCGGGGACGCTGGCGAGGTCTCGGACGAGGTCGTCAATGGGCTTTGCGGCCAGTTCGGGGTAGCTGGCGAGGGCGGCATTGAGGTTGTTGATGTAGGCCTGGTGATGACGGTCGTGATGGATCTTCATGGTCTCAGCGTCGATGAAGGGCTCGAGTGCGGCGTAGTCGTAGGGAAGGGGTGCGAGTTCGTAAGCCATTTGGGATTTCTCCTCCAGATTGGATTGTAGCGGGGTGCGAGCGGGGCGGGAAATAGCCCTGCGGGCGCTGTTTGCATTAAAAAGAGTCGCATTCCTGAATTTGCCACTCGTATCGAGAGGCAAGAGGCGCTATAAGTACGATGCGGGAAAGTGCTCGGAAGTCTCCTTAAATTTCCGAGGTAACCTCCGGGGGGTTGCGCTCATCGAAGAGAGAGCGTGGCCGATGAAGGAGAGTGTTCTTCCCACGCTGGGACAGTGAGGTTGTGATTTGATTCAGGAAGCGAAGCAGAACCGACAGGACACGCTGTACCGCTGGCTGGCGCAGCAGGGCGAGGCGTTTGGTGCTCCGGGTGTGGAGCCGCGTTGGACATCGAGCGTGAAGGATGGGGTGGGGACGGCGTACTCGGCATCGAGCCGGATCTGGTTTACGGTGTCGCATGGGACCTTGAACGAGATATACCATCCGACGATCGACCATCCGCAGACGCGGGATATGGAGCTGCTGATTACGGACGGTGTGAGCTTTGTGCACGAGGAGAAGCGTGACCTGGAGAGCACGTTTGAGTACATTGACCCGGAGGCGCTGGGGGTTCGGTGTATCAATCGGGACCGGGAGGGCCGGTACCAGGTGGTGAAGGAGATTGTATGCGATCCGCACCACTCAGTGGTGCTGATGAATGTGCTGCTGGAAGCTGGGCCGGCGGGGAGCGAGGCGTTTCTGGATACGCTTCGTATTTATGCGCTGCTGGCGCCTCATCTGGATGGGGGCGGCGCAAGGAACAGTGCGCGCGCGATCGACGTGGCGGGGCAGCGAGTGCTGCTGGCGTGGAAGAATCCGTGGACGCTGGTGATGGGCGCCGATATTGGATTCAGCCGGGTGAGCTGCGGGTTTGTGGGAGCGAGCGACGGTTGGCACGACCTGACGGACAACTTCAAGATGGACTGGGAGTTTGGATCGGCGCTGGGAGGGAACCTTGCGCTGACGGGCGAGATTGATTTGCATGGGCGGCGGGAGTTTACGCTGGGGATCGGGATAGGGGACAGCCACCATGCGGCGCTGTCGAAGACGATGGGTGCGCTGTCGTTGAGTTTTCAGCAGAACCGCGAGCGGTTTCTGGAGCAGTGGCGGCGGGCAGCGAGTCCGTACCGGCTGGCGACGAAGTCCGGCGACCGGGGATTGCTGATGCAGACGAGCCACAATATTCTGCTGGCGCATGAGGACAAGACGTACTCGGGCGCGTTTGTGGCGTCGGCATCGATTCCGTGGGGCCAGGCGAAGGGGGACGACGACCTGGGCGGGTACCACCTGGTGTGGACGCGGGATATGGTGCAGACGGCGACGGCGCTGCTGGCGTGCGGTAGGGTGGATACGGCGCGGCGGGCGCTGGTGTACCTGGCGTGTACGCAGCGCCCGGACGGGAGCTTTGCGCAGAACTTCTGGATTGACGGGGAGCCGTATTGGACGGGCGTGCAGCTGGACGAGGTGGCGTTTCCCATTATTTTGACGTGGCGGATATGGAAGGCTGGGGGACTGGGGAGCTGGGATGTGTTCGCGTTTGTGGAGCGGGCGGCGGGGTTCCTGGTGCGGAATGCGCCGATTACGCACCAGGAGCGCTGGGAGGAGAATTCTGGGTATTCGCCGTCGACCCTTGCAGCGGTGATAGGCGGGCTGATATGCGCGGCGGAGATGGTGCGGGCGCAGAAGTGCGAGGAGCTGGCGGAGTTTCTGGAAGAGTATGCGGACTGGATTGAGGGCCACCTGGAGGAGTGGACGGTGACCAACGACGGGGTGTTGCTGGCGGGAGTGAAACGGCACTACATGCGGATACGTCCGCCGGAGACCGGGGACGCTTACCGGGGCGAGGGAGCGGGGACGGAGCAGCTGCATTTGAACAATCGTCCGGCGGGGACGCGGTATGAGTTTGAGGCGCGGGAGATTATTGACGCGGGATTTCTGGAGCTGGTTCGGTACGGAGTGAGGCGTGCGGATGACCCGCTGATGGTGGATTCCCTGAAGGTGGTGGACGCTGTGCTGAAGCGGGAGCTGCCGCAGGGGCCGGGGTGGTTGCGCTACAACTGGGACGGATATGGACAGGCGGCCGATGGCGGTCCGTTTGTGACGACAGGCCAGGGCCGGGTGTGGCCGTTGCTGACGGGTGAGCGGGCGCACTATGAGCTGGCTGCTGGCCGGGATGTGAGCGAACTGATCCGGACGTATGAAGGGTTTGCGACGGCGGGCAAGATGATGCCGGAGCAGGTGTGGGATGAGCCGGATATGCCGGAGGCGCATTTGACGTTTGGCGGTCCGGCGGGTTCGGCGTGCCCGCTGGTGTGGGCCCATGCGGAGTATTTGAAGCTGCTGCGGTCGGCGCTGGACGGCAAGGTGGTGGACCGGATTGAGCCGGTGTACGCGAGGTACTGCCGGACGGGGCCGGAGCATGACCATGCGCACGCTCCACACCGGGGGATGGAGATATTTTCGCAGCACAGGCCGGTGCAGGTGATTGGGCCGCGGACGACGTTGCGGGTGCTGGGGGAACGGCGATTTGAGCTGGTGTGGAGCCGGGATGGCTGGCAGACGACGCACAAGACGACGAGCCGTGCGCTGGGGAGCGCGGGGTTTGCTGTGGATGTGCCGCCGGCAGAGCCGGGGACGGAGGCCAAGCTGGAGCTGACGTACCACTGGCTGGACGATGATGGGTGGCTGGGATGGAATTATGGCGTGGAGATGGAGCGGTGACGGGCGGGGAGGATTTGCATGAATCCGGTACATTCCGCTGTGCCACGGTGGAGGAATGCGGTAAGCTGGAGAGGCATGGAAGCTTGAGGGAAATGCGCTGTGAAGTACTGGAATAAAGCGATTTTCTGAATGGAATGATTCATTGACCAAGGGGCCAGTGACGGCCCCGGAATGAAAGGGAAACCGGAAGTCTATGTCTGACCTTGCGAACACACTGGAAAAGTTCTCCGTCGATACCCTGCGCCTGCTGGCGGCCGACACTGTACAGAAGGCGAACAGCGGCCACCCTGGCGCTCCGATGGCGCTGGCGCCGATCGCTTATGTGCTGTTCAACCAGGTGATGCGGCATAATCCTGCGCATTCGAATTGGGCGAACCGGGATCGGTTTGTGCTGTCGAACGGACACGCTTCTGCGCTGCTGTATGGGTCTCTGTTTCTTTCGGGGTACAAGGTGACGCTGGAGGATTTGAAGAGCTTCCGGCAGTGGGGATCGAAGACGCCGGGACATCCGGAGTTTGGCCATACGGACGGAGTGGAGGCGACGACGGGTCCGCTGGGCCAGGGATTTGCGATGGCCGTGGGAATGGCGATTGCGGAGCGGCACCTGGCCGCGGTGTACAACCAGCCGGGATTTGCGGTGGTGGACCACCACACGTACGGGATACTGGGCGACGGTGACCTGATGGAAGGGCTGTCGCACGAGGCGGCGAGCCTGGCGGGAACGCTGGGGCTGGGGAAGCTGATTTTCTTTTATGACGACAACCAGATATCGCTGGACGGGCCGACGAGCCTGAGCTTTACGGAGGATGTGTACGCGCGGTTTGAGGCGTACCACTGGCAGGTGCTGCGGGTGGCCGACGGGAACGACGTGGCGGCACTGAGCGCGGCGGTGGCTGCGGCGCAGGCGGAGACGGGCAAGCCGACGCTGATTGGGGTTCGTACGGTGATTGGGTACGGGAGCCCGAAGGCGGGGACGAAGAATGTGCACGGTGAGCCGCTGGGAGCGGAGGGCGTGGCTGCAGCGAAGCGGTTCTTCGGGTTCCCGGAGGAGTTGAGCTTTTACCTGCCGGATGCGGCGCTGGCGCAGTGGCGGACGGCGGTGCCCAAGGGCGCGGCTGAGGAAGCGGCCTGGAATGCCCTGTTTGCGGGGTACAAGGCGGCGCATCCGGAGTTGGCGGCGGAGTTTGAGCGGACGCAGCGTGGCGAGTTGAAGACAGGGTGGGAAGCGGCGATTCCGAGCTTTGCGCCGGGCAAGCCGCATGCGACGCGGAATGCGGGCGGAGCGGTGATGAATGCGTTGGCAGGGGTGGTTCCGGAGCTGTTTGGCGGGGCTGCCGACCTGACCAGCTCGACGAAGACGATTTTCAAGGACAGCCCGAGCTTCCATGCGGATCCGGCGGGGCGGAATGTGTTTTTCGGGGTGCGGGAGCTGGCGATGTCGGCGGCGGTGAACGGGATGGCGGCACATGGAGGGGTGATTCCCTTTGCGTCGACGTTTTTTGTGTTCAGCGACTACTGCAAGGCGGCGATCAGGCTGTCTGCGCTGATGGGCGTGCACTCGATATTTGTGTTTACGCACGACTCGATTGCGGTGGGCGAAGATGGGCCGACGCATGAGCCGATTGAGCACCTGACGGCGCTGCGTGCTGTGCCGTGTTTGACGGATTTTCGTCCGGCGGACGCGAACGAGACGGCGGCGGCGTGGAAGCTGGCACTGGAGCGCAAGGGACCAAGCTTTATGGCGCTGAGCCGGCAGGATTTGCCGGTTCTGGACCCGGCGGCGGTGGACGTGGCCAGTGGCGTGGCCAAGGGCGGGTATGTGGTGGTGGAAGGCGCCGATCCCCAGGTGGTGCTGATTGGGACGGGGTCGGAGCTGTGGCAGGCGGTGGACGGAGCCAAGCTGCTGGCGGCCGAAGGGATTCGGGCGCGGGTGGTTTCCATGCCGAGCACGAAGATATTCGACGAGCAGACGGCTGCGTACCGGGACTCAATTTTGCTGCCGGGCGTGCCCAAGGTGGCGATTGAGGCTGGAGCAACGCTGGGATGGTGGAAGTATCTAGCGGGCGGCAAGGGAGCGGTGATTGGGCTGGACCGGTTTGGGGCTTCGGCACCTGGTGCTACGGTGCTGCGCGAACTCGGCTTTACGGCGGAGAACGTGGCGGGTCATGCGCGGGCTTTGCTGGGGTAGCAGCTCCGGCCAGTTCCCACTACCGATGTAGTGTGAACTGGCGCTATTTGAGCAGGGCGGAACAGAACGGGGAGTTGGTAGGCTGGTAGGTATGAAGATTGTGATTGGTTCGGACCATGCGGGCTTCCAGTTGAAGGAGGAGGTTCGCGCTTACCTTGGTGGCGAAGGCCACGAGTTTGTGGACAAGGGCGTGTATTCGCCGGAGCCGTCGGATTATCCGGATGCCGCGCTGGCGGTGGGGTTGGCGATACGAGCCGGCGAGGCGACGCGCGGGATTTTGATTTGCGGTTCGGGCGTGGGCGTGTGCGTGGCGGCAAACAAGATTCCAGGGATTCGCGCGGGGATGTGCCATGACCACTATTCGGCGCACCAGGGCGTGGAGCACGACGACATGAACGTGCTGGTGCTGGGGGCACGGATTATTGGGACGGCAGTGGCGTTTGATGTTTGCGAGAGCTTTTTGGGGGCGAAGTTTTCCGCCAGGGAAGAGCGGTTTGTGCGGCGGTTCAAGAAGCTGATGGCGATAGAAGAGCGATATACGAGGGACTAGGGACTGAAGGGACCAGGGACTACGGAAAGGCTAGAGGGTGGGCGGGGTGCTCACCCTTCTTCTTTCTCCCGCAGATTGGGACGAATGGGAAATTCACAGAAACCAAAGATGGCTGAACGTAATCTTTGAGAGTAATGGATGTTTTGGTGGGACAGGAGCCGGATGCCGACTGAGCTGGGATTTGACGCGATTCTGTTTGATGTGGGCGGGGTGCTGCTGTCGAATGGGTGGGACCACACGGAGCGTCATGCGGCCTATGCGCATTTTGGGCTGAATGAGGCGGATGTGGCGGAGATTGAGGCGCGCCACGCGGGTCCCTACGACCTGCTGGAGCGGGACGAACTGACGCTGGACGAGTTTTTGGCACAGGTGATTTTTTTCAAGCCGCGCGGATTTACGCCGGCGGAATTTGTGCCGGTGATGCTGGGGCAGTCGAAGCTGCTGGCGGACAGCGCGCTGCCAGTACTGCGGGAGCTGGCGGGGCGGGGCGACTGGCTGGTGGGTCTGTTGAACAACGAGTCGCGGGCGTTGCACCAGTTTCGTGTGGAGCGGTTTGGGATTGCGGCTTACGTGGACATGCAGTTGAGCAGCTGCTACCTGGGATTGCGGAAGCCGGAGGTGGCGATTTTCAAGCGGGCACTGGATATTCTGGGCTGGCGGGCGGAGCGTGTGCTGTTTATCGACGACCGGCAAGAGAACACGGACGCGGCGGCGGAACTGGGGATTACGGCGATTGGTTTTACGGGGGAAGCGTCTTTGCGCTTGTTTCTGGCGGAACTCGGGGTAGTCTAACCAAGAGAGCGACGAAAACCGGCATACGCGGGCCGAGACCGCGCGGGAAAAATCTGGAGGGATTGACGATGCAGCTTGGATTGATTGGGTTGGGCAAGATGGGCGGCAACATGGCGGAGCGGATTCGTCAGGGGGGCCACCAGGTAGTTGGTTTCGACTTCAGCGCGGACGCGGTGGCGAAGCTTACTGCGAGCGGGAATGTGGGAGTTTCGAGCCTGGAAGATCTGGTAGCGAAGCTGGAGACGCCGCGTGCGATCTGGATCATGGTTCCGCAGGGAGCGCCGGTGGACGAGACGATTGCCAAGCTGGAGCCGCTGCTTTCGCCGGGCGATACGCTGATTGACGGTGGGAATTCGAATTACAAGGACTCGACCCGGCGGCATGGGGAATTGACGGCAAAGGGCTTCCACTTTATCGATGTGGGGACGTCGGGCGGCGTGTGGGGGCTGAAAGAGGGCTACAGCATGATGATTGGAGGCGATGAGGCTCCGATTGAGCGGCTGCGTCCGATATTTGAGACACTGGCGCCGGCTGCGGATCGGGGCTGGGGACGCGTGGGGCCGGCCGGTGCTGGGCACTTTGTGAAGATGGTGCACAACGGGATTGAGTATGGCCTGATGCAGGCATATGCGGAGGGCTTCACGATTCTGGAGAAGAAGGAGTCGCTGAACCTGGACCTGGTGCAGATCTCCGAGATATGGCGTTATGGGTCGGTGGTGCGGAGCTGGCTGCTGGATCTGACGGCGGAGGCGCTGAAGGGGAATCCTACGCTGGATGGACTGGAGGCGTATGTTTCCGACTCGGGTGAGGGGCGCTGGACGGTGTTTGAGGCGATCGATTTGAATGTGTCTGCGCCGGTGATTACGGAGTCTCTGATACGGCGGATCCGGTCGCGGGAGGAGAACAACTTTACCGACCGGATGTTGTCGATTATGCGGAATGCGTTTGGCGGTCATGCGGTGAAGAAGGACTGAACAGCTTCCAGCTGCTAGCTGGATCGAGCTTTGCTCGATGGCGGTTTTGGGGGGTTGTAAGACGGAGGAGTGGTCACTCCCCCCTGTCCCCTAGAGCGAGGGACCGGGGGCACCCGCGGTTTGGAATTTGGATCTTCTTCCCTCTCTGGCGTGGTGCCGGGGAGCGAATAACGGGCAGCTGGGCGCTGCCGAATGAGGCTTCCCCTTATGGCGACGACGCAGATCAAGGTCAATCCTGACGATTTATCGAAGATACCGGCAGCGCATGAGCGCATTCCCGAGCCGACGATTCTGGTGATATTTGGAGCTTCGGGAGACTTGACGAAGCGGAAGCTGTTGCCGGCGCTGTTCCACCTGGAGCAGGTGGGATTGCTGCCGAAGGAGTTGGTGATTCTGGGGGTGGCGCGGCGTCCGATTGGGGACGAGTTTGCGGCGGATATGCGCGCGGGGATTGTGGAGTTTGGGGATGTGACAACGGGGGACACGCACCTGGACGAGTTTATGGCGAAGGTGCATTACTTTGCGATGAACTTTGACGATGCAGCGGGGTATGCGGGGCTGAAGGCGGAGCTGGATCGGCTGTCGGCGGAGAACGGGATTGGGGGCAACCGGCTGTTTTACCTGGCGACGGCGCCTGAGTATTTTACGGGGATTGTGGAGAACCTGGGAGCGCACGGGCTGGCTCATCCGGAGCATGGCGCGGTGCGGGTTGTGATTGAAAAGCCATTTGGGCATGACATGGAGAGCGCGCGGACGCTGAACCGGGATATGAATGCGGTGTTCCACGAGAACCAGGTATTCCGGATTGACCACTACCTGGGCAAGGAGACGGTGCAGAACATACTGGTATTCCGGTTTGGGAACGGGATATTTGAGCCGATCTGGAACCGGAACTACATTGACAATGTGCAGATAACGGCTGCGGAGACGCTGGGCGTGGAGGGTCGTGGGCCGTTCTATGAGAAGGCCGGGGCGCTGCGCGATGTGGTGCAGAACCACATGATGGAGTTGCTGAGCTTTGTGGCGATGGAGCCGCCGGTGAGCTTTGAGGCGGAAAGCGTGCGACGTGAGAAGCAGAAGGTGTGGCAGGCGATTCCGCCGATTCCGATTTTGAACGCGGTGCGCGGGCAGTATGGGCCAGGCAAGGTGGACGGCGTGATGGTGAAGGGGTATCGCGAGGAAGAGCGCGTGGACCCGGAGTCCGGCACGGAGACGTATGCGGCGGTGCGTCTGGAGATAGATAACTGGCGGTGGGCGGGTGTGCCGTTCTATTTGCGGGCGGGGAAGCGGTTGCGGAAGCGCGCGACGGAGATCAGCATCCAGTTCAAGCAGCCTCCGCTGATGCTGTTCAACCAGACAAAGGCGGGGCCATGCAGCGAGATCCAGCCGAATGTGATTACGATGCGGATCCAGCCGGATGAGGGAATCAGCCTGCGATTTGGAGCGAAGGTTCCGACGACGCAGGCGATGAGCGTGTGTCCGGTGACGATGGATTTTGATTATGCGGCGGCGTTTGGGAAGTCGTCGGCGAATGGGTATGAGCGGCTGCTGCTGGACGCGATGCTGGGGGACCAGACTCTGTTTGCGCATCGCGACGGAGTGGAGACGACCTGGGGCCTGTATACGCCGATTTTGCAGGCGTGGGCGGCGAAGAAGCCGGAGGTGTTTCCGAACTACTTTGCGGGGACGTGGGGGCCGGAGTGCGCGGAGCACATGCTGGAGAAGGACCACAGGGTTTGGCGGCATATTTAGGGTGGGGATTGTAAGTTGTCTCACGGGTGCGGACAGGAGTCGTGATAGGCAAGCTAGCCGGCGACGGTGGATGGCGGCCCATGAAGAGATAACATTGGCGGCGTTTGGCGGGGATGGTTGCGTGTAACCTAGAGACTGGGCGCATGGCGAGGGCATTGAATGCTCTGGGCCTTATTTTGTATGACTAGGGCCTGTTCACACTCCCTGGGTGGTGGCGACGGGAACCAGTTTTTCTCAGTTCAAGGAGTGACGAGTGCGCTGTAACCGGTTACTGGAGCGAGGAGCGACGCCGAAATGGGGAAAACTGGCCCCGTCCCTTCGGGTTGCGGCGCAAATCGGGCCATACTTCGTTTTCGCCCTCAGCGGTGGGCTCGCCACAGTCCTCGGGCTCGGCCTAGTCTGGCCCGATTTTCGCTCGCAACGCCATCCACTCAGGTAGTGTGAACAGGCCCTAGCGAGGAGCTCTTTAACCAGCTTCAGGAGCATTATGTCCAGAACTCTCAAGATTAGTTATGTCGTGGAAGCGGATTCGGCGGCGTTGGCTCGCCGGGCTGCGCACCACCTGGTGGAGCTGGCGGAAGAAGCGTATTCGGCGCGGCGGCTGGTGCGGGTTGCGATTTCCGGGGGATCGACGCCGAAGGCGATGTTTGAGTTGCTGGCGGACCCGGAGCAGCCGTTTCGGAATCGAATGCCGTGGGAAGGGCTGGAGCTTTTCTGGGTGGATGAGCGGATGGTTGGGCCGGAGGATGCGGATTCGAACTACCGGATGACGCGGGATGCACTGCTGGACCATGTTCCGGTGGCACCGGAGCGGATCCACCGGATCATGGGCGAACTGGAGCCTGAGATTGCAGCGGCGGAATACGAGTTTGCCCTGCGGAAGACGTTTCGTCTGGAGGGTGCCGAGGCGCCGAGCTTTGACATTCTGATGCTGGGCATGGGGGACGACGGGCATACGGCGAGTTTGTTTCCGTATACGGAGGCGATTGACGAGTTGGGACGGCTGGTGGTGGCCAACCATGTTCCGCAGAAGGAAACGTGGCGTGTGACGCTGACGTGGCCGGTGATCAACCATGCGCGGGAGGTATTTTTCCTGATTGCGGGGCCGGACAAGACGGCGCGGGTGGCGGAGGTATTTACGGGGCCGAGGGATGTGGAACGGCTTCCTTCTCAACTGATATGGCCCGCAAGCGGTATACTCACTTTGATTTTGGACAAGGCCGCCGCGGCCGCGCTTCCGCCACCGGGAGCCGACGGCACAGGCCATTTGGAGAGAAGACGATGATTCTGGCAGGCGACGTAGGCGGCACCAAGGTACACCTGGCGCTGTACGACTTTATCAATGGGAAGCTGTCCCATGTTCGCGACGAGCGGTATCCGGCCAAGGACTACAGTGGTCTGGAAGAGATTGTGCGCATTTTTCTGGGCGCGGAGCGGGTGAGCTCGGCGTGCTTCGGCGTGCCGGGGCCGGTGCGGGATGGCCGGCTGCGGCTGACGAACCTGCCGTGGACGCTGGACAGCCGGGAGCTGTCGCACAGCCTGAAGATCGATCACGTGTTCCTGATCAACGACCTGGAAGCGAATGGGTACGGGGTTGCCGAACTGTCGGCCGACCAGATTTTTACGATTTCAGAGGGCGACCCGAGCCAGATTGGCAACCGTGCGCTGATTGCGGCAGGAACAGGGCTGGGCGAAGGGATTCTGGTATGGGACGGCAAGCAGCACTTTCCGATGCCGAGCGAAGGCGGGCACAGCGACTATGCTCCGCGCAATGAGGACGAGATTGACCTGTTGCGGTTTTTGCAGCAGAAATATCAGGGGCGGATCAGCTTTGAACGCGTGGTAAGCGGGATGGGCTTTACGAATATCTACGAGTTCCTGCGGGATGTTCGAGGGATGGAAGAGCCGGCGTGGCTGGCGGAGCGGATGGCTGCTGAGGACCCGAATGCTGTGATTACGGAGCTGGCGCTGGCGTCCAAGAGCGAGATCTGCGTGAAGACGTTGGACATGTTTGTGTCCGCGTATGGTGCGGAGGCGGGCAACCTGGCACTGAAGGTGCTGTCTATCGGCGGGCTGTACATTGGTGGGGGAATTGGACCGCGGATTGTGGAGAAGCTGAAGGACGGCACGTTCATGAAGGCGTTCACGGACAAGGGGCGGCTGAGCCAGCTGCTGGTGAATATGCCGGTGCGTCTGATTCTGGAGAGCCGAGCGGCGCTGCTGGGTGCGGCTGCGTATGCGGAGCATCGCGCGGCGGAGCTGAGCGGGACGAGTCCGCGGGCGGCTTCCGTAGCGGTGTAGGAAATGGAAGCAAGACGCCCCGGTCCGCGTGTGCGGGCTGGGGCGTTTTTAAGTTTGGGGGCGGTTGTCCAGGCCGTTGGCCTGGCTGGGATAGTTCGCGCCTTTGGCGCTGGGGGACTAAGCCCGGAGGGAGGGAAATGTCGTATTCTCTCCCCATGGAATTGGAAGCGATACAGGACGCGTTGAGGAATGCCGGGCTGGACGGCTGGCTGTTTTATGACCATCATCACCGGGACCCGATTGGGGACCGGATACTCGGCATTGAGGCGCATGTGCATGTGACACGGCGGTGGTACTACTATGTGCCAGCGATGGGTGAGCCGCGGAAGCTGGTGCACCGGATTGAGCAGTTCCGGCTGGACCATTTACCGGGGGTGAAGGAGCAGTACTCGAGCTGGCAGGAGCTGGCGGCGAAGCTGGAGGCGATGCTGGCCGGGCAGCGGCGGCTGGCGATGCAGTACTCGGCGAACAACGCGATTATGTATGTGTCGATGGTGGACGCGGGGACTGTGGAGTTTCTGCGGGGTATGGGGAAAGAGATTGTGTCATCGGCGGACCTGGTGAGCGAGTTTGAGGCGGTGCTGACGGCGGAGCAGATTGCCACGCACGCGGTGGCGCAGCAGGCGATTGACGCGGTGCTGGCGGAGGGTTGGCTGGAGATTGGGCGGCGTTTGCGGCCGGCAGTTGGCGCGCCGGGACGACTGACCGAGTTCGACATGGTGCAATGGCTGGCTGAGGGAATGCGCCGCGAGGGGTTGACGTGGGAGAACGGGCCGAATGTGAGCGTGGGGCCGAACTCGGCGGACTCGCACTATGAGCCGACGGCGGAGGGGTCGAGCGAGATTCACGAAGGGGATTTTCTGCTGATCGACATCTGGGGGAAGGTGGAGAAGTCTTCGGTGGCGCATGCGGTGCACTACGACATTACCTGGACGGGCGTGATTGGGCGGGAGCCGAGCGAGTTGGAGCAGCGGATCTTCGAGACGGTGCGGGATGCGCGGGATGCCGCGATTGCTCGGGTGGAAGCGGCCTTTGCTGCGGGCGCGCCGATTTGCGGATTTGAGGCCGACGATGCTGCGCGGGCAGTGATTGCCGGGGCGGGGTTTGGGCAGTATTTTACGCACCGGACGGGGCATAACATTGCCGCGGAGCTGCATGGGTCGGGGGCTCACCTGGACAACCTGGAGACGCACGATGTGCGGCGGATCTTGCCGAATACGTGTTTCAGCGTGGAGCCGGGGATTTACCTGACGCCGGAGCATTCGCCGCAGTTTGGGGTGCGGAGCGAGGTGAATATGCTGACGGCGCCGGGGAAGGCTTGGGTTACGGGGCCGAGGCAGCGGGAACTGGTGCGGATCTGAGGGATGGAACCCCGGTGAGGTAGAATCAGAGAGAAATGGCGACAACGACACCCAAGGCTGTGGCACCTGCTGGATTTCAGTATGGGGCATTGATTGCGGGCTGGCTTATCCCCGGCGGCGGACACTTTTTGCTGGGCAAGTGGGGCCGTGGGTTGCTGCTGCTAGCCTCGATCGGGGGAATGTTCTTCCTGGGTCTGGCGATGCAGGGCAAGGTGTACACGAGCGCGCACGACATACTGGATTTGCTGGCGCTGGTTGGGGACTTGGGCAACGGGTTGCTGTTCCTGGTGAGCCGACTGGCCGGGTGGGGGGCTGATTCGGTGCAGGTGACGAGCGCAGACTACGGGCGAGCGTTCATTGTGGTGGCCGGGTTGCTGAATATCATTGCCGCGGTGGATGCGCATAGCCTGGCGATCGGGAGGAAGAAATAATGTTCCATCCATCGCATTTTACGGCTGTGCTGTTGTTTGCGCTGTTCACGTCGGTGGTGTTTGGCATCACGATGCGGAGCGATCCGAAGCAGATGGTGCGCTACGGGGCGTGGTGTTTTCTGCTTTTTGCCGGGTCCGCGGTGGTGCTGAGCTGGGCGATGTTCCTGATTGCGCGGTAAGGCTGGCGAGGCGCAGCGGGCATTCGGGCGCGGTTTCTTTCTGACAATTTGAGCTGAGTTGAGGCCCTGCGGCGTTGGTTATTGCTGGGGGCGGAGCCAGACTGCGGCGTTGAAGCTGTGGGTGAGCTGGTATTGCTCGCGGTAGTAGAGATCGACTGCCTGGCGGTTGGCCTCAGTGACAGTGAGGGTGAGCGCGGTGGCTCCGAGGCGTTGGAATTCGAGGGCTGCAGTCTGTAGGAGGGCCGAGGCGATGCCCATGCGGCGGGAGTTGGGGTGGACGCATACCTGTGTGATGTGTCCGCATTGGCTGCTGATGCGGGAGCCGAGGATGAGCCCAACCATTTCGCGGGATTTGCGGTCGATGACAACGTGCGAGGCTTGTCTGGCGAACTCTCCGCAGCCGGGATAGCGGACGATGTTCTGGAGGAATCGTTGTGAGCCCTGGACGGTGCGGTACTGGTCGTTGATGTGGCTGTCGGCGTGGTGGCGATAGGAGTCGACGATGAGTTTTGCGGCGAAGCCGAGGTCGGTTTCGTGCCAGGGGCGGAGTTCGAGCTCGGGGGGCAGTGCGGCGGGACGGGCGAGCGTGGGGCTGGCAAGGGAGCGGCGGAGGTAGAGGCGTCGATAGACCTCAAAGCCCCAGTTGGTGAAGATCTCGTCGAGGGGGCCCTCGCGATGGAGGAGCAACTGGGACTCGATGCGATCCACGCCGGGGGAGTGCACGAGCAGCTCGATCATGTGATTGAGGAGCCTGTCTTCGACCTGGGTGGGGGAGAGTAGCTGGCCGATGACGCCCTGAGGCAGGGCGAAGACATCGCCGATGACGGCCTTGGTGTCTTCGTAGACGCAGAAGACGTATCCTGTGACGCGGCCGTTGTCGACGGCGACATAGCCGGGGAGGGAGCGTGCGTCGAGGTATTGGAGGAGGAGGCGTGCGGAGACGAGGTAGTCCCATTGGAGCCGCTCGCTCCAGACCGCGCTTTCGGCCTGCAGCACGGCCCGCAGTAGCGGCGCGGCGAAGTGGCGCAGGTCGAGGATTTCCAGCGAAGGAGCGGAGGACATGGGGAGCCTCAGTGTGGTCAGGAGCGAAGGCGCGCCCGATGGAGCGGGCCGATGCCGATGTTACCTCCCCACAGGATGACACAGGGGATTGTGGAAAAGGATACCGCAGTTTTCAGGATGCGGTGGAAATCCGGCACAGAATCAGTGATTTCCGGGCGTCCGGGCGAAATGAGCCGCAGTTTGCTGCGAGCATGCTGCTGAGCTGGGTGAGTGAACAGGTTCTAACGGGCTTCGACGAGGTAGACGGCGAGTTCCTGTTCGGGCCAAGTGGTGATTTGCTCGTAGTGGCGGCCTTCGAGGAGGGAGCGGAGGTCTTCGGCGGAGTGGAGATCGACGCCATTTTTTCCGGCGATGCGTACGACGAGGATGTGCTGTTCGTCGGGGACCCCGACTTCGTCGTAGTTGGCGACCTCGTGGTTGCGATAGAAGGCGAGGCCATACTCCATATCGCGGCGGACGCGGAAGACGGCGACGGTGGTGGTGGAGGGAGCGAGGGTTTCGAGCTTCTGGGCGAGGGGGCGGGCTGAATAGCAGCGGTCAAGGAGGTTGATGGTGTGCTTGCTCGCGGCCAGAGCGGGGATGCCGAAGAAGGGGCCAACGCCGTAGAGGAAGAGGAGAAGAAAGACCATGACGGCGGAGGTGGAGAGGCGGAGATGGCGGACGCCGAGACGGTCAACGACGACGAGGACCAGAATGCCGGCAGAGATGGCCGAGACGGCGGCGATGAGCAGTGCCTGGGTAGGGGGCATGGCGTGGGTGCCGTGGGCGACGAACCAGGGGAGCAGGAGGACGCTGAGTGTGGCGAAAGCGACGAGCATGGCGTGTCCGCGGAGGACCCAACGGCCAAGGCCGGCGGTGCGGGCGCGGAAGAGGTAGTCGCCGGTGAGGATGGTGAGCGGGGGAATGGAGGGCAGAATGTAACCGGGGAGCTTGGACTGGGAGAGGGAGAAGAAGACGATGGGTATGAGCGCCCAGAGGACGAGGAACTCAGGGAAGGCGTCGCCGGGCTGGCTCTTGGCGATGAGTTCGGGGCGGCGGTGGCGGATTTTCCACTCGACGATGGACTTGCGGACGCCGTCGACGAGGGCGCGCATGGCGATGACGGTCCAAGGGAGGGTGGCGAGTAGGACGACTACGATGTAGTACCAGAAGGGCTGATGGTGCTGGTAGCGGTTGGTGGCGAAGCGCTCTAGGTTGTGCTCGAGGAAGAACTCGCGGAAGAAGGTGGGGTTCTGGTGTTGAACGGCGATGAACCAGGGAAGGACGATGGCGAAGTAGAGGGCGATGCCGGGCCACCAGATGGACTTGGTGAAGATCCACCACTCGCGGCGGAGCACGGCAAAGGAGCCGACGATGACGAGAACGAGGAAGGGCGCGACGGGGCCCTTGGCGAGGGTAGCGATTGCGGTGAAGAAGTAGATATCGACGAGCCAGAACTTGGAGCGGGTTTCGTACCATGCGTACCAGCCGAGCATTCCGATGGAAAAGGGCGCGGCGAGCTGCATGTCCGTGGATGCGCCGCGGGAGAAGCTGAGGATGCCGACGCAGGCAGCCGTGATGAGTGCGGCGTCAAGGTGGCCACCGCGACGGAAACGGCGCATGTGGAGATAGGTGAGGCCGACCAGCCAGAGAGCGAAGCTGACGGAGGGCAGGCGGGCGACCCAGTCATGGACGCCGAACTCACCAAAGGCGTACATGGCGCGCCAGTAGTAGAGGGCTGGTTTTTCGAGCCAGGGTTTGCCGTAGAGGTAGGGGGTGACGCAGGCGGAAAGCTTTTCGCGGAGGGTGTGGGCCTGTGTGAGCTTGACGAGCATTTCGTGGGCGATTTGCGCGTAACGTGGTTCATCCGCGCCGACCAGACCCAGGCCGGCCCCGCCGAGGATGGGGGTGGTGCCGTAGAGGACAAAGAAAATCATGAAGACGAGCAGGGTGAGGACTTCCCACACGAGTGCAGCGGAAGGCAGGTGCCAGGGAGTGGGTCGTTGAACGGTTGGGGCAGGATCTGTCAGGGGAGTCTCCACTGGATGCTGTCTCAGGGGCTGATTCTGAGATGCCTTACACAGTTTAATGCGTCGCGGCGGCTTGTACGAAGTTGGATTGAGTGGGCTTAGTCGAGATGGGCGCGGAGAGCGGCGAGGATATGGGATGTGGCGGCTTCGAGTGGGCCATCGAGGGTGCATCCGGCGGCGTTTTCATGGCCACCGCCGCCGAGCAGTTCGGCTACGGCGGCGACGTTGACGCGGCCTTTGCCGCGGAGACTGAGGCGGATGCGCCCCTCAGGGAGTTCGCGGAGAAAGGCCGCGGCCTGGACACCGATGATGGAGAGAGCGTAGTTGACGATGCCTTCGCAGTCCTCGTCGCTGGCGCCGATGGCCTGCATTTGGCGGTCGGTGACGGAGACCCATGCGATGGGTCCGTCGGCCTGGAGGCTGCTGAGTGCCTGGCCGAGGAGCTGCATTTTGGAGAGGGGTGCGGCGAAGTAAATGTCGCGAGCGATGAGGACGGGATCGGCTCCGGCGAGGGTGAGTTCCTGGGCGAGAGCGAAGGTTTGCGACTCGATGGTGCCGTAGCAGAATCCGCCTGTGTCGGTGAGCAGCGTGGTGTAGAGGCAAGTGGCCATTTCCGGGGTGACGCGGCCACCGATGGAGAGGACGAGGCGATGGACGAGTTCTCCGCAGGAGCAGGCGCGACGGTCGATCCAGTTGATCTGGGCGAATTCGCGGCCGCTCATGTGGTGGTCGATGTTGATTTGGAAGTAGGCATCGAGGCCGCTGAGGCGGGTGCGCTGGAGGCTGTCGCACTCAAGCAGGATGACGGCATCGTAGTGACCGTGGACGCCGAGGACGGTCTGGATATCGGAGGCGCCTGGCAGGGAGCGGTAGACGGGTGGGATGCGGTCGGCGGTGACGAGGTCAGCGTGCTTGCCGAGCTGGTGGAGGAGCATGCCCATGGAGAGCATGGAGCCGACGGCGTCGCCATCGGGACGGGAATGGGAGCAGACGAGGAAGCGGTCGCCGGCCTGGATGGCTCCGACGATGGCGGCCATGGCGACGGGGAGGCGTTCGCCTGTGGAAAGGGCTGCGGTGAGCGGTTTGCGGATCGGGATGGTTTTGGGGCTGGCCATGGTCAGGGTGCTTGGGTGGGTCTTCGGCTAGGCTCCGGCGGCTTTCTGCTGGGCTTTGGCACGTTTTTTGACGCGTCCGAGGAGGTCGTCGATGCGGGACTGGAACTTTTCGGAGCGGTCGACGTGAAAGGTGAGGTCGGGGACGCGGCGGACGCCGAGGCGATCCTGTAACTCATGGCGAATGTAGCCTTTGGCAGCAACGAGGGCCTCGATGGTGCCTTCCGCGACCGCATCGTCGCCGTCGACCGCGACGAGGACGCGGGCGGACTTGGAGGCGGGGTTCATCACGACCTCGGTGACGTAACAGAGCCCGATGCGGGGGTCGGAGAGTTCGCCCTCAATCATCGTGCTGATTTCTTCGCGCAGCGAGGTTGCGACACGATTGCGATGATAGATGCGTGCCCTTGGCTCAGCCATGGTGTTTTCCCTTCCTGATAGACCCCGGTTAAACCACTTAGGATAGCAGAGGTTTGATGAGGCTGGCAGGGGGAACTGGGTGCTAGTCTGGCTCGACGAAGTCCCAGAAGGAGTCGGCTAGATCTGCGCCGAGTTCTGCGACGATGCGGGAGGCGGCGCGCTCGGCGAGTTCGAGCTGGCCGCGGAGATAGTCGCGGGAGGAGGAGATGGCGACGACGCCGATGGTGGCGCTTTGCCAGGTGACTGCCTCATCGAGCTCGGCGACGGAGACGTTGAAGCCCTTGCGGAGCTGGTCTTTGAGGGAGCGGACGACCTGGCGGCGGTCTTTGAGGGACTGGGCGTGGTGTATGCGGATTTCGAGGGTGAGCTGGGCGATGGGCATGGGATCACCATAGAGCGCTACACGGCGAACTTGGCGAGGTGTTCGGCGTCGGGTTTGGGGGTGACGAGGCTGACGAGGACCATGGCGGCGAGGGCGGCGAAGAGCGCGGGGAAGATGGCGTCGCGCTGGTTGATGATGGGGGGCAGAACCTTGAGGGCAACGACGGAGTCCCAGGTGACGGTGACAAGGGTTCCGACGGCGATGGCGGCGACGGCTCCCCAGGCGGTGACGCGCTTGGAGTAGAAGGCGGCGAGGATGACGGGGGTGAGTGCGGCGGAGTAGATGGTGTAGGCCCAGAGCATTTTCTGTAGGATGCTTTCCGCATAGACAGCCTGGTAGAGGGCCCAGCAGCCGAGGAGCACGACCATGAGGCGGGAGACGATGAGGACGCGCTTGTTGCTGGCGTTGGGGGAAATGTAGCGGACGAAGACGTCGTTGACGAGGTTGGTGGCGGGGGAGAAGAGGAAGTTGGAGGCGGTGGAGATGACTTTGGCGAAGACTGCGGCGAGCAGCAGCGCGCCGAGCACGGCGGGCAGGCCGTGGCGAGCGGTGTAGGGGATGATTTCGCGGGGGTGGAGTGCGACTTCGCCAGTGGGGAACAGAGCGGAGCCGAAGACGGCGATGGCGATGATGAGGGTTTCGAGGATGACGGTGCCGAAGATCCATCCGACGACGGCGCGGCGTGCGTCGCGCTCGCTGCGGGCGGAGAAGAACTTCTGGTACATGGCCTGGTTGCCGAGCATGAGCAGGAGAGTGGGGACGAGGAACTCCATGGCGCGGACGAAGGTGAGGTTGCCGAGAGGCTGGAAGTGGGTGGCGGGCAGCGCGGCGTGGACGCCTGCCCATCCGCCAGCGTGGTGGAGCAGGAAGGGCGTGGCGATGATGCAACTAACGGAAACGATGGAGCCGATGATGAGGTCAGTGTAGGCGACTGAGGTCATGCCGGCGAGAGCGGTCATGACGATGACGAAGAAGGCGATGAGGAAGGTGCCGAGTGGGGCGGTGACGACGTCGGGGAAGATGAGGTGGAGAACGTCTCCGCCGCCCTTGAACTGGTAGCTGGCGATGCCGGTGTAGGCGAAGACGATGGCGATGGTTCCGAGGACGCGGGCGGTCTGGTTGTAACGGGCTTCGAGCAGGTCGGGGATGGTGAACTGAGCAAATTTACGGGCGCGGGGAGCGATGAAGTAGATGAGCAGGAGCCCGAGCCATCCGCCGGCGGGCTGCCAGAGTGCGGCAAAGCCGTTGTGATAGGCGTTTTCCGCGCCGGCGAAGAGGGAGCCGGCGCCGATCCAGGAGCTGAGGAGGGTGAAGACGAGAACGATGGCAGGGAGGGAACGGCCGGCGACGAGGTAGTCCGCCTTGGTTTTGACGCGGGTGGCCTGGAAGAGCGAGACGCTCATGAGGGTAACGGCGATGACCACGAGAAAGATGACGTAGAGCGAAGACATGGGTTCCCCTTTTGTAAAGGCGGAGTGACGGATGCTGGCAGTTTAACGGATGGAGGGGTGGTTGGGTTGGGAGGGGCGGGTCACTGAGCGATGACGGAGTGAGCTTGAGAGCGGGAGACGCCTTTGAGGAGGAAGACTTTGCTGCGGTTGAGTTCGCCGGAGAGGAGTTGGACGGCGGAGCGGGGGATGGAGAAGGTGTCGGCGAGGAAGCGGATGAGGGCTTCATTTGCGCGGCGTTCGATGGGCGGAGCCTGGACGGCGACCTTGAGCTGAGCGGAATCGCCTTCGCCGTAGATGCCGGTGAAGGCGGTCTTTTTTGCGCCGGGCTGGGCGCGGAGAGCGATTGTGCATCCGGCGGGGGTTTCGCGGATCATGCCCTGGAGCGTCATGCGGGGTAGCCTGGGCGCTGGCCGAAGAGGGCAGTGCCGATGCGGATGCGGGTGGCTCCTTCGGCGATGGCGAGGGGGAAGTCGCCGCTCATGCCCATGGAAAGGACGGGCAGGTTGAGGCGGGGATGGGATTGGGCGAGCTGGTCGCGGAGCTGACGAAGCTGGCGGAAGCAGGCGCGTGTTTCCGCTTCCGGGACGTCGAGCGGAGCGATGGTCATGAGGCCCTGGGCTTCGAGGTGGGTGAGGTCGGGGAGGCGTTCGAGCAGGGCGGCGAGCTCGGCGGAGTTGGGAGCGAGGCCGGATTTGGATGTCTCGGGGCTGAGCTTGATTTCAAGCAGGACAGGGAGCGGCTTGCCTGGGCGAAGGACGGATTCCGCGCGGGCGGTGTTAAGGCGCTCCGCGAGGCGGACGGAGTCGAGGGTGTCGATGGCGTCGAAGACTTCGACGGCGTTGGCGACCTTGTTGGATTGCAGGTGGCCGATGAGGTGGACCTGGATTTGGCTGCGGGGGGTGGGGGTATGGCCGGGGTGGGGGCTGACGGCGAGTTCGGCGGACTTGAGGGAGAACTCCTGGACGCGGTTTTCGCCGAAGAGGTGTAGACCGAGGCTGATGGCTTCGACGATGGCGGTGGCGGGGTGGGTTTTGGAGACGGCGACCAGCTCGACCTCGCTGCGGGGTCGGGCGGCGGCGCGGCAGGCGGCGGCGATTTGGGCCTCGATGCGGGTGAGGTTTTGGGCGAGTGTGGGGGTGGTTTCGCTCACCGGATGCACCGTTTGCGGATGGGCATTGGAAAGACTCCTGAAGCTCATTATCCAGCATTGCCGGGCGGAGATGTGTGCGGTAGTGGACTACGGCAACCGTGTTGAGCAAAGTGTGCAAGCCGGTACAGACCGTGCTCGAGGGGTGGGGCTAAGGTTGGGCCTGTTGAGCTTTGCAGACGAGTCGCCGAGGGTTGGCGAATGGCCGGCAAAGACACAGGAGGGACCATGAATTTGAGCACAAAGGACCAGGTCAAGGGCAGTTTGCACGAGGTAAAGGGCGCGGTAAAGGCCGAAGTTGGCAAGAAGACGAACAATCCGAATTTGACTGCGGCAGGGCAGAACGAACAGTTTGCCGGCAAAGTTCAGAAGAAGGTTGGGCAAGTGGAGCGGGTGCTGGAGAAGTAAGAGATTGCGCGTGAGCCTGGGTTGTTTACGGGGCACGGGTAGTGCTGGGTGGGCTCCGGGGCGGCTTTTCCCCTCCGGGGCTACCTGGCTGACAACAGGCACTGAAAGGACTGGGGTTAAGCATGTTGATTTTGATCATTGTATTGATTTTGGTGTTCGGTGGCGGAGCCGGGTATTACGGCAACAGCCGGTGGGGTTATGGCGGCGGAGCAGGAGTTGGGCTGGGCACGATTCTGGTGATTCTGCTGATTGCGTATTTGCTGGGATTTTTCCGGTAGGGGTTGGGTCCAGCGGGTGGGTGAAGCTGGGCCGGGGAGACCACGCGGTCTCCAAGCGGAGGAGCACTATGTCGAGTTTCAGGCCGAACTTCAATATTGTGATTGTGCTGGCGGTCGAGATGGCACTTGGATCGCTGTCAGGGTGCTCCTGGATGACGACGAAGTCGCCGGAAGTGGCGGGGAGCATTCGCAAGTCTCTGGATCAGGCAGGGCTGAAGGAAGTGTCGGTGAGCCAGGACCGGGACAAGGGGATTGTGACGCTTGGCGGGGACGTGTCGAGTGCGCAGGAGAAGACGCAGGCGGAAGGGATTGCCAGCGGGATTGCGGCCGGCCAAGTGGTGGCCGACGAAATTGCGGTGCTACCGACGGGCGGAGAGAGCGCGGCGAAGGCTGTGAACTCGGACCTGGATGCTGGAATAGAGAAGAACCTGGACGCGGCGCTGATTCAGAATGGGCTGAAGAAGCGAGTGGACTACGCGGTGAAGACCGGCGTGGTGACGCTGACGGGCACGGTGGCGAACCGCGCGGTGCGGACGCGGGCCGAGCAGTTGGCAACCGCTGTGCCGAATGTGACGCAGGTGGTGAACGACCTGCAGGTCCGCGACCAGAAGGCCACGTCTTCCAATTAGGGCAATGGTTGCAACCCGGTAAGAGCGCTTTGCGTCGAATGAGCTATGTGGACAGTTATCCTGCTGATTTGCTCGAACATATTCATGACGATCGCGTGGTATGGGCACTTGAAGTATCGCCAGGACGCGTTGTGGAAGGTGGTTCTGGTGAGCTGGGGCATTGCGTTTTTTGAGTATTGCCTGCAGGTGCCTGCGAACCGGATTGGCTCGGCGCGGTTTTCGCCGGTGCAGTTGAAGGTGATGCAGGAGATCATCACGCTGACAGTGTTTGCGGTGTTTACCGTGCTTTATTTTGGTACGGAGTTGAAATGGAATCACGCTGCAGCCGCCGTATGTTTGGTGGCTGCAGCGTTTTTTGTATTCAAGCCTTGGTGAGGGGTTGGGGCGTTCCCTCAGGAGCTAAAGCCCCGCTGATTTTCAGTGGCTTAGATGTACGGGCTGAAGCCCGTACCCTTCATGCCGCGCTGTTTAGTGGCCGTGGTCTTCGAGGTATTTTTCGGCTTCGAGAGCGGCCATGCAGCCGGAACCGGCGGCGGTGATGGCCTGGCGGTAGCGGCGGTCCTGGACGTCGCCGCAGGCGAAGACGCCGGGGACGCGGGTGAGTACGTTGGAGTGGGTGCGAATGTAGCCGTCGTCGTCAAGGTCGATTTGTCCGGCGAACATTTTGGCGTTGGGCTCGTGGCCGATACCGAGGAAGAAGCCGGTGATGGGCAGTTCTGTCATTTCGCCGGTGATGACGTTGCGGAGCAGCGCGCCGCGGACGGATTTTTCTTCGACGCCGAGGACTTCTTCAACGACGGTATTGGTGAGCAGCTCAATTTTGGGATGGGCGATGACGCGCTCGAGCATGACTTTGCTGGCGCGGAAGCTTTCGCGACGGTGGATGATGGTGACCTTGGAAGCGAAACGGGTGAGGAAGAGTGCCTCTTCCATGGCGGTGTCGCCGCCGCCGATGACGGCGATCTCCTGATTCATGAAGAAGAAGCCGTCGCAGGTGGCGCAACTGGAGACGCCGTGGCCGATAAGGGCGTGCTCACTGGGCAGGCCCAGCCATCGGGCGCTGGCGCCGGAGGCGATGATGAGGGTGCGGGTGCAGATTTCGCCCTTGTTGGTTTTGAGCCGGAAGGGGCGAACATTGAGATCGACGGAGACCAGGTGGGTAATCTCGAACTGGGCACCGAAGCGTGCGGCCTGCTTCTTCATGTTTTCGATGAGTTCGGGGCCCTGCACGCCCTCGGGCCAGCCGGGGAAGTTTTCGACCAGGGTGGTGATGGAGAGCTGTCCGCCGGGTTCGTGGCCTTCAAGGACGAGTGGCTTAAGGTTGGCGCGTGCGGAGTAGATGGCGGCGGTGAGGCCTGCGCAGCCTGAACCGAGGATGACGGTATCGCGAGTGACTGACATAGTTTTAATCCTTCCCGATTGTAGCGGAATAGCTCAGAGCTGCGAGCGGGACAAGGATAAGATGATGCACATGGCGAATTTGACTCTGATCTATGGGATGCGGCTTTTGCCGGAGGGCGAAGTGACCGAGGTATCGGACGCGATGCTGCAGCTGGCCAACGGGCGAGAGGCGCGTGTGACGATGCATGTGCTGGATGGCAGCCGGGAAGAGATAGAGCGTCAGTTGCGGTTGTCGATTGAGGCTTTTTTCGATTTTTATCCGGAGTTGTAGGGGTGGGTGGGTAGCTGGCTGATTGTGGAATAGCTGCGCGTGATTCATTAGAGGATTTTCATGAGTGTCTCTTGTTACTTAAAGGGTTCTCGTTAGAGATGGTAAAGCCGATAACCAAAGCAGGCCGGTTGGGAGCGAATCTCAGCCAGAACTGCTGACCAAAGTGCGCTGCCGGCCCGAGATTTCATTGGGAAGGCTCAGGCCATGGTGAATTTGCGACGTTCGACAACCCTTATTGGGCAAATTTTTATATTGCTGGTGTCGGGCTGTCCGGCGATGTTCGCGGGTGGGCCGAAGTATGTGGCAGGAGTGAGCTATTTCAATCCTGCGGTGATGGGCCAGCCGGTGGTTTGGGCGGGGGGAAAGGTGACCTACCTAGTGGACCAGGGGCCGTTGAGCGCGACGGTGAACAACCAGCAGGGACGGGCGATGGTGGATGCGGCGGCGGCGTTGTGGAGCGGGGTTCCGACGGCGGCGGTGCAACTTATGGATGGGGGCGAGTTGGCGGAGGACGTGAACGGGGCCAATGTGGTGGCGCAGAACGGGGTGTTTGCCGCTCCGGGGGATGTGACGCCGACGGCTACTGGAGCGCAGGTGGCGGTGGTTTTTGATGCGGATGGGTCGGTGATCAATGCATTGATGGGCCAGGGGGCGAGCCAGCCGGACAACTGTGCGACAAATGGGGCGCTGTTCTGGCTGGACAACATGCAGCCGAATGCCACGTTTGCACATGGTGTGATGGTGTTGAACGGGTTGTGCACGGGGACCGCGGGGCAGTTGGCGATGATGAGCTTCCAGATGGAGCGGGCGTTTGGGCGGCTGCTGGGGCTGGACTACTCGCAGGTGAACCCGAATGCTTTGACGCAGGCGGCGAGTGAGCCGAGCGGACTGCTGGGGTGGCCGATCATGCAGCCGGCGATGGGTTTGTGCGGGACTGCGGGCGGGGCGTGCGTGGGGAGTCCGGCGACGTTGCAGTGGGATGATATTGCGGCGTTGAACCGGCTGTATCCGGTGACTGCGGCGAACCAGGGGAGCTTTGTGGGGAAGCAGTTGACGGCTGCGAATACGGTGTCGATCCAGGGGACGCTGAGCTTTCGCAACGGGGTGGGGATGCAGGGGGTGAACGTGGTTGTGCGTCCGCTGGATGCTACGGGCAATCCGCAGTACCAGTACACGGTGACGTTTGTGACGGGGGCGTATTTTGCGGGGAACCGGGGCAATGGAGTGACGGGGTACGACGACCAGTATGGGAATCCGCTGAATATGTATGGGGGGAGCAGCGCGGCGATGGAGGGGTATTTTGACCTGAGCGGGATTCCGTTGCCTCCGGGGGTGACGATGGCCAGCTACCAGGTGACGTTTGAGGCTGTGAATCCGAACTGGACTGGGGTGAATGCGGTGGGACCGTATTGGCAGGGGACCCCGACGCCTTCCGGGACGATGCCGATCTTGACGCTGGCGAACATGGTGGCGGGCGGGACGAAGACGCTGACGGTGACGGTGGCGAACTCTGCGATGGGGCCGGTGGTGAATGCGGTGGCGAGGCCGATGGCCTCGCAAGTGGCGACGATGCGGCCGCCTGCTGTGCTGCCCGCGACGGGGACGTGGACGAGCCAGCTGAATGCGATTGGGCAGATGGACCAGTATGTGCTGCCAGTGCTGGGGAATCGGCTTTTCACGATTGTGACGCAGGCGCTGGATGCGAATGGGAACCCGGCGTCGCAGAAGGCGATGCCGGCGATTGGCGTTTGGGATGGATTTGACCTGGTGGGGTCGGCTGCGGTGGGATTTGGCGGGGCGGAGAACGGATACGGGGTGGGGGAGACGTGGCTGCAGGTGGCGACGCACGGAACGGGTGTGGTGCGGCTGGGAGTGGCGGACGAGCGCGGGGATGGGCGTCCGGATTACCTGTACCGGGGATGGGTGCTGTACGCGGCGACGGTGAGTCCGGCGCGGCTGCCGGCTGGGGGTGGGCAGATCACGATTCGGGGTGTGGGATTTCGTGCGGGGGACACGGTAACGGTGGGAGGAGTGGCGGCGACGGTGACGGGGATTCTGCCGACGGAGATCACGGCGTTGGTGGCGGCGGCGGGGACGGGGGTGACGGGATCGCAGGATGTGGTGGTGAACGACCAGCCGCTGATGAATGCGACGGCGGTGATTCCGGGCGGTGTGAGCTATGACGCGGCGGCCGGGGACGCGCTGGGCATTGTGACGTCGCCGATGGGGCAGGTTCCGATGGCGGTTCCGCAGGCGTTTACGGTGCTGGCGCTGGGCAGCAATGGGAAGCCGGCGGGGGGTGTGACGGTGAACTTTACGGTCACGATGGGGAGCGCGGCCCTGGGTTGCGGGAAGGCGGGTTGCGCGGTGACGACGACGGGGGACGGACACGCGACGCTGCCGGTGACGGCGACGAATTCTCTGCTGGCGGCGGTGACGGCGACCCTGGCGAACGGGGCGGCGATCCAGTGCCAGTTTACGGGGGGAGCTGCGCCGCAGTTGTCGAGCCTGACGCCGACCCTGTATGTGGCGGCGGGTGCTACGGTGAGCTGGCCGGTGCAGGCGCTGGTGCTGGCGGGTGGAGTGCCGGCGAGCGGGCAGACGGTGACGTGGCAGGCGGCGACGGGGATTTCGGCGGGAACGGGGACGAGCACTGCACAGGGGGTGGCGAGCGCGACGCTGACGGTGGGGCCGCTGGCGGAGGGACAGACGGCGACGACCAAGGGATGCCTGGCGGGGAATACGGTGTGCGTGACGATGACGGCGTTTGGGTCGCGGCCGGAGTATGCGACGCTGACGGCGGTATCCGGAACTTCGCAGAGCCTGCCGGTGGTGCAGACGGCGATGCCGGTGGTGGTGCGGGTGCTGGACATGAACGGGAACGCGATGGCCGGAGGTACGGTGACGGTGGCGCAGGCGCTGTATGCGTGGGCTCCGCCGTGTGCGCCGCACGGGCGGTGCGCGCAGGCGCAGTTGCTGGCCAAGCAGGCGGGGACGTATACGGCGGCGCTGGATGGGTCGGTGACGATAACGCCCTTGACGCAGGCGGGGACGGCGACGTCGCTGGTGGGTGTGGCGGCTACGGGGAATGCGGGGAGTTTGGGATTTACGGTGGAGACGCATCCGTAAAAGCGGGGTGGGTGGAGGCGTGGCTGCGCTGCTTCTAGTAATCTGATAAAGCGATGCTAGAGATAGGATTTGTCCGTACGAACCTGCCGTTGGTAGAAGAGAAGCTCCGCGCGCGGGGCGCCGATCCGGCTGCCTTGCTGGGCGATTTCCAGGCGCTTGATGTGCGCCGGCGTGAGGCGATTACGCAGAGCGAGGCGCTGAAGGCGCGACGCAACGAGCTGAGCCAGCAGGTGGGGCAGCTGAAGCGTACGGGCCAGGATGCCAGCGCGGTGATGGACGAGACCCGGGCGCTGAAGGAACAACTGGACGAGTTGGAGCAGAGCGCGGCAGCTTTGGACGAGGAGATGCGTCAGGGGTTGGCGCGGATTCCGAACCTGACACGGGACGAGGTTCCGGCGGGGAAATCGGAAGCCGACAACGTGGTGGTGAGCCACTGGGGCGGACAGCCAGTGTTTGAGTTTCCTGCGGTTCCGCACTGGGAGCTGGGCGAGAAGCTTGGCATTCTGGACCTGGAGCGGGCTGCGAAGCTGAGTGGGGCTCGGTTTGCGGTGTACAAGGGCGCTGGGGCACGGCTGGAGCGGGCGCTGATCAACTTTATGCTGGACCAGCACACGGCCGGTCTGGATGAGGGATTGCACGGGTATACGGAGATATTGCCGCCGTTCATGGTGAACTCGAAGAGTTTGTTTGGGACCGGGCAGTTGCCGAAGTTTGCCGACGATTTGTTTCGCTGCGAGGACGGGGCGGCGTTTGTGCCGGGCGAGTACCGGGACAACGACCACTGGCTGATTCCGACGGCGGAAGTGCCGGTGACGAATCTGTACCGCGACGAGATTCTGGACGAGACAAAGCTGCCGATCCGGCATACGGCGTACACGCCCTGCTTCCGAGCAGAGGCTGGGGCGTACGGCAAGGATGTGCGGGGCATTATCCGTCAGCACCAGTTCCAGAAGGTGGAGCTGGTGAAGTTTGTTCGTCCGGAGGAGTCTGACGCGGAGCACGAGCGGCTGACGCGAGATGCGGAGCGGATTCTGGAGTTGCTGGGGTTGCCGTACCGGCGGATGCTGCTGTGCGCGGGGGATACGGGATTTTCCGCGGCGAAGACGTTTGACCTGGAGGTTTGGCTGCCGGGACAGGGGCTGTACCGGGAGATTTCTTCGTGCTCAAACTTTGAGGCGTTCCAGGCGCGGCGGGCAAATATCCGCTACAAGCCGGCGGGAGCCAAGAAGACGGAGTTTGTGCATACGCTGAACGGCAGCGGACTGGCCGTGGGCCGGACTTGGCTGGCGGTGCTGGAGAACTACCAGCAGGCGGATGGTTCGGTGCGGGTGCCGGAGGTATTGCAGCCGTACATGGGCGGGCTGACGGTGATAGTGGCCGAGAAGGCCTGAGGAGCGAGGCAGGGCGATGAACAAGGTGTTGAAGAGCTATTTCTTCTGGACGTATCCGCGGGGGAATTTTCATTACGATGTGATGGTGACGCTGATACTGGCGTTCATCTTTGTTACGCCTCACCTGTGGGATTATGGGGACAAGCCGGTACAGAGTGTGCACCTGTCGGATCCTATCCAGGTGACACGCAGCGCGAACAACACTCTGCTGATTACGGTATCGGCGCGGGATGTCCCAGTGACGGCGGATATGAGCGAGAAGGCCGTGCGCAAGGTGTTGCACCAGGCGATCGAGCCAGTGACAGGCGATGCGGTAGCGGTGGTGAAGTGGGATACGATCAGCGACGCGAACGGGAAGCCGACGGCTTGGCGGGTGACAGCGCACCGGTAAGAGCAACGATTCCGATGAATGGGTGTTGAAACGGCCATGAAGCTTCGACGTGTGTGTCTCTCTCTCTGTTTGATTGCACTGGCAACTGCGCCGGCGGCGCGGGCGGCCGATGAGCTGAATGCGGCGCTGCGGCGGCTGGATGTGGCGGCGCAGAAGTTCAAGGCGGCCGAGGCCGACATTGTGTGGGACAACGTGCAGACGGAGCCGATCGAGGACAAGGACACGCAGTTGGGAAACGCGGTGTTTGAGCGCAAGGGCGGGCAGCTGAGCGTGGCGCTGCACATCAAGAGCGACAACGGGCGACCGTATGCCAAGGAGATTGTGTACACGGGCGGGTCGCTGAGCTTCTATGAGCCGCGGCAGAAGAGCATGAACGTGTACAAGGCGGGCGGGAACCGGGCGGAGTTTGAGACGCTGCTGACGCTGGGATTTGGCGGGAGCGGGCGGGAGTTGGAAAAGAACTGGGTGATTACGCTGGGCGGCCCGGAGATGGTGAACGGGACATCGGTGACGCGGCTGGATCTGGTTCCGCGGGATGAGGCCCTGAAGAAAAACGTGGTGAAGGTGCAACTTTGGCTGGACCTGGACCGCGGGGTCGCGGTGAAGCAGATGTTCTACTCTCCGGATGGGAACTACCGGGAGGTTACGTACCGGAACCTGCATTTGAATGGGTCTGTGGCACCGGATGCGTTCCAGATCAAGACAGCGCCGGGGACGGTGATTCAGAACCACTAGAGGCAGCTTTCAGGCGGGTCGAGCGGGGCTTGATTGGGGGGGCCCAAAAGTGCCTTTTGGGCTGTTTTGCGATCGGGACGGAAAAGTTATGTGGTTTGTTTCATTGGGCCTCTATACCGAAAAGCGAAGGAAAAGAGAAAGGGAGTGCATATTTTTGTTGCGTTTTCTTTTTTCCGGCTTGTAAGTTGTTGGATTCACGATGGATGTTGCTATTCAGATGGTGCGTATTTGTGCAACATGATCGAGCTGCGCTGGAGGGTGGGTTTGACTCACATTTCCATCGTGCGCGTTTTGGGGTGAATTGGAAGCAAAAGGTGGGAGAGAAATTTTCAGGATTCAGGGATCAGGGGATCGAGCAGCGCTCGATGGCGGTTTTGGGTTGTGGAGGACGGGGGATTGGTGGTCACCCACCCATTCCACGGTGGTGGTGTGGAATGGATGGGGCAAGCGGAGAGTGGTTAGAGCGAGGGGAAAGGCAACAGCGGATTCCTTTCGGGAATGACAGACAGAAAGGCAAAGACGAAAGCAAGGGCAGAGGCAAAGGCGGAAGCCGGATCTTTCAGTTTGGTCAGGATGGATGAGGAGATGGCAGGGGGCGGTGGCGGAAGATTCGCCAGAGGGCTGTGCCGGCGAGGGCGTAGAGGAAGGGGAAGAATTCGATGGTGTAGCGGGCTTCGGGGCCGACGACCTGGAGGAGCATGAGGGAGCGGAGGAGGATGTAGAGGGCCATGTATTGCCAGAGGGGTGGCCGGTAGCAGGCTCCGGCGATGGCGAGAGCGATGATGAGCAGGTTAAGGGCGGCGTAGGCGAGGGAGAACTCGGTTTCAGCGTGGTGGAGGGAGTACTGCCACCAGCGGATGTCGATGGTGAGGTTTTCGACGCGGGGACGGAAGGTCATGTCGAGGACGCGTCCGATGGGCAGGCCGAGCTGGGTGCGCCAGGGGTGGTGGGACTGGCGGATTTGGGCGAGGGCTTCAAAGCGGGCGTCGATGGGCGGGGAGAAAGAGTTGGTTCGGTTGTAGTCCGTGAAGAGCTGCGCGGTCTGGGCACGCTCCTGGGGCGAGTCGAAGGCCCAGTCGGGCAGGCTGGCGATGTTGAGGTGGTCGTCGTCGCCGGCCCAGTAGACCTCGTAGGTGCAGGAGAAGTCGAGGCACCAAGTGCTGGTCCAGTGTTCCCAGCCGGGGTAGACGGGTTCTCCGGGGTCGGAAGCGGAGCGAGGGGCGAGGGGCTGGAAGACATGGAAGACGGCCCAGTTGCGAGCAGCCCAGAAGGCGAATGGGGAGACGGCGAGCAGGGCGCAGAGGATGGCGCGGCGCAGCGCGGTGCGCAAGGGGACGGATGGGCCGCGGGAGAGGATGAGTGCGGGCCAGAGAGCGATGGCGACCAGTGCCCCGTCGGGGCGGGCGAGGGCGGCGAAGGTGATGGCGGCGGTGAAGAGAAGCAGCCAGGCCCAGGGGTGTGGGTTGGATTGGGCGGGAGTGCGGGCGGCTTGTTCTGCGGCGTCGAGGTGCTGCTGGAGAGCCCAGAGGGCGATCATGATGGCGGAGACGGTTACGGATTCGGCGAGCCCGGAGACGGTGTAGATGGCGGTGAAGGGGCAGAGGGTGGCGATCCAGAGGGTATTCCAGGCGGCGCGGAGGCTGACGGTGCGGCGGACGAAGTCTGCGAGGAGGAGGCAGGCGATGAGCTCGAGGGTGATTTGAACGGCGAGGACCGCGGTGTCGTTGGCGACGCCGAAGAGGGCGTAGCAGGCGGCGAGGAAGAGTGGGTAGCCGGGGAGGCGGAGGAGGGTGGGGTGGAGAACTCCGCCGGGCAGGGTGGTGGCGAACTGGTGATGGAGGAGGAGATTTTTCGCCATGTCGCCGTAGATTTGTGTATCGACGTCGGTAGGGGGGAAGGCGTGGCGCATCCAGAGGCGGAGAATGAGGCCACCAAGGAGGGTTGGGAGGACGCGCCAGCTCAGCCAGCTTACACTGGAGTAGGCACGTGCAACGAAGCTGCCGCTGTTGTGCTGAGATTTCCGGAATTCCGTCGATGTTCCCGATTGACGCACTGCTGAGGACTCCCTAGGATTCGAGTGTAGTCGCGGGATGTGCGAAACCTGTTTTCTTCTTGATTTTGAGGCATTTTACCGATTTTGACTGAAACTACATGACGCCAGAACGCCAAATTTTTTTTGATCCGCAGCGCAAGCGCTGGAAGCGGCTTCGCCGCGTGCTTGATATTGCCGCCCTGACGTTTACCGTCGTGGTGGCTGTGTTTATATTTAACGTACTTCGACAGCAGCAGTTGCCGGAGTTGTTGTTATCCGCGCCGAAGCACAACTATAAGCCGTTGAACGAGCGGCAGAGTGAGCTGACAAAGGCGGAGAAGGCGCATGATCGTCCGGCTCGGCGGAAGACGGACCGTCGGCCATCGGAGATTCCGCTGAACAGCGGGGAGGGTTTGCGGGGCGCGTGGTATTCGCCGGATGATGCGGCGAGCTATGCGTCTCTGAAGGAGCACATCCACCAGATTGACATGCTTTACCCGGAGTGGCTGCATGTATCGCTGATGGATGGCGCGCTGACGGCGGTGAACGGGGCCAATGGTTTGTACCCGGTGATTGATGGGCGGGGCAAGGTGACGGACCCGGATATTGATGGGCGCGTGCGGCACGTGATTACAGCGGCGCATGAGGATACGGAAGTGTTTCCGCATCTGACGAGCTATGATCCGGCGTCGCAGAGTTTCAGCCCGGCGATCGGCGCGATTCTGATGGACCCTGTGAAGCGGCTTCATCTGCATGACCAGATTTTGCAGTTTTTTGCGGGGATGCCGGCGTATCACGGGCTGTCGCTGGACATTGAGAATTTGCCGGATGAGGCGGACGCCTCGTATATGCAGTTTTTGAAGGAGCTGTATCCGGATCTTCACGCGCGGAATTTGCGGTTGTATATCGATACGTCGGTGTCGACCGAGGATGATGACCTGAAGGTACTGGCGGCGAACTCGGATGGCGTGGTTCTGATGAACTACGACGAGCATGAGGTGTCGAGCGAACCGGGGCCGATTGCTTCACAGACGTGGTTTGTGAAGAATCTGACGCGAGCGCTGAAGGTGGTTCCGAAAGAAAAGATCATTTGCGCCCTTGGCAACTACGGGTACGACTGGCAGATATCGCTGCCGAACGCGAAGGACCGGAAAGCGCCGAAGTCGCACGTGGTGTTTAGCGAAGTGCTGACGGTGCAGGAGGCCTGGCAGCGGGCGTCGGACGCGGATGCGGATCTGGACCTAGACTATACGTCACTGAATCCGCATTTTTCGTACATCGACGAGGATGAGCATGTCCGGCACGTGGTGTGGTTTTTGGATGGTGTGACGGCGCTGGACGAGATGCGCGCGGCGCGGGAGCTGGGACTGCAGACGTTTTCGCTGTGGCGTTTGGGGGAGGAAGACCGTTCGCTGTGGGCGATCTGGGACAAGCCGTCGAACGCGGATTCACCGGCAGCGCTGAGTTCGGTTCCGCCGGGCCACGACCTGGACGAGGATGGCGTGGGGGATGTGATCCAGATATCGGGGCCGGCGAAGGCTGGGCGGCGGACGATTGAGCTGGACACGGACGAGACGGATCCACGACGCCGACTGGTGGTAGACGAGCACATGGATGAGTATCCGCTGACGTACAAGGTGCAGAAGTACGGGTATCATCCGGGCGAGCTTGCGTTCAGTTTTGATGACGGGCCCGACCCGACGTGGACGCCGAAGATCCTGGACATTCTGAAGGCGAAGAACGTGAAGGGCACGTTCATGATGATTGGGGAGATGGCGCAGGAGAATGTTGGGTTGATGCAGCGTGTGGTGCGTGAAGGGCACGAGATAGGCAACCACACGTATACGCATCCGGACATCAGCGAAATCTCGCCGCGTCAGTTGCAGTTGGAGCTGAACCTGACGGAGCGGTTGTTTGCGTCGAAGCTGGGACTGCAGCCGCTGTATTTTCGTCCGCCGTACTCGATCGACCAGGATCCGGACACGGACGACCAGGCGGCGCCTGCGTGGCGGATTGAGCAGATGGGCTACACGATCGTAGGGGACGAGATCGATACGGAGGACTGGAGCGAGCGTCCGGTAAAGAGTCCGCAGGAGATCACGCAGACGGTGCTGGACTGGCTGCAGATGATGCAGACGAAGCCGCAGTTTCAGGGGTCGATCATCCTGATGCATGACGGGGGTGGAAACCGCGCGCCGACGGTAGCTGCATTGCCGGTGCTGATTGATGCACTGCGGGCGAGAGGCTACAAGATTGTGCCGGTGTCTGCGCTGCTTGGCAAGACACGGGACGATGTGATGCCGCGGATTACGCGATGGCAGATGCTGCGCGCGCAGGCGGACTCGATTACGTTTTCGCTGCTGGGATTGCTAGGTCACTTTGTGGTTGGCGTGTTCTTTGTGGGCGATGTGCTGATGAGCGCGCGGCTGCTGCTGATTGGGGTGCTGGCGATCATCGACCGGTTGAAGCCGTATATCCATCCGAATCCGGGGTATTTGCCACGGGTGGCGGTGCTGGTGCCGGCGTACAACGAGGAGACGGTGATTGTACGGACGGTACGGAGCGTGTTGAACAGTGACTACCCGAACCTGCACGTGATTGTGATTGACGACGGTTCGCCGGACAAGACGTACCAGGTGGTGAAGGACGCGTATTCGGCGGAGATAGCGGCGGGGAAGGTGCAGGTGCTGACGAAGCCGAATGGAGGCAAGGCGGCTGCGCTGAACTTTGCTCTGGAACATTTGACGGAAGAGATTTATGTGGGCATTGACGCGGATACGGTGATTGCGCCGGATGCGATATCGAAGCTGATTCCGCACTTTGTGGATCCGACGATTGGAGCGGTTGCGGGCAATGCTAAGGTGGGCAACCGGGTGAACCTGTGGACGCGTTGGCAGGCGCTGGAGTACATCACGAGCCAGAACTTTGAGCGGCGGGCGCTGGACCTTTTCCACGTGGTGACGGTGGTGCCGGGAGCGATTGGCGCCTGGCGGACGGCTCCGGTGAAGGAGGCGGGCGGGTATCCGCTGAACACGGTGGCCGAAGACGCGGACCTGACGATGAGCCTGCTGGAGCAGAAGCTGAAAGTGGTGTACGAGGACCGGGCGCTGGCGTTTACGGAGGCTCCGATTGATGCGAGCGGGCTGATGCGGCAGCGGTTTCGGTGGTCGTTTGGAACGCTGCAGGCGGTGTGGAAGCACCGAGCGGCGTTTGTGCGGAACAAGGCGATGGGGCTATTTGCGCTGCCGAACATCATCATCTTCCAGATGCTGCTTCCGCTGGTTTCGCCGTTTATCGACGTGATGTTTCTGTACGGGATTTTGCAGTTTCTGCTGGACCGGTATTATCACCCGGAGGCGGCGAGCACAGCGAGCTTTGAGAAGCTGCTTGCGTACTTTCTGACGTTCATGGTGATTGATTTTGTGACGTCGGCGGTGGCCTTCAGCCTGGAGCCGCGACATCCGGCGAACAAGGGCGACTGGTGGCTGCTGTTCCACATCTGGCTGCAACGGTTTGCGTACCGGCAGGTGTTCTCGGTTGTGCTGTTCAAGACGCTGAAGCGAGCGATTGACGGGCGCCCGTTCAACTGGGACAAGATTGCGCGGACGGCGCAGATGAGCAAGGCTACAGACAAGTTGATCCAGTGAGTTTGTAATCAAAGCAAGAGGCATAGGCCCCATTCTTTCCGCTCAGACGCGGGGAGGGTGGGGCGTATCTTTTTTTGGGGTCAGGGTTGGTTGAGGCGGGCGGCGGCGATGGCGGCCTGGCCGTAGCTGAGGCCGCCGTCGCCGGGGCTGACGTCGCGGTGGAGGAGGACTTTGCAGCCGATGCTGCCGAGTTCCTCGATCAACATGCGGGTGAGGAGGCGGTTGTGGAGGCATCCGCCGGAGAGGCAGACGGTGGAGATTCCGGTGGCCTCGCGGGTGCGTTCGACGACGCCGGAAAAGGCGACGGCGACCCAGCGATGGAAGCGGGAGGCGAGGATGGCGGGCTCGACGCCCTCCTGATGTTCGCGGAGGAGGCGGGAGAGCATGGTGACGGGTTCGATGAGCCAGAAGTCGCCGTTTTGGGTGAGTTCGACGGGGTAGCCGCCGTAGTCGGCGTCGCTGGCGATGCCTTCGAGCTCGATGGCGGCCTGGGCCTCGTAATCGACGATGTGGCGGTGGAGGATGATGGCCGCGACGGCGTCGAAGAGACGTCCGCAACTGGAGGTGAGGGGGCCAGCTTTGCCTTTGGCGAGGAGCTGGAGAAGCAGGGCTGATTCGCGCTCGGGGAAGCCGAGGCCGGTGGTGGCTTCCGGGCCGATGAGGGTGGCGATTGCGCTGAGGGCCATGCGCCAGGGTTGGGTGATGGCCACGCCGCCGCCGGGCATGGGGATGGGGCGGAGGCTGGCGGTGCGGGTGAAGGTGCGGAGGTCGAAGTGGAGGAGTTCCCCACCCCAGACGGTGCCGTCGGTGCCGTAGCCGGTGCCGTCGAGGGCGAGGCCGAGAGCGGGGGCGGTGAGGCCATTTTCGGCGAGGCAGGCGGCGACGTGGGCGTGGTGGTGCTGGATGCCGATGAGGGGCAGGTTGCGGGCGCTGGCGTAGTCCTGGGCCCAGGCGGTGGAGAGGTACTCGGGATGGAGGTCGTGGGCGACGGCCTGGGGGGTGAGCTGAAAGGTGGTTTGGAGGTGGGCGAGGGCGTGCTCGAAGAATTCGAGGGTGGGGCGCTGCTCGAGGTCGCCGAGGTGCTGGCTCTGGTAGGCGTGGGGGCCTCGGGCGAGGGTGAAGACGGACTTCATCTGGCCGCCGACGGCGAGCAGCGGAGGCGCGTCGAGGGGCAAGGGGACGGAAAGCGGGACGTAGCCGCGGGCGCGGCGGATGAGCTGGGGCTGGCCGGCGACGATGGCGGCGACGGAGTCGTCAGTGCGCTGGAGGATTTCGCGATTGTGGAGGAGGAAGCCGTCGGCGATGCCGTGGAGGCGGGTGCGGGCTTCGTCGTTGTCGATACAGATGGGCTCGTCGGAGAGGTTGGCGCTGGTCATGACGAGGGCGGTGAGGCGGCCGTCGGCAAAGAGCAGGTGGTGGAGCGGCGCGTAGGGGAGGAAAAGGCCGAGCCAAGGGATGCCGGGGGCGACGGATGGGGCGATGGCATCGGTTGCCGGGCTGCCGGGGTCTCCTGTGCGGCGGAGGAGGACGACGGGGCGCTCGACGGAGGTGAGGACGTCGATTTCCTCAGGGCTGAGCTGGCAGAGGGCGCGGGCGGCTGCGAGGTCGCGAACCATGACGGCGAAGGGCTTGCCGGCGCGGTGCTTTCGCTGGCGGAGGCGGTCAACGGCAGCCTGATTGGTGGCGTCGACGGCGAGGTGGAAGCCGCCGATGCCTTTGATGGCGAGGATTTGTCCGTGGGCGAGGCGGCGGATGGCTTCCTGAATGGGGTCTTGATCGAGGATGGGGCCGGATGGGTCGGCGGAGATGAATTCGACCTGGGGGCCGCAGACGGGGCAGGCGTTGGGCTGGGCATGGAAGCGGCGGTTGGCCGGGTCGTCGTATTCCTGCCGGCAGGCGGGACACATGGGGAAGACGGCCATGGAGGTTTGGGGGCGGTCGTAGGGGACGCGGCGGGTGATGGTGAAGCGGGGGCCGCAGTTGGTGCAGTTGAGGAAGGGATAGCGGAAGCGGCGGTCGGAGGGGTCGAGGAGCTCGCTGAGGCAGTCGGGACAGGTGGCTGCGTCAGCGGGGATGCCTGTGCGGGCGTCGCCGGAGTGTTCGCTGAGGTGGATGGTGAAGCCGGTTTCGCCGGTGGGGGTGAGTTCGGCTTCTTCGACGGCGTCGACGCGGGCGAGGGGGGGCTTTTCGGTGCGGAGGCGGTGGAGGAAGCGGGCGACCTGGGCGGGGGGGCCTTCGACTTCGGCGAGGACGCCCTGGGTGTCATTGGAGACCCAGCCGGTGAGGGATTCTTCCTGGGCGAGGCGGTAGAAAAAGGGGCGGTAGCCGACGCCCTGGACGACGCCGCGGACGCGGATGGCGCGGCGGTGGAGGGCCGGGATGGGGGTGGTGGGCATGGGGCGGTGTGGGTTTGCTTCTGTTGCCCTCGGCGGCTAAAGCCGGGTTGATTCTGGGTGGGGATTCTGTACGGGCTAAAGCCCGTACCCTTCACGAAGCAAAGGCAAAAGCAGATCCTTCACTGCGTTCAGGATGACAAGCAAGGGCAAGGGCAGAAGCAACAGCAGATTCCCTTCGGAATGACAGCCAAGAAAAGCAAGGGCAAAAGCTAGGCGGGTTGGGAGGCTGCTTCGCTTACGGCGGCTCGTTTGGCGTGGAGCCAGGTGAGCCACTGGTCGAGGCCGTTGGGGGTGGTAGCGGAGGTGCGGATGATTTCCATGCCATCGTGGATGCGGCGGGCGTTGCGTTCGACCTCTTCGGCGTCAAAGGGGACGTATTGGAGGAGATCGATTTTGGTGAGGAGGAAGAGGTCGGATTTGAAGAAGATGGAGGGGTATTTGAGGGGTTTGTCGTCACCTTCGGTGACGGAGAGGAGGACGATTTTGGAGTGTTCGCCGAGGTCGTAGCTGGAGGGGCAGACGAGGTTGCCGATGTTTTCGATAAAGAGGATGTCGATGTCGTTGAGGTCCCAGTCGACGAGGTGGCGCTCGATCATGGTGCCATCGAGGTGGCAGGTGCCGCCAGTGGTGATTTGTTTGACGGGGTAGCCGTAGCGGGCGAGGCGGCGGGCGTCGTTGTCGGTCTGGATGTCGCCGGTGAGGACGGCTACGCGGAGGCGCGGGGACTCGTGGCCGAGGGCTTCGAGAGTCTTTTCAAGGAGGGCGGTTTTGCCGGAGCCGGGCGACGAGATGAGGTTGAGGCAGAGGAGACCGGCGGCCTCATAAAGCTGGCGCAGGCTGGCCGCGATTCTTTGGTTTTCGCTGAGGACTTTCTGCTTCAGGGAGATCTGTTCGGTCGTGGTCATCGGTTTCTACCTCCAGGGCGTCCAGATCTAGTTCGTCAGAGCCGCTGAGCATGGTCTGGGCAGAGCTGCAGCGGGGGCAATCAAAAACGGTGGATTCGGCGGGAGTTTCCGCGCCGCAGGCGAGGCAGGTGACGGTGCCGGGGATGATGCGGGCGTCGAGGGTGAGTCGGGAGAAGCCGGAGTCGCGGATTGCGATGTCGAAGCCGAAGCGGAGGGCGTCGATATCGACGGCGGCCATGACTCCGATGCGCACGCCGACGCGGATGGGGACTGCGCCGGGGTAGGCGAGCAGCTCGGTGCGGACGGCGTCGAGGATGGATTCGGCGAGGGCTAGTTCATGCATCGGGACTCCGGTTGCTCCTTACCTCAGGGGCTAAAGCCCCCTCTGATTTTAAGGGCTCATTATGTACGAGCTAAAGCCCGTACCGTTCACAAAGCCTTCCCGACAAGTTCTTCCTCAGCCTGTAAAGCCCGTACCCTTCATGCGGCGGGACTTCTGTCGCGTACTAACAGATGCGGGGCAGCTGGTCCTGAGCCAGCATGTCCACGATGCGTTCGGTGCCGAGAGTGGTGCGCAGGGTGACCATTCGCGGGTGTTTGTCGGTGACGGCCCCGATGAAGCGGGCGTCCGCTCCGAAAGGATGGCTGCGCATGGCGGCGAGGGCTGCGTCGGCTTGGGCTTCGGGGACGAAAGCGATCATTTTGCCCTCGTTGGCGACGTAGAGGGGGTCGAGGCCGAAGAGCTCGCAGGCTCCGCGGACGGCGCTGGTGACGGGGATGGCGCGCTCATGGATTTCCACGCCAACCTGGGCGGAGCGGGCCACCTCATTGAGTGCGGAGCTAAGGCCACCGCGAGTGAGGTCGCGCATGGCGTGGAGGCCGGGTGCCGCTGCGAGGAGGGCGGCGCAGAGTTCGTGAAGGGGGGCGGCGTCGGAGCGGAGATCGCCGCCGAGTTCGAGGCCCTCGCGCTGGGAGAGGATGGTGATGCCGTGCTCGCCGAGGGAGCCGTTGAGCAGAATGCGGTCGCCGGGGCGGACGTTGGCGGCGGAGAGGCTGACGCCGGCGGGGATGAGGCCGACGCCGGCGGTGTTGATGAAGATGCCGTCGCCGGAGCCGCGCTCGACGACTTTGGTGTCGCCGGTGACGATTTCAACGGCGCAGCGGCGGGCGGCCTGGGCCATGGAGGCGACGATGCGGCGGAGGGTTTCGAGGGGCAGGCCTTCCTCAAGGATGAAGCCCGCGGAGAGGTATTTGGGGATGGCTCCGCCGACGGCGAGGTCGTTGACGGTGCCGTAGACTGAGAGCTCGCCGATGTCTCCGCCGGGGAAAAAGAGGGGTTTGACGACGTAGGAGTCGGTGGAGATGGCGATGCGTCCGGCGGGGACTTCGACGGATGCCTGGTCGTCAAGACGCTCAAGGGCGGGGTTGCGGAAGGCGGGGAGAAAGATTTCGTCGGTAAGGCGGGCGGAGAGACGGCCGCCGGAGCCGTGGCCGAGGACGATGAGCTGGTCGGCGGGGATGGGCAGGGGGCAGGCGAGGGCGGTCATCGAGAACCGCCTTTGAGGGCGACGAGATCGTCTTCCGACTGGTGGCGGCGGTACTGGTAGTAGGCGGCGCAGGCACCCTCACTGGAGACCATGGGCGCGCCGAGGGGCCGCTCAGGGGTACAGCGGATGCCGAAGGCAGGGCACTGGGGTGGTTTGCGGTGACCCTGGAGGATGAGGGAGCTGATGCACTCGGCGGGCTCTTCGACGGGGTTGGGAGCGAGATGGAACTTGATTTCGGCGTCCCAGGCGGCGTATTTGTCGCGGACTTTGAGGCCGCTGAGGGGGATTTCGCCGAGGCCGCGCCATTTGCGGTCGCAGACTTCGAGCACGTCTGCCAACATGCGCTGGGCGGCGGGGTTGCCGGTGACGCGGACGGAGCGGGTGTACTGGTTTTCGACTTCGGCGCGGCCCTGTTCGAGCTGTTCGGCGAGCATGACGATGGCTTCGAGTAGGTCGACGGGCTCAAAGCCGCCTACGACGATGGGGATTTGGAATTCGCGGGCGATTTCCTCGTACTGTTCGAGGCCGACGATGGCGCAGACGTGGCCGGGAGCGATGAGGCCCTGGACGCGGTTGCCGGGTGCGCCGAGCAGGGCGCGCAGGGCGGGGGGAACGAGGACGTGGGAGGCGAGCAGGGAGAAGTTGGGGATGCCCTGACGTGCGGCCTGCCAGACGGCGGCGGCGTTGGGCGGGGCGGTGGTTTCAAAGCCGATGCCGAAGAAGACGACCTCGCGGGTAGGGTTTTCGCGGGCGAGTTTGAGGGCGTCGAGGGGGGAGTAGACCATGCGGACCTCGGCACCCTGGGCCTTGGCGTGGAGCAGGTCCGTTGTGGAGCCGGGAACGCGGAGCATGTCTCCGTAGCTGGCCAGGATGACGCCGGGAGTGAGGGCGAGGGTGATGGCCTTGTCGATGATTTCGAGCGGGGTGACGCAGACCGGGCAGCCGGGGCCGTGGATCATCTCCATGCCGGCGGGGAGCATGTCGTCAATGCCGTAGCGGACGAGGGTGTGGGTTTGTCCGCCGCAGACCTCCATGAGCACCCAGGGGTGCTGGGCGACCTGCGTGAGGCGATCGACGAGGACGTTGGCGAGCTTTTCGTCGCGGTATTCGTCGAGGTGCTTCATTGAATGCTCCGTGAGGGCGGAGGCACAAAGAGTCCTTGGGAGGGGGAGGGGGAGTTTTCCGCGGTGTGTTGGGGGAGGATGCCGAGTTCTTCCTCAAGGGTGCCGAGCTGGCGCAGGTAGGCGAGGGTTTGCAGGGCGTCGTCTTCGTCGATTTTGGAGATGGCAAAGCCAACGTGGACAAGGACGTAGTCGCCGACTTCGGCTTCGGGGAGAAAGTCGAGGCATGCTTCGCGGATGATTCCGCCAAACTCGATACGGCCCTGGGAGACGCCATTGACTTCCGATTTCTGGAGCAATTTACCGGGGATAGCTAGACACACAGGAGTGACCTCACAGCGTCGATGTTAGGTACACTCTAATACGGATGATGTGACACCGGTCACGCGGCGGCAGGAAAGTTTGCCGGATGCTGATAGTGGCGGCAGGGTCGCGAAGGAGAACGCAGGGGATGGACTGGAAGCTGGAAGCGGCATTGACGGCGTGTTTGGTGCTGGGGCTGCGGCACGGCTTCGACTATGACCATTTGGCGGCAATCAGCGATATAACGGCGGTGCAGCAGGGCCGACTGAAGGCGGTGCGGCTGGGGGTGGTGTATGCGCTGGGCCATGCGCTGATGGTGTGCGCGATGGGCGTGGCGGTGATTTCGCTGCATGTGCCGATGCCGGGCTGGCTGGACCACCTGACGGAGCGGCTGATTGGGGTGACGCTGATACTGCTGGGGATAGCGGTGGTGGCGGGAATGCTGCATCCTCATGCGCATCCGCAGCGGATGCAGAGCCGGATTTCGGCCGGGGTGAACTTTGCGCGGTATTTCTGGTGGCGGTTTCTGTCGATGTTTGAGCCGGGGCGGGAACGTCCGGCGCTATTTGCGTGGAACTACAACGGGAAGAGCGTTTTCCTGATTGGGATGCTGCATGGGATAGGGGCGGAGACGCCGAGCCAGGTGGCGCTGTTTCTGCTGACGGCGAAGCTGGGCGGGACGGCGGAAGGGCTGTGGGGACTGGCGGCATTTGCGGTTGGGCTGGTGCTGATGAATGCGCTGATGACGGCGTCGTTGACTGGATTGTTTGGGATGAAGGCGCTGAGCCCGGGGTTTTACAAGCTGTTTGCCTGGGGTGGCGCGTTGTACAGCTGCGGGATCGGGGTAATTTTCCTGGCAGGGTCTTCGTCGCTTTTGCCGAATCTTCAGTAGGAAGATGAGCAGAATGAAGGCGGTAGGGCGGGTTGGTGTGTGCCGCAATATGGTATGTGTTTTCGAATAGCGGTGCGGTGTGACGACTATCACCGACTGTTATACGATTAAGCCGCTATAAAAAAAGCACGGCGAACGCAATACCAGGAGGCCCTGTGATCAGTTTGGCTCCACCACCTCTGCCCTCGGACGACAAGCGCTGGAAGATTGTCAACGGGACCATGCGCCGGCATGGATTTGCCCGGCACGCATTGATTGAAACGCTGCATACGGCGCAGTCATCGTTTGGATACCTGGACGATACCGCGATCCGGTTTATTGCCAAGAGCCTGCGGGTCCCGTTGAGCCAGGCGTATGGCGTAGTGACTTTTTACCATCACTTTTCATTGAAGCCGCCAGGCAAGCACACTTTGACGGTGTGCACAGGCACGGCGTGCTATATCAAGGGCTCGGACAAGTTGCTGGCCGATGCCGAGAAGCATTTGGGCATTGCGCAGGGCAAGACGACGCCGGATGGCGAGATAAGCCTGATGACGGCGCGTTGCGTCGGCGCGTGCGGACGCGCTCCAGTGGTGCTGGTGGATGGTGAGCTCGCTGGCCAGTTGAGCTCAGAGCAAGTGATTGCACAACTGGAAAGGTGGGTGGTGGCATGAACCTTGAAGAGCTGAAACAAATTGCCGAGAACACCCGCGAAGAGCACGCGAAGTTCGATTACGACATCAATATCTGCATGGGCACTGGCTGCCTGTCGCAGCACAGCGACCAGATTAAGGACCAGCTGACGAAGGCTGTGGCTGCAACGGGCAAGAATGCCTTTGTGCGGCGGACGGGCTGCATGGGCCTGTGCGCAGCCGGACCGCTGCTGCTGGTGAATTCGCGCGGGATCAAGCACGAGGTGCTGTACAACCACGTGACGACCAGCGATGCGGAGTCGATTGCGGCTTCGTTGGGCGGCGAGCCCGTGGCGGCATTGCAGTGCGACCTGCGCGAGCACTTTGAGTCGCAGGTGCATGTGGTGCTGGAGAACTCCGGGCACATCGATCCGGAAAAGATTGAAGACTACATTGCGCGCGACGGCTATGAGGGTCTGGTGACGGCGGTTACGGAGATGACTCCGGGCGAGGTCATCGAGCAAATCATGAAGAGCGGGTTGCGCGGCAGAGGGGGCGGCGGGTATCCGACTGGCCTGAAGTGGTCGACGGTTGCCAAGGCTGTGGGCGATCCGAAGTACGTGGTGTGCAACGGCGACGAAGGCGACCCCGGTGCGTTCATGGACCGCTCGGTGCTGGAGAGCGATCCGCAGCGGGTGCTGGAAGGCATGGCGCTGGCCGCATACGCGGTGGGCGCGAGCCGCGGATTTATCTACGTGCGGGCCGAGTATCCGCTGGCGGTGAGCCGGCTGACGGCGGCCTTGCGCGATGCGCGGCGGCGCGGGTTGCTGGGCAACAACATCTGCAACTCGGACTTCAGCTTTGACGTGGAGATCCGGCTGGGCGCGGGAGCGTTTGTGTGCGGCGAAGAGACGGCGCTGATTGCGTCGATCGAAGGCCGGCGCGGCACTCCGAAGCCGCGGCCTCCGTATCCGGCGGTGAGCGGGATATGGGGCAAGCCGACGCTGATCAACAACGTGGAGACGTTTGCCAATGTACCGCCGATTCTGCGCAAGGGCGGGGAGTGGTTTTCCTCGATTGGCATTGGCAAGAGCAAGGGGACGAAGGTATTTGCCATTACGGGCAAGATCGCCAATACGGGCCTGGTGGAAGTGCCGATGGGCATTCCGCTGCGGCAGATTATCGAAGGCATTGGCGGCGGAGTTCCGGACGGTCACACCTTCAAGGCGGTGCAGACGGGCGGGCCATCGGGCGGTTGCATTCCGGCCGAACTGCTGGACCTGCATGTGAGCTACGAGTCGCTGATTGAGGTGGGCTCGATGATGGGCTCCGGCGGCATGATTGTGATGGATGACACGAGTTGCATGGTGAATGTGGCGAAGTTCTTCATCGAGTTCTGCATGACCGAATCTTGCGGCAAGTGCATACCGTGCCGGGCGGGAACGGCGCAACTGTACACGCTGCTGTCGCGGATCTGCGATGGCGAGGGTACGATGGCTGACCTGGATTTGCTGGTGGATTTGTCGGCAACGATCAAGGAGACGAGTTTGTGCGGTCTGGGCCAGACGGCGCCGAATCCGGTGCTGTCGACACTGCGGTACTTCCGCAACGAGTACCTCGACCACATTGAACACAAGCGCTGCACAGCTGGAGTGTGCGCCATGACCAAGACGAACGAGACCGTGGAGGTGAGCGCATGAGCCCCGCACCCGCAGTGGATATCAAAACACTCACGATTGACGGCAAGGAGGTGTCTGCCCGAGCCGGGCAGACGATTCTTGAGGTGGCGAGGGAGAACAACATCGCCATACCGACGCTATGTCACCTGGATGGGCTGAGCGATGTAGGCGCGTGCCGGTTGTGCATGGTGGAGATAGCGGGAACGCCGAAGCTGTTTCCGGCCTGCGTAGCCACGGTGGAAGAAGGCCAGGTGGTAACGACCAACAGCGAGCGGCTGGGCAAGCACCGGAGGACGATTCTGGAGCTGCTGTTTGCGGAGCGCAACCATGTTTGCTCAGTGTGCGTGGCGAACGGACACTGCGAGTTACAGACGCTGGCTCAGGAGCAGGGACTGACGCATATTCGATTGCCATACCGCAGCCCGAAGCTGGAGATCGACGGCTCCCACGAGCGATTTACGCTGGACCAGAACCGATGCATCTTGTGCACGCGTTGCGTGCGGGTTTGCGCGGAGGTGGAAGGCGCACATATCTGGGACGTGATGGGACGGGGCATCGATTCGATGGTGATCACGGACCTGCATCAACCGTGGGGCGAGTCAGCTTGCACGCGTTGCGGCAAGTGCGTCCAGGTGTGCCCGACCGGGGCTTTGTTTGACAAGAGCAAAGTGGGTTCGCCGCATCCGAAATATCCGGAATTTCTTCCTGCACTGCAGATGATGAGGGAGCAGCAATGAGCAAACATACTCTCGCGACCGTATGGCTGGATGGCTGCTCAGGCTGCCACATGTCGTTTCTTGATATGGATGAGCGGCTGGTGGACTTGGCCGAGTACTTTGACCTGGTGTACAGCCCCCTTGTGGATTTGAAGACGTATCCGGAGCATGTGGATTTTGCGTTGGTAGAGGGCGCGATCTCGTCCACGGACGATGAAGCGAAGATCCGGAAGATTCGCGCGCATACCGGAGTCCTGATTTCGATGGGCGATTGCGCGATTACGGGCAACGTGCCGTCGATGCGGAATCCGTATACGACCAAGGAGATCACGGACCGTGCGTACTTTGAGAACGCTTCGGCCCAGCCTCAGTTGCCGACGGTGTATGTGCCGACCCTGCTGACGAAGGTTCGTCCGATTCAGGAGTTTGTGAAGGTGGACTACTACGTTCCGGGTTGCCCACCGTCGGCGGATACGTTTTTTGCGTTCTTGAGCGGACTGGTCAAGGGCCAGCCCGTAGACATCTCTTCCCTTACCCGCTTTGGAGCCTAAGGAGGCCACCATGAGCCAGACGATTACCATTGATCCCGTCACTCGGCTTGAGGGCCACGGGAAGATTACGCTGCACCTGAACGATGCGGGGGTGGTGGAAGACGCGCAGTTCAGTGTGACGCAGGTGCGCGGATTCGAGAAGTTCAGCGAAGGGCGTCCTTTTTACGAGATGCCGGGGCTGATGGCGCGCGTTTGCGGAATTTGTCCGGTGAGCCATCTGCTGGCGTCGGCCAAGGCCGGCGAGGCGATCATGGCAGTGGAGATTCCATACACTGCCAAGCAGCTGCGCTCGATTGCGAACATCGCGCAGATGGTACAGTCCCATGCGCTGAGCTTCTTCTACCTGAGCTCTCCGGACCTGCTGCTGGGCATGGACGCGGACCCGGTGACACGGAACATTTTTGGCGTGGTGGGCGCGAATGCGGCGATCGGCAAGGCGGGCATTGGGCTGCGCCGGTTTGGACAGTCGATCATCGAGATTCTGGGGACGAAGCGCATCCACACGGGCTGGATTGTCGCCGGTGGGGTGACGGATCCGCTGACGGCGGAGAAGCGGGAGCGGATTCTGGCGATGTTGCCGGAGGCGCGGACGAATATTCGATTGGCTCTGAAGTGGTACAAGTCGATTTTGCCGAATTTTGCGGGAGAGATTGCGACGTTTGCCAGCGAGCCTTCGGCGTTTCTGGGCATGGTGGGCGAGGACGGATTGTTTGAGCTGACCGACGGCACGCTGACCCTGATCGACGCGAAAGGCAAGGCGATTGCGGAGGGGATTACGGCTGCCGAGTTCGACGACGTGTTTGGCGAAGCTGTGGAACCGTACAGCTTTACCAAGTTTGCTTACTTCAAGGCGCTTGGGTATCCGGAAGGCAGCTATCGGGTAGGCCCGCTGGCCCGGCTGAATATCTGCAAGACGATGGGCACGCCGGAAGCGGACAAAGAGCTGGCGGAGTTCCGGCAACTGGATTCGGGTCCAGTGCAAAGCTCGTTCCACTTCCACCACGCGCGGCTGGTGGAGATTCTGTATGGCATTGAGAAGATTGAAGAGCTGCTGAACGACGCGGAGATTTTGTCGCCTCATGTGCGGGCAACGGCTGGGGTGAACCGGCTGGAGGGCGCGGGGATCAGCGAAGCGCCGCGCGGTACGCTGATGCACCACTACAAGGTGGACGTGAACGGGCTGATGACGTGGTCAAACTTGGTGATTGCGACCGGGCAGAACAACCATGCGATGAACCGCGGTTTGCTGCAGGTGGCCAAGGCGTTTGTGCGGGGCAACCAGCTGGAGCAGGGGATGTTGAATCGTTGCGAGGCGATGATTCGTACGTTTGACCCGTGCCTGAGCTGCTCGACGCATGCGTATGGCAAGATGCCCCTGATCATTGAGCTGGTTGGTCCAGGGAAGGAACTGCTGAGCAGTGTTCGCCGGTAGATTGTGAACGACAACATGACGCATCCACGCTGCCTCATCCTGGCCTGCGGCAACCCCAGCCGCGGCGACGATGGGGCAGCTTGGCGTTTGGCGGAGATGGCGGCGGTGGCTGGGTTGCCGGTAGGCGTGCGGGTGATTGTGCAGCAGCAGTGGACGCCGGAGTTGGCCGAGGACCTGGCCGGATGCGAGGCCGCGTTGTTTGTGGACTGCTCGATTGCCGATGAGGCAGGAGTGGTGACGCTGACGGCGGTGAAGCCGGCAGAGATTGCCCCGAATTATCTGACGCACCATATGGATGCGGCGGGGCTGTTGCGGCTGGCCGCGGAGTTGTATGGGGTCGGGCCGGAACGAGCGGATCTGCTGGTAATTGGCGGGCAGTCGCTGGGATATACGGAAGAGCTGAGCCCGGCAGTGGAAGCGGCACTTCCGAGGGCTTTGGCGCTGATGCAGGGGTGGGCCGCTACGCAGACGTGCATACAGTAAGCGTAAAGGATACAAACCATGGGGGAGCTGAGCCGAACTGGGATTTCGCTGGAACACGATCTGCTGGAGGGGTTTGATGCCCTGATTGCGAAACGCGGGTACAAGAACCGGTCAGAGGCGGTGCGCGACCTGATTCGTGAGGCTCTGGCTGCGGACGCGGTCGCGGCCAACCAGACTGTTGTGGGGACGCTGACGCTGGTGTACGACCACCATGTGCCGAATCTGGCGCAACGGCTGACGGAGGCGCAGCACCAGGGCGGGGCGTTGGTGCTGGCGACGACGCATGTACACCTGGACCATCATGCGTGCCTGGAAGTGATACTTCTGCGCGGGCAGAGCGAGCAACTGAAGGCGATGGCCGACCAGATGCTGGCCATGCGGGGCGTGGAGCTGGGCAAGCTGGTGATGACGACTGCGGGGTTGACCCGCAGCCATACGCACGACCATGGCCACCCAGACGCGGGATGAGCGAAGAGCGCCGGTGATTTCAGCGCTTGCTTTCCCGGCTGAATCTCCAGTTGAGGGTGAGGCTGATGTAGCTGGGGATGCGAACGCCGACGACCTCGGAGACCGGGTTGGCTGGGACTAATCCATCCGTACCCAGACCGACTGCGCCGGGCGCATAGACGGCGGCGAAGTTTTCCGTGGTCTGTCCGGTCCATCCGGTGGCGGCCATGCCCTGGATGCCGGCGGAGAAGCGATTGTGCCGGAAGCTGCGGACGAGGGCGAGCCGGTACTCCTGGTTGGCTACGCCGAGGCAATAGGCATCGCCGCCGTTGGCCGGTTGCGTGGCATCACAGCCGGTACCGAGCACCTTTTCCCCGACAAATTCAAACTCGGCCTTGGCCTGGAGCTGGAAGGGCAGCCGCTGGTATGTGCCGGACAGGTCTACGATGAGTCGTGGCGCCTCCGGGGTGATGGAGGCGGTGGGGACGCCGATGAGGCGGGCATCTGCCTGCTCAAAGGTGGCCTGGAAGGAGCCAGCAGAGAAGCGCTGACGTACAGTGGCGGCAAGGAAGCGAATGCGTCCGGGGCCAAGGTTGGACTGGAGTCCCTGGTCGGCATCGATTTTGCCGTATTCGGCGCTTTGGGTTTCATGGCCGAGGGTGAGCTTTAGATCGGTGCTCCGGATGGTTTTGCTGGCGACAAGCTGGTAGGAGCGGGCGGTTTCGACCTGGGCCACCCCTGTGGCGTGATTGGCGGCGAGGCCGATGCGGGGGTCTTCGGTGAAGAAAGATTTGCCGAAGCTGAAGGAGAGCTGGGGGAGGACGCGGAGCGGGCCGGGCAGCAGGGTGACGGTGGCCTTGGGGGAGTCAACGCCTACGAGGCGGCTGGACGAGTTGGCCGGGGTAACCAGGTCGCGGTTTTGGATCTGGATTTGGTCGTGACGCCAGCCGAGGTAGTAGCGCAGAAATGGAGTGATCTGCCCCTGGCCGGCGACGTAGGGGGAGATGGGGGCGATGGTGATGTCGTTGCCGGCGATTTTGACGAAGGGGCCGTAGGTGTAGGGGTGGGCAGGGTCGTAGAAGTTGTAGTGGTCGAGGTCGTCGCGGCGGGGTGCTTCGCGCTGGTAGTCGAGGCCCGCCATGAGAGTGAAGGATTTAGAGAGCTGGTCAAGCCAAGCGAGGCTGGCCCCGCCGACGGTGCGGAACTCGCTTTGGCGGATGAGGCCGAGGCCGAAGTCGGAGTCGAGAGCGAGGTTGTAGGTGCGGAAAAAGCCGGAGAGCTGGAGCTGCTGGGCCTGGGTGGGTTTCCAGACGTCGTTCAGGGCAAGGATGGCGGTGTGGGTCTGGTCGCGCTGGCGGGGGTCGATGGTGTCTGGGTAAGACCTCCATCCGGCGGCGGCGTCGATGGCGTTAAATCCGCGAATAGGTCGGAGTCCAGCGACAAAGCCATAGCCGAGGTAGGTGACGCCGAAGAGGGTGATGGTGTGGTGGCCGGGCTGCCAGATGGCGCCGGAGTTGAGCTTGAACTGCTTGCGGTGCTCGAGGCGGTCGAGAAAGCCGTTGCCCCAGGAGCCCTCGGCTGCGAGCCAGGAATGGACCGTGGGACTGAGGCCGGCGGTGGCGGTGAGGTCGCGATCGTCTGTTGTGAGGGCCAGGAAGGGTTCGAGATGGCTGCGGAGACCATAGATGGCGGCGAGGTTGAGGGCGTGATTGCCTTCGCGGACGTTGTATGCGCCGCCGTCGACCTGGACACTCTCAATGACCTTGGCGATGAAGATGTTGGGGTCGGCGTAGCCGTTGCCGTGGGCGTTTGCGGAGAGGTTGTTGGGCAGCAGATAGGCGCCGACCTGGAGGAACTGGGCGATGGGCTCGCCGTGGTCGCCGGCGACGCCGGGGGCGAAGTACTGGGGAGCCTTGATGCCGCTGGATGCGGTTTCGATGAGGTAGCCGGGGATGGAGATGGGAGCGCCGGGACGTCCGGGGTTGGCGTCGAGGAGGTCTTCGGATGCGAAGACTTTGACTGCGGGATCGGGGGACTGGAGGTCGGTTTGGGAGATGTCGGCGGTGACGAGGACGGTGTCAATTTGGGTAGGGATTTTGGGGTGGGCGGGAGCCGGCTGGGCATGGGCGACTGCGGCAAGGGCGAGCAGGGTGAGGAGAGCGGTTGCACGGCAGCGGTCGAGGTGGTTGGGCAGGGGCAACGCGGGACGCTTTCCGGCTGGGAGCCTGCTTTCACTCTACCGGGGTGATGGTGCGGTTGCGGTGACCCAAATCACACTATTTCTTGATTCGTGTTACGAGATTTCGCGGGATTTCGCACGATGGGCAGAGGCGGCAAGGGCCTTGCGAGGATCGCAAGGCCCTTGTGGTTGAGCGGGGGAGGGTTCCTGTCCCGATGAAGAAGATATGTGGGTGCCCCCGGTCTCAAAATCGAGACCAGGGGCACCCACATTCGTGAACGCGATTACGTAACCTCGTGCGAACAGCTATCGGGAGCCTTCCGCCTGGGCGTTTGTGCCTTCGAGGGCAGCCTGAGCGGCGGCCAGCTTGGCGGTGAGCAGGCGGTAGGGCGAGCAGCTTACGTAGTCGAGGCCGGTGCGGTGGCAGAACTTGACGGAGTCTGGTTCGCCGCCGTGTTCGCCGCAGATGCCGACCTTGAGCTTGGGCCGGGTGATGCGCCCGCGCTCGGTGGCGAGTTTGACGAGCTGACCGACGCCTTCCTGGTCGAGGACGGCGAAGGGGTCCTGCTTGAAGACACCTGTTTTGAGGTACATGGGCAGGAACTGGTTGACGTCGTCGCGGGAGATGCCGTAGGTGGTTTGGGTGAGGTCGTTGGTTCCGAAGCTGAAGAATTCGGCTTCTTTTGCGACTTCGCCAGCCATGAGGGCAGCGCGAGGGAGTTCGATCATGGTGCCGACCATGTAGTCGACGGCCATCTGCTCGCGCTCAAACACTTCGCGGGCGACGCGGCGGATGATCTCGGCCTGGTTCTTCATTTCATCGACGCCGCTGATGAGCGGAACCATGATTTCTAGGTGCGGGTGCATGCCTTTGCGGCTGACTTCAACGGCAGCCTCAAAGATGGCGCGGGCCTGCATCTCAGTGATCTCGGGGAAGGCGATGCCGAGACGGCAGCCGCGCAGGCCGAGCATGGGGTTGATTTCATGGAGTTCTTCGACGCGGGCCAGGGTGGTATGCAGCGTGGCCAGTTCGGGCGAGTTGGGCTCCGTGATGTTGAGCTTGGCGATGTCGACCAGGAGGTCTTCGCGCTTGGGCAGGAACTCATGGAGGGGTGGGTCGAGGAGGCGGATGTTGACTGGCAGGTCGCCCATGGTCTCGAAGAGGCCGATGAAATCTTCACGCTGCATGGGCAGGAGAGCTTCGAGGCGTGCGCGGCGATCCTTCTCAGTGCGGGCCATGATCATGGCCTGCATGTGCGGGAGCCGGTCTGCGTCAAAGAACATGTGCTCGGTGCGGCAGAGGCCGATGCCTTCGGCGCCGAAGAGCATGGCCTGGGCGGCGTCGCGCGGTATATCGGCGTTGGCGCGGATGCGCAGGCGGCGATAGCGGTCGGCCCAGCCCATATACTCGACCAGGAGCGGGTCGTCTGGGGTGGCGGGGATGACGGGACGTCGTCCGGCGATGATGCGTCCGGTGCCGCCGTCGAGGGAGATCCAGTCGCCTTCACGATAGACGTGCCCGGCGACGGTCATCATGCCCTTGTCTTCTTCGACGAGGCAGCAGCCAGCGCCGGCGATGCAGCACTTGCCCATGCCACGGGTGACTACGGCAGCGTGGGAGGTCATGCCGCCGCGGGAGGTGAGGATGCCGGCGGCAACTTCCATGCCGGCAATGTCTTCGGGGGTGGTTTCACGACGGACAAGGATGATGGACTTCATCTTGCCGTTTTCCTTGTATTTGACGGCATCCTCTGCGGAGAAGACGATTTGTCCGACGGCCGCGCCGGGTGAGGCGGGCAGACCCTTTCCGAGGACTTCGACGGTGCCGTCCGACTCATCGAGGCGGGGGACGAGGAAGTCGTAGAGCTGGTTGGGCTCGACGCGGAAGATGGCCTGGCCGACGTTGATGAGGCCTTCGTTAACCATGTCGATGGCGATTTTGACAGCGGCGATGCCGGTGCGTTTGCCATTGCGGGTTTGGAGCATGTAGAGTTTGCCATCCTGGATGGTGAACTCGAAGTCCTGGAGGTCCTTGTAGTGGGCTTCCATGCGGCTGGTGAGGTCATGGAGCTCATCGTAGATCTCTGGCATGAGACGCTTGAGCTCAGAGATGTGGACGGGGGTGCGGACGCCGGAGACGACGTCTTCGCCCTGAGCATTGAGGAGGAATTCGCCGTAGAATTCCGGGTCGCCGGTGGCCGGGTTGCGGGTGAATCCGACGCCGGTGCCGCTCTTGTCACTGAGGTTGCCGAAGACCATGGCCTGTACGGTGACGGCAGTGCCGAGCCAGTCGTCGATGTGATTGATGCGGCGATAGGCCTTGGCGCGGGAGTTGTTCCAGGAGGAGAAGACGGCGTCGCGGGCCATGATGAGCTGCTCGACGGGGTCTTGGGGGAAGGGCTTGCCGAGGGAGTCGAGAATTAGGCGTTTGTAGCTGTGGATGACTTCGAGCAGGGCGACGGCATCGAGGTCGGTGTCCTGGACGGCACCGGTGAAGCGCTTGATTTCGTCGAAGATGTGCTCGAAGTCGTGCTTGGGAATGCCGAGGACGACGTCGCCGAACATTTGGATGAGGCGGCGGTAGGAGTCATATGCGAAACGTTTGTTCTGGGTTTGTTCCGCCAGGGCCTCGACAGAAATGTCGTTCAGGCCGAGGTTAAGAATAGTGTCCATCATGCCGGGCATAGAAAATTTTGCGCCGGAGCGAACGGAAACCAGCAGCGGGTTGTCGCCCGCGCCGAACTTCTGCCCCTGCAGATCTTCGAGACGATGGAGAGCTTCCATCATCTGTACGGTGACTTCGCCTTCGAGCTCGCCGCGCATGTATTCGCGACAGGCCTCGGTCTGGATGGTGAAGCCGGGGGGTACGGGGAGCCCGACGTTGGTCATTTCGGCGAGGCCAGCACCTTTGCCGCCGAGGACATCTTTCATGGTTCCTTTACCTTCGGCCGCGCCGCCGCCGAAGAAGTAGACGAATTTTGTAGGGGTCTTGTCTTCCGTTGCTACCGGTGCTGTGACCGGTTCCACCGCAGTCGTTGCCATATCATTCCTCCAGGCTTTGGGGCGAGGAGCGGAGGGCAAGTGTCATGTTATGAGACAGACACGGCATTCCCTTGATGAACGGCCGACCTGTGGAGAGTCGAGATGGCAAATGCCGGAAGTGGTTTATTTTCCGGAAGATGCCCGGGACAGACACGCAGCGATCCGTTCCTCGCCGCTTTCAATTGCACCCGAATTCTCTATCCTTGTACCGCATTATGAATGTATCCTGCATCACATGTGTTACCGATTCATTTTCGCAATTTTTTACGGTTAAATTTTGTGACTGGTGGGCAAAAAGAGTGGGGGGGCCACCCAAGGTTGCGCCCCCACTTTTGTGAAGAATGGAGTGACTGAATCCGCGAATTTCCGGATCAGTTGGTGGCCTTGGAGTCGATCCTCATGCCGTAGAAGGAGCGGTGCACGAAGAAGACGGAGATGGCGAAGAACACGACGGTGAGGACGTGTTCGAGCATCGGGTTGCTGGCGGTGAGGGTGACGGCGAGCTCGACAGCGAGCAGGCCGAAGAGGGTGGCGAATTTGATGATGGGGTTGAGCGCCACAGACGAGGTGTCCTTGAAGGGGTCGCCGACGGTGTCTCCGATGACGCAGGCGTCGTGGAGGGGTGTTCCCTTCTGCTTGAGGTCGACTTCGACGACCTTCTTGGCGTTATCCCATGCTCCGCCGGCGTTGGCCATGAATATGGCCTGGTAGAGGCCAAAGATGGCCAGTGAGAAGAGGTAGCCGATGAAGAGGAACGGCTCCATGAACGCAAACGACAGTGTGGCGAAGAAGACGGCAAGGAAGATGTTGAACATCCCCTTTTGCGCGTACTTTGTGCAGATTTCGACGACCTTCTTGCTGTCGGCGACCGAGGCTTTCTCTGCGCCATCGAGTTTGATATTGGCCTTGATGAACTCAACCGCGCGGTAGGCACCGGTGGTGACGGCCTGCATGGAGGCGCCGGTGAACCAGTAGATGATGGCTCCGCCGCAGATGAGCCCGAGCATGAAGGGGGCGTGGAGCAGGGAGAGTTTGTTGACGTTGACGGTTAGTCCGTGGGTGAGGGCCATGATGATGGAGAAGGTCATGGTGGTTGCGCCGACAACGGCAGTGCCGATGAGGACGGGCTTGGCGGTGGCCTTGAAGGTGTTGCCTGCGCCGTCGTTGGCTTCGAGGAGGTACTTTGCGGTTTCGAACTTCGGCACGAAGCCGTAGTCCTTCTTGAGCTCGGCCTCGATGCCGGGGATGGTTTCAATGAGGGATAGCTCGTAGACGGACTGGGCGTTGTCGGTGACCGGGCCGTAGGAGTCTACAGCGATGGTGACCGGGCCCATGCCGAGGAAGCCGAAGGCTACGAGGCCAAAGGCGAAAACGGCGGGAGCGAGCATTTCCGCTTCCATGGAGGGGCCGGTGCTGAAGAAGTAGCCGAGGGCCATGAGGGCGACCATGCTGAGTCCGAGCCAATAGGCGGAGAAGTTGCCGGCGACGAGACCGGAGAGGATGCCGAGCGACGCTCCGCCCTCCTTGGCCGAGGTGACAACTTCCTGGACGTGGGCCGAGTTGGTGGAGGTAAAGACCTTGACGAGCTCGGGAATGACAGCCCCGGCGAGGGTGCCGCAGGAGATGATGGAGGCCAGCTTCCACCAGAGGGTTCCGTCACCGAGTGTTGGAATCATGGCGTAGGAGACGATGTAGGTGAGGACGATGGAGATGATGGAGGTGATCCAGACCAGGGAGGTGAGGGGCGCCTCAAAGTCCATTTCGTCGGAGTTGGCGTATCGGGCTTTGGCAATGACGCCGTTGAGGAAGTATGCGAAGGAGCTTGAGATGAGCATTCCGACGCGCATGACGAAGATCCAGACGAGGAGTTCGGCCTGGGTAGCGGGGCTCTTGACGGCGAGCAGAATGAAGGTGATGAGGGCGACGCCGGTGACGCCGTAGGTCTCAAAGCCGTCGGCAGAGGGTCCGACCGAGTCGCCGGCATTGTCGCCGGTGCAATCGGCGATGACGCCAGGGTTGCGGGCATCGTCTTCCTTGATTTTGAAGACGATCTTCATGAGGTCGGAGCCGATGTCTGCAATTTTGGTGAAGATGCCGCCGGCGATGCGGAGAGCCGCGGCGCCGAGGGACTCGCCGATGGCGAAGCCGATGAAGCAGGGGCCGGCGTAGTCAGCCGGGATGAACAGGAGGATGGAGAGCATGATGAGCAACTCGACGGAGATGAGCAACATGCCGATGCTCATGCCGGCCTTGAGGGGGATGGCAAAGAGCGGATAGGGCTTGCCGCGGAGTCCGGCGAATGCGGTGCGTGAGTTGGCGAAGGTGTTGACGCGAATGCCGAACCAGGCGACGCCGTAGCTGCCGGCGATTCCGACGAGGGAGAAGCCGAGGATGATGGGCAGCGTGACCCAGATGGGCTTGTTGGGCACGGGGGCGAGCACGCCGAAGTAGAGCGAGATGATGACGGCGATGAATGTCCAGAGTAGGAGGATGAACTTGCCCTGCGTGACCAGATAGGTTTTGCAGGTTTCGTAGATGAGCTCGGAGATTTCGCGCATGGAGCGGTGGACGGGCATGTTCTTGAGCTGGACGTAGATGGCGAGACCGAAGAGGAGGCCGCCGACGCAGAAGAGGAGGCCGAGCATGAGCAGCGCATGGCCGTTGAGGCCGAAGTGGCTTACGGTGCGCAGGTCGGGCAGTACGAGGTTTGCTTCCCCGCCGCCGGCTTGCTCGGTTTGGGCGTTGGCGAGCGTGGGAACAAGCAATGCGAGCAGGGCGACAGCCGTGCGGTAGGGCCGGTTTGTTAGAGCCCGGAAAGCGGATGTTGCGGTTGCCTTGCTCAGGACTTTACGAGCAAAAAAAACTGCCGCGACGAGCGACAGTACACTGACAGCGAAAACGAACGATACCCCGTTGGATGCGACGTCCATTGTATTTTTCCCCTCCCGGATTCAAGCCGCGGTTACACAGAGCAATCCATGGCCGGAATCCAATCACCGGAAACCTACCATGCCCCCTGGGGGTGTGGATGTGACCGTGAACACGCAACGGAGAAGTAGAGCACACGGGTTTTGGGATAGGCCAGAGAAATCTTGTGATTTTTTATTGGAAGCGTGTGACGGGCAGAGAAAAGGCCGGGGCAAGACGTCCGGCCTTTCGTTGTTCAAGGACGGTGATCAGGACTGGGCGCGGAGCTCGGCGAGGATGCTGGCGACGGCCTGGTCCGCAGCGCGGTCGATCTCGATGGACATCTCCATGTGGATGGGCTGCCGGGGGTCGATGGTGATGGCGTAGAGGGTGACTTCGCGTTCACCGCCGAGGAGGTGGAAGACATCGAGAAGATCCTTGATGCCGATGTCGTGAGCGGTGAGAGTGGGCGGATAGTCGCGTGAAAAGCGAGGGGAGGTGCGGGTGACGGTGCCGATGGGGCTCGAGTCTGCCGAGGCATCGATCATGATGATGCGGTCGGCCAACTGAAGGGGCTCAAGGAGGACGAAACCTCCAGTGCCGCCATCGAGACACTCAACATTGGGGGGAAGGTCGAGTTTGGAGAGTCGGCGTACGACGTGTACGCCGACTCCTTCGTCACTCAATATTGTGTTGCCCAGCCCCAGAACCAGTGTTTTTGGTTGGCTACTTTGCACGCTTCTCCCGTTCGAACTTCCATCCACCGACGATGGATGAGATGGTACCACGGCCTTCAATGTAGTCATGATAGAAGGACAGGTACACATGGACGATGACGAAGAGAACAAAGAACCACATGAACATGTGGTGCCAGTTGCGCACGGAGAACTCGCCACCCATGATGGGCACGATCCAGCTGAACATGTGAGGCAGCCAGCTCTTGCTCATCGAGGAGTACAGGGCGAATCCGGTGATGGACTGGGCCACGAAGGCCAGGAAGGTGCAGAAGTAGATGAGGGCGGCCAGGGAGTTGTGTCCCATGGAGATGGGTCCATGGAGGTCAACCTGGAGTACATCCGCCTTGACGACGTCGACAATCTCCTGCCGTTGGCTTGGTTTGAGCGGGAAGAAGGTCTTCCAGCTTGCGTATTTGTTGCCGACGAAGCCCCAGTAGATGCGAGCGCTGAAGTTGAAGACGTAGACGAAGGCACAGATGAAGTGGACGAAACGGACGGTGCCGAACCAGTAGAGCTGGTAGGCCTCAGCCGCGTAGAAGGGGCGCAGGGGCGCCCCGATGAGATACCCGGTGACGATGAGACCAACGAGACAGACAGCGTTGATCCAGTGATAGACGCGGACCGGGAGTTCCCAGACGTAGACGCGCCTGTAATCCGCCGGGTGCCTTGGGGCCGCGACAGGCCCCGCGTTGATTGCATTTGCTTTCATAGCGCTTGATGGCTCCTTCCCGGTTTACTCAAAGGTGACGCGCTGAATGTGACGGCCCTCGGAGTCATACAGATGGACGGCGCAGGCCAGGCAGGGATCAAAAGAATGGATGGTACGGAGGATCTCGACTGGTTGCTCAATGTTTGCGACTGGGGTGCCAATGAGCGCAGATTCAAAGGAAGAGCGCTGGCCCTTGGCATCCCGGGGAGAACCGTTCCAGGTCGTGGGCACCACGAGCTGGTAGTTTTCGATTTTGCCGTCGTGGATCTTGATCCAGTGGGCGAGAGCGCCACGCGGAGCCTCGACGAGGCCAACGCCTTCGGCATCGGTGGGCCAGGTTTTTGGTTCCCAGCGCTCGGGGTTGAAGGTGGAAACTTCGTGGATTTTGACCTGCGCCATGAGGTCATTGAAGAATTCCTTGAGCCAGCCCATGGCAAGCTCAGCGTCAATGCCGCGAGCCGCGGTGCGGCCGAGGGTGGAGAAGAGCGCGGAGACCGGCACGTTGAGCTTGCCGAGGGCGCCCTTGACGGCGTCCTGGACCTCGGTGCGGCCGGCGGCGTAGCTGACGAGGAGGCGGGAGAGCGGACCTACTTCCATGGCCTGCTCTTTCCAGCGGGGAGTCTTGAGGAAGGAGTACTTATCGAATCCTTCGAGGGTCTGGAAGGGGGGCTTGGGGCCGGAGTACTTGATGTCGGTTTCGCCCGCCCAGGGATGGAGGCCGACGTTGTCACCGCCCTCGTAGGTGTACCAGGAGTGCGCGATGTACTCCTTGATTTCCTGGGAGTCGCGGGGATTGACGGGATGCACGGTGGAGAGGTCGCGGTTGAGTATGACGCCGCGGGCATATTTGAACTTGTCCGGGTTGCCGTAGCCCTCGGTGGGGAACTCGCCGTAGCTGAGGTAGTTGGAGAGACCGCCGCCAATGGCCGCCCAATCCTTGTAGAAAGATGCGACGGCGAGCAGATCGGGGATATAAACCTGGGTGACGAACTCGTCGGCCTGGTCGATGAGCTTTTTGACGAGGTTGAGGCGCTCTGAGTTGATGGCGTTGACTTCGTCGGTGTTGATGGAGCAGGGAACGCCGCCGACGAGGAAATTGGGATGCGGATTCTTGCCGCCGAAGACGGCGTGAATCTTGACGATTTCCTTCTGCCACTCGAGGGCGTCGAGGTAGTGGGCTACGGCCAGCAGGTTTGCCTCAGGAGGGAGCTTGAAGGCCGGGTGCCCCCAATAGCCGTTGGCAAAGATACCGAGACCGCTGGCGGCAAACTGCTTGATCTTGTCCTGAACGCTGGAGAAGTAGGCTGGGGTGTTCTTGTCCCACTTGGAGAGGGACTGGGCGAGCGCTGCAGTCTTCTGCGGATCGGCCTTGAGTGCGTTGACGATGTCGACCCAGTCGAGGGCGTGCAGGTGGTAGAAGTGCACGACGTGATCGTGAACGTACTGGGTGGTCTGCATGATGTTGCGGATGATCTCCGCGGTGTGGGGGACGGTGATGGAGAGGGCATCCTCAACGGCGCGGACGCTGGCCAGCGCGTGGATGCTGGTACAGACGCCGCAGACGCGTTCGGTGATGGCCCAGGCGTCGCGTGGATCGCGGCCCCTGAGGATTTTCTCAAGTCCGCGAACCATGGTTCCGGCGCTCCAAGCGTCGGTGATTTTTCCGTTTTCCACCGTTGCTTCAATGCGCAGGTGGCCTTCAATGCGTGTCACTGGATCGACAACAATTCTGGTTGCCATAATTTCTAAATCCTCTCTTTGGCCTGCGCCTAAACTTCAGGCTGGTCGTCGGTGTGAACTTCGGCGATGACCGCCCTCTTGCGAACATTGGTGACAATGGCGTGGGCTGCAACGCCGGCGATAGTGGCCAGTCCAACAGCCGTGCCTACGCTGTCTGCGGTGCTCTCAATGCCAAAGCCCGGGAAGGACGGCAGGTGCTGGTAGAACGGGCCGTTATCCCAGAAGCCGGCTTCGCTGCAACCGATGCAGGGATGGCCGGACTGGATGGGGTAGCTAGTGCCTTCATTCCAACGGACGACAGAGCATGCGTTGTAAGTGACGGGGCCACGGCAGCCGACCTTGTAGAGGCAATAGCCCTTGCGCGCGTTCTCGTCGTCAAAGCTCTCAACGAAGAGACCGGCATCGTAGTTGGCGCGGCGATAGCAGGTGTCGTGGACGCGGCGGGAGTAGAACTCCTTGGGGCGGCCGAGGTTGTCGAGAGCGGGCAGCTGCCCGAGGACGACCATGTGGGTGACGACGGCCATCATGACATCGGCAATCGGCGGGCAACCGGGAACATTGATGACGGGCTTGTCGACGAGCTTGTGGATGGGGGTGGCGCCGGTGGGGTTGGGCTTGGCGGCCTGCACGCATCCGTTGGAAGCGCAGGAGCCCCAGGCGATGACAGCGGCGGCGTCTTTGGCGACTTCCTGCAGGATGGATTCGGCGGTCTTGCCACCGATCATGCAGTAGACGCCATCGTCACCGAGGGGCACGGCACCTTCGACGAGGACGATATACTTGCCCTTGTTGTTCGCGATGGTGTCAGTGAGGCATTTCTCGGCCTGGAAGCCTGCCGCGGCCTGGAGGGTCTCAGTGTAGTTGAGGTCGAGGACGTCGAGCAGGACGTCGGCAACGATGGGGTGCGATGCGCGAATGAAGGATTCGCTGCAGCAGGTACACTCCTGGAAATGAAGCCAGACAACGGCTGGTTTGGATTTGACGTCGAAGGCTGAAACGACCTGCCCAACAGCAGATCGGTCAAGCCCCGCCATGGCAGCGGCCGCACCGCAGAACTGCAGAAAATCGCGGCGGTTGTAGCCTTTGGCTTGCATTGACTGCCAGATAGATTGACTAGAATTGCCCATGCCCACCTCGCGTAGAACCTATACAGCCGTGCTTCGGCGCGCAATCTACAGAAAGAGGCGGCAGCCGGAGATAGCTGTGAGAAATCCTGTCGAAGTTAGGGCAGGTTGAGCACTATGGGATGTGAGCGTCGTCACGCGTCGATGTGCATGAAGAGAAAGTTTTGATGGGTCTGTGGTTGCTCGGCATCCCCATAGATTGTCGATGCTGGGGTGGCTAAGTTGCAGTGAGAATAGGCTGGAAACGCCCGCACGATCACATGGCCAGGGGAGGTGGTTGATAGCCAAATGCCTGGTCAATGAGGTGGGCCACGCCGAGGACGAATTCATCCATATAAGGGCGGGCGGCGACCTGTACGCCGATGGGCATGCCCTGAGGGGAACGGCCGACGGGAACGACGGCGGCGGCCGCGCCGAGAGTGTTGAACCACTGGGTGTGGCGGACGGCGTCGAGGTAGGCGACGGGCTGACCGTCGATGGTCCAGGTGCGCTCGTTGGGGCGGAAGGCGGGGATGCTGGCTACAGGGCAGAGCAGGATGGGGAACTGCTGCATCTCGGCGAGCATTTCACTGCGGACGAGGTCAAGCTGGGCCCAGGCGGTGAGGAGATCGTCGGCGGAGAGCGGGCCGGAGGCGTGGGCGATGGCGAGGAATTCCTGAAAGATGGGGCTGAGTTCGGCTTCCCTGCCCTGGATGGTGGGCTGGTAGAACTTGGCTCCGCACTGAACGAAGAAGGTCCACCAGAGCTTGCGCAGGGGCTCGAGGGAGCGGGGACGGAAGAACTGGACGCGGAAGCCGAGTTGGCGGAGGAGGCCGGCGGCGTCGCGGACGGCCTGCCGGGTTTCTGGCGTGACGGGAACGAGGCCGTCGTCTTCGAAATAGCCAATGGTGTTGGAGCGCAGCTCGATGGGGGATGGGTGGCGGAGCGGGATGGGCGCTCCGAGGTGGTCGAGGGGGTCGGGGCCGGAGAGGGTGTTGAAGAGCAGGGTGACGTCTGCGATGGTGCGGGCCATGGGGCCGATGGCGCCGAGGGTGGAAAAGGGACCGACGCAGGGGGGCAGATGGCCGCGGCCGGGGATGCGTCCGGGGGTGGGCTTGAGGGAGCAGATGCCGGTGAAGTGAGCGGGGAGTCGGACGGAGCCGCCACTGTCGCTGCCGAGGCCGGCGGCGGAGAGTCCGGCCGCGATGGCTGAGGATTCGCCTCCGCTGGAGCCGCCTGGGGAGTGGTCGAGCGCCCAGGGGTTGGCCGTTTCGCCGTGAAGGAGATTGGCGGTTTCGTAGGCCATGAGGAATTCCGGGCAGTTGGTGGTGCCGAGGATGAGGGCGCCGGCGGCGCGAAGACGGGCGACGACGGGGGCGTCTTCGACGGGGATGCTGCCTCGGTTGAGGGTGCTGCCGATTTCGCAGAGGTAGCCGGCGGTGGAGATGGAGGACTTGACGGTGACGGGAAGACCGTGGAGGGTGCCGAAGGTCTGTTGCGCGGCGAGCGTGCGGGCCTGGGCGCGGACGCGGTCGGGGTTGAAGTCCGTGATGGCGTTGAGGGTGGGGTTGAGGCGCTCGATTTGGGCGATGTGGGCCTCGGCCAGCTCAGGAATGGAGAGCTGGCCGGAGCGGAGGAGCTCCAACTGGCGGGTGGCCGGGAGGAGGACGAGCTCGCTCAATGGCGGCTCCCCGGGGCAGCCGGGGTGACGGACGCGGTGTCGCCTAAGGTGTCAGTGTCGGCCGGAGTGGAGGGTCGGGGTTGGTAGTCGAAGCGGAAGGAGTGGTTGGGGAGGCCCTGGTCGTAGCGGTCGTTCCAGTTGAGCTGGTAGTCGATGGAGCTGCTGTCGTCGGGGTAGCTTTCGCCGGCCGGGTACGGATAGGCGCTCATGCCGTGGAAGGGCAACTGGGAGACGGTGAAGGGCAGGGCGTCGTAGTAGTCCATGTCTTTGACGTAGCCGTTGGCGTAGAAGAAGTAGTCGCGCTTCCATTGCTGGGGCAGGGTGGGCAGGTTGTGGGCGTCAAAGTCGGTGGCGATTTCTTCGCCGCTGCCGAAGATGGCGAACTGGTTGTCGATGCCGGCGACGAGCGGGGTGACGTCGCCGAAGTGGGTGTAGTTGCCGCGCTGACGCTGGAATGGGCCGGTGAGGGAGACCTGGTCGTAGTTGTAGCTGAGGTCGCCGGGGCTGACGCCGTCGATTTGGCGGGGGTAGCCGTGGAAGCGCAGAGTGGCTTTGGCGAGGGGAACCTCGACCTGATGGACACTGGCGGTGGCGTCGGGGCCGTTGTCGATGAGCACCTGATCCCAGTAGATCTGCAGGTTGGTGACGATGCGGATGCGGTGGGTGCCGTCGGGGAGCAGGCCGGTGAGGTCACTGACGATGGTGCGCTGGAGACCGGCGGGGAAGCCCATTTCCTTGCCGATGCGCTGCCAGGAACCGTCGGGGAGCTGGGCCTCAACGTAGGGCGAGATGGGGGTTATGCCGGCCTGCCAGGCCGAGTAGAGGGAGCTGGCGGAGAAGTACTCGACGTAGCCGGTGAGGAAGAGGCGAAGGGGGTTGGCGGGCTGCCAGGCGGGCAGGTCGAGGGTGAGGGAGTGGGTGTTGGCGAAGCCATCGTAGGGGAGCTTGGTGAAGTCGCTGACGAAGGTGTGGTCGACCTGCTGGAGGGCGGGGAGGACGTTGCGGCCATGGTCGTCCCAGGCGGCGACGGGGGGGTGGGCGGCGGCGCTGACGACGAGCTTGCCGGTGGCGAAGGGCGGATCATCGAGGAAGCGCTCTTCGGGGTAGACTTCGGTTCCCAATGGGTGGTCAATGGCGACGAGACGTAGCTGGTCGATGTAGTTGACCTCTTCCATGGGCTCGGTGAAGCGCAGACTGAGATGACCGTTGAAGGGGGCGAGCCGGGAGCCGTCCACCTTGATCCACTCGTCGGGGCGGGGAGTGTTGCGGCGGACTGGGGTGAACCAGTGACCGACGACGCCGGCGCCGATGGTGTCAGTGACGAGCGTGTAGTGGGTGCCGTCCCAGGCGAAGAGGACGGGGCAGGAGCTGCCGCGGCGATCCGCCTCGGTGTAGGCGACGAGGGGCTGATGGGGGACGTTGATTTCGTCCTGGGGAACGCCAGTGGGCCAGAGCATGCGAACCATGTCAGCGTTGGGGGTTTGTCCGAGGCCGGCGACGATTTGCTGGGGGCCCTGGGTGAGGTAGCCGGAGCCGCCGGGGATCTCCCACTTTTGCCAACTGTCGGCGGAGAAGACCTCGACCTTGGTGCCGATGGCGGTTTTGTTGTCGGCGAATCCGGTGAAGTTGAGGTGGAGGGAGTGGTTTTTTTCCCCGCCGATGTTCTTGAGCCAGACGGGGGTGGCGGTGGCGGAGGTGACGAGCAGGTCGGTTGCGCCGTCGCCGTCGATATCCATGGCGATGAGGCCGCGCGGGTTGGCCAGGGTGAGCTTGTCAAGTTTGTCCAGACCGAGGTCGCGGCTGACGTCTTCGAAAGTGCCGTCGCCCTGGTTGCGGAGCATACGGATGCCTGCGCCGTGGGCGGTTTGGACGACGACGGCGAGGTCGATCCAACCGTCGTTGTCGAAGTCGATGGGGGTGACGCCCCATGCGCCTCTTATGTCTTTGGCATCTTTGAGGGGGAGTGGGACGCGCTCAAAGGATTTGCCGTCGCTGTTGCGCCAGAGGGTGATGCCAGGAGCGCCGTCGTGGGTCACGGCCAAGTCCATCCAGCCGTCCTTGTTGTAGTCGAGAACGGTGACGCCGCGGGTGGGGCCGAGTTTTTCCACGCCGAAGAGCGGCTGGGAGGGGTATTTGCCCTCTCGGGGGTTGATGTAGACGAGCGGGGAGGGGCCATCGGTGGTGGTGATGATGTCGACGGCACGGTCATTATTGACGTCGGAGAGGATGACGGCGCGGGTGGGAGTGGTTCCGCCGAGGCCGGTGGGGTCGGTCCACTCGGTGAAGGTCTTGTTGCCGTTGTTGCGCCAGAGGATGCTGGAGTTGCCGCCGGGGGCGAGGGGGCTGCCGGTGACGAAGAGGTCGAGGTCGCCGTCGTGGTCGTAGTCGATAAAGCTGAGGCTCTGGGGGTGGTTGAGGGGCTTGAGGCCGACGGCGGCGGTGGTATTTTCAAAGTGGCCCTTGCCGCGGTTGTGGAAGAGCAGGAGTTGGTCGTCGAGGGCTACGGCGAGGTCGTTGAGGCCGTCGGCATCGTAGTCTCCGACGGCGCAGGAGACGGCGTGGCCGCTGGCGACGAGGCCGGTGTCGGCTGCGGGGAGTTCCGAGAAGGTGCCGTCGCCGTGGTTGCGATAGACGTGGATGGCGCGGGGGCCGGTGCCCATGAGGACGAGGTCGGGGATGCCGTCACCGTCGACGTCGAGGATGCAGGCTCCGCCGGAGAGTTTTTGGGCGAGGGGGTGGGATATTGGCGGGAGGACGCGTTTCTCCGCGAAGTGGACGGGAATGGCCGGATGGGGCACGGCGGGGGCGGTGTAGGCCACGGCCATGGAGTAGTTCCCCTGTTCTCCGTAAGCGAGGCCGAGGGCGGCTGCGACCTTGGTGCTGGTGAGGTGCTGGAAGCGGACGAAGTGGGGGTGAGCTTCGGTGGCCCTGCCGGAGCGCTGCAGGGCGCGGGCCATCGCGAATTCAGAAGACGAGTGGACCGGATTCTGGGCGAGAGCGAGTTTGAAGACTTCGATGGCCTGGGGCAGGCGCTTGAGGTCCTGGAGGCAAACGCCCTGGAAGTAGAGGGAGTCGGCGCTGGAGGGGTCAAGCTGGACGGCGTGCTGGAAGGAGGCGAGGGCGGGTTCGAGCTCGTTGGCGGCGCGATGGACGAGGCCGAGGTTGTACCAGGGGCGCGGGTCAGTGGGGTTGAGGGCGGTGGCGCGCTCGAGCGATGCCTGGGCCTGGGAGAGCTTTTGCAGGGCGAGCAGAGCGATGCCGTCGTTGAGCGCGGCCTGTTCAAGGGCGGGGTCGAGGGCTGCGGCTTGGGCAAAGTCAGCCTCGGCGCGCTCGGTCTGCTGCTGGTTCATCATGGCGACGCCGCTGTTGTTGAGCAGCACGGCCTGAGGGTTGGGCTGAGCAGGCGCGGCGAGTGCGGCAGGCACGGCAAGGAGGGCAAATGCCATGGGCAAGAGCGAGGATGTACGGAAGAGAGCGGAGGTGCGAATGAGCATTGACAGGCTTTCTGGCCGGGATTTTGAGGTGGGCGGCAGGGGAAAGTTCACCCAATAGTGTCTCAAATCCACGGCTGATGTGCACTCAGCCTTTGGGAGGAAGCGGGAATTGTTGGACGGGGGTGAAAAAAGGAGGGGTGAGGATTGCTGGTGCGAAAGGGCGCAGGCAGGTGGGCAGGGGCAATCCCTATACTGGAGGGGTGTTGCATGACAGCCCAGAGCGCGAGGTTCGCCAGAAGCCGGTGAGGATCGACTGGATGCCATTTCTGGGGCGCCCGGCGCTGCCTAGGCCGGGGGCTGATGCGCTGAGGCGGCTGAGGAATGCGTCGATTGTGGTGACGGGCGCGGCGGGGTCGATTGGAAGCCGGATCAGCCTGCGACTGGCGGAACTGGGAACGCGCAGTCTGGTGCTGGTGGACAACAGCGAGCAAGGGCTGTTTGAGCTGGCGGTTGAGTTGGACGCGGCTGGGTTGGGCGGCGAGCGGACGCGGCTGGTGTTGGGCAGCGTGGCGGACGTGGGTTTGCTGGGCGAGGTGTTTGGGCGCTACAGGCCGGAGATTGTCTTCCATGCGGCGGCGTACAAGCACCTGCCGCTTCTGGAGGCGCATCCGCTGGCCGCGGTGGCCAACAACACCCTTGCCACCCGGACGCTGTGCCAGGCGGCGGAGCGGCACGGGAGGGCGCGGGTGGTGCTGCTGTCAACGGACAAGGCCGTGGAGCCGACGAGCATTCTGGGCGCGAGCAAGCGGATTGCGGAGCGAATTGTAGCGGCGCAGGGCGGAGTGGTGGTGCGGCTGGCCAATGTGCTGGGCAGCCGGGGCAACGTGGTGGAGAAATTTCTGAAGCAGTTGGCCGCGGGGGTTGCGCTGACGATCACGAATCCGGTGGCGGAGCGGTATTTTGTGACGATTGAGGAAGCGCGGGATCTGCTGCTGGCCGCAGCAGTGGAAGCGGATGCGGGAAGCGTCCTGGCGCCGGCACTGGAGCGTGCGCACAAGATAGGGGAGCTGGCGGAGTTTTTGGCGGGGCTTGGCAGAGGCGAAAAACCTGTGAGAGTGGAGATTACCGCGTTGCATGCCGGGGAAAAGCTGCGCGAACGGCTGTGGTCGGCGGAGGAACGTGCCGTGGCGTCGCCGGTGGCGGGGCTGGTGGCTCTGGAGTCTGCGCGGACGGTTGATTTGCAGCTGGAAGAGACGCTGGACGAGTTGGAGACTGCAGTGCGCGGGCGGGAGCTGGAGCGGGCGATGGAGCTGGTGGAACTGCTTGCGCCGGGCTATGAGGCCGGGTTTGCCGCAGGGCGGAGTGGTGTGCGCGCATGAGGCGACGGATTGCGGTTGTGACGACATCGAGGGCGGACTACAGCCATCTTTACTGGCCGCTGCGGGAGCTGGCCGAGAGGGCCGATGTGGAGCTGGGGGTGATCGTCTTTGGGGCGCACCTTTCGCCGGAGTTTGGCCGCACGATCGAGGAGATTGAGAAGGATGGCTTCCCGATTGTGGCACGGCTGGAGTGCCTGCTGAGCAGCGACACGGATACGGGGATGGCCAAGACGATTGGCCTGGCGACGCTGAGCCTGGCGGATGCGCTGACCAGTTGGCGGCCGGAGCTGATGCTGCTTATTGCCGACCGGTACGAGATGCTGGCACCGGCCAGCGTGGCGCTGGCACTGCGGATTCCCATGGCGCACATTGAAGGCGGCGAGGTGAGCCAGGGCGCGATTGACGACGCGGTGCGCAATGCGCTGACCAAGCTGGCGCATGTGCACTTTACGTCGACGCCGACGGCGCGGGCGAGGGTGATTGCGATGGGCGAGGAGCCGTGGCGGGTGCATCGAGCGGGTGCTCCGTCACTGGACCACGTGCGGAGAAGCCGGCTGTGGACGCGTGCGGAGTTGGAGGCTCGGCTGGGGCTGGATCTGACTCAGCCGACGGTGCTGGTGGCGTATCATCCGGTGACGATTGAGCGGGAGACGACGCGGGAGGCGGAAGCGGTGTTTGCCGCGTTGGCTGCGGTTCCGGAGGCGCTGGTGATGGTCTATCCCAACAGCGACGCGGGCAGCCGGGCGCTGGTGGAGCGGGCGCAGGAGCTGGTATTGGAGCGGGAGCGCATCGGACGAGCGACGCGGATTTTTGTGAACCTGGACGCGGTTACGTATTGGAGCCTGCTGGGGCAGGTGCGGGCGCTGGTGGGAAATTCGTCGAGCGGGATTATGGAAGCAGCGTCGTTTGCATTGCCGGCGGTGAACATTGGGATGCGTCAGCAGGGGCGCGAGCGGGGGCGGAATGTGATCGATGTGGCGGCAGATGCGGGGGCGATCGAGGCGGGGATTGGGCGGGCGCTGACCGCGGAGTTTCGGGAGAGCCTGGTGGGGATGACCAATCCTTACGGGGATGGCCACGCTGCGGAGCGGATTGCCGAGGTGCTGGCGACAGTGGAGTTGGATGGGCTGCTGGTGAAGGCTCCGGCGCCGATACCGGGCGAGGGCGCGTGATGGGGATTCCACTTTCCGCGCCCGATATTACCGAGGTTGAGATCGCTGCGGTGACGGCGGTGCTGCGGACGCGTTCGCTGAGCCTGGGGCCGAAGCTGAAGGAGTTTGAAGCGGCGCTGGCCGGCTACTGCGGCGTGGCGGAGGCGGTTGCGGTGAGCTCGGGCACGGCGGCGCTGCACCTGGCTGTGCGGGCGCTGGGCGTTGGGCCGGGCGACGAGGTGATTGTGCCGTCGTTCACCTTTGTTGCGGTCGCCAATGCGGTACGGTTTGAGGGCGCGACGCCAGTGTTTGCGGATATGCGGATGGGCAGTTGGAACCTGGACCCGGCAAGCGTGGAAGCAGCGATTACGCCGCGGACGCGGGCGTTAATTGTGGTGCATACCTTTGGCGAGCCGGCTGCGATGGACGAGCTGATGGCGCTGGCAGGGCGGCATGGGCTCAAGGTGATTGAGGATGCCTGCGAGGCCATTGGCGGCAGCTATCGTGGGCGGCGGCTGGGCAGCTTTGGGAATGTCGCGGTGCTGGCTTTTTATCCGAACAAGCAGATGACGACGGGCGAAGGCGGCGCGGCACTGACGAAAGACCCGGTACTGGCAATGCGGATGCGCGCCTTGCGCAACCAGGGCCGCTACGCGGGCGACGATTGGCTGCAACATGCGGAGCTGGGCTACAACTATCGGCTGTCTGAGATGGCCTGCGCGCTGGGACTGGCGCAACTGAGCCGGCTGGACGGGATGCTGGCGCGGCGGGCTCAGGTGGCAGCTCGTTATGATGCGTTGCTGGCGGGGATTCCTGGCATTGAGCGGCCGGCGCTGACGGCGGATGCGGGCGAGATCAGTTGGTTTGTGTACGTGGTGCGGCTGGCGGGCGAACTCCGTGATGGGGCTCGGGAGAGAGTACTTGACCGGCTGCGGCAGGAAGGGATTGGCTGCGGGCGGTACTTTGCGCCGGTGCATTCGCAGCCTGCCTACGCAGGGCTTGAGAGTGCGCGAAGAAGGCCGCTGCCGGTGACCGAGGCGGTGGCGCAGACGACGCTGGCGCTGCCGTTTTTCAATGAACTGACAGAGGCCGAGGCGCAAGCCGTGGCGGAGGCGCTGAAAAGGGCGGTGGAGTTGGAAGGGCGGAAGTGAGGGTGGTAGGCGAGACAGGGATCGAACCTGTAACCCCCGGCTTAGAAGGCCGGTGCTCTATCCGATTGAGCTACTCGCCCGAAGTTTCATTGTAGCGTGAGAGCGGCTTGGACGAAGGCGGCGAGGGCCTGGGCGAGGTTTTGGCGGGCGGGGGCTTCGGTTGGGCCGCAGGCGGTGAGGTAGGTGGTGATGCCGAGGCCGTCGGCGTTGGTGGCTACTGCGCGGCGGAGGACCAGATCGGCGCGGCAGCAACGGAGGTGGGCTGCGCGGAGGTGGGTGACCGCGGTTCGGGCCCAGGATTCGGCAGTGGCTAGCGTGGGAAAGACGGTGCCGGCGCGGGGCAGGCAGTCCAGGTAGCAGGCCAGGGCGAAGGCAGTTTCGGCGGGGTCGGCGTCGAGTTCGTCGGGATCAAAATCAGCGGCGTCGTCGGGATCAGGTTTGGCGGAATCTGGGGCTGGGCGCAGGTGCCACAGGTCGCATTTTGCCGTCCACAGCGGGGAGTTGGCGGAGTTGAGAGCCAGCAGAGCTGCGCCGAGGGGCGGAAAGTGGGCGGCTTCCGCTACTTCCGCCAAGCGCTCGGGATTCGCTCGCAGGTCTACCCAGCCGGACCAGAGGGCATCGAGGACGGGTGCGTCGGGGCCCAGTTCCACTTCCCAGTCAGCTTCCATGGGCGTGTCCCACGGTTTCCATGAGATAGCGGAGGAGTGTGGCCTCGGCCCAGTGGCGGTCGGGTCCGGCGGCGAGAAAGGCGCAGTGGCCACCGTGCGAGGTGCCGACGAGGATAATCGCAGGGTTGTCCTGCATGACGGCCGCGGTCGGGGGGGTGAGGCGGATGAAGGGATCGTCGTCGGCGTGGAGGACGAGGGTGGGGATGGCGATGCGATGGACGAGGCGGGCGGCCGAGGCGCGGGCATAGTAGTCTTCGGCACCCTGAAATCCGCTGAAACGGGCGGTAATTTCCTGGTCGAAGTCGCGGATGGAGTGAACCGGGCCGATGGCTACGCCGCCGTAACGCTGGGGATAGAGGCTGGCCTTGCGACGGAAGCGGCGCATGAGGTTGCGCAGGAAATGCCACTCGTAGAGGCGGTTTTGCGGCTCGTGGAGAGCGTCGGCGCTGGGCGCGAGATCGGCAGCGGGGCTGACGGCGACGGCGGCCAGCAGCCATTCGGGGGCGTCGGAGGCGAGTTCGCCGGCCAGTTTGAGTACGAGATTGCCGCCCATGGAGTACCCGACCATGGACAGGCGCTGGAGGGCGTATTTTTGGGCGAAGTGGCGCAGGACCGCGTCTACATCGCTGGAAAGAGCGGAGTGGTAGAGCGACGGGGTCCAGGTGTCTGTGCCGCCGCAGTTGCGCATGTTCATGCGGATGACGTTGCAGCCCTGGGCCCAGGCGCGGACGGTAATGCCCTGGATGTAGCGGGAGTCAGACGAGCCCTCAAGGCCGTGAACCAGCAGCAGGGTGAGGCGCGCAGAGCGGACGGAGGCCGGTTGCCAGTGGCAATGGCAGAGGACGCGGCTGTGGTCGGCGGGGTCCACGACGACGGACTCGGCTTCCGGAACGAGGCTCAGGGGTTTGCGCCGCCAGTAGTTGCCGGCCAGGGTTTGCTTGTGCGCTCCGGTGAGGAAAGGGATAGGGTGGTAAGGACGGAGCCATGCAGACTGGGTCAAGGCCGGTGTCTTGGATAGCATCATTGGCTGTACGCGGCGAAATTGGCTGCCTGGGGGTCAAGCCGGCCTTTTGGTGTACGTTGGATAGGGGCCGATACAGGGTGCCCAAGTGCCGGGGAGGTTTTTTGGGGCGGCTAGTGGGGATCGAACCCACGACATCCTGTGCCACAGACAGGCGTTCTGCCACTGAACTATAGCCGCCATCAACCTTAACGATTGTACCATTGGATCAGGTTTGTGGCATCTTTTGTGCTGGACTGGCGGTGGCTTTGCCGTGCGAGCCAACCCATAAGGGAGTGCGTTTTGAGCGAAATTGCGCGATCTTCGACGCACATTGATGGCCGTTGGTCGCCGCTGAGCCGGTGGCTGACGGACGAGCGGTTGCGCGTGCTGGAAGTGCTTCTGGACGAGGCATTTCGCATTCCTGGGACAAACATTCGCTTTGGGTTGGACGGGATCATCGGGCTGGTTCCGGGGCTGGGTGATGTGCTGGCCGGGCTACTGTCGCTGGTGATTCCGCTGGCTGCGTGGGTGCGTGGCGTGGCGTGGGTGACGCTGGTGCGCATGGTGGCCAATCTGGCGATTGGGGTGGTTGTGGGGAGTATTCCGCTGTTGGGCGATGCGTTTGACATCTGGTGGAAGCCGAACCGGCGGAACTTTGCTCTGCTGACTCGCTCGCTTGGCGCACCGCATCGGCACAGGGGCTGGGATTGGCTTTTCCTGGCGGCTCTGGGCCTGGCGGTGGGGGTGCTGTTTGCGTTGCCACTGGTGGTTCTGTGGGCTCTGGTGGCGTGGCTGTTGCACGGCGTGGCCGTGTTTGCACACTAGGCAGAGGAGTTGGGTATCCCGAAGCAGGCAAAGTCGCGATACAATCAAAAGGTGCTCAGCGTTGCCTGAGCAGGAGTCGGGGCGTAGCGCAGCCTGGTAGCGCATCTGCTTTGGGAGCAGAGGGCCGGGGGTTCGAATCCCTCCGCCCCGACCAATAAAATTTATAACTTACAGCCAGTCTGCCAACTTCCCGAGCACCCCTTTAGGCAAATTTGTAGCAGCGATTCCCTCCGAGTCCCAAGTACTTGAGCAACTGTCACCGACCCGGAGGAGGGACTGGCTTATATTGCACAGATTCCACCCGGCACCAGTGCTATTTCTGCATGTGCCCAAGGGTCGATTGCCCATTTATGGCCGACACAAGGGCGGGATTTGGTCAATGAACCATTTGTGTTGAAGAAAACGAACCACTCGTGTTGAAGAAGAGGATACCTATGCGCAGACTCAGTTTTGGACTCTCAACTTTTCTTGCGTCTCTCATCGTTGTGATGATGGTGGGATGTGGGCAAGAAACAGTAACAGTTCCTTCGGTGGTGTCTACCATCCCCACCCAGGGAGCTACGAACGTTGCCATAAACGCAGCGATCAGCGCGACCTTCAACATGGCAATGAACCCGTCTACTATCGGGAGTTCGAGCTTTATGGTAACGGGTCCTGGTGGAGCGGCTGTAGCTGGAACCGTGACGTATTCGGGGATGACGGCGACATTTACGCCAGCGATCGCGCTGGCATACTCCTCGGTCTACACGGCTACAGTTACGAATGCCGTGAAGAACCTTGGAGGCGTACCGTTGGCTGCGAATTACGTATGGACCTTCACGACGATTACGCCAACGCCATTCGTTATTGCGACGGTGCCCTTGAATGGCGCAACCGATGTGCCGGTGAGCCAGATCGTAAGCGCCACATTCAACGAAGCGATGAATGGATCGACGATTGGGAGCGCGACTTTCCTGCTGACGGGCCCTGGTGGATCGGAAGTGGCGGGAACAGTGAGCTATTCCGGATCGGTCGCTACGTTCACGCCAACTTCTGAGTTGGCATACAACGCTTTGTATACGGCCACCATTACCACCGGAGCCAGCGACCTTTCCGGCACGCCACTGGCGGCAAACTACGTTTGGACCTTTACGACGATTACTCCGCCGCCCTTTGTGGTTTCCACCATTCCAGTGAACACGGCAACTGGTGTGCCGATCACGCAGGTGCTGAGCGCAACCTTTAATGAAACGATGAACTGCGCCACGCTGGCATCGCCGGCAACGACGTTCACGTTGACAGGACCGGGCGTAACAGCAGTTGCCGGCACGGTGAGTTGTTCCGGGAACGTGGCGACATTTACACCAGCTGCCAATCTTGTGGTGAACACGCTGTATACGGCCAGGATCAACACGAATGCAGCGGATCCGGCAGGCACGCCAATCGCTGTCCCTTATACCTGGACATTCCGAACACTGCCAGCGCCAACGCCACCGACGGTTATCTCGACGGTGCCACTCAATCTGGCAACTGGTGTTCCGACCAACCAGGCCATCAGCGCAACCTTCAGCGTGGCCATGGAGGCCGCATCGATCGATGCAACTACCTTTACGCTCAGCCAGGCGGGCGGATCATCGGTGACTGGAACGGTTAGCTATGTGGCTGCCGGTTCGGTCGCAACCTTTACTCCTGGTTCCTTGCTGAAGGCGAACACCGTTTATACAGCCACCATCACGACCGGGGCAGTGGATCTGGCTGGAACAGCACTGGCACAGAATTACGTGTGGACATTCACCACAGCTGCTGCCATTGTTGTCACTCCGCCCACGGTGATCTCCACCATCCCGGTCAACCTCGCCACAAACGTTCCACTCGCGCAAGTCGTGAGCGCAACGTTCAGTGAGGCGATGAATCCGGCAACGATCAGTTCATCGACTTTCTCTCTCACCGGACCAGGGTCTACTGTTGTTCCAGGGCTGGTAGCGTATGCCTCCGTTGGAAACACGCTGACCTTTACACCCACTGCAAATCTCGCGCCCAGCACTCTGTTTACAGCGACCATTACGACCGGTGCAAAAGATCTGGCAGGCAACGCCCTTGTGCAGAATTACGTCTGGACCTTTACCACTGGCACCGAAGTTGTGGTGGTTGCGCCGGAGCTGGTGTCGACGATACCGGTGAACCTGGCGACCGATGTACCGCTCAACCAGGCGATCAGCGGGACGTTTAGCGAGGCGATGAATCCCCTGACATTGACCACGGCAACCTTCCAGTTGATGGGACCTGGCTCGACGACAGTTGCGGGAACGGTTTCCTATGATGCCATCAACTTCATAGCAACCTTCACGCCGACAGTCGCGCTGACAGCCAACACAACCTACACCGCAACCATCACCAATGGAGCAACGGACCTGGTGGGTGATCCGCTAGGAACCACAGGCGCGCCAAATCCGTGGACGTTTACTACAGGCGCCGCTGTCGTTACATCGCCGGTACCCCTCGGAACGGCATCGTTGTTCGGTGCATTCGGCGGAACCGCCGGCATCACGAACCAGGGAATTGAGACCATCATCAATGGAGATATTGGAACGACGGGCGTCTCTACGCTCATCACTGGTTTCCACGACACGACGGTTATGGTTGGGAACATTCCACAATGCGTCTATACCGAGACCCCGCTCAATATCGGGCAGGTGAATGGGGAGATTTACACGGCTGCTCCGCCACCGACGGTTGCCTGCCCCACGGAAGGGACAGCCGTAACCTATGCGGTTGCACAGCAGGCCGCAGCGGATGCGCTGACAGCCTACAACGCACTGGTTGCCTTCCCGAACGGCCTTGACGTTTCCGTATGCCCAGGCTGCGGAGGCGGTGGAGCCGGTGAGCTGGGGTTGCGGACATTGCCCGCCGGCATCTACAAGGCTGCTCCGGGTAGCTACGCGATCTCGTTGGGAGATCTAACGCTCGACGCCAAGGGCGATCCCAATGCCTTCTGGGTTTTCCAGATGGCCACAACGCTCACCGTCGGTACTCCGCAATCGAATCGCAGCGTTCTGCTGGTCAACGGTGCTCAGGCGAAGAACGTTTTCTGGCAGGTTGGCAGTGCAGCAACGATCAACGGAATTCTTGGAGGCGGAACCTTCCAGGGCACCATCATCGCCCAGGATGGCGTCTCCATCTCAACCGCTGGGGTTGTCGCAATTACCACCATTAACGGCAGGGCTGAGGTGTTGACCGGACCAGTCACCATGGTCAACACCGTCATCAATGTGCCCGCTCCATAAAAGCCAGTTGGGGTGATTCTTGGCGGAATGACCCCAGCCAGTTTTCGAGCACTGCCGATCGTGGCATGTTCCGTTTGTGTCCAGTTAACCCGCCGCTGCGGCGCTCTGTTCTTACCTGAGACCCGCAGTACAGGAGACGACAATGAGATTCAACATGAAATTACTTGCCACCGCGGCATTTACAACACTCCTGATGCCCGCGGTCTTCGTACACGCTGAGGGGTCAGCCATGGTGGATTCCTCCATGGATGCGCCAACGGCATATCCCCGGGCGCATGACTATGAGCCACCCAGAGTCGAACTGTTCGTCGGCTACTCCTACCTTCATGCCATTCCTGCTGCGGATGCCAATCGTCTGGTGTGGTTAAACGGGGGCAGCACCTCGCTGGCCATCAACTTCAATCGCTATCTTGGAGTGGTTGGCGACTTTGCCGGCTTTGACGACTCGCAGTTGCGGCTCGCCGGAGTGAATGCACCGAACGTGGTTGACTCAAGCGGCACCGTCTATAGCTATATGTTTGGCCCGCGGCTTTCGTTCCGCGGCCATGGGCGCATCACGCCTTTCGTGCAGGTTCTTTTCGGCGGAGTCCATGCCAGCGACGTGACCTACTCCAACGGATGCACTGGTATTGGCTGCACTCCGTTGCCTGCGGAAAACAAGTTCGCCATGACTGCCGGTGGCGGCATCGACTGGCGGCTCAATCGCCACTTCGCCCTGCGCGTTATCCAGGCGGAATACATGATGACCCGCTTCGAAAATCTCACCACCGGCAGCAGCGCTTCGCAGAATGACATGCGCCTGTCCACCGGCATCGTCTTCCGCTTTGGCGGACACAACGGGCCGCCGCCGATGCCGCCAGCCAACCTCACTTATTCCTGCTCCGTGAATCCGTCCGCGGTCTTCCCTGGCGACCGGATTGCCGTCACGGGCGCGGCTGCCGATCTGAATCCCTCGCGCACTGCCGTCTATACCTGGGCAGCCGATGGCGGAACAGTGACCGGAACCTCGAACACGGCCACAATCGATACAGCCGGCATTGCTGTTGGCACCTACACGCTCAAGGGTCACGTCTCTGAGGGCACCGGGGCAAACGAGAACGCAGACTGCACCGCTCCCTACCAGGTAAAGGCCTACGAGCCGCCCACCGTCAGCTGCTCAGCGAATCCGTCATCCGTCGTCGTCGGTGGATCCTCGACAATTACCGCACTCGGCGTCAGCCCGCAGAATCGTCCCCTGATCTACAGCTTCTCCGTAACCACAGGAACGGTGAGCGGAAGCGGATCAACAGCTACGCTCTCCACTGTTGGAGCACCGCTTGGAACGTCCACAGTCACCTGCCAAGTCGTAGATGACAAGGGCCAGACAGCTTCCGCAACGACCAACGTTGATGTGGCTGCACCGGCCGTTGCCGTAGTGCCGGCAGTGAGTGAGCTTTGCGTGGTCAGCTTTGCACGCGACTCTCGCCGCCCAGCTCGTGTGGACAACGAAGGGAAGGCATGCCTGGATGGAATCGCTCTGACCTTGCAGCGAACCTCGGATGCAAAGCTTGCTGTTATCGGCAATGCTTCGAAATCCGAAAAAGCCAGCAGCAACCTGGCATCCGACAGAGCGTTGCACACCAAGGCTTACCTGGTCAGCGAGAAGGGAATCGATCCGTCACGCATTGTCACGTACAGGGGATCTCAGGACGCAAAGTCGGCGACCACCACGCTGATTCCGGCCGGTGCGACCCTGGATGCCACGGGTGACACGCCGGTGAATTAAGACGGCGCCCACAACAATCCACGACCCAACTACAACGCTGGCCCGAGACGATCTCTCGGGCCAGCATTGTTGCGTCATCAGGTTCTCTCGTCGTGGGCGCGTCTTCCACGCTCTTATGAGTGGAGAGATTCATCTGGTTCCGGGGAAGGGGCTTTCGATAGGGGCCAAGTATGGGGTTCTGGGTGGCGGACGCACAGGACCAGCAAGAATCCGGGAGGCGTTTCGCCGGAGGTACAGCGCATCGACAGAAGCAGAACTGGAGAGACTTGTTGGTGTGTCTGAGGCAAAAGGCGTTTGAGGGCGTGACTTTGACTGTGTCCGGGATAGTGCACCAAGGGACAGGGATGAATATTTAGGTTATAGATTGGGTTTGGTTGCGGGGGCTGGATTTGAACCAGCGACCTTTGGGTTATGAGCAGACCGATGTCAAGCAAAATCAACAACTTAGCGAGATCGACCATTTCGCTGAACTACAGTAAACGACAGACCGCTACAACCTCACTGTCCCTGATCTGTCCTCGGCTTTCCCCTAAGGAGCCGAGGACACCATTCATCCTTCTCTACGAAACTCCAGATTCTGTTTCAGTTTCCATTGATCTGATTTTGTGCTTCTTCGCGACTCATTCCCCATTCATCAGCACAATCTTGAAAGTAGTCTCCATGGCCGGAACTGTAGTCTCCCCAATCGTCATCATCGCTGCGGCTTGACGATGCTGAAGTGGTTGGGCGTGCTGGCGATATTGCAGTGGTGGCACGTTTAGGTTCGGGATCTGTTTGCGAATTCAAGAATGCACCGAGTAAAGCCCAGAGTAGTCCCATATCCAACCTCCAAAAACACAGACTGTATTCAACGTCCGAAGATGATTCTTCCAACGCCTAAGTCATCGACCTCGCCTCGGAAAATGTACCTCATACAGCGGCCCGACAACTACGTGCCAAGTCGACTCCGCAGGTAGATGCCAAGGACTACACCAACATAACAACAATGGCGACCAATGCCAGAAGCACTATCATAGTCAAGCAGCCGCAACCCGTGCTGTTTGTCTTTCGGGCGACGGTGATGGCCGTCACCCTGGTCATACTTCGAACAAGGGCACTCCCCGCGAAGATGGCAAACATCAAGCCGATAAAAGCCATGAATTAAATGAACCCTTCATGAAAACAATGCCAGTTCTGCTTGGTTCCCAGCACTACTTGACTATTTCTGAGCAGTTGACCTGCACATGTTGTAGTTCGTTGACCTTTACGGGGCCATAGTGTGAGGAGACATACCAGTCTCCAATGCGCCGATAAACCTCACGGAAGACTCTGCCGTTCCCCCCCGGCTTTTGCCACAGAACAATCTCGCCTCTAGCATCGATACCGAGAAACTTATCCTCTCCATCGATAGGCCTCTCATCGAATTTCACGTTAATCTGGTCGGCTAGAGACGCATCATCTCCAAGGACCAGGTAATCCTTGTCAGCGCAATGCACTGTAATCAACTCTGTCAGTTTTCTGGTGACCTCGTGCTCCTCATCCTTAATGGATTGGGAATCTTTCACACCGCGATCGCTGCTATCAGCACCTGAGCTGTTCACCTTTGACTTACAAGCTGCGAGCGCCACAAAGAGCAAGAGAGCGCAAGAGAAGCAATTCTTTTTCATTTCTACTCTCCTTTAAGCATTCTTCCTTCAGCTAATTCTGTTGGTCTCTGTAATAGTAGTTGAGCTGGATCAATTTCCAGTAGTTCGGCCAAGTACAGCAGAGGGTGGGCCAAGTACTGCGGACATATAGGCGGTGCCATTCGGTCCGGCAAGATCAACAGGATGGCCGACTTCCACCCTGCCAACAGGTCCATCGCAGACATAATTTCCCTCACCCAGTTCTTCCAATATGGGATCCTTCGCACAGGTTCCGTAGGACTGATTCAAGAGATGAACGATCGAATCTATCTTATGTCTCCGAAAATCGTACTCGATACTCTGAAGACGCAGCCTGTATAGAGTGACTTTCAATTCCTGCGCGGGACCACTGAACCGACAGTCCAAGTATTCCGGGTATGTCGAACCAGAGGTTTCATAATATCTCTGAGTGCAGTCTCCAAACTGTGTCATTCCGATTTGACCTGCGTGTTTTCCGGCATCTTCAAGCGACTCTCCCGGCCTAAAGCCCAAGATCGTCCCATTTCCCCAATCAGAAATATCGGTACTTTGGCCCAGTTTGTGGATAGTACTTTCCGGAATAGGACTCCCCTGAAATGGGGTAAAGTGAAGTCTCACTTCAGAATGGCACTCTTCAACCGTATGCCCTTGGTTTGGAATCAGTACAGCTCCATTTTCCTCCTTTATGATGTAACTTCCACCAGATCTCGCATCAATTCCATAGCTAGATTCCGCAATTTTTATGATTGCTCTCTGCGCGTCTCCTTGGACCCCCGTTGTCATGGGCGACGTGAGTTCGAACCAATCCTGACCTCGCTGGAGTTGTTGCATTGATTGTACGATATGATATTTTGTAGGAGATTCGTTGTCTCTCATATCAAAAGTTCCGCCCCAAATATATCCTGGTGTAAGCCTCGTGCATGGAACATTCGGTTCCGTTGTATGGAGTACCACATCTACTTGGGCTGTTCTCATGGCATCCCAAACCTCTTCGGCATGTATTTTCTTGTATCTAGAGACGGCGCCGTAGATTATCGCGAACATCGCAATTCCGATTCCAATCAAAATGAGAACGCGTGTTGTTTTCTTTGTTGGAGCTGAGGGAAGAGTTGCAACTGAAGGTGCCGTGCCTTCCGTTTGTCGGGTTAGAATCTTCGACACTTTAGATCCGTCGTAGTCTCGCACACTATCCCCAACGATAGCCTTGCGATTTATGCTTCGCTGAATCACCCGGGAAATCACAAAGCAGACGGCGGTGTAAAGCACCGTAAGATATATTGTGATGCGAACTCCGTCGGGATTGGGCGGATGTACTGAAGCGGGGTCGGACAGCCCCACGATGTACACCATAACGATGTCTGCAACGAAAGTCGCCAACCCTAATCGCGTGGCACGTCGAAGAATTACTTCAGGTGTTTTACAGAAGCCAATGAAATATGCAGGCCCAAGGATAATAGCGGCAACCAAAAATCGTGGTTCCCAAGGTTCCATCTGTTCCTGGGTGGCCGAAAAGGCGACCATGGCAGCAAGCATCACAGGTAAGATTGCAATTATCCCTCCGTAATAACCCGCTGGCGCTCCGAGGAGAATGCGAAAGACCCAAGGCTTGTAGATGGATGCCCCTTTAGTTGCATCACGCCGGTTCTCGATTTGGCACACGTGCTCAGAATCGCCTAGTAATTTACCGCATTTCGTGCAATACGACATGGTGAGGGGCTCCTTGATGCGAGAAGATGTTCTTCATGCGCATCATTCTGTTGAAGAAATTGGCCGCATGATAGGAGGAAATAGAAACGTGAGCCCTTACCAAAACGCCCACGGTTGTCCGAGAACCGTCTTTTTGTAGTACATGGAATTTCCGCGTGCGCCGAAATAGAACCAGAGAAGGATAGCTGGTAGACCGCCGATTGGAGAGGTAAGGATTAGAACCCCAATACACAGCAAAACCGGTCCCCAAAGACCTTTCGTCAGAGCCCACAGGCCACCGAAAAGAAACGCTGCCCAATTCCATTTTCCTTCGTAACTTGAATTGGCCTGCATCCGTTCGAATTCTTCCTGATAGTACGTAGGCAGATGGGAATAAGACGGCGCATACGCCGAGTAGGAATGAGTCTGGCTCTGAGAGTAAGAGGGAGGCGAAGCTTGTGTTTGGGCGAATCGAGTGCGGGTTCCGCATCGGTTACAGAATCCCTGATTGACTGGGACTTCAGTCCCGCAACTCACACAAGGAACAAACTGACGGGTCGGGTTCTGGGATCCGCAAGTGCCGCAGAATTCAGCATCGACTGGCAAAGCCGTGGAACACTCGATGCAATGCCGGGAAATGTTGCCTTGTCTCTCATTAGGAGGCAATACAGTCGTGTTCAGATTTTGCAAGGATCTTCACGCTTTCCGTCGCGATTTACTCCGAGAAGAAGGGATTGCAATGGAGTATGGACGAGCTTCAGGCCTCTCTATACCCCTGCCGGAACAATCGCGGCAGATTCAATTTGCGTGGTATCTGTCCTTGCAGGTTAACCGGAATCATCTTGAATGGATTGTGATTTCGGTCACAGTCCGACTCGCGTGAACCCAATCAACAACAAGCTTCAGTCGGAGGAGGCAATAGGGACAAAAGTTTGAGCGCTCATTCGAACATGGCTTCCTTAGAGGCCAATTCCATTCAGCACGGAAATTCAACACTTTGCACAGGCGGCCTTTGAGTCGCCTGTCGCATTTGGAGGACACAATCGACAACCAACTTCCACAACAACCAACCCCAACACCTCGCCCCCACCGCAGTAAGAGACCACCAGCAGTGCGGATGTGGTTTGCAACGCCCCCAATTCCTGGTCAGATGCCGCTCGACTTCGGCCTGCAGACAGAAGAGGAGGCAAACAAGGATGAGTAGGGCACTGCTCACTGCTGCAGTTCTGCTGATCAGGGTAATTGTCTTCATTGCGGCTTCAAATTGGCTGACCGAGCCGATGAAGAGGCTGTTGCCGGTCGCAAACAAGGGAGGAGGTAAGGGCCAGAAGCTCAGCGGAAGATAAAAGTTGCATTTGTTCTGCGAGTCAGGAATAGTTATAAAGCCGCCGAGACGCGGCCAGGGATCCGGCGATTAGATGTCCGCTTGTACGGGCAGAGTCACAGTCGGCTGAACGTAAGGCGCCTTGCCAGGACTGGCGGCCACGGTCTCAACAACGCATTTGCCAAGGGGTAGGTGTGTCTGTTGGAGAGAGTGGCCGTTTTTGCTTTCTCTTTTGACAACTGAATAGCCCAAGGTGGCCTCTGCCATCTCCGCCGGAGTTTGTCCTGCGCAGATGGCAAGAGCCTACGTGGGCGTAACAGGCGCGGCGTTGCTGCGCTGGGCCAGGCATGATGCCCGGCAATGAAAGGGAAGCAATTGAACAGAATGGTATCGATCGAAGAAGTGAAGTCCGGCCTGGCAGGGTGCAGCTATATCTATGTGCCGAAAGGGCAGGCGGGCGAATACGCGCCGCTGGCGGCCAATCCGTACCGCGGCTGTGGACATGCCTGTGCTTATTGCTACGTTCCGCGGGTTTTGAAGATGACTCGCTCGGAGTTTGACGCCGGCGCAAAGCCGCGTCCCGATTACATCCACAACCTTACAAAGGATGCACGGAAGTACCAGAAGGCAGGCATCACAGAGCAGGTGATGTTGAGCTTCACGACAGATCCCTACCACCCGGGCGATAACAGCCTGACGCGCGATACCCTGCAGGTCCTGCGTGACCACGGGCTTGGATTCTGCACTCTGACCAAGGGCGGCACTCGGGCATTGCGTGACCTGGACCTGTTTCGGCCGGACCGGGATGCCTTCGCGTCCACGCTGACCAGTTTGGATGATGTGTTCTCCCGGAAGTGGGAGCGTGGAGCCGCTTTGCCGGATGACCGGCTGAAGGCTTTGCAGAAGTTCCATGCTGCCGGGATCTTCACCTGGGTCAGCCTGGAGCCTACTCTCGATACAGAGTCAAGTCTGGAGATCGTGCGCCGCGTCCATGAGTTCGTGGACTTGCTCAAGATTGGCCGGGCAAACTACCTGCCCATGACCAAGACGACCGATTGGAGGGCCTACACCGAGCTCATGATCGATTTGTGCGGGAAGTTCGGTGTCCGGCACTACGTCAAGCGCGATCTCCAGCCGTTCCTGCCTGAGGGCTATCCGAACCCGCTCCGGGTTCCCCAGCACCATGGCGATGCTCTGGTCGCGGCATAGGCCCAATCTGAAGCATGGTGGCCAGTTCAAAACTGGCCACCGTCCGCGTCACAGGTGAGGTGTCTTCATTGCGGACCTGGAGCCTGAATCTTCTGAATTGGGCGGCGTTTGGCAGAACCGAGTGAGCCAGCGTTCTGTTTTGCAGTGAGATTCTCATACTAGATAGTTGTGGACAGTACGCGCAGGTTGGGAGCCATCCTGGCCCGTGTACCCCATGTAAAAACAGGATCCTCGTAAGCAGACCGGATGGGCGAGGATTCTGGGCACCAAAGGTCCACAGCCACCAGATATCCCTCCGCATCTTCACAGTGCGGTCTTCAGTGACAGGTGTCATCCTGTTGCGAAAATCGGGCCCGGTCTCAACACGAACCCCGCAGATTGCAGATAACGGGCGGGTCAATTCGGCTCTGGCGGCGCAAGCGCGCCAGGGGCCCGGCTACGCTCCGGGTAGCTATATTCCTGTGCCCGCACGGCCCCTGCCCGATGCGTGTGAAGGTGACGACTTCGCATACGCTTAACCGCGTTAGAGGGATGATGCTATGAGCGTCCAGTGAGCGGAGCACATCTGCGAGCAGCAGATCAATGCTTACTAATACCCGGAATATTCGCGTTACTTAACGCGCGCACGCTCTCTGCTCTCTGGGGCGGGGTCTGCCTTGAAAACGGCACCTATTCCCAACAGATCTGGATCTTTCGGGTTAGTCCGGGGTTCTGCACGGTGATTCCTATACTAGACAGGAGTGGGCAGCACGAGGGTCTCAGCCGCCAGGCCAAGACCTGCAAGTGCCCTAATCCAAACCAAATTTGGTTGCCGCGAGGCGATCGATTGGGAAAGGTCCACTCCATGAAAAATCTCTATCAAGACAAATACCCCATGCTTTGGGAACTCCTGCTCTTTAAGGACTCCGAGCTGCGAGCCACCTACACCGTTAATGATGTCGCGCGGATCTTCAACGTAGAATCACGCACAATTCAAAACTGGGTGGCTTCCGGGAAGCTCAAATCAAGAAATCTGCCGGGACGCGCCAAGTTCATGTCCACCGACCTTGAAGCCTGCCTCGTCAACAGCGTTTCACCGGGTTACACAAAAAGAACGGGGCGCGTTCATGGTCGGTAGCCCGCTCAACTCTGCCCTGTCGATTCTTGTTGCGGCCTGCAAGCGTACCAAAAACCTTGTCATTCTCTTCCAACCGCTCCCAATGTTTGCGGCCGTTGACATGGTTACTCGCTTCGTTGCGGAAAACGCCATAACCTTCGCGGTGCTTCTTTCTTCGGCGCAAATTCTATGCATTTTGTGCGGGAGCTACTTTTACAACCTCCCGAAAGGATTCCAGATATGAATTTCATAACCGTTCCGAATGGTACTGAAATTGCTTTGTCGGTTCCCGACTCTTCGGATTCTGACGGGAAACAAGCACTTCCCGTAAAAACCACCGGCGACTTGCTGGCGATCATGGAGAAAAATCCACCACGTTCCGTCAAGATGTTGAGGACAACGTGTGGCCACTTGGGGAAGTACTTCGACCTGCCCGGCGATCAGATTCCATTTGATTTGATCGAAGACCAAAAACGGGGCTTTCGCCCCTTTCTGGAGAGCCGGCGCTATTCGGAAAACAGCGTTCGCACTTATGTGAATCACCAGCGCGCCCTGATGAAGATGGCTATGCGCCATGGATGGGATCCCGATGGCCACCCTACTGAGGCGTGGAAGCCGTTGCTCGAGATTGCCCGTGAAGAGCGCCTGACAGACATCGTGCGCCACTTCGCCCGCACATTGAAATCACCGAAGGATGTCACCAAAGAGGCTGTCGATGATTGGGCGGAAGCCAGGGTGCGTGACAACATCATGTACTCGACAGTCGGCGGCAAGAAGTACCAGTTTTGGCGTCTTCTGCAAAAAACAGGATGGGTAACCAGCACCCCCGCACACATGCTGAAATTCGAACAGTACGGGATAGCTCTCGATGATCTCAATCCGGGTTTGAGGCGCGACATTCAGACAATCCTCAAGTGGAAGCAGGCGGCGTTCGCGGTGAATCGCCCGAAGAAGGGCCGGATACGCGCAGTAACCGCAACGGGCCTCCGGCTGATTATTAGCCAGCTTGCCGGCTACGTTGTGAATATCTGCGGAGGTTCTCCAGAGTCGTTGAAGGAACTTGCCCAAAAACCTCTTGTCGAAGGGTTTATCGAGTGGGCAATCAACGAGCGCCACATCGCGGGAAGATCCATTCAGCCACGGCTTGGAAGCTTGGCTGCTGCACTGAAATATCATCCTGCCTACGCCGAAATCGACTTCACCTGGTTCAAGCCACTGCTCGACAGCATTCCGCTGGAGGATATTTCGGAGAGGAAGAAGCGGAAGGCTGCTAAGTTCGTGGGCTACGACGAACTTGAGACAATCCCTGATCAGATCCGGGCTTTTCGGGCAGCTTACGAGAAGAAACGGAAGACGAGCCAGACACGCGTGGCGCAACTCGCAATGGAAGAATTCATGTTCCGCTGGTTCCTCGTTCTCCCGTGGAGGCAACGAAATCTTCGTGAATGTCGCATTGAGGGATCGGCTCCGAACCTGTTCAAGGGGAAGATTCCGACTCTCAGCGATATCGACAAGCCAGGATGGGTGATTGAGGAGCAAAGCAGGAATCCCGACGCGGAGTTCTGGATGGTGAGCTTCACGCCGGATGGAACTAAGACCCACATTGCGATTGATTTGCTGCTCCCTCGGCAGCTCGTCGATCCGCTTGAGGAATATTTGTCGCAATTCCGTCCGCTACTTCTCGGCAATCAGACTCCCGAGACACTGTTTGTATCGGCTCACGGCAAGCCGATGCGGTCAGATCATATCGAAAAGGTGATTGGGCACTGGACCACTAAGTTCGCCAGCGCGCGAACCACGCCCCATGTCATCAGGGACTCGGTGGCCTTCAAGTGGCTGAAAGAGCACCCAGCGGATTATTTGACGCTTTCGAAAATACTTTGGCATAAGAATCCAACAATGGTGTTCCTTACCTACGGAGCACGCTTCAATGAATCATCCGGCTCCTGTGCTATGGAAGCGTGGCTTGATAAGCGTCCAGCCCACCAGAACTAGCTCTTTCCAATACCCCACAAGATGAATAACCGCAGTTTGCCTGGCTGATGCAGAGCATTGGCTTGCTTGGAAGTGAAGGAACGACAGCATGATTCAGCAAGAGCAATTTGTAGCAGATACCAAGGTTCTCACCGTCAGCGAGATAGCTTCCTTTTTTCGCTGCGACCCAGAAACCGTTAAGCGCCGGGCACGTAGCGGAGAACTCCCTGGCTTCAAGTTTGGGAAGTCATGGTTCTTTCGCATGCATGACATCAACCGCATGATCGATACCGCAATCCATGCTGGTCATCAGGCTCGGGCATGACGACGGCTCTAGACCGCCGTTTGAAGTATCAGAATGGGACACTGGAACGCATGCCCAGGAAGAGTGGCCCCGACCTTTGGACGTATCGCTGGGTCGAACATACAAGCGGCAAGCGGCGGCGTGTCCAACTCGGGAACGTAAAAGAACTCCGGACCATGCAGGCAGTCAAACAAGCCGCGGATGGATACCGGCTCACTGCGAATCGTGAGAGCGATGTGGTTCGGGAGGTAACCATGGCGGCAGTGCTCGAGCGGTATGAGCGCGAGCTACTGACCCCGTATGCTGAATTGTCTTTGGGGGCAGTCGACAGCGGGAAGATCACTGCGCTCACTGCGAAATCGTACCGGTCATACATCCGCGGTTGGATTAGACCAAGATGGGAGAAGCACCTAATCACGGGGTTCGCCAAGCCACAGCTCCGGTCAGCCGTGGAAACGTGGCTCGCAGAATTGGTCAGCACAGGAAAGTTGGCACCAAAGACAGTTCGAGGTATAGGTTCACTGATGCGCCTGATCTTCAGGCAGTCAGTGAAATGGGGCTATCTTGAAAGCAATCCGATGGATTTCGTTGATCTGCCCGAGGGCTCGACACGCAGGAAGGAAAGGCCGCGCTCTCTGACGCCGACGGAATACTTGGGGCTGTTGCAGCTGTTCGCTCCGCGTGAGAGGCTTGCCATCGAGATCGCGGGTTGGCTGGGGACACGGCGTAGCGAGGGATTCGGTCTGAAATGGCAGGATCTCGACCTAGACCGTTGCGTCGTCACTTTTCGTCAGGGGTTTGTGTCGGGCCGCATCTCGCAACTCAAGACGGAGGCGTCGCGCACTGCAATCAGCCTCCCGGAGGAGCTTAGGGACTCTCTGATTGCCTGGAAGGAGCTGACCCCCTACTCTGGGCCAGGAGATTGGGTGTTTGCCAGCCCTGCGACACATGGGCAGCGCCCCATGTGGCCAGACTCAATGCTTGCTGACTACATTCGTCCTATTGCAGAAAAGGCGGGCTTCGGGCGGCTAGGATGGCACACTTTCCGGCATTCGTTGTCCTCCTGGGGGAAGCAAATTCTGACGCTTGAGGAGACTAAAGAACTGGTCCGTCATGCAAATATTCAGACTACAAGTGACGTCTACGGCGGGCTTTCGCTCGAAGCAAAGCGGGCTGCCCAGGATAGGCTGGTTGAGTTCGTTCACCGAGCAGCAAAGAAGCCACCCGAGGGGGTGGCTTCTTAATCTGTCCCTAACTGTCCTTTTTAGCGCTTAATCAACGACTCGTAAGCGATTGATTCTAAATGGTTGCGGGGGCTGGATTTGAACCAGCGACCTTTGGGTTATGAGCCCAACGAGCTACCGGGCTGCTCCACCCCGCAATCTGATTATAGCAAGGTTAAGGGGGTGCGGGTCAACCCGGGGCGGGGTATTCGGCGGTCGGCGGCCTGGGGGTATATTACCTGTGGAAAAGGGCTTCGAGAGCGTCGGAAGGCTCGGGCCGGACGCGGAAGTCGGCGTGGGCTTCGGCGAAGAGGACATTGCCGGCCTGGCTTATGGCGTAGGTGGCGGGGATGGGCAGGCGCCAGCTCGACTCTCCGTTGAGGAAGGGGAGGTTGACGAGGATGGACTTGAGGTAGTGCTGGTGGTACTCGGGGACGTTGTAGACGAGGCCGAATTGCTCGGCGAGCTGGGCTGCGGGGTCATGGAGCAGGGGGAAGGGAAGGCCGTGCTGCTGGGCGGCGAAGTCGGACTGGCGCTGGGTTTCGGGGCTGATGGCGACGAGCAGGGCGCCGCGCTCGCGGATTTGGCCGTAGAGGTCGCGCCAGGTTTCAAGCTCGGTGACGCAGTAGGGGCACCAGCGGCCGCGGAAGAACTTGATGACCAGGGGCCCGAGGGCGAGGAGATCGCGGCTGCGGACGAGGTGGCCTGAGGAGTCGAGGAGTTCAAATTCTGGAGCCTGTGCGCCGACGGGGAGGACGCGGTCTTCGATGCCGGTGGCGAAGAGATCCTGGATGGCACGCTCACCGACGGCGAGGCGGTCGGCGGGCACCAGTTGGCGGGTGCGGGCGGTGATGGCGTCGAGCTGGTCTTGGAGGCTAGTGTAGTTTTTCACTGATTTCTTCTATTTTGATCGCGATGCGAACGGTTAGGACGGGAAGAGGAAGCCCGAGATCCATCCCCGTCTTTGTCGGAAAAGGGGGGGGTGGGGTGTTTTTTTGAGGAAAATCCTCCTATGTCGTTGATGGGATTGTGGTTGGGAGGTGGTTGCGAGGCGTTATTTGCGCGCTTTTGTGCACTTTTTGTTGCGTTTTTTCGGCGTTCCGGCGCGGGGGGCGATTCTTTGACGGCCGGGACGATTATGCGGACTTCTTCCTGCATGGAATTTGCCCTGTGGAGGACTTCTTTCATTGTGCGCTATTGGGGAATAATTGTCGGCAGAGTTGGCCCGATTTCCTTGTGGTCTTAGTGGTTTGCTTTGTGGGGTTCTGAGATGACAGGGAAATTTGGGGGCTTGACAAACGATGGCTGTGCCCATTGAAAACGAATAAGCGACGATCTGCGTGGGACAACTAGGGCCTGTTCACACTCCCTGAGTGGATGGCGTTGCGAGCGTGAATCGGGCCAAGCAATTCTGGGCACACTAGGCCGAGCCCGAGGACTGTGGCGAGCCCACCGCTGAGGGCGAGAACGAAGTATGGCCCGATTTGCGCCGCAACCCGAAGGGACGGGGCCAGTTTTCCCAATTTCGGCGTCGCTCCTCGCTTCAGTAACCGGTTACAGCGCACTCGTCACTCCTTGAACTGAGAAAAACTGGTTCCCGTCGCCACCACCCAGGGAGTGTGAACAGGCCCTAGCGGGCATCGCTGGTGGAGGGTATCCGAGTCGTTGCCGAAGACGCTCAGAAGATGTGCCTGCCGATCTTCCCCGATATAGCGATCGACCCGCAGGCGAATTCGGGTAGATGCCTTTTCCGTGAAGCGCACGTACTCAAGCAGCCCGAGCCGCAGGTGTGCGTTCTCCATCAGCTTCGCCCTCCTTCTTCGCCGGTGGCGAAGAGCTCTTCGACGGCACGCTCACCGACGGCGAGGCGGTCGGCGGGCACCAGTTGGCGGGTGCGGGCGGTGATGGCGTCGAGTTGGTCTTGGAGGCTAGCGAGGCTTTCGGGCAGATGGTTCATACGGATGTCCAACTTTCCTGATTGTCGCACGTTGAGGTTGGACTAGAATGGCTGCATGAACGGGATTGATTTCACGCCATTGGGAAGAGCAGTTGCGAGGTTGAAAGAGGGCTTGGCAGCGCTGGAGCGCGAGCCGGGCAATACGCTCTATCGGGATGGCGTGATTCAGCGGTTTGAGTTTACTTACGGGCTATGCGCAGCGATGCTGCGGCGCTACCTGGAGCAGACTGCCGATGTTGCGCCGGAAAAGGAGATGCCTTTCCCTACGCTGATTCGAACGGCAAGTGAGCAGGGTTTGGTGCGATCTGGATGGGATGTCTGGTTCGAAATCCGCAAGGCCAGGAACCTGACCAGCCATGTTTACAACGAAGACACGGCTCGGCAGGTGGTTGAACTGCTTCCCCTGTTTGCCGAGGAAGCGGAATATCTTTATCGGGAGTTGGAAAGGACGGTGGCTCCGGATGGCAACTGAAATGACAGCGCTGGTGAAGCCGCCAATTGAGGTCGAACCGCAGCAATGGGAGGAACTGACTGCGATTCTGAAGGCTCATCTGCCAGGGCGCAGGGTTTGGGCTTTCGGCTCGCGGGCAACTGGGCTGCGGGTGAAGCGATATTCCGATCTGGATCTGGTCATTGATGGCGAGAGGCTGTCGATGAAGGAGACCGCATTTCTGGACGAGGCTCTGGATGAGTCGCGGCTGCCGTTCAAGGTGGATGTGGTGCAGATGGCGGAGATTTCGCCGGAGTTTCGGGGGCGGATTGCGGGGGAGTTGGTGGCGGTGTTGGGGTGAGCGGGAGCTGCGGCCGTGGGTAAGGAGTGGTTATTTACGACTTCTGTGGCAGGAATTCAGTAAACTCGTAGTCCCGGTTCCTGGTCTCGATGAGCAATTTCATTTGGAAGCTCGTTCGGAATCGCTTGGCTAATCGCTGTGTTTGCAAAGATGTGTTCGGATGAACGCCTTGCCCGCGGACGATGAGCGCGGCATGATTCGCCCCAGCCAGAGCGTGTTGTCGCCACTTGGGCACGGTCGCGCTGATTTGCTCGATGGCCTTGGCCACATCGCTGCCCTTCAGTTCGACGATTACATCTGCTACTTCGGGGTGCGCCACGACATAATCTGCGCGAGCGCCGGAGGTGATCATGCCGCCGTCCACGGTTACAATCCGAACCTTGATGCGCCCATTTGCTGGATTGCGAAAACGTGCACTCCGGTTGTTTTCCCGGACGACTGCCCATTCTCCGGCATTCTCCTGAACGTAACTCGGAAGCTTACTTCGCAAATTCAATATCCAGCAGCCGGCTAAACTCTTTGCCTAACTGGTCGGAAACGCCGTCGAGATAGTCTCCATTGATCATTCCCTGCCCTTCGGGATCTTCCGACTCCGGCTTGAAGATGGGATCAAGCTTACCTGCTTTAATTGCATAGGCTTTGAAATCGCTTTCTTTAATCCAGTAGTGCTCGGGGATGAATGAGCTTACCTTTTCTCGATTCCCGGGCATCGACCCGACTCGGCCAGCCTGGACCAAGGTGTTGAAGGCGGTCATGATGTAGGGGCTGTGGGTGGTGATGACCCATGAGAAATCGAGGATGGAATCATTCGCAAGCCAGGAGAACAGTCGAACCAAATCGTATTGCGTGCTCGGAAACACGTTAGATTCCGGCTCTTCAATGAAAAGGCGTGGTCTGCTTGTGGTCAACTGCTGACCGCGGGGCGGACTAGCAGTTGACCCCGCATGACCCACGGTATGCTCCCTGTAGTACATCAGCCCCTCAATGATATTGAACAGCGGAATCAGTTCTTGCGTTCCGGTCGACAGCACTTCCAATGGGAGTTTTCGTCCATCGGAAGCAATAAAGCGCGGAGCTCCTGAATCCATCATTACGAAGCCCTTGGCAATTTCTGTCATAAACCGGTTTATTTCATCGGTGACTCCTCGTCCCGAGGTTAGCATGCCGATCTTCCAGCGCGTATCCCATTGAATCTGCCTTGCGAACTCACGCGTAATTGAGTCGATGCCGGGGTTTTCCAGTACTGCTAGTCCCTTTGGGAGATTCGGGTAGAAAGCTCTTCCTGCAGGGATGTATAGAACGCCGTCAACTACAGGATTAGGTCGGGGCTCCGCGAGAACGGAATTCAGTCCAATCCATATGTCTTCTTGTCGGCGGCTTGAGCTAATACCGCCTGGGAGAAACGCTCCTGAGACGGAAGGAGCGTCTAGGAAAAACGAATTCGTCAAGGAATCAAATTGTTGTCGAAATTCCTTGCTGAACTCAAATCTCGGCCCACTCGATTCGTTTTTCCAACTAAGTGACACTTCGTAGCGGAATGATAAGAAGTTGACCTCGGTTTTTTCGGATACCAATCCATCTCCAAAGAACCGGGCCTGAAATCCCTTGGCCGCAGCCTTCAAATACTCATCCCACGGGCTTCCGTCCAAAATAGAGGATACCGCGAGCTCGACAAGGTCCTTACCGAGAAAGTACGCCAGTTTGCAGAGGAGGCTTTTGCCGCTGGATTGGGGGCCGATGAGGACGGTGAAGCGGCCGAACTCCAGTTCGGCATCTTGGATGACCGAGAAGTTCTTCACTGTCAGCTTGCGCATTGTGCCCCTCCGTGGTTTGAGTCTAAGGCGGCCTGTTTTTTTTGAATAGATGTTTGAGGGAGCTGTTTGTTGACACCCTGAAGCATCGTTCAGGGGCTAAAGCCCGGTCCTACTTATTGAAGCATTTCGGCACGGCTGAAGTCGTGCCCTTTTACAAAGCAAAAGCAGATTCCCTGCGGGAATGACAAACAGAAAAGCAACAGCAAGTGCAAAAGCAACAGCAAGGGCAAAAGCAACGGCAAGGGCAAAAGCAACGGCAAGGGCAAAAGCAACAGCCCGGTCTTTCTTATTGAAGCATTTCGGCACGACTAAAGTCGTGCCCTTTCAAAGCATTCAGCATACAAAGCATTCAGCATACAAAGCATTCAGCATACAAAGCATTCAGCATACAAAGCATTCAGCATACAAAGCATTCAGCATACAAAGCATTCAACGTACAGAACATTCAGCCGTAGGGGCTTTCGCGGCGGATTCGTCGCCTACCGACCGAACTTTTGCTTGTTGCCCATGCCCATTGCGCCGAGGCCGCCGCGCATCATGTTTTTGGCCATGCCGCCTTTGCCGAATTGTTTGAACATTTTGCTCATCTGCGAATACTGACGGAGCAACTGGTTGACGTCCTGAACCTCAACGCCGGCGCCGGCGGCGATGCGCTTGCGTCGGCTGCCGTTGATGATGTCGGCGTTGAGGCGCTCCTTATTGGTCATGGAGTTGATGATGGACTCGAGGCGGGTGAACTGGCTTTCATCCACGTTTTGCGCGGCCTGGGCCATGCCGGCGAAGGGGCCTACGGAAGGGAGCATCTTGAGGATGGACTGCATGGAGCCCATCTTCTTGATTTGGCGGAGTTGTTCGCGGAAGTCTTCGAGGGAGAAGCCGTCGCCGAGGAGTGCTTTTTTGGCGAATTCCTCGCTTTTCTTCTTGTCGATGGTGCTTTCGGCCTTTTCGAGGAGGCTGAGCATGTCGCCGTGGCCGAGGATGCGGCCGGTGATGCGGTCGGGGTGGAAGGGCTCGAAGGCATCGGGTTTTTCGCCGGTGCCGATGAACTTGATGGGCTGGCCGGTGACGTGGCGGATGGACAGAGCCGCGCCGCCGCGGGCGTCGCCGTCCATTTTGGTGAGGACGACGCCGGTGAGGCCGAGGCGTTTGTGGAAGTCGAGGGCGGAGTTGACGGCGTCCTGGCCGGTCATGGCGTCGGCGACGAAGAGGATTTCCTGGGGGTCGAGGAGCTTTTTGAGGGACTCCATCTCGCGCATGAGCTCTTCGTCGATGCCGAGGCGTCCGGCGGTGTCGACGATGAGGGTGTCGCAGCCCATGATCATGGCTTCGCGCTTGGCTTCTTTGGCGAGGCGCTCGACGAGGGCTGTGCCGGGCTGCTCGCCCTTGAGGTCGCCCTGGTAGATACGTGCTTCAGCGGCTTTGGCGACGAGCTTGAGCTGTTCGCGGGCGGCGGGGCGGTAAACGTCGACGGAAACCAGCAGGGGTCGATGTCCGCCCTTTTTGAGCCAGACGGCTAGTTTACCGCTGGTGGTGGTTTTGCCGGAGCCCTGGAGGCCCGCCATGAGGATGACGGTGGGGGGGCGGGAGGCGAATTTGAAGCGCGCGGTGTCTTTGCCGAGGAAGTTGACGAGCTCGTCGTGGACGATTTTGATGACCTGTTCGGTGGGCGAAAGGGCGGTGAGGACGGATTGTCCGATGGCCTTGACGCGGATCTGCTCAATTAGGTCTTTGGCGACGTTGAGGTTGACGTCGGCTTCGAGCAGGGCTACGCGGATTTCGCGGAGGGCCTCGATGATGTTTTCTTCGGTAAGCACACCCTGGCCGCGAAGGTGCTTGAAGGCGCGCTGAAGCTTGTCTGTCAGGTTTTCAAACATAGTTTTCTCATTTCAAGTGTATCGCGGACGAGAGGGTGGAATCGACCTGAGAGGGCGGGGATGGTTGGGCGGCCATTATTGCTCAGACGGGCGGGGGTGTGAGGGTGGAAGTTCAAAGCATGAAGAATTTTGGGAAATACGTTTGCTCGGCTTTGCTCCTGGCGGTTTCAGGGGTGTTGTGCGCACAGGAGTCGAATCCGACGGTCGTACCGGATTCACAGGCCGGTGCGGGAATGGCTGCCTCGGAAGTGCAGGGAGGCATTACGGTGTTCAAGGTGGAGGTGGTGGCGCGTGACCTGACCGCAATCAACTACTTCCATCGCAGCGGATCGACGAAGATTGGCTTCGAGGGGACAGCGCTGTTGCCGAATGCGAAGGGCACGGCGAAGGTGGAGGCGCGGGCTGGACGGACGTCGATTGAGGCGAATTTTGAGGGTTTGTCGCCGGCGAACGGGTTTGGCGAAGAGTATCTGACGTATGTGTTGTGGGCGATCACGCCAGAGGGTCGTCCGGTGAACCTGGGGGAAGTGCTTCCGACGGGTGGCAAGGACAAGAACGAGATTACGGTGACGACGAATCTGCAGTCGTTTGGGTTGATTGTGACAGCGGAGCCGTATTTTGCGGTGACGATGCCAAGCGACCTTGTGGTGCTGCAGAATGTGGTGATCGACGACAAGACGGAGGGCGTGATTGAGCAGGTGAACGCGCACTACTCGCTGCTTCCGCGCGGGGCCTATGCGGAAACGGCGGGCAAGCACACGGTACGCAACCCGATTACGCGAGATCTACGGTCTCCGCTGGAGTTGTATGAGGCGGTGAACGCGGTGGATATTGCCGACGAAGCGGGAGCGGAGAAGTATGCGGGCGATACGATGGCGACGGCGCGAACGGCTCTGAGGAATGCGCAGGATCTGGACCAGCACAAGGGCGACCGGAAACAGACGATTACGTTTGCGCGTGAGGCCGTGCAGTCGGCCGAGGATGCGCGGATTATCACGCTGCGCAAGATGAAGGCAGACGCGGATGCGGCTCAGTTGGCGGCGAAGAATGCTGCGGAGCAGTCGGCGCGGGAGTCCAAGGCAGACGCGGCGCAGTCGAATGCGGCGGCGGAGCAGTCCAAGGCGGATGCGCAAAAGGCTCAGGCTGAGGCCGAAGAGCAGGCAGCGCAGCGAGCCAAGGCAGATGCAGCGACCGCAGCGGCGGAAGCGAGCGCACAGAGCGCGCGGGATGCACAGAAGACGGCCGAAGCGGGTACTTTGCTGGCTACGCAGCAGGCCGATCAGGCGCGGGAGAAGCTGAAGGACCAACTGAACCAGGTGCTGCAGACCAAGGAGACGGCGCGGGGACTGATTATCAATATGTCCGACGTGCTGTTTGACTTCAACAAGTTCACGCTGAAGCCGGAAGCGCGGGAGAAGCTGGCGAAGGTTTCCGGGATTCTGCTTGCGTACCCGAACTTGAAGTTGCAGGTGGAAGGGTACACGGACAACATTGGGAGCGACGAGTACAACCAGAAGCTGTCAGAACAGCGGGCGGACGGTGTGCGCGACTACCTGGAATCGCAGAGCGTGCAGGACGGGAACATCACGGCGAAGGGTTTTGGGAAGAGCAGCCCGGTTGCGGATAACTCCGTTGCGTCAGGCCGCGCGGAAAACCGCCGCGTGGAGCTAGTGGTTTCCGGAGCGGCGATTGGCGTGCAGCAGGAGACGCCGGCAGGGACCAACTAAGCGGGAATCAACTCTCTGAAAGTGCGGAGATGCCGCGTCGCCTAAGCAGGCGGGGCGGCATTCTTGCGTGTGTGTGGGCGGGAGTTGGTGGGGGACCTCAAAAGGGGCTTTTTGGCTGTTTTGCAGGCGGAAGAGAAAAGTCAGGGCCTGTTCCCACTGCCTGAGTGGTGGCGACGGGAGCGGAGTTTTCCTCAGTTCAAGAAGCGACGAGTGCGCTGTAACTGGTTACTGAAGGAAGGAGCGACGCAGAAATGGGGAAAACTGGTCCCGTCCCTGCGGGTTGCGGCGCAAATCGGGCCATACCGCGTTCTGGCCCTCGGCGGTGGGGTCGCCACAGCTCTCGGACTCGGCCTTGCGTGCCCAGAATTGCTTGGCCCGATTTTTGCTCGCAACGCCATCCATCCAGGTAGTGTGAACAGGCCCTAAATGATTGATTGTCGGTTGGTTAATAGAGTAAATGAGAAGGAAAAGAGAACGAGTTGCGCTCGATTGACTTTTTGGGGCGAGTACGGGGGATTGGTCACTCCAACGTTCGAGGGTACTGACCTTGTGTGCTATGGACGTAAGCTGTTGCCTGCACTATAGTCTTCACAGTCATACAGCACGCGCAATTCTGATTTCGTTAAGGCACTTTATAGCGCTGACGCCGCAACATGGCCGAAGCCTAGAATACTCGAGTGAAGCCTGTGGCAAGCTCATCCATTGAGCGAAGCCAGTGACCATGAAGGGTCATGATGCCTAAAAGAAGCCAAATCGCTGGTCATTCGAAAGCCACTGGGCAGGCTGTGCGCACGAAAGCTCAGGGGCTCGCCGCGGAGAGAGCCACCGATCCGCGTGAGTTTCTGGAGAGCCTGTCAGCGGCAGAACTACGACAGACGCTGCACGATATATATGGGCAAAAGGCAGAGCTGGAAGCACACAACGCTGCATTGCTCCAGAAGCTGGGCGACTTGGATAGATTGCCGGACGAACAAACTATTGGGCAATTGTTCGAAGAGTACGTGCGGATGTATTCCCTCCGCGATGACCGGCTTACGGCACAGTTCAGCGAGGACTTCTCCGGCTTTACCGGTGGCGGGGACTTTCTGGTCAAAGACAGGGAGAGATGGATCGCAATTACGCGCGAGGATTTTGCCCAGGTTAGAGATCCGCTCCGTATCGAGCTGAAGGACTTGGCCATCCAGTTGCTGTCAGGCAAAGTCGCGGTGGCGACGGGCTTCTTTCATATTCACCTGCCGATCAAAGACGAGATTCTTTCCCGGCAGACGGCTCGCCTGGTGCTGATATTCCGCAAGGAAGGTGCAGGATGGAAGATCTCCCACAGCAGTATTTCGATCCCCTACCATTTGGTGGGGGCAGGCGAGATCTACCCCTTGAAGGAGTTGAGCGAGCGCAATGAGTCTCTGGAGAGACTGGTGGATGAACGGACTAAGCAGCTTGCGTCAGCCAACAGCAGTCTGGAAAGAGCGAATACGGAACTTGAGATACAAGTTGCCGAGCACAAGCGAGTGGCAGAGGCGCTGCGGAGTAGCGAGGGACTTTATCGATCGATCCTTCAGGCTTCTCCCGACAACATTACAATCACGGACCGCGAAGGCCGAATCCGCCTGGTATCTCCCGTAGCCGTGTCGATGTTCCGCGCAACAGGGGAGGAAGATTTTCTGGGACATTCGCTTCTTGACTTCCTGGTGCCGGAAGATCGGGAGCGAGCATTGTTGCAGATGAGGCTGAAGCTTCAAGGCACGGTAACGGTCACGAGTGAATACCGCGGGCTGCGTGTGGATGGGAGCACATTCGACATAGCCGTAAACAGTGAGTTCATTCGGGATGTTGAGGGAGTGCCGACGGGAATGGTCATCATTGTCCATGACATAACCGGTCGCAAGAAATTAGCAGCGGAGCAGGAAGATCTCAAGCATAGTCTAGTGAAGCATACAGCCGAGCTGGAGCGGCTGAATGTGCTTTTGCAGGAGCAAGCATTCGAGGACGCATTGACGGGGCTGGCAAATCGGCGGCAGTTCACGGCGACGCTGGATCTTGAGATTCGGCGTGCCCGCCGGCATCATCAGGAGATTTCGCTGCTGATAGCCGACGTGGACTTCTTCAAGCGCTATAACGATACGTTTGGGCATCAGCGGGGCGACAAATGTTTGCAGCGCGTGGCGCAGGTATTGAGGGCAACGTTTCGGCGGCCGGGCGAACTTCCGGCACGATACGGCGGGGAGGAATTCGCTGTGGTTCTTTCGAACTGCGGATCCGCTTGTGGAATTGCGATGGCCGAACGTTTGCGGAATGCGATGGAGAAAGCTGGAGTGATACACCCGTCGTCTGAGGTGGCGCCAAGTATCACGCTGAGCATCGGAATCGCGAGTGGGCGTGTGGGAGATGGCGTTACGGCCGATGTGCTGATCCAGGCCGCGGACAATGCACTGTATCAGTCGAAGGCCGAGGGGCGAAATCGCGTGACCGCCTGTACTGTCGGGAAGAAGAGCCAAGACGCTGGTTGATTGCCGGGTGGACGAGGGATTTGTCAGTCCCCCCTTGTCCCGCAAAGAGCGTGTTACAAGGATGGTGCATCTGTCTTCCCGAGCGCCCCTCCCAAGTTGTGTAAACAGGCCCTATTCGCCGGGCTCGACGAGGAATTGTTCGAGTTTTCCGTTGGGGTAGGTGTAGGTGGTGAGGCGGAGGTGTTTTGCGGGGTAGGTTAGGCGGAAGACGTGGAAGGTCATGCCGCCGCGGAGTTCCTCTGAGGTTTGCTTGAGGGTGAGGGGTTCGCCGAGGGGGCCGAGCGAGGTGCGGAAGTCGTCGATGGTTTTGGGGGAGAAGTAGTCGCTGAGGTTGGGGGCGAGCAGGGAGCGGTCGATGTGGCCCTGCTGGAGGCCGAGGTAGATGGCCAGGGCCTGGGCTTCCGCGGGTGTGGGTTGCCCTGTGCCGGCGACTGTTGAGGCGACGAGCTGGGCGATGGCGGATGCGCCGCCGGCCATGTGGTTGGTGAGGACGGCGACGGCTACGCCATCGTCGATGAGGACTTCATTGTCGCTGACGAATCCGGTGACCTCGCCGGAGTGCTCGATGGAGCGATGGCCGCCGCGCGTAGTGACTTCAACGCCGAGGCCGTATTTGGTTCCGGAGCCGTCGGCGAGCTTGACCTCAGTGAACATTTGGCGGTAGCTATCCGGTTTGAGGAGGGACTGTGCGATGAGGCTCTGGTCCCAGAGGGCGAGGTCGTGCGCGGTCATGGCGAGTTCGCCGGCGGCAAACATCCATCCGCGGCCCTCTTTGGGGGCGAGGCGGAGTGGTCCGAGGGCGGCGCGGACGTAGGGAGTGGCGTCGGTGGCGGTGAGTTTAGCTTGGTCGGAGTTCCAGACGGAGGTCATGTTGAGAGGGCGGAAGACGTGCTGGACGAGGAAGTCCATGAGGGGCTGGCTGGAGACTTTTTCGACGATGAGGCCGGCGATGACGAAGTTGGTGTTGGAGTATTGCCAGCGGGTTCCGGGGGCGAAGTCGAGGGGTTTTTTGGCCCAGGTGTCAAGGATTTGCTGGGCGGTGGTGGGCTGCTGCATGGGAGTCATTAGATAGTCTTCGGGCCAGTAGTCCTGGTAGCCGGAGGTGTGGGAGAGGATTTGGCGGAGGGTGACGTGGTCTCCCTGGGTGAGGCCGGGGATGTATTTGGCGACAGTGTCGTCGAGAGAGAGCTTGCCCTGCTCCTGGAGGAGAAGGACGGCGGCGGCGGTGAACTGCTTGGAGACGGAGCCGATGGAGTAGCGCATTTGAGGTGAGGCGGGGATGGCGGGGTCGAGATGGGCGAGGCCGTAGGCGTGGGTGTAGACGAGTTGGCCATGCTGTAGGACGGCGATGGAGGCGGACGGGATGGCACGCTGCTGGAGGAGCTGGGAGGCGATGCGGTCGATGTTGGTGCGGAGGGTGGGGTCGATGGTGTCGACGGTTTGGGATGGGACTTGGGAGAAGAGGGTGATGGGGAGTGCGAGGGCGATGAGGGCGATAGGGCGGAGGAGGGGGCGCATGGCGATGTGGATACTCCTGAAGGCTAGGGTAAAGCATGTTGGGGCGGCGGAAATGCGATAGGCTGGGTTTGGCCGCAGAACTTTTCAACTTTCCCCAAGGCGGCGAGGAGCGTATGGAGCGATTACTGGCAGGTCACAAGCGATTTCATGAGGAGATATTCCCGACGAAGCGGGAGCAGTTTCATTTGCTGGCGGAGATGCAGGCTCCGCGATGGCTGTTTATTACGTGCTCGGACTCCCGGGTGTTGCCGGATTTGATATTGCAGACCGGGCCTGGGGACCTGTTTATTACGCGGAATGCGGGCAATGTGGTGCCGGTTTCGACCGATGAGGATGGGGCGACGGCAACGATTGAGTATGCGGTGGAAGTGCTGCATGTGAAGGAAGCGATCTTGTGTGGGCACTCGGATTGCGGGGCGCTGAAGGCGGCGCTGAGCCGTCCGGACCCGGTGCGGATGCCGAAGGCGAGCCGTTGGCTGGGTCACGTGGAGGAGGCGTTCCGGTACAAGCAGCCGCTGAATGCGGCGGAGGGTGAGAATGCGGAGCTTGGGGCGCTGATTCGGGGCAATGTGGTGGCGCAGTTGAAGAACTTGCAGGCGCAGCCTTCGGTAGCTCGGGCGGTGGCCGAGGGGACGCTGACAGTGCATGGGTGGTACTACGATATTTTGACGGGCACGATTGAGGCGTGGAACGAAGGGGAGCAGCGATTCAGGCCGTTGCTGGAGAAGGGCATATAGGAATGGGGGGCAGGAGGGGAGTATAGGTGCGCAAGGAGATGGCGCTGAGGCGGATTGCATGAAAATCCACACAGAAATGCAGTCGCAAGGCCGATTGTAATGTGGCTGCAATGAAGCGCTCATCTGCGATTCATCCGGGATGGTTACAGTCTGTTGAAGTTCCGCATTTGTAGAAGGGATTTCAACATTTTGACTGAACAACTTTTCCGGAGGACACCAGTGATAACACAACTCTCATGGCGACGCATCGGTGCGCTTGCCCTTGCTCTTTTTCTGCTTTGGATGCCCGTGACGCGAGCGGGTGCGCAGCAGGCGGGCGCGAAGATTGACGGAACGGTTACGGATGCGAGCGGGAAGTCGCTTGTTGGGGCATCGGTGACGGTGAAGGATACGGAAGGCAACGCGGTGCAACGCGGGCTGACGAATGGGAGCGGTGCGTATGCGTTTGCCAATGTGGCAACTGGCCGCTACGAACTGACGGTGAGCGCGACGGGATTTGCAACCGAAGAGAAGGCGATTGCCGTGGATGGCAAGGACCAGACGGTTGGATTCAAGCTGCAAGTGGCATCGGTTGCGGAAGAAGTTGTGGTTGAGGCGGAAGACAATTCTTCGCTTGCGGTGCAGTCCGCTCCGGTGAAGTCGCTGCTGGATGCGGCGAGTGCACGTACGGAGATTACGAGCACCTACATTGCCGAGTACACGACGCCGGTGACCGATTTTGCGGACATTATTCAGGCGGCGCCTGGTACGGTGAGCTACACGACGAACGGAGTCGGCAATGGGCAGGCGAAGTTTTTCTTTCGCGGCTTTGTGGATGACGATTGGACGATGACATGGGACGGTGTGCCCTTCAACGACTCGAATGATCCGAGCCACCACAGCTGGGCATATGTACCGGCAGCGGCGATTGGGTATGTGGACTTTGACCGCAGCCCGGGTACAGCGTCGGACGTAGGGCCCTCGAACTTTGGCGGATCGATCCACTTCTTTTCGCCGAAGCTGGAAGATGCTTCGCATGTTCATGCGGAAGTGACGACGGGTTCGTGGAATACGATTCAGGTTCTGGGCGATATCAATTCGGGCGCGTTTCTGAAGGGGAGGGCCCACTTCTGGCTGAATGGTGATTACCAGAGTTCGGATGGCTACCAGACGTACTCTCCGAAGCAGGATGTGGCGGCGACGGCGAAGTTTGACTACAAGTTCAGCGACCAGACGTACTTCTCGCTGATTGGCACCAACATTATTGTGGATGCGAACACAAACAATGATCCGACGCGCCGTCAACTGTTTCACCACGGCGACAATTACCTTTACGACAACACGCAGATGAATGCGGCGTATGATTCGACGTCGACGTTTCACTATGACCCGCAGTACTACAAATACTCGGTGTATCACGTACCGACGTTCTTTGATATTGCGACGTTCAACCATGATTTTGGCAAGGGGTGGAAGGTCGACACGAAGACGTACACGTACGGGTACTCGAACCACCAGCACTACCAGAACAACACGGACCAGGATCTGGTGACGGATTCGATTCTGACGAAGGTGGTGAACGAAGTTGTGGGTGGAGACGACCAGCTAGCTGGGCCGACGTACAAGAAGAAGCCGACGGGTGTGGACAAGCTGAACCAGTACGTGCGTGTGGGCAATATTGCAGCGGTGAGCTATGCGAGCAAGTGGGGAGTGGCGCGGTTCGGCAACTGGTACGAGCACACAGACACGCATCGCTACCAGATTTTGACGGATCCGCTGACGTGGGTGGATTCGCCGTACCTGGCGAATGTGAAGTTCAAGGAGCAGTTCAATACGATTGCGTGGCAGCCGTATGCGGAGTTCCAGCTGGTGTCGATTCCGAAGTGGACGATTACGGCGGGCCTGAAGGATGCGTACTTTGACATGGCGCTGACGCAGCAAGCGGATGGCGGGAGCAAGGTGGGCAACCTGGGTTGCGCATCGACGTCACTGATTTCCAACTGCACGGCGGTAGCCAAGCACGAACACAGTTACAACTCTGTGCTGCCATCGGTGGAAGCGAACTACCGGGTCAACAACACGTGGTCAGCATACGGGCAGTATGGCCGTGGCACGATTGCGCCGTTCAGCAGTGTGTTTGACGTGGCGGGAGCGCAGGTAGCCGTGGCGCCGCCGCCGACGATTGCCTCGACGTATCAGGCGGGCACAGTGGTGAAGCTGAACCGGATTGCGTTTGATGCGGATGCGTACCACATTCACTTCCAGAACGTGTATTCGACATACACGGTGCCGTCGAACTGCAACTGCGATGCTGCGGGGTTCAGCTACTACTACGCGAATCCGGATTCAAACACGAACGGATTCGAGGCGGAAGGCAACGTGGCGATCACGAAGAGCCTGGCGTTCAATGCGAACGGGACGTTTGGAGTTGCGAAGTATGAAGCGTCGTCGGGCAAGGCTGCTGTGACAGACTCCAACGGGGTGGTGATTACACCTGCGGTGGCGGCGACGACGGCGGCGTGGGTGGCGTTGACGCCGCATGATACCGAGTCGGTTGGCATGACCTATCGCGAGAAGGGCCTGGACTTCGGAATCTTCGGCAAGCGAGTGGGAACGCGTTGGAACGACATTGGCAACGCGCACCAGGTGGTGCCGCAGGAAGCGTTCTGGATGAACAACATGTTCTTCAACTACAACATCCACAATCACTCGATTTTCGATGGATCGAAGATCAAGCTGAGCATCAACAATGTGTTCGACAGTCACGATGTTGTGTTGATCAGCGCAGCGAATGACGGGACGACGTTGCAGACGCCGTACACGGTGGACTCGACCCTGGAGGTATCGCAGAACGGTCAGCAGTACACGCCGAGCTGGAATGATTCGATCCAGAAGCAAGCGGGCCGGTCGTTCATGGTGACCTTCCAGCTGGGATTGACGCCGCGCCACGGGCGGTAAGCTGAGGGGGAAACGCAGAATCGGCCACGCCCGCGGGCGTGGCCGATTTGTTTTCAAGCAGGGATTGGGGCATGGAGCGAATCCGCGCCCCTTTTCGTTGTTGGGACGCTTTCCGCTATTGGGCGGCCTGAGTGACGGTGACGGTCATTTCGATGTCGTCGGAGTCTTTTTTGATGTGGAGGGTTTTGTTGACGGGCTGGGACTGGCCGTTGGTCCAGGGGAGATGGGCGCTGGCGATGGAGTTGGCAAAGTTGGCGAAGTTGCTGGCGTTGGGGATGACGAGGCCGGCGGAGGCGACGGATGTCTGAGCGGTTTGGAGGGCCTGCTTCTGGATGTTGGCGATGGCGGCCTGGCCCTGGGGACCCATGAGCCAGGAGATGTCTCCCTGGTGGGCCTTGAGCTGGTCGGCGGCGGACTGGAGGCCGGAGGTGTCAGGTGGGGCGCTGGAGCCCGAGCCGGATTGGGAGGGGGCTGGGCCGGCGCCGGGAAGGGTGGGGGTTTGGCCGGTGACGGCGTTGGTGTTTGCGTTGTTGACCTCATTGGGAGCGGTGACGGCGGCGAGGAAGGACTGGAAGAATGCGCCGTTTTCCGTGTGTCCCTTGGCCATGATGGTTTCCTGCGGGGCTTTGACGGTGGCGAGGGGGATTTGGAAGATGGGCTCGGGGTCACAGAGGTTGAGCTGGGGCGCGGCGAGGTTGACGGTGTAGGAATGGGCGCTGGTGAGGGTGATGGGGATTGGGGTTTTGACACCGCTGGAACTGGTATCCATGCCCTGGGAACTCCAGTTGTCAACCCTGACGGACATGGAGCCGTTGTTGTCAAAGACGGGTGTGTAGCAGGTGTTGGCCATGTCGATGTCGAGGTGGAAGTTTGCGGTGCCGGACCAAGTGGCGTGGAGGAAGCTGCCGTCTGAGCCGTCGATGGTGGTGGTGAGCTTGAGTTTGACATCAAATTTGACGGCATTCTGGATTTTCTGGATGGTTTTTGTGAAGGTATCCATATTGGTGGCTGGTCCGCCGAGGAGCTCGATCTGGCGGAAGATGGAGGCATAGACGGGGCAGAGGTTGTACTTGTGGCCTGAGGTGACGTCCTTGTCGATGGTGTCAGCCACAGCGCTCATCCATGTGCTGGTGAGCTGAATGGCGCCGTCGCCGTAGTTGCCGCCGAGCAGGTCGGCCTGGCGCGCGGCCTGGAGGAGGAAGGTGATGCCGGCGTAGGCCATGTGGGGGTCTTTGTCATAGCGGTTGGCCATTTCGGTGGCTTTCTGGCCGACGAGGACTTTAGAGACAGCAGCGGCATCGGAGATGAAGCTGTCGTTTGAGCCGTATTGGTCGAGGGCTCGCGAGGCGGCTGGGGAGAGTTCATTGCCGAGGGCTCGGAAAAGGGTGACCTGCTTGCCGTCGGCGAGGATGGTGGTCATATAGGTAGCTTCCGGCTCCATGGCCTGCTTGACCCAGGCTGCAACCTGGGTTTCACTCTGGGTTTGTGTGGAGTCTCCGCAGACGTGGCAGGGCATGTCGACAGCGGGAGGAACGGGGATCTGTGGACTCTGTTTGTGCTGGCCGTAGGCGACGGCCTTCTGATAGGCGGGGAGGTTCTGGGTGGCCCAGGCGACGATTTTGGCGTTGACCTGGGCAGGTGTGTCGGCGAGGGCGGAGAGAGTTGCGGAGGAGATGATGGCCAGGAAGATGGATGGCAGGCAGGACGAACGTAGCAGGCGAGAGGCGCGGGACATGAGAAGGATCTCCTATGTACTTGGGAAATGGTGGCGCCAGTATACGCGCGGGGAATTGCGGTGGTCATGAGAATAATTTGCGAGGTGGGATTGTGCGGAGGGGGAGAGGAATGGGGGTATGATGGTACCAACCAGTCAACTAGTTGACTGGTTGGTTGGGGGAATGATGATGACAGTGATCGGGGCGTTTGAGGCGAAGACGAAGTTGAGTGAGCTGTTGCGGCGGGTTGAGCAAGGGGAACGGTTTACGGTGACGGTACGGGGCAAGGTGGTAGCGGAGCTGGTGCCGCCGCGGGCGCTGGAACCGCAGCGGAGGGCGGAAGCCTTTGAGCGGCTGCGCCACCCAAGGATTCGAGGAGTGAGTGGGGAGGAGATTCTGGAATGGATTCGCGAGGGGCGGAAATGAGCATTGTGCTGGATGCATCGGTTGCGCTGGGATGGCAGGTCGTTCGGGAGAATCCAAAGGAGGCGGAGGTGGCGCAGGCTGCGCTGGAGGCGGCACTGTTCGAGGGGGCGTTGGTTCCGTCGCTGTGGTTTTCCGAGATTTCCAATGCTCTGCTTGTAGGGGAGCGGCGAGGGGCGTTCGGGCCGAGGGAGACGCAGTTGTTTCGTGCGGACCTGGACACTGTTCCGCTGGAGACGGACACCGCGCGGTTGGAGGCGGCGCAGGAGCGTGTGCTGCAACTGGCTCGGGCGCATGAGTTGACGGCGTATGACGCAACGTATCTGGAACTGGCGGAACGGACGGGGTCGCGGCTGGCTACGTTTGACCGGCAGTTGGCGGAGGCGGCTCGGGCGGCCGGGGTGGGGGTGTTTGGGGACTGAGGAGTGAGCGGCGAATTAGGGCCTGTTCACACTCCCTGGGTGGTGGCGACGGGAACCAGTTTTTCTCAGTTCAAGGAGTGACGAGTGCGCTGTAACCGGTTACTGAAGCGAGGAGCGACGCCGAAATGGGGAAAACTGGCCCCGTCCCTTCGGGTTGCGGCGCAAATCGGGCCATACTTCGTTCTCGCCCTCAGCGGTGGGGTCGCCACAGTCCTCGGGCTCGGCCCTGTGTGCTCAGAATTGCTTGGCCCGATTCACGCTCGCAACGCCATCCACTCAGGTAGTGTGAACAGGCCCTAGAAGGGATGCGCGGAGACCGGTGGGCCGGTCAGGTGAGGAAGAGGAGGGCGGCGCTGGCGGCGGGGATGTGGATGCCGAGTGCGCCGTTTTTTATGGGGATGGGTTCGGCGATGGGTTGCCAGGCGGCGTGGGGGAGGATTTGTGAGCCGGCGAGGGTTACTTCCTGGGTGGCGTCGAGGGTGGGAGCCTGGAGACGCCAGAGGGTGGCGCGGTTGAGCGTTGCCGGGAGGCGAAGGGAGAGGTCGATGGCGGCTTGCGGATCCTTATTGAAGATGGCCACTTTGGAGCCTTGGGGAGCCTGGGCCGCGTATGCGGTGGCGTTGATGGCTGGAAGTGAGCCCTGGAGGGCTAGAAATGTGTTGCCGGCGAAGTGGCTGGCGAGGAGCATTCCGTAGAAGATGGGCATGGCCTTGATGGGGCGGCCGGGCTCGGACTGGATGGGGGAGTAGAAGCCGCTGCGGATGGCTGGAGGCGCCGGGAGGCCCTGGATGCCGGGGGTGTGGTCGCCGAGGCCAGCGGTGAGAAAGGCGCTGGAGCCGCCGTGGAGGTTGACTCCGGCGCAGCCGAGGCTGGCGAGTTGGAGCATGTAGTCGGCGGCCCAAAGCGCTGAAGCAAATGCGTCGCTGAGGCCCGGCTTGCCGCCACGGTAGCAGGAGTTGCCCTCGGTCATGCGGTAGATTCGGCCGTGCGCGCGGGCGAGGATTTCGATGGCGCGGGTTTCGGGGGCGATGGCGGAGTTGCCGGCGAGCAGGCGGGCGACGGTGACGGAGGGGTCGTTGGGCGGACCCTCGGCGTAGTAGTGGCCGGTGATGGCGACCAGTCGGCGGCTGATGGCGGGGGGAGTGGCGGCGGCGAATTGGGTGATCCAGTTGGAGGAGGCCCCGACATCGGGGCCGCCGAAGCGGGCGCTGGGGACTTGGGCGACGATGGCCTGAGCGAAGGCGGTCCATTCCTTGAGGTAGTCGGGAAAATCCCAGTTGGGCGGGCGGGTGCCGTTGTTGGCGTCGTGGTAGAAGTCCGGTTCGTTGCCGATCTGGAAGAAGTCGAGTTGCGGGCCGACATTTCGGGCTACATAGGCTGCTTCCTGTGCGGCGCGGGCGGGGGAGCTGTTGCCGAAGTTGAGGCCGTAGATGAGACGCCAGCCGGTTGCCCGGAGGAAGCCGGCGAGGTTGTCGATGGCCTGAGGGGTGATGGCGAAGAGGCGGTGGGGCATCCAGTTGGCATCGAGCCTGCCGGCGGGGGTGTGCAGGTGGGGCTGGGGCGTGGAGGGATTTGCGCGGAACCAGCAGAATTCACTGGTGTTGCCGCCGATGCGGAGGATGCCTTGGGGGCTGAGGAGCCGAAAGAGGGCGACGAGGTCCTGATTGGAGGGGGAGAAGAATTTGGGGTCCGTGAGTTGAGCCATTTCGTAGCTGAGGCCGGGAAAGGAGAGCGGCATTTGGGGCGCGAATGGGTGAGGAGCGAGGGTGAGCTGGGCGGCGACGGTGGACTGGTCTAGGCCGCGGAGCGAGGTGCAGGCGGTTGCGGCGGCGGCGCGGATGAGGAAGGAACGGCGATGCATGGGGGAAACTCCCTGGGGTGATTGTAGAAGGGGGCTGGTGGATGGTGGAGCGGGAAGTTTTTGGCATGCGGCGGAGCTGGAGAAGGGGGTACTGGAGGGACGATCTGGAGCGGGGCCATTTTGGGCAGATGTTTATAGGAATGCGCTCATGTAAACTTGACAACAAGTGACTCACCTGCGAGACTGGTGGTGTTTGGATTTTTGATTTTGAATGAGGCGGGGTGGAAGCATGGGAAAGATTATTGGAATTGATCTGGGCACGACGAATTCGTGCGTTGCGGTATTGGAGGGCGGAGAGCCCAAGGTGATTGCCAACGAAGAGGGAGCGCGGACGACTCCGTCGATTGTGGCGTTTTCGAAGAGCGGGGAGCGTCTGGTGGGCCAGGTGGCCAAGCGCCAGGCGATTACGAATCCGGAGAACACGATTTTCTCGATCAAGCGGTTCATGGGCCGTCGTTTCGACGAAGTGAACGACGAGATGAAGATGGTTCCGTACAAGGTGGAGCAGCAGGGCGACCATATAGTGGTGATGGCGCAGGGCAAGCCTTATACGCCGCCGGAGATATCGGCGATGATTCTGCAGAAGCTGAAGAAGGCCGCGGAAGCGTACCTGGGCGAGACGGTGACGGAAGCTGTCATCACGGTTCCGGCGTACTTTAACGATGCTCAGCGGCAGGCGACCAAGGATGCGGGCAAGATTGCCGGCCTGGATGTGAAGCGGATTGTGAACGAGCCGACGGCGGCCGCGATGGCTTACGGGCTGGACAAGAAGAAGGAAGAGACGATCGCCGTGTACGACTTTGGCGGGGGCACCTTCGATATTTCGATTCTGGAAGTGGGCGAAGGCGTCATTGAGGTGAAGTCGACCAATGGGGACACGCACCTGGGCGGCGACAACCTGGACCAGCGGATTGTGGAGTGGCTGATCTCGGAGTTCAAGTCGGAGACGGGTTTGGATTTGGCTTCGAAGGGCAACGAGATGGCTCTGCAGCGGCTGAAGGATGCCGCGGAGAAGGCCAAGATCGAGTTGTCGACGACGATCAAGACGGAGATCAATCTGCCGTTCGTGACGGCGGATGCGTCGGGGCCGAAGCACCTGGTGCGGGAGCTGACGCGGGCCAAGCTGGAGCAGCTGGTAGGCGATTTGCTGCTGCGTTCGCTGGAGCCGACGAAGAAGGCCCTTGCGGATGCCGGGATCAGCGCGTCGAAGGTGGACGAGGTGGTTCTGGTCGGCGGACAGACGCGAATGCCGAAGATTCAGGAGATGGTCAAAGAGCTTTTCGGCAAGGAACCGCATCGGGGTGTGAATCCGGATGAGGTGGTGGCGATTGGCGCGGCGGTTCAGGCCGGCGTGCTGGCGGGCGATGTGAAGGATCTGCTGCTGCTGGACGTGACCCCGCTGACTTTGGCGATTGAGACGCTGGGGGGAGTGGCGACACCGATGATTCCGCGGAACACGACGATTCCGACGAAGAAGACGGAGACGTTTTCGACGGCGGCGGATTCGCAGACCGAGGTTGAGGTGCATGTGCTGCAGGGCGAGCGCCCGATGGCCGGGCAGAACAGGACGCTGGGCAAGTTCAAGCTGGGCGGGATTCCGACTGCTCCGCGAGGCGTGCCGCAGATTGAAGTGACGTTCGATATTGATGCGAACGGCATTTTGAATGTGACGGCGAAGGATCAGGCGACAGGCAAGGACCAGCGCATCACGATTACTTCCAGCTCAGGTTTGAGCAAGGAAGAAGTGGAGCGGATGGCCAAGGAAGCCGAGGCTCATGCGAACGAGGATAAGGAACAGCGCGAGCAGATTGAGGCTCGCAATGGACTGGACTCTCTGGTGTACAACATTGAGAAGATGCTGAAGGATTCCGGCGACAAGGTGCAGGGCGCGGAGAAGGCGGATGTGGAATCGGCTTTGGCCGATGCCAAGAAGACGCTGGAAGGCACGCCGACGGTCGCGGATATGAAGGCGTCGCACGAGAAGCTGACCGCGGCGAGCCACAAGCTGGCCGAGGTGATGTACAAGGCGAATGCAGGAGCAGCGGCGAGCGCGGAAGCGGGCGAACCTGCCGCGGAAGCGAAGAAGGACGAAGGCGTGATTGATGCCGAGTACGTGGATGTGGACGAAAAGAAGTAGGCACGAGCGGAGCTCGCCAAGTGGCGGAAAAGTGGGGGGCGGCCGGAAGGTCGCCCCTTTCTGGTTGGGATTTGAAGTGAGAGGCTCGGATTCTTCTTAATCGTCAAGCGCTTTTCGTGCTACGTTCAACGATAAGCATGATTCGTTCCTTTGCCGATAACGAGACGGAGAGGGTTTTCCGAACAGGGCAGAGCCGCCGGTTTGGGGTTGTGGCACGGATGGCGGCGAGGCGACTGCTGGCAATTGATTTTGCGCATGCGGTGGAAGATCTTCGGCAACCGCCCGGCAATCGGCTGGAAATGCTGAGGGGTGATCGCGATGGGCTTTGGAGCAATCGTATAAACGATCAGTTTCGGGTGTGCTTCCGATGGGACGGACAGGATGCGTGGGATGTGGAGATTGTGGACTACCACTAAGAGGGAAACGATGGCGATTACGCGAAATCCGAGCGAGCATGGGGTTGCGGTGCATCCCGGGGAGTTCCTGCGGGAGGATTTTCTTGTGCCGCTGGGGTTGAGTTCCAATGCGCTGTCGTTGGCGCTTCGGGTTCCGGTGACACGGATCACGGAGATTGTGCGTGAACGAAGAGGGATAACCGCCGATACAGCACTCAGATTGGCGCGTTATTTTGGGACTACTGCGGACTTCTGGATGAAGATGCAGAGCACGTACGATTTGGCGACGGTGAGTGCACAGATGGCGGCCCGGATTGAGATCGAAGTGTTGCCGGCGGAGCGCGTGACGCAAGCCGGATAAGGGATTGACGAGCGCGACTGCTTGAGAGAGAAAGCGACCATGGCCACGACGCAGAACAAGGATTATTACGGGACACTCGGGGTAAAGAAGACGGCGACCGCGGAGGAGATTCGCAAGTCGTTTCGGAAGCTTGCGCGCAAGTATCACCCGGATGTGAATCCGAACGACAAGCGGTCGGAGGAGAAGTTCAAGGAGATCTCCGAGGCGAACGACATTTTGAGTGACGAGAAGAAGCGCAAGGTGTACGACCAGGTGGGCTTCTACAGTGACCAGATCGATCCTGCGACGGCCGAGGCGTATGCGCGTCAGCAGGGCTCGGGGCATCAGGGTCCTCCAGTGGATTTTGGTGGGTTTGATTTTTCGGGATTCCAGGGCGGACAGCCGCAGAGTGGGCAGGGAAGCGCGAACTGGGGCAGCTTCAAGGATATTTTCAGCGGGATATTTTCCGGCGCCGAGCAGGGTGGGCGGCGACCGCAGCAACAGGGACCGCAGGCGGGAACGGACCTTGAGTACCAGGTTCCGGTGGAGTTCTGGACGGCGATTCGCGGGGGCAATGCGCGGATAGAGGTGCATCGACAGGACGAGTGTCCGACGTGCCACGGGCGAGCTTCGAGTGGAGCGCGGACGACGTGCACGGAGTGCAATGGGAGCGGCCAGGTGACGCAGATGGGCGGGCGGATGAAGTTCAATATCGCGTGCCCACGGTGCGGAGGGACGGGCCAGGTGGGACACAGCTGCCCGACTTGCCATGGCGAGGGGACGGTGAACCGGACGGACCCGATCGAGTTCCGGATCAAGGCTGGGACGCGGGATGGACAGCGGATCCGGCTGCAGGGCAAGGGCAATGCGGGGACCAATGGCGGAGTGAATGGCGACCTGTACGTGATTGTGCGGACGGGGACGCATCCGGTGTTCAGCCGGGTGGGGGACGATATCCATTTGAGTGTGCCCATTACGGTGGCTGAGGCAGCACTGGGGGCAAAGGTGGACGTGCCGACGATCGACGGTCGGGCGCAGTTGCGGATTCCGCCCGGGACGCAGGGCGGGCAGAAGCTGCGGATGCGGGAGCGGGGCATTGAGAGCGCGCAGGCAGCGGGGCAGCGTGGCGACCAGATTGTGACGGTTGAAGTGGTGGTGCCGCAGTTGAACGACGAGCGGAGCCGGGAGATTATGCGGGAGCTGGCGCGGTTGAATAACCAGGATCCGCGGGTTACGCTGTTTGACAAGGTGTGACGCAGGGACGTAGGGACCCTGGACCAGGGTCAGGACGGTAGGATGACAGCGAAACGTAAGTCCAAAGGCGCGTACATGATATCGGCGGTGGCCGAGATGTATGAGATACATCCGCAGACGTTGCGGATGTATGAGCGTGAGGGGTTGTTCAAGCCGTCGCGGACGGAGGGCAACACGCGGCTGTATACGGACGAGGATCTGGAGCGGTTGGAGTTTATCTTGAACCTGGCGCGGGATCTGGGCGTGAATATTGCCGGGATTGCGATCATCCTGCAGATGCGGGAACGCATGGAAGAGATGAACCGGCAGATGCAGAGTTTTGTGGAGTATGTGCGGACGGAGATGCTGTCGCAGATTAACCATGCGGCGGATTCGTCGCAGAAGTCGGCGATGGTTCCGACGCGGAAGCCGATGATGGTGCCGCGGGCGGCAGTGGTGGCGGCGAAGACAGCGGGTGGGAAGTCGAAAGGCTGAGGGCGGGCCGCGACCGGTCCGGAAAATCCAAACGAAAAACTTGAGATTCGGCGGTTGCGGGAGAGCTGCGCCTGAAGCTTTGGCCGGGAAGAGGGCTGGGGCGGGTATTCTGTTTGCTGGAGTTTTCGGATGGTATTGGTGATTTTGGCGTTGGGGTGCTTTGGCCTGCTGACCTCGACGGTGTTTGCGGGGATGGTGATGGCCGGGGGGCGGCACCACTGGTGTGAGAAGACGGCCGCGGGGAGGAGGTACGCGCCGGCGCTGACGCTGCTGAAGCCTGTGCATGGGGATGAGGCGGGGTTGGAAGCGCATCTGGCTACGTTTTTTGAGCAGGACTATCCGGTGTACGAGATTCTGTTTTGCGCGCGGGATGAGGCGGACAAGGGATTGGCGGTGGCGCGGCGGGTGGCGGCAAAGTATCCGCAGGTTGCGGCGCGGTTTTTCTGGACCGGGGATGCCCCGTACATCAATGCCAAGGTGCGGTCGCTGGAGGTGATGGCGGCTGAGGCGCGATACGACATTTATGTGATCAGCGACTCGGATGTTCGGGTGACGCGGGAGTATCTGCGGGAGGTGGCTGCGCCCTTCCAGGATGCCAAGGTGGGAGGAATGACCTGTCTGTACCGAGGAGTGGCGGCTGAGGGCGGGCTGTGGGCGCGGCTGGAGGCGGTGGGCATGAGCGTGGAGATGACCGGGGGCGTGCTGGTGGCGAACATGCTGGAAGGGATGCAGTTTGTGCTGGGGCCGACGATGGCGTTTCGGCGTGCGGCGGTGGAGCAGATGGGCGGGTTCCGGGTAACGGCGGAGTATTGCGCGGATGATTTTGTGCTGGGCAATGAGGCATACCGGTTGGGATGGAAGGTAGCGCTGAGCCATCATGGGATCGACCACATGGTGCTGAATTCGACGTTCTGGGCGAGCATGAAGCACCAGGTGCGTTGGATGAAGTCGACGCGGTTTTCGCGGCCGAAGGGACATTTTGGGACATCGCTGACCTTCGCGATGCCGTTTGCGTTGCTGGTGCTGGGAGCGTGCTGGGCGATGGGTCGGCCGTGGCTGGGGGCCTTGCTGTTTGGCTGGGGCCTCCTGACGCGGTGGGCGATTGCGTGGGCGGCGGGCTGGCGGACGGTGGGCGAGCGGAGCTGGTTTGAGCTGGGAGTGCTGTATCCGCTGCGGGACCTGATGGGATTTGGGTTTTGGGCGGCGAGTTATACGTCGAGCAGGATTTTGTGGCGTGGGCGGGTGTTTGAGCTGCTGCCGGGCGGCAAGATGCGGGCGGCCGAGTAGAGGAGAGCAGCGATGGGCGAGCGAGTGGAGATGTTTCCAATATTTCTGAAGCTGGAGGGGCGGCGTTGCCTGGTGGTGGGCGCAGGGACGATTGCCACGCCGAAGATCGCGAGCTTGCTGCGCGCCGGTGCGGAGGTGACCGTGGTTGCTCCGGAGGCCGGCGATGAAGCGAGGCGGATGGCCGGCGAGGGGGCGATTGCGTGGCGGGGGCGGGAGTTTACGGAGAGCGACCTGGATGGGGTGTTCCTGGTGGTAACGGGGACGGACCAGCAGGAGGTGAATCATCGCGTGGCGAGGGCGGCGCGGGAGCGGAATATCCTGGTGAACTCGGTGGACGATCCGCCGGACTGCGATTTTTATTATCCATCGCTGGTGCGGCGGGGTGATTTGCAGATTGCGATCTCGACTGCGGGGAAGAGTCCGGCGCTGGCGCAAAGGCTGCGCGAGGAGATAGATGCGCTGCTTGAGCCGGAGTTAGGCGATTGGCTGGATGAGTTGGGCGCGACGCGGCTGCGGATGCTGGAAGTGTATGAGCTGAGTGACGAGCGAAAGCGCGCGCTGCACTTACTGGCGCGACGGGAGACCTGCGAGCCTGCGACGTGCCCGGTGCAGCAGGAACTGAATAAGTTGCTGACAAAGAAGGGCGAAGAGGCGGCCAAGGGATGACTAAGTGTGCCGAGGCAGGGAAGGTATACCTGGTAGGAGCGGGACCGGGGACGGTGGAGGATTTGACGCTGCGTGCGCATGGACTGATAAGTACGGCCGATTGCGTGATGCACGACGACCTTGTATCTGAAGAGGTGCTGGCACTGGTGCGGCCAGATGCGATTGTGCGCAACGTGGGGAAGCGTTGCGGGCCGAAGACGGTGACGCAGGAAGATATCAATTCCTGGATGGTGGAGTATGCGCAGGGCGGACTAAGTGTGGTACGGCTGAAGAGCGGGGACCCACTGCTGTTCGGGCGTGCCGGGGAGGAGATATCGGCGCTGGATGGAGCTGCGGTGGGTTACGAGATGGTACCGGGTATCTCGGCGGGATTTGCAGCGGCAGCGAGCGCGGGGGTTGCGTTGACGGGGCGGGTGGGAAGTTCGCGGGTGCTATTTGCCACGCGTCACCTTGCAGCGGGAGAGACGAATGGATTGCGGGGAATAGGTCCGGAAGCGACGCTGGTGCTGTATATGCCGGGGAGAGACTATGGCGCGATTGCGCGGGAGTTGGCGAGTAGCGGATGGGCGCCTGAGACTGCGTGTGTGCTGGCCTCGGCAGTAGGGACGGCGCGGGAGCGAGTGTTGGAGTGCCGATTGGCTGGGTTAGCGACGATGGAAGTATTGCCGGCGCCGGTGGTGATGCTGTTTTTTGCGTCACAGGTGTGAGGGTGGTGGGTATATTTGTAGCGGTGCGAGTTGGTGGAAGAGCGGGAATAGTTATCCGCGGAGTATAAAGGGTGAATAACATGGCGTGGTTGGCGCGAGAAAAAGGTTGGGAAATGCGCAGGAATCATCGACCAATGGCAGGTAATTGTTCTATTGTGTAGTTCATGGCTATAGAAAACATCATTGCACAACTGGACGAAGAGATTGCACGGCTAACTGAGGTGCGGAATCTCCTAGCGAAAACCGGGAAAGTGTCATCACGCATTCCTTCCGCGAAGGCGAAAGCCACAAAGAAGGCAGCCGTGAAGGCAGTGAAGGTGGCTCCGAAGGCCAAGAAGGTGAAGCGGGTTCTGAGCCCGGAAGCTCGCAAGGCGATAGCCGATGCCCAGCGGAAGCGATGGGCGGCGCAAAAGGCGAAGGCTTAACAGTTAGGATTATTTGGTAATTGATTTGCACCACCTGGGCCCCTTTGGAACTTGGGAAAGCCGCAGCTCGCCGCTGCGGCTTTTTTGCGTATATGCAGTTGTTTTCACTTGGTTGCGGGATTGAGAAATAGGGAGGCAGGTTGCTGAACCAGGAGGGATAAACTGCACGGAAAATGGACAGCGCAGACCGGGATGCGGATGGGGAGTTAGTGGCGACTTATGTGCGGAGGTCTGCCGAGGGCTTACCAGTACTCGATGGCGAGGACCGTGGGTGGCCCGGAGTGGGAGTCGATGACCTGGGTTTCGATGACGGCTTCCATGTTCATGGACGCCCAGTTTGCCGGGGCGTCGTGCAGGAGAGCGGCGAGCTTGGTGGGGTCGGAGATGAGTTCGCCAGCGGCTTCGGTGCCTTCCTCGGCGATGCCAGAGGCGACGACAACGGGCTGACCGGTGAGGGGGTCGCGGAAGCGGGCGACGATGGCGTAGTCACGGGCGAGCTTTTCGTAGGGGAGGTCCCAGGCGGTTTCCCAGGAGGTTTTTCCGTTGCTTTTGCGGTCGACGATGATGGCGCGACCGTCGATGGAGTCGAAGCCGAAGCGGAGATCTCGCGTGAGGCGCATGGTCCAGAGGTTGTCGTAAGCGCCGATGAGGACGACGGGGCCTTCACGGAGTTGAGCGAAGCTGGCCTCCGATGCGGCGGAGACGCGGAACGCCTTGTGCTGACGTTCGAGGGGTCCGACGATGCGGGTGAGGGTTACGACGTCGGCGAGGGCGAAGAGTCCGGACTGATGGAGGTGGAAGTAGAGTGGCTCGACGGGTTTGGTGCGTTCAATGGGCTGGGCGGGGTCAGAGTCCTTGCTGGAGTCGCGAGCCGGTTCGCCGAGGCAGATGGAAACGGTGGCGGGGCCTGATGTGAGCGGGAGCCAGAACTGGTCGACGGTATGGTCGACGGGGGGAGGGGTGCTGGCCTGGCGTGCCCACCATGCTCCGCCGAGGGCAGCGGCGACGGCCACGGCGAGGAAGATGGGGGCGAGCATCCAGAGGGAGGGCCATCGTCGCGACTGAGAGGCCGTAAGGGGCTGGGCGGGGGAGTCAGGCGATCCGAGGGGCAGGGCCGGGTCAGCATGGGCGGGCAGGGGCTCGGCTGATTCGGCATCCGGGATTCTGTTGGGTACGTCGACCATGCGCAGGAAGATAGGGACGTAGGAGCCGGTGGGGAGTTCGATGCGGATGCCGTACTGGTTTGCGGGGTCGTAGTAGTACTGGGCGAGGCGCTTGCGGATTTCGCCGGCGGTGACGCGGACGACGGGGTCGGCATTGGCATCGTATCCGGGGACGCGTGCGAAGACCTCTATGCCGATGGAGCGTTCCTTGACCTGGTCGGCGTTGCCGGCGAGGGTCTGTTCGACGACGAATCGGAGGAGAGCGGGGTAACGTTTGCTTTGGAAGAAGAGGGAGTGAGCGAGGAGTGCGTCGAGGTGGGAGAGGATCGCGTTTTTGTCGGCTTCGGACTCAGGTATCCATGGTTCGGCGACAGCGCGAGTACCACGAGATGGAAAGTCACTTGCATCGTGGCCGGTATTTGAGGTAGCTTGCAACGTCTTAATTAACCCCGAGACCGTATCATACGTACGTTTTCAGGCAACTGTCCAGAGGGTGGGTGGAGAGGGGAGCAAAAGGAGTAGATTTTGATGGTGGCAACAAGGAGTGCAGGAAAGATAGGGGTTGCGTGCGGGGACGGGAAAACGTTTGCTGTGGGTCGATACGGTCGTAACAGGTTTCATACGTGTCACGCTACCCGATGGAACTTGTGCAAAAAAGCCCAGTGACTAGGATTGGGGTGTACTTCATCAGTACCTCCGTGATGAAGAGAAGCTGGAAGTGCGCGAGGCGCTTCCTGAACGGTCCGGTTTTTATGTGCTGAAGGACCAGGTTTCTGCTGCGGTCTGCAGGGAACGTGGTTCTTCACCGGGGCGGCAAGTCGAACGCGGGGAAGAGGAGCCCTTCGGTTGGCATTGGGAAAGTAGTTTGCTCGCACGGAAAAGCTAAGAACGGCTCAGCCGCTTGTTCCCGACGCAAGGGACAAGCGGCATTTTTATTTGCCTGAAGTTGTGTCAGCGAGGCTGCGGCGGATTACGGGAGCGGGGTCGGAAGTGGCTTCGCCATTTGCGCCGGGAGCGGTGCGGAATCCCCAATCATTGAGAAGGACCAGGCCCTGGGGGCTGACTTCGCCATAGGCGGAGACGGTTTGTCGTGGGCCGACGACGATGCCGACGTGGGCATAGATGGGGCCGTGCTGCTGGGCGATGACGTCGCCGGGTTGGGCCTGATCGAGAGGCATGGGTGCGGACCAGCCTGGGATGGTGACGCCCGGGTCTGCCCATTCATGTGCGCTGGGGTCACGGGGGATGAGTCCGAAATGACCGGGAACATGGGGGCGTGGGCGACCGGAGTTCTGGATCCAGTCCGCGACGGCCTGGTTGCACTTGTTGCTGCCGGGACGGTACCAGCCATTCCAGCGGGAGGCGAGGTAGGTGGTGTCTCCGCGTTGGCTGAGGGCGATTTGGGCGATGGATTGGAGTGGGTGGTGGGGGCGGTGAGCAAGCGGCCAGAGGGCAAAGAGAAGGGCGAGGAAGGGGAGAGTGAGTAGAAGGAATTTGCGCACCGGTTGGCTCCGAGGAGAGGAATGGAAGGATTGTAGCGGGTCAGGGGATTGAGGAGGGGGCGATTTTTGGGGACCCCGAAAGTGCCTTTTGGGCTGTTTTGCAAGCAAAACGAAAAAGTCAAGCTATTGATTATATGAGACTTCTATACCAAAAAGCGAAACAAAAGAGAATGAAGTGTGATTTTGGGCGTTTTGCTGTTTTTCAGCGTCAGGATTCCAGCTTTGGGCTGGAGCTTGTGGGGACTGGAGGTGTCCGGTTTGGCGGGGTTTTGCTCATGGAATCATTGTGCGTTTTTTGGGTTTAATTGTAAGCAAAGTTGGGGAAGATTCTTTTTGTGGTTGGTGGGCAGGGAACGGAGCTGGCGGGTTGACGAAAGGCGGGGTCTCGGGGCATCGAGCCCCTCGATGAATGTCCAAAATAGTCGCTTCTGCGGCACGACTGAAGTCGTGCCCATTCAAAGCAAAGGCGAATCGAGCTGCGCCCGATGTGGTTTTTTGGGAGGGGGCGGTGGGGATTGGTGATATCCATCCCCGGTCCCCAAAAGGCGAGGGACCGGGGGCGCCCGGCGGTATTCGCTAGTGGCTGGTCATGGCGAAGACGACGTTGATGGTGGTTTCGACTTCTACGGGCTGGCCGTTGAGGAGGTAGGGGCGGTACCGCCACTGGGCTACGGCTTCCTGAGCGGCGATGCGGAGGGTTGAGGGGCCGGTGAGGACACGGAGGTTTTCGATGACGCCGTCGCGGGAGATGGTGGCGGCGAGGACGACGGTGCCCTGTTCGCCCATGGCGCGGGCGATGGCGGGATAGGTTGGGGTGACGCGGTTGAGGAGCAGTCCCTGGGCGACACCGAGGGAGATGGTGGCGTGGGAGGGGGCTGCGGGGTGAACGGCGGGCGGGTTGGCGTGGGGGAAGAAGGGCGGCGTGGAGATGGCGCCGGGGACAGAGTCGAGGGCGGCGAAGGGGCTATCAGGCGGGGGAGGGGCGTCGTCGCGGATGGCGAGGGGGATGGTGCGCGGGGCCTGGAAGGGGTTGCGCAGGGTGAGTGTAGCGGTTGCGGACTGGGAGGTGGTTGTCTGCTGGGGGTGGGTCGGGGTGGTGGGGGTGAGCGGCGCGAAGAAGACGCGGGAGAGCATGTGCGAGGAGATGGACTGGGGGTTGAGGAGGGGGATGAGGATGAGCGCAACCAGGATGGTGAGGTTGACGCCGAGGGCGAAGAGCATGGATTGGGGAGTTTTGTCGTGCTGGATGCCACGGGAGTGGAAGGTTGCGTCTTCAAACATCGCCGGCCTCCGGAGCGGCGGGTGAGAGGACCCGCTGCATGGGTTGGTAGACACCGGAGGGGTGCGGGAGGTTCCCGAAGTGGTTATTTGGGAGCGGGCGAGGGCATGGTCATGCCGGGCATTTCCATGGTGTGCATGGGTGCGATTTTGGATTTGCCAATCTCGTAGGTCTTCCAGTGGAGGAGGTCGAGGTGGGCGGAGCCTTCGCGGAGGTGGTAGTTGCGGTCGACTTGGACGTTGGTGAGGCGGTCGGTAATGGCGGAGACGGGCCAGTGGACGAGGATTTGCTGGACTTGGGTGGCTTTTCCGACGCCGATGTGCTGGCGGAAGGGATTGCCGCCGAAGCTGGAGACGGAGCCGACGCTGCGGTAGATGGAGCGTTTTTTGCCGTTTTCGACGATGTCGACCTGGATGGTGGCGCCGTAGCCGATGCGGTTGGTTTGGACGCCTTCGAGGACGAGGGTGACCCAGTGGTTGGCGTGTCCGGGGTTTTTGAAGAGGGAGTCCCAGAAGACGTCGCCGGGATATGCGCCGCCCATTTCCTCAAAGATGTCTTCGTTGCCGTTGTTTTCGATGTCGGCGAAGGCGACGGCGTGTCCGTGCTGGAGGCTGCCGAAGTCGCCGGAGGTGGTGACGTCCTGGAAGTCTTTGCCCTGGTTGTTGCGGAACATGACGTTGGGGAGGATGGACTCGTAGGATGGTTCGCCGGTGCCGAGGTAGATGTCGATATAGCCGTCGTTGTCGAGGTCGCCGAAGCCGGAGCCCATGGCGAGCAGGGCGCGGTTGATGTGGGTTTCCTTGCTGACGTCGGTGAAGGTGCCGTCGTGATTGTTGTGGAAGAGGTGGGGCAGGGAGCCGTGGTTGGGTTTGCCGAACATGAATGCGCCGACGTCTTCCATGGAGGAACTGGAGTATCCGCCGGCGAAGATGTCGAGCCAGCCGTCGTTGTCGTAGTCGAAGAACCAGGTTGGGAAGCTGTTGCGATAGCCACCGAGTCCGGCCTGCTCGGTGACGTCGGTGAACTTCCAGTGGAGCGGGTCGGGATGGGCAGGGTCTGCGGGGCCGTCGTTGCGGAAAAGGTAGCTGCGGCCTTCCATGGCGGCGACGTAGAGGTCGGGACGGTCGTCATGGTTGTAGTCGCCCCAGGTGACACCTTTGACGAAGCCGAGGTTGGGCTGGAGGTCGCCGAGGTTGGCGGGATCGACGAGGGTGAAGGTGCCGTCGTGATTGTTGTGGAAGAGCTGGCAGGGGTGCGGGTCTCCGGGTTTGGATTCGTGGGAGACGAAGAGGTCGAGCCAACCGTCGCCGTCGTAGTCGGCCCAGGCGGCGGTCTGGGTGGGGTGCGCGGTGTCTTTGAGGAGGCCGGCGGCTTCGGTGACGTCGGTGAATGTGCCGTCGCCGTTGTTGCGGAGGAGCGAGAGGGGGTACTGGCCGTATTTTCCCCACCATGCGCCGCGGGTGACGAGGATGTCGGGGCGGCCGTCGTTGTTGTAGTCGGTGAGGACCATGTTGAGGCCGCCGGTTTCGCCGAGGAGGCCGGCCTCTTTGGTGCGGTCGGTGAATGTGCCGTCGCCGTTGTTGTGGAAGAAGTGCATCTGGTCGAGCGGGCCGGTGGAGGAGACGACGACGTCGAGGAAGCCGTCGCCGTCGAAGTCTTCGACGAGTGCTCCGCCGGATCGTGTGACGGAGTCAATGCCGGTGAGCTGGTCGACGTTGGGGAAGTATCTGATGTCGTACTCGGAGTCGGCGGTTTTGGGGTCAAGGAGCCATTGGGGGGGGACGTCCTTGGGGTAGCGGTGGAGCTGCTGATAGGCGACATTGAGCAGCCATCGGTAGAGGTAGGAGTCGGGGACGTGGTTGAGCAGCCAGGTGTACTCGCGGACGGCGCCCTCGGCGCCACGCTTGACCTCGTGGAACGCGCCCTCTTTGAGGGGATAGAGGCAGGCGTTGGCGGAGTGCATGGCGAGGCAGTTCTGCTGTTCGCCGAGGCGGAGGTAGCCGAGGGCGAGCTCGCGGTGGAGTTGCTCCTGAATGATGGCGGGTGGGTTGAGTGAGGCGGATTGCCAGGCTTGCAGGAGATCTTCGAGGGTTTTGACGGAGGCTTCGCTTTCGCCGATGCGGAGTTGCTCGTTGGCGAGTTCGAGGGAGACGGTGGTGCGATCGCCGATTTTGGTGAGGGAGGGCAGGAGTTTGGCGTAGTAATGGGCCCGCTCGGCGGGCTTGTTGGGGTCGGATTTCCAGTCGTTGGCGTTATAGATTTGGCGGAGGCGGTCGCCCATGCGCTGGGCGGAGGTTTCGGCGGTGGGGGCGGGGGCGGATTGAGCGGGGAGGATGGGCGCGGCTAAGAGAAACAGAGCGGCGATGAGCGACGGCTTCATGTCGAGGATTAGTTTAGCGCGCCAAGTTGGGAACGGGATTTTGCTCAAATGCCATGACGATCGGATTTGGCGGCGTGGAGGGTGGGCAGTGGCAATGCTGTTGCGATACACTCCACTCGATATGACGATACTTCCCCGTGTTTTTCGCTTTGTGTTGTCGATGAGCGCGTGCGCGCTGGCGGTGTGTGGGCTGGTTGGCGGCTCGAGCGCGTTTGGGCAGGAGGCCGGGGCGGGCGCCGCGGCTGTTCCGGTTGGTGCGGCGGTGCCGGATGCGGGGGCGACGCTGAACTACATTCATGGGTCGTGGGATGTGCTGAGCCGGTCGATGACGGATTGCCATTCGCTGGTGGATGTGAAGGTGACGACGAATCCTGTGTTGTATGTGCCGGCGGATATGGCTTTGCCGGATGCGTTGGCGGGGCTGACGGCGCAGTGCGGGGTGAAGGTGGTGCGACTGCCGAAGAAGATTGAGCGGATTGGCGACCTGATGCCGGAGGCGATTGCCGCGCCGGGGCTGCTGTATTTGCCGAACAAGTATGTGGTGCCGGGTGGGCGGTTCAATGAGATGTATGGATGGGACAGCTACTTTATTGTGCTGGGCCTAGAGGCGGACCACCAGGAGTCGCTGGCGCGGGGGCAGGTGGAGAATTTCTTCTTTGAGATTGAGCATTACGGGGGTGTGCTGAATGCGAACCGGACGTACTTTTTGACGCGGTCTCAGCCGCCGTTTTTGACGTCGATGATGCGGGCTGTGCTGGAGAACCGGGAGAGTTTCAGCACGAAGGCGGAGGAGCAGGCCTGGCTGGAGCGGGGGTATGCGCTTGCGGCGAAGGATTATGAGACGTGGACGCGTCCGGAGCACCGGGCGGGGACGACGGGGTTGGCGCGGTACTACGACTTTGGCGAGGGGCCGGTGCCGGAGATGGCGGATGACTCGACGTATTATCCGGATGTGATTCGATGGCTGGTGGCGCATCCGGGGGAGAATCATGGGTTCCTGCTGAAGGGGGCGGAGAAGCCGGATGCGGCGGAGGCGGAGCGGCTGGCGAAGACGAGCTGCGAAGTGCGGCGGTCGGCGGTGTGCGCGAAGGCGTGGGCGGATGGGTATCGGCTGACGAGGGAATATTTTGAGGGCGACCGGGCGATGCGGGAGTCGGGGTTTGATACGAGCTTCCGGTTTGAGGCGTTTTCCGGGGCGACGGAGCACTATGCGCCGGTGTGCCTGAACAGTTTGCTGTTTCGGTATGAGCGGGATATGGAGCACTTTGCGCATTTGCTGGGCAAGGTGGAGGACGCGGCGGTGTGGGCGAAGCGGGCCAAGGCTCGGGATGCGGCGATGCAGCGGTACCTGTGGCGGCCGGAGTTGGGGACGTTTGGGGACTGGGATTTTGTACACGCCAAGGCCTCAAAGTATGCGTATGTGACGAGTCTGTATCCGCTGTGGGCGGGGGTGGCGACGCGGGAGCAGGCGGCGAAGGTGGAGGCGCAGTTGAAGCTGTTTGAACGGCCGGGCGGGCTGGCGATGAGCAACTACGCGAGCGGGGTGCAGTGGGACGAGCCGTTTGGGTGGGCTCCGACGAACTGGTTGGGCGTGGAGGGGCTGCTGGCGTACGGGTATAAGGACGACGCGCGGCGGATTGCGCAGAAGTTTACGACGAGCGTGGACAAGGGGTTTGCCAAGGACGGGACGATCCGGGAGAAGTACAACATGGAGACGGGCAACAGCGACGTGAAGGTGGCGGCTGGGTACAAGATGAATGTGATTGGGTTTGGGTGGACGAACGGGGTTTATTTGCGGATGCAGGAGCTGAAGTAGCGGAGCTAGCGTCGATCCTGCTTTTTGCCATCCTTGCTCCCAAAAGGGGGGGGGTGGGTGTTTTTGCGGGAAAATTCCTTCTAAGTTGTTGATGCGGTTTATGTTAAGAGGTGTTTATCTGAGTGTTTTTGCGCGCTTTTGTGCACTATTTCGGCGTTTCGGCGCGAGGGACTAGGGACTAGGGACTAGGGACTGGGGACTCGGCGGTTTTTCGGATGTCTTCTCGCATGGAATTTGCCCTCGGGTCGGCTTACTTGATTGTGCGCTTTTCGGGAATAATTCCTGGCAGCGTTGGCCCGACTTCTTTGCGGTGATCGTGGTTTGTTTTGTTGGGTTTGTGACGGCAGGGAAATTTAGAGGCTTGACAAAAAAAGGGGGCGAAGCTGTGCCCTGGGGAAGTGGATAAGGCCATGCGGGGGCTCCTCCTGGTTTCGGGGAAAACCAGTTTAGCGCGAACTCACTCTTTGCGGGAGGCGGGGATGCGGCCGAGGCGGGGGTCGCGGGCCAGAGCGAACTCGCAGGCGTGGAGAGAGTCCTCTTCAAAGCGGGGGCTGTCGGCGGGGATGAGGAGCCAGTGCGGGATTACGCCGCCGAGCAGTTGGATGGGGCGGATGGATGGGAAGGCGCTGCGGAGAGATCCGGGGGCGTCGGAGGCCTGCGTGACATCGGCGAAGACCACCCAGAGGCCGTTGTCTTCCGGCTGTTTGGGGCTGTCGCGGAGCATGAAGAGGATCTTGTTTTGGACGTAGACCGCGTGGCAGCCGAACATGTGGCGGACTTCGGGGGCGAGGGGTTCCAGTGCCTCGAGGAGGAAGGGATAGGGCGGGGATTTTCGCTTTCCTGATTTTCCGGCTGGCGACATGTGGTGAGGATAACGCAATGGGGGGAGACGCCCACCCTTAACAGCCTGTGGTGAGGGTCAAAATCCCAGGAATGCCGTCCCTGAGCGGCTAAAGCCGCACTGATTCTATTGGCTTTACGGCACGACTAAAGTCGTGCCCTTTCAAAATCGACCATTTACCACGGGCTGTTAACACAAAGTGCGAGTTAAGGGACGCCCGGAGGAGACTGGCCCGTTTTTATTTTAAGGGTGGTAGGATGTAGCTAGATTGGCTAGATTTATTGGAGGGCGCGATGGAGTGGCAACTGGCTGAGGCGAAGAACAAGTTCAGTGAGCTGGTGAATCGTGCGCTGACGGAGGGTCCGCAGCGTGTGCGGCGGCGTGGGGATGTGGTGGTGGTGCTGTCGGTGGCGGAGTATGAGCGGGTGACGGGCAAGAAGCCGAATTTCATTGAGTACCTGCTGAATGCCCCGGATATGTCGGACCTGGATTTGACGCGGGACAAGACGCCGTTGCGGGATTATGACTGGGGCGGAGAGGGCGAGTGAAAGTCCTGTTGGATACCTGCGTGATTTCGGAGTTGCATCGGGAAGGAGGCAACCCGATGGTACGGATGGTGTTGTCGCGACACCGCCCGGATGAGGTCTATCTGAGCGCGGTGACGATGGGGGAGATCACCAAGGGTTTGATGCGGTTGCCGGAGGGGCGCAAACGGGAGCGATTGGCAGAGTGGCTGCGCGGGCTGGACCAGAGTTTTCAGGGACGGATACTGCCTTTGGATCGGGAAACGGCAAGGATATGGGGGGAGATTACGGCATTGTCGGAGCTTCGGGGGCGGGTTCTACCGCCAGCGGATGGGCTGATTGCGGCGACGGCGATCCAGTATGGGCTGAGGATTTATACGCGGAATGTGGTGGATTTTGAGGGGACAGGGGCAATGGTGGTGAATCCGTGGAGTGGGGGTTAGTTTTTTAGCGGGTTAGCGCGCTTCGCGCCTAGCGAGTTAGCAGGTTAGCTGGAGATGTGGCGGGCGGGCCGGTTGCGGCTCGCCCGATTTTGTTTGGGGTTACCAGGTGAGGGTGAGGGTGAGGGTTTGCCAGCCCTGGCCGGGGGGGAAGTGAAGGTCGAGTTTCATTGGTTCCAGGAGCATAGGCTCATGATGAGGGCCGACGACCGATAGATTAGCGCTGCCGCTGTTCTCGGAGGCTTGGTCAAGCTTCAGTTTGGCGACCACTTGTTCTGGTTCGAGCAAAAGAGTGGAGGTTGATCCAGCTGGGCCGGCGGCGGAGAGGGTCAGCTGATTTTTCTCATATTTTGTGGAGAGAATCTTGATTTGTGCGGGGCGAGAGCCCGGCGTTGGTAGTTCGTGACTTGGAATCACCACTTCGACGGGCGGAAGGGGAATGCGAAGACCGTAAATATTCCCCTTTGCATCGCGGATGAGTATCGCTCCGGGTGCGTCGCTCTGGAATCGAATGTTCAGAGGTTTGGCATCCTCCTTCGTCATGGGGACATCGGTGGTGGGAACGTGAATGAAATCGCTCTGGCGAGCGGTAGCCACGGTCATCCAGCCCGCTCTGCGCGTGAACGAAACGACCAAATCCTGATCTCCCATATGAAGGTGCCGCACGACAGCGTGGTCCCAGTTGGCGGGGAGGTGGGGGCTGACGGTGATGGTGTTGGTGGAGGCGTCGAGGGAGATGCCGAAGAGGCCGCGGAGGGTGGGGGTGATGACCATGGCGCTGGACCAGAGCTGGTGGCTGGTGGAGCGGCCGAAGGGGACGTAGGTGTCTCCGGAGAGGAGTTCGGTGACTGCGCCGGGGTCCTGGGCCCAGGTGAGGTCTACGTTTTGCATGAGCATTTGCTGGCCGGCGAGGGGCTGGTTGCCGCGGTACTCGGCGAGGGCTGCCCAGCCGGTGAAGAGCGGCCAGACGGAGCCCTGGTGGTAGCTCATGCCGTCGAAGAAGGGTTCGGAGGCATCGACATCGCGGAGGCCCCAGTCAGTGGCGAGGCCGGGGGAGGCGAACTGGCGGAGGCAGTCGGCGGCGTGGGTGAGAGGGGAGCTGCCCCCAGGGGCTAAAGCCCCGTCTTTCAGGGCTGGCTGATTGGCACGACTGAAGTCGTGCCCCTTTACAAGACCTGATTTTTCAGAGGCTTCCGGATTGGGCGTTGGCGCATCCCACCAGGCTACGGCGGGGTAGACGGTGGTGGTTTTGTCCTGGGAGCCGTCGGGGTTGTGGCTGAAGGCGTAGCAGCCTTTGGCGGGGTCGGCGTACTCCTTTTCGATGGTGCTTTGGATGTTTCCGGCGCGAACTCTTGCGGCGATGTACTCCGCCTTATTGCCCAAGGCCAGTTCCAAGGCGGCGTACGCTTCGCTGGCTTGCTGGTCGAGGGCGGCGAGGTAGACCTCCTGATGGGGCATGCCTTTTGAGGCAGTGGAGGCGGGCCAGCTTTCGACCCAGCCGGTGCCCTGGGAGTTGTCGTAGATGCCGTCGTGGTCGGTGTCGGACGTGGCGGCGGTTTCAAAGGCCCAGGCGTGCTCGATGGCGGCGCGGTTGGCCTGGATGTAGGCGAGGTCGCCGGAGGATATGAGGTAGTCGCGCATGGCCATGAGGAAGAGCGGGGTGGAGTCGGCGGCGGCGTACATGTAGGGGAAGGACTTCCAGTCGACGACGGGTTCGGCGGCGGTTTGGGAGTATTCGTGCATGATTTTGCCGTCGGCACGCTGGCGGGCGATGAGGAAGTTGAGTTCGTCGCGGGTGAGGGCGAAGTCTCCGAAGCCGTTGACGGCGTAGAGGGTGTAGAGGGAGTCTCGGCCGAAGAACCAGCCGAAGCCGGGACGGGCGGAGTCTCCGCTGGCGTAGTAGCCGGCGACGAGGGCGGTTTCTCCGGTGGGGTATGCCTTGGCTTTGAGCTGCTCGATGGAGACGACTCCCCAACTGAATGCGTCGTTGAGGGCCTTGTCTGGGGTATCGATGGAGGTGGAGTTGTCGAGCAGATCGGCCCAGGATTTGGCGTGGGCGGCGTAGCTGTCGGCGAGGTGGGTGTTGAGGGCGGCGAGGGTTTGGCCGAGAGCGGCGGATTGGGCGGATGCAGGGGTGGCGCCTACGGCCATGAGCAAGGGGAAGTACTTGTCGCGGTCGCGTTTGGGGTCGTAGTGGAGGATGAGTTCGAGCTGATGGACCTGGGGCCGCTCCTGATAGGGTGCGAGGATGCCGGGTTCCGCGCCGGGGATGGTGACGGCGCCGGCGAGGTCTGGGTAGTCCATGTGGAGGAGGTAATAACCGGTGTTGGGATCTGCTGTCCCCGGTCTCAAGGTCGAGACCGGGGGCACCCCAGCGGTAGTTGCAGTGGGCGGTGGAGTGCGGACCCATTCGGGGCCGGGGATGCCGTCGTTGCGCTTGGGCCACATCCAGCGCATTTCGGGGGTGAAGCGGAAGGTGAGGTCGAGGGGGTGGATGGACTCGATCTGGAAGAGGACGACGGGGCCGGTGCCTGCGGGAAGGCTGGCGAGGTCTGGGGAGTACATGATTTGGCGGATGGTGAAGCCGATGTGGGCGTAGGTGATGGTGGTGTGGTGTGGGCGGACGTCGATTTGCGCGGCTTGCTGGTTGACGGGGATGGGGACGGAGTAGCCGTCGATGTGGGCCTCAATGTTGAGGTGCGAGAGGAGCTTGACGGGGAGGACCCAGGACTCGAACTGGCCGTCCTGGGTGCCGAGGATGACTCCGCGCTGTCCGGCGACGGTGAAGGGCTGGACGCACTGGATGGGGCGGGAGATGGCCAGTTTGGATGCCGCTGAGTCGGTGTCGAGGGGGAAGGCGGGAACGGGGGCGAAGGACTGGGGGTGGAGGGCGATGGGGGTGACGGCGAGGAGGAGTGCGGCGACAGAACGGAAGAGATGCAATGACTTCATAGGGCGAAAGTGTACGGCATTGGGAGGTTTGGGGGGTAGCGTTTGGCGGATGAGTTGAACGGAATCTGGGGAAGGGTGGGGGTGGATCGATTTAGTGGTGGGTTGGGGGATGGGTTCGATGTTGGCCGCATCGAAGGGTGGAGCGAGCGGAGACGATGGGGCGGGTATACTGCGATTCGTATGGGTTTTTGGCCCGAAAGGGCGCCTGATAGGGCTCGCAGGGAGGGATTTGGCTTGACGAAGGAAATCTGGGATGGGTCGCGGCGGCGGTTTTTGAGGTCGCTTTCAGGGACGGCGCTGGTGCTGGGGCTGGAGGATATTCTGCATCTTTCGCGTGCGGCGTGGGGTCAGCAGACTGGTGACCAGAGGCCAGCTGGTGGCGGGATGTCGCGGCCGACTTTTGAGGCGCAGGCGAAAGCAGCGCCGGGTGGGTTGAATTCTCCGATTGTGGGGACTCCGCTGGGGATGAGCTTTGTGGATGTGGGCAAAGAGTCCGGGCTGAATGCGAAGACGATTTTTGGCGGGGAGCACAAGAACAAGTATCTGCTGGAGACGACGGGCTGCGGCGTGGCGTTTTACGACTACGACCAGGATGACTGGCTGGATATTTTTCTGGTGAATGGGTGGCGGCTGGAGGGATTTCCGAAGGGTCAGGAGCCGATGTGCCACCTGTTCAAGAACAATCGCGACGGCACATTTACGGATGTGAGCGAGAAGTCGGGGATCACGCGCACGGGCTGGGGCCAGGCGTGCTGCGTAGGAGACTACAACAACGATGGGTGGAACGACCTTTTCATCAGCTACTACGGGCAGAATGCGCTGTACCGGAACAATGGGAACGGCACCTTTGTGGATGTGACGAAAGAAGCTGGATTGCTGCAGGACAAATTGCGGTGGAATTCGGGATGCGCGTTTCTGGATTACGACAAGGACGGGCATCTGGATCTGTTTGTGGGCAACTATATTGATTTTGATTTGAAGACAGCGCCGACGCCAGAAGACGCGGGCTGTGTGTACAAGGGGATTACGGTGGCTTGCGGACCGCCGGGGCTGGAAGGCGGAAAGAACATTCTGTACCACAACAACGGCGATGGGACGTTCAAGGATGTGAGCGAGAAGGCCGGGATGTGGTCGACGATTGGGACGTATGCGCTGTCGTGCGCGGTGGGAGATTTTGACAACGACGGGTGGCCGGATATTTTTGTGGCGAACGACTCGACGGCGGCAACGTTCTACCAGAACCAGAAGAACGGGACGTTTCAGGATGTTGCGGTGGAAGTGGGGGTTGGGTATTCGCCGGATGGGAAGCCGCAGGCTGGAATGGGCGTGTCGATTGGGGATTTCAACCGCGATGGTCTGCTGGATATTGTGAAGACGAACTTTGCCGGGGATACAGATTCCCTGTTTATGAATTTGGGCGACGGGACGTTTGAGGATCACACGTACTTGTCGGGACTGGGAATCAATACGCGCTTGCTGGGCTGGGGCGTGGGATTTCTGGACATGGATAACGATGGATGGCTGGATATTCTGGTGTCGAATGGGCATGTGTATCCGGAAGTGGATGGAACGCATGTGGATGCGTCGTATGCGGAGCACAAGTATCTGTACCGGAACCTGCGGAACGGGCAGTTTGAGGACGTGACGAAGTTGGGCGGGTCGGGGATTACGGCCGATGCGAAGGCGCGTGGATGCGCGTTTGGAGACTATGACAACGACGGCGATGTGGACGTGGTGGTGAACTGCGTGAATGCGGTGCCGCAACTGCTGCGCTGCGAGCAGGGCGATGGGGTGAAGGCGCGGAACTGGATCAAGATTCGCACTGTGGGGACGAAGAGCAATCGTGGGGGGATTGGCGCGCAACTGCGGGTAACGGCGCAGGTGGATCCGAAGGCTGCGAAGCCGATGATGCAACTGGAGGAAGTGCGGTCGGGGGGTAGCTACTATTCGCAGAACGACTTTCGTGTTCACTTTGGACTGGACCAGGCGAAGAAGGTGGATGTGGTGGAAATTCGCTGGCCGTCGGGTACGGTGGATACGCTGAAGGACCTTGCGGTGAACAAGCTGTACGTGATTGAAGAGGGCGGGAAGATTCTGAAGGCGGAAGCACTGACGGGATTGAAGAAGAAGGGCTGATGGGGATGGCCGGCAACAGCAGAGGGTGGGTGCGGACAGTGCTGAGGACAGGCGTGTGCCTTGTGATGTTGCTGCTGGCTGCGGAGGTGGTGAGTGCCGAGGCCGGGAGCGATGCGAACGCTGCGTGTGCGAGCTGCCACCGGGCGATCTATGAGAGGTACCGGCGGACGCCGATGTCCAACGCGAGCGGGAGTGCGGCGGCGGGGTTTATGCCGGCGCGGTTTGACCATGGCGCGTCGGGCGTGAGTTATCGGATTGAGGAAGAGAACGGGCGGGTGTGGCTGCGCTTCGAGAGAAAGCCCGAGGTGGGTGCAACGGCCGCGGAGATGGCCGGGCAGGCGATGAAGGGCGAGCGGGAGCTGCGCTACTTTCTGGGCTCGGGCCGGCGGGGCCGGACGTATCTGTTTGAGGACCAGGGGTACTGGTTTGAGATACCGATCAACTGGTACGCGAAGAAACAGGTGTGGGACATGGCTCCGAATTACCAGCGGGCGCTGGAGATGCCGCTGACGCTGCGGGTTGACCCGGGCTGCCTGCGGTGCCATGCCTCGGGGGCGCAAGCGAACCTGCCGGAGGCACGGAACAAGTATGCCGGTGAGCCGTTTACCGATGGGGGGATTACCTGCGTGGCCTGCCATGGGGATGCGCGGGCGCACGTGGCGAGCGGGGGCAAGACGGCAATGCTGAAGCTTGGCGAGTTGACGCCGGCCAAGCGGGACTCGGTGTGCCTGAACTGCCACCTGGAGGGCCAGGCAGCGGTGGTTCATGGGGGCAAGCGGCTGGTGGATTTTCGCCCGGGCGAGAGCATTTTTGATTACGCGAGTTTTTTTGTGCATCGCAGCGAGGCTGGGTCGGGCGGGCGGGCGACGAGCCAGTGGGAGGCGCTGCTGCAGAGCGCGTGCAAGCGCGGAGCGGGAGACCGGCTGACCTGCACGACGTGCCACGATCCGCATGGGTCAGACGAGCAGAAGACGGAAAGCGAGCGAGTGGCGTGGTACCGGGGCAAGTGCCTGGGGTGCCACGATGCGGAGGCGTCCGGGAAGCCCGGAGTGGGCTTGGCTGGGTTTGGGCGGACACATCATGCGGAGAATCCGGACTGTGCGAGTTGCCACATGCCGAGGGCGACGTCGAACGATATTGCCCACGAGCAGGTGACCGACCACCGGATTGTGCGGTTTGCGTCGGGCAAGGTGGTGCCACCGGCGACGAGCGGGCCGCTGGTGCTGGTGGGGCCGACGGAGCGGAGCGAGAGTGCGAGCGACCGGGACCTGGGGCTGGCCTACGCGCAGATGGCGGCGCGGGGCGACCGGGAGGCGGGGATGAGAGCGGTGGAGTTGCTGCGGGCGGCGGAAAAGGCTCCGGAGGCAAGTCTGGACCACGAACTGCATGCCCAGCTGGGATTTCTGGATCAGGTGAGCGGGGACCGGGAAGGGGCGGCGCGGGAGTATGCCGCTGCCCTGACGGCGGACGGGAACGACTCTTTTGCGGCGGGGAACCTGGCGCTGCTGGCGGCCAGAGCGCACCGGTACGAGGAGGCTGCGAAGCTGTTGGAGCGGGCGTTTGAGGATGATCCGGCGGCGACGGCGGCCGGGATGAACCTGGCCGTGGTGGATTGCGGGCTGGGTCGGCGGGAGGCGGCGCTGGGGACTCTGGAGCGGATTCTGGAGTTTTCCCCGGACTCGGGCGAGGCGCTGGCACTGAAGCATGCGATTGTCTCTGGGGAGCATAGCTGCGGGACGCGGTAGGCCACAGTGGGGAGCCAAGGAAGTTAACGGATCACGGAACTGAGAAATGTTATGCCCGGAAAGTGAATTTCCCCTTGAATCTTCAACAAAAAGTGGGGCAAAGTTCTGTGTGGTGTTGCGAGGATTGCAGGGAGAGCGGCGTGGCAGGCAGTATGGGGCGGAGGAGTCCTGAGTGCGAGTAAAGGCATTTACTCGAACTTTTGGTGGAGTTTCGGGGATGGGGAGCGGTGCAATTTTGGGGAGAAATGGTGTGATTTCAGGGCAGTTTCAGGCGCCGGAAAATGACATATCAAATATTTTTGGAAAATGACAGAATGTCATATTTGTTTGCGGTGGTGTGGGTGATGATCATCGGATTGTGCGAGTTGTATCTGGTTTGATGGTGCGCGTGAGCGGTGGGTGGATGGTTTGGATAAAGCGATTTACTAAGAGATTGAAGGGGTGAAGTTGGATAGCCGGCGGGGATAGCGGGCGGATGCAAACGTTTTCAATGATTGATATAACTTATCTTGAGGCTTTTGGCTGGTTTTTCCGAGCGAAGGGGTTGACAGCCAACCTTTCGGTCTACTATCTTTCATCGGTGCTCCGAATTATGTTTTTTGTTCACCTCTATCGTTTGAGAATTTAAGGTGGACGGTTCGGGAAGCAGCTGAAGGGCGCTTAGCGCTTTTGAGGCGAAGTGAAGAGAAATAGAGCAGACTCGGCCAGAGTGGCGAGATTTGCCATGGTTGTCACCGCACGCACCGATTTAATTGCGATCTGGGGAAGAGCACACAGGCTGGCGCACCGGGTAAATCCGGCGGAGGAAGAAGCCAGTCATGATGATTCGACCGGGTTGCGCTGAGTCGGCCACGATGCGAGGGCAATGCAGAGCAGCAGTTTTACGGACTGTACGTTTTCAGGAGACCGCATGACTAAGAACTTGCGGGCAGCATACGGACTGGCACTCCTCGCCATCGTATGTCTGCTCTTTAGCGCAACGTCCAATGCCCAATCGGTTTATGGATCGATTTTCGGCACTGTGACGGATAAGACAGGGGCCGTTGTATCCGGGGCCTCGGTCAGTGTGACGGACGAAGCCAAGGGCACCGTCGTAACAGTAACCACCAACGCCGCGGGCGATTACACGGCATCTCACCTTATTCCCGATACCTACGATCTGAAGATTGTGGTAAAGGGCTTCAAGAGCTCGATCACCAAGGGCGTCATCGTGCAGGCCGACGTGGCCCCGCGCGTGGATGTATCCCTGGAGATTGCCGGAGCCAGCGCGGAGACCGTTGAAGTGAACGCCGATACGGAGCCGCTCTTGAAGACGGACCGTTCTGACGTTGCGGCAACGTTCGACTCGCAGGAAGTTTCTGACCTTCCGATTGAAGGCCAGAACTTTGCCAACCTGCAGCTTCTTCTTCCGGGCGCACAGTTGCTCGGCTGGTCTCATGCGGCGGATGAAAATCCGCAGGCGTCGCGTCAGATTCAGATTGACGGACAGGCGTTCGGTGGCGTGGCTTACGAGCTGGACGGCACTGACAACCAGGATCCGATTCTGGGCATCATTGTTGTGAACCCGGCACTGGATTCGATCACCGAAGCGAAGATTACCACGCAGAACTTTGACGCGGAAATTGGCAAGGCTGTTGCCGCCGTTCAGACGGTTCAGACCAAGTCTGGATCGAACACGATTCACGGCAGCGCGTACGACTTCCGTACTGGCAATGCCAACCTGGCGAAGGACCCGTTCTCGGGCGCCGCGCCTGCCGGCTTGAAGAACAAGTTCGGTATGTCGGTAGGCGGACCGCTGAAGAAGGACAAGCGCTTCTTCTTCTTCTCCTATGAAGGACAGCGTCAGAAGTCCGGCGTAACCGACGTGGGCACCCTGCCTTCTCCGCTGCTGACCGAGACCTGCCTGGGCAATAAGATTGGCCCGAGCGGAACCCCGGGCTGCGATTTCAGCGAGTATGCCACGGAGTTCCTCGGCAAAGGCGTGATCTACAACAACACGAATGGCGTTGGTACGGTTGACGGAAAAGGCACAGCGTTCCAGAACAACGTGATTCCGACCGCGCTTGTCTCCAAGCAGTGGACCAATCTCCTTGGCTTCCTCGAACCGTACACCAAGCAGGAATCGGGCACGGCGCAAGGTGGACTGGACTCGAACTTCAAGGCGCAGGGCACCGGCGTATTCAACAGCAACATGTGGGTAACCCGCGTCGACGAGACGATCAGCGACAAGGCGAACGGCTTCTTCCGCTTCTCGCGTTGGACTGATGCTCTCGGCGGCCCCCAGATGTTCGGTGAAGCTGGTGGCCTTGGCTTCGGAATCGGGCAGTACGGTGGTCTCTCCACCTCTGCTGATGACAGCCTGGCAATCGGCACCGACTACGTCTTCAATCCGAAGCTGGTCACCGACGTACGTCTCGGCTATCTGCGTTACAACATCATTGACGTCAAGAACGACCAGGGCACTCAGTTTGCCAATACGTTGGGAATTCCCGGCCTGAATCTGGGGACGACCTACACGGGCGGTTCCCCAGGTTTCTTCCTGGACTCTGTCCCGAGCGGCAGCACCAGTCCGACCTACGGCGATGGCCTGAACGTGGCCCGTTGCAACTGCCCCCTGACCGAGCGTGAAGATCAGTTCCAGATTGTGAACAACTGGACCAAGACGATGGGCAACCACTCGTTGAAGCTGGGCACAGACCTGCGTTACGGCCGTAATCTCCGCGTCCCCTCGGACAACGATCGTACCGGTCTGCTTTATTTCCACAACGCCCAGACGGCACAGAATGGCGATGGCGGCAGCAGCGGTCTCGGATATGCAACCTTCGCGATGGGTGACGTCAGCAACTTTAACCGTTACGTCTCCACTTCCACCAATGCCAAGGAATTCCAGAAGCGTGAGTTCTTCTACGCTCAGGATACCTGGCGCCAGAGCAGCAAACTGACCCTGAACCTGGGCATTCGCTGGGAGCTTTACTTCCCAGAGTCGACCAACGCTCCGGGCAACGCGGCACTGATGAACCTGGATGACGGATATCTGCATGTTGCCGGTATCGGCGGCGTCAAGTCGAACATGGGCTGGCAGCTCGACAAGAAGAAGATGTTCGAGCCTCGTCTCGGTGTGGCATACCAGCTGAATCCCAAGACTGTTATCCGCGCCGGTTACGGACGCAGCTTTGACATCGGCGTTTTTGGTTCGGTGTTCGGTCACGTTGTAACCCAGAACCTGCCGGTACTGGCCAACCAGTCGATCAGCAACGGCGGTGTCGCAACCGCTCAGGCATTCTGCATCGGTTCTCCTGCAGACAACCCGGGTTGCGATCCAACCAACAACGGCAGCAGCCAGCCTGCTGGCGGCGGTCCCCTGCTCTATACGCCCGTTTCGGTACCCTCGGACGGTCTGCTGCCGAACCCCGGCGCGCTTGTGAACACCAAGGCACGTCCGAACCCGATGCGCTTCCCGACATTGGATGCGTGGAATGCCACTGTTCAGCGCGCACTGACCTCGTCGCTGACTCTGACTGTTGCTTACGTTGGCAACAAGGGAACTCACTCCCTGGTTGACGGCGACGGTAACAATACCAACCCCAACGAAGCAGCGCTTACACTGCCGGGTTCTTACTCGGTTAACGGACAGACGCTTCACTGGGATCCGACCGCGGGTTCGACTCCGAACGCAAACGGTGGGACCAGCAACTCGAAGTATCTGACCCGCTACTACGGCGGCAAACTGCAGGCCTGCTCGGATCCGAACTATTCGCAGCCGACCGGCGACCCGCTCTTGCAGGCAGGGCAGTGCGGATGGACTCAGGGCATCAGCTTCTACGGTGATGACCAGAACACCCACTTCAACGCCTTGCAGGTTACGCTGGCTCAGCAGACCTGGCATGGTCTCAACGCAAACTTCAACTATCAGTATGCTCACGCAAACGACTTCCAGGGTACGTACAACACCTGGGACAAGTCGGTTGCGTTCAGCAACGACTCCAACGTACGTCATCACTCGGCCACGCTGTATGGCAGCTACTCGCTTCCTGTCGGCAAGGGCAAGCAATTCCTGACGGGGGCTAACCACCTGACGGACCTGATTGTGGGCGGATATGAACTCTCCGGCACGATGAACGTCTCCAGCGGTTTGCCCTTCAGCCTGAGTGGCGATTGCAGCACCAATGTGGATGGGACGAACTACTCGGACCTTTCCAATGGCCCCTGCCACCCGAACCAGACCCACGGACTGTCAACGAAGCTGTCGTCGTTTGTGCCTGGTTCCGGCTGGACATATTACGCCCAGCAAGGAACTCGGGATCCAGTCACGAACGTGTTCACTTACAGCAACGGGTTCTCTGACGCGGGTATCGGCAAGATCGGCAACTCCGGCAACAACACTGCCTGGGGACCGAGCTTCTTCAACACCGATCTCTCGATTCAGAAGTCGTTCAACATCTGGGAGCACGTTGATACCAAGTTCCGTATGGACGCGGTCAACGCTGTGAACCACATCAATCCAGGTAACCCTGGCGGCAACATCACGTCTGCGGGATCGATCACCGGTGAAGCACCTGGACCGGGACCCCGTCAGCTGGAGTTCTCGCTGAAGCTTACCTTCTAACCAACCAGCGGTTTCCATTCCGCGCACGCGTGGGGAGCTTCGGCTCCCCATACGTGTTTTTGAACGACTACACTTAAAGACGAGAGCCATTATGCTGCATCGAATTTTCTATGGAATTCTGCTGATTTCTGCGCAGCTGGCGCTGGCGCAGACCGCCCCAGATGGGACAGCTACTGATACGAGGAGTGGGGTTTCCGCGCCCGGAACACCCACGACCCCAACGCTGGCGCAGGCGCGGGAACTGGCGAGCAAGGGACATCTGGACCAGGCCCTGGCACAACTGGATACGCTGGCTGCAACGAAGCCCGAGCAAGTGGGGGTGGAGCGTCTGCGCGGGATTATTTTGTACCAGAAGGAGCGGCTGGGCGAGGCGGATGCCGCGTTTGCGCGTGCGGTGGAGCAGGACCCGAAGGATCGCGAATCGCTGGAGATGCGGGGCGTGACGCTCTACCGGGAGGGCAAGCCGGAAGATGCGATTCCGCTGCTGGAGAAGGCTCACCAGGCGGTGACGAGCGCGAATATCGATCCGCAGTATGTGCTGGGGCTTTGCTACACGGACACGAAGCGCTATGACGACGCGCGGCGGGCGTTTGCGGCGCAGTTTGGGTTTAATGGGGAGTCCGCGGAGGCGTACCTGGTGACGGCGCGGCTGATGCTGCGGCGGGAGTTCACGGACCAGGCGGCGGCGTTTGCGCACAAGGCGCTGGAGTTGCGGTCGACGCTGCCGCTGGCGCACCAGTTGCTGGGCGAGATTGCGCTGGCCAAAGGGGATTTGCCGCTGGCGGTGAAGGAACTGGAGGCGGAGGAAGCGATGAATCCGCTGAACGGGATGCTGTATGACCGGCTGGGCGATGCGTATGTGCGCAATGGGCAGTATGAGCAGGCGCGGCAGGCGCTGAACAAGGCCGTGCTGTTGGAGCCGAATGCAACGGGGCCGTACATTTTGCTGGGCGACGCGCTGGTGAAGCTGGGGGATCCGATTCAGGCGCTGCATTATTTGAACCGGGCGGTGGCGATGGATCCTGGGAACTACGTGACGCACAACATTCTGGGACAGGCGTACCGTGCGATTGGGCAGCTTGGGGATGCGAACCGTGAGTACAAGCTGGCGGTGGAGATTCAACATCGCAATGACCCCAAGCCGGTAGCTGAAAAGTAGGGAGAAGAGACGCGTGCGGCGAGCGATTTGTTTGACCATGAGCCTTATCCTGAGTGCGAGTGCTGTGTTTGCGGCGGGGCCGGCTGGGAAGAAGCAGGAAACGAAAGCGTTGAAGTCGGCGGACGCGGCATTCCAAGCGGGGTATGCGCTGTTGGAGGCGGGTAAGTTGGGGGAGGCGAAGGTGCAGTTTGCCAAGGCGGCGAAGCTGGCGCCTGAGCTGGCCGTGGCGCATGCGGCTTATGGAGCGGTACTGACGCAGCTGGATGAGCCGAAGGAGGCGATCCCGGAGTTGGAGAAGGCGATTGCACTTGGGGCGAAGCAGGGGGGTGCGGACCCGTCGGTAGCCGTGAACCTGGCGTTGTCGCATGAGGCGCTGGGAAAGCAACTGGCAACGAAAGACCAGGCCGAGGCACGGCGGCAGTACGAGGCTGCGCTGGCGGGGATGAGCGATGCGGCGTCGCAAGCTCGGGTGCAGGATGAGCTGGGGTCGCTGTTGGGGTACCAAAAGATGTGGCCTGAGGCGGAAGCGGCGTTTCGAGCGGAGATTGGGCTGACGCCTGAGGAAGCTGGCGGGCACCTGCATCTGGGTATCGTGCTGGTGGAAGAAAAGCACCTGGATGATGGGATAAGCGAGCTGGAGACGGCGCTGGCGAAGGCGCCGGGCGGGATGGCGGAGTTTCAGCTGGGGCACGCACTGACAGTCGCTGGCCGGGATGAGGAGGCTGTTCCGCACCTGGAGGCGGCGTACCAGGCAACGCCCCAGCCGCGGGGCGCGGCGCTGGAACTGGCGATGACGGAGCAGCGGATGGGGCGCGAGGAAGAGTCGATCGCGCCGTTTCGGCAGGTGGTGGAGCTGGAACCGCACAATGCGATGGCGCTAACGAACCTGGGGCTGGCGCTGACGGAGACGGGCAAGGCCAAGGAGGCGCTTCAGTTTTTTGACCGCGCGCTGAAGGAGGATCCTCAGGATCCGGTGCTGCACGAGGACTACGGGGTGGCGTGCCTGCAGCAGTCGGATTTCGATGGGGCTATCCGGGAGTTTGAGCAGGCGCAGCATCTGGATCCGACGAGTTCGCAACTGCATTACGATTTGGGGCTGGCTTACAAGCTGAAGGACCGGATGGACGATGCGGTTCGGGAGCTTCTGAAGGCGTCGGAGCTGGATCCTACGCTGCCAGATCCGCCTTATACGCTGGGTATCCTGTATATGCAGACGGGCAAGCTGGATTTGGCGGTGGACCAGTTGCGGGCGGCGCTTGTGCTGCGCCCGACCAATGGCGACGGATGGGCGATCCTGGGCAGCGTGCTGAAGCAGCTGGACCGGAGGGATGAGGCGATTGAGGCGCTGCGGAAGGCGATCGCGCTGCTGCCGGCGCAGCCGGGGCCACACCTGACAATTGCCGGAGTGCTGTCGGAGCAGGGCAAGCACGACGAGGCCGTGGCGGAGCGGAAGATTGCGGCGAACCTGAGCAGGACGGCGGTGAACCGGCAGCGGGCCTCGTTCAATACGAATGCGGGCAACCAGGCGCTGCTGCGGGGGGCGATTTCAGAGGCTGTGGGGCGGTTCCAGGATGCGATTGCGGCAGACCCGACGTTTGTGGATGCGCACCGGCAGTTGGCTGTGGCGCTGGCGCGGGAGGGACGGACGGATGAGGCTGCGGCGGAGCAGGCCAAGGCGGCGCAGCTTGAGGCAGAGAAGAAGTAGGGGCTGCGGGAGCGATGGTCAAGTGGGTTCCTGACTTGTAACACTTGGGATTGGGAAGCTTTGAGTTTGGCGCTGCTGGCTGAGCTGGTTTTGCGCGTGCGGCAGGAGGTCTTTTTTCTATTGGAATGTGTGGTTTAGGGGAGACGTGCGGGGGACCCCAAAAGTGCCTTTTGGGGCACTTTTCAATCCACTCTAAAACGTAGAGTGGTTGATTTTATTGAGCGTTTGCAGCTAAAAGCGAAGGAAAAGAGAACGAGGTGTTAGTTTTTTTATTTTTCTGTCTTCCGGGTGTTGGCGAAGTGGTTACGGAAGGCAGCTAGGAGCTGCTAGCTCCCAGCCTCTAGCTTTATCGAGCTGCGCTCGACGGGGTTGGATCTCAGTTCCATTGTGCGCTTTTTGGGGGTAATTGTCGGCAGGGTTGGGAAAGATTTTTTTGGAAAGATTTCAGGAGGGCTCCCCGGTCCGCGAAGGCGAGGGACTGTTTGGCTGGCAGGGTGGCAGCGGACGGGAAGAACACAGGCAAGAACAGGGCTGGCATTGGTCGCTCCCACCCTTCCAAAAGAAGGAAGGGTAGGGCCCACCCAGATTTGTGATGGGGGGTAAGGTTGGGCCATCCGCCGATCTTGGCCCACCCTGGCTGGAAAGACAAAGACCCGGTGAGGGTGGCGCGTCCGGCATACTCCGAACTCGCATTATTGATCTCGATCACTTGTGACGTGCCAAGCGAAACAGCTAGCCAGCTTCGGGGGGATACTCGGTGCATTCTTTATTGTCCAAGCTCTGATGCTCTGCTCCTCATTGCTCATTGCGGCACCGCTCCACATTGTGACGAAATGGCTATTGAGAGGGTCACGCGAGTAAAAAAGAAATACTTCGTCCGCTTCGTGCGTGTCCACGTAGATGATGCTCCAGCTCTCGAATCGAAACGACTGGAGCACATCGACTTTTTGAGCACGTAACTGCCTTGCAATCACAGGGGCCCACTCTGCCTTGTTCTTGTAAGTCAGGCCACGGTTAACGCTGTCACAAGGCGACTCCGACCACGCAACTCGCGGTATCGCGAAACCTAGGACTAACAAGAGAACGACACCTTCCGCAATTTTCCTCACATCTTCCTCCTTTGGCCCACCTACCGATACCAAACTGGTGTACCAAAGCATAAAGTGATGGCTCTTTCTAAAGGACTGCCGTCGGGTTTAGTGGCACACCAGACATTGCAAGGATTGGAATTGCTATGGAACGGGCAAAAGTCGGCGGGTGGCCCTACCCTTTTGCGTTCATTCCAAAACTACCACGAAGTTGGGTACCCTGCCCTTCGCCGCTTTTGCGAAGGGTGGGCTGCACGCAGAAAGAACTAGGCAAGAACAGGGCTGGCATTTGCTGCTCCCACCCTTCACGAAGGACGTGAAGGATGGGGCACCCGGCTTTGGTGGCTTGGCTGAGGGTGGGCTACTCGGCGTGTGCATTTCTGCCGGTTGGTCAGAAAGAACAAGACAAGAACAGGGCTGGCATTTGCTGCTCCCACCCTTCACAAAGGACGTGAAGGATGGGGCACCCGGCTTTGGTGGCTGGGCTGAGGGTGGGCTACTCGCCATGTTCTTGCAGGGTCAATTATGACTGACCCGGATCATCACTACTCCATGGGCTGGAACACTCGTCGTGAATGCCTCAGCAAACTCTCCGCGATCCGTATGTGCCCAGAGATCGCGCACCGCGTGCTTTCCACTCAGGTGCAAATCGATCCATGAGACGCTCGCTTGAGCCACTTTGTCTCCGCGGTTGAAGACTGCAACTGCCAGATCGCCCGAAGCCAGTGGTCTAGTCCACACGGTGAGTGCACCGTTCTGCGAGATTTGCGATCCACTCTTGCCCAGCGGGTCCTGGTCTACCGCAATGACTTCCTTATTCAGCAGAATGTTCTTTATGTCCGCATCCATGGTGCGAAGATCATTTCCGGCGATCAATGGGGCGGCAGCCATAGACCAAAGCGAGAAGTGAGTCTTGTATTCGTCGATGGACATACCGCCATTGCCGACTTCCAACATGTCCGGGTCGTTCCAGTGTCCTGGCCCGGCAAACTTCGCGAAAGAACTCTGAGAAAATCCGATTCGCGTCATCGCATCATATCGATCCGTGATATCTCCAGTCGTCCGCCACAGATTTGCCCCAACCTGCGGGCCCCAACTCCCGACATTGGCGAGACCATATTGGCAGAGCGCGTAGACGATGGGCCTGCCGGTTTGGTGGAGGGCCTCGCCCATCTTCTGGTACACAGCTTGCATGTCGCTTTCCTTCCAAATACGGGATGCACTGCACCAGTCGTACTTGAGGTAATCCACCCCCCACGCCGCGAACAGTTTCGCATCTTGTTCTTCGTGTCCATAGCTACCCTCATAGCCACCGCAGGTCCGAGGCCCAGGGGATGAGTAAATCCCCAGCAAGAGCCCTTTTGAGTGAACGTAGCCAGCCAGCGCCTTCATGTCAGGAAAATTCGCATTTGGAGCAAGTACACCGTTTGCGTCCCGAACTCCCTGCCATCCGTCGTCGATAATCACAAACTGATAGCCGGCATCGCGCATGCCGGAAGTGACCATGGAATCGGCAATCGAGCGGATTGCTTTGTCATCGATGTGGGTTTGGAACTTGTTCCAGCTATTCCACCCCATGGGAGGAGTCTTCGCCAGACCATTCGAGGGAACAGGTTTGAGAGCGGGGAGGACAACCGGGGGCAGATGGGAAAAATCTAAAGCAGGGGCGCGATTTGAGGGCGTCGCAGATCCGCGTCTGGCCACGACTGGTTTGGTCGCAAATCCGCCGCCGGGCGGGACATCGCCTCCTGGCGGAGGGCTCGGAGGGCCGCCCGGTCCCATTCCGCTCCCGGGGCGTGGCGCAGGCAGCGCAGGAGTCAGCACAAGCGTGTCGTCAACAACCTTCCCGGTGACCTCGCGCTTTTGAATGTCGCCAAACATATCCAGGGCAACCGTGAAGTGGAAAGAGTCTCCATTTATCTCGCCATCGACGATTGGGGCGTCGCCAAACGGAAGCCCCTGACTCCCCGTAATCTTTCCGTTAGTCACCTGGAGTTTGTAGACGATCTCCATTTCACCCATTGGGGAAGCCATCTTGGCAATCCATGTTCCGGAGATATCTGCTTTCGGCGCCTCGACCTTGGGAGTGGCTTGGGAAAAAGCGAGCGGTCTCATGGCAGCTATCAGCAACAGCGCGAAAAGGAGATTCCCAGACGTTTTCAAAATCTTCATATTTACCTCAATCGAGTTTTATCGGGCAGAAGAATACTACCTGAAACAAATCCACTATAACGTTGGGGGGCATAGGCAAGAGCAGAAGCAGAATCCCTTCGGGAATGACAGACAGAGAGGCGAAGGCAACAGCAAAGGCAAGGGAAGAAGCAGATTCCCTTCGGGAATGACAGACAGAGAGGCAAAGGCAACAGCAAAGGCAAGGGAAGAAGCAGATTCCCTTCGGGAATGACAGACAGAGAGGCAAGGACAAGAGCAACGACAAAGGCAACAGCAAAGGCAAGGGAAGAAGCAGATTCCCTTCGGGAATGACAGACAGAGAGGCAAGGACAAGAGCAAAGGGGGCGTCTTGCTGGTGCGGGTTTTGCTTGCTTGGGGTTGGGCGTGGCGTGCTAGGTTGGTGGGGCGCACTTCTCTTGGGCGCGTGAGGTCTCTTTCGAGTGACAGAGGATAGGTTGGCAAAGGCGGGGGGCGGGTCGCGTCTTCACTGGGTGGGAGTGGTGTGCGGGATTGCGGCCGGGGCGTGGCTGGGCGGGGCGGAAGCTCCGACGAAGCTGGTGCTGACGGGGCTGAGTCCGTTTTCAGTGTCGCTGTGCATGGTGGCGGGGGTGTTTGTGGCGCGGTGGAGTTTTCCGACGCTGCTGCGGGGCACGGGGTCAGTGTGGGCGGACCTGCGGAGCAAGCCGCACCTGATGATTTGGGCGGTGCTGGCGGGGGCTCTGTGGGCTGTGGGGAATACGCTGACGGTGTTTGCGATTCGCAATGTGGGGCTGGCGGTGGCGTTTCCACTGTGGAATACGAATTGCCTGATTGGGATTTTCTGGGGCTGGCTGCTGTTTCGCGAGCTGCGGGGGGCTTCGGCGAAGAACTGGCTGAAGGTGATTGGCGGGGCGGTGGCGGTGGTGGCGGCGGCGATCATGCTGGGGTTCAGCCTGCTGCATGAGTCGGCGGGGCCGGCGGGCGTGGGTGTGAGCCACGCGGTGGGGGGGATACTGGCTGCCTTGGGAGCGAGCTTTATGTGGGGCACGATGTATGTGCCGTACCGGAAGGCGTACTTGAGCGGGATGAATCCGCTGTCGTTTGTGACGGTGTTTACGGTGGGCGAGCTGATCACGATGGGGGCCCTGGCGGTGACGATGACGGGCGGAGTGCGCAGCGTGACGGATGAGTTGGCGAGGAACAAGGGCGTGCTGTTCTGGCTGTTTCTGGGGGGATTCTGCTGGGTGGTGGGCGACCTGTTTCAGCAGTACGCGACGAAGTATATCGGGATTGGGCGGGGGATTCCGCTGTCGAATACGAACCAGTTGTGGGGATTGGCGTGGGGCGCGCTGGTGTTTGGCGAGTTGGCCGGGGTGGACCGGGCCCATGCGCTGCTGGTGGTGTCGGGGTCAGTGGTGATGATACTGGGAGCGCTGGCGATTGGGTCGGCGGAGGCTTCGAGCGAGGAAAAGCACTCGACGAACCTGGCGCTGCAGCGGGAGTGTGCGCAGTACGGGCTGGACTACGAGACGATGCGGAAGGCGCAGATGGGCATAGGGGACAGTCCGTCGAAGGCGCGGCGGTGGTGGGATTATGCGATTGTGCTGGTGGCCGCGGGGGTGTTTGTGGCGCTGGGGCGGTGGGCGAAGGTGCCGGCGATTGCGATGGATATGCGCTGGGTAGTGGTGCTGAGCGTGGTCTCGCTGGTGTTTCTGGTGGCGGGCGGGCTGCATCTTTGGCGGGAAACGCGGTTTGAGTAAGGGCAACCGTGGCGGTATGGATTTAGACTCTCCCCGGTCCCCAAAGGCGAGGGAACTCCCCCCCACGGATGAAGACCTGTCCGTGGGGACCCCGGACCGGGGGCACCCTCACCTGTGGTGTGAGACGCGGTTTGAGTAGCTACCAGGCAATGCGGGCGGGGAAGAGTTCCTGGAAGAGATCGTCGTACCAGGGCTTGATTTCGGCGAGGTTGGGCTTGGCGCGGCCCTTGGAGTAGAGGTCGTAGGGGTTGAACTTGCGGACCCACTCAAACATGGCTACGTCGTGGGGAGACATGAGGTAGCTGTAGGCTCGCTGGCGGTGGGCGGCGTAGAAGGAATGGTAGCGGAGCATGTAGATGGCCTCTTCGGGGAGGTATGGCTCCATGACTTTGGCGCCGTAGGCGTCGTGTCCCCAGGACATGTGGACGTTGGCGAGGCCGCAGTTGCGCTGGTAGACGCCGAGTTCGGATTGGAAGAGGGGATTGTGGCTGTCGGGGTTGGCGGCGAAGTACTCGGGGAAGACGACCTGGCTGGAGTAGGCGCAGCCGACGGGGAAGGTGTCGCCGACGACGGCCCATTGGGGTTCTCCCCAGAGGCAGAGGACTTTGGCGAGGTCGTGGACGAAGCCGGCGGCGACCATCCAGCGGGGATGGCCGTCGGCGCGGATGGCCTCAGAGGTCTGGAGGAGGTGCTCGATCTGGGTGAGGTCGGTGTCGGGGTCGCTGTCGTCGACGAGGGTGTTGAGGAATTCGGCGGCCTCCCAGATGCTCATTTCGGCATTCTTGAGGGGGAGGAATTCGGCTTCCTTGGCGAGGACGAAGTCGAAGGTTTGGAACTGGTGGTTGAGGCGGTAGAAGTCGGCGACGGTGGGGACGACGGCGGCGTCGTAGACGCGGAACTCGGCTTCGGATTTGCCCTCACGATAGCGGCCTGTGACGAACTGATCCCATTGTTCTTCGACCTGGGAGGCTTGGGCGATGGAGTTCGGTGACAGGACAGAGTGCATGGGATATCCTCAGGCGGGTGAAGTCGCGAGCTGAGAGAGAATGGTAGATTGCGGATGAGGGATGTGCAAGCGTATTCATTTTGAGGCGGCAGAGGCGGCGGCGGATGCCGGACCGAGGGAAGCGAAGATGATCAAAGCGGTTCTGACGGATGTTCAGTTCTGGATTCCGGTGGGTGTGCTGTCGGCAGGGATTCTGTTGCTGGTGATGCTGCACTAAGCCAGAGTTCGCTGACGAGCAGGCCGGCGAGGTGCTGGCGGTGGGCGATGCGTTGCCAGCCAGCGGCGGCGAGGGCTGTGGCGTGGTCAGGCAGGGATTGGACGCCGAGTCCGGTGAGCAGGCGGAAAGCCAGGTAGAGCGCGGCAACCAGGGGGCGGGCGACGAGGCTGCCGAAGAGCGTGGGCGGGGTGACGAACTCCGAGACGACCCAGAGCGCGCCGGGAGCTGGGGTGATGCGGGCGGCGAGCTGAAAGACCTCTTGTGTGGAGAGGCAATCCAGGAAAAAGTGAGTGGCAATGAGGGAGTAGCCGGATTGGGTGGGCTGCCAAAGACGTGCGTCCGCGCAATGGGTGGTGAAGCGGGCGGCGTGGGGACCGGCGCGATGGGTGAGAGCGGCGAGCATGGCGGGGCTGATGTCCACGGCGTCGATCTGGAGTAGCGGGCTGGTGCGGAGGAGGCGGTCGGTGAAGCGGCCGTCGCCATCGCCGAGGACGAGTGCGGGGCCGGATGGGATGCGGGCAACGATTTGGGGGAGGAAGTGGAAGCGGGCGCGTTCGAGGAAGGGGCCGAAGGAGAGGTATTCGAGCCAGCGATAGGGGCGGGCGAGGAGGTCGAAGTTGGGGGAAGGCTTCATCGGAAGGCGAGCAGGGCGAGGGGGGTGAGGAGAACGAGGTCGGCGGCGGCGCGGAGGGTGAGGGGGGTGAGGCGGGAGGAGCGATGGTCGAGCAGAGCAAGGAGCAGGGCGGAGAGCGCGGCCGAGGCGAGCAGTGCCGCGGTGCGCGGTTGAAGGGGGAACTGGATGGCGGCGAGGGCGCAGGCGGCGGCGAGGGCGAGGGAAGGGGCGCGGCTGGAGCGGCGATGGGAATCCCAGGTCTCGATGGCGTGGCAGTTGAGCCAGGCGAGGAGGATGAAGGCGGCGATGGCGGGGAGCAATGGGATGGGGCTGGCGGCGCGAGCCCAGACGGGGATGACGCAGGCGAGGGTGAAGATGATGGCGACGAGGAGTTCTTTTGGCGCAAGACGGGCGGGCGCGAGATGGGTGGGGATGAGGCGCGAGAAGCGGAGGCTCTGGAGGAATGGCCAACGCTTGTGGGGGGTGTGGACTCCGGCAAAGTAGAGGAGCGCGGCGAGGGCCAGCAGGAGATTGCGGCTGAGGGCGGTGGCGGGCATGTCTGCCAGGACGAGGGCGAGCGCGACGAGGACGGCTGCCATGGCGAGGGGCAGGAAAAGCCGGCGATGACGCCAGTGGAAGTGGTGGCGGGGCTGAAGTTGAGTGGCGGCGGAGCGGGCATCGAGGAGGCGGTCGGCGAGGTAGATGGCCCAGCAGAGGAGTGCGAGGACGAGGGGAATCCAGAGAGGGAGGGGGATGCGTGCGGCTTTGGCGAAGGCGAGGGTCCAGACGACGGCAACGGTGGGCGCGTCGAAGCTGGTGAGGTGCCAGAGGTGCAGCAGGCGGATCGCCCGGAGCCGGGGAGCGGGCGAGGCGATGGGCACGGAGGCTGGGATTTGGGAAGTGGCCGCCACTGAGTTGATTGTACGGCGCGGAGTGATGCCGGGGAAGCGAGTGGTGGGGGATGCGGGGTTTGGTATTCTTGGGAAATTCTTGCGGGGCATTGAGGGACTTCATCGAGAACAAGATAAACCTGTGCTGTGCTTTCCTGAGGGATTCGTCTGTTTTCCTCCTGTCGGTGTTCGTTCTTCTGTTGGGTGGGCAGGTGGTACAGGCGGCCAGTTGCACGTTGGCCGAGCCGCACGCGGCCACGGGCGCCGAGGTGGCGTTGTTGTCCGAGGCCTATGGCGCGGCGGAGGGGATGTACCGTGCGGAGCTGACGGGCAAGGCTGGCGACGAGACGGCGACGGCGGGGCTGGTGGAGGCATTGCTGGGCCAGGACAAGGTTGCCGAAGCCGAGTTGGCGGTGAATGAGGGGATTGCCAAAGATGCGGGGTCGGCTGTTCTGCTGACGGCGCGGGCGGAGGTGCAGATTCGCGAGGGAATGCTATCGGATGCGGCGGCATCGGTAGATGCGGCGATGAAAGCGGACCCTTGTTCGGCGCGGGTGCATACGCGGTACGCGGAGATTTACCGGCTGAACTCAATGTATGCGTCGGCGAAGCGGCAGATTGATCTGGCGTACAAGCTGGACCCCTGGGACGGGGAGATTCATCGGGCGTGGGTGGAGAGCCTGCCGCTGGACGAGCGGATTGCCGAGTTGGAAAAGGAGCTGAGCGGGGACGCAGGCAGCAATGTGACGGCTACGGCGCAGACTCGGGCGTATGTGGAGGAGCTGAAGCAGCGCAAGGCGGAGGCGGGGAAAGGCTGCCGGCTGGTGGGGAATGTGAGCACGACGGAGCTGCCGTTTGCCCCGCTGATGTACGACGCGACCCACATCCGCGCGTATGGGCTGGAGGTGAAGCTGAACGACCAAACGGCGCGGCTGGAGATTGACACGGGCGCGAGCGGGTTGCTGGTGAGCCGGAGCGTTGCACAGCGAGCGGGGCTGAAGCGTATGAGCACGGACGAGGTGACGGGCGTTGGCGATGAAGGCGCGCAGAAGGGATACGAAAGCTATGCGGAGTCGATCAAGATTGGGGAGCTGGAGTTTCGCGACTGCCGAGTGGAGGTGTTGGGGGGCAAGCGGCTGGAGGATTCCGACGGACTGATCGGGATGGATATTTTCTCCAATTTTCTGGTGACGCTGAACTATCCGCTGCACAAGGTGAAGCTGGAGCCGCTGCCGCTGCGTCCTGGGGAAGTGGCTGCGGCGCACAACCTTGGCACGGGCGGGGAGATGGAAGAGGACTCGGCTGGGCCGCAGAACCGGTATATTTCCCCGGAGATGAAGGGTTATGTGCCAATCTTCCGGCGCGGGCACGACTTGCTGGTGCCGGTGTGGCTGAACAAGTCGAAGCTGAAACTGTTCATTCTGGATTCGGGAGCGTGGGCTACGACGATTTCACTGGCAGCGGGCAAAGAGGTGACCAAGATACACAGTGAAGACTCCCTGGAGGTGAAGGGGTTGGGCGGGAAGGTGAGCAAGGTGTTCAATGCGGACGACGTGACCTTCCAGTTTGGCGACAAGGCGCAGCGGCTGGTGTTTGTGCCTTCGTTTGACCTGACGGGGACGAGCCGGAATCTGGGCATTGAGGTGTCGGGGTTTCTGGGAGCGCGGACGCTGCAGCTGATGACGGTGCATATTGACTACCGGGACGGGCTGGTGGGGTTTGATTATGATTCGAAGACGGCCGGATACCTGGGGCAGCGACTGGCGCGATGATGGAGCGAAGTGGTTGGGGGGACGGATGCGGATTGCAGGTAAGTGGGTGGGGGTGGTGTGCGCAGCACAGATGCTGGCGGTGAGCGCTGGGGCGGCCAGCTGCTCGGCGGTGAAGGAGCATGTTCCGGGGCCAGCGGAGACGGCGTATCTGGCGGCGGATTATGAGAAGGCTGCGGGGTTGTACCGGGATGCGCTGGCGGCTGCGCCGGGGGATGAGCAGGCGCGGGCGGCTCTGGTAAGGGTGCTGCTGCGGGAGCAGAAGGTTGCTGATGCCGGGGCGGTGGTGGCGGAGGGGCTGGCGAAGACGCCGGGGTCGGCAGTGCTGCTGACGGCGCGGGCCGAGGTGGAGTTGCGGGAGGGTGAGCCGTGGGTGGCGGCGCAGACGGCCAGTGAGGCCTTCAAGGCAGATGCCTGCCTGCCACGGCTGCACCTGGTGGTGGCGGAGATGTGTGGGCTGAATTCGCGGTACAAGACGGAGAAGGACGAGATAGAGCTGGCGCATCGACTGGATCCGTGGGATGCGGATATTCGGGGGGAGTGGATAGGGACTCTGCCGCTGCCGGAGCGGGTGAAAGAGATGCGGAAGTACCTGGCGGGCCAGACAGGGGACGATGCGGAGGACCGGCGGCATGAGGAGATGGCGCTGGCGGATATGAGCAAGCGGCTGGGCGAGCCGCATCCTCCGTGCCGGCTGGTATCAACGGCGAGCGAGACGGAGATACCGTTTCTGCGGCTGATGTATGATGCGACGCACACGAGAGCGTTTGGGCTGGAGGTGAAGCTGAACGATCATCGCGCATCGTTGGAGATTGACACGGGCGCGGGCGGGATTCTGGTGAGCCGGAGCGTGGCACAGCACGCGGGGCTGATGCCGTTTTCCGATACGGATGTGGGGGGAATTGGCGACGAGGGTTCAAGCAAGGGGTACAGGGCGTTCGCGGAATCCATCAAGGTAGGGAATCTCGAGTTCCAGAACTGCATGGTGGAGGTGATGGGAGGGAAGCATCCGCTGGATATAGACGGTCTGATTGGGATGGATGTGTTTTCGAAGTTTCTGGTGACGCTGGATTATCCGGGGCGGAAGCTGGCGCTGAGTGGTTTGCCGGCGCGGCCGGGAGAAGTGGCAACGGCTCCTACGCTGGGGTCATATGAGGATGACGAGGAAGAGACCCAGCCTACGGTGGCGGGGACTGGGCTGAGTGTGAAGACGGTGACGAAGGGGCCGTATGACCGGTATGTAGGGCCGGAGATGCAAGGGTATACGGCGGTGTATCGGCGTGGGCACATGTTGATGCTGCCGGTGGCCCTGAATATGAGCAAGGTGAAGCTGTTCATTCTGGATACGGGGGCGTGGGCGACAACTGTTTCTCCGGCTGCGGGGCGGGAGGTGACGAAGGTACATGGGGACGACTCGCTGCATGTGAAAGGTCTGAATGGCGAGGTGAAGAAGGCCTACGTCGCCGATGAGGTGACGTTTACGTTTGCGAAGATTGCACAGAAGATCCAAGGGGTTCCGTCGTTTGATACGTCGGAAGTCAGCAAGAACGTGGGTTTGGAGATTTCAGGATTTCTGGGGGCGAGGACGTTGGAGCTGACGACGATCCACATTGACTACCGGGACGGGCTGGTGAAGTTTGACTTCGATCCGAAGAGGGTGAAGCGGGTGCCGTAGGGAGCTTTTCACGGCTGGAGAGAGAGAGCAGTTTGGAGAAGCCGGTGGTGCGAAGCGGGAAGAAGAGGAATTTCGGGGAAGAGGCGGAGTGGTGGCTGGGTGAGTTAATCTTTGTTTGGGGCAATGTGGGAAGGTGGCGGATGGGCATGGCTTGGAAGTGGGCAGGGATGTGGGTGGTGTGCGCAGCACAGATGTTGGCGGTGAGCGCGGGTGCGGCTAGTTGCGCAGCAGTAAAGGAGCCACCGGCAGGTGCGGCAGAGACGGCGTATCTGGCGGCGGATTATGAGAAGGCTGCGGGGTTGTACCGGGATGCGCTGGCGGCTGCGCCGGGGGATGAGCAGGCGCGGGCGGCTCTGGTAAGGGTGCTGCTGCGGGAGCAGAAGGTGGCTGATGCGGCGCAGGCGGTTGCCGAGGGGCTGGCCAAGGATCCTGGGTCGGCTGTGCTGCTGACGGCTAGGGCCGAGGTGGAGTTGCGGGAGGGCGAGCCGTGGGTGGCGGCGCTGACGGCTGCAGCGGCGTTCCGGATCGATCCGTGCGAGGCGCGGACGCATCTGGTGGTCGGACGGCTCTCCCGGCTGAATTCGCAGTACAAGACGGCGCGGGACGAGTTTGCGGTGGCGCACGCGCTGGCTCCGTGGGACACGGAGATACACGCCGATTGGATCAGGAGTCTGCCGGAGCGCGAGCAGGTTGTGGAGTTGGAGCGTGGGCTTGCTGAAGATAAGACGATAAATGTGGAGGATCGCAGCCGGGTACAAGCGTCCGTCGATGCGATAAGGAGGCGGTTGGATGATCCGCAGAAGGCCTGCCGCCTGATCTCTACGACGAGCATAGCCAACATTCTGTGGGATCCATTGGTCTATCACGCACTGGACGTGAAGTTGAATCACTTTGTTTCCAAATTGCAAATCGACACAGGCGCCTCGGGGATACTGATCTCCCGGAGTGTGGCTGATCATGCGAAGTTAAAGCCTTTTGCGAAGACATCGATTTACGGAGTGGGCGACGAGGCGAATCCAGATAGCTACTCAGCCTATGTTGACTCGATTCAGATTGGCGGTTTGGAGTTTCGCGACTGCACGGTGGAAGTGATAAACGACAAGAGCTTGCAGCGGTGGGATGGGTTGATCGGCATGGATGTTTTTTCCAAATTCTTGATAACTCTTGACTATCACAAGAAAAGAGTGAAACTGGATCCGCTGCCTCCGCTGCCAGGAGAAGATTCGGCGTCGTCTGTCGCGGCGATGGAGATGGGCAATGATTTGTCAGGCGCGGATATTGCGACGAATCGATACATGGCGCCGGAGATGAAGGATTACTCGCCGATTTACCGGGAGGGGCATGACCTGCTTGTGCCGGTAGCCTTGAACCATACAAAAGGGAACTATATAGTTGATTTCACGCGCAAGTACTTTTAAAATGAATACATGAGCCGCTCAACCATTAGTTCCTACGAGTTGAATCGTCGCTTTCCGACGCCGGAATCCGCGCAGAAGTATATGGAA